>CEQG01111722.1_pt1 | contig 196455 bp, 220 predicted proteins | sample 350301 | NCBI WGS metagenome assembly CEQG01 (sample SAMEA2621242, study PRJEB7988) | marine metagenome | isolation source: saline water (ENVO:00002010), including | reverse complement strand
CCCGCCGGTCATGCGACCGGCGACCGCGCGGGAAATGTCGACGATGAATTCGCCTGCGCCGGATTTTAGCAGGAAAGCGCCGAACAGGATGAACATGAAGACATAAGTCGACGAGATACGGGCGATGGAGCCGAACATCGCGTCGTCGCCATAGAGCGAGCGGAACAGCACGGTTTCGGCATGCAGGCCGCGGAAGCGAAAGACCCCCGGCACATACTGGCCCCACCAGACGACATAGGTGAGCGCCAGCAGGATCAGAACCGGAATGATCCATCCGGTGGTGCGGCGGGTGAACTCGAGCACGCCGAGAATGCAAAGAATGCCGGCCAGCCAGTCCGACCAGATCAGCCGGACGCCGCGTTCATAGATCGCGCTCTCGGCATTGATGACGTAGATCGCCGCTGCCGCGACGGCCATGCCGAAGGCGATGTCGAGGACGCGGATGACGGGATGAGAGGCCCAGGACGCCCCGGCGATAGGCGAAACCAGGACGCAGAGCAGTACGAAGCCGGCGAAATGGAAGCCGTTCTGGGTGAGGACGGCGACGGAACCGAAGGAGTTCATCCAGATATGGACGGCCGAGATCACGACGGCGACGACGAGCGTCACAAGGCCCAGACCGTGTCGGTTCAGGCCCGGAGATCCGGTTTGTGTCATGGTTTCGGCGCGCATGGACGAACCTCCCGGTAAACAGGATAAGAAGGCGAGGGCCGCGCGAAGCGGCCCCCTGTTCAAGCGCGATTACGGACGCAGGCGGTCCGGAATGGTGAGGCCGGCTTCCTCGTAGTAGCGCAGGGCGCCCGGATGGAGCGGCAGCGGCAGGCCGGCGATCGCCTTTTCAAGCGCCATTGCCTTGGTGGCCGGATGGATGGCCTGCAGGAAGGCGAGGTTCTCATACATGGTCTTGGTGATCTCGTAGACGTCCTCCTCCGGCAGGTCGGCCGTGGTGGCGAGGAAGTTCGGCTGCGCGATCGTGGTGACGTCCTTGTCAAGACCCGGATAGGTGCCGCCAGGAATGAGGTATTCTGTCCACAAATCCATGCCGTTATTGGCCTTCTCGATCTGCTCGGGCGAGAAGGAAAGCAGGGTTACCTTGTCGCCGGCGGTGGAGAAGAGCTGTGTGACAGCGCTGACCGGAACGCCCGCGGGCGTGCTCATGCCGGCCGCCTGGCCGTTCTGGACCGCTTCCGCAGCCGGGCCGTAGCCGCCATAGAGCAGCTCGTAGTCGCTATCGACGTCGATCCCGAAGCCCGCCAGAATTGTCTTGTTGGAGCCGAGCGTTCCGGAGTTCTGTGCACCGAGGGCCATGGTCTTGCCCTTCAAGGCAACCATGTCCTCGATCGAACCGGTCGAGGCCAACTCGCTCTGGACGACGAAATGCTCGACATTCTGCCAGAGCATGGAGACGGAACGCAGTTTTTCCTGCGGGCCTTCGGCCTCGATCGGGCCGGTGCCGGTGCGTGCATAGTAGCCGTATAGGCCTTGCAGAATGGCGAACTGGGCCTCTCCGTCGCGCAGCAGCTTGACGTTCTCGCCCGAACCGGCCGAGGAAATCGCCGACATGCCGAGTTTCTGCGTCGGCTCCAGCTTGACCTTGGTGAGCGTCGAAATTGCGACGCCGACCGGATAATAGGTGCCGCCGGTGGATGCGGTGGCGAGGATGTAGTTGCGCGGTTCCTGCGCCTGGGCGTTGAAGCCGGCCGTCGTGGCGACGGCCAGTGCGGCAGCGGCGGACAGAATCGTGCGTCTGGTAATCGTTGTCATGGTTTCCTCCCAAGATGACATCGGTTCGGCGATGGCCGTGGAGACATCACAGCAAACCATGTGCCAAATCTTACCTGTCCACCCCTACTCAAAGATTCCAAGGGTTTAGGGGGAGGTGCTTTGTTGCAACGCGAAGGAAAGCGGCGGTTTTTCGCCGCCGGGCGGCGGTGTGGCGGCAAGATTCCGCCGTCGTCCTTTCAGGTCTCGCTGTCTTCGCGGATCCCCAGCCTATCGATCTTTTCACCGAGGGTGCGGCGTGGAATCTGCAGGCGGCGTGCTGCCTCGGCCCGATTGCCCCCTGCCTCCTTGAGCGCTCGGCGGATGATGCCGCTCTCGATGCGGGCCATGGTTTCGACGAGGCCCGGCGCATCGCCTTCGGGCACTTCCGTTCGGCCGGGCATGCCGTCGGAGAGGCCAAGGGCGAAGCGGGTCGCGAGCGACTTCAGTTCGCGCACATTGCCCGGCCAGTCATGGGCGAGCAGGGAGCTTAACACGGCCTCCGGTACGGGCCTCGGCGAAAGACCGCTGCGCGCGGATTCCTCCGAAGCGAAATGTCCGAACAGCGCGATGACGTCGTCGCCGCGGTCGCGCAGCGGTGGCAGGTCGAGCTCGGAAGCGGCAAGGCGGTAGTAGAGGTCGGAGCGAAACTCCCCCTTTTCACCAAGCGCCTTCAGATCGGATTTCGTTGCCGCGACGAAACGGACGTCGAGAGGCCGAGGTGCGTTGTGGCCCAGGACTTCGACTTCCCGTTCCTGGATGACACGCAGCAGACGAGTCTGCAGGGCGAGCGGCATGGATTCGATCTCGTCGAGAAAGACGGTGCCGCCATTGGCGTAAAGGAGGCGGCCTTCGCGGGTGCTGTCGGCGCCGGTGAAGGCGCCCTTTGCGTGGCCGAAAAGCTCGCTTTCGAAGATGGATTCGGGGATTGCGGCGCAGTTGATCGCGACGAAGGGCTTTGCCGAGCGGTGTCCGAGATCGTGCAGCAAGCGGGCGGCGACTTCCTTGCCGGTGCCGGTCTCGCCCTTGATCAAGACATCGATATCATGACCGCCGAGTTGCATCAGGCGGTTCTTCATACGTTGCATCGGCGAGCTTTTGCCAATCATTCGAAGATCCAGGCCGGAGGCACCTGCCAACTGGGCGCGCAGCCGGGCGAGTTCTCGCGACAGGCGACTTTTCTCGCCAGCATTGCGCAGCACCGCGACGAGATGATCGGCATCATATGGCTTCTCGATGAAATCATAGGCGCCGTCGCGCATCGCGGAGACTGCCATGGAGACATCGCCGTGGCCGGTCAACAGGATAACCGGGATGCCGGCATGGCTTTGCGTCACATGGTGAAGGAGGGATATTCCGTCCTCGCCGGGCATACGGATATCGGTTACGACAATGTCGGCGCCCTCGCGGGAGAGTTTCGCCCTGGCCTCGGCGACGTCGGCAGCCGTTTCGACCGAAAAGCCGGAGAGCGTGAGCCATTCAGCGGCCGAACGGCGGACCTCGGTCTCGTCATCGACGAAGAGGATGCGCGTGTCGCTCATGCCGGGACTGCTTCCGTTTTGGCCGGAGTCCCGGTCCGGGAGGCCGGCATTGCGGGCAGGCGGATAAGCACCGCCGTACCCCTGTCGGGCTCGCTCTCAATGCGCAGCGTGCCGCCGAAATCCTCGATGATCGAAGTCGAGATCGACAGACCGAGTCCAAGGCCTTCCCCGGTTTCCTTGGTGGAGAAAAAGGGTTCCGCTATGCGGGCGAGATCGTCGGACGCTATGCCGACGCCCGTGTCGGCAATTCGTACGGTCACCGTGTCGTCATCGGTCTCGGTATTGACCGTGACCCGCCTCTCGGTGCGGCCGTCCACTGCGTCGAATGCGTTGATCAAGACATTGAGGAAGACCTGTTCCAGGCGAACCGGTCCGGCGCGCACGCAGATATCCTCCGCTCGTGCGCCGATTTCGATTTCGGCGTCCACGGACTTGCGCCGCGGTTCGGCGAGGGCGATCGCGCCCTCGATGCAGGACTGGATGTCGACATCGGAGAGCTTGCCGGCGTCGCGCCTTGCGAAGGTCTTCAGGTGTTTGACCATGCGTTGCATGCGGCGAACGGTCTCGCGGGCGTGGTCGAGGGCGGACGCGGTGCGGGTAGTGTCGCCGGACTTCGTATGCACACCCGCCGTGGCGAGCGTCATGTCCATGGCTGCAAGCGGTTGCGAAACCTCGTGGACGATCGCCGCCGACATGCGGCCTAGCGCGGCGAGCTTCGCGGATTGGACAAGGCTTTCCTGCGCGTCGCGCAGTTCCTCCTCCGTGCGTTTGCGCTCCTCGATTTCCTGGGCAAGCTCAGCCGTACGTTCGGCGACCTTGGCTTCCAGTTCGGCGTTGCGGTCGAGCTTCATACGCAGGATCGATTGGCGTTGGCGCATGATTACGAGAATGCCGGCAAGCAAAAGGGCGGCGGCGCCGGCCAGAACCGCTCCGGTCAGCGCCGAGCGGGTGACGGGCGCGAGTTGCGCGCGCCCGATCAGGGTCCAGCCGTTTTCTCCGACGGGCAGGAGCGACAGCATCGTGTCGCCCGCGACAACCCGGCCCTTGTCGAGCGCTTCGCGTTCGAGACCCGGCGAATAGAGCGGCTCGGCGGCCTGCAGGTCTATGCCTGTATATTTACGGCTGGCCTCGATGCGTCCGCGCGCCTCGCCGGAAAGGGCGGTGAAGGGGCGGTATTGCCAGTCCGGGTCGCCGGACAGAAAGACGACGCCATCGCGGTCCATCAGCGCGGTGCCCGGCGCGTTGTCGCGCCAGGAGGCGGCGAAGGTCGTCATGTCGACCTTGACGACGATGACGCCAGTCTCGCTGTCCCCATCGATGCGCGAGGACAGGAAGTAGCCAGGGCGACCCGTTGTCGCGCCGACAGCGTAGAACTGGCCGCTGCCGGTTTCGATCGCATCGCGGAAATACGGGCGGAACCGATAGTTCTGGCCGACAAAGGTCAGCGGCGTGTCATAGTTCGAGGCGGCAATGGTCAGGCCGGAGTCGTCAAGCAGGAACAGTTCGTCGGCGTTCGTCTGGTCGCGAATGGTGGCGAGAAAGGTGTTGACCAGCCCGGCCCGGCCGTACGCGCCAGGGTCGTCGACGAGGGCGCGCAGGCGTTCGTCATGGCGCAAGACACGCGGCAAATTGCGGAAACGCTCGATTTCGCTGCCTAGCGACTGGCGGGCCAGAACAAGGTCTGCCCGCTGGACATCCGCCAATTCCCTGAACGCCGAACGATAGACCATCTGCCAAGTCATCAGACCGGCAAGAAGCGCCGCAAGGGCTATGGCGATGACGAACTGAAACTGACGCACGCGGCACTTCCGAACGATTTTGACGAAACCTAGTGGTATCTTCTCCGCGAGACAACACAGATGCCGTTTCGTCCGCTCGCGTACGCGAAAGCGTTTGAGCGGAAACGCAAAAAGCCACAATGCGCGTTGAAAGCGCAGTACTGCATTCCTATAACAGGCTCATAGCGTGCCGCCGGATGCGTCATCCGGCGGTGTTTTACCATGTTGAGAGGAACTGGATGCCCTGGAGCAATCAGAACGGTGGAGGAGGCGGCCCCTGGGGCGGCGGAAATAATGGTGGCGGAGGCGGCCCGTGGGGCCAGGGTCCGCAAGGCCCGCGTGGCCCCCAAAAGCCGGGCGGACAGCCGCCGGATCTCGAAGAGATCATCAAGCGGGGCCAGGACCGGCTGAAACGAGCCATGCCCGGTGGCGGCGGAAGTCCGATCATCTTCGGCGTCATAGGTCTCGGTCTTCTGGTTCTCTACAGCCTGCAAGGCTTCTACCAGGTGGATACGGACGAGCGCGCCGTGGAGCTGGTTTTCGGCAAGCCCAAGACCGAACTCGCCGGCCCGGGCCTGCACTGGCACTGGTGGCCGTTCGAGTCGGTGGAGAAGGTTCAGATCGTCGAGAAGCAGGTCGCCATCGGCTCCGGCGGGACCGGCGCCAATTCCGGCCTGATGCTCTCGGGCGACCAGAATATCGTCGACGTCCAGTTTTCCGTTCTCTATTCGGTGATCGACCCGGCGGCCTATCTGTTCAACGTGGCGTCGCCCGACGAAATGGTGCGCCAAGTGTCTGAAAGCGCGATGCGCGAAATCGTCGGTCGCCGTCCTGCGCAGGACGTGTTCCGCGACAACCGTGCCGCGATCGCGACCGAAGTGCGCGACTCCATGCAGTCGACCCTCGACGAATACGGCGCCGGCATCGCCATCAACACGGTCTCCATCGAGGACGCCGCGCCGCCGCGTGAAGTGGCCGACGCCTTCGAGGAAGTGCAGCGCGCCGAGCAGAACGAGGACCAGTTCCGCGAGGAAGCCAACCAGTATTCGAACCAGAAGCTCGGCGAAGCGCGAGGCGAGGCGGCGCAAATCCGCGAGGACGCCTCGGCCTACGGGACCCGCGTCGTGCAAGAAGCCGAAGGTGAGGCGCAGCGCTTCATCTCCATCTATGACCAGTACAGGCTGGCTCCGGATGTGACTCGCAAGCGCCTGTTCCTGGAGACGATGGAACGGGTTCTCGCCGATTCCAACAAGATCATCGTGGACGAGGACAGTGGCGGCCAGGGCGTGGTGCCCTATCTGCCGCTGCCGGAAGTCCAGAATCGCCGAACCAACACGACGTCGTCGTCTACGGGGGGCGCACAGTAATGAATTCCAATCGTTTAACCCTGATCGGCCTTGCGATCATTGTCATCCTGATCACCGTCTATGCGTCGGTGTTCGTCGTCAACGAACGCCAGCAGGCTATCGTGCTGCGCTTCGGCGAGATACAGGACGTGAAGACCGAGCCCGGCCTCTACTTCAAGATGCCGTTCGCCTTTGCCGGTTTCGACACGGTACAGATCATCGAGGACCGTCTGCTCAGACTGGACCTCGCGGACCAGCCGCCTGTGCAGGTTTCTGGCGGTCGCTTCTACGAGGTCGACGCCTTCCTGACCTTCAAGATCACCGATGCGCGGCGGTTCCGCGAAACCGTCTCGGGCGACCTGACATCGGCCGCGGCGCGTCTCCGCACGCGTTTCGACGCGGCGCTGCGCCGGGTCTACGGCCTGCGGTCCTTCGAGGCGGCGCTCTCGGACGAACGCACCGAGATGATGAGGCAAGTGCGCGACCTGATCCGTCCGGACGCGCAGTCGCTCGGATTGTCGGTGGAGGACGTGCGTATCGTGCGGACCGACCTGACCGCGGAAGTCTCGCAGCAGACCTTCGACCGGATGAAGGCGGAACGTTTGGCCGAGGCCGAGCGCATCCGCGCGCGCGGCCGTGAAACGGCCCGCCGAATTCGCGCCGTTGCCGACCGCCAGGTGATCGAGATCGTAGCTGAAGCTCAGCGCGAATCCGAGATCATCCGCGGTGAGGGCGACGCCAAGCGCAACGGCATCTTCGCCGACGCGTTCGGCCGCGATCCGGAGTTCTTCGAGTTCTACCGGTCGATGGCCGCCTATCAAAGGGCGCTCGAAAATTCCGACACTACGATGGTGCTGTCGCCGAATTCGGAGTTCTTCAAGTTCTTCAAGGATTCCGGCGCGGCCCCGACAAACGCTCCGGCTAGGCCGCCGGTTCCCGAAGCGGATCCCAACCCCGGCACAGCCGAACAAGAAGCGACAACGCAGCAATGATGCTGTTTCTGACAGCCCTCGGTCTCATGCTTGTGATCGAGGGCTTCTTTTATGGCGGGGTGCCGTCATTCGCCAAGAAAATGGCTGCGATGGTGCTGGAAACGCCCGACGAGCTGCTGCGCAAGGGCGGCATCGTCGCGGCGCTTATCGGCCTTGCGCTGATCTGGCTTGCACACCGGCTGTGAAGCCGGCGCTTCACAAAGCGGCCATGCTTCTCACTTATGCGTGACAATCCGATTGTTCCGAGCGCAGAACGCTTTATGTTCCCGCGCAAAGGCGGCCGGCGGACGGCTGCGACGTTCCTTGGAGGCTTCTCGATGGTATTCGATTCACTGGTCCTGAAACCGATGCGGGTGGCGGGCGCCGCCATGCTGTCGCTGGCGCTTCTTACGGGCACGACGATGCTTGCGGGCGAGCACGGTTTCCGCGCCGAGGCGCAGGAAGGCCCGGCTTCGGTGGCGGACCTGTCGTCGAAGCTGATCGATTCCGTCGTCAACATCTCGACATCGCAGACCGTCGGCGGCAGCGACCGCAACGTGCCGCGTCCGGATTTGCCCGAGGGCTCACCGTTCCAGGAATTCTTCGACGAGTTCTTCGACCAGAACAAGGATGGCGCCGCGCCGCAGTCGCGCCAGGTGCAGTCGCTCGGCTCGGGCTTCGTCGTGGACGAAGCCGGCATCGTCATCACCAACAACCACGTCATCGAAGGCGCCGACGAAGTTGCCGTCAATTTCAATGACGGCACGAAGATCGAGGCCGAGATCATCGGCCATGACCCGAAGACCGATATCGCGGTGCTGAGGATCGATCCCGGCAACAAGAAATTGAAGGCTGTTTCTTTCGGCGATTCCGACGGGATGCGCGTCGGCGACTGGGTGCTCGCCATCGGCAATCCGTTCGGACTGGGCGGCACGGTGACGCTCGGCATCGTCTCGGCGATCGGCCGCGACATCAATTCGGGTCCCTACGACGATTTCATCCAGACGGATGCGGCCATCAACCGCGGCAATTCAGGCGGGCCGTTGTTCAACATGAAAGGCGAGGTCATCGGCATCAACACGGCGATTATCTCGCCGTCGGGCGGCTCGATCGGCATCGGTTTCTCGATTCCCGCGAAGCTGGCGAAGAACGTGGTCAACCAGCTGGTCGAATTCGGCGAGACACGGCGCGGCTGGCTGGGCGTACGCATCCAGTCCGTGACAGACGAGATTGCCGAAAGCCTCGGCATGGATCGGGCGCGTGGCGCGCTTGTCGCCGGCGTCATCGAGGGCGGTCCGGTCGATGACGGCTCGATCGAGCCCGGCGATGTGATCATCGAGTTCGACGGCAAGCCCGTCGAAACCACACGCGAACTGCCGCGCATCGTCGCCGATACGCCGGTCGGCAAGGCCGTCGATGTCGTCGTCATCCGCAAGGGCGAGCAGATGGACATCAAGGTGACGCTCGGCCGGCTGGAGGACAGTGACGAGCTGGCAATGGCACCTTCCGGCGACGAGAAGGGCGATATGCCGGCGGACCAGGCGGACACGATCGAGCTCTACGGCATGACGTTGGCCGAGCTGGACGATAGCCAGCGCGAAGCATTCAAAATCGAGGACAGCGTCGAGCGCGGTGTGGTGATTACGGAAGTCGCACCGAATTCCGCTGCTGCGGAAAAGGGCATCAGCCCCGGCGAGACGATTGTCGAGATCGCGCAGGAAGCGGTGGCCAATCCGCAGGAGGTCGTCGATTCCATTGAGGAGTTGAAGTCGGAAAACCGACGCAACGCCCTGCTGATGCTGGCCGCGCCGACGGGCGAATTGCGCTTCGTGACGGTGCGGATCGACTGACGGCGAAAAGCTCTAGCACATTCGAAGGCGGTCAGCCGTGCTGGCCGCCTTTTTTCGTGCGCCAGTCTTCCGCGGTCATGCGGTAGACAACATGGCGCTTGAGATGCGGGTGGGTGTCGGGAACATGTGGGTGATCGAAATCCCGCTCCGGATCACGACTCAGGCCGATCCGCTCCATCACGGATGTGGAACGGTGGTTATCGTGGACCGCGAAGGAGACGATCTCGGGAAGGCCGAGAGCCTCGAAGCCATATTCAAGTGCGGCACGCGCGCCCTCTGTAGCGTAGCCCTTGCCCCATGCGCGCGTGACAAGTCTCCAGCCGATCTCAACCGTTCCAGCGGGAAAGGCCGGTTCGACATCGCCGTCATGCAGGCCGCAGAAGCCGAGGCATTCGCCCGTTTCGCGAAGTTCCAGCGCGGAGAAGGTGATGCGCTCGTTCTGGCGAACGATCAGGGTCTCGAAGAAGGCGTCAGATTGCTGGCGGTCGCGGCGAAACGGAAAGAACTCCATCACCTGCGGATCTGAATTGATCTCGTAGAAGACGTCACGGTCGCGCTCCTCCCACGGGCGCAGGATCAGGCGCTTCGTCAGGACAGGCGGCATCATCGAACAAAGTCCGCGTCTCGATATCCCTGGATGTAGAGCAGCGCAGTCAGGTCGTTGCGGTCGACGCGGATCTTCGCCTGCGCGGCGACGGCGGGCTTGGCGTGAAGGGCGACGCCGGTTCCGGCCATGGCGAGCATGGAGAGATCGTTAGCGCCGTCGCCGACGGCGATGGCGTCCGCGGGGGCATGGCCAAGGCGGGCTGCGATCTCTGTCAGTGCGTCGGCCTTGGCCTGGCGGCCGAGGATCGGTTCGGCGACCTCGCCGGTGAGCTTGCCGTTCGCCTTGAGAAGCCTGTTGGCGCGCGTTTCCTGGAAACCGATCTTCTCGGCGATACGGTCGGTGAAATCTGTGAAGCCGCCGGACACGAGCACGCACCAGGCACCGTTCGCCTTCATCGTGGCGATCAGTTCCGGCCCGCCTGGCATCAGCTGGATGCGCTCGGCGATGACCTTGTCGATGGTGGCGACCGGCAGACCCTTCAAGAGGCCGACGCGTTCGCGCAGCGCGCCCTCGAAGTCGCTCTCGCCATTCATGGCGCGGGCGGTAATCGATGCGACATAGGCGCCGACACCGGCCTCGTCCGCGAGTTCATCGACGCATTCCTGGCGGATCATGGTGGAATCCATGTCGGCGATGAGGATTTTCTTGCGGCGCGTCTCCGGAGAAACCGTCTGGATGGCGATGTCTATCGCCTGACCTTCGAAGCGAGCAGCAAGATCGCTTTTTTGCGCGTCATTGATCGGCGTCGGGGTGACGATGTCGGCGGCACGGCCGGGCGATAGCCAGTCCGTGGCCGCTTCAGGCAGCATCGCGGCGACGGAGGAAACCATGTCCTCGTCGAGCGTGCAGGAATCAGGATTGGCAATCAGGGTGACGATCGTGTTCATGGGCGGTAGAAGCCGAGCCTGGTGTGGAAGGAAAGGGCAGCAAGCGTGGAGCAAGTCCGGCGCGCGGTGTTGATAGCGGGGCCAACGGCGAGCGGCAAGTCGGCGTTTGCGCTGCGTGTTGCCGCCGAGATCGGCGGGGTGATCGTCAATACAGATTCCATGCAGGTCTACGACGTGTTGCGGGTCCTGACCGCGCGGCCCGACGTGGAGGAGACCGCGCGCGTGCCGCACAGGCTCTATGGCCATGTACCGCCCTCGGTCAGCTATTCGACGGGGCGCTGGCTCGACGATGTACGCTCCGTGATGGAGGACGCCGAGATCGCGGGCAGGCCGCTGGTCTTCACCGGCGGCACCGGGCTGTATTTTCGTGCTTTGACACGCGGATTGTCGCCCATGCCCAAGGTGCCCGAGGCGGCGCGCGAACGCTGGCGCTCCCGGCTTGCCGAGGAGGGCGCCGAAACGCTGCACCGGATATTGCAGAGTGAGGATCCGGCGGCGGCGGAGACGATCCGGCCCGCGGACGGCCAGCGCATCCTGCGCGCACTCGAGGTCAGGGAGGCGTCCGGCCGGTCGATCCTTGACTGGCAATCGGAAGCGGGCATGCCGCTGGTCGATGAGGGGCAGGCGGAGCGCTATCTGGTCATGCCGGATCGCGATTTTCTCAACGCGCGGATCGAGGACCGTTTCGACCGGATGGTGGAGGCGGGGGCACTGGAGGAAGTGGAGGCGCTCAATGCACTGACGCTCGATCCGGCTCTGCCGGCGATGAAGGCGATCGGTGTCCGCGAATTAACCAGCGTGCTGGAAAACCGCTCTTCGCTTGTCGACGCCATCAATCTCGCGAAAACCGCGACGCGGCAATATGCGAAGCGGCAAATGACGTGGTTCCGCAACCAGTTAGGAGAGGGTTGGAAGGTTTTGAATCATTCTGGCGGCGCCGACGCCTAAACCTTTAACGGTTTCTTCAAGAATAGTTCAACCGAACCGTTTAACGCCGCCGAAACAAAGGCTTGTCTATCGTCGCCCACAGGCAGGCGGCGGGCAATATGCGGCTACATCGTACCGAAAAATCATTCATGATTTATCTCGTGCTCCTTCTTGGGGCAGCGGTTTGCGCTTTTTGGGCGAATGACGTTGTTTTCGCCGGGTTCGACAGTCAATCGGTGCCCGACGAGATCGCCACCGGCCTGATCGCGCTACGCGTGGAACTAGGTCTTTTGTGTTCGGCCATCCTGGTGGGCACGTTTCATTTTTATCCTCTGTTGCGCCGCCAGACGCTGGAACACGGGGAGTGGCGTGAGAAATACGAGACGCTCAACCAGAAGAGCCAGACCTTCCAGAAAGCAGCCCTGACCGACCCGATGACCGGGCTGCAGAACCGGCGCTATTTCGACGATGCGCTGGCGCAGTACATGGAAGAGTTCTCCCGCATCGAGCGTCCGCTCGGGATCATGCTTCTCGATATCGACCATTTCAAATCGATCAACGACACGCATGGACACGATGTCGGCGACGAGGTGATCAAGGGGCTCGCCAACACGATCCGCGACTACACGCGACACCACGATATCGCCGCGCGCGTCGGCGGCGAGGAATTCGCTGTCGTGGCGCCGAATGTCGGCATTGCGGAACTTGAGAAGATGGCGAACCGGCTGCGTCTCGCCGTGTCCAATCTCGTCTTCAATCTCGGCGATACGGTCCGGCTCAAGATCACCATCAGCGTCGGCATCGCGATCTGGGACGGCGAGGAAACCGGCGCAAAGCTCTACAAGCGCGCCGACGGCAATCTTTATAACGCCAAGCGCGGCGGCCGCAACAAGGTCTGCGCCTGACCGCCTGAACGCAAAGGCCAGCCGGATCGGCTGCCGCCTCGCGCCGCAGACGATGATCGCGGCTTGTTACTTCCGGAAACGGTTGATCAGGTCGCGCGCGCCATTTCCGGCGGCGGGTGCGGCAGCGCGCTCGGGCGCCGGCGCGGGACGGGCGAAGCGATCACGGCCGCCATGCAGCGACCCTTCTTCGGTGAACAGCTTGGCAATCTCTTCTCGGTTCACGCCCTGATTTCCGGCAGGCTGTTGAGAGCCGTAACGCGGCGGTTGCGCGCCAACCTGGGCCTCGACATCGGCAAGCGACGGGCGCTGCTCGCTGATCTGGTTCTCGCCGAGCGGCTGCTTGATGCCGGGCGTGTTGTCGTACATCTCGTCCAGGCCGGAATGGACGCCTCGCGGGAAGCGCATCTTGTAGATCACGTCCTCGACATCGACCTGGACGTCGCCCGACAGAACCGCGACCTGTTCGTCATAGAGGTGATTGCCTGGCAGTTGCGACTGCTGGACCTTCTCGAAGGTCATGCGCATGGGTGTCGAAACACCCTGGCCGAAGGCAATCGCCTCGCGGTTGGCGAGGGACGGCAGGAAATTGATGGCGGAGCGCGAGGAACCGGCGATCGCCTTGCGCATGATCTCCTGGTCGCGCTCATTGCCGAGCCGCATGGAGAAGAAGGTGTTGCACTGCGACAGTATCGTCTCGTCCAGTTCGCCGGGGCGTTGCGACACGATGCCCAGATAGACGCCGTATTTGCGGCCTTCCTTGGCGATGCGGGCGATGGCCGAGCGGGTCGGCGCGAAGCCGGCGCTCTGATCGGTCGGGATGTAGCGGTGCGCCTCTTCGCAGACCACCAGAGTCTGGATCTGGGATTTCGACCAGACGGCGAGGTCGAAGGCGAGGCGGCAGAGGACCGAGGCGACGGAGTTGACGATTTCCGAAGGCATACCGCTCATCTGGAAGGCGGTGATGGGCTTGCCGTGGGCGGGCACGCGGTAGATGGTCGAGACGACGTCGAAGATATTATCCTCGATCGTCTTCGACGCGAACATGAAGCGGTAACGCGGATCGTTCGATGCGGCTTCGATGCGGTTCTTGAGGGCCTTGAGATGGGGACGCTCGTTGCGGCCCTCCAACATGCCGATGCGATCCTCGATCAGATGCAACAGATCGGAAATGCGATAAGGCACCGGCGTGTCGGCGGTGACCGCCGTCATGTCATGATGTTTGCGCAGGGACGGCTGGCCATTGCCCTTGAACTGCATCTTGGCGAGCGGGATCAGATCCCTGAGCGCGTCGACCTCTTCCGGGATCGGATGGCGGCCGCGGAACACGACCTCGGAGAACTCCTCCAGACGAAACATCCAGAAGGGCAGATCGAGGTCGGTGTCGGTGATGGTGATCGCCAGATCCGGGAAGGCGGAGGCGAATTCGTTGTGCGGGTCGAGGATCAGGACGCGCACGTCCGGGCGGGTCTCGACGATCTTTCGCAACAGAAGCGTGACGGCGGTCGATTTGCCGACGCCGGTGGTGCCGACCACGGCGAAGTGGCGGGAGATCAGGCTGTCGATGGAGATCAGCGCCGGGATCTCGTTGTTTTGCGACAGGCAGCCGACCTGGACGGCACGTTCGTCGTTGTTCTCGTAGATCGCGGCGAGGTCGCCGATGCGGATGCGGTGCGCGATCGCGCCGAGATAGGGGTAGGAGGAAATGCCTCCGGTGAAACGCGCCTTGCCGTCGCCGTCTTCGGTGATCTCGCCAACAAGCTCCACATGAATGTGGATCATGTTGCCTTCGTCCTTGTTCCAGGTGCCGGACCCGGTATCGACCTTGTAGAGCATGCCGACGATGCGATTGTCGCCCACGCGGATCGAGATCAGCTGGCCGACTGCCCAGTAGTCCTCGCTGGCGGAATCGCCCTTGCCGGCCAGAGCCGCGACAATCGCGTGCGTGCCGTCGCAGGAAACCACGAAGCCTTCCGTGCGATTGCGTTTTTGCACATGGAGATTTTCATAGACCGCCGAAGCGTCCCCGGCCTGCGATTCCGTCATTCAAAAATGTCCTGCCGCTTGAAGCCGTCATTGTGGCGAGGCGAAGTTAAGGAATGGCTACGTCGACAACTAGAGTTGCAAGTAGCGGCAAAGTCCGCGCGCGTGACTGTTTGCGCAGCAGCAGGCTTGACTGTCCCGAGAGCCGGTCATATTGTCCGCGCCCATGATGAAGATCATTCTCGTAGTAGGACCGCGCATGGGCAGGGCGATGTAATCGCCCGGCGGCAAGCTCCCATGCGCGGAAAACACAAGGCTCCTCAGGGGGCCTTTTTTATTGCACCTCTCCTCCAATGAAATATTACGTCTCCAGCGCAGAGCGGCGCGCGAGACGCCGAAGACGGGAAAGAAACGATGAACGCGAAAGCCAAGCCGGGCGAGAAATGGCAGATGACCGGCGCCGAAATGGTCATACGGGCATTGAAGGACAACGGGGTCGAGCATGTGTTCGGCTATCCGGGGGGCGCCGTGCTTCCGATCTATGACGAGATTTTCCAGCAGGAAGACATCGAGCACATCCTTGTGCGCCACGAGCAGGGCGCGGGCCATGCCGCCGAAGGCTACGCCCGCTCGACCGGCAAGCCCGGCGTCATGCTGGTGACTTCCGGACCTGGCGCGACCAATGCGGTGACGCCGCTGCAGGATGCGCTGATGGATTCCATTCCGCTGGTCTGCATCACCGGTCAGGTGCCGACGACTCTGATCGGCTCCGACGCCTTCCAGGAATGCGACACGGTCGGCATCACCCGGCCCTGCACCAAACACAACTGGCTGGTGAAGGACGTGAACGACTTGGCGCGCGTGCTGCACGAGGCCTTCCGCGTCGCGACGACGGGGCGGCCCGGGCCGGTCGTGGTCGATATTCCGAAGGACGTCCAGTTCGCCACCGGCACCTATCATGCCCCCGACATCGCCGATATGCGGGCCAGCTATCATCCGCGGCTTTCCGGCGACGAGGCGCTGATCGAACAGGCCGTGGCGATGCTTCGCGCGGCGAAGCGCCCGATCATCTATTCGGGCGGCGGGGTCATCAATTCCGGTCCGGAAGCGAGCCGGCTGTTGCGTGAACTGGTCGAATTGACCGGCTTTCCGATCACCTCGACGCTGATGGGGCTCGGCGCTTATCCGGCGAGCGGCCCGAACTGGCTCGGCATGCTCGGCATGCACGGCACCTATGAAGCCAACATGACGATGCATGATTGCGACGTCATGGTGAATATCGGCGCGCGTTTCGACGACCGGATCACTGGGCGCATCGACAAGTTCGCGCCGCGTGCGAAGATCATCCATATCGATATCGACCCGTCCTCGATCAACAAGATCATCCGGTCGGATCTCGGCATCATCGGCGATGTCGGCCATGTGCTCGAGGACATGGTGCGCATCTGGCGGGCTTCGGACGGGCTCGAGGACAAGTCGGCATTGAAACAGTGGTGGAACCAGATCGGCAAATGGAGGGCGCGCAACTCGCTCGCCTACACGCCGAACAAGGACGTCATCATGCCGCAGTACGCCATCGAGCGCCTCCACGAGGCGTCCCTGCGTTCGGGCAAGGAGACCTTCATCACGACGGAAGTGGGCCAGCACCAGATGTGGGCGGCCCAGTTCTTCGGTTTCGAGCAACCCAACCACTGGATGACCTCGGGCGGCCTCGGCACGATGGGTTACGGCCTGCCGGCGGCGCTCGGCGTGCAGATCGCGCATCGCGATGCGCTGGTGGTCGACATTGCGGGCGATGCCTCGGTGCTGATGACGATCCAGGAGATGTCGGCGGCGGTGCAGCACAATGCGCCGATCAAGATCTTCATCCTGAACAACCAGTATATGGGCATGGTGCGCCAGTGGCAGCAACTGCTGCATGGCAACCGGCTGTCGCATTCCTACACGGAGGCTCTGCCGGATTTCGTCATGCTTGCAGAGGCTTACGGCGGCAAAGGAATCCGTTGCGAGAAGCCGGACGAGCTGGATGATGCGCTCGACGAGATGATCGCATCGGACAAGCCGGTGATCTTCGACTGCCGCGTGGCCAATCTCGCCAACTGTTTCCCGATGATCCCGTCGGGCAAGGCGCATAACGAGATGCTGCTGCCGGACGAAGCGACCGACGAGGCCGTGGCGAACGCCATCAGCGCGGAAGGCAAGGCGCTCGTCTGAGCGCTTACCTGAATCGCGATGCAGAAGAACCCGCCCGGCCTTGCCGACTATGCGCTGCTGATCGCGCTGGCCCTGTTGTGGGGCAGCGCGTTCCTGTTGTCGAAAGTCGCCGTGGCCGAGGTGTCGCCGATCACGGTCACGCTAATCCGCCAGTTCATCGCGCTCGTTGCGCTTGGCGCCATCGCCGCGGTCTCGGGGCGCTGGTTCCGTCCGTCGGCGCGCGACCACGGCTTCATGATCATCTGCGCGATCACCGGCACCGCGGTACCTTATACGCTGATCAACTGGGGCGTCATGGTGATCGACAGCGGGCTGGCAGCGATCCTTATGGGATTCACGCCCTTGGTCGTTCTTCTGCTCGCCCATCTGGTGACGCAGGATGAGAAGCTCACCATGCCGAAGCTGGCTGGCGTCGCGCTCGGCATTTGCGGGCTGGCGATCCTGTTCTGGCCGCAGCTCGCTTCGGGCTTCGGGCACGACCTGATACGCCAGGTCGCAATCCTTGGCGCGGCGTTCGCCTATGGCGTCAACGCGCTATCGACCAAGAAGCTTGTCGGGCATCCGCCGATGGCGCTTATGGCCTATATCACCGGCTGGACGATGGTCTTCCTGGTGCCGGCGGCCTTCCTGTTCGAAGACCCGTTGGCGATCGATCCGTCGCTGCCGGTCGGTATCGCGATCCTGACGCTCGGTCTTTTGCCTTCGGCCGCCGGGGCCCTTGTGATGGTGGCGATCATACGCCGCCAGGGAGCGACCTTCTTCGGCCTGATCAACCTGTTGATCCCGATTGCCGGCGTGGTGCTCGCCGTCATCTTTTTGGGTGAGCGACCGGGCCTCAATGCGCTCGCCGCGCTCGCCGTCATCATCTGCGGCCTGATGGTCGCACGCATCAAACCTTCCGCAAGGAATTCCCTCGCTCAGGAGAGCCACCCATGAACGCACGTCAGCAGGCCACCGGTTCGGCCTATTTCATCGCCAAGGAAACGCAAACGGCGGAAACGCACACGCTGTCGGTGCTTGTCGACAACGAGCCGGGCGTCCTCGCCCGCGTGATCGGACTGTTTTCCGGCCGCGGCTACAATATCGAGAGCCTGACCGTTTCCGAGACCGAGCATGAGAAGCACCAGTCGCGCATCACCATCGTGACGCGCGGCACGCCACATGTCCTGGACCAGATCAAGGCGCAGCTTGAGCGCATCGTACCGGTGCACCGGGTCGTCGACCTGACGGTGCGCGCGCAGGATCTGGGCCACGAGAAGCCGCTCGAGCGCGAACTGGCGCTGGTGAAGGTATCGGGCAAGGGCGATAGCCGCGTCGAGGCGCTTCGCCTGGCGGATGCCTTCAGGGCGACGGTGATCGACGCCAATGTCGAGCATTTCATTTTCGAGATCACAGGACGGACCTCGAAGATCGAGCAGTTCATTGCGATCATGGCGCCGCTCGGCCTCGTCGAGGTGTGCCGCACTGGTGTCGCGGCGATGAGCCGCGGCGGAGAGGGGATGTGACGAGCGCGGACGAGAGCGTCCGGCCAAAGCCGCCGAAAGGCGCGATCCTGCTGGATGGCCATATGGACGTTCCGGCGGACCGCCTCGCGGCGGTCGAGGCGGCGCTGGCCGATCATGTGCGGTTGACCCATGCCGAGCCTGGCTGCCTGTTCTTCAGCGTCACGCCATGCGGCGAGATTGCGGGCCGCTTCATCGTCTCGGAAATATTCGCCGATGAGGCGGGTTTCGCGTTACATCAGGCGCGCGGCGCGGCATCGCCCTGGGCCGAGGTGACGAAAGATATTCCGCGCCAATACGAGATCAGGACCGCCTGACATTCTGGATTTCGCTTCGCTTTCCCTGCTGTTCGCCGCCGCGGTCACCCTCCACAATCTGGAGGAGGCGATCTGGTTGCCGGGCTGGTCGAAACACGCGGGGCGCTATCATGTCCCGGTCTCGGCGCGGCAGTTCCGTTTCGCGGTTCTGGTACTGACATTGCTCGCGTGGGTGATCGTCGGCTGGTCGGCGCTCGGCAGTTCTTTCGCCGGCTATCTCGTCTCCGGATACGCGCTGGCGATGCTGGTCAATGTCGTCTTTCCGCATCTGGCGGCGACATTCGCGATGCGCCGCTACGCACCGGGGACGGCGACGGCAGTGCTGTTAAACCTGCCGGTGACCGCGCTGTTGCTGCAACAGGGCTTTGCGGAAGAAAAGCTCGATCCGGATACATTCCTGTGGGCGGGGCCGCTTGTTGCGATCACGATCGCGATGTCGATTCCGGTGCTGTTTGCCGCGCGTGCGAGCGCCTCAGGACCGGAATAGGCGGATCAGTTTTCGGTCACGTCGAACATCGTCAACATCAGTTCGACATGTTCTGGCTCGTGGAACCATTTGGGCAGCAACGCGCGCATGAGTTCGGGGGTCAGATCCGGATTGCTGTCACGCCATTTGCGCGCGGTCTCCAATGCTTCTTCCCTTCGCCCGGCCATCCATAGCGAGGTGAACAGCATACGGTAGGCCCAGACCACGCCGGAGCCCGCCCGCATGCCGCGCTGGATCAGCTCGATCGACTCGTCGTAGCGCTTCATTTTCCTGAGGGCCGCCGAGCGGCCGAACAGGACGTTGAAGTGGAAGGGGTCGAGCGGGCTCAGCGCTTCGGCCCGATCGAAATAGGTCAACGATTCGTCCGTACAGCCGCGATAGATCGCGTTCCAGCCCTTGCGCAGCCAGCCCCAGGCATTGTTGGGATCGAGGGTCAGCGCCCGGTCGGCGAATTGGTCGGCTTGCTCGAAATCGTCTCCGGCGAGCGCACTGGCCGCCGACAGCGCGACGAGCGATGCGGGATCGTCGCGCACGAGGGGCGCGGCGCGCGCGACAAGGTCGATCGCAAGCGTCCGGTCAGTGACCGCGTCCTTGCTCCACAAATAGCAGCATTGATGGGCGTGGCACCACGCCTTGTATGCGAGTGCGGGCGCGTAGTCCGGTTCATGGTCGAGCGCCGTGTCGAGCAGGGCGATGGCCTTGACGTTTTCCTCGCGTCTGTGCGCCCAGAAATGCGGGAGCGCGGTCAGCACCAGCTCGTAGGCGGTTCGGTCGGCCGTCGGGCGTTGGCTGGCACGGGCGATTTCGGCGTTGCGGAGATTGGGTGCGATCTGGCCGGCTACCTGCGCGGCGATCCGGTCCTGGAGGTCGAAAAGATCGTCCATCCGGTCGTCGAAGCGTTCGGCCCAGACCGCGCGACCGTCGCCCGCCGAGACCAGCTCGACGGTTATGCGGACGCGGTCGCCGGACCGGCGGACCGAACCCTCGACAAGATAGTCCGCACCGAGCCGTTCGCCGATGGTCTGGATGTCGAGCGGCTGGCCGCGCAGCGCGAAGGCGGACTGCCGCGCGATAACGTGGAAATCGCTCACCCGCGACAGAGCGCTGGTGATCTCGGAGACAACGCCGTCGGCGAACATGTCAGCGTCGGTGACGCCCAGTTCGTCGAAGGCAAGGATCGCCAGCCGGGGGCGTCCCTCCTTGAATTCGGGCAATTGCGAAGCAGCGCCGGGCGCGGCATCGGCGGTCGCGCGCATAAGGCGCAGCCAGTCCTCGAAGCCCTCGGAGGCGAGATCAAAACCGTCGAGGAAGACGCCGTCGCCTTCGAGGTCGCATGCGATGCCGCTGCTTTGCAACCAGACATATTGCCGATCGGCCATCAGCATGCCCTCCGGCAGGTCGCGGCGCATGACCGACAGCTCCTGGCGCAGCGATGCGCGAGCCTGTTCGGCGGATCGATCCGACCAGAGCAGGTCAGCGAGACGGCCTCGTTCCGCCCGCAGATCGGGCTGACGGCTCAGGAAGGCGAGCATCGCCTGGGCGCGGCGCGAGAGCGATCCGGGCGCACCCGGGCCGGTTAGACGGAATGGCCCCTTGAGATGGATCGTCAGCACGGCGACTTCGGCGGATGTTTCAGACAAACGAATAATGACCTTAGGGCATTATCTAGCATTTTTGTCGGCTTCATTCGATGGGGCCGGCACATTCATTTCATGTACCGACAGCCTGACAAAGCAGAGGCGAATCCGGCGTGGCGGAGTGCGAACGAATCCGGTACAGCCGTGCCATGAAATTCTCCCCGCAGCAGGACGACGCGCTCAACGCCGTGGCGCAGTGGCTCAAGAATGGCGACCGGCAATTGTTCCGGCTGTTCGGCTATGCCGGCACCGGCAAGACGACGCTGGCGCGTCATTTCGCCGAACATGTGGACGGGCAGGTGCAGTTCGCTGCCTTTACCGGCAAGGCGGCGCAGGTATTGCGAGCCAAGGGGGCGTCGAACGCCAAGACGATTCACTCGCTGATCTACCGGCCGCGCGGCGAGGAGGCGATCTCCGACGAGACGACCGGCAAGATGTCGATGTCGCCGACCTTCTCGCTCAACCGGCAGAGCGACATCGCCCGAGCAAAGCTCGTCGTCGTCGACGAATGTTCGATGGTGGACGAAAATCTCGGACGCGACCTGATGAGCTTCGGCACGCCGATCCTGGTGCTCGGCGATCCGGGCCAGTTGCCGCCGATTTCGGGCGGCGGTTTCTTCACCGAACATGAGCCCGATTTTCTGCTCACGGAGATCCACCGGCAGGCGGCGGAGAACCCGATCATCCGGCTTGCCATGGATGTGCGCGCGGGCAACGAGATCATGTATGGCGATTACGGCACCACCCAGGTGATCGGGAAAAGCGACGTGGATCAGGATCTGGTTTTGGCCGCGGACCAGGTGCTGGTCGGCATCAACCGGACGCGCCGACGTTACAATCAGCGCCTGCGCGAATTGAAGGGCTTTACGGCCGCCTATCCGCAGGCCGGCGACAAGCTGGTGTGCCTGCGAAACGACCCGGCCAAGGGGCTTCTGAACGGCTCGCTGTGGAAGGTGATGACCGCGTCAAAGGAGACGATCAAGCCCGGAATCAACCTGCTGGTTTCGCCGGACGACGGCGACACCGATCGCGGTGTCGCCAAGATCAAGCTCCTCAAGGCGGCCTTCGATGCGCCGGATGACGATATCCCGTGGCAAACGAAGAAGCGCTACGACGATTTCGACTACGGCTATGCGCTTACGGTGCACAAGGCGCAGGGTTCGCAATGGGACGATGTGGTGTTGTTCGACGAGAGTTACGCCTTCCGCGACATGCGTAGCCGGTGGCTTTACACAGCTATCACGCGCGCAGCGAATACGCTTACCATCGTTAAGTGAATCAACATTCTTTCTGCCTATTAAAGCCTTCCAGACGTATCAGGCAGATAAAGACATCTTATGTCCGCACCGTCAGTATTGTCGAACACGCTGCTGCAAGCCGCCGGTCAAGCCGCATCCGTGCCTGTTCGGCAGGATTTCGCGGCGCCGGCCGTTGGTCCGTTCACGGTGGAGTTCCTGTTGCATGCGGCCTTCATCTGGGCGGCGCTGATCGTTATCTGCCTTATCGTCTTCGGCTATCGCAGGATTCGCGGCAAGGAATCCTGCAATGATCTATCGGATGTCTACCAACGCCAGCTAGAGGAAATGCGCAAGCAGCCTGGAAAAAGCTGACGGCCTCACTCCGACGCGTCCCTGATTTCGAACAGAACCGCCGTGGCGTCATCACTCGGCTTCATGCGCGGATAAATCCGCCCGTCGGGATCCTCGTGCCGCTCGATATCGCGCAGCCGCGCGCCGAGCCGCTTGAGACCGTCTCGCCTGGCGGCGGCGACGAAGTCCCGCGGCTCGTAAATGCCGTAGCCTGCCGACAGCGCGGCAAAGCCGTCCGTACACAGAAGCCCGGTGAGCGGCATTTCGCCGTCCAGCCGTGCCGTCACCAGATGGTCGGCGGCTTCGGAGGTCGAGCCGAGGGTCCAGACATTGCTGGCGGAACTGTTGAATTTTCCGCGCAGGGCGCGTTCGCGGGCGAGCAGGGCGGGATCGTCGATCAGCCGGGGCAGCTTGTCGAGGCCACCCGCCTCCTCGATCACGCGGCGCGCGGCCTCGCGCTCATGGGCGGCGTTGTCGGGCATGGCCGAATGGATGGCGGTTTCGCCGTTGCCATCGCAAACGATCAATGTGCAGTCGCCAAGTCCGTAGGTGACGATGGCGCTGTTCTCGATGCGGATCATCTGGAAGCCCGCGATCGGCAGATTCCAGGCCGGTATTTCCCGCTCCTTCGCGGCGAAGGCGATAATGCGTCGCGCCAAGGCGTTGGTCGAGCGCACCACGTCGGCCATGGAACGGCCCGGCGCAATCATCTCCTCGAAATGCACCTTGGCGAATGTGGCGAGCCATGCGGCGTCGCTGTCATGCCGGCCAACGACGAAATCCGGGCCCAGACCGGTCGCGCCGTCGATGACGAAGGCGCATTGCGCGGTCCAGCCCATCTGGTCCTCGTTGGGACGTCTTTCCGAGCCGGGCAGGCTCAGCGAATCGATGATCGAAAGCGTCAACATGGCATCGATTGAGCGCGGGATTGTTGCAGCGGTTTGACAGCGCCTCGTGCGGCGGCCGGGTTTTCACCAGCGCCGCTTTCGTGTTTCCAAAATGCAACGAAAACCGGCCGCAGGCGTTTCATCTCCCGATTGAAACGGGAGACGCCGATCATGCTCAAATGGATTCTGATCCTTCTTATCGTTGCAGCCATCGCCAGCCTTCTTGGCTTCCACGGTGTTGCCGGTGTCGCGGGCACCTTGGCGCGCGTCCTTATCTTCATCGTCCTGGCCGTACTCGCCGTGATGTTGCTGCTCGGGATTATCGCGGTCGCCTAGCCGATTGCCACCGGGACAATTTTCCGGCGGCGCCCGGGTTTCAAAAGCGGGGCGGATGACTTACGCCTCGCTTGTTGGACCCATTTGGTGAAACCGCCATGCCTGCAAAATTGTCCGTCAATCTCAACGCAATCGCGCTGCTGCGCAACCGACGCGACCTGCCATGGCCGAGCGTGACCGCGCTCGGCCGCATCGCGCTGGAAGCGGGTGCGCATGGCCTGACCGTGCATCCGCGGCCGGACCAGCGCCATGTCCGCTTCACCGACCTTCCCGAGATCCGCGCGCTGATCGACGACTCGTTTCCCGACGCCGAATTCAACATCGAGGGCTATCCCACCGGCGATTTCCTCGCGCTGGTGGAGGCGACCGAGCCGGAACAGGTGACGCTGGTGCCGGACGATCCGGAACAGCCGACATCGGACCATGGATGGGACTTTGTCGCCAACCGAGACATGCTGAAGGCGATCGTCGCGCGGCTGAAGAAAACCGGCGCACGCATCTCGCTGTTCTGCGACCCGGACGCCGCGCCCGAGCAAATCGAGGCGGCGAAGGCGACCGGGGCCGATCGTATCGAACTTTATACGGGCCCCTATGGCGGCTGCTACGAAGACACGAAAAAAGCGGCGGAGCAGGTGAAATTTCTGGGCCGGACTGCCGATGCGGCGCATGGATCGGGTCTCGGCGTCAATGCCGGCCACGACCTGACGGTCGACAATCTTCCGGCCCTCGTGTCCCGAATCCCCTTCCTCGCGGAGGTCTCCATCGGCCATGGCCTGACCGCCGATGCGCTGGAATATGGCATGGGCGGCGCGGTGAAGCGGTTCCTGGGGGCGCTTGGGCGCTAGTTTCTGGGTGAACCGGTCTGGCCTCAGAAATGCTCGCCGGCCTTGAACGGGCCGACACGCATGCTTGCGGCGATGAGATAGGCGGTGGACCAGCCGATGAGCAGAAAACCGTTGACGCCTTCGAGCGCTGCGAGAATGCGCCATTCATGGCTGGTGATCACGTCGCCATAGCCGACGGTCGAGAAAGTGGCGGTCGAGAAATAGAGCGCGGTCTCGAAATCGCCGAAGACGTTCAGCCCGTAATAAAAAGCGGCCCATAGCCAGACTTCGACGGTGAGGATCGCGAAAATGCCGATGACGACGGTGTTCATCGCCAGAATGCGGCTGCGATGGCCTTGCGGACGCACCTTTCCAGTCAGCCAGTTCATCGCGTGCGTCACCCAGATCAGCCCGAATGTATGGATGACCACCGTAAGCGAAATGATCAGCGTGCCGAGCGCGAGATTGGCGAACATGATCGGTTCTTAGCTCAGCGCATCGGCGTGTCAATCGCCTTGAAACCGGCTTTTCCCGGCCCGTTTAGAAACGGAAAGAACCCGTTCACCATTTGCCGCTACCATTTCGCCGCAAAACCAGGGAGACGGCCATGCTACAGCGGCTATTCTCACGCGGCGTGTCCCGAGACCGTATCGAGGACGCGATCGAACACAGTTCCGAAACCGAGCAGCGCGATGCGTTGCGCGAGCGCAGCGCCATGATCCTGCAAAGGCTGGAAAACAAGCGGCTGGAAGCCCGACGAGCGGAGCTGGCGCACAGGCGCGCCGAGCATGAGGCTGTCGAACAGGCGGAAGGCGAGGCGGCGGAGATTGTCGAGACGGCGCACGAGGTCCAGGATACCGAAACCGGAATGACGGGTGGCCCCGCGCCGGCCGAGATCGCGGACGAGCCGGTTGCTCCGGCGGAGGATTACGACCAGCCGCAAGCGCGCGAATACGATGATGAAGACACTGTGGAGCTGGCCGAAGCGCCGTTCCCGGAAACGCATCCGGAGGTGACGGATCCGGAGATGGAACCGGCCGGCGCGCAGAACGAGACCATCCCGGAGGGCGAGGCGGAGGAGGATCTTTCTGCTGAAGCCGATGCCGAGACGGTCGAGTTCAGGCCGTTGGAAGAGCTTGAGAGCGTCGCCGAGGTGCCGGGAGACACCGAGCCTGCGTCATTTGCCGACACGGATGTTGAAGACGGCCCGGTCTCCTTCGTGGACGCGGAAGAGACGGACTTGCCCGACACCGCCGAGGAAGCGGAATACGAGGCCGACGAGCCCGTGACCCGGTCCCGGCGGAGTGAAGAAATGTTTGCCGAAAGCGAACCGCTCCGGCCCGCCGCAGATGTGAATCTGCCGTTCTCTCTGCCACGCGACGATGGCGATGCCGCACCGGGCGAGGTACGTCACAGCGCGCTCGCCGATCAGGATCCGCAGGCCTATGAACAATTGCTTCGCAAGGCCGAGGAAGCCAAGGCCCGGATCGCCAAGCGCCTCGAGGCGATGAGGGCCGAGGAAGAGGCGAACGCATCAGCGAGCCTGCTCGATCTCGGCGCCGCAGCTCCGCCTCTGGCGCCCGATCACGGCGATGAAGACCACTGATCATATCCCATTCCGGTGTGCTTGACGCGGTCTGCATGACCCTGTAAACGACCCGAACCGTACCGTACGGTACTTGTTTGGATCGTTGATGATGCTTGCCTCCGACACGAGGGAAACAGCCGCCGCGGACAGCGGAACGGAGGATTTCGGCCCGCGCCAGGCGGATGTTCTGGAAGCGGCGCTGACGCTGCTGGTCGAGGGCGGCGACAAGGGATTCACCACGGCCCGGCTGGCGCGAGCGGCGAACTGTTCCAAGGAAAGCCTCTACAAATGGTTCGGCGACCGCAGCGGGCTGCTTGCGGCGATGGTGACCTATCAGGCCTCGAAGGTTCGCGTGGCGGGTTCGCTCAATGCGCGGCCGAGCGCCGAGGAATTCAAGCGGCAGCTGACCGATTTCGCGCATGACCTGCTGACTGTGCTGTCCGGGCCGACTTCGCTTGCGCTCAACCGACTGGCGATCGGCGAGGCGGGACGGACCGATGCGCAGCTCGGCCACCTGCTGACGGAGCGCGGCCGGCGCGCCATCGAGGAGCGCGCCAAGAAGCTGCTCGACACCGGCAAGCGGGCCGGGCTGATCCGCTTCGATGATCGCGAGGAGGCGTTTGCGACGCTTTACGGGCTGATCGTCGGCGACATGCATGTGCGCATGCTGCTCGGCGAGACCGTGCCGGCACTGGCCGGCGACGCGGCGATCAGCGCCCAGGCGGCGCGCGCCATCGGGAAATTCCACCGGCTCTACGCTGCCGGGGATGACATGACCACCACAGCATAGAAACAACACGTCAAGGGAAGGAAACGATCATGCGTGTCTATTACGATCGCGATGCCGATCTCAATCTCATCAAGTCGAAGAAGGTCGCCATCATCGGCTACGGTTCGCAGGGTCGCGCACATGCGCTGAACCTGAAGGATTCCGGCGCCAATAATGTGGCCATCGCGCTGCGTCCGGGCTCGGCGACGGTCAAGAAGGCCGAGGCCGACGGCTTCAAGGTCATGAGCGTGGCCGAAGCCGCCGGCTGGGCCGACCTGATGATGATGGCGACGCCGGACGAATTGCAGGCCGGCATCTACAAGAACGAGATCGCCGGCAATATCCGCGACGGCGCGGCGATTGCCTTCGCGCATGGCCTGAACGTCCATTTCGGCCTGATCGAGCCGAAGGCGTCGGTCGACGTCGTGATGATCGCGCCGAAGGGCCCGGGCCACACGGTGCGCGGCGAATACCAGAAGGGCGGCGGCGTGCCGTGCCTGATCGCCGTCCACCAGGACGCGTCCGGCAATGCGCATGATCTCGCTCTGTCCTACGCCTGCGGCGTCGGCGGCGGCCGTTCGGGCATCATCGAGACCAATTTCCGCGAAGAGTGCGAGACCGACCTGTTCGGCGAGCAGGTCGTGCTGTGCGGTGGCCTGGTCGAACTGATCCGCGCCGGCTTCGAGACGCTGGTGGAAGCCGGCTACGCCCCGGAAATGGCCTATTTCGAGTGCCTGCACGAAGTGAAGCTGATCGTCGACCTGATCTATGAAGGCGGCATCGCCAACATGAACTACTCGATCTCGAACACGGCCGAGTGGGGCGAGTACCAGTCCGGTCCGCGCATCATCACCGAGGAAACCAAGGCCGAGATGAAGCGCGTCCTCAAGGACATCCAGACCGGCAAGTTCACCTCCGAGTGGATGCAGGAATGGCATTCGGGCGCCGCCCGCTTCAAGGCGACCCGCCGCCTGAACGACGAGCATCCGATCGAGCAGGTCGGCGAGAAGCTGCGCGGCATGATGCCGTGGATCAAGTCGAACGCGCTGGTCGACAAGGCGAAGAACTGAGCCTTACTTGCTTGGTATGAATGGAGGGTCGCGGAATTCTGCGACCCCTTTTCCTTCGCGAAATTAATGCATCTATTTAGGTCAGTAATATTGACATAAATTGCGCCGAGGCGCATGGTCGGTTTCAAAAGATTTCCCGAGGAAACATCCATGGAACACGATCATCGCTTCGCCTCACGCGAGGCACGCATGAAGGCGTCGGAGATCCGAGAGCTCTTGAAGCTGCTGGACCAGCCGGACATCATCTCTTTTGCGGGCGGCATCCCCGATCCTTCGCTGTTTCCGGCGGACGCGTTCCGGCGGGCCTATGGCGATGCGCTGACTGGTGCTGCGGCGGGCGCGGCCCTGCAATATTCGCCGAGCGAGGGGCATCGGGGCCTGCGGGACTGGATCGTCGGCCAGATGGAGAGCATCGGCATCCCCTGTACGCCGGACAATATCGTCATCACATCGGGATCGCAGCAGGCGCTCGATTTTCTCGGCAAGCTGTTCCTGTCGCCGCAGGACACGGCTTTGGTGACATGGCCGACCTATCTCGGCGCGCTGCAGGCCTTCAACGCCTATGAGCCGAATTACGACCGGCTGGAGCCGATGGGCAATCGCGAGCCGGGCGATTTCGCCTGGCAGGCGCGCGAGAAGGGCGGGGCGGTCAAATTCGCCTATGTGTCGCCCGACTTCGCCAATCCGACCGGCGAGACCATGACGCGGGCCGAGCGCGAACGCGTGCTCGATCTGGCCGATGCGCTGGATATCGCGGTGATCGAGGACGGGGCCTATCAGTCGCTGCGTTATGACGGCGAGGCGATCCCGCCGCTGCTGGCGATGGAGATCGCGAAGAAGGGCGATATCGACCAATGCCGGACGATCTATTGCGGCACGTTTTCGAAGACGCTGTCACCGGGCCTGCGCGTCGGCTGGGTCTGTGCGGCAAAGGATATCGTCTCGCGGCTGGTGATCCTCAAACAGGCGGGCGATTTGCATTCGGCGACGATCAACCAGGCGGCGATGAACGCGGTGGCGCGGGAGATGTTCGACGAGCAGGTGGCGGCGATCAGAAAAGTCTATGGCGGGCGCCGCGACCACATGCTCGCGGCGCTGAAGCGCGAAATGCCGGAGGGCGTCAGCTGGAGCCGGCCTGAGGGCGGCATGTTCGTCTGGCTGACACTGCCGGAAGGCATGGACGGGGCGATGCTGCTGGCGCAGTCGCTGGAAAGCGCGCGCGTGGCCTTTGTGCCGGGCAGGGCTTTCTTCGCAGATGGGACGGGCGCGAACACGATCCGCCTGTCGTTCTCCGGCGCATCCGAAGCGATGATCGACGAGGGTATCAAGCGGCTGGGTCGACTTGTCCGCAGCGCAGCTTAGCGCTTTGCGGCCCGCCAGTTCACTGTATAAGGCGCTTTTCCAAGGGGAATGCATGACGATTGCCGAAGATATCGAGACCCTGAAACGCCAGGAAGAGGCGCTGCAGTTCGACCATTTGAGCGATGAGGACGCCTGGGCGCTCGGATCGCTGATGCGTGCGCGCGCCGTTGAGAAAGGCCTTCCGCTCGTCATTGACATACGCGTCGCGGGACGGCCGCTTTTCTACACAGCGCTGCCGGGCACGACGCCGGACAATCCGGAATGGGTACGGCGCAAGGTCAATGTGGTGATGCGCTTCCACAAATGCTCCTACCGGGTGGGGCGCGAGATCGCGGCGGGCAGCATGCCGCTCGACCAAAACCGCGGCGTTGAACCGGTCGACATGGCGCCGCATGGCGGCTCGTTTCCGATCCATGTGAGGGGCACGGGTATTGTCGGGACGGTTACCGTATCGGGTATTCCGCAGCGCGAGGATCACCGCTTCGTCTTCGAATGCCTGTGCGAATATCTCGGCGTCGATCCGGCGCCGTTGGCGCTCGGCCCGGAAGAATAAAAAAGGCCGCGGGTTTCCGCGGCCTCTTGATGGGTAGGTCTGTGTCAGTTGGCGGAGAGCTTCAGCGAAGCGATGCCGACGGCGACGTTGACGCCTTCCTGCGACTGCAGGCTGACCGGCTGCAGCGCGATCGAGTCTTCCCAACCGCCGAGCAGCACATTCGCGCCGAGGCCGACCACGAAGGACGCCGACGCGGTGGCGCCGCCATAGGTGCCGGCGAGGGCGCCGTCGGAAATGCCGCGCGTGGTCGGCGCGATCACCGCCCAACGCATCAGTGTGTTCTGCGTCTTGCCGATATCGAGGCCGAATTTCTCGATCGAGCCGGTGTAGGTTTCGTTGGCAAGGCCGGAGACCGCCGGGAAGAAGGTGCAATCGAGGTTGCTCTTCGTGGCAATCGCGAAATTGAAACCGTCCTCGACGGCGCAGTCCAGCATGCCGAGCTTGACGCGCTCCTGCGCGGCCGCCGGAGCAGCGAGACCGGCGGCAAGCGCGCCCGCGAGGATGATCGATTTGGTAATGCTCATTTGAATATCTTTCCCTCAGGATTCGATTTTGCCGCATGTGCGGCGACGTCGCGCGAGATCGACCTCAAATGTGGCTTTGTCATGCCGATGCGTTGACAAAATCGCGACATTTGAGCCTCTGGGCCGAAGATCTTCCGGGTGTGCAAGTGTTACTCCCGGACCAGGAACGATACGGACAGGCAAGCGGCGTCATGGGCATGTTGATGGACAATCCGGCGCGGAAACCGGTAGTGCTGAGGCTTGCCGAGGTGACGCTTCGGCTTGGCGAGGGACCGCTTGCCTTCGAGCACGCCAATCGGCCGGCCATCGACGCTTATTGGGAAACGGCGACCGCGCAAATGCCACGCTTGTGGAACGGCCCCGCCTTTCTGTTCGAGGATGTCAGCCTCGAAGGAGGTCGGCTCAGCGGCACCGGCAGGCGCACCGACTTCGCGACATTTCTCTACTGGCGCGACAACGGCCGGCCGCGCGAGGTCGTCCACATTACCGGGACATCGTTGCCCGTGCTGGCCGACGGCTCCCTGTTCGGCGTCCGCATGGCCGCGCATACGGCCAATGGCGGCGCGGCCTATTTTCCCGCCGGCTCTCTCGATGAGGACGATCTTGTCGATGGCGCGTTCGATTTGACGGCAAGCATCGCGCGCGAACTTCGTGAGGAGACGGGGCTCGCCTTCGACAGGGCGGATGACCTGTTCACGGCGGCGTTCGACCGCGGCGCCTATCATATCGCGCGGCGAAGCCGGTTGACGGGCGATTTCGACAATTGCCGCGACATGCTTGCGCGCCATCAGGCCGAAACCGGCGATGACGAGATCGAGGCGGCGGTGGCAATCCGCCGGGACGGGGCCGGGCTCGCGGCGCTAAAACCCTATGCGCGCGCTCTGGCCGATTGGCACTTCGAAAACGAGGCTTTTTCCTGTAGCGGAGAAGGCTGACAGGAAAGGGAATCGCATGCCACGCCGCTACGCAATCTACGATGTCTTTACCGACCAAGCCTTGACCGGCAATCAGCTTGCTGTGGTTTTCGACAGCGACGGGCTGGATGACGCTGCGATGCAGGCGATTGCCCGCGAGTTCAACCTGTCGGAGACGGTGTTCATCCGTGCGCCCGACAACCCGGCGCATTCGGCCGCGCTGCGCATCTTCACGCCGGGCCGCGAATTGCCCTTTGCCGGCCATCCGACCGTCGGGGCTGCAATCGCTATCGGCGAGGACGGTCCGGCCGATGGCGCGGACGACCGGCTGATGGTTCTTGGCGAAGAGATCGGACCGGTGCGCTGTGCGCTGCGGCTCGGCGAGCCGTCCTATGCCGAATTCGATCTGCCGCGGTTGCCCGAACAGATCGACCAGGTGATCGACAAGGCGGCCGTTGCAGCGGCAATCGGGGCGGCACCCGAAGAGGTCGGTTTCGAGAACCACGAAGTTAGCGTGTGGACGGCTGGCAACGCCTTTGTCTTCGTGCCCCTCGACGGGATCGGTCCGGTGCAGCGCCTGTCGCTCGACAAGGGCTTGTGGGACGAGGTCGCGCCGGTGGTCAACGGCCACCAGGCGTCGCTCTATGCCTATACGAGGGACGTGATCCACCACGATTGCGCTTTTCACGCGCGGATGTTCGCCCCCGAGATGGGGCTCGGCGAAGACCCCGCGACGGGATCGGCCGTGGCCGGTTTCGCGGGCGCGATCGCCTGGTTCGACGGGCTGGCGGAAGGACCGACCGCCTATGTCATCGAGCAGGGCATCGAGATGGGTCGCCCTTCGAAAATCCGCCTCGAAATCGACGGCAAGGCGGGCGCAATTCACGCGGCGAGGATCGGTGGCCACGCGGTCAAGGTCGCCGAGGGCACATTGCTCGCTTAAGCCCTTTACAAACCTGGCCGGCACGACTAGATAGCCGGCTTCGGCGGGTGTGTAGCTCAGATGGTAGAGCAGCTGACTCTTAATCAGCGGGTCCACGGTTCGAGCCCGTGCTCACCCACCAATAAAATCAATAGGTTAGCCGTTTTTGGCGATACCTGGCGCATTGCGTTTTACAGGCGTTTTACAGTTTCTGTTCTGGTTGGGTTCCGTAGCACGAATCTCAGCCAGTAGGGCGCGCGTATTCTCAACGGAAAGAACTGGCGTCGGCGAGCCGTAGACCGAGTACACTTCGCCATCGAATAGTTCGTAGATCGGACAGGCCGCCGCCTGTGCCGCGTCTATCTCCTTTCCGACTCCCGCGCCAATTGCTCCGCCCGGGAATCGCATAAAAATTAGCGCATCACAGGACGCGGCCAGCCTTTCAAAGTAGACCATACCTTCTTCGTCATAGCCAGCCTGATGATGCGGCTGGTTTGGATTTTCTACCGTCCATCCTTCTGCCTCGATGGCTGCCACCGCACCACGCTCTCGCTCGGTTCCGTAGTCCGTAACCGGATGTGCGAAATATATTCTCACGCTGCCTTCTCCATCGGTTCGTTGTCGTTGTCAGCCAACGCGCACAGGAAGTCGCAGGCCGGAATGATTGGATTCGTCATCGGCCAATCGTCTGGTATCTCGTCAATGAACATGCGCTCGCCTTTTATGCGCGTCAGTCTGGCGCCAATTTCACGTGCGTAGGCTGCAGTTCGCGCGAAATTCTCAGGGAAGTGGTGACGATATAGTGACCAATAGTCCGGGCTAGTCGCCTTGACGCATCCAGTCTGGAGGCAATTGGCGTTTGGAAATCCCATGGCGTAGGAGCGCGGCAACTCAAGCCCTGACTTTTGCACGATTGCAAGGCTTGCAGCTTTTGTTATACCGGCATCGATAAGCGGCGCGCGGACGGTCAACTCAAAATAGTTTTCCTTAAGCCTCTCGAAGCGGTCTACGTCTTCGCGATCAGCCGTGTAGCCAAAAACGTGAATGTCTGTCGGGCGCTGAAATTCAATTCTAGGGGCAATCTTCATTGCAGATGTGCATGGCGCACCTGCAATACCAGACATGTAACGGCGCTTTTGCCAAACTTCCCAAACGTCACTGAATTCTGTGGAGCGAAGCAGCGTGACGGACGTATTAAGCCGCCGCATTGCATCTGCCTCAAAACGATAGTTATCCGGATCCTCGTTGCCAGTCTCACATCGCGCAACGATTGCTTCCGGGTTGTCGCGCAGTGTCAACTGTGCGGCCACGAAACTCGCGGCGCCCGTTGACCACCATATTAGCGTACGTCTGTCGGTCATTGCTTTTCAACGCGGGACTCGCGATCCACCAGTGCGCGCTTAACTCTATCTTCATCAGCCGACCATCCGCACTCTTCGCAATCAAATCCAAAGACGTGGTACTCAAAGCGACCACAGGTATGACACTGCCACGCCGCTGTATTTAGATCTGCAATATCAAAATAAACGTCTTCGTCAGTTGCAATGAAAGTAGGCCCGTGGTCCTCGCCAGTCATCTGAAAAAGATACTCGCTATCAAGTATGAGTGCCTTGACGATATCGTTCATTGCGTCGCCCTCTCATACGCCGCACGAGCGTTGCGAAAATCATCATCTGACAGGACTGCGCGATTGAACGAATTCGGACCCGTGCAAGGAGCCTGCGCGAACGGCTTTAATGCGGCCAGCAATAGCTCAATAACGTCCGCCGCGTCAGGCGCAACTTCATCGACGATCTGATCCGCTATTTGGCTATACGCAATCTCGCTCGAGAGGCCGCGCAGTCTGTCGCAAATGTTCATTGCATTTCTCCAATCGGCTATTAAGTGCCGCTTATGATGCCTAATGCGTAATTAGCGGTCATATTTGGCCGCTAGTGGATGTCCGGAATTTGTATACAAACTTCGGACTCACTCCTTTGCCTTGCTCTTCGTTCCGCTTACCGGCGCGCTAATTGGCCTGTACAGCGCCAAGATCCAATCGTTGTCGTAACGCTTACGGCACCGCTCGAGGATTTTCTCCTCGTCGCCAACGCCGTATAGCGTCGTGTTGCCGAGCGGTAATTCGATATCGTCTGTCGCCGTGTTGTGAGCGACGATGATAAGGTGACTGCTGCTCATTTTGGTAGCCTCTCCATAATGCGCGCCCTATTCAGCGCCAGCGCCTCGTCTGTCGGTTGCCAGTCGCCGCACCACTCGGTAGGAAAGCCCGCCAAGCTTGGCGCACCGTATTGCGGAGCGTAGCCACGACGCTTCATTTCATCGATCAACGCAGCCTGGCGGCGCGCAAGCCACGCAAGGCGCGTGTAGAAGAACCTAACGTGGTCAGCGCCAAGGCGGTACGTGTCCATAACCGCCGGCTGCTCGCCGCGTGCGATCGCAGCACGCACAAGGCCGAAGATCCGCGGTAGCTCGCGGTACTCGGCAACAAGGTGCTTGCCGGTTAGCTCTGCCGGCGGAACGCAGTTGATGCGGGTCATTGGTTGGCCTTTAGATTCTGCGTCCTGCCCTATATGCGTCTAGAACTATATTTGCAGCCTCCTCCTCGAACTTTCGCCAATGATCTTCAAAGTCAGTTGTACGCACAATGCGTTTTGTTCCATCGTCTAGAATATCAACTTCAGCTTCCGCGCACATTGCTCTTGAGGCCAGCTGCTTGTCATAAAGCGGCATCATTGCCTCCGGACCAAACTCGCCAGTCACTGCTGCCGCTTTGGCGGCAACCGGAACAGTTGCGGCAATAGGTGCCAATCCAATGGCGGCTAGAAATTTTCTACGGTTCATTGTTGGTCTCCTTGTTGTGCCGCTAAGCGGCGGTTGGTTGCGGCTTTTGTTTGCGGTCGCTATCTGGCGGCCAAGCATCTGGTGGTATTCGAATTTTTGCATTTTCTCGAACCCACTCCAATGCGCTTGGAACGTGAACCATCCTATTCTTATCGAGTGGCATTCCACGCGCAGCCCATGAATACGCCATACCTTTATTTGCCTTTAGTCTTTTTTCAAAGCTTCTCTGTGTTTCTGTTAAGTCGTTTACTTTTATTAATGTCCTTGTGTTTGCCTCAACCCAATCAATAGCGTCATCAATGATGATGTTCCCATCGCAATCGTTTGGTAAGCCGTTCCTGCACCACAGAGTCACAGATGCGAATGAGACTCCGATCCGTCGAGCAAAATCAGCCTTTATTTCACTTCCATTAGCTACTCGTTTCTTTTCTTTTTTCTTTGTCTTCGGTTTAGCGATTTTATTACTTCGCATTGAGTTTACTACGTCAAGAGCCTTTTCTATATGGATCCACCCGTTTTTCGCACACGGAATTACTCCACTCAAGGCCCAAAGTCTTACCTGTGAATTATATGTTCCAATTCTTCGCGCGAATGCCTTTTGGCTTTCATATTCTGAAGGATCATCAACAAAAAGTGGGCGCATATTTCTTGGCGGGTTTTCTTTTAACCACTCTTTCGCATCTTCTATTGGGACATATCCATCACAAAGAGGCATACCTTTAGAAATCCAACGATTCATGGCGAATCTGGCGCACCCTATACGCCTAGAGAATGCCTCTCTAGTCTCGCAGCCGGACGGAACTGCGCGGCGCAACTCAGTGAGTTTCCCGTCGCATTCACCAATCTCGCTCCCAGTCGGGAACTCATAACCGCACTCACACACAGGCTCGCGCTCGACGCGAACCTCCTTGCATTCAGGACAGCGGCGCGGACCGTGCTTGCGACCAGCCAATCTTCGTTGACGTGCGCCGCCGTCCAGCGACCATTCAATCGGCAAGTCAAACCAATCGTGGTCAAGCCACAAGCCCGCGTGGTCGAATATCAACGCCTCGCACTTGCCTTCCGCCGTGCGGAGCGCGCGTCCAATCATCTGCAAAAACAGCGCCAGGCTCTTCGTCGGGCGGAGCAGGATAACAACGTCGATTGCTGGAAGGTCGAAGCCTTCCGTGAACACCTCGACGTTGGACAGTACCTTAATGTTGCCTGACGCCAGTGCATCAACAGACGCGTCTCGTTCATCAGTAGGCGTGGTTCCGTCAACGTGTGCTGCCGGTATGCCTTCGGAATTAAACCGATCGACTAGCGCCTTGCTGGCGTCAACGCTGGCACAAAACACTAGCGCGCGCTTGCCGTCCGCGTTCTTGCGATACTCGGCAATAGCATCACCAATCAGGACCGGCGTATTCATTACCTTGTCCAGGTCGCCCTTTTTATAATCGCCCGCCTGCATCTTGGCGCTAGCCAAGTCTGGGTCGCTCGGCGCGAAGTATCGGAAGTCGGAAAGATATCCGCCGTCAATAAGTTCGCGCGTGGACGGGCCGACAACCAACTCACCGAACCACTCCGAAAGGCCCTTGCCGTCAAAGCGCTCTGGCGTTGCGGTAAGCCCAAGGTTCTGCGCGCCGTTAAGTTGTTCACGGATCGCAGACCATGACTTTGCCGCAACGTGGTGGCACTCGTCCCATATCGCTAGCGACGGAAGCGGCAAGTCATTAATGCGCCTAGTAAGCGTAGCGACGGAAACAATCTGCACAGGCTTATCGTATTCAGGCTTACCGCGCGGCGACACGATTCCAAAATCAATCCCCGCGGCGGTGAAGGCTTTTGCGGCCTGCCGTTCGATCTCCTGCCTGTGGCATATGAACCACACGGGCTTTTTATGCTGCTTGACAATCTCGGTTGCGGTTCTCGTCTTGCCAGCGCCAGTTGGCATCTGCATTACTGCACTGCCGTGGATTGTTAGCGCCTGTATGGCACTTTCAATTGCAGCAGTCTGATATGGCCTCAATTTCATACGCGCCTCCATGGATTTTCCATCAATATGCGAAAACGCCTAACGACGCAACAAAAAAATGCGCGTGCGCCTAATCTTTGTCTAACACTTCGTTGACGCGCTGTTTCACAAATTCGTCAGCGCAATGGCGCAGCCGCCTAACGGACTCCATGTCTTTTTCAAACTGCTCCTTGCTTACGCCTAGTTGCTTCAGCATTGCGTCTCTTTTTTCTTCACGTGTTTTCATAACCTACACCACCTTCCGTGCGTGTTGTTCCAGCTTCAACATAGCCTGCTCCGCGAGCTCGACGCGCCCGCCTAGATAGTGCGTATCGAGGATTGCCTCGACATCGCGCAGGCTATGGCCGGTAATCGCGGCGATCTGCGAATTACTGCAGCCAGCCAGCGCCAGGCGCGTAACGGCCGTACCGCGCAGGTCGTGGAAGTGCAGCTTCTCGCCTTTAGCCATCGGCAGGCCGCTATTGCGGTACGCTGTAGCCCACGACGCGCGGAATCCGTCTTCGGTCCACGGCTTGTTGCGTGTGTTCGTAAGGATGGACGTCGACACACGCGGCGCGGCATCAAGCATCTGCCTTAGCGTCTCGCCAACCGGAATCGTAACTCGTGCGCCTGTCTTACCTTGCTTGATGCGCAGCGACTTGCCGTCGTACGCATTCCACGCCACACGCAATAGGTCGCCTTCGCGCTGGCCTGTCCAAAGACCAAGCATTAGCGCCATCTGCAGCGGCCGTCTTGCCGCCTTCATCATGGCCGCGATGTGATCTTCTTCCCAAATGATTTCCGACCGATTAGCCTTGTATAGCCTGCCGCCGCGCTCGCACACGTTTACCGCAATGCGGCCGTTGTCCTTCGCTACAGACAGCACGCGCGCCAGCGTAACCCAAGCGTAATCCGCGGAACGCGGCTTATCCGCCATCGTATCGCGCCATGCCTTGAACGAACCGCGCGCAGATGGATCCTGCACGGCCTCGATCGGCATGTCTGCAATCGCTGCGCTTTCGATCCTGCCTAGGTAAAGGTCGTAACCTCGGCGCGTCTTGTCTGCTTTCTCCGTGTATTCCGTCGATCGGCGGAACTCGTCGATAAGCGTTCGCAGCGTGTCGTCGTTCTTTTTCTTGTCCGCCTCGTGCGCGTCTGCGTAGGCTTTCGCTATGCGCTTGTCACCAGGCTGCAGCGCATTGCCGTCCGCGTCACTAAGCAGCGGACCGCCTCGCCAGGCGTACAGGTAATATTTCTGCTTGCCCCCGGCTAGTTTGGCTTTGACCTTGTGGATACCTTCAAGCACGACTCTCACTTTCCCGCTTCCACTTCTCGTAAGGTGTCTCCGTATTGGTTACACCTTTATCGAGACCGGAAGCTTTATCAAGCACCGCGTCGATCGCGCGTTTATCCCATCGCTTTGTCCATGCCAGCGCCGCCGGCATATAACCGTCGCTTACCCACGATGAAAACAGCGACGGACTAATGCCAAGGTAGGTGGATGCCTCCTGTCTGGTAAGAAGACGCGGTTCGTTATCGTTGGCTGGCGCGCTCACGGTCATGTGTCCTTGGAGTGGCGGAGACGGGCATCTTCGATTTCAGAATGATGCGCCCGCATTGGAACACGTTCTCCATCGTAGACAAACGCGCGTGTGTGCGCCGGAGGCTCCAGCGACCAAGCAGGACGTCCGCAGACATTGATCGGGTCGCCTACGCCGGGGGGATTTGGCACAACCCTGCGTGTCGCGATTTCCATGAAGCGGCGAAATGTGCACCTGTCGTCATAGACTTGATACTTCCTCCACACATCAGCAAAGGCGGCGGCGGCAGTGACATGCGATGCAGTAACTGGCGGGAAGCCTTGTACGGTCACTTCGATTGTCTTGATAGGCTGTCCCATCACTCCACCTCCATAGAGCGGATGGCGGCGGCGAGCGGTTCGCCAAAGTCATAGATGGCGTCGGCGCGCTCCTTGAACCGCACGGCCTGTTCTTTGGCAAATTCTGGCTTTATCCGTCTGCCGTTGAATTCCCCGCTGACGGCTGCATCGCGGTAGGCGTCGGATGTGTGCTGAAGGTCAATGCCCCAATTCTCAAGCTCTGTTTTAGCGCGCTCCGCAGCCGCCTCTCTCGCCTCCGCTTGGGCGGTCTTGGCAATGGGAGGGTAGACGGCTTCGATGCTAGCTCGAATATGCTTGCGGATTGAACCGGCATCGTCGTCGCTGAATTGCTGCGGCCAGTGGAGCGGCCAGTACGCCCTGCATGCGGCTTCAACCATCTCGTCCGTAATCTCGATATCACCTGCCATTGTCTTGTCCTTGTAGGGTGGCGCGGCCTTTTTCGCTGATCGTGTCGTACTCGCCTGAGCCGCGGTAGTTTTCTTCGTCGTCGCACATGCGCTTGAGGTAGCCCTTGCTGCGCATTTCGATGATGACGTTGCCGACGAACGCACGGTCGCCGCCTGCGAACCATGCCTCTTCGCCGTCCTCCGAAAACACGATCCTGTCGCCGTCCGCGAGGCGCTGTAGAATTTCCATTGTGCTTTTGATTTCGCGCTTCGGCGGCATTTCCATGTGCGCCCCTGCGAGGGTGGCGCGGGCGCGGCGGACCTTTGACCAACACCATTCCGTAAACTCGTCATGGTTTGCGGACGGCTCTTTCCCAGTTTCGCGCTTGTACATTTCCTCAACTCGCAACGGGCCTGTTTCGAGTTCTTCACGGTCCATCGGCATGATTTCCAGAACTTCGCCGAGCGCCTTCTCAAGCTCAGCACAGCTGGCGCGGAGGCGGTCGATCTCGTCGATGCAAATCAACGCGCCTCGACTTTCCCCTTTGATCTTCACCTTCGGGAGTGACGCTGCCTTTTTCATCGCCGCGTCCCGTGCCGCCCTCAGTGCGGCACTCATCGCGCAGCAGCCAAAAGCGCAGCGAGCTCGCGCGCTGTATCACGCAACTTGCGCGCGATAGGCGAGCGGCCGTACTTGCTGGCGATGTGATAGAGCAGCCACGGCTTGCTGCCCTGCGCGAATGCTTCTTGTGCTGTGATTACCGGATACATTGTGGTGGTTCTCCTGTGGTGGTTAGGTCAGTAGCGCCAAACGGCGCCGTGCAGTGGTCGGTATGCGTCTACCTGCGTTTGGCTGTTGCAGTTGGCTGCAAGGCGCTCCGTGATAGCCTGGCGCGGTGCGACGCCGTCGTAAATTTGAAAAGCTAGTGGACGCAACGACTGATGCAGCCTCGGCACAACTGTCGTTGCGAACGTCTTTCTGTCGTAACCGTTGTCGTTATCAGCAATAATCGCCCAAAGCGCCTCTGCCTGTTCCGCGATACCTAACTCGACCGCAGTCGCATACTCGCGGACAGCATCAGCGTCCGCGTCGTCGAGCAGCGGCAGAACGTCGTCAATGCCGCCGCTTAGCACTAGCGCGAGAATGTTCTTCTCGTGCATGATGCTGTCCTTGGCGCGGTGCTTCAGGACGTAGTCCTCGCCTTTGGCTTTCACCCATAGTCCGCTATCGAACCGCACGACGAAGCCTTCCGCGCCTTGTATCGCTCGAGCGTAAGCGAGAAAGTCCGCGGCACTGTTGTGGCGCTGCGTGTGGTGGGCGACGTGGGGTATGCCCATGTCCTTGGCCCAATCCTCGACAACAGCGCGCGGGTAGTAATGGCCGTCTTCGTTGCGTCTTATAGCCAATAGGGTAAGCGCGCTTTCTTCGTACCGCACCACTATGCGGTTATCCGGCGCCGTCCATTCGAAAATCGGAGTCGCTGGATGCTCTCCATGCATTAGAATGGCGCACTCGCGCTCAATGGCGCGCGTGAAATGCCGCTCCGCGCGCAACGCATGGTCTGTCCGGCCCATGCGCGTCATAAAGCAACCGACGCCGTTCACGAACGCTGCGTGGATCATCGTGCCGTCAAGCTTCTCCGTAACACTGTGCGGCTCGTTGAAGTCGATCGCCGCCGGCTGTGTTTCCTCGCGCTCGCCGATATTAAAGAATTTGTGGAATGGCCGCGCCAGGATGCTGCCGTCGCGCGCAAACTTGATGCCGCGACACTCGCGCCGTATCGGATCGTCGAAGCTGTCCGGCAAGGCGTATACGTAGTCAATGACTGTGTAATCGCCTTTGTCGACAACGACGAAATCGGTTCGGTCCTTGACGGACGGCAAAACGTCGTCGATGTGGGTTATGGTGGGGTGGGTCATACCGCCACCTCCGCAATCGCGCGCTCGGCAATCTTGCGCATGTCGATGACCTTCGACGTACCAAGCTCGCCGTTATTGCTGCGGTCGATTATCTCGCGGAGAGCGGCGAGGAATACGTCGTATCCCTTAACGCGCCGTTCTATTTCTGCCTTAACTCGTTGCACTTCAGTGGTCATGCTTTCGTCCTCGCGATTCCATTTCACGCCAATCTAGGCGTTTTCGCCTATTAATGCAACAAAAAAATGCGCGAACGCATACCGCCCGCGCATTGTCTTTTTTCAGCGCAAAAACGGCTCGGCAATAAAGGAGTACATAACAATCCCGGTAATCGTTATGTCATCGTCGCTCTTGCCAACCTCGATCGGCGCCTGAAACTCCGGGTCGTGAGAGCGCGGCCATAGCCATTTCTTGCCGTTTTCATCGACGACATATTCCTTTAGGGTAGCTTCGTATAAACCGTCTTTATTGCGCCGTTGAACCAATACCCGCTGTCCGCTTTTTGGCTTTAGTCCGTTCGCAATAGTTGACGAAACGAATACAAGCGACCCGCTTGGATAAACCTTGTTCATGCTGTTGCCTTGGACGAGGTAGCCGGTCATGGGCATGTCCGGCATGTTTGGATGCCAAGGAATAGGCACGTCATATTGCTCGTCTGGCGGCCACTCTACCGCCTCCCGCCAAACGCCGGCCTGAAGCGGTGCGACAACGCGAAACGTTTTGACGTTTTGCGCCGTGTTTCGCGGCGCCGCCTTGATGCCAAGAAAAGCGCTTACCGGCATGCCGGCCATATCGGCCAGCACTGCGATCGACTTTGAACCCGGCTTATCGATGCCGCGCTCCCATTTTGAAACGGTCGCCTGGTCGACGCCGCACTGCTTGGCAAGATCGGTCTGTGTAAGGCCGACATCCTTTCGCAGCTTCTTTACTCGCTGCCCTATGGTTTCTGTCTTCATTTTCCATTCTCCCTGTCTAGCCGCCTCATATGCGCTTTTGCGCTTTTTTTGCAACGGCTAGGCGTTATCGCATATTTATCCTTGACCGTATAGGCGAAAAAGCATATCCCTTGTGACGTAGTAAACGAATCCCGGCAAAAAAGTTAAAATTTTCGGGAAACCACCACAAAGGACGCTCACTCATGAACGTTGAAAAGAGCGCCTGCGCCATGCGGGCTGACGGGAAGTCAATCGCCACCATCGCCGAGAAACTCGGCATCTCCAAACAGTGGGCGTACAAATGCGCCGGTAACACGCCGCCGGCTGAACCGCGCGACGACGCCAATACGGTCATTCATTACGCGCCCGACGTTGACGGCTATCGAAAGCCGGTCCGCATGCCGCGCATCGCCGCAATCGATGGAGTTGCAGCATGACCGCCGTCAAGGCGGCGGCAACGCAGTACGAGCTCGGCGACGAAATCGAAATCACCGTAAAGGGCGTCATTGTCGGCTCGTCGGAATTTCTAGATGGCGGCAGAAGCTATCTCGTCGAAACAGACGAAGGCGGGCGCAAGAAGCGCCAGTGGGTTGGTTTGCAGCGCATGAAGGACGGCGCCAATGTTTGACGAATGGCTCGGATACGAGATCGGCGAATTCGTCAAACTGCGGATTAACGGCTGGCTTGGGCAGGTTCTGAATTTCAGACAGACCAACTTCGGCGAGGAGGAATACGAACTGCGCGTTTGGACTGGATCCGAACTGTACCGCGCATGGTTCGTCGAAAGCGAACTTGTCGGCGACTCGGCAGGCGACGGAGAAACCAACGAAGTCAAAGCGAACACGACGGCGCAGGTGATCGACCTAGCGGCGGCTAGAGCTAAAGGAGTGGCATGATGGAAGAGAAGTTTAAAGCGGGTGATCGAATCGAATACACAGATTCCGATTACGCGTTCGTGGTCGACCACTGGAACCAATACTGGAGAGAAAGCGAGGGCAACCTTGAAGAGATTTATGCTGTCTCGTTTTCTGGCAATCTTATCGGGATAAGCAACAGGCCGGGCGGCAGCGGGCCGTATTATGACGCGGAATCGTTCCGCAAGGCGCGTGAGTCTGCCATGACGCCGAAATTCAAAGTAGGCGACCGCGTTGTAAGTCGCGACTACATGTTCGGCGAGGACTGTTACGGAACCGTCGACGTCGTTGACGGCAATGGCTATATTTACGCAACCGATTGGACGGTCGGCTGCCCTTCTGGACACATTCATAGCGGAGACCTCGAACTCGCACCGCCGCCCTTCAAGGCAGGCGAAGTCATCCGCGTAACGACGGACCAGGACACGTGGGTGTATTCCGGCATGGTCGGAACCGTTCTCGAAACAGCGGCAACCAACATGCACGTCGATTTCGGCAACGACAAGGTTTGGTGGGTCGATTACGTCAATGCCGAGGCGGCGCCACTTCACATCGAGGCTGGCAAATACTACGTCGATACGACTGGCAAGCGCGTCGGTCCGATGCGTAAGTGGTCAGACGACACTAGTCATCCTTGGGAGTGTCCGCGTAGCGACGGCGACATTTACCGCGTCGACGGTAGCAGCGATTACGGTCCGAATTTGGTGCGTGAAGCACATATTTTCGAGTTGCGCGAAGTTGTAAAGGACGGTGTCACAGTCAATAGCAATAGCACGGATCGCCGCGAACCGAAGTTCAAGGTCGGTGATCGAATCGAAGTCGCAAAGAGCGGGATGGCGGCTGACGTTGGTCACAAAGGTCGCGTAGGACCAAGGGGTGAATACCAATGCGGCATCGTAAAAACAAAACTTATCGACGTTGTATGGGACGACACGGAAGGACGCAACGGGCAGTGCAACGGCGGGTATTTTGAAGACACAATTCGACACGCCACATCCAACACCGCCATCGTCGCCAAGTTGGCCAGCAACGGGACTCCGCGACCAACGCACAAGCCGTATGTCCACGCCAATGTCGAAAGCGCGAAGGCCGAAGCGCAGCGGCTTGCCGACATGACGCCTGGCACAGAGTTCGCGGTTTACGAGCGCGTCGATATTCGCAAAGTCGAAAAGAAGTACGACCACGAATGGCAGCGGCTTGCAGTCGAAAAGTCATCCAAGGCCGGCGCTATCGCCGAGCTGAAGAAAACTGCAGGCATCACGACTGCGCAGGCTAGCCGTATCGTTTACGATTACGCAGCCTAACCACAACACCGCAACGCCGCCTGTGCCAAAGCGCAGGCGGTAAAGGATACGCGACATGGAATCGAGACAGGTACGGCGCGCAACGGCACGCCACGAAGCGAAAGTGCGCGCTGCAGAAGATGCCGGACGCAAATATCCGGAGTCGCGCTACGAACCGTTTACAGCAACCGGCAAGTCGTATCCGCGAAGCAGTGCGCGCGAGGCAGAACGGCACGCAAGGAGCAACGCGAAATGAAAGCCTTCCAGAAAGTACTGCAGGACGAATACGGTGCCGACACAAAACTAGGGTCGCCAGCCGTCAACATCGATCGGCGGCGCGAGACGCTTGCCGCGATGACAGGAGGGCGCGGCTTTTGCACGCCGCCTATGGAGCCTGCGGTTGATGCACAGGGAAGAACGCGCGGCGACAGACGTCGCGCCGCTGGAGCGGTTGCAATGGCCAAGGTTAGCGAACAGCGCGCGCCTGAATTCATGCATAGCGCGGCGCGTAGGCGGGCATTTCCAAACGATTATCCAGAGCCGAGGCCGATGGTCGGCATTCTGAAAACGATGAAGGAAGCAGCATAATGAATACGTTATCATGGCTATTGTACGCGGCGGAGGTGTCGGCAAGGCTTGGTGGATTTTTATTGGCGATTGCCATTCTATCTGCGTTTGCGGTTGTCTCTGTATCAGCGGCTACTGCAGTGCATGACGACGCCAACCGCATTTCGCCAAACCGCGGGCCGCGCATGTTCCGGTTTCTTTGGGTGCCTGCTTTGGCGGCACTTGCAGCATGCGCAATCCCGTCTTCAAGCACTGTCTATATGATCGCAGCAAGTGAGGCAGGCGAGGCGGTTATGCAGACGCCGGACGCGCAGGAAATGATGGGCGACGTTAAGACGCTTATCAAGAAGCGCCTGCGCGAGGAGATTGCCGAATGACCCACAACGACGTACCAGCCGGCTGCGCAATACCGGCCGCATTACTCGCGCTATCTGCAATCCCGGCGTGGTTCACGCATCTTTACGTGTGCTTTACAGCAGGCGCATGGGGTTTCCTTATTGCCGGTGCCATCTTCGCACCCGTCGCCGTAGTCCACGGATGGGGCGTCTGGTTTGGTGTCTGGTAATGCAACCATACGACGCCTTCTTTGACAAACCGATTAGCATACCAGGCGGACCGTGGAAGCCGTTCATCTTCGCGCTAATCGCAATCGCCGCAATCATCATAGTACGGAGCCTGTTTACGTAATGGCACTTTCAATTTCATCACTGAAATCCAGCAAATCTGGCAACCCGCCTATAACGCTGATTTACGGCGTCGATGGCATCGGCAAGACAACACTCGCCGGAGAGTGGCCGTCGCCGATCTACCTACCAACGGAAGGCGAAAGCACGCCAAGCGATTTTGAGTTGCCGACGCCAGGAGATATCGAATCGTTCGATGCACTGCTTGACGTGTTCGGCGAGTTGCTGACCGAAGAACATGAATTCAAGACCGTGATCATCGACAGCCTGGACGGACTTGAGAATCTTGTATGGGACGCGACATGCGCGCGGTTGGGGGTCCAGTCGATCGAGGAGCCTGGTTACGGCCGCGGCTACGTAGAGGCTGACAGCGAGTGGCGCGAGTTTCTTGGTGCGCTCGCCGCGCTCAAGAAGTCTGGCATGCACGTCGTGATGTTGGCGCACCCGGAAATCATCCGGTTCGATTCGCCAACGACCGACCCTTACAGTCGATACGTTCCGAAGTTGCATAAAAGGGCTAATGCGCTTGTCAGGGAGCAGGCAGATATCGTTGCATTCATGAACTACCGCGTCAGCCTGAAAGAAAAAGAAGTGGGTCACAACAAGAAGGTCACGCACGCCGAAGGCGGTAAGGAGCGACAGATACACCTATCGGAAGGGGCTGGATTCATGGCTAAGAACCGCTACTCCCTCCCGGATTCGATCTCATACAAGAGGGGCGAAGGCTTCAATGCGCTGGCGAAATACTGGTCGCCCGCAGCTAACGACAACGGCAAGGCTGGAAAGAAGGAGGCTGCTTGATGCGTGTAATAAACAATCCGACAATCAAGTTCGACGACGATACGGAAGTCAAGATGCTTCTGAAGGATGGGGAAAATGTCATTGAAATCGAACAGGGCAACGATATAGTCTGGATTCCTATCAAAGAGGCAAAGGAATTCTGCGCAGCGCTTGATGCTTTCGTGAAGGAGGTGGTTTGATGGCAGACAGCGAGTACACAGCAACGCTTGAGCGATGGTCATTCGCACATGGATATTACTTTGGTGCCATTTACGGCGACAAAAAAGAAAGGTTCGCTGACGGATCAGTCGTTCGCACTAGCCTGAATAAATCAAAGCCAGGCAAGGAGGGCGACATCATCACCACATCGAACAGCCGTTACCTCCTCGGCAAGCCAGCCACCACCTAAACCACCACGAAAGGCAACCACCACAATGGCACAACTCGGCTCGAAATTTAACGCTACCGAACACGACACGGAGCAGCGCGACGACTACCCGGAACTCCCGAACGGCATCTACCGGCTCGAAATGGAAGCGTCGGAAATCAAGGAAAACCCGCGCAAGAACGGCAACGGCACCAACACGCTACTGAAGACCACGTTTAACGTGCTCGAGCCGGCTGAATACGAAGGCCGGAAGCTCTTCAATAATTACAACCTTGAGCACGAAAGCTCGCAGGCGCAGGAAATCGGTCAGAAGCAGTTCGCCGCGCTTTGCCGCGCCGTCGAAATCGCCGAGGTCGACGATTCCGAAGAACTGCACTTCCGCGCGTTCACAGCGACCGTAAAACTCGGCAAGCCGTCGAAGGAAAAAGACGCCAACGGAAACCCGGCCTACCCGGCGCGCGCTGAAATCAAACGCTACTACTTCCCCGACGAAGGTAACGTGCCGGAACCTGCGATCGACGACAACCAGCCGAAAGCGGCGCCCGCCAAAGACAACCGCCAGGCGGCAAGCAACGACAACAAGCCAGCCGCCGCCAGCGGTCAGAAAAAGCGGCCGTGGGGGTGAGTATGACACTAGGATGGCCGCAAATCATCTACCTGCTGCTTGTCGCGCTTAGCCTTGGTGTATCCATCGCCAAGCACGGTCAGGTGCGCGATCCATACAATGTCATGGATTCAATCATCGCGACAACTATTGTCCTGCCGCTGCTCTATTGGGGCGGATTCTTTGGCTAGCAAATAAAAAGCGGCGGGAACCACCACGGAACCCGCCGCCTATATACCACCACAACGAGAACCACCACAGAACCCGTCGAGGAGTAACCGATGCGCATTGCACGCAACGATTTCGCGCGCCTTTTACAGCAAGTCGTGAAGGCCGTCAATAGCAGAAACACCATTCCAGTGCTCGGTACGCTTCGGCTTGAAGCGTCTGGCGGCGCGCTAACCGTAACCGCTACCGACCTTGACTTGGAGATCAGCGGATCGATCGAAGCGGAAGGCGACTATATCGGTTGCATCGACGCCAGAATGCTCGCCGGCGCAGTAGGCAAGTTCAAGGGCGACGAGGTCACAATCGAGGCTGACGGCGACGATGCAGTAATCAAGTCAGGCCGCAGCCGCTTCAAGATGCAGACTATTCCGGTAGGCGACTTCCCTACAATGGATGGGGGCAAGTTCGGCGCTACACTGGCGCTGGATCTTGCCGCTCTTTTTGCGCCGGTAGCGTTCGCCATGTCGGTCGAAGACGCGCGCTATTACCTGAATGGCATCTATATGCATCCGGTCGACGGCAAGCTTGTCGCGGTCGCCACGGACGGCCACAGGCTTTCCGCTAATTCTGTCGACGTGCCGCATGAGCAGCCGACCGCTGTTTTCGAGGGCATCATCATTCCGACGAAGACGGTCAACCTGCTGCCGAAGGGAGAGGTTACTGTCGATATCAGCGACGCCAAAATCCGCATTACGGACGGCAAGACGACAATCCTTAGCAAGCTGATCGACTGTGTATTTCCGGATTACCAGCGCGTCATTCCATCCGGCAACGACAAGAATATCGTCTTTGACAACGCTACGATGCGAGATGCCGCGGACCGCGTTGCGCTGGCGTCCAACGAGCGCGGACGCGCCGTCAAGATGACGATCACGGAAGGCGTATGCGACCTTACGGTGCGCGGTGATGCGGAAGGAACCGACAGCGTGTCAGTCGATTACAGCGGCGAGGAAGTCAACATAGGCTTCAACAGCCGGTACGTCGTTGACGTGCTTGGCGCGCTTCCGCCAGGCGACGTCAACATGGCGGTTGCTGACGGCGGATCGCCTGCGTTGCTTACCAGCGACAAGGCGCCGTCGCAGCGCATCGTAATTATGCCTATGCGGGTGTAGGGCGATGACAAACAAGGAAGCAGCAACGCAGCTAGAGGTAGCGTCGCATTGGCTTAGCGAGGCCGCTGTCGCGCTCGTCAAAGAGGACTACCTGCGCGACAACCTACGCCGTGTTGCACGCGAGTGCAACCGGGCGGCAAGGAGGTTAACCGATGACAAAACCTAGACCATACATGCCGTCAAACGGCACGGAAGGCGATTGGTTCGAAAGTCAGTGGTGCGCGGATTGCCACCACGACGATTACGACAACGACGTTTATTGCGCGTTGCTTTCGAAGGCGCACTGCGGCGACCAGCCAGACGAATGGATTTACCGCGATGACAAGCCGACTTGCACCGCGTTTCGCGACGCTAGCAAGCCGATGCCTATACCGCGTTGCCCTGACACATTGGAGATGTTTCCGGAATGACTAAACGATCACAGATTCCGACAAGCCTTGAGGTCGACGGAGCGCGAGGCGGTTCGTTCGTTCGCATTGATAAAACAGACAGGGAGGGAATCGTTGACATTGAAGTCGGACACTCCTGCGTTATTACGGTAAGGCAGGAATTGCCGGTTACATGGCTGGCAGCGCTTCTCACGCACGCGAAGGATATTGGCTTCGAAAACGCGATGGGCGACCGCGAGCAGTTCCCGGCAGACTACGCCTTAATGTGTGATCCGGTCTCCTAATGCCACCAATCCCAAAGCCAACCGCGTCAACCGTTCGCGCCATCTATCAAGCTTACGAAGATGCAAACGAGCATTACGACTCGCTTGGCATTAGCGTCGGCGAGATCGGCCACGAATGCGACCGATACCTTTGGTATAACCTGCGGTGGGCAAGCGCGCCGGAGGCTATAGAGGGGCGCAAGCTTTCAATCTTCCGGACGGGCGACCGTTGGGAAGAAGTGCTGGTTAGCGACCTGGAGCGCATTGGCGTCGACGTGTGGGGGCAGCAGGACCGCATCAGGCTTGCCGGCGGGCATATTCGCGGCAAGTGCGACGGCAAGGCTATAGGTATACCAGAAGCGCCAAAGACGGAACACCTATGCGAGTTCAAATCTTCAAACGAAAAGAGCTTCAAGGATATCGTAAAGCTCGGCTGCGAAAAGGCGAAGCCGCTGCATTACGGACAATGTCAAATTGGAATGCACGCCTTTGGACTAAGCCGCGCGCTGTACCTTGTCGTCAACAAGAATGACGACGCGCGCTACGCCGAGCGGATCGAATACGACGCATCCTACTGCTTGCGCCAGATCGCTCGAGCTGAACGCATAATTGGACTTAACGAGCCGCCATCGCGCATCAGCGATAAGCCCGATATTCCGCCCTGCCTGTTCTGCAAGCACAAGGCGGTTTGCCATGAAGACGCATGGCCGCGCCCGACGTGTCGGTCGTGCTTGCACAGTACGCCTGAAATGTCGGGAGACGCGCACTGGTCGTGCGCAAGGTGGTCAAAGCCGCTGTCGATCGACGAGCAAAAAGCGGGCTGTCCGGCGCATTTGTTTCTACCTGGCTTGGTGCCGGGAACGCTAGTCGACAGCGACGAGGAAAACGAAACAGTGACTTACACGCTGCGCAACGGCAGCGAGTGGGTCGACGGTGGTGGTAATGTGGAGGCGCGTAGTGAGTAAAAAACCTAGGCCGATCTGCCCGATATGCGGCGAGCGCGCAACTAGGAGCATGACGGCATACGGGTTGCGCCATGATTGTTGCGGATTGTGGTCTTGGGGCAATAAGCCTCTAGCAGACGCAGACACGCACGAATTTAGAAAGAAGGCGCATGCCGCGCTTGATAGACTATGGCTTTCCGGGCGCTTATCTCGCGGCGAGGCATACCGCGCGTTGTCTTGGGCTACCGGATGGCCTGAGCGCGACTGCCATATGATGCACATGCCAAAAGAGAGAGCCGCGTTGGTTCCAGATGCAGTTCGCAAGATATGGATTGAACTTGACGGGGAGGCGACAACCAAGTGAAACCCACAGCGTATTACGAGCGGCGTATTGTTGAGCTCGAGACAGAAGTCGAGCGGTTAACGCAGGTGGCGGAAGCCGATCGCGGCAAGCGCGCACCGCTGGAGTGGGGTTTGACACCAGCGGAAAACGCTATCGTGTGTCGGCTGGCGTTCCGTGAATTGGCGTCCGTTGAGTCGCTTAGGATGGCGGCCGGATCAAAATCAAACGGCACAGTGCGCGTTCAACTGCACAACGCTAAGCGCAAACTAAAGCCGCACGGATACACCATTCGCAACATTTACGGCCACGGCTACACGGTCAGCGACAGACTGAAACTGAAACGGGAGATATGCGGTGCTTAAGCTACGCGACTACCAACAGGCTGCGGTCGACTCGCTGTACGAATACTGGTCCAAGGAGGCTGGATCCCCGCTTATCGTGATACCGACCGGCGGGGGGAAGAGCTTGATTCTTGCAACGGTCGTCAAAGACCTGGTCGAGAACTACCCGGATATGCGGATCCTTATCGTTACGCACGTCAAGGAGCTGATCGCGCAGAACGCGCAGGAATTGTTTGGACTGTGGCCGCAGGCTCCGGCCGGTATATTCTCCGCGGGGCTAGGCAGGCGCGACGCAAGGGCGCAGATCATATTCGGCGGCGTGCAGACCATCGCCAGCAAGACTGCGCTTATAGGCCATATCGACTTGGTTCTGGTCGACGAGGCGCACTTGATGCCACGGAAGTCGGAAACGCAATACGGCAAGCTGATCGCCGGTCTGCGCAAGACCAACCCTGACCTTAAGTTGGTCGGGCTTACCGCTACGCCATTCCGCATGGGGGAGGGATTACTGCACGAGGGTGAAGGCGCGCTGTTTGACGCGATAGCCTACGAAAAGCCAATCGGAGAAATGATCGAGGACGGATACCTGTGCAAGCCGATTTCAAAAGGCATGCACACAGGATTCGACCTTACCGGAGTCGGCAAGGTTGGCGGCGATTACAACCAAGGCAAACTGCAGGCCGCCGTCGACAAGGCGGATGTAACGCGCGCCGTGGTTAGCGAGGTTGTCGGCTATGGCGATGGCCGCAAGTCGTGGCTGCTGTTCTGCTCTGGCGTCGAGCATGCCTTTCACGTGCGCGATGAAATCCGCGACCGCGGCTATAGTTGCGAAACGGTATGCGGCGACACGCCGGCCGACGAGCGGGCGCGCATCCTTGCAGACTTCAAAGCAGGTAAGATACGCGCTGTGACGAATAACGCCGTCATGACGACAGGCACGAATATTCCGTCAATCGATCTCGTTGCGTTTTTACGCCCGACTCTGTCCGCTTCGCTCTACATCCAAATGGCGGGGCGCGGTCTGCGCATTGCGCCTGGCAAAGACAACTGCCTGTTTCTGGACTTCGCAGGAGTGGTCCGCAAGCACGGACCGATCGACTGCGTTACGCCACCCAATGCGCGGAGCGGAGAGGGCGAGGCGCCCGTCAAGATATGTCCGCAGGAGCCGGACGACTTTGGCAGAATAGGCTGCGGATCCTTGGTGCATGCCAGCGCACGTGTGTGTCCTGACTGCGGCTTTGAATTTCCGATCGACGACGCGCCGAAGATCAAGGACAGTGCGGAGGACGCACCGATATACGGACAAGGCGACGCAACTTGGCGCACCGTAACGTCGCGCCGCTTCGATTACCACGAAGGCAAGGCGGACAAGCCGCCTAGCGTCAAGGTGACTTATATGTGTGGCATGACAGCCATTCGCGAGTGGTTGTGTCCCCAACACCAAGGTTTCGCGAAATCCAAGGCGGACCGATATTGGGTAAAGCACGGCGGCGAGCGTCCGTTTCCGGCTACCGTCATGGAATGGCTTGAGCGGCAACGCGAGCTAACCGGCACTGCGGAGATATCAGTAAAGCCTGACGGCAAATACTGGTCGGTTCAGTCACAGAAGCCAGGCGATATGCAGGAACCTGAGCCGGAGGAATACAAGCCGGACGGTACCGCCGGCGCTAACGATGGCACAGTAGAATGGTATCCTGGTGAGCATTCGCGCGGCAACATTGGATACGCAACAGCAGAGGAGTTGATGGATGACGAAATCCCGTTCTGAGCCAACAGATATCATAGGCGCAAATGCCATCGCCGATTTGCGCGCTGCAGGCTGGATAATAGTGCGCGACGACGCCATCCGCTTGGCGCAGATCGCGGCGCGTTACGAGGCAGATAATGACAATGTGCCTATTGCTAAAATAGGCGAAAACGCATAATTTGAACGACCACTATTGAACCACCACAAAGGAATCAACGATGACCGAACTTACAGACATGCTCGGCAAGCACATGCTGGATGCCGTCGACTTCTCAAAGGAAAGCCGCAAGCGTTGGACTGACGAGTACGAGGATTGCGCTGTTTGCCGATTCCGCTTGAACGGAACGGTATACGCAGCGGTCGAGGATCCGAGCGACGGCTACCGTAGTTGCATGCAGGAACTAATCGTCGACGATCTTGCCGAAATGCAGAACGTATTTCCTCCAATCGAGGTTGTTGGGACGCACAAGACAAGCGGCAGCTTTGGCGACAAAGACGACATCCTGCAGTTGATCGACACAACAACAGGTAAGGCTGTGCTTGAGGTCGGAACCGCCAGCACGGACGACTATTACCCGTCGTTTGTTTCGCATTTCGACCCTGCCGCTATGGCGACGAACGCCTAAACCACCACGCTTCAGGAACCACCACAATGTCATCTGCTGAAACTGTAACACTGCGCCATATAGCTCGCGTTAGCGAATTGCTTGGGAAATTCGCAATCGAAATGATCCAGCGAGGAGCGAGGCACGACGCAAGCAAGTTCGATCCGGTGGAGATGCACCCACTACAAAAGATGCAGGAGATGATCGACGAAGAGGGGCCGGCACCATACGGAACGGAAGAGTACAAGCGGCGTACGGCGATTCTAGGACCGATGCTCAAGCACCATTACGAGAACAATTCCCATCACCCTGAACACTACGAAAACGGCGTCAACTGCATGGATCTTTTCGACGTCGTCGAGATGTTCTTTGATTGGAAGGCGGCCAGCGAGCGCGGCGAAGAGAGCGCAATGAACATCTCGCATGCGTGCGCCAAGTATAAAATCGACGAGCAACTAACTGGCATTTTTCGCAACACGGCCGGTCGCCTCGGTTACGCTCACAAGTAGGGGAACGCCATGAACTACCATTACGAGATTGCCGCCATCGAGCGCGCATTCGCAGACCTACTTACCGCATACCCGGAACTCGAGGAAGACGAAACGCTGCGAGCCGACATGTTGTCTGGAGAAACGGACGCAGACTTTGTGCTGTCGCGCCTGCTAACCGAGGAGCGCGATGCGAATTCCATGTCGGCCGCGATCGGCGAGCGCATCAAGGATTTGCAAGCGCGAAAAGCTCGCTCCGACAAGCGCAAAGACGCCATGCGGTCTCTGATGCTCAAGCTAATGAAGGTCGGCTGCATTACCAAGCGCAAGCTTGCCGAAGCCACAATCAGCGTCGGCAAGGGTCGCGACAGCGTGGAGATTACCGACGAAACGCTGATCGCGCCGCGGTTTATGCGCGTTGTGAAGTCGCCAGACAAGACGCTTATCAAGGAAGCGCTTGAGGCCGGCCGCGTAGTCAAGGGCGCCGCTATCAAGACCGGCGATGAAACGCTTAGCGTGCGGGTGGCGTGATGAAGACGCTAAAGGACGGATGGACTAAGAAATTCAAGGGAGACGAGCGCGGCGGCGCTTGGATATATACGCATCCTGACGCATTCGACGGAAGGGCTATTGTCGTTAACGGGAGCGGCGTTCGCTTTAACGGCATGTGGCTAGATTCTCTTGATGAGGCAAAGCGAGTCGCGCTTACCGCCCCTACGCAAGTGGAGGCGGGTTGATGTGCAGCAAAGAAAACGTTGATGCACACGGGGCGCGAAAAGCCGGCACCACAAATTACGGTGACCAGTACATGGAGTGCCCTGAATGCGGGCATACCGCGGAGGCAGAGTGCGTCGACGTTGGTGTCGGCCTCTACATCGACGACCAGTACATGTGCCGCTGTGGCTGGAACTCAGCAGCAGACGGCAAGCTAAACGTCGCAACATACGACGACTACTTCGTGGAGCAGGTATGATTGACCGCGAATGCCCGGTTTGCGGGACCGTATTCCAGGTTGCGGAACACCGACTCAAACATGGTCGCGGCATCAACTGCTCGAAAGAATGTCAGTACATAGCCAATCGAGAGAAGCTTGCGAAGGAAAAGGTAAAACTTACGTGCATTGGTTGCGGTGCTGAATTTGAACGGCTGAATAGTTGGCTCGATAAAGGCAAGGGGATGGGCAAATTCTGCACACGCGAATGCCGCGACGCTAACTGGAAAGGAGACATTACTCCAAACTGGCAAGGCGGCAACGGCGTCTATAAGCGAGGCCCGCATTGGCAGTCGATAAAGCGAGCAATCCTAAAGCGCGACAATTACGAATGCCAGGAATGCTGTGCGACTGGCGATTTGCACGTTCACCACAAGGTGCCATTCCGCATGTTTGACGACGCAGATGTTGCTAACCATGAAGACAACCTGATTAGTCTTTGTCCTCCGTGCCATAGAAAAGCAGACGCCGCACATAAGTGGGCCAAGGCTGGCGACGCTATTATCAGGATGGGCTCCGGAAGCTACGCATGGGAACTGGCCCGCAAGATGATGGCAAACGACAATTTAGAACAAAGGGCGGCGGCATGACCGACAAGATTTTTCTCGATGGCAAAGTAACGCTAAAGGGAGGTGATTGCCTTGAAGTTCTAAAGTCGATTCCAGACTGCTCGATTGATTCGTGTGTTACGGATCCGCCTTATCATCTAACGAGTATCGTCAAGAGGTTTGGCAGCGCGAATGCAGCACCCGCGAAATTCGGCACAGACGGCGCATATGCTCGCGCCTCCAAGGGTTTCATGTCAAAGACATGGGATGGGGGTGACCTAGCCTTTCGCGTTGAGTTGTGGTCGGAAGTTTGGCGCGTGCTAAAGCCAGGCGGGTGGCTCGCGGCATTCTCGGCAACGCGAACCTACCATCGCATGGCGTGTGCGATCGAGGACTCCGGCTTCGAAATCCGCGACGACATTCTAAACATGGTGGCGACCGACAGCGTCGCGTCGAAGTTCATTGAGTCGCTCAATAATGCGCAGGCCGAGGCGTTCTTTAAGCTGATGGAGGAATCGCAATTTGGCGGAATGGCAGCTTGGACCTATGGATCCGGATTTCCCAAATCGCATGATGTGAGTAAGGCGATTGATAAGAAGCTTGGTGCTGAGCGCCACAAGATAAAGACGCCAATGGGACCAACTGGAAACAAATACAAGAAAGGTCTTGGTGACGATCGGCCTTGGATGCAGGAGGCAGCAGAGAAGGGTTACCACGAACACGACTCTAAAGATCCAGCAACCGAAGCCGCCCGCGAATGGCAAGGATGGGGAACGGCGCTGAAACCGAGCTGGGAGCCAATCTGCCTTGCGCGCAAGCCGCTTATAGGAACAGTCGCAGAAAACGTGCTCGAGCACGGCACTGGCGCGCTTAATATCGACGGGTGTCGGGTTGGTACGGAAGAGCGCCACAATCCAAGCGCAGGCAACAAAGACCTAGATTGCCGAACAACTGTAACGCCTATCAGCAGTCATGGTGAAACCGCAGGCCGCGAAACTACCGGAAGATGGCCAGCCAACATCGTGCACGACGGCAGTGACGAGGTTGTTGGTGCTTTTCCTGATAGCAAGGCAGGAGTCAACGGCGCAGCGCGCGGTACTGGCGGCATATGGTCTGGCATAAGCAACGCACCATGTGGACCGCAGTATGGCGATTCCGGCTCCGCAGCACGCTTCTTCTACACGGCAAAGGCTGACAAGCTTGACCGCATCGGGTCGAAGCACCCGACCGTAAAGCCCGTCGATTTGATGCAGTGGCTTGTGCGACTGGTTACGCCAAAGGGCGGTCTAACGCTGGATCCGTTCGCGGGTAGCGGTAGCACAGGTGAAGCCGCTTGGCGAGAAGGCATGCGGTGCGTACTGATCGAGCGCGAGGAAGAGTACCAAGCAGACATTGCCGAGCGCATGAAGTTAGCAAACGCTGGACCGGCAACACGCAAGGCGCGCGCGATCAAGCAGGTGGCGAATGACAATCTTCCGCTGTTTGGTGGAGTCGATATGGGGGGGCAACGGGGTGAAGGACGCAAAATCTACGGACACTTTGCGGACCAAAACGGACGGCGGCATAATGGCGGGTAAGGGCGGCTTTGGTTTCCGTATACGGGAGATGCAAGAGCGTGACAGATAGAATACTTTGGTCTGTCGAAACGATGTTCGGCCCGTGGCACGTAACGAGAATACAGGCAAAAGCGGCAGGGGCTAGGTACTTCTATACTGGCAATCCATGCAAACACGGACACACGTCTTTGCGAAATTGCGGTGGACATTGCACGATATGCAAGCAAGACGAGGGGAGGCAAAGGAATTCAGATCCAGTCTTGCGTGCACGTAAGACTAAATTAGAGCGAATATCAAGAAATATCCCTGAAAACAGAGCGGCGCTTCGTGAGCGACAAAGATTAGCCATTGCCAGAAAAAGGGCTAGCGATCCTGCTTTCGCAGAGATGGAACGAGAAAGATCAAGAGAATACATAAAGGGTCGCAGGGTAAACGATCCTGAATTTAGGCAGGCATGTATAACACGCGCAGCTAATAGGGCCGCTAAAAAGAGAAATGCAGAAGGCTTTTATACTCCACAGGATATCGAAAGAATCAATGCAAGGCAGAATTACAAATGCGTTGAATGTGGATGGTCCACAAAATACGAACGTCATGTAGATCATATCATGCCGTTAGCTCTTGGTGGGTCTAATTGGCCGTCAAACCTCCAAGTGCTTTGTCCGATTTGCAATTTGAAGAAAGGCGCAAAGCACCCAATTGATTTCGCATTACAGCGGGGGAGACTCGTATGAGTGAACATGACCCATCTTCTTGTCATGTCTGTGGACGTAGGGCGATCGGCGTAAGCGCGCACGACAACCCGCCGCGGTGGTTATGCCGTGAATGCGTCGACATCATCGAGCACATACGCAGCGTCAAGCGTCTTGATGCTTACGAGCTAAAAGCGCGTGCCGGCGGGATGGAAGCGGCCGGCGCTGTTATCGAGCGGTACGGCACGGACCTAGGCGCTTACGAGGAAAGCCAAGCGCTCGAGTTATGCGGCGCCATTTGGCGCGGCTGCGCCGATGAACTCCGGAGGATTATTGTCGATGACCAAGCGCCTTTCTGATAACGATAATGCGCCGGTTGTTTCTGGCCGCAACAACAAGGCACACGCCTATTACAACGAAATAGACCCGCAAGCAGCAGCGTGGCTGCGCGAGCTAATCAAACAGGGCCACGTGGCGCCGGGAGATGTAGATGAGCGTTCAATTGTCGATGTTCGACCCGCCGACCTTGCCGGGTACACCCAATGCCACTTCTTCGCAGGAATCGGAGTCTGGAGCTACGCCTTGCGCAAAGCAGGGTGGCCGGACGACCGCGCCGTCTGGACCGGATCCTGCCCATGCCAGCCTTTCAGCAGCGCAGGCAAAGGAAATGGGTTTGATGATGAGCGGCACCTATGGCCGGCGTGGTTTTGGCTTATCCAGCAGTGCCGACCTTCAGACATCATTGGAGAGCAGGTTGCGAGCAAGGACGCAAATCCTTGGGTCGACCTTGTACAAGATGACCTGGAAGGAATGGATTACGCCTTCGGGGCGGTCCCGTTCCCGTCTGCGGGCGTCGGCGCTCCGCACATCCGCGACAGGCTCTACTGGACGGCAAGGTTGGCCGACGACACGACAAGCGGACGGCGAGAAGAACGTGAGGACGGAAGAGGGCGCGCTATCGGAGATAGCGCGCAAGGGATCGCCACAGGACTTGATACAAGCGGCGCAGATTGCAGGCTGGCCCAGTCCGACAAAATCCAATGGGGATGGCGGTCAAAGACTGCCGAAGGGGTCAACGATAACAGGACGGAGACCGAATGGAACGAAGGCAACAGTATCGCTTCCGGGAGTGGTGCAGTTCATAGACACGGACGGCCCAGCCCGACTAACGGCTTCTGGTCAAATCCTGACTGGCTCTTCTGCCGGGATGGAAAGTGGAGGCCAGTTGAATCCGGCACATTCCCGCTGGCTCATGGGGCTTCCGCCCGCGTGGGACGACTGCGCGGTTACGGCAATGCAATCAATGCCGAAGCGGCAATCGCGTTCATCGAAGCGCGCGAAGAAGCAGTAGCGGACATCACTGCCGCAAACGACAACACCACGAAAAAGGCCGCCTAGATGGCGGCCAAAACAACAAAGGCCGCCGTTTTGAAACCACTTGACCTAGCCCTTTCCTACATCGCGCGCGGTTGGCCTGTGTTCCCCGTTCGAGGTCAGGAAGAATACGACGAAATCACAGGCGAGGTTTTCCCCGTCAAGACACCGTTGGTCAGCAATGGACTTCGCGGCGCCACGCTGAATGAGCGCGTGGTTCGAGAGCTATGGAAGCGCAACCCGACCGCAATGGTCGGCATACCTACTGGCGAGCGCATTGGTGCTTTCGTCCTGGATTTGGACGTTAAGCCAGGCATTGGTGATGGCCATGATTGGCTGGCGCGCATGGAGGAAGAACACGGTCCACTGCCTAAGACCGCACGTGCTAAGACAATGGGCGGAGGCACCCATATTTTCTTCCGATATCAGAGCGGAATCCGCAACCGTGGCGGACTTGGCATAGCCACAGATATTCGGGGCCAGGGCGGCTATATCGTCTCGCCCGGTTCGCGCGCCGCGGACGGACGGACGTACGAGTGGATTGAAGAAACCGAAATCGCCGCGGCACCTGATTGGCTCCTTAATCTTCTTCTCCCGCCTCCCGCCACACACCAACCAACCGATTACCACTACAAGCCAGGCGGCAACGAACCGTATGTTGAGCGTGCGATGCAAGGCGAACTCGATAGCCTTGCGCAATGCGCGGCCGGCAATCGCGGTTACCAGTTGAACGCCAGCGCCTTCTCGATCGGCCAACTAGTCGCGGCCGGCGCCGTCTCACGAGGCGAAGCCGAGTCCGGTTTATATGCGGCTGCGTCAGCGTGTGGCGTACTGCAGAAGGACGGCGAGCGCGAAACTTGGGCGAAGATTCGCCGCGGGCTTGATGCCGGCGCAAAGCAGCCGCGCGAGATACCAAAGCCGCAGCATGACAACGACAACACGCGGTTGGTCGACATCAGCCGCATGATTGCCAACGGCTTGGCCAAGGCGCGCAAGGACGACGAACCGCAACCGGAAGCCGACAGCGAACCGGACTGCGAGCAGCCCGCAGAACCAGAAGGTTTCCACGCAACACCATTCGAATGGACCGACCCTAAGACGCTGCCGCGGCGCGAATTCGCCTTCGGCACGCATTACATCCGCAAATATGTAAGCGTGACGGTAAGCCCTGGCGGCCTAGGCAAGACGTCAAACAGCATTGCCGAGGCGTTGTCCATGACAAGCGGCAAGCAGTTCCTTGGCACGAAACCACCGCAGCGCATGCGCGTATGGCTATTCAACGCCGAGGATCCGCGCGACGAAATGGAGCGCCGCATCATGGCGGCTTGTCTGCATTACAACCTAAAGCCAAAGGACGTCGACGGGAATTTATTCCTTGATACCGGCCGCGAACAGGAACTCGTAGTTGCGATCGACGACAGGCGTAGCGGCGTTCGCATTCAAGTGCCGATCGTCGAGGCTGTCGTCGAGCAGATCAAGCGAAACGCCATCGACGTGATGATCGTCGACCCATTTGTGTCTACGCACCAGGTCAACGAGAACGACAACGGCGCAATCGACAAGGTCGCAAAGCTTTGGGCGCATATAGCCGACCGAACCAATTGCTCTATCGACGTTGTGCATCATCTGCGCAAGGTGTCGGACCGCGAGGCTACCGTCGAGGACGCTCGAGGTGCTGTTGCGCTTATCGGCGCGGCAAGATCTGTACGTGTGCTCAACCGCATGTCGGAGGACCAAGCTACGCAGGCCGGCATCGCTGACACGGACCGCTACAGTTACTTCAATATCCACCAAGGGAAATCCAATCTGACGAAGATGTCCGGCGCGATGGATTGGCGCAAACTTGAAAGCGTCCCGCTAGGCAACGGGCGCGGTCTGGCAAAGCCGCAGGACCACGCCGGCGTTGTTACAGAGTGGAAGTGGCCTGATGCCGAGGACGTTATCAGCGGGCTTACGCAAGACCAAATGGCGGCTATACGCGTTGCTGTCGACAACGGAAATTACAAGATGGCGACGCAGGCCAGAGGGAATTGGGCTGGCTGCGCTGTCGCGTACGCTCTAGGTGTCGACGTGGAGGACAAGGGCGAGAAGAAGCACGCCGCATCTATCCTGCGCGCCATGATTAAGGAAGGGCATTTGCAGGTTGTCGAGGAGCGGGATCCGGTCAGTCGGCAGGTGGCCAAGTTTGTGCGTAGCGCAGCCTAACACCAAGGCTCCATATTGTGATACAGGGCACGGCACGCTAGCGCAGTCTGGCGCGTCGTGCCTTTCTTTTTCATGCGTAGCAGGCCGGTAGGCGTGACGCCTAGCAGCTCAGCGCAATCCTTGTCGGAGCGCGCCAAGCCTGCCGCCCTCATGGCGGCAAGCCACTCTAGGAAGGCTGTGGGGGTCATGCCAGCACGTAAGTCTCTCTGATGGCTGCTGCGTGTGCCACCAATGCCGCCGCCTTGGACGGAAGGCCATCAATGTCAGCAATGTGGTCGCTGTTAAAGATAACGAACCACTCGCCGCTAACGATATTGCTGTCGATTATGCCTCCAAGGTCGGGGTCGGCATTGGTCGCGATTCCGTCTTTGCTTGCTTCTGTCCAGCCGTTGGGGAGTTCGTGCGTCATCGTCGTGCTCCTTAAGCGATGGTGTAAACTGCGTGGAGGTTCAGGCACTTCCAGTTGCGCCCGCTAGCGATATAGATGCTGTTTCCGCTTGCCTTGAACATCTCGGCGCCCGCCTTTTCGAAGCGGCTAACCGCCTTGGCGTCGACGTTGATGCAGGAGAGTCCGCTGCGAAACTGGACCGTCTTGCCGCTGTTGATGATTTCCATGATCTTCTTGATTTTTTCTGCGCCTGTCATCGTCGTTTCCTTTCGTTTCGTTGACATACATATATCAAACAAAGTCATATCGTGCAAGCGAAATCATCAAACTAAATTTGATTTTTTATCAAGCGCCTCGCTTGACACAATAGGCGTAAACGCATATTATGTTTGTATTGAAAGAGGAGAAATCGAGATGACCGCAGGAAACATTATTAGCCGCACCTACAACGTTTACGGTGAGCGCGACTTCCTTATTAGAATGGAGGGCAACTGCCCGGTATGGAACGGCGACAAAAAGCAAGCGATGCGCATGACCAATGATGCGGCGCATGAAACACAAGAGTTGATTTCCACTTACCGGGATTGGATGTGCCCAAACGGGATTGAAGGCGTTGAAATAGTAACCGCTTGAACACCTCGCAAAGGCGCTTGCGGTCTAACCGCAGGCGCTTTTAATACAACCTACAGCAACTCAAAAATACAACCATAGGTAACGCTAAGTTCTCCGCTAAGTGCGAACTTCTATGGGGTCGAGAAGTTGCAAGTTCTCCGCTAAGTGCGAGGTTCTCGAAGCGTTAGAAGTTGCAAGAAGTACCTCCTAGGGTATTCTTGCACTACTTCTTAGCGGTAAAAAATGCAGAGTGAGAAGTTAGCAGAAGTTCGCACGCGCCGTTGGTTCAGAAGTTCGCAAAGTTAGCACTGCGGCGCGCAACAAAAATACAACCTACAACCTGAATGGCGATATGATGGACGCACGACTGTTTGGAAAACTGGTAGCACGGCACGGCCCATGCACCGCTATAGCGGTGTTCGTTTCTTGCGCAATACGGGAAGCCATCGACGAAGAGGGATGCGGCGCTGTATTCGGTGCTGCGTTCGCGCTGGAGGATAAATGACCACCACCCGCCAAACAAGACAAACCGTCCGCATCAACGGCAAGCGCACCGTGCTTACCACGCGCAACGGCAAGGTCACAGCCAAGGCGGCCGACCCGCTCGAGTGGGAGTTACAGGCCGCGCAGGTAAGGCGCCTGCGCGGCATGCCCGAGTACGGCACGCAGTTCCTGCTTGCCGGCGACCAGAACAGCGCCAAGCGCGGACCGACAGCGCAAGCGCAAGCCGTAGCGGCCGGCATGACGGCAGGCGAGGCGGATCTGCGCATCTATCTCCGCGGCGGCCAGGTTAGGCACATTGAAAACAAGGTCGGTAACGGAAGGCTGCAGCCGGTACAGGTAAAGCGGCACGGCGAGCTCGAGAAGCTTGGGCATACCGTCGTTGTGCTGCGCGCTGTTTCCGAACAGGAGGCGGCCGACAAGGCTGAGGCGTGCGTAAGGGAGTGGCTTACCGAGCCTGTGGCGGCTGATAATGATAACGCGGCCGCCTTCGCTGATGACCACAAATTACAGTAGCTACTGCAACGCGCTTCAAGTCGTGGTTACGCTTGCGTCTTGACATAATAGGCGAAAACGCATACATTTCTACTAGATATAGCGCAGCACGATTCCATAACCACAACATATAGCATTAGGATTTACGCATGCCGCGTGATGTCGCAAAAATCAAAATCCATAAGGCACTTTCCGACGACGGATCTGGTTTGCCGTCTCGCCAGAAATACGCTCCACATGAACGCGACGCGGTTCACGAGCAAAAGATGCGCTTGGCGGAAAGAGCCAAGATAGGCAACGATTGGGATGGCGCTGCTGCAAACGACAATCAGAATTGGCCGTTAGCTAAAGCGCTGTTGTCCGAGGGCAATACGGAACTGCTTAAGTATGCGATTGCGTACCGAAAGATACACGAGACGGCAAACTCAGATGTAGCAATTGGAATCAATCACAATCCGTCGCCAGACACAGCAATTGTCCACAGGAGCCGTATTGACGGCGCAACTGGAAAAATAATTTACGGCGCAGAGATAGTCAGCAAATCCGGATCCGTTGATTTGCCACCAATGCGAGCCACGCCAACTAACCCGGATAGCAAGAAGCGCGCCTCTCCAGTGCCGAAGCCGTGGACGGGCGATCGGCACATCAATGATAAGATTGACGCCAAGTCGAAGCTTCAGACTTTGCAAAATGCGCTCGGACCAATTCTAGAGCCATTCGAGATGATGGTGATTGACGGCGCGACGCTAATGGCTGCTGGACAGGCCGCCTACGCAACAAAGCGCGGTGCTATGTCTGCAGGCCGGTCGATCGCACATATGGGACTCATAAGAATTCGCCACATGCTAGGCGGAATCGGCATAGAACAGTTAGCCGCATAGGTTGGTGCGCACCACTTTACGCTCCGGGCGCTTATATGTAGGCGGGATAGAAACCGCAAACAGTTTGGGGCAACGCTGTGGCTGGCGGTACGCGAAAGCTCGCAAGTGCGCGCAGGGCCGATCCCCAAAGCAATACCAATACGCCTTGGCGCTGCCTCCTCCAGCGACTCGGCGTAGCCGCGCTCCTGGCTAAGGTCGGTTGAGCGCGGCATCAATTATTAGCGTTAGGGAATGAAGCAATGGACTCCAGCAACCCACGACCTACACCGCAGGGTGTAGCTCAGCAGGTAGAGTACCGCACTCGGAATGCGGAAGTCGCGAGTTCGAGTCTCGCCACCCTGACCAATTATACGGAATAGCGCATAAACCGCACTTATACGGATTAGCGCATAACGCCAATCACAACCCGCACGGCTAGCAACGGCTACGAAAGCCGCTAAGTGGCCGTGCTATTACGCACACACAAGAGGAGCACAACATGAACGAAACACCTTGGCACATGGCTTACGTAGAAGAATCTAAGCCGGACACATACGCACCAGGCGCAATCGTGACGCTTGTTACTGACGGGCCTGATATGGCTGTCATTGACCATTGCGCAGCATGCAACATGGTTACGGTCTGCTGGTTTGACCAGAACGGCTACAATGAACAGGTGCTGCCAGTTGAGGTGCTGATTGATATTTAGTCCAGGCGGTACGGGTGGCTAACCAGGACGCATGGCGGCCGCTATACAAGACAGCGCAATGGCAGCGCATACGCGAGCGCCAGCTAAGCGAGCAACCGCTATGCGAGCGCTGCCTTGCTATGGAGATAGTCGAGCCTGCTACTGTGGTGCACCACAAGGTGCCGCACAAAGGCGATCGCGACATATTCTTCCGCGGTCCGTTCGAGTCCCTATGCAAGCCGCACCATGATAGCCACGGGCAGCTAGAGGATCACGGCAAGACGGTCGTGCGCTTCGGCGCCGATGGTTGGCCGCTTTAGCTATGCTCCTAGCGCATGGGTAGGCCGGGGGCTATGCAATCTCTGCATACGTCGAGACGCCGGACCGGCGGGGGACCAACGTACACAGTTTTCCAATTCAAAAGTTGGGGATAAATTCCTATGCCTAGGCCACGCACACCGAAGGCCAAGGCCGCGGTTACGGGGCAGGCAGCGGTACGACGCAAGAAGTTCGAAGGACGCAACGAGCCGACCGTAGAGGATGGCCTCGGCGATCCACCTGAATGGATTCAGGACACCGAAAACAACAAAGCGCGGGAGGCGTGGCAAACGCTACGCACGGAAATCCCTTGGCTGAATAGTTCGCATCGCACGCTCGTTGCCACGGCAAGCAACATCCTTGGACGCATGATCGCAGGGCAGGAGTGCGGCGTCCAGGCAATGAACCTTTTGAGGCAATGCTTGGGGCAGATGGGTGCCACGCCGGCGGACGCCAGCAAGGCGGGAGTAAAGCCTGATGGTGAGGACGGCGACGAAGGCGACGAATTCTTCAAATAGCAGGTCAGAAAATAGCAATCTAGACCCGAAGTACCCGACAGGGCCGGTTGACGCTTACGCAGAGGCGGTAATCAATGGCGAATTTATTGCAGGCCCGCATGTCCGCAATGCGTGCCGCCGTCATCGCGATGATCGTATCAATGGTCCTGCGCGCGGCGTTCATTGGGATCCGGATGCAGCAGAAAGAGTTTTTAGATTTTTCAAGAAGGTGCTCCGCCTCAACGGCGGGCAGTTCGAAGGGCGCGAATTCCTTCTCCACCCGTCGCAGCAATTCATCGTAGGATCGCTGTTCGGTTGGAAGCGAGTTGAAAGCGACGGCGCGCTTTTGCGTCGTTTTCGTCGCGCATATATCGAGCAGGGCAAAGGCAACGGCAAGTCACCACTCGCTGCAGGCATCGGTCATTATTGCATGATCGCCGATGGCGAAGCCGCCGCGGAGATTTATGCCGCCGCGGCAAACAAGGACCAGGCATTCGTTCTGTTCCGCGATGCCGTTGCGATGTACGAGCAATCGCCGAAGCTGAAGCAGGCAATTACGCCTAGCGGCGGCAATCCTGTCTGGAACCTGGCTTTCATGAAGCGCAGGTCTTTCTTCCGTCCAATCTCGCGCGAGGGCGCCCACAGCGGGCCGCGTCCGTACGTCGCGCTTTGCGACGAGATCCACGAGCACCCGGACGGCCGCGTTATCGAAATGCTCGAGCGCGGGTTTAAGTTTAGGCGCCAACCGCTGCTGTTCATGATTACGAACAGCGGATCCGATCGCAAGACGATCTGTTGGGATGAACACCAGCACGCGGTCAAGGTCGCGGCCGGCACCGCTACGCCAGACGACGAATTTACGTATGTCGGCGAGGTAGTCGACGACACGACATTCTCGTATGTGTGCGCGTTGGACAAGGGCGACGATCCGTTTACCGACCCAACGTGCTGGCAGAAGGCAAACCCGCTTTTCGGGATTACGCTTAAGCACGACTACCTGCAGAGCGTAGTCGACCAGGCGCGCAACATTCCGTCAAAGCGAAACGGCATCTTGCGTCTGCACTTCTGCGAATGGACGGAGGCGGATACCAACTGGATTCCGCGGCCTATCCTAGACAAGGTAATGGCAGAGTTCGATCCTTATGAGGAGCATAAGGGAAAGCCGATCAATGCGGCCGGTCTAGATTTGTCCGGCAGTAAGGATCTGACCGCGGCCGCATTCGTCGTCGAGACAGGCACCAAGCGTGTAACGCGCGAGGACGGTAGCGAGGCAGACCTGCCTACCTACGACGCATGGATTGAGGCTTGGACGCCCCGCGATACGATGGACGAGCGATCGAAGGTCGACCACGTCCCGTACCGGCTTTGGAACGAAACATTCCACAAAGATGCGGCTGGCGAAGATACAGACCAGCCGTTCATTCACGCTCCTGACGGGCAAAGGATTCGCTATGACCATGTCGCTGCACTCTTTGCGCGCCTTAATACCGAGCATGGCATTAATGTTCTGGCTTACGATAACTACGCCTTCGATCGGTTCGAAGAGGAACTGGACGGATATGGCGTCACTATCGAGACCGTATCACACCCGCAAGGCGGCAAGCGCCGCGCCAAGCCTTCGGAAGAGAAGGTAGAGGCGGCCAAAGCAAACGATGAGGATCCGCCGCTTGGGCTGTGGATGCCTGGCAGCGTTGCCGAGCTCGAGGCGCTAATCCTTGAAGAGCGCATCAGGCTTCGCGCAAGCCCGGTTCTGCTTTCCGCTCTTATGGGTGTAGCGATGGAAACCGACCCGCTTATGGGTAACCAGTGGTTTTCAAAGAAAAAGTCAACGATCCGAATCGACCCGGCCGTCGCGCTAGCAATGGCGGTCGGCGCTGCCGTCGATGGTGCTCCCGTGCCGCATCAATCGGTTTACCGCACGCGCGGCTTCGTAGAAATCTAGAGGTTGGCAATGACATATATCAGGGACGCCGCTGGGTTGTGCGGCGCCGCCAGCGTCTCCTACGGTGCCTGGCTTGTTTACGAGCCTTCCGGCTTTATTGTCGGCGGGCTTTTACTGCTAAGCGGCGCCTTGATGGCAGCGCGAGGCGGTAGCTAATGGGGATTTTTGATCTTATCGCGCGGCCGCGCGCTGCCATTACGAAAGACACCATTACAAACTCAAAAGAGTTGTATCAGGCGATGTTCGAAGGCGGCGTGGAGTCGTCCACTGGCATTCCTGTTTCAGCCGATTCGGCGATGCGCTACACGACCGCAATGATTTGCGTGCGCGTGCTGGCAGAAAGCGTCGCAAGTCTTCCGTGCATTCTGTATCGCCGCCGCGCAGATGGTGGCAAGGACCGTGCCACAGACCACCCGCTTTACGGCGTGCTGCACGACCAGGCGAACGGTTGGCAGACAGCGTTTCAGTACGTCGAAGGTTCGATGGTGAACCTGTCGACGCGCGGCAACGGTTATGCGTACATCGAACGCAATAACCGCGGACAGACTATCAGGCTTACGCCGCTCAATCCGGATCCGGTTATTATCGACCAGGCGATCGACTGGTCGCCGCTCTACAGCGTTACGCTGCCTGACAATACGCGCGCTAAACGGCTTACGTCTCGCGAGATACACCATATCTCTGGGCCACTGCCTAAAGGCTATGTCGGGCAGTCGATGATTTCTCTTGCGCGTGACGCGATCGGGCTTGGCTTGGCAGCGGAACGGTTCGGATCGCATCTGTACAAGAACGGCGTGAAGCCTAGCGGAGTGCTTAAGCACCCAAAGGCTATCGGGCCGGAGGCTACCGACAATCTTCGGCAGCAGTTCGAGTCCAAGTACGGCGGGCTTTCAAATTCCAGCCGGCCGCTTGTGCTTGAAGAGGGCATGGAATGGATAGCAATGTCCATCGCGCCCAACGACGCGCAGTTCCTCGAAACGAGGAAATTTCAGCGCAGCGAGATTGCCGGTATCTTTCGCGTACCGGCGCACTTGGTCAACGACCTTGAGCGCGCGACGTTCTCCAATATCGAGCACCAGACGCTTGAGTTTGTAATCCATAGTTTGCGGCCGTGGCTGAAGCGATGGGAACAGGCGATTAATCGCGACCTATTGGCTCCTCAAGAGCAGGGCGAATACTTCGCCGAGTTCCTTATGGATGATCTGCTCCGCGGCGATATCAAGTCGCGTTACGAGGCATATGCGCAGGCCGTCCAAAACAAATGGATGAACGCCAACGAGATTCGTATTCGCGAGAACATGAATCCGCGCGAAGGCGGCGACGTTTACGAAAACCCTGCAATTCAGGTCAAGGAAGCGGCGACTACGCCGGCGCCAGCAGGCACATAAAGGAAAATCGATGGACCTAATCAACTTCAGCGCGCCCAAAAGCGAGCGGCGCGACCGCTTCTTTGCGCGCTCGGTGGGGACTTCCTTCGATGTCCGTTCCGAGGCAGACTCAACCGAGATCGACATTTACGACGAAATTGGATTTTGGGGCGTTAACGCCAAGGAATTCCGGTCGCGTCTTCGCGATGCTGGCGACGTTGTTCTGCGCATTAACTCGCCTGGCGGCGATGTCTTTGACGGAATTGCGATCTACAATGACCTTGTCCAGCACAAAGGCAATGTGCGCGTTGAGGTAACTGGGCTGGCGGCAAGCATCGCGTCTGTTATCGCGATGGCCGGCGATGAAATTGCGATCGCCGACAATGGGTTCTTCATGATCCATAATGCCTGGACGATCGGCCTAGGCAATCGGCACGACTTTAACGAGTTGTCCGGCACGCTAGCGAAGATCGACGACGCATTGGCGCGCACTTACGCTTCGCGAACAGGTGCCGGCATTCGGTCAATCAAGCAGATGATGGACGACGAGACTTGGCTAACCGCAAAGGAAGCCAAGGAGATCGGGTTCGCTACAGGCTCGATCGGCAACACGGACGCAAAAGCAAAATTCGACGTTTCTGTTTTCGGTGAAATTCCCGACGCGCTCAAATGGGAGCCGGACGGTGTCGAGCCTGAAACGGAGAGAGATTGGGAACGAACAGCCATGCAGGACGCTGGCTGGTCGCGATCCAGAGTGCGTGCATTCAAGCGCGCGCTAACCAAGGAAAACAACGACGAGACCACGCAGGACGCTGGCGAAGTCGATTTCTCAGCACTTGCCGAGGCCGTTGCGGCTGTATCGGCGAAGTTCAACCAATAATAGGAGGGCTTACAATGCCCGTTACTGAACAGGTCGTCGAGCAGATTGCTAACGACGTAAAGAAGTTTGGCGAGACCGCTGAAGGTCTGCGCGCCATGAACGACAACGCCAAGCGCGAGCTCGGCGAACTCCGCGCCGAACTTGACAAGTACGGCAACAAGCTGGACGCCATCTCTGTCGAGAAAATCGACAAGATCGCCGCTTCTGTCGAAGCGCAGGACGCCGCACTTGATGGCCTTAAGGCTCTTCCGGAGCAGGTCGAACGCATCGACGCGACGCTTAAGCGTCCGGGCTTTGGCGCAGGCTGGAAAGACGACGAAGCAGTCAAGGAAGCCAAGGCTGCTTTCGATTGGCACAAGGCCGTACTCGTCAGCGATGGCAAGTACGCCTTCAATACCGAAATCGAGCCGGACACAGAAGCTTACGCTGAATACAAAAAGTCGTATTCCGCGTACCTGCGCGCTCGCGAAGGCAAGTCTGCATCGTTCCAGGCCGCTCTTTCGACTGGCTCGGATCCGGACGGCGGCTACATGGTCCCGACCGAACGTTCGGCGCGCGTGATCGAAAAGGTCTACGAAACGTCTGCGCTTCGCGGTTTTGCGACTGTCGAAACCATCTCCGGCAAGGAACTCATCATTCCGCGCGACGAGGGCGAATTCGGCTACGGCTGGATTGGCGAAACCGAGGCGCCTAGCGAAACCACGACTTCCCAGTTCGGCGAGTCGAAGATCGCCGTGCATGAAATGTACGCCGAGCCGCGCGCTACTCAGCAGATGCTCGAGGACGCCGGATTCGATATCGAAGGCTGGATCGACCGCAAGGTCGGCGACAAGTTCGGCCGCGTAGAGGCTGCCGCGTTCTTCAACGGCGACGGCGTCAACAAGCCGCGCGGTCTGCTGACCTACGCTGCGGGCACCAGCAACAAGCAGATTGAGCAGATCGCCTCCGGCGCCGCTGCTGCTGTTACGGCTGACGGCATCTACAATCTCGTCTTCTCGCTGAAGGATTACTACACGACCAACGCTCGCTTCATGATGAAGCGAACCACGGTCCGCGACGTCCTGAAGCTGAAAGACGGCGACGGCCAGTATATGTGGCAGATGGGCGACATCCGCACCGGCCAGCCGAACACGCTGCTTGGCTTCCCGGTCAGCCGCGCCGAAGACATGCCGACCGTCGAGGCTAGCGCCCTGGCGATCGCGTTTGGCGACTTCTCGATGGCTTACACCATCGTCGATCGCCTCGGCATCACGCTGCTTCGCGACAACCTGACTGCCAAGCCGTATGTGAAGTTCTACAACCGCCGCCGCGTTGGTGGTGACGTTGTCAACTTCGAAGCGGTCAAGCTGCAGAAGATTGCCGCTTCCTAAGCCTAACGGGCGGCCTTAGCGCCGCCCACTCCAAACTCAACTTTTGAAAGGAGCGAGGCTTATGGCCGTTCGCGATCTTATGAATAACATCCACCCGGTTGTCGCTATTGCGCCAGTCGTGGTTACGGATGGCACGGCGCAGGTTTCTGGCGCCATCGACACCCGCGGTTACGAAAGCGTTACCTTCGTAATCCTTACCGGCACGCTTGCCGATGCTGACGCAACCTGGGCCGTAACGGTCAAGGAAGGCGATGACAGCACGCAGGGCAACCACACCGCTGTTGCTGATGCTGATCTGCTTGGCACCGAAGCGCTGGCTGGCTTTACGTTCGCCGCTGATGATGCCTGCCGCAAGATAGGCTATTCCGGCACCAAGCGTTACGTCTCGATCGAGATTGACGACGTTACCGCCAACACAGGTAATGCGCCTATGGCTGTTGTTGCCATCCTTGGTCATCCGGCACTCGCGCCGACTGACAATCCGCCCGCTTAAGCAGGACTAACCCGAAGCGCTAAGCGCTAGAGGTGGTCGCGTTGCGGCCGCCTCGCAGCAAAGGGAATACTAATCATGGCTGATGCCACATACACACCAAAGGTATACCGCAAGCAAGGCGGCGACGAGTTTGTCGTTGCAAGCGGCGGCACCTTCACGCTGGAATCTGGCGCAACGTTTACAGACGAGCGGTTTAGCGCGTCCGTTGCGGTAGCCGCTGACGTGTTAGCCATTCCGGTTACGGCGCGGTATGTCGCCAAGACTACCGGTGCTGATGCGGAAGCTTTGACGCTCGCTAATGGCGTACCAGGACAGCGCCTCAATATCGCGCTTGTCACTGACGGTGGCGGCACTGGTACGCTTACGCCGGCGACTTGCTCTGGCTTTGCTACGATCGTGTTTGCAGACGCCGGCGACATTGCCGATCTGGAATACGTCGACGATACCGTTGGCTGGATCCTTGTCGGTACTGCTGGTGTTGTCGCGCCGCCCGTGATTACGGTCTAATCGATGCCGATGCACAAAGCATTGAAGCCGTTCGGATGGTATCCGGACGGCTACACTCGTGAGGCGCTGAATGTCGGCGACGAGCGGGATTTCGGAAGCGCGGCAGACGGACTTGTTGCGGAAAAGATGATTGCTCCGGTTGATGATGCTCCGGCTGAGCAGACCGTTAAGCCCGTCGAGGAGACTGCCGTAGAACAGGTAGCCGAACCAACCATCGAGCCTGTCGATGTTGCGCCGGTTGAGGAAGCCAGCCGTCCGCGGCAACCGCGGAGGAAGAAGTGAGTTTCATTAGAACGCACACTGTTACCGTAACAACCGACGCGAGTGGAGATGCGACTGCATATACCGGCGAAATAAACGGGGTTCTGTCGCATATCGTTTATGTTAAGGACGATTTCGCGACGGGCGTAGACTTTACAATAACAGCAGAGAAGACCGGCCAAAACATTTGGGTGGAATCCGACGTTAATGCAAGTGCCGTGAGGGCACCAAGGCAGCCGACGCACAGTCAAACCGGCGTACCTCTTGATTACGCAGCAAGCGGCAGCCTGGTTGAGTCGGATATCGCGATAGACGGCAGAATCAAGATTGTTATTGCGCAGGGTGGCAACGCAGCAAGCGGCACCTTCCACATCATTGAAAAGTAAATAGGCAATAAGCAATGGCTCTAAAACTGGTTACGGCCGCATCCGAGCCGTTGCTTTCGCTCGCCGAAATTAAGCGTCACGTGCACGCGGAAGACTTCGCAGACGACGACGCATACCTTACAGCGCTCGGCGCTACGGCAGAGGACAATATAGGGGGCGCGACCGGATTTTTAGGACGCGCGCTTGGGCAGTCAGTGTACGAATTAAGGCTCGACTGCTTCCCGCGCGGAGTTATCAATATCCCGTTGCCGCCTTTGGTTTCGGTTGATGAAGTCGAATACGTCGACGTCGCTGGCGTTGCGCAGACATACACGACGTACAGGACGTTCGGAGTCGGATCCGCGGTCTATGGCGGTTACATCCTGTACGAATACGACGACGAATGGCCGGACACGCGAGACGACGAGCCGGAAGCGGTACGCATCACGTTTACCGCCGGCTACGCGACTATTCCTGCGCCTATCAAGCACGCCGCTCTTTTGATGGTTGGCGACTGGTACGCGAACCGCGAAGACACAAACGAAATGAGCATGAACGCGCTGCCGCGTGGCGTTGAAGCCCTGCTGGCGCCGTATCGCTATTGGGCATAACGGGAAAATATCTTGCCGATTATGTGACGGGATTGCCTAGCGCAAACACCAGTCACACGCGTTCGTTGCCTGGTATGTAACCAATACCACAAAAACCACCACATAGGACTCACAAATGGTAGACCTCGTAATTACCGCGGCAAACGTCGCAGCAGGTGCAAACGCGACAACTCGCCACGGCACGGCAGGCGAGACAATCACGGCCGGTCAGGCTGTATATCTTGACCAGGCGTCGACCGGCGAATGGCTGCTAGCTGATTCCGATGGCGCCAGTGCTGCGGTCCGCGGCGGCGAGCTCGTCGGCATCGCCTTGAATGGCGCAAGCGACGGCCAGCCAATCAAGGTGCAGCTTGACGGCGACATCACGATCGGCGCAACGCTGACTGCTGGCACCACGTACTATCTTTCTGACGCGCCTGGCGGAATTTGCCCGATCGCCGATTTGGCTACTGGCGATTACTACGTGATTGTTGGTATTGCGACCAGCACTAGCGTCCTGAAGCTTGGCTTCCAGTACAGCGGCGTCGCTGCGTAATGATCGGCGCCGGCAAAATGGACCGGCGCATCCGATTTGAGCGCCGCGAGGATGTCGACGACGGCTACGGCAATACCGTAGCAGGAGATTGGACTCCGCAATTCGAGCAGGCCGCGCATCGAATGTGGCTGCGCGGTGGAGAATCCACGTTTGCGGCACGCCTTGAGGGCCGACAGCCGGTAATCCTGACCATTCGCTGTAGTGCGCAGGCCCGGCAAGTCACCAATGATTGGCGCGCCGTCGATACGCGTGATGGACGGCTCTACAACATCCGGGAGAACCCAAAGGAATCGGAAGATAGGCAGTTTCTCGAGATGCTCGCCGAAAGCGGAGTGTCTACGTGACGATTATTGGCCTCGACAAGCTAAATCGGAAGCTAAAGACCATCCCGAGGGAAGCGGAAACGGCGGCCAAGGACGCGGTCGTTAAAGGTGCGAACGAAATCGCAGCGTTGCAGCGCAGCCTTGTGCCTGTGGTTGATGGCGACCTTCAGGACAGCATTCATGTAACCAATCCAGGTGAATCTACGCCGCCTTATAGCCAACCAGGCGGGCAGCGTACCGCGAAAGACCTTGAGGCAATCGTAACGGCCGGAAACTCGAAAGTGCGATACGCGCATCTCGTTGAATTCGGCACAGCGCAGCACGTTAATGCTGGTATTTTCGCAGGAACGAAAAACCCTGGCACTACCGCGCGTCCGTTTTTTTGGCCCGGATTCCGTGCGCTAAGAAAGCGAGTAAAGTCGCGCATTACGCGCAGCATCAATAAAGCCGTGCGCGAAGCGGCGCAAAAGGGCGGAACAAACCCATGAGCAGCACGGCGGAAGTGCAAAAACTACTTTACGACACGCTTAAAGGCGACGGCGCCATCATGGCGATTGCCAATGGCGTCTATGACCGGGTGCCAGACAACCCGTTCGGGCAGAAAACGGCGTACATTTCATTCGGGTCCATCGACACCGCGGAAGACGACGCTGATTGCATTACGGGCGTCGAGATTACGGCGCAGATCGATGTCTGGTCTAAAAAACCCGGCAAGGTCGAGTGCAGGACACTAACCGACCTTGTGCGGCGCAAGTTGCACCGCGCCTCGCTTGAGTTAACCGAAAACGCACTTGTCGGAACATGGGTAGTTCTCACCCGCGTGTTTAGCGACCCGGATCCGCTGACATCGCACGGCGTCGTCCAGGTCACATGCATGGTCGAAGAGCCGAGATGATGCACGCAGAGTTTCTACAAGAGTTCCACCACGACAGGCGCCCTAAAGAAGGCGTTGCGTTCGTTGTGCAACCAGGCGCGCGAAATGTCCCGCGCGATGTAGCCGAGGCGGCGATAAAGGCTGGAGCGGCTATCTCGACAGACCCTCCGCCGAAACGAAAAACCACCAACAAAATAACCACCACCACGGCCGCATAGGCGGCTTTTCTTTTGCCCTGAAAGGACAGCCGCAAGATGGCTAAAGCAACCACCCAATCATTCGAGCAGCTTATTCTGGACGTCGAGTTCGTAGCGTCCAGCGGTACCTATACCGCGATCTGCGGACTTATCGATGTTACAGTCACGCGCACCGCAAACGTCGATACGGCGGAAGTGCCGGATTGCGCAGACGAAAGCCTTCCTCTGAGCCTTGAAAAGCAGGTTCGGTCGATCGAGGTTTCTGTAAGCGGTACCGGCGTGTGGGCGCAGGAGTCGCACGGCAACCTTATGGATTGGTTCTATTCTTCGGCTACGAAGAACGTGCGTATTCGCAATACCAATGCGTCGACCGGAGACACCGAAATCGAGTCCGGCGCAGCGCTGCTGACTTCGCTTACGAATACGCGAACGAAGGGTATCAAGGTTTCTGCCGAGATTGAAATCCAGTTCGATGGCACGCCGGCTCGTACGGACGCCTAATCATGGCTAGAGGAGTTGAGCTGACATGGGCTGGCGGTGAGCATGTGTTTTTGCTCACCGTCGATTTGCTGCGCGCGGTGCAGGACAAGTGCGACGCAGGGCCAGCTTACATTCTTGAGCGGCTTTCGACGCGTCGTTGGCATGTTGATGACGTGCTGGCGCCTATCAGGCTAGGGCTTGAAGGTGGCGGCATGGACAAGGAAGATGCGCGCAAGCTAGTCAAGCGGCACGTCGAGGACGAACCGCTTGCTGCGTCCGTCCTGACTGCTCAGGCGGTGCTTATGTCCGTGCTTTACGGAGCAGCGGACGAGGACGACGGAGACAGCGACTCGGGGGAAGCGCCGGCGGCAGCGGACGCCTAAAGCCGCTGCCGCGTGGAAAAATTAGGTTTGACGATCTCTATAAATGGGGCGGCGTAATCAATCGCGACATTGGCGCAATGACGCTATTTGAATTGCGCGCCGCTACGCAAGGCTACGCAGAAGCAAACGGCGCGAAACCGCGCGGCGGGTCGATCGACGACGACAAGCTAGCAGAAATGGGTATCGCTGGTTTTGCTTAGCGAATGACGCCGTACTTTGCGGCGCATTCCTCTGCTGTAATAGATGCAGCCTTGTCGGATTGCTCGCGCTTTATGTAGTCGTCGACACCGCTGACTGCAAAACCGGCTAGCAAGTCCGGCACGCCTATCGCCTCCAATTCATGTTCAAGCGCCTTTAGCGCCAAGCGGTACTCGTAAGCCGGCGCGCACATGTAGGCGGGACCAAGTCGCTTCATGGCTTCTTCGACGCCTGGCGCAGTTGACGCCAAGGCGATCAGCATAATTGCGGTCTGCATTTCGCGCCTTTCGATTATTCAAGCTAACCAGGTAATAGCCGAATGGCAGATGATATTCAACGGCTAATCGTAAGCCTTGAGGCGCGCACTGCAGCTTTCGAAAAAGCAATGAACCGCGCTAACGGCGTTGCTAACAAGCGAGCGCGCGCTATTGAATCGCGGTTCGCGATGCTGAATAAGCGCGTCGGTGTCGGTCTCGGCAATGCAGCGCGCGGATGGGTCGCTGGTTTAGCGGCCGTTTTTGGTGCACGCGGGCTAAAGAGCCTGTCGGATGCCGCAACGCGAATCGACAATGCCCTAAAGGTTGCTGGTGTATCTGGCGAAGAATTAGAAAAAGTCTACGGCAAACTGCGCGACAGCGCGATTGAGAACGCGGCTCCGCTTGAGTCTCTTGTAGAGCTTTATAGCCGCGCATCGCTTGTCCAGAAAGAGTTGGGCGTTTCAAGTAAGGAGTTGCTTGGGTTTACCGATAACGTAGCGGTCGCGCTACGAGTCAGCGGGAAGTCGGCGCAAGAGGCAAGCGGCGCACTACTTCAGCTTTCGCAGGCGCTAGGGTCCGGCGCGGTTAGGGCGGAAGAATTTAACAGCGTGCAAGAGGGCGCGCTTCCTATCCTTCAGGCTGCGGCCGCAGGACTCAAGGAGGCGGGCGGGTCTGTCGCAAAGCTTCGGCAGTTGGTGATTGACGGCAAAGTTTCTTCGGAGGCGCTGTTTCGCGCGTTTGAGGCCGGCGCTCCAATCCTTGAGCGCAAGGTTGCTGATGCGGTCTTTACCGTCGATCAGGCGACAAACAACCTTTACACGGCACTTATTGACGTTGCTCGCGAGTTCAATAAATCGACCGGAGCAAGCAAGAGGTTTGCAGAGGGAATCAACAACGCCGCGAAGGCTATTGCTGATTTCGACGTCTCCGGCTTTATCCGGAAGATTGAGGACGCTTACGACACATTAGACCGCTTTCTTACCGATCTCGGCAACGCGCAGATTTTTGATAATCTAAACCGCGCGCTTGGCCTAATGGACGGCGAAGGCAACGTCATTAATCTGGACGCCAAGGAGGCGCAAGAGAAGGCAGCGGCACTTGAGCGTGACATTACGCGCCTGCAAGACCAAATCTCAAACTTTACGAAGCTTGGTCTTGATACATCGGAAGCCGAGTCTCGCCTATCTGGACTGCAAAGTCAGCTGTCAGACCTGCGCGCTAGCATGGCTGACATGCCAGCTGTTCTTCCGCGCGGGAGCGTCATAGATGGCGGGTATCAAGCCACAACTGACGGCGGACCGCGCCGCAACGGTCCCCGCGGCGCTGTAGCTAGCGCTGTGTCAATTAAAGACTTCAAGGCACCATCTGGCAAAAATGGCGGCAAAAGCAAGCGCGCCAACGACTATGAGCGCGAAGTCGAGCAGATCCGCGAGCGCACCGCTGCGCTTATCGCAGAAACTCAGGCGATGGCCGGTCTTAACCCGCTGGTCGACGACTACGGATTTGCCGTCGAAAAAGCTCGCGCTGCCGTTGAACTCGAGACCGCAGCGAAGAAAGCGGGTCTTGAGGTTACGCCTGCACTAAAGGCGACGATCGACGAGCTAGCCACCACTTACGCCAACGCATCGGTTGCCGCTGAGCAACTTGCCGAAAGCCAGGATATGGCGCGGCAAGCAGCTGAAGATATGCGCGCGCTTGGTAAGGACGTGCTTGGTGGGTTCATCAAGGTTTTGCGAGACGGCAAGTCTGCATCGGAGGCGCTGGCTGGCGCGCTGCAGAAAGTAGCGGATAAGCTGCTCGAGGTTGCGCTTAACAGTATATTCGACGGCGGTGGGGGAGGCGGCTTTGGCGGTCTCCTTGGCGGAATCGGCAAGATATTTGGATTTGCCAAAGGCGGCGTTGCTTCTCGCAGCCGTCCGCTGCCGACGTTCGCCCGTGGCGGCGTTTCCAAGTCTGCCGCTATCTTCGGCGAGGCCGGACCAGAAGCCGCTGTGCCGTTGCCTGACGGGCGGCGCATACCTGTAGATTTGCGTATTCCTAATGGCGGCAAGGACGGCGGTACGAGCAAGGTCATGTTGCAACTTTCTCCCGGTCTAGAGGCATCCATTCTTGAGGAGGCTAGAGGCCAGGCGATAGGCATCGTCGAGGCCAGCCAGGGTGCCACGATCAACGCTGCCGCATCAAAGGCAGTGCGCGACATTCTGCCAGGCGGCAAGTCGGCGAAATCGCTTTCCGGAGCCTACAATCTAAACCCGCGAAGCAGGAGGGCAGGCTGACATGGTTTTTTGGCCGGCGTCTTTGCCGAAGTGCTCAATACCGCAAGGCAGATCGACCACATACGCGCGGTCGGCGCGGGAGTTCACTCCAGACGATGGTCGTCCGCTCCGGAGAGTCACACGATCGACTGCAGACAAGATATTCGGCGGCACATTCACGATGACGACAGCGCAGCTCGCGGATTTCTGGACGTTCTGGAACGAGACGACAAACCACGGCGTGTCCAGCTTCAATATGTGGGATCCGGATGCAGGTGCCAATGTAACCGTGATATTCGATAGCGTAGACCCCCCCATCGCCGAGACAGTGATGCGCGGGCGTCACAACGTAAATCTGTCCTTCCGGGTCGTAGGCTGATGCCGGCGCGGGATTTTACGTGGTCGGAGCGGCCTTCGGCGGTCTGGGTCTGGACCGCGCGGTTCGAGCATCCTTTGCTCGAGGAGCCGATCCGGGTGGCCGTGGACAGCGCCGACGTGACCTATGGCGGCGACGTCTATGCCAAGGGGGCGCTGTCGCTGGTTCCGCCGAATTTCGCGGAAGGCGACCAGAGCGCGCGGGTGCGGATCGCCAACATCAACCGGGAGGCGGGGCTCGCCATCCTGTCGATGGTGACGCCTGCGCAGGCGACCTTCGCGCTGGTCAATGCCGACGATCCGGATACCGGGGCAATCGAATGGCCGCCGATGCTTCTCGCGCAGGCCACCGGCAATGCGGTCGAGATCACCGGAGAGTTCCGCTCGCTGGTCAACCCGCAAGACGCATGGCCGAAGGATCGCGCCACGAAGGACAACGCGCCGGCGCTGTGGATATGAGAGACCGCTTTGCTGCCATCCCCTTCCTCGCGGAGGGGCGGGGGTATGAGGGGTGCGATTGCTGGGGGCTAGTTTGGCTCTGGTATCGCGACGTGCTGCGGATCGCGCTGCCGCGTTACGACGGGGTGGCGGTTGACGATCCGCGCGGGATCGACCGTGTCATCCGGATCGCCGAGGCGGACTGGACGCCAGTCGACACGCCGCGCGACCATGACGTCGTCGTCATGCGGGCGGTGGGCGGATCGCGGGCGGATTCGCATCTCGGCATCGTCGTGGAGACGCGCAAGGTGATGCACACGACCGAACGGCTCGGCGTGCAGGTGCAGCGGCTGTCGTCGCCGCTGATCAGAAGCCGCGCGCCGCGATTCTTTCGTCATCATGCACTAGTCTAGGGGGTTGTATCATTGACCGCTGATCTGATCGCCACCGCAGGACTGCGCGTCACGGTGGCGCATGCGCCGATGATCGGCGCGAAGGATTTCGATCTGTCGTTCGCCGAGCAGACGCTCGAGGACATCGTGGCGGCGGCGATCGCGCGCGGGGCTGTCGCGGAGCGGTTCTGGTGGCACGGGCGCATCACCGTCGACGGCTATCTCGTGCCGCCGCAATACTGGCATCTCGCGAGGCCGAAGCGCGGCCGGCACATTCACCTGTGGATACCGCCCGGCGACCCGGTGTCGCTCGGCGTCGGCCTCGGTTCTATCCTGTTCTCGATCGGCGCGCCGGTGGCCGTGGTCAACGCTGCGGTGACCTTCGGCGGGTCGCTGCTATTGGCAGGCATCGGCATTGTCGGGCAGCTTGCCGTCAATGCGCTGTTCACGCCGCCGCAAGCCGCGCTGCGGGACCAGTCGGACGTCGCGCAGGCGAACCGCGCCGGCATCACCCAGAACGTGCCGCGCAAGGGGCAGTCATATCCCTTCGTGTTCGGCACTGCCCGCGTTTCTCCGCAGCCGCTCTGCTACGCCTGGTCGGAACTGACCGGCGACGACGAATACGCCCATACGGTGCTGGCGCTGGCCGGGCCGCATTCGATCTCGGATGTGCGCGTGAAGGGCGTTCCGGTTGCCGGCGACGACAGCGTCGAGACGTGGATCGACGACGGCACGGCGGCGACGCGGACGAACCAGTTCACGCGGGCGGGCTATACCGCGCCGGTCAACCGCGAACTGCCGCAGCACGACGCGCGGGTCAACGAGGACGGTTTCACCAACCTCGCGCTGCGCGATCAGACCAACCCGGAAAACTCCCTGCCCGCCTGGCAGCGCGTGGTCTCGCGGCGCAACGCCGACCGGGTGGATCTGCGCATCACGATCCGCAATCCCTTCGACGCCGGGGCGGGGAACGTCAACCAGGCGATCTGGTTTCGGCTGCGGGCGCGCAAGGCGGGCGAATCGACATGGAAAAATGTCGGCACGCTGCCCTATATCGGCAAGGGGCAGGGGGATTTCCGGCGGCGCATCCGGTTTCACTTCACGCGCTACAGCAGCGCCACGGAAACCGGCAAAAGCCCGAACGGCTTTCTGCAGCCGGCCGCGACGCTGCCCGCCGTGACCAGCGACCACGCGGTGATCAAGACGTCGGATGGCGAGCGGTTTCCGCCGGCCTACACGTTCCGCCACCGCAGGCAGGCCGAAGGCATCGACATCTATCCGGACGACGACGCTTCGGAAGCTTATTTCACCGCCGCCGACACGGAATATGAATTCGAGCTGCAGCGCTCGGAAATGGTCGAGGCGAGCGAGCTGACCGACGTGCCGACGATGGAGAACGGCGGCACCTATTACGACTTCTTCGACGCGCGCGACATCGGCTCGGGCATCTGGGGGCTTTCGGAAAACCCGGAGGACCAGGGCGATCAGGTGTTTCTCGAATCGGCGGTGAGCCTGTTCGACATGGACATCGTGCCGCCGAACTCCAGCTTCGCGACACTGCATCTCCGCGTCCGCAACAAGGAACTGTCGGAGATCGACTGCCTTGCCTCCGCGCTGGTGCCGGTGTGGAACGGTTCGGTCTTCACCGGCCAGTCGGCATCCTCGAACCCGGCGGATCATTTCCGCGACGTGCTGGCGGGCGCGCGCACCGTGGCGCCTGTGCCGGACGCCAATGTCAAAGACGAGACGTTGGGCGAATGGCGCGAGGAATGCGCGGCGCGCGGCTATGCGGTGAACCTCGCCTATTACGGCGGGACCGTGGGCGAGGCGCTGCGGCTGGTGGCCGCCTGCGGCTATGCGCGTCCGCTGGAGGGCACCAGCTACTCCGTGGCCTATCACCGCGACACGTCCGGCGAACGGCCGGTGCAGCACTTCACGCCGCGCAACATCCGCAATTATTCATGGTCGGTCGCCTTCTCGCCCCGGCCGGGCGCGGTGCTGGCGAAATTCCAGAACGCGGCGAAGAATTTCGAGCCGGACGAGATCGTCGTCGAAGACCCCTACGCCGTGGCCGGCGCGACCGGGGAAATCGAGGAGGTAGAGTTTCCGGGCTTCACGACGGCGGCCGAGGTAACGGCGCGGGCGGAATTCGACTTCCTGCAGCTTCGCCGCAACATCCGCCACCGGTTCGAGGTCGGCTTCGAATGGCTGTCGGAGGAAACCGAGCCGGGCAATGTGGCATTGCTGTCGCACGACGCGCTGCACCGGCAGGCGGCCTGGGGCCGGGTAGCGGCGGTGACGAATGCGACCAGTTTCACCATCGATGCCGATATCGGCTATTCGGCCGACGGGGCATGGTTCACGGCAGACGATTTCTTCACCTCGGCGGATTTCTTCGAGGGCGAACATTGGGGCATCGCCATCCGCTCAGAGGATACGGGCGAGGTCATCGTCATGGCGCTGGACGGCTGGACCTCCGCCAGCCGGACCGTGACCGTCGGCGACACGGGCGATATTTCGCCCGGCGATCTCTGCACGTTCGGCCCGCTGGAACAGGTGACGCGGCGCGTGCTGATCCTCGAGGTGACGCCGCAGGGCGACGACGTGGCGGAAGTTGTCTGCCAGGACGAGGGCAACGATCCGGACAGCTATTTCGACGGAATTCGCATTCTTGCCGGCGACCAGAGCGGCAAACGCATTCTTGCCGGCGATCAGGCCGGATATCGTCTCTACAGGGAATAGACCATGGCAGATTCAACGATAGGCGGCCTTCCGGACGCCGCCGCTCTCGACGGCACCGAATATTTCGAGATTCAGCAGTCCGGCAACAGCCGGCGGTCGCTGATCTCGACTATCTGGACGTGGGTGAAGACAAAGCTGGTCGGGGAGGCGATCTATGTCGGGACGGGTTCCGGAACCGGTCTCGACGTAGCTGGCGACGGCGACCTCGCAGTCAGAATTCACGGTAACAGTTATGTTGCGATGCAGTTCGAGTCGTATCGCGACAGCAGCGCCGGCCATTGTAGGTTCCAAGGCATCGGAGGGCGGGGAACAGAAGCGTCGCCGGGGCAGACCCAGAGCGGCGACGGACTATTCTGGATAGCGGGGCGCGGCATCAATGAGAATGGCAGCAATACGAATGATGTCGCTGCGATACGCATCAACGCCGATGGTACGGTGTCGTCAACATCTTATGCGGGTGAAATTGAATTTGCGACGTGTCCAAACGGGTCCACCGGTACAGTCACGAGGATGGGCATTCGCAACGATGGGCAAATCGATTTTCCCGGCCTCGCAACGACAGCGAGCGCAGCAAATGCCTTCCTAGACAGCGGCAACGATAACGAGTTGCTGCGGTCAACTTCGAGTCTCAAATACAAGAAAGACGTGGAAGCGGTCGACCCCCAATATTCGAAAGCCATGATGGGTTTGCAGGGTATCTATTATCGTTCCATCGCCAAGGCCGATAACCCGGAATGGGCGTGGTGGGGCTTCGCTGCGGAGGAAGTGGCAGAGATCGACCCGCGCATGGTCCATTGGGGCTATGGCGAGGACGACTATGATCTGGTTGAGGTCGAAATCGAACCCGCCGTCAAAGCGAAGCCCGCGAAGAAAAGCAGGCTTGGCCGCGTTGTCGAGCCCGCCGTCGCTGCCATGCCGGCGCAAACGGAAATGCGGGCGGTCCTCAAGGAAGGCGCGGTCAAGTCGCCGCAGGGCGTCATGTACGAACGGTTCGTCGTGCACCATCAGGTCATCATCAAGGAACATCAGGGGCGCATCAAAGCTTTGGAAGATGAGAACCGCGCGCTCAACGAAGCAGTCGCCACACTGACGGCCCGGATCGACGCACTTGAAGCTAGGCTCGCCAAATAAATAGCCGCAGCACGGCGTAGCCTCTACTGACACATTTAGCTGATTGACCTCTGCGCCAGCCGCGTGTTTGTTAAAAAACATGGAAGATGTCGAACGCGTTTATTCGAGCAACCGATATGGGCTCTATGCGATCCCGGCTGGTACGCTTCACCGACCGGCTGCAAGGCTGGTGAGCGAAGGGAATGTTTACGAGCCGGACACGATAGATTTCATGCGGAATAATCATCGTGGCATGGATATCGTGCATGCGGGGGCGTTCTTCGGAGACTTCATCCCCGGCCTGGCTTCCGGGGTGTCTGCCGGAAGCCTCATATGGAGTTTCGAACCAACCCCGGAAAATTATACCTGCGCAGCGGAAACGGTGCGGCTAAACCGACTTGAGAATGTCATCTTGACGAATGCGGCTCTTTCAAGTGAACCGGGTGAATTGTCGATGCGCGTCAAACGAGACGATGGCATCTCTGCTGGCGGGACCAGTCACATTGTTGATGAAGCCGCCGATGGAGACCGTATCGTTCGCGTTCCTGCTGTCCGGATCGATGACGTCATACCTGAAACCCGAGGCGTGGGCATCCTTCAGCTCGATCTGGAAGGGCACGAATTGGCAGCGCTACGCGGTGCGGCGCGAACAATTGCCAAGTGGCGACCAATACTGATCATCGAAAACCAGTTCGAAAGCGAATGGCTGCGGTCGGTCACCAATATCGAATACCGATACGTCGGTCGGCTTCACGAAAACGGCATCTTCGCCAGCTGAAGCGTCGACGTTGGCTTAGAGGTCGATAGACCGCCTTCAAGACACTCTTGAATTGCATTCTTTTCAATCGTGACGGCGACGGCAAAGAGGATTCATCCTTTTCGCCGCGCCTGTATCTGACCTCCGAAATCTGAGACCCGCAACCGCGCCGTTTTTCACGGCGGGAAAGGACCGATCATGACCGTCAACCGGCAATTGCGTGGATCTGGCGATCCCGCCGCCGAATCCACCTATGTCGACGAGGTAAAGGAAGAGGTGGAGGCGCTGTGGCGGATCGGCGTCGAGCCGCTGACATCGGTCGCCGGAACCAACACCATCACCGCGTCGCCGCTGGTCTCGGGCACCGGCTTTGCCGCCTATGCGGCCGGCAACAAGTTCTCGCTGATCCCGGCGAACGCGAACACCGGCGCGGTGACGATCAACGTTGCCGGGCGCGGCGCGAAGGCCGTCAAGACGGCGGCGGGCAATGCGCTGACCGGCGGGGAGATGCTGGCCGGAACGCTCTACCAGATCGAATATGACGGCACCGATTTCCGGCTGGCCGCCGGCGGATACGACCTTGGCGCGGGCATCAATGGCGCGACCTCCAAGACGACGCCGGTGGACGCGGACGAATTCGTCCTGTCCGACAGCGCCGCCTCCAATGTCGCGAAAAAGGTCACGCTGGCGGAGCTGAAGGCGATCTTCGGCGGCGGCTGGACGCTGGTCGACGAGATCGAGCCGACCTCGGATGTGGCCTCGATCTCGAAAACCGGACTGTCGGCCTATCGCGACGTGAAGATCACGTTCGCGATGCAGACGTCCGGGCCCAGCGGAACGCTTTCGATCCAGGCACGGTCTTCCGGCGGGACATGGCGGACCTTCTTCGATGTCGGCGGCAGCAGCGGCGCGACGCTGATCGGTGAACTCACGATCGCCAATTTCGGGCGCAACAACAATATCAAGATCGTTTCGGGCGCTATCTACGCGATCAACAACGGTCTCGTCGACCGCTCGGATGCGGTTGTTCCGGCCGCCACATCGGCGAACATAGGTATCGCCCGTGCCGTAACATGGTCGGAAAAATGGGACGAGCTCCGCTTTGTTCCGTCCAGTGGCAACATCGAAGGCTCGACCGCCGACCAGCGCGCCTACGCCGCGTTTTACGGGCAGGGCGACGGAGACTGACGCCCGGCCGGGCTTCTCGACATTCGGAACACGCAACCGCGCCAGCAGGGCGGGGAAGGATCTGTCATGAGCATCGACAGGGCTCCATGGGACGCGATCGTGCGCGTCGCCAAGGCGCAGAATCTCGAACCGGCGGCGCTGCTGGCGATCGCCGACATAGACGCATCCTGCGCGACGGTCGTCACATTTCGATGAATACTACCTAAACCACCACAAGGAATCACCACATGGATACGTCCGAACGCGGGCGCGCGTTTATTCGCGCGCACGAAGGGAATCCGCTTACCGCCTATCTCGACCCGGTCGGCGTGCCTACGATCGGCGTAGGCTTTACCAACGCCTCCAAGGTGGCAACCGAAATGCTCGGCAAGATTGTTCCTGGCAAGACAAAAATCACCGCGGCGCAGAGCGACCGTATTTTTGCGGCTATGCTCGATCGCGAGTACGAGCCGAAAATCAACATGCCAGGAGCCAAGCAGCACGAGTTCGACTGCGGCGCGTCCGTCGTCTGGAATCTTGGCGGCGGCGCCATGAATTGGCAATGGGCCAAGCTTTGGCGCGCAGGCAAGAAGAAAGAGTCCGCAGCGTATCTAGGCAGTCACTACAATACCGCGGCCGGTCGCAAGTTGCCGGGCCTTGTGCGCAGGCGGAAAGAGGAAGCAAAGCTGCTCGAGCATGGCATTTATGCGGGCATCGCGGAAGGCGTGCCGCGCGAGGCGACGCCTGTAAATGTCGGCGCGGATCCGGTCGTCAAGGAAGCGCAGGAAATCCTTTCGGCCAAGGGTTTCAATCCTGGCGCGATCGACGGCTGGATGGGTCCGAAGACGCGGGATGCAATCATCGCATATCAGAAGGCGCACCCGCACCTTGTAAACGACGGCATTCTTGGGCCGGCGACGCTTTCGCAGCTTCGCCGAGACGCTCAGGCGGTCAAGGACGCGGTCGGCAAGGGCGGCGGAGCGGTTGTCGGTACAGGCGCGCTTTCGTTCGTCAGCGGCCTTCCTTGGGGATGGATTGCAGCCGGAGTCGCTGTCGCCGCCGTCGCGTATTTCGCGTGGCGCTACCGTGACGTCATTGCGCGCCGCATCAATACGCTGCGCGGAAAGACGGTGGAGGTTTAGGTGTTGGCACTTGCAAAATGGCTCGCCGGATGGGTAACCGGCGACGTCGCTGCTGCGCTTACAAAGGCGTACGAAACGAAGCTGAATGCTAGGACGGAATCCGAGCGCATCGCGGCCGATATCGAAATCAAACGCATTGAAGATAAGCGCGATGCGCGCCAGCGCGCCAACGAGGTTAGGCTGGCAACGGCGAACTTCCTCGAGATGCGCGTGATTACCGTGCTTATCGCGCTGCCGTTTGTGGCGCATCTGTGGGGCGTTGCTATGGATACGCTGTTCGGCTTCGATTGGAGCGTTGCCGCGTTCCCGTCGCCATTCAATGAATGGCAGGGCGCCATCCTGCTTTCTTTCTTTGGCCTGTCTGCCGGAATAGGTGCCGTCCGCGCCGTAGCTGGCGCAATCGCGTACCGGAGGCGATAATTGACTTGGGCAGATTTTATTACAGCAATGGGCGGCGTGCTCGGCTTGTTTTTGGCGATATTCGGCGTGTGGAAATACATCGACGCGAAATTAACTCAGGTGCGCGAGCACAGTTCAGCGCAGAGTGCCGCGGCTATGGCCGTAGCTAGCGCCGCAGAGCGCGATCTGGCGGCGCACCGCACGCACGTTGCCGAGACATACGCGACAAAGCAGGGCATGCACGAACAGACCAGTCAAATCATGGCCGCCATTAATGGCATCGGCCTGCGCATCGACGGTCTTTACGATCTGTTCGGCCACACGACGCGAAAGAAGACGACCAAAAGCGACGACGATACATAGGCGCAGGACGCCGCAATCACCGCCTATCCGAGAGGGTAGGCGGTTTTTTTGTGTCTTGATTCCTGTCGGATTAGGCGTCAGCGCATAAATTGCTTGACCATATAGGCGAAAACGCATATTGTGCGAATCCTTATACACGACGAAAGGGTTTCGCCATGAAGTGGATTTTTATTTTAGCCATTTACTCCAACCCAACCGGGTTGACGCTCAATCACGTTGAGTTCGACACATTGGAGCAATGCCTCGCGTTTGAGACGTTAGCCAAGCACCACAGCGACAGGCTGACGCTCGTCGAGACGACATGCTTGGCCGTTTCCACTGACTAACCACCACTCCGTCCAACCACCACAAGGACTCCGCCATGAAAAAGCTAATAGCAACCGCGGCAATAGCCGCGCTGGTTTCAGGGTGCGCGTATTCTCCGACTACGTTTCCTGACCATAAGGTCGGGCCGAATATCCGGTTTGAGGCGACGAAGGCCGGCAAGGCAGGGGTCGGGTCTGGAGTTTACATCGGTAACGGCGTCATCATTACGGCGGCGCACGTTCTGGACGGCGCAGAAAACCTTGTTATCAAGTCGGAAGCCGGAGACGTCCAAGCGGGGCGCATTCTTTGGATGAATACGGATTACGATATCGCGGCTGTTGCGCCCAACAATCCGGACCGATTTCGAGTTGCGCACCTTGCCTGCCGCGAGCCGAGCGTCGGCGAAAACATATCCGCTACAGGCAATCCGTTCGGCTTGGATTTCATCACCATGCGCGGTTACGTGTCTGGAGAGTCGCGCCGTTTCGATGGAAATTGGGAGCACGCCTTTCCTACCGACTTGACCACGATTGGCGGCATGTCCGGCGGCGCTACATACGACGAATACGGCGACGTTATCGGCGTCACTGTCGGAACGTTTAGCTTAAATGGACCGGCAGGCGGGCTTGGCGTTATCGTTCCAGGCTCGATTGTCTGCAAGCTGTTGGGGCGCGCGTGATGCTGAAAATAACCGCAGCCTGCGCCTACATTGTTGCCGCGTCACTGACGTACGGAACAGTATTCAACGATATGCACAACCCGCGGCCTGACTGCGGCGCTAGACCAGATAGCGTGAATCAAGCAAAGCAGTACGAGATTTGGTACGATTGCCAATTCGGTGACCATACGGACGCGTTCGAAGCAGGGCTCGCGGCAGCTTACGCCGCTGCTTTCTGGCCGCTCTATTGGGCGGGTCGGATCGGAATTGCGGTGACGAAATGATGCACAACCACCTAATCTACCGGCTTATAATCGTCACAACGGCCGGCGCTGCATTGCTTTACGCGGCGCACAGCCTCGGCTATATCGCGCCGCTATTCAAGTCGGATGCTTCGTACTTGTCTTATGCGATCGCAGCACTGTTCGCATTCGGCCTTGCGTCGACATTCACGCGAGCCGCGCGCGTCGGTAGGGCGCTAAACCTTCGCTACACGGCGCCAATAGACCAACGCAACGTCGCCAAGATGGACGCCAAGAACGCGCACATCGCCGACATATCCGGGTGGCTGCTGCAGTTGGGTTTCCTTGGAACGGTTATCGGCTTGTGGATAGCGCTCGCCGGCCTGTCCGCAGACAACACGGACGCGCTTATCATCGGGCTAAAGACGGCGGTCGGCACGACAATCCTTGGCGGGTTCCTGTCGCTGTGGACGGACATTAACCGGCGCATGCTAGACACGGCGACTGAATGCTTGGTGGAGGATATGAAGTGAAGCGCCGGCGCGTAAACACGCATGTGATGCTCGGCGATTTCCTGTTCATCCTGCTTATGGTGGTGCTTACGCTTGTAAACCCGCCATCGCAGGACGAGGCTATTGCTGCGCCAGGCAATATGATCGTTTCCATAGCGTGGGAGCCTGGACCGGATGACGTCGACCTTTGGGTGCGCGGTCCGGACGGCGTCGCGGTAGGATACAAGCGCAAGAGCTCTGAGTTGTTCAACCTGCTGCGCGACGACCTTGGCGAAGTCAACGACACCATGCCGTTGAACTACGAAAACGCATACAGCCGCGGACTGCCCGATGGCGAGTACATCGTAAACCTGCATTGCTATTCATGCTCTGTGTCGCACGAAGTGGCGGTAGAGATACGCATGGGGCGCGACGAAACTAAGCTTGTTTTCAAGGAAAACGTAACCCTAGCGCCAAGGCAGGAGCGCACCGTTGTGCGGTTTTACGTCCGCGACGGCAGTACGGTCGCTGGATCCAGAAGCGACATTTTCGAACCTTTGAGGAGCGGACGCAATGACTGACTACAGCGACATCATCGATCGGCTGGAGAAGGCTGACGGGCCGAGTAGGGAGCTTGACAGCCGTGTTTGGGTAGCGGCCAATCCTGACGATTTGATTATCGAGAACGATCAACATCACGGGCAGGGGACGGTGCAGTTCTCTGGCGGCGGCTTCGCTCGCGACAGGTTCAAGCTTTGCGAGATGTACACCGCCTCTCTCGACGCAGCTATTGCCCTCACAGAGAAGCTTTTGCCGGAACATGGCCGGATGCATTCGAAGGGCAGGCTTGCAATCGATGAGCCTCTTTACGGCGTCAAGCTGTATGAGCATGAGCTTTGTGTCGGCGAAGATCCGCACGAGATAGCGGAAGCAGAGCACGACAGCGAGCCTATAGCCATTCTCATAGCCCTTTTCCGCGCCCTTCAAGCGCATGGCAGGACCGACAACCAATGACGCACATCATTACGACATGGCTTGTCATCTTCGCGCTGTTGGCGTCAGCCGCATGGCTTACCGTCTGGTCGCGGCGCGATACGGTCGGCCGGCTTATCGGGGCGCTGTCGCTACCGCTTGCCGCGGCGATCGCGCTTATGGCGGTTTACGTGCCGCTAGGCGACCCGCTGCCGCGAATGCCAGCGGACGGAGAGTACAGCGTTATCGGCGCGCGGATTGTGCCAGGCGAGGCGATTTACGTGCTTATGTCGGTCGGCGGAGACGAGCCGGTTTACTACCGGATTCCGTATGACGAAAAGACCGCCAAGGAAATGCAGGAAGGTATGTACGACAGGCCGGAAGGCTCGCCGGAAATGCCGCTAACGATCGAGGGCGGCGAGATAACCATTGGCGGAGAAGGCAACAACGCCGCAGAACTAGAAGCAAAGCGGCCGGAAGCGGTCGTGATTGGAGGTTGAAGATGGCGTTTCTTATAGCAGGCATTGGTCTAGCGCTTGCCGCGGGGGCTATTTTTAAAGCAAACCAGATTGCTGCGCTTGGGGTATTCATAGCGTCAAACGCCCTTATCATCCACGGTCTTGGAGTTTAACGATTTGCCCACACCACCAGTCGCAGACGCAACAATCGAGCGCACCGTAGCGGAGCGCCCAAAACATGATAGCAACGTAGCCGCAGCCGAAGCGCTTGGCATCAGCGAAAAGACCGTCCGGCGCCACCTTGCGCTAGCAGCGGAGCGAGGCATGCTATCGCTGGATCCGGTCATGCCAGGCTTCGCGATCAAGAGCGTCGCGAGCAAGACGGCAGGAGGGCATTGGGTAAAGCAAACCAAGGCTGCGGGAGAGGAATACGAAACCCCGCCGAACATGGTAATCGGCAAGCGTAGCGTCCTGACCGATTCCGCCGGTCGAGTCATGCTGACGTGGAACAAAGAAGATAAGGCGGCAAGCAACGCGCTCGACACAATCGAGACTCTAAAGCACGCCTTTGATGATGTCGTTCCGGCTAAACCGAAGCCGTCACCTACAGCAGCAGCAGCCGACTTGCTTACGCTAGTCCCGTGCAACGATTGGCACTTAAACCTTCTGGCGTGGGAGCGTGAGGTTGGAGAAAATTGGGATCTCCGAATAGCGGAGGAGAAAATTGGCGGAAGCATAGAGGATGCCATAGATCGGTCTCCTAAGTCTGCTGTTGGTGTAGTGCTTGGCGGCGGAGACCTTGTGCATGCCGACAACAACGAAAACAGAACGGCGAAGTCAGGAAACGTACTTGACGCTGATGGGCGGCATCAGAAAGCACTTGAGACCGCGTGCCGCCTTAAGGTTCGGACTATCGACGCAGCACTTAGGCGAAACGACGACGTTATCGTTCGCATACTGCCAGGCAACCATGATGAGTACACTTCCGTCGCTGTTGCCTACTTCCTTCTTGCCTACTACCGCAATGAGCCGCGCGTTACGGTGGACGTAGATGCGTCGCTGTTCTGGTGGTACGTCTGGGGTAGGGTTATGCTAGGCGCCACGCACGGACACACAGTAAAGGCTGGCGATATGGCGCAGATCATGGCGCACCGCAGGGCAGAGGAATGGGGGTCAACCAAGTTCCGATACGTGCACGTTTTCCACGTCCACCACAAATCTAAGTACGTAACAGAGGGTGGCGGCGTTATTACCGAGACGCATCAGGCGCCAGTACCGCAGGACTTCTGGCATTACGGCGCTGGATTTCTTTCCGGGCGTTCGGTTCAGACCATCAGTTACCATAAGGATTACGGTGAAGTTAGCCGTGCCAGGGTGGCAATTCTAGATGCAGCCAACGACAATGCAATGACGGCGATTGCGGCATGAGTAAAGAATGCGCCGTAGGTGGATGCCTTAAAGAAGCAGTATCTCGTGGTATGTGCAGCGCACACTACCATAGACTCATGCGGTACGGCGACCCGGAATTTGTTCCGCCAAGAAAGCCACCTTCAATTTGCGCGGTAGATGGATGTACGTCGCAGGTAGGTAGGAGCGGAGGACGCGGTTTCTGCAGGAAGCATTACAAAAGGCTTTTAGATCATGGTGATCCACTAGGTGGAGGAACTGGAAAAGGCGATGTCATTGCGTTCCTTGATGCGGCTATAAACCGAACTGAGGATGAGTGCCTTATATTCCCGTTCGCAAGGGATTCTTACGGGTACGCAAGAGTAAATATAGGAGGCAACAACACTCCTGCGCATTCTTATGTGTGCGAAAAGGTAAAAGGTCAAAAGCCTTCGCCGCTTCATGAGGTTCTGCATTCATGCGGCAACGGGGCCAATGGTTGCGTTAGCGGAAACCACCTTTCGTGGGGAACTAGAAAGGAAAACGTGGCTGACGCGATCGAACACGGAACTGCGAAGTTTTGGGGAAGGCCGTGTACCGGCGCAGCTAACGACAACGTACCGGCAAGCGAGAGGAGCGTGGCGGTATGATATGGCTGGTCTACGCGCACGCAATTATTGGCCTTGCTGTGACGGTTTCATTTTTCGGCGCAATGGCATCAGAGATGATACGCGCCTGCCGTCAGGCTTCCAGGGTTTCTGCGGTTGCGGCGCGCTGTAGAAGGTTTCGCGGCAAGTCGACATGGAAGGAATACTGGTTCTCCTTACGGAGGGAGTTTCTATCCAGTTACTCCGCCCTTCGAATCGGAATCTACGAGATACCGCACAACCCATCAGAGCCCATACGGAGGGTGTATAGATGACCGCAATCCGCATCATAGGTGACGTACACGGTAAGTTTCGCGATTACCGCGACATAATCCGAGACGTGCCGCGCAGTATCCAGGTCGGAGATATGGGCGTTGGCTTTCGGAACCGTTTCGGCGAGCCGACGGCCAACCCGCCTTACGACTCAATGTCGCGCGGCGATCATAAGTTCATTCGCGGCAACCATGACAATCCGCAAGCGTGCGAGCGGCATCCTTACTGGATACCGGACGGTAGCTTCGTACCGGCTACCAACGGCGACATGCAGACCGGCATCTATTGCCTAGGCGGCGCGGTGAGCATTGACAAGGCATGGCGCACGCAAGGTCTTGATTGGTGGCCCGACGAGGAATGCAGTTACGCCGAACTTGAGCGCATGATTGACGATTACGCGGCTATTAAGCCGGATGTGGTCGTAACGCACGACTGTCCGTCAAGCATCGCCAATGAAATCCTGTCCGCGTTCAATATGAAAAAAATTGAAGACGGATCTCGGACGCGCGTCGCGCTAGAGCGAATGCTTGAAAGTCACCAGCCGCGAGAATGGTTTTTCGGTCACTGGCACGTTTCGCTGTCCTTTGTCCGCGGACAAACGCGGTTTACGTGCCTTAACGAATTGGAGCATGTTGATGTCGATATATGATAGGCACGGCGGGTTGCCAGCAGAAACATTCGGACCGCTTGACTGGTACGGCGTACCGGCAGAATGGCAGGATGCCGACGTGATGGGCATGCCTCGTGGCGCCCACATTGCACCGCCACGCGCCGCCTGGACGCGCGGCGATTACATCAGCACATACACGGGCCGCTTCTGGCCTATGTCGCCGCGCGCCAGCGAAATCGACATCAAGGACATTGCGCATAGCCTGGCGATGCAATGCCGCTATGCCGGCCACGTCAAGCGGTTCCTGAGCGTCGCCGAGCATAGCGTGCATATAGCGCGCTGGCTGCTTGAGAACGCACCACACGCCGCGCTGCACGGCCTACTGCATGATGCGCCGGAGGCATTGAGTGGATTTGGAGACGTTGCTCGGCCGGTCAAGCCAGCAAGGGTGCGCGAAATCGAGGACCGCGTATGGCAAGCCGTTGCCGCTGCTTTCGGCCTGTCGCCTGTCATGCCTGACGAAGTGCACGAGGCGGACAATCGCATCATTGCCGACGAGATGCGGCAGAACATGCACGAATGCGATCCGAAGTACGACGACCCGCTAGGCGTCGAGCTCGAGTATTGGGATCCGGTACGCGGCGAGCGCGAGTTTTTGGAGCTGTATAGGATGCTGACTGGAGGTAGGAGTTGATGGCGGACGACAGTGACTTGCTGCCGTGCCCGCACTGCGGCGCACAGGCCAAAAGCTACCACAGGCCAGACGACTCTGGTTGGCAGAATACAGATTGGATTTGCTGCGACTCTGGAGACGACGGGCATTACCCAGAATGCGGCGCGTCGACGTGCCTTTGGGAATCTCGCGATCTTGCCAAGGCTGCGTGGAATAGGAGGACTGCGTAATGCCACGCATCTCGCCAGAAAAAGCGCGCCGCGACTCGCGCATCATGTACGCGGCCTGCGCTGCAGTGGCAGCATTCATTTTGGTTCTTTATTTGGTGAACTTATGACCGACGCACGCCACGACCTGTACGCCGGCTGCGAAGTCGTATGCGTTGACGCAAGCACGCCGCCGCACGTCTCGATTCCGCTTGGGCTTGCCGAAGGCGCTATCTACACAATCCGATGGATTGGCGAATACAACAATTATGTCGACGGCCCGTTCCTTGGCGTTCGCCTGGTAGGCATCAACCGCGGCAAAGACCCGACTTACGGCTTCGAGGATCCGCCGTTTCATAACCGCCGCTTCAAGCCGCTGATTAAGGACAAGCTTGCGTCGCTGAAGCAAATCGCCGCGGATCCGGACGGATGGAAGCCGGACGCGAAAGAAGGACCGTTGCACCCGAACGGGCCGCTGCCAGAGCCTGTGCGGGAGAGGGAAACAGTATGACCATGATTGAGCGAGTGGCGCGGGCTATACAGGGTGCAGAGGCCACGCACGAGAACGGCACACCTTGGGTTGAACACGTAGCACGCGCCGCAATCGAGGCAATGCGCGAGCCCACGTGGAAAATGCTGGAGGATTCTGGCCAAGTTGAAAACTACGGCGACAGCTACAGCGACTTGCACCCTGATCTCGACCATAAGGCTTGGTGGCGCGCCATGATCGACGCAGCACTTAACGAGGAGCACTAACATGCTAGCAGAACACATCGAACAGAGCTACGCGCCGCGCACCGAGCCCGGCGACGTTCCTGACGTGCCCGTAACGACGTGGACGCCTTGGGGCAACGTCACGCCGCCGGCGAATGACAACCACGCCTCGCCGCACCTTGTGGCGTTTACCGGTCTTGCAGGCAGCGGCAAGACGACTGCTGCCGATTACCTGGTCTCGCGCGGCTACACTCGCGTCAAGTTCGCCGGCCCGCTGAAGGACATGATGCGCGCCATTGGGTTTGGCGATCGTGAAATCGAGGGAGACCTTAAGGAGAAGCCGCACGGCTTGCTTTGCGGCAAGACTCCCCGGTACGCCATGCAGACCCTCGGCTGTGAGTGGGGGCGCGATCTAATCGGGCCGGATTTCTGGACGCGCCTGTGGCGCAACACGGCCAGCGAGATTATCGACTCCGGCGGCCGCGTTGTAACTGACGACTGCCGCTTTCCGAACGAAGCGTCTGCCGTGCGATCGCTTGGCGGCTACATCTACCGCATTGACGGCCGCGGCGGCATTGGTGGCGCTCATGCGTCGGAGCGCATGGATATAGAGCCGGACGAGTACATTCAGAACGACGGCGCCATCAGTGAGCTATACGGGCGCATTGACGCGGCAGTTGGGTGGGCCGCCTAGCAACCATCACCAAAACAAAAAAGCCCGCGTCTTGTGCGCGGGTTTTATTTTGTCTTGAGTTTGGCGACGGCATCCTTGCCGGCATCTCGGGCATTCTGGATTTCCGTTTCGCTAAGATCCGCGGCGCGCTTGAACGAAGTATCGCGCGGCCACGCCTGCGGTGTAATAGCTTCCCATTTTTCGCCTGAGAATGTACCAGGAAACAACCGCTCGATTTCCTTCTGCGACTCGCGCATAAGGGTTAGCAGCGCCGTTGCGCGCTTGGCGTCACCGACCAAAGCGGCCTTGCGCTCAGCTTCTTCGGCTTCGCGCAGTTGCTTTTCAAGCGTTGCGATCTGTTCGCGGATTTCGTTGGGTGTAGGCATTTAGCGACTCCTTGTGCGGAGCCGCTATAGCGCGCTTGCCGGCGCTAGGCAATATATGCTAGATGAGCGTACGGCCAACGACCACTAACCAGCATGCTGCTAGAAACACTAGCACGCTAACTGTTGTCCAGTTCCAGTGTTGTGATTTGGTTTGGTGCGTCATTGTGCCCTCGCTTTCGAGAGTGCCAAGACATTCGCGATGGCTCCGCCGTTATACGGCTCAAGCGCCTCCTTGAATGCCTGCTCGTTGGTAAAGTCGGGGAACCCACCCCATTCGTAAGCCACGGCCACCGCGTTGCCCTGCTGGACGCCCGCATCAAACGCCTCGCGTAGGGCGTTATCGATGGCAGCCTTCACCTCGCGAAAGGCTTGGATTTCAGCGAGAGCGCAGCGGAGTTCTTCGACGCTCGGCGCATCATAAACATCCGGCGATCCTGTGTAGGCAATCAGCCTGTCGAGATGATCACTCATGGCTCGCCCCTCGCTATTGCAAGTGCAATCTCAACGGTATGTGTCTGAATGCGCGCCTGCCTCAAAAACATCAGAGTGCTTTCGACGGAATAGTTCCCGTGCCTTTCTATGCCCTTGATCAGGTTGTCGATGATCTCCGCGCATTCGCTGGCATCTTCCAGCGCCTCATACATCTCCACCGCAGCCTGTCCGAACCGTTCGTTCAGAACCTCGTCGATGCGGTCGCCGTCATCGTCTTCATGCCAGCCATGATCGCGGGCTACTTCGCTTCTCATTTGTGCAAGGCTGGTCATTGCGGCAACTCCGCTTTCCATGTCGCGCCACAATCCTTGCAGCGGTATTTCTGGATATCGCCGCCCGGCCAGCCATCGATTTGGTCGCCGACTTCCTCGACATTCGTATGCCGGACAGGAGTGCCGTATTCGGGCTTCCAAGGGTTTTCGGGCGTGCAGGTGTACGGTTCGGTCATCACCAGCCTCCCCCGTAATAATCATCGACGGCGCGGTGCGCTTCCTCGCGGTCTTCCTCGAAAGCGTCTCGTGCGGCTCTTTCGCATTCGCGCGATCCGCAGGTATCCATGCGGTCGTAAAACCGGTTCTCAATGAACCCCATGTCTGCACCGCAATTCCAGCAATGCCTGACTTTCCCCGGCTTCAGTTCTGTCTCTCTCGTGTTCATTGAGATTCTCCACGTGCTTTGGCGAGAATGGCGTTGAAGCGCGGGTTGTTGTAGAGTTCGCCGGAGGCGTCCACTTCGTAGGCTTCAAGCTCGTCAATCGCTTCGACAAGAGCCGCGTAAAGCTCGGGTGCCGCAGCGATGAGGTGGGCGTTGGCCTCCTGCCGGCCCTTAATGGTCGCGTAAGTTGTGCCATCGTAGTTTTGCGTCGTAATCGCTATCGACTGTGGGACTTTCATCGCGTCGAAGTCATACGTCTCCGAAGCCGAGTGAATGCGAAAACCGCTCCATTCTCGTGATGTGCTTTGCTCCACGAACCACGGTCCCGGCGTCCATTTCGTCTCTCTCGTGTTCATAGTCTGCGCTCCAGTGAGAGGGGGTTAGGCTGCGTTCCAATTGAAATCACCGCCGTCCTCGGCATTCACTTCAACCGGCTCAAAGAACGATAGCGGGTGAATAAATGCCTCGGTGTTACGGGCGTCATCTGCGCTTCTGAAAAGCGCCCTTTCGGTAGTTTCGCCGGTGCAGCACGGCCCGATGACGGTCGCAAACCGAAACCAAACGTCTTTCCCTTGTCGCTTGCTTGCCAACATTTCCTTGAGTGCGAATGCCGTCGTCATGGTTCAGTCTCCCGTTGTGAGTGTTAGGCGGCAGGCTTCCTGCCATCATTGGAAGCAGCCTTTGCCCTAAGCCGGTCTGCTTCGCGTGGGTCGCGTACAATCGTCCCCATTGGCGGGTTCATGTTGATCATGACTGTTGAGACAAGGTTCCCGACAACAAACTGATACATGTCGGAGTTTCCCACTCGGATGCCTTCGCCAGCCCTTGCTCTGTCAGCGAGTTGTTGCGCCATCTTTGGCGGGATTTCCTGCGCGGTTTTTGAACTCATTTCGGTATCTCCCGTGTTCGAGGAGACGGCTCAGGCCGTCGGTGGAATGAGGTTAAGCTGCTTCGTTGATGTGAAATTGTTCGCGATAGGCGCGCCTCAATGAACGCAGACGGGAGCACGCTTCGTCGGCAGTGATGTGCTCGCTCAAAAGGTACTCGTAGCTCTCCATGATGCTGACGGCGGCTAGCTTGTCTTTCTCGTTCGGAGTGCCCCAAACGAACCGCCACCCAAGGCTTCCATTCCCGTCTGGATCACCGCGCGGGATACTCATCTGGAAAGACAATCTGCTGTCATGTTCGTTGAACAAGACCGCTGTAGAATTGCTCATCACTAGATTGCGCGTTGTATGGGACATCATCCATCTCCTAAAGGGTTGCCCTGGGGGCGCGTTGGTGGTCGTATTAAACTATGCGAAAACGCCTAAACCGTCAACAAAAAAAATGCGAATGCGCATATTTAACTCAATTCCATACAGCAAAGCGCATTTTACAAATTTCGTGTAAGCACCTGTAATTATTAGGCCGGAAATCAATTCACTTTACAGCTAAGTCATTGAAAACATGGGGTTTACAGCTGACTCTTAATCAGCGGGTCCACGGTTCGAGCCCGTGCTCACCCACCAATTTTTCCCAGTTTCACGGTTCCTTCGGCGCTCCCTGAATAGCGCCGGTTTATCCGCGGGTTAACGCGCCGGAGACGTGACCGTTTGCCGCCATTTGTCGCGAAACTGATGATCGCAATGCGCCTCCATCTCCGCCGTTAGCAATCGAAGCCGAGTTTCCAGTAAGCGGCCGTTTCCTGTGGCCTGATCAAGGACCAAGACGGCGGGTAGTCATCTTTTCTCGCTGATGCGAAAACTCAGGGTGCATCGTCTGCAAAGTGGATGTCCGGTGAGTGAACAAGCCAACAGCTTGCCTTGGTAGGGCTCATAGTTGGCGCGTATGCAGGTATCTGCGGCGGTCGATCAGCCTCGACGATCGCCCCCGACACGTCCTCCGCGAAATCCGGGAGGATCGCCACGGGCGGCGCGGTGCCCTGATCGCCAGCCAGTTGCCCGTTCCCGCCGGGCATGGCGTCATCAATATCCGGCCTGTGCCATTTCCATCTCCCGGTCGCCTTGTCCACAACGCCGATCGCATAGCTGTGACCGGTGACAGCACGTGGTGCAAAGGAAATCGGAATGCTTGATCCGGCTCCTGATAACAGAGCCACGCAAACTGCCGCCGATAAGCCGGTCTATCGGGGCGAGACAGAAAAAAGTACGGATCTGTTCCTTTTCTTTTTCTCATTGAATTAAGGATCGGGTTCGGTAGTCTTCACCCGGTTCTTTGCTCGAGAGTGTCGTTCCTGAACAGGAGGCGTCGCGATTGGAGTATCTGGTTAGGAGCGGGCTCCAAGGTGTTTTGGACCGATTTCACAAGTGCAAAGCTTGGCGATGATACAGTCTATTTTTCTGCGGCTGAATCTCGGCTGCTCGAAGTCTTGTCCCGCAATGCCGGCCGGACTCTGACCCGCGGCCAGATAATCGACGCCATCTCGGGCGACAGTTCGGAGAAGACTGACCGGAGCGTCGATTTCCTCGTCAACCGCATCAGACGGAAGCTCGGTGACGACGCCCGCAATCCGCGGTTTATTGGAACCCGTTATGGCGGCGGCTATGTCTGGCTTGGCCCGCCCGCGCCCGGGCCATCCGCTGTGCAAGCGACCGAAGCGGATATCATGGTTGGGCCGCTTCGCGGTCTGGATCTCCTGGGATCGCAAAAGGCAGCGGGTCTGGCATTCGCGCAGTACCTTGCCGAGGCGCTGGGCGTGGACGGCGGCGGAACGGTCACGGTCGAAGCCGATTTGAACCCGGCGTCCAGCGCGAGAGTGGAGCCGGCGCTGTTCACGGTCGAGCTGTCCTTCTTCCGAGATGGCGAGGCCCCCGGATGCGTGATGTCCTGTCGGTCGAGTCTGTCGAAGCAGGTGTTTTTCGTGCAACGGCTGTCGCTGATGCGCGAAAGCGCTCCCTATCCGTCGAGCAAGCGAACGGCCGAAAACCTTGTTCCCGACATCCTCGCCGCGCGGTGGCGCGTCGACGTGGATCACATGGCGTCAAGCGAGCCGCTTCCGGTGGCGATGCAGAATGCGACCTTCAACAACTCGGACGCACCTGTGTCATGGCAGGACAATGATGTGCAACTCGCCAAATTGCGCGCAGACCGTCCCGACGACCCTGTCCTGGCACTAATCTATGCCCATCATCTGCACACCAAAATCGTTATCTCGGGACATAAGACTTTCCGCTCGGGACTGGATGAAAGCCTCGAAATCGACGGTGAAATAGAGCGGCTGGTGCAGTCAGCCCTGATCACTTGCCAGGACAATCCGGACCTCGCGATCATTGCGGCAAAACTCTTGTACTACGTAGACAGGCGCTACAAAACGCTGGCGCTCGAACTCGCGCACAAGGCGAATGACAGCGGCACCGCTGTCGCGACGTCAATGGCGATACTTGGCCAATTGCTTGCCTTCACGGGCGATATCGATGCTGCGGTCGACCTGTTGCGTCAGGCGGAAACACTCGCGGCGCCGAAATCGCGGTTTCGCCACTATGTGCATTTCTTCCTGTGCCAGGCGCTGGTTGCCGGCGGGCGACGCGCTGAACTGGAGCCCGTGCGCGCCGAACTCTACGCCTTCCACCCTCTGGCGCGATTGTTTTACGAGCCCTTCATGACCGATCCGGACCAGCCCTCATTGCGCGCTCGGGCCGCCATGTTGTCGATGTCGAAAGCGCGTGCCCGTGCCACCTTGAGCTACGGGCACCGTATCTCGGGTGGCCTGTTCGAGCGGGCCGAGCACCGCGCCAACAGCATGCGCGCCCCGGTCAAACTGTGTGTGCGCCGGTTCGGCCGTTCGGTTGTGCCCGAGGAAGTGGCGGTATCGGTCCCCTCGTTGCTCGGTTAGAGCCCTCCGGCGTGCAAAATTTGACGACTTGATGGCCGCTCCGATCGCCCATGTCCGGTTGCGGAAAACGCGCCAACCCCTTGAAAAATCAACGCTGCAAATAATTGTGCAACAATTGTTGCCGATGTCTCTCCCCAAAACATCCAGCTTCTTCGAGCGAAGGCACTGGGGATTTTTCAGGGGGATGTTTCATGGAGCCATCAGGCAATTCGCTAACAAGCCGGCAATCCGTCAGTGTGAGTAGACGCCTGCATCTGCTTCTCGCCACCAGTGCGTTGACAGTTGTTTTGCCCGTTGCCGGGGTGGCACAAGAGATTATTGACGGCACGTCAGAAACCGTGATCGGAACCGGTGGCGGCACGCAGGCAAGCCCGTGGTATGTAGGCGGGCTAGAAGCCCCGACGGATTTGACGATCGGCTCCACCGGCACCGGCACGCTGGCTATTTCCGCTGGCGGCGTAGTCGCCGATATCCTGGCCACTATCGGTGACGGTTCCGGTTCGGAAGGCACCGTGACGGTGGATGGCGCGGGGGCGACCTGGACGAATTCGGGCGGTCTTTTTGTAGGTGATTTCGGCACCGGGACGCTCGCTATTTCCGACGGTGGCGCGGCCAGCAATACCGTTGGAGTCATTGGTCGCCATTACGGTTCGACCGGCACGGTGACGGTGGATGGTCCAGATTCGATTTGGACGAATTCGCACGATCTTTATGTCGGCGGTGGTGGCACCGGGGCGCTGGGGATTTCCGCGGGCGGCGCGGTCACTAACGCGAGTGCTTACATCGCCAGCGATACCGGATCCACCGGCACGGCGACGGTGAATGGTGCGGGATCGAGCTGGACGAATTCGGGCAGTCTTACTGTCGGCGGTTTCGGCACCGGGACCTTAACGATCGCGGATGGCGGCAAGGTGACTGCTGCCAACATGATCCTCGGCAGCAACGGGTCGGGTGAGGGTTCGCTATACCTCAATGGTACGCCAGGCGCGCGTGGAACTCTGGAGACCAGCCAGCTTAGCAAGAAAACGGGACTCGGCACGGTCATCTTCAACGGTGGCATCCTGCGTCTGACCGGGGATCAGGCAGACCTGTATTCCGGTTTTGCGCCCGGGAATGTGACGACAGCCGCAGGCGGCGCATTCATCGACACGCAGGAGTTCTCGATTGAAACTTCCTACGGTCTGACTGGCATCGGCGGGTTGACCAAACAGGGAACTGGCACGCTGACGCTGACCGGGGCGAACAGCTTTTCCGGTCAGACAGTCGTGAACGAAGGCATGCTGATTGTTGACGGCGGCAGCATGGGCTCGTCGGCGGCCATCATTGGTGAATTATCCGGGGACGATGGGGCGTTGACGATTCAAAATGGCGGCGAGGTCAGCAATACCTTTGGCTCCATCGGCACCGATTCGGGTTCGACCGGCACGGTGACGGTGGAGGGCTCGGGTTCGAGCTGGACGAATTCTGGCGATCTTTATGTCGGCCTTAGCGGCACCGGGACGCTGGATATTTCCGCTGGCGGCGCAGTCAGCAATACCTCTGGCTTCATCGGCACCGGTATTGGTTCGACCGGGACGGTGACGGTGGATGGTACTGGGTCGAGCTGGACGAATTCGGACGATCTTTATGTCGGCTATAACGGCACCGGGACGCTGGATATTTCCGCTGGTGGCGCGGTCAGCAATGCTCGTGGCTTGATCGGCCGCTATCCCGGCTCGAACGGCACGGTGACGGTGGATGGTGCTGGGTCGATGTGGACGAATTTGAGCCATCTTGTGGTCGGCCTTAGCGGCACTGGGACGCTCCATATTTCCGATGGCGGCGCGGTCAGCAATGCCCGTGGCTTGATCGGCAGCGGCGGTTCAAACGGCACGGTGACGGTGGATGGTCCAGATTCGAGCTGGACGAATTCGGAGATGCTTTTTATCGGTGATTCCAACACCGGGACGCTGGATATTTCCGCTGGCGGCGCGGTCAGCAATACCTCTGGCTTCATCGGCACCGGTATTGGTTCGACCGGCACGGTGACGGTGGATGGTGCTGGGTCGAGCTGGACGAATTCGGGCGATCTTTATGTCGGTTATGGCGGCACGGGGTCGCTGGATATTTCCACTGGCGGCACAGTGAATGCTTATAGCGTTTCCGTCGCTGTCGGAGCTGGCTCCACCGGCAGAATCAACATTGGCGCCGCTTCGGGGGGACCTGCTGCTGCGGCAGGGACGCTCAATAGCCCGACCATTGTGTTCGGCGATGGCGACGGCACGCTGGTCTTCAACCACACCGATAGCGGCTACGATCTTGGCACCGATATCAGCGGCGACGGCACAATCTTTCACAAAGCGGGCGAAACTATCCTGAGTGGCGATTCTTCCGGCTTTTTGGGCGAAACCCGCGTTTACGGCGGCACGCTTCATGTCAGTGGTTCGCTTGGTGGCTCGACAGGGGTCATCGGTACCTCTCCCGGTTCGAGCGGCACGGTGACGGTGGAGGGCTCAGGATCGCGCTGGACGAATTCGGGCGGTTTTTTTGTTGGCCATGAGGGCACCGGAACGCTCCATATTTCCGATGGCGGCACAGTTAGCAACTCCGGTGGTGGCATCGGCACCACTTCCGGTTCGAACGGCACGGTGACGGTTGAAGGGCCGGATTCGAGCTGGACGAACTCGGCCAATTTCTATGTCGGCAATTCGGGCACAGGGACGCTCAATATTTCCGATGGCGGCGCGGTGAGTGCCAGCGTCGTCACCGTTGCCCGTTTTGCTAGCTCCACCGGCACAATCAACATTGGCGCCGCCTCGGGGGAGGCTGCTGTTGCGGCAGGGACACTCAATAGCCCGATCGTGTTGTTCGGCGATGGCGATGGTACGCTGGTTTTCAACCACACCGCCAGCGGCCATGAATTTGGCGCCGATGTGAGCGGTGACGGCCAGATCTTGCAGGAAGCAGGCGATACCATTCTGAACGGCGATTCTTCCGGCTTTTCCGGATCGACCAGCGTTTCCGGCGGCGCGCTGCATGTCAATGGTTGGCTTGGCGGCACGATCGACGTCTCTGGCGGCGTGCTCGGCGGTTCGGGCACACTGGGTGCCCTGACGGCGGAGGCCGGTGCAACGGTCGCGCCGGGCAATTCCATCGGCACGCTGAATGTCGGCGATACCACCTTTAATGCCGGATCGGTTTATGAGGTTGAACTCAATGATGGCGGCTTTGTTGCCGGCATCAACAACGATCTTCTGAACGCTTCCGGCACGGTGACGATCAATGGCGGGACGGTGAATGTCACGCCGGTCAATGGCAGCGATTCCGGTATTAGCTACACGCTTGGCAGTTATACGATCCTGACCGCTGCGGGCGGCGCGGTCGGAACGTTCGACGCATTGACCGACGATTATGCCTTCCTTGACTTCGCGCTGGATTACAGCGACGCCAACAGCGTCATGCTGAATTCATCCCTGGCGGTAAGCAGCTTCTGCCAAGCTGGCATGACCGCGAACCAGTGCGCGACCGGCGAAGGCGCCTATTCGCTTGGCTTCGGCAATGCGATGTTCAACGCCCTGCTGACGCTCGCCAATGACGAGGCCCCCGGCGCCCTGGACCAACTCTCCGGCGAGATCCACGCCTCGGCAAAGACGGCGTTGTTCGAAGACAGCCGCTTTCCGCGTGAGGCAGCGCAGGATCGTCTGGGCCTCGCGCTCGGTGGTGTGGGGGCCGACAACGGTGGGCAGGTATCCGGCTATGGCGGCGGTTTCTGGGCGCAGGGCTTCGGGGCCTGGAGCCAGCAGCACGGCAACGGCAACGCCGCCGCCGTCGACCGTTCGATCGGCGGCTTCATTCTGGGCGCCGATACGCTGGTCCTGGACGATCTGCACGTTGGCGTGCTTGGCGGCTATTCTCGCTCGAGCTTCAGTGTCGATAGCCGCGCGTCCTCCGGCACGGCGGATACTTACACGCTCGGCGCTTATGTGGGCCGAACAGAGGGCGCCTTCTCGCTCAAGGGCGGCGTGGCCCACAGTTGGCACAGCCTCGTTACGTCCCGCCAGGTGGGATTCACCGGCTTCTCCGAGAAGCTCACGGCTTCTTACAGTGCCAGTACCCTGCAGACCTGGGGCGACGCAGCCTACAGCATCGACGTGAATACAGCCCGCTTCGAGCCCTTTGCCAACCTGGCATTTGTAAACCTGTCGACCGACGGATTTACCGAAAGCGGCGGTGCCTCGGCCCTGACGGCAAGTGGTCAAAGCACCAGCGCCACTTTCACAACCCTTGGTGTCCGCGGTGACAAGCAAGTCGACCTTGGTGCTGTGCAGGGCACGCTCTCGGGCGAGATTGGCTGGCGGCACACTTTTGGCAATACGCCGACCGTCACGCAGACCTTTGCCGCCGGCGGGAGCGACTTCAGCATCGCCGGGGTGCCGCTGGAGCGCGATAGCCTGGTCCTCGGTGCGGGATTTGATGTGGACCTCACCGACGGTGCCTCGCTGGGCCTCATCTATAGCGGCCAGTTCGGTTCGAGCGGTCAGGATCATTCGGCCAAGGCGAATCTCACCGCGCGGTTCTGATTGGCAGCGTCGGATCGCGTGTGTCGGCCGGTGTGCCGGTTGCGCTCGTTGTCGTGACCGTCCTCGTGGGCCCCGGTCTTGGCCGGATGCTTTTCAGGCTCAACGGGGTGACGGAGGAGCGCGCGCAAGAACTGGCGCCGGGTATCGCGGGGACGCGTTCGGGGACGCGCGTCCCGGTTTTTCCCCTGGCGGAGGAGACGCGTTGATTGTGATGATCCTGTATGGGCATTGCATTCGCGGCATCGGCAGCCTCACGGCTGCCTATGCGTCAGGGCTGCCAGTGATTGACCAGGGTCGCGTAGCCACGCGGTCGGACGTTTGGGGTCCGCGTTGCCCGCTGGCTTTCGCTGGCAGTGCCCACTCCACTCAACTGCCGTTGATCATAAATTCTGGCTCGGCCCAGGACTGGGTGCCTGCTTTTCGTGTTGCATTGCGGCGAACCCGGTCGGTCGCGAACGGGCCGATCCAGGGCATCAGTCGACCAGCTTGAACGTTCGCGGCCACGGTTCCGAACGCTAAAAGCTTACGGTTTGGAGGTGGCACAAAACCACCCTTCGTTTGATCCGCCGCGAGTGTCCGCTTACTGCCCGTCCTGGTTTTTCGAGGAGGCCGCAGGAAACGGCCACCTTCGGGAAGCTCAAATTTGATCTCGAATGACCAGATTGGGGGCGCTACTTTGTCCGGTGGTATCGGGGATAAATTCAGTCACTCTGGTTTCAGCTACGTCTGCCAAGACACTGCCATTCGGTTGTGGCCGATATACGCTCGCCCTCTCGCCCATCTATGCCGATTACAATGCTGTGCTCCGGATTTCGAGCGCTATCAGTCGGGCAATCCGGGACGTAGGCGCGGCAAGACAAATTCACCAGGGTGATCACCGCGCGGCAGCGGCCATCGCGGCACTCAGCGAGCGCGCGGGCGTGCGCGGTGTCATGGCTTGGCACAAAGCAATTGACAGCCTCAGTTAATAAAACTACTGTTTAAAACAGTCGTTCGAGTCGTCGGCTATCCTTGAGGAGGGATTGCCGGTCCCGGCTCCCGACGGCGCGCAGAGCCCTGCGCGCGGCGCCAAACGGGAGGAGGCGAAAATGAAAATCTTAACCAGAAATGTCGGGTTGGCCGTAATCGGGCTTAACTTGACGGTTGGCGTTGTGCGCGCCGAGACGATCTCGCTGACAGTGGTTGCCGGGCACCCTCCGATTACCAAGGGCGTGGCCGGCGTGCGCGACTTCTTCATTCCCGAGGTCGATCGCCGACTTGCCGAGGCGGGCAGCACCTACAGCATCGACTGGACCCAAGCCTACGCGGGTGCTGTCGCCGACGTGAATGGGGTGCTCGAGGCGGTGGAGAGTGGAATTGCCGATTTCGGCTATGTGCCCCATGTGATCGAGGGCAACAATCTGCCCTTGGAGCAGATAACTTATGTCGCTCCGTTCGGCACGGACAATCTGCCGCTACTGATGGAAGTGATCGATCGATTGCACGCTGAAGTCCCGCAGATGGACGAGGCATGGCGGAATCACAAGCAGATGGTCCTTTCCCCGGTCGGTGTCGACACTGTTCACATCCTGAGCAACTTCCCGATCACCGGTGTCGAGAACCTCGATGGACACCGGATCGGCGCGGGTGGGCTTGCGGTCAACTGGTTGCGCGATACCGGCGCGGTCCCGGTTACGGGTGCGCTGCCCGACTTCTACAATTCCATGGCGACGGGGCTGATCGACGGTATCCTGACCTTTGAATCCGCCGTTGCGCCTTATCGTTTCTATGAACAGGCCGAATACATCACGCGTATCAACTTCGGTGCAATGTATGCCTCGGCTCTGACCGTGAACCTGGACACTTGGGAGCGGCTGCCCGAAGAAGTGCGCACGGTGATGCTGGATGTTGCCGGGGAATACCGCGTACGGGTTGCCGAGGATTATTACCAGGCAGGCGCTGCCAGCCTGGCAACCGCGGTGGCCAACGGTGCAACCATCAGCGATGTATCTGAAGAAGTGCGCGCTGAGTATGCCGCCGCCCTGCCGAACATCGCGCGTGAATGGGCAGAGGGACTGGACGCACGGGGCCTTCCTGGCACCCAGGTCCTCGAAGCCTACATTCGGCTGAGTCGCGAGGCTGGCATTTCCTTCGCAAGGGACTGGCTGGCGGAATGAACGCGATGAATCCAGCCCTCGCAGCCCTGGCACAAGGGCCCGTCTATCGCTTTGTACGAGGCCTTGCGGTTATCTGCGCGGTGGCCGGAAGCGTCGGGACCCTGGGCATCATGGCGCTGATCAATGCCGACGTGATTGGGCGCGGCATGTTCGACACCCCCATGCCGGCGACGGCCGAGATCGTCAGCGCGGCCATCGTGTCGATTGTCTTTTTGCAACTGCCGCTTGCGACGGTGTCGGGCCGGAACATCCGGTCCGACATGTTCATCAATAGAATCGAAGGGCGCAGGCCGCGAGCCGCCATCGTCCTTGATGCGTTTCATCACGTCATCGGAACGTTGATGCTGGCCATCATGCTCTATTTCGTCGCGCCGCATCTGGGCACGGCGATCGGGCGCGGCGAGACCATCGGGTTGTACGGGGTCCTGCTATTGCCCAGTTGGCCCTTTGTCCTGCTTATCGTGGTCGGTCTTGGCCTTACGCTCGCTGCCTATGCCTTGCTCAGTCTTGGGTATGTCCGAGCCATATTAATGAAAGAGAGCGGGCAATGAGCAACGTCGAAATCGGTATCTGGTCGATAGTTGCGATCCTGGTCCTGATACAGTCGGGCATGCATGTGGCGATTGCGCTGTCCCTTGTCTCGCTCATCGGAGTTTATCTGGTGCGCGACCAGTTCGAGATCGCCGGGGCTCTCCTGTCAAACGCTGCGCTTGAGTCCGTGGCGCGCTATTCCTTCGGGGTGATCCCGCTTTTCGTGCTCATGGGCGTCCTGGTGGGCGTATCCGGACTGGGGCGCGACGTGTTCGAGGTCGCTGGGCAGATCTTCCGCCGGTTTCGCGGCGGACTTGGCATCGCCACCGTATTCGCGAATGCCATCTTTGCCGCCGTCAACGGAACCACCATTGCCTCGGCCTCGGTCTTCACCAAGGTCGCGGTGCCCGAGTTGATCCGGCAAGGTTACTCGCGCCGGTTCTCGGTGGGTGTGGTGGCCGGTTCCTCGGTGCTGGGGATGCTGATCCCGCCGTCGCTTCTGCTGATCCTGTTCGGGATCATCGCCGAAGTGTCGATCGGCGATCTTTTCAGCGCGGGGATCGGCCCTGGGATCATCCTGGCCGTCTTGTTCTGCCTGCTTATCGTCGGGCTTGCACGTTTCGCACCTGGCTTTACCGGCACGCCGCAGGAAAGCGACATTCCCCTGATGCGCGCTTCGGTCATGCTGCAGAAGGCGGCACCGATCGTGCTGCTGATCCTGCTGGTGCTTGGCGGGATATACGGCGGCTTTTTCACCCCAACGGAAGCTGGGGCGGTCGGGGCGCTGGGTGCGCTGCTCATCGCCGTCGCAAAGCGTCGGCTGGGAGTGCGGGCGTTTGGCGGGATCCTGATGGAAACTGGCCAGGTCACCGCCTCGATCACGTTCCTGCTGATCGCGGCGCACATGTACTCGCGGCTTCTGGCCCTGTCCGGGCTGCCGGGGGCCATGGTCGATCTGCTTGCGGTCTACGACTTCTCGACGCTGTCGATCCTGCTTCTCTATCTGCTTGCGATCATCCTTCTGGGCACGATCCTGGACGCGGCGTCTATCCTGCTCGTCCTGGTGCCGCTGGTCCTGCCAATCGCGATCGCTATGCATCTTGATATGGTCTGGTTTGGTATCCTGACCGTCGTGGCGGTCGAAGTGGGCTTGCTAACACCACCTCTTGGTATGGCTTGCTTCGTGATCCGATCCAACCTGGACGATTCCAGCATCACGCTGGGAGACATCTTCGCCGGTGCCCTGCCGTTTGCCTTGGTGATGCTTTTGCTGATTGGCCTGCTCATTGTGCTGCCGGGCATCGCCATTTTCCTTCTTTAGACACGGGGCCGAGATACAAGCCATGGTCAAGCGCGAGTTGCACGAGATTGGCGACGGGCTTTATGCCTGGATCCAAGGTGACGGTTCCTGGGGCTGGAGCAATGGTGGTCTGGTAGCCGACGGTGGCCAGAGCCTAATGGTGGACACCCTGTTCACCGGCGCGCTGACGAGGGACATGCTCGATGCCTATCGCCTCGCGACGCCGGCCGCCCGGCAGATAAGCATCCTCGTAAATACCCACGCCAACGGTGACCATACCTTTGGCAACCACCTGGTCGCGGATGCGCGGATCATCGCCTCCAAGGCCTGTGCCGAGGAAATGGAGGAACGCCCCGCCAGCGTCTTTCGGGCTATGATCGACGGCTGGCGCGACCTGGGCGAGACCGGACGCTTCATCCACGAGACGATGGGCGCGGTTTTCGATTTCTCGGACATCGCCCATTGCCCTCCGACCGAGACCTTTTCCGGCCACACGACGTTGATGCTGGGCGGGCGGCGGATCGAGTTGACCGAGTTCGGGCCCGCGCACACGCGGGGCGACATCGTCGTCCATGTCCCGGATGCGCGCGTGGTCTACACCGGGGATCTGCTGTTTTCGGGCAGCCACCCGCTGATGTGGTCGGGGCCGATCGGGAACTGGATCGCCGCCTGCGACGCGATATTGTCCTGGGATATCGAGACCGTCGTGCCGGGGCACGGCCCCATTAGCACCAAGCGCGAGGTGGCCGAGATGCGCGACTACCTGGTCGCGGTGCGCCACGGGGCCGCCGCGCGTCATGCTGCCGGGCTGGCCTGGGACGAGGCGGCGTTTGATCTGGGCTGGTCGATGTCTGACGACTGGCTGGACCGTGACCGGATCATCGCCAACGTCGCATCGGTCTACCGCGAACTCACTTCGGGCGCTGTCGACCCGTCCCGGGAAGAGATCTTCAGGCAGATGTTAAGGTTTCGGGCCGGCGCGCCCTGTCCGCACGAGCCGGGGGCCGGCTGTACCTGCGGTACCCCGCTACATAACGAAAAGCGTATTGGTCTAGCAGGGGGGCGGCGGTGAAGCTGGTGACATTCGAGGCAGGAGGCAGGCTGTCGATCGGCGCGGTCGAGGGCGAACAAATCGCGGTTCTGTCTGGCGCGCCGGAATTCGCCTCTATGCAGGCGCTGATCGAAAGCGGCGAGGCGGGCCTTACGGCCGCGCGCGCGGCCTTGCCGGGGTCCCGTCGCGTGGCGCTTAACGAGGTGCGTTTACGCGCGCCCCTGCCAGTGCCAATCCAGATGCGCGACGCCCTGTGCTTCGAGCAGCACTTGCGCCAGGCGCGCGCGAACCGGCACCTGTTCGGACGGGCCCCGGCGCGCATCGATCCCGCCGATGTCGAGGTGCCCGATCTCTGGTATCGCCGCCCGGTCTATTACACTGCCAACCGCTTTGCCGTCTGCGGCCCCGACGACAAGATCCCGTGGCCCTGGGACGAGACTTGCCTGGACTACGAGCTCGAGATGGCCTGCGTGTTGGGGCGAAGCGGGCGCGACATATCAGTTGCCGACGCGCCGGCCCATGTCTTCGGCTACATGATCTTCAACGATTTCTCGGCCCGCGACACGCAGATGGCCGAAATGGCAGTGGGGCTGGGAACGTCGAAGGCCAAGGACTGGGACGGGGCCAACGCCATGGGGCCCTGGCTTGTCACCGCCGACGAGGTCGATCCGGCAGCCGGTCTGTCGATGCGGGCGTGGGTCAACGGCGATCTGTGGTCCGAAGGGCAGTCGGACACGATGCACCACGATTTTGCCGACGTGATCGCGTTTGTCTCACACGCGCAGACACTGCACGCGGGCGAGGTGCTGTGCTCGGGCACGGTGGGCAACGGGTGCGGACTGGAACTGGGCCGTTTCCTGTCGCCCGGCGACGTGGTCGAACTGGAGATCGAGGGGCTAGGCCGTCTGCGCAACACGATCGGCCAGCCGTGCGCCGGCCTGCGCATGGCGATGAAATGAACGCCGCGCCGGTCGGGACGGCCGTGTTGACATGCACGGCCGTTGTACCGAAATGGTTATCGCATGGGGGATACCGATGAGCGCTTCAACTTTCCGCAACCGTGACAGCGCCCGCAGTCTGGAAACGCGCGAGCGGATCCTCAGCACGACCGAGAACTTCCTGGTGCAGAATGGCCTCGATCTGTCGATCCGGGCGGTCACCGAAGAGGCGGGCGCGAATGTCGCCGCCGTAAACTATCACTTCGGCTCGAAGGAAGGCCTGCTGCGGGCGGTTCTGGAGGGTGTGGCCGGCCCGCTGAATCAGGCGCGCGCCGAGGCGCTGGAACGGGCCAAGGCGAAGGCCGGCGTCAACCCGATTCCCATCGAAGACATCGTCGAGGCGGTGTTGCACCCCTACATCTTCGGCCCCGAGGGGCGCGAGAACGCGGGGATGATCTTTCTGCGCATCGCCCTGGCGAACAGGGTGCGTCCGACCGACCTGGGCAGGGCCCTGATCCGCGAATACCTGGAGCCTATCGCGCAGCAGCTGCTGCATGCCCTGCGCGAGGCGTTGCCCGACCTGTCCGATGCCGAGATTCACTGGCGTTATCATTTCATGATTAGTTCCGTTCTGGCGACGCTTGCCGACATGGAGGTCGGCGGGCGCTTTCATACTTTGTCCAAGGGCGAGTGCGATGTTACCGACAAGGCGGAGATCCTTCGCCAGCTCGTCCGCTTCCTGTCCGCGGGGCTGCGCGCGCCGCGCGGTCCGTGAGCGCTCTGGCGCCAAGATCACAACTCGCGGACGCCGCCGGGGCGGCCGTTTAGGTGGTCGCGCAACGCGGTCTTCAACACCTTGCCGTAGGCGTTCTTGGGAAGGTCGGCGACCAAAACATAATGCTTGGGTCGCTTGAACCGAGCGATCTGTGTCAGGCACCAGGCATCCAGTTCTTCCGACGAGACCGTCGCGCCTTGCTCCGGCACGACGAATGCGACGACGGATTCCCCCCATTCGGGATCGGGTCGGCCAATCACCGAGACCTGCGCCACATCGGCATGGTTCAGCAGCGCCTCCTCGACTTCGCGCGGGTAGATATTGGTGCCGCCGGATATAATGACGTCCTTTGCCCGGTCCTGCAGCGTGACAAAGCCATCGCCGTCCATCGTGCCAATGTCCCCGGTTCGCAGCCAGCCGCCGCGCAGTGTCTTGGCGCTTTCGGTCACATTCTGCCAATAGCCTGTCATCACCGTTGGCCCGCGGACAAGAATTTCGCCGGGCGTGCCGGGTTGAACCGAATTGCCTTTATCGTCTGCAACCATAACCTCAACGCAGGACTGCGCCACACCGACCGACGCCAGCCGCTCGCGCCAGCGCGGGTGGGTACGGTCGCTGACACGCGCCCGATCCAAGGCCGTTATGGTCATCGGGCTTTCGCCTTGGCCATAGATCTGGACAAAGCGCGACCCCAGCCGCTCAACCGCCTCGACGATATCGGCGACATACATCGGCCCGCCGCCATAGATGATGGTTTTTATTCCGGCCCCATCGTACCCGCTGGCGCGCGACTGCGCGACGAGCCTGCGCACCATGGTCGGAGCGGCGAAGAGGCAGACGTTGCCAAGCTGCGGCGCCAGTTCCGCGATCTCGCCGGCATCGAAGCCGCCCGACACCGGCACAACGTGGCGCGCGCCGCGCAACGTGAACATCAGGCTGTAAAGCCCGGCGCCGTGTGACATTGGTGCCGCATAAAGGGTGCAGTCGCCTGGTTCCACCGTATCGACATCAATGAAGTAGCAGTGCGCCATCGCCATCAGGTTTCCATGGCTGAGCATGACCCCTTTGGGACGTCCGGTGGTGCCTGAAGTGTAGAATAGCCATGCTGTGTCCGACGCGGCGCGCGGTTCAATGCCTAAGTCCGGCCCTGGATCGAAAATGGCATCAGGGTCGGGCCAAATCCCGTCGATCAGTCGCGCATTGGCCATCTCGGGAAGGGCCTCCAGGCCGGCGCTGCATATGCCTGTCGCAAAGACCACCCGGGCCTGGGCATCCGCCACAATCCATGCCGCTTCGCGCGGGTGCAGCTTGGCGTTGATCGGCACGGCCGCCGCACCCGCCATCCAGATCGCATTCAGCAGCACAAGGTATTGCGGTTCATTGGGCATGAAGATCGCGACATGGTCTCCCGGATGCACGTCAAGATCGTCGCGCAGCATGCGGGCCAGTCCAGCGGCGCGCGCCAGAAAGCCTGCGTAGTCGGCGACCACCTCCGTCCCCCGCAAAAGGGCAGGGGCCTGCGGACGCAGCCGTGCCGCACGTTCCAGCCAGATTGACAGGTTCATGCGCCCGCCCTCCGCGGTTCCAGGATCGAACAGTAGTTGGCGACCGCTGTCCCACCCATGTTGAAGACGCAGCCGAGCGATGCACCCTTCCGCTGCATGGCGCCGGCCTGGCCGGTCAGTTGTCGCGCCGCCATGACATGCATCGACACGCCGGTCGCTCCGACCGGATGCCCCTTGGCCTTCAGCCCGCCCGAGAGGTTCACGGGCAGCGTGCCGTCGGCGGTCACCACCCCGTCGTCCAGCGCCGCTCGACCGCGACCGCGCGGCGCCAGCCCCATCGCCTCATAGATCAGCAATTCGGCGACTGTGAAGCAATCGTGCACTTCGGCAAAGTCGAGGTCCCTGATCGAGATGCCAGCGCTTTCAAAAGCGCGCCGGAAGACCTCGGTCGGGCCGTCAAAAGCCAGAAGGTCGCGGCGCGACATCGGCATCACGTCATTGACCTGCACGGCAGCCCGGAAGCCCACAGCCTGCGGAAAATCCCCTCCGGTGTCGTCGCGCACAAGAATAAGGGCCGCGGCACCGTCGCTGATGGGCGAGCAATCGGATAACCGCAGCGGCGCTGCGATCACCGGGTTGCGAGGTTCGTCGCCAAGCAGGGCATCGATATCCAGCGGCTTGCGCAGATGCGCCAGCGGGTTGTTCAGGGCATTGGCGTGGTTCTTCGCGGCGATCCGAGCCAGGTCCTTGCGTGGGTCGCCGTATCGTTCAGCATAGGCGAGCGCATATTGAGCAAAGACCTGCGGAAACGTCAGGCCGGCCTCTTCCGGCAGATAGCTTGCACCTGCCAGTGCGGCCGTAGCCGATTGCGTGTCTCCTGCTGTCATCTTCTCGACGCCGATGACCAGCGCGACCTTTGTGTCGCCCGCCCTGATCGCATTGCGCGCGGCGAGGACCGCGGCCGACCCCGAGGCGCAGGCGTTTTCCACGCGCGTTGCTGGCGTGAACCGCATCGCCGGATCGATGTTCAGCGCCATAGACGCGACGAAGCCATCGGGCACCAAACCGTTGTTGTAGTTGCCCACCCAGATCCCGTCGATCGCGCTGTGGTCGATCCCGGCGTGGTCGATGGCCTCGCTCGCCGCCCTATGCATGAGGTCTTCGACCCCCAACCCATCAAGTCGCCCAAACGGCGTGTGTCCGCATCCCACAATCAACGCGTCCGTCATATTCGATTCTCCCGCGGGCCCAAGCCGTATATGGTCTTGCCGTCGATCATGCGTGACCGCAGGACGCGCGGCTATTCGTGTAAACACGCTATCGGGACGAGGGAGGTAAAGGATTGGACGATATCGCCTGTATTGCGTTCGAACGGGCCCCGATCGGGCTGGTGGTGACGCGGCACCGCATCGTCGAGACCTGCAACGACGCATTCGCGGACATGTTCGGCCATGCGCGCCACGACCTTTCGGGCAAGTCCATCGCGGTGCTCTATCCGTCCCTGCGCGAGTTCGCGGACTTGGGCGCACGTGGCCGCGAGGAAATGCGCTCTGGGCAATCGTATCGCGACAACCGGATCATGAAGCGTCGCGACGGCAGCTTGTTCTGGTGCCAGGTCCATGGTCGGTCGCTGAGCCGTGGCGATGTCTTTGCCCAGTGTGTCTGGTCCTTCGTGGACCTTTCGCACCAGCGCAGGGTCGTCGAACTGACCCTGCGTGAGCGTGAGATCGCAACGCTGATGGTGCAGGGTCTGACGAACAAGGAAATCGCAGCGCATCTGGGTAACTCGCCCCGCACGATCGAGGCGCACCGATCCCGAATGATGCGGAAGACAGGTGCACGGGGCACGGGCGATTTGATTGCCCTTCTGGTCGGTCTGCCGGGTTGACCCCGCATCCCCCGGTCTTCGTCCGCCACAAGGGATAGCTGCGACGGCGTTTCGCTCGGATCGATCTTGACGATCTCTTGCATGGCGCGGGATCTTTTCACGCCACCTTGGCTCGCGCCAGCCGCGATTCGGAAACCCCAGCAGGCCACATGAGCGGGTCATTGGCCTACGTAAGCTGCCCGCAAGGCAAGACGGGTCGCGCGCCGGTTTGTCGAACCCAATGCGCGGGCCTCCCTCGTGATGCTCGATCAGCAGGCTTTTGCCTGATGCCCCAATAGGGCGCGATGCCGGCGCGGCCGAGGATCGTCGCCGAGATAGTCACCGTGATCCGATGTGAAGACGACGATCGTGTTCTCCGCCTGCCCGGGCTTCTCCAACGCGCCCATCACGTCGCCGATCATGGCGATCATGCCGGCGGTCATCGCCATGGCCTCCCGCTGGGTTCCATCGCAGAAAAACAAACCTGATTCGGTTCAAGCCTCTACAGGTTTCGCTTCGCGGCGAAAGCTGTTGGCAATTTCCTCGAGAAGCCATTCGCGAAAACACTTCACGGGCGGATGGTCGAGGTCGTTGTCGGGAATGAGCAGGCAATAGTCTCCGGCGCTGTTCACGTCGCTTTCATATGCCACCGCCAGCCGTCCCATTTCGAGGTCCTCATTGGCAATGATGTCGGGCACGATGGCAACACCCCGGCCTTGCCCCGCCGCCTGGATGGACATGAAAAAATGGCCCAGTTCAAGACTGTTTTCGGACCGCGTGCCGCGCGACACGCCGTGCGCTTGCAGCCAGTCTGGCCAGGCGAAACGGCGACTTGTCGTGTGAATAAGCGGTAGCTCAGCGATTTCCCGCGGAGTCAACTTGCCGCGCTCTTCGATAAGCCGCGGAGTGCATATCGCCACAAGCCTGTCGGGCAGCAATTCGTCGATGTGGATACCGCGCCAGTTCTCGATCATCTCCAGTTCCACGCGCGGCTGGTTGCGATCGTAGTGCTTGCCGGGGACGCGGCCGACGCGGATCGCCACGTCAGGCCCTGAACTTCCAAAGACGACCGGATCGATCGACGTGTGCAGGCGCACCTCAATCCTGGGATGTTTCTCAGTGAACAGGTAGAGACGCGGCATGAGCCAGGCTGAGGCGAAACTCGGCAGCACGGACACGGTCAGGATGTCGATGTCCTGCCGGCGCTTGATCCGTTGCGTGACATTCGACAACTGGTCCAGAACGCCCGCGACCACGGAATGAAATTCCTCGCCGGCATCGGTCAGTTCGATCCGCCGTGTGAACCTGCGAAAAAGCGGCACGCCAAGATGCTCTTCCAGTTGCCGAATCTGGCGGCTGATCGCGCCTTGGGTCACGAAAAGCTCGTCGGCGGCCTTGGTGAAGGACAAGTGTCGTGCCGCGGCGTCAAAACCGTGCAGCGCGGAAAGCGGGGGCAGGGGGCGTTTTGTCATGGCGTTGGCTTCGCGTATCATGCATGATTTTTGGTAATGCATGACACGAAAGCATTTCGTTTGTCACTCCCCGCACCGCCAACCATCATGAAACCGCTATGAATGAACTAGCCGACCAAGTGCCCGACGATGGCGAACGGAATTCGATGACGAAGGACAGTCGGACGGCGGCCGTTCGGGCCAGGTCCGTGGCCAAGTCGTTCGGCGCGACGAAGGCGTTGCGCGCCGTCGATCTGGACCTCATGCCAGGTGAGGTGCATGCCCTTCTCGGCGGAAACGGAGCCGGCAAGACGACGCTCGTCAAGATTCTCCTGGGCGCGATGCGGCCTGACAAGGGAACGATCGAGGTCGCGGGTGCGCCGGCGGATTTCCGTTCGGTCAGGGACGCCATTTCGGCAGGCATTTTCCCGATTTACCAGCATCTCAGCCAGTTTCCCGATTTGACGGTTCGCGAAAACCTGGCCGCATTCTCGCTGGGTATGGCGAAGGGGCTTTTCGCGCCCCGTGCGATGCCCTCCGACGCGGTCATGCAGGGGTGGCTGGGGGACGTCGGATTGCCGGTGTCGCTGGACGCGCTGTGCCGCGAGCTCTCCACCGGTGAGATGCAGCTCCTAGAAATCGCCCGCGCGAGCGCGCAGGATGCCCGGGTTCTTGTGCTCGATGAACCGACCGCCGCGCTTACCCATACCGAGTCCGAAGTGTTGCTCGCCACCATCGACACACTTCGCCGTAAGGGAACCGCGATCCTCTTCATCAGCCACAAGCTCGATGAAGTCGTTGCGATTGCCGACCGGATCACCGTCATTCGTGACGGGCACTGCGCTATCGCAGGCGCTCCGGCCGCGCAGCTTTCCGCGCCGGAGATCGTCCTGGCGATGGTCGGCAAGGACGTTCAGCCGATTACCAGGATATCCCCGCACGCCGGCGAGGTCGTCGCGCAGATCTCGGGATTGAGGATGCGCCCGGAAGCGAAGCCAGTCGAGTTCTCGGTGGCGCGCGGCGAGATCGTCGGGCTTGCCGGGATCATCGGCAGCGGCGCCGACCAGATCGCCTGCGCGATCGCGGGCGGCATCCGGCCGTTGTCGGGCGGCGTTCATATCGGCGGCCACACTATTCCCGCGGGGCAGCGCAAGGCGGCCGTCGCCGCCGGCATCGGCTTTGTCCCCACGGACCGCCACGCCGATGGCGTGTTCAACATATTGGGCGTGGTGCACAACACGTCGGCGGCCAGCCTTTCATCGAATGTCCGCTGGGGCCTGGTCAACACGGGCGGCGAACACATGGCCGCCCATGATATACTGCAGCGCATCGGACTGCATCCGTTCAGGATGGACTACGAGGCGGCCAATTTTAGTGGTGGCAACCAGCAGAAACTCGTCGTCGCGCGCAATTTGCTGATCGATGGCTTGAACTTGCTCGTCATGTCGGAGCCGACCCGCGGCGTCGACGTTGCGGCGCGGCGCGCCATCCACGAGATCGTTCTGGAAGCCTCGGAGGCCGGCGTCGCGGTGATCGTGGCATCGAGTGACATCGATGAACTGCTGTCGATCTGCCACCGGATTCTCGTCGTCCAGAACCATGAGATCAAGGGCGCGTTCGAACGTGGCGCGGATCGTCAGCACGTGATCGGCGCATTGGCGGGAGCGGCCGCTTGAGGCCCGGCGGCGCGTTGGCGCGCATTCCCGTTTCGGTGGTCATTGCGATTCTATTCTTCATCATCTGCGCACTGTTGGTGCCGCGTTTCGCGAGTTTCGGAAACCTGGAGAACGTCGCCCGAATCGCGGCCATCCTCGCCATCGTTTCATGCGGTCAGGCCGTGGTTCTGATCCTCGGCGGGATCGAGTTTTCCTTCGGATCGTCTGTGGCGCTCGCATCGGTGGTGAGCGTAATGCTTCTGCCGGCCGCCGGCCCGGCTCTGGCCTTTGCGGCGGGCATCGCGACCGTCGTGCTGGTCGGGCTCGTCAACGCAACGCTGATCGCGGCTCTGGGCCTTCCCGCCGTCGTGGTAACGCTTGGAACGCTCATGATCGGGCACGGGCTTGCCGCGAGCCTTGCCGGCGGACTGCCCCTCGATGCGGCCGCGTCCCCGCTCTTCAAATGGCCAGCCGTCGGAGAGGTCTTCGGAGTTCCGGTCGCGGTCGTCTGCGCCGGGGCGGCCCTCGCCTGCCTGTGGTTCATCCTTTCCCGCACGGAACTCGGCCGACGCTTCTATCTGGTCGGAGCGAACGCTCCGGCGGCACGTCTTTCCGGTATCGGGGTTCGCGCCACGACCTTCGCCGGTTACCTGATTGCCGGCGTGTTCTGCGGCATCGCCAGCGTTATCCTGACCAGCCGGGTCGGATCGGGACAGCCCAACCTGATGTCGGATCTGCCGTTCCAGACCATTGCGGCCTGCGCCATCGGCGGAATCCCGTTGACGGGCGGGCGCGGCTCCGCGCTGCATGTGCTGGCCGGTGTCGCCGTGATCGCGATGCTGAACAATGCAGTCGTGCTGCTGAACTTTCCCGTGGCCGCGCAGCAGCTCCTGATCGCCTTCGTGATCGTCGCCTCGGTGCTGGCGCAGAAACTGGCATCCTCCAGCCTTGCTGTCCTGCTCGGGCTGCGCTGGAGGTCTGAACCGTGACCGCGATCGTCAGCCGCCTCGTCCGTTCGCGAGCCAGCGTGGCCGCGTTCTTCCTCCTCCTCGTGTGGTGCGTGTTCGGCCTGGTGAATGTGCGCTACTTCACCCTTGCCAATGCCGCGAGCATCGCGCTGCAGATGAGCGTGCTCGCCTTGCTCGCGACCGGGCAGATGTTCGCCCTGACCGTGCGCGGCTTCGACATTTCGGTCGGGGCGGTCGCAGCGCTGTCCAGCGTCGTGGCGGCGCTGGCATGGAACCAGTTCGGCCCAGCCGGGCTTCTGGCCGGCGCGGCCGCGGGCATCGCCGTTGGTACGATCAACGGCCTTCTGGTCGCGGTCGTCGGCGTACAGCCCATCGTCGCCACGCTCGGCACACTGATTGGTGCCCGGGGGCTCAGCCTGCTCATCAGCAATTCCGGACAGGTGGTCCCGCTGCAGTCTCCGCAGATGATCCTGGGGCTCGCTTACGGCAAGTGGCTCGGCCTTGCACCACTTGCATGGCTGGCCCTCGCCTGCGTTGCCTTTGCCGCTCTCATGCTGCGCTACACATTGCTCGGCCGCCGCATCGTGATGTTCGGGTCCAACCCGGACGCGGCACGGCTGGTCGGCATGAACGCGATGGCGGTGCATGTCGCCGCCTATCAAATCACCGGGCTGTTCGCCGGGCTTGCCGGCCTCGCCATGGTAATGCGCGCGGGCGGGGGACTACCGACGGATGGCGGCGGGATGGCGCTTCAATCCATCGCATCGGCAGTAATCGGCGGAACGGCCCTGACCGGCGGCATTGCATCGCCGCTGGGAAGCGTTCTGGGCGCGGCCTTCATCCAGTCGCTGGCCAGTGGTTTGAACATGTCAGGCATTTCACCCTTTACGGCGGAGATCGCGATCGGCGCAGTGATCATAACCGCCTCTTCAGTAAGCATTGCGCCACAACTTGCGGGCCGCCTGAGAGCGCGGGTTCGACGGAACAGGGAAACGAAAAATGACACTTAAGAAAGCTCTGATGGCGGCTGCCGTCACACTTGTCGCATTCACGCCCAGCGGCGCCTCGGCGGAGACCATTGGATTCTCCGTACCTAGCCTCGCCAACTCGTTCTGGGTCTCGGCCACCTATGGTGTGCAGAAGGCGGCCGACGCCGCTGGTGTTGAACTGGTGATTGTGGATGCCGGTGGCGACGCCAACACGGTCCAGCAGCTCTCGCAGATCCAGGACCTTATTCAGCGCGGCGTGGAAGCGATGATCGTCGGCGCAACCAACGGCGAGTCCGTCGCCCCGGTTGTCGAGCAGGCGCTTGCCGCCGGCATCAAAGTCGTAGGCCTGTCCTCGCTTCCGGCCAACAAGGACCTGAGCGCGACCGTCGGCGCGGATCATTACGACATGGGCAAGCTTCAGGCCGAATGCCTCGGCTCGGCCATCGGCGGCAAGGGCGAAGTCGCCATGATGGCGGGTCCGCAGGGCCAGTTCTGGTCGGATCGCCGCGCCGACGGTTTCCGCGAGACGATCGCCGCTGAGTATCCTGACATCACGATTGTCGCCGAATCCCGTCTAGCTGACAATCGCAACGATGCGTTGCGCGTCGCAGAAGACTGGACGCAGCGCTTCCCCGATCTCGCGGGCGTCTACTCGGCCACCGATGACATGGCTGCGGGCGTGATCGGAGCGTTCGACGCGGCGGGCAAGACCGGCGTGAAATTCTCGGCCTCCAACCTGAGCCCGACTGCCCAGGAGATGATCAAGTCCGGCAAGCTTGCCTGCACCTCGATCCAGAAGATTGTGGCCCAGGGCACGGCGGCGCTCAACGCCGCGCTCGCCGCCGCGCGCGGAGAGAAGGTCGAGACCAATGTCGTCACGCCGGCGCTTCTGGTAGCCGCCGACAATGTCAACAGCGTCGATCTGAGCGACGTCGTCGCTCCCGCGGACTACCGTCCGTAATCCTGTGAAAATGTGGAGGGCCGCATAATGGAATTCCTGCAAAATCCCCGTCTGTCATATTCGCCGATCGAGGAGCGTCCCGACTTCTCCTGGCCGGAAGGAAAGCGTCTGGCGGTGTATGTGGCCCTCTGCGTTGAGCATTTCTCCTATGGATCGGGCCTTGGCCTGCCATATTCGCCCGGCCTGCAGCATCCCAACAGCTACAATTGGGCTTGGCGCGAATACGGAAACCGGGTGGGCGGCTTCCGGCTCGCCCGGTTGTTCGATGAATACGATCTGCCGCTTTCCATTCTTCTGAACACCGCCTGCTACGATCACTGTCCGGAGCTGGTGAGCGTTTTCCGCGAGCGTGGAGACGAGATCGTGGCTCACGGTCACACGAACTCGGAAAATCAGAACGGGATGAGCGTCGAGGACGAGACGGCCCTGATCGATCAGGTCACGCGCGCAATCCGCGAAAACGAGGGGACTGCCCCGCGTGGCTGGATGTCGCCGGGCGCTCATCCCGGACCGAACACCGAAGACCTGCTAAAGAAGGCCGGATACGAGTACACGCTCGATTGGCCGATGGATGATCAGCCGGCTTGGCTGAAGACCTCCGCCGGTCCGCTCATGAGCATTCCCTATCCCCACGAGGTCAACGACGTGCCGATGGTGGTTCTCCATGACGGCACGGCCTCGGCTTTCGCCGACATGGCGATCGACAATCTCGAGGAGATGTTAGAGCAGTCGAAGCACCAGCCGCTGGTCTACGGCATCACCATCCACAGCTTCATCGTGGGCCAGCCCTTCCGGATCCGGCAGTTCCGCCGCGTGCTCGACGCGCTCAAGGCGCATGCCGACGACATCTGGTTCACGACACCCGGCCAGATCTGCGACCACTACCAGGCATTGCCGGACAGTCAGAAGGTGAAGCCATGACGGCGGTTGATACTGTAACCGAGCCGGAGGAGAGGGGGGGCGCGCCGCTGCGGGTTGCGGTGGCCGGAATGGGTGCCGTCGGCATGCGGCTTGTGACCGAGCTCGGTGCGGGGTTGCCCGGATTCGAGTTGGGCGCCATCGCCGTACGCGACATAGCGGCGGCGCGCGAGAAGCTAGGCGACGACTATGCCGCAACGCCGATCGTGAACGTGGACGAGCTGGAGCCCTTCGCGGACGTCGTCATTGAATGCGTGCCGGCCTCGCTGCTTCGTCAGGTTGTCCTGCCCTTCGTCTCGGCCGGCAAGAAGGCCATCGTGCTTTCGTGCGGCGCCCTGTTGCGCAACACCGACCTGATCGATGTCGCGCGGGACAATGGCGGCCAGATTATCGTGCCGTCGGGCGCGTTGCTCGGCCTCGACGCGGTGACCGCCGCCGCCGAAGGCCAGATCCGCAGCGTCAAGATGACGACGCGCAAACCGGTGACCGGTCTTGTCGGCGCTCCCTATCTGGTGGAAAACAACATCAATATCGCCGACATCAAGGAGCCGCTGCGGGTGTTTTCCGGCACGGCGCGGCAGGCGGCGATCGGTTTTCCGGCCAATCTCAATGTCGCCGTGGCGCTGTCGCTGGCCGGTCTCGGGCCGGACAATACATTGCTCGACATCTGGGCCGATCCGAAGCTGACGCGCAACACGCATCACATCGAAGTCGACTCCGACAGCGCTTCCTTCTCTATGTCGATCGAGAACATTCCCACCGACAATCCCAAGACCGGACGCATCACCGCGCTCTCGGTCATTGCGGCCCTGAGGAAACTCCGGGCGCCGCTGCGCGTCGGCACCTGATCGTGGATGGCGTTGCTGTCGACGAAGCTGGCGAAACTCGGTCGCCGGGCGGCCTGAAGGCTTGCCGGACGGCCGGCTACGGTGAATGGTTGGCGCGATGACAAGCGAACCAGCCTTCGATGCTCCAGATCCTGGTGCGGCGCGCGATGCGGCGCGGGTGCAGCGCGAACAGGTGCTTCAGGCCGGGGCGCAGCATTGCGACGCGTCCGTTCAGGATATCCTGCGCGCAGAGGGCGAAGCGAGAAGCGGGGCGCGACGGCCGTTGCCGGGCGAGTGGAGCGGACCGCGAAGCGGGGCCGAGGCAGCGACAGATGCGGCGCAGCGGCTGAACGGGAGCCTGAACGCGTTCGTCCGGATCTTCTCCGGCGAGGAATCGGCGGACATTGCCGAAAGTCTTCGCGAGGGCGATCGAGGCGATGGTGCACTCGAAGGCGTGCCGTTTGCCTTCAAGGATGTCTTCCACATGCCCGGGCACCGGCCGGGCGCCGGCACCCGCCTGCGCCTGTCAAATGTCGCCGGCGAGGTGTCGCCGATGCTGCGGCGTCTATGCGAAGCCGGCGCGATACCTATCGGCGCAACCGTTCCCGATCCCTGGTGCTATTCCACGACAGGTGAGAACGCGTATCTCGGCGCACCGGTGCATCCGGCCGACGCCACACTGCTTGTCGGCGGGTCGTCTTCCGGTTCCGCGGTTGCCGTCGCGGCGGGGATCGTGCCGTTTGCGCTGGGAACCGATACGGGCGGTTCCATCCGCATTCCGGCCGCGTTCTGCGGACAATGGGGCTGGAAGCCGACCAATGGACTGCTTGAGGCCGCCGGCATGTTGCCGCTGAGCGTCAGCCACGATTGCCCGGCCGTGGTCGCGCAAAGCGCCGCCGTCCTCGATGCCGTGATGCGGGTGCTGATCCCGTCCGACGCTCCGGCATGGGCCGAGGGCCGGCCCTTGGCGCGCGTCGGGGTGGCTCGCGCGCTCTTTGCGCCCTGCGACGAGACAACCAAAGCCACGCTCACGCGGATCGTAGGGCGGATCGCCATGTCGGTGGAGGTTCGCGACATTGCCGCACCGGACCTGACCGTGTGCAACAGCATCGCCGGCGTCGTCACCGGATACGAGGCCGCGGCCTATCTTGGGCCTGTCTTTGCCCGGCATCCCGAGGTGTTTAGCGCAAATACGCGTCAGCGACTCGCGATCGGATCCCTCGTAGATGAGGACACTTATGGTCTGGCGCAGGCCACGCGGGCCCAAGTGTTGCGGCGCTTGCTCGACGAGGTTTTCGCAGATGTTGATGTGATAGTTCTGCCGGTAACGCCACGGGCCACGTATCGGCGAAGCGAATTGGCTGGGAGCCCGAGCGATGTCCGGCAGCTCACGTTGGAACTGCTTGCCTTCAACCGTTGGGTCAACACGCTTGGGCTGCCGGCAATCACTGTGCCGCCCAAGGCCGGAGACGAGGGTGGAAGCGCCGCCGTCCAGCTCATCGCGCGTCCTTTTGCCGATCTCGATCTGGTAGGGTTTGCTTCGGATCTGATGTTGCGCGCCTGACGCGTCGGGCACGAATTTTCATGAGATTTATTCATGCATGGCAGGCCCGATGAATGCTCTTCGGCGTGACGCCGGGCTTTTGTAGGCGCATGTGGCCTGCCGAGATGTGCTTTGGACGTATTATGAATCTCATTGTACCCAAAAGGGCGGCGGGGGTTCCGGATATCCCGCATTCGGCCCCGGCATAAAACTTATGCATTAGTTTTATTCATGCATGACCGCCGCGCAATTCGTTTGTTTCGAGCCGCGCGGAAGATCAGGATGGCACTCGCGAAGGAACCCGAAACTTCGAAGGGAGGCGCCAAGTGGATACTATGATCGACCCGCGAATACAGGCGCGAGCGCTTGTCGAGTCGCGGGCCTTCTATGGCGGCCGCTGGCACGAGGCGGACGATGGCGCGTCCTCCGCAGTCTTCGATCCCGCGACGGGCGGAGAGATCGGACGCGCCGCCGACGTGTCAAGCGCCCAGGTTGCAGCGGCCATCGATGCCGGCGAGACGGCGCTGCGCAAATGGTCCGGCCTGCTGCCGCTTCAGCGCAGCCGTATGCTTCACCGCTGGTGTGACTTGATGGAGGAGCGGCGGCATGGCCTTGCCGCCCTCATAACGCTGGAACAGGGAAAGCCGCTGGCGGAAGCCCTTGGCGAGATCGATTATGCGGCCAGTTTCGTGCGCTGGTACGCCGAGGAAACCAGGCGGGGAGGCGGCGATGTCATCAACAGCCATCTTCCGGGCAAGAACCTGCGCGTCAACCGTGCGCCTGTTGGCGTGGTCGCCGCGATCACGCCCTGGAATTTCCCCTCGGCGATGCTGGCGCGCAAGGCCGCCGCGGCGTTGGCGGCGGGCTGTCCTGTCATCGGCCTACCATCATCTCGGACACCGTTTTCCGCGCTGGCGCTCGCGCTCCTCGCCGAGGAGGCAGAACTGCCGGAGGGCGTGTTTTCAGTCGTCACGGGATCGTCGCGCAAGATCGTGCCACAGCTTTGCGGGGATACGCGCATCCGCGCCGTCTCGTTTACCGGTTCCACCGAAGTTGGGCGGATCATCGCACAGTTGTGCGCCCCGACGATCAAGCATGTCAGTTTGGAGCTTGGCGGCCATGCGCCGTTCATTGTCTTCGAGGACGCCGATCCGGACGCCGCCGTCGACGACGCGATCAACGCGAAATTCCAGACCACGGGTCAGGACTGCCTCGCAGCCAACCGGATCTTCGTGCATGAAAGCCTGCATGACGGTTTTGTCGAGGCCTTCACGGAGAAGGCGGCCGCCCTTCGCGTCGGCAACGGCTTCGATCCCGGAATCCAGATAGGCCCGATGATCGACGGCCCGGCGCTCGCCAAGGTGGACGAGCAGGTTCGCGACGTCGTCGGGCGCGGAGCGCGGCTGTTGCAGGGCGGGCACGTTCACGAGGCCGGTCCCGGCTTCTACGCTCCCACGGTACTCGCCGACATTTCCGCCGACATGCTGATCATGCATGAAGAGACGTTCGGCCCGGTCGCCGGCATTTGCGGGTTTCGATCGGAGGCGGACGCGATCTCGCGCGCCAACGCGACCGAATACGGGCTTGCCGCCTATCTGCACACGGGAAGCGGCGCTCGCGCCGAACGGGTGTCGCGGCAGCTCGAGTTCGGCATGGTTGGCATCAACACGTCGAAAATGACCGGCGCGCCGATTCCCTTCGGCGGCGTCAAGCAATCCGGCCTCGGCCGGGAAGGTGGCCCTTACGGCATGCACGATTTCATGGAGTACAAATATGTCTGCTCAGCTTACGAATGACGCCAGCGGCGGTTTCGCCCAAAAGTCCACGGTCAGCGTCGCGCGGCGGGTGGTCGAGACATTGCGCGATATTGGCGTGAAGCATGTCTTCGGCGTGCCTAGCGGCGGCTGGGTTGATTACATGGAGGCCATGCGCACGACCGATGGCATTGAGTTCGTGCTCACGACCCACGAGGGCACCGGCGCGATCATGGCCGATGTCTGCGGCCGGCTGACCGGCGCGCCCGGCGCGTGCTTCGGCACATTCGGTCCCGGTGCGACGAACCTCTCCACCGGCGTTGGCGGCGCGTTGCTCGACCGTTCGCCCATGATCACCCTGACGGACGAGATGGCGGCGCCGATGCGGGGGCGGGTGACGCAGATGGGGATTGACCACCAGGCGCTATTCGCTCCGGTGACCAAGAAGACCACGCGTCTGGAGGTGAACCGCGTCCGCGAAATCCTGTTCGATGCGGCGGAGAATGCCTTGAGCGACCGTCCCGGATCGGTCCATGTCGGCCTGCCGGTCGGGATGAGCGCCGAACTCGCCGGCAATGAGGGCGACTGGTCGCGTCCGGCTGCCGCGATCCAGCCGGCCGCCGAAGCCGAAGCACTCGCCGAAGCGCTGACGGCGCTGACAAATGCGCGCAAACCGGTCATCGCACTGGGGCTCGGCGCGGTGCGCGCCGGTGTCGGACCGGCAATTGCCAGGTTCGCCGAGGCCTACGACCTTCCGGTGGTTCTTACGCCCATGGCCAAGGGGCTTGTCCGCGAAGACCACCCCTGTTACGCGGGCGTGCTGTTCCATGCCCTTTCGGACGAGGTGGGCAAGACCCATAGGCAGGCGGACCTCACCGTCCTGGTCGGCTACGACCCCGTCGAGTTCAATGTCGAGGCTTGGGCACCTGCCGTTCCGCTGGTCAATATCGATGCCCAGCCCGCCGATATCGATCGTACTGCCTATCCCGATGTCATCGATGTGACGGGCGACATCGCGATCTCCGTCGCGGCGCTGTGCGGGACCGAGCTCAATGGCACGACGTGGGACATGGACGCGGTGCGGGCGCGCCGTTCGGCGATGTTCGAGCGGCTGCGCGGCGGCGGCGGTTTCGGCCCCTGCGCGGCGCTCGATGTCCTGCGGGACGTGCTGCCCGAGGACGGCATCATGACATGCGATGTCGGCGCGCATACGCATCTGATTGGCCAGAAATGGCCGACACCGGCGCCGGGCCGTCAGATCATGACGAATGGCTGGTCGACGATGGGTTTCGGCATTCCGTCGGCGATAGCGGCCAAGCTGTGCCGGCCGGACGTTAGTGTGTGCACCGTGGTGGGTGACGGCGGTTTCCTGATGTCGGCCGGCGAGCTGGCGACGGCTGTCCGGCTGAATCTGCCCTTCGTCACAGTCGTGCTGACCGACAACGATCTGGCGCTGATCCGCATCAAGCAGGAGAAGAAGCAGAACCCGGTCTACGGAACCCCGATCCGCCAAAGCGGTACGATCGGAGGCGACAATATCTTCGGCGTTCCGGTCCTCAGCGCCGACGATGCGGACGAATTCAGGGCAGCGCTCGAGAAAGCCTTCGCCACGAATGGTCCAGTCATCGTCGAGGCAAGGATCTCCAGCCAGGAATATGACGATCTCGTATTGAAGAAAGACAAACCAGGGTGAGATTTAACTGCCGGTGTCTGCCAATATGCTCAACAACCGTCCGCCTGAAATATGCGTCAGTTGGCCAGAGCAAAAGTGCGCCAGATGACTGATGTGATCCCAAAAACGGGGGACATCTCAATGAATCAGGTCATCGCGTTCCGTTGAAGTGAGCAGCTCGGTGAAGAGGCGCTGTGCGCGCTGGTTGCCCTTGGCAACGGCGAGCGACCGGATGACAGCCTGGGCCATGTGATACTGTCTTTGTGCGTGAGCGGCTTTTCCTAGAATGTCCGAACAAACGAGAGACAAGCTGCGACAGCGGCCGAACGGGACGTTTGGAATGCACAGCGCGCAGGCGAGACGGAAGTCGGCGTCGACGTCTGAACAGGTCGATATTGCTCTGATAATCATCAACGACTTGCAATCAGATCGACCGCAAGAGCATGGCATCGAACCCCAACGTGACAATCATGCGAATTGCATTGTCGACTTAGTATGCTCCGTCGGAGCGAAACAAGCTAATAGGTGTCGTGAGCAAAATTCTCAAGTCAAACCAAATCGACCAGTTCTCGATGTAATACAGATCGTACTGCGTTCGGCTCGAAATTTTTTCGTCGGAGTCAATCTCGCCGCGCCATCCATTGACCTGCGCCCAGCCGGTGATACCGGGTTTCACACGATGCCGCGCGAAATACCCGTCCACAACCTCCGTGAATAACCGATCATTCGCCTGCGCCGCCACAGCGTGAGGGCGCGGACCAACCAAAGACATCTCGCCCCGCAGAACGTTGAAGAATTGCGGCAACTCGTCGATCGAAAACTTACGAATGAAGCGGCCTACGCGGGTTACCCGAGAATCATTCCGTGTCACCGGATTACGCGCCGTCGGATCGCATCTGTCCGCATACATCGATCTGAATTTGAAGACCTCGATCTCTTCATTGTTGAAACCATGGCGCTTCTGCCGGAACAGGATCGGGCCGGGACTGTCCAGCTTGATGGCGATTGCCGCCATTGCCATGATCGGGAGGAATGCGAGAATTCCCAACATAGAGAAGACAACATCGAAGATGCGCTTCGTCACTGTGTTCCAGCCGCCAATCGGCCTGTCGAGCACATTGAACATGGGCACCGAGCCGAAATATGAATAGGTGCTGGGCCTGAACTTTATCCGATTGGAGAGGGCAGACAGGCGAATATCGACCGGCAGGATTCCCAGCTTTTTCAGGGTCTTGAGCATGCGCTCTTCAGCCTGCAGCGGCAGCGATATGATGAGCAGGTCTATATGAGCCTGCCGCGCGAACGAAAGAAGCTGCTCCGTGTCGCCGAGCTTCGGGTAACCGGCGATGATTGGAGGAGACCGCTCGTCATCGCGGTCGTCGAAGATGCCGCAAATATGTATGTTGCTGTCGCGCTCCTTTTCGAGCGCACGGATGAGCCCCTCGGCCCGCTCGCCGCCGCCGACTATCACCGCCCGCCGCGCGAGCAAGCCTTCGCGGGTCCACTTTTTCAGGCAGGCGCCGGTCGCCGCATGCGCGATGAACAGGAACGCGAGACCACTGAAATACCAGGAGCCAAACCAGACGCGGCTGAAATCTTCGGAGGTCTTCAGGAGAAAGCCCGCGAGAGTCAGGAGCGCGCATGTCGCTGTCCACGATAGCGCGACACGGCCGAAGCTTCTTCGCGGCGATTTCAGCGCCTCGATCGAGTAACCGCCCGAATATTCGTTCAGCAGGACAAAAAGCACCGAGCCCGTGCAGATCGTGAATGCGTATGCGACCGGCAGATGTATGCCGACATAGAGGAGCATGACAGCCGTCGCGATTGCGGCGAGCCCGACGCCATCGACCACTCGCACCAGTCCGCTAATGATATCGATCGAGAACCGCTTGCTGGTCTGTTGGCGCGCAATGCGCTCGGCGAAAGGGCTAAGCGCCGTACTGCGCCGATGTGCAGCATCGCCTCTCAAGCCAGACTGCCCGAGAAAACTCATCTGGGCCGCGAAATCACTCATGGCACGCTCTTCATGGGCTTATTTGCACCATTTTCCTTAAACCAGCGATATAGAGTCGCCTCTTCGGAAAAGCCATGTTCGTTTGTCAGCCGGATGCTGTAACGTTCTATTAAGGTTAACCGCCAGCTTCCAAGATGGAGCCAGTGCCGAGCGCGCGTTTATTGGTCCCGATCAATTCCTGACAAACACCGGATCACGGGCAAAAAACGCGGATTTAACCAAGGATTTACCTAACTGACGATAATTGTGTCATGTCCGAATGGGCGTTGGATTGCGCCGAATTCTGGTGTTTCTCGCGGAGATTTCGTTGATGTTCAGGCCGGAAGACTATGAGCGCCGTCAAGCGGCCCGGTCAGATAGTAGCGCGAGAACGCCGCTTTCACTGCTGGAGATTGCCAGCGAATTCGATCAATCGGAAGAAAAGCCGGACGAGCGCGACGCGACTTCCCTTCATGAACATCCGGAACGTGGGCATGAAACCGCATATGGACGCACACCGGATCCCATAACCGAGAACTCCCAGACGGCAAGCAATCGGAGATCAATATCCGGCCAGTTCGAGCAAGTCGGCGTCGACGATATCATCGAATGGTTGGCGCAAGGCACGCGCCTGATCGTCTGGTCAGTGGTCTTATGCGTCGCGGCCGCACTCCTGTTCGGTTTTCTCGCGACGCCGAAATACAAGGTGTACACGGATATCCTTGTCGCCCCGGCAAACCTTAACGTAGTCAGAGAGGATGTCTTTGAATCCAGCCCGCAAAGCGACGCTCAGATTTTGGAAGTCGAGAGCCGACTTCGCGTATTGACTTCGCGTAATGTATTGAGCCGCGTCATCGACGATCTCAACCTGACAGAGGATCCGGAGTTCGTAAAACCGAGCCCCTTTGCTGCGATCAAGAATTTGTTCGCTTCGAACGAGGAAGTCGAGGCAAACACCCGTCTGGCAGTCATGCGTGAACTGTCTGAACGCGTCGAAGCCAGCCGCGAGCAACGGTCCTTCATCGTCGTGTTGGAGACTTGGCGGGAAGATCCGGAGAAGGCGGTGGAATTGGCCGATGCGATGGTCAAGGCCTTCGAACAGGAGATGTTCGAATCGGCAGCGTCCAGCGCAGGCCGCGTAGCGCGGGACATCAATGCGCGGTTGAAGGAGTTGCGCCGTAGCGCCACAGAGGCGGAAACCCGGGTCGAAGCCTTCCGGCGCGAAAACGGCCTTGCGGTTGCAGGTAATGAATTGGAGCGTTCGCGGCTTTCGAGCGAGTTGAACTCACAGGTTCTCGAAGCTCAGCAACGCCTGATTCAGGAGCAAACCCAGTACCAGCAGATGCGGGCGGCACTGAACGCCGGCCGGACCCGCAGCGCGTCGGTTTTCGAATCCGATACCATGAGCAATCTGCGAGAGCAGAATAACGAGCTCCGCCAGCGCATCGGTTCGCTCGAACTGTCACTCGGGCCGCGGCACCCGCAACTTCTGCAGGCGCAATCGGAACTGGAAGCGTTGGAAAACGCGATCAACGATGAGGCGCGTGCCATTCTCGACCGCGCAAGGGCAAGCTACGAGCGCGAACAAACGGCGCTTGCGGCCCTGCAAGCCAAGGCTGGCGAGGAAACGTCCAACGTTTTCGTCGACAACGAGGCGGAGGTCCAACTTCGCGATCTGGAACGTGATGCGACGGCCAAGGCGCAGCTCTATGAGACTTTCCTCACTCGCTCGCAGCAGATCACCGAAAGCCAACAGATCGACACGACGAACATCCGGGTGATTTCGAGCGCGGTGCCGCCGAAAGCCCCGAGCTGGCCGCCGCGTAAACTGATACTCATGGCCGGAGGTGTCGCAGCGGGGTTGATGATCGGTGTAGGCCTCGCCCTGCTCCTCGGTTTCAGGCGGTCCATGCGATCAATGCGTCTTGCGAACGCATGACGAATAAAGATCGAAAACACCGCGCGGTCCCCGATCGGCATAAGGCGTTCGACGGGCATATCGTGGGGTCCGTTTTCTTCATAGCGATCTTCTTGTTTTACTGGATTTCGCTCAATCCCTTTGTCGACCTGACAGACCCGTCAACGCTGGGACCATCGGCCGGCAAACTGAACCGGCTGAACCAGTTGGTATCGGTGTGCCTGTTTCTCGGACTGCTCATATACGGACTGCGGCACCCGATGCGTTCGGCTATCCTTCAGCCGAGGCCGTTGATTGCTGTCATCTTCGTTTGGTTGTTGCTGACCTCTGCATTATCACCGCTGCCGATCCTCGGCATTAAGGGCACGGTGCTGGCGTTGATGGTGACCGTCATGGCGCATGTTTTCCTGCTCTTGCCGGTGAACGAGAGGCGCTTCGCCATGTTGCTGGGCCTATGCACGCTCATCATGCTTGCCGTGGCTTATTTCGGCATTCTGTTTCTTCCGACGCTGTCGATCCACCAAGCGGCGGAAGTTCGCGAGCCCATGAATGCCGGCTACTGGCGTGGCCACTTTCCGCATAAGAATTCCGCTGCCGCAGCGATGGTGTTATCCACCTTCTTCGGCCTCTACTTGATGCGCACATGGTCCCGCGTCCTCGGTTTGGCGGTTGTTTGCTTGTCAGTCGTCTTCCTGGTTCATACGGGTGGAAAGACGTCGACTGCGATGTTGCCGGGAGTGCTTGTTCTCGCTTATTTGTTCGAAAAGGCAAAAGGGCTACGCGCCGTCATTTCCATCTTCGGCATCGCATCGTTCAACATCCTGACCGTTGGCACTGCCGTCATCACACCGCTACGAGAGGCCGTGACCGCGCTCGGCATCGACGCCACTTTCACCAACCGGACCGATATCTGGCGATTCGCCTTTTCGGCGATCGCAGATCATCCGTTCACCGGATACGGCTTGCGTGCTTTTTGGCAAACGGAGGCCCTGGTCTACAGCGGCGGCTCGATAGAGACCTGGGCGGTTGAAGCGGCGAACGGGCACAATTCTTACCTCGATATCGCGCTGACGACCGGGATTCCCGGGCTTGTTCTGACAATACTGTGGCTGCTCGTCTGGCCGCTGTGGAACTACTCCCGTCTGTCATCGGAAAAGCAGCGAACGCCGATGACGCGGCTGTTCGTCCGCATGTGGCTCTACATGGTGTTTTATGCCTGCCTGGAGTCGTTGTTCTATGAGGGTGGCAATTTCGCGTGGTTCGCAATTCTGTTTGCGATCCAGGGATTGTATCTGCAAAACCAAGCCGTATTGGCCAGAACGACACCGGTTGTGATGCGGAGGGAAGCCTATGCCTGACGGTCTCGGTAATATTGCGGCGAAGATCGATGCGCGGATCGACCGGCTTGCCAATCGCTTGCTCTGGACTGTGGCCGGACCGCGACGCGACGTCGAAACAGACGTTCCGATTGTCTCTTTCACATTCGATGACGTCCCGGACAGCGCGCTGTTCGAAGGAGCAGCGATCCTTGAAAAGCATGGTGTGCGTGGCACGTTTTACATCGCCGGCAGCCTCGCGAGCCAGGTCGAGCCGGATCGCACATTGATTTCGCCGGAAGGATGCCGCGAGCTGGCCGAACGGGGCCACGAGATCGGTTGCCACACCTTCGCCCACCGCAAGATTCGCGATCTCGTCGCCGACGGTCTCGCTGCGGATCTCGACAGGAACGCCGGATATCTCACGGAGGCCGGGATCGAAACGCCTGCGCGCAATTTCGCCTTTCCCTACAACGCGGCCTGGCTGACGGCGCGCCGAGAACTGCGCCGCCGCTATCGGACTTGCCGCGCGGGCGGTGAGGCGATCAATCGCAAAAACGTCGATCCCGTGATGCTGAAGGGCATCGAGATTCGCCAGCCGGAGGACTATGCGGCCAGCCTGACAAGCTGGATCGACGATGTCGCCGCGACGCCGGGCTGGCTGGTCTTCATCACCCACGATATCGCGGCGCATCCGACCCCTTACGGTTGCACGCCCGAAACCCTCGACCGCCTGGTCGCTTATGCCAACGCAAAGGGCTGCCGGATCCTTCCGGTGGATGGCGCGCTCGATTTGCTCGGCTGGTAGGCGCGAACGTGATCAGGGATTCAAAACCCGGTACGCTGCTGGCGATCAACAACTATTTCTACCGGCGCGGCGGCGCCGAAGCGGTTTTCCTCGACCATATTGCGATGTTCGAGGAGATCGGCTGGACCGTCGTGCCCTACGCTATGCGCCACGAAAACAACATGGAATCCGAATGGTCGGATTATTTTGTCTCCGAAATCGAATATGGCCGCGATGCCGATAGATTTCGCCGGATCGTTCAGGCCGCGAACGTCATCTATTCAGTGGAGGCGCAGCGAAACCTGCGGCGGTTGATTGACCGTATCAGGCCCTCTGTCGCTCACGCCCACAACGTATACCACCACCTTTCTCCATCAATTTTCTCCACCTTGCGCGCCAGCGGAATTCCGACCGTGATGACCGTGCATGATCTCAAGCTGGCGTGCCCAGCCTACAAGATGCTGCGCGACGGAAAGGTCTGTGAAGACTGCCGCGGTGGGCATGTCTACAACGTGCTTCGGCATCGTTGCATCAAAGGGTCCGTCTCGCTAAGCGCCGTCGTGCTCGCGGAAACGGTGCTTCACCGCATACTTCGAACCTATCGCGACAAGATCGACCGTCTCGTTGTCCCGAGCCGCTTTTATATCGACAAACTCGCCGAATGGGGCTGGTCGCGCGACCAAATGGTACATATCCCGAACTTCGTAAACGCGGAGGATTTCTCGCCGGAATGGCAAGAAGAGGGATACTTCGCCTTCGCTGGTCGCCTGTCCGAAGAGAAGGGCATAGCAACTCTCATTCGAGCGGCCGCGCGATCGGGCCAAAGACTGGTGGTCGCGGGGACTGGCCCGCAGCAAGCGGAATTGCAGGCGCTGGCGAAAGAGACCGGCGCCAGGGTCGAGTTCGCCGGTTATGTTTCCGGCGAGGCGCTCCACCGGTTGATCGGGGAATCGCTGGCGCTGGTTTTGCCGTCGGAATGGTATGAGAATGCGCCCATCAGCGTCCTGGAGGCCTATGCTCTCGGGCGGCCCGTGATCGGAGCCGGTATCGGAGGCATCCCGGAACTGATCCGTGCGGGCGAAACCGGCGTTCTGGCCGCGTCCGGCAATGTTGAAGACCTGGCGCGCGCGCTGAGTCACATCGCGGGTCTGGCGCCAGCCGAACGCAAGGCGATGGGTGCAGCGGGACGGAGTTGGGTCCAAAGGGAATTCTCGCCGTACGCCTACCGGGACCGGATGTTGTCTTTGTACGGAACAATATCGAACCGCCCGTTTCAAATCGATACAGAAGCGGCCTCGCACGTTAACCGTCCGTAAAGAAACTCGCCGCGGATTGCCGGATTCCAGGTCGCTTCGTCTCCCGGAAAGCCTCTCTCGCATGTAAGAAACGGCATTGACGAGCCATAGAGCAACGACGGGCGCTGTACCGGGTCGACCATCTGAAAGTCGCCCCGCTTGCCAGCCAGTTATCCGCGACACGGCAGTCAAAAGAAAACGGTTTGGCCAATGGACCAGTCTCCTTCAACGATGCACGATTCTCAAAAGCGGCCCGATCTGCCTTATGACGGCGGCTCGGCTCCGTGCAGAAACGGTGTGGCGTACACCGGACGGCGAGATGCGCGCAGCGTGATGATGCTCGGACTGCGCGGCATCCCGAATATCCAGGGCGGTGTCGAGAAGCACGTCGAAATGCTCGCTCTCGAACTCGTCAAACTCGGCTGGCGCGTCGAGGTCGTCGGTCGCCGTGCTTATATGACCGAAGGCACCGAGACCGATTGGAACGGCGTGCAAATCCGATCCCTGTGGTCGCCGCGTCACGTAGCCTTTGAGGCTCTGATCCACACCTTCGCCGGCGTCGGCCTCGCAGCGATACGCCGTCCGGATGTCGTCCATATACACGCGGTTGGCCCGTCGCTCGCCGTGCCGCTCGCGCGGCTCGCCGGATTGTCTGTCGTCGTCACGCATCACGGCTTCGACTACGACAGACAGAAATGGGGCAGGGCGGCGAGATTCATGCTCCGTCTCGGCGAAAGCCTCGGTATGCGATACGCAAATCGGCGCATCGGCATTTCCGAGGATATCGTTCAGACAATGCATCAACGCTACGATGTGCCCGTAGCCCATATTCCCAACGGCGTCGCTGTGACCCGGCGTTCCGAGAACAGGCAGGTTCTCGCGGAGTTCGATCTTTCGCCCAGGCGTTACGTACTGATGGCCGCTCGGCTCGTCCCGGAAAAACGCCAGACCGACCTGATCCGCGCATTCGCCCGGCGAGAGAACAAGGACGTGAAGCTTGTTGTGGCGGGAGGGGCCGATTTCGAATCCTCTTATTCCGCAGAAGTTCATGAGCTTGCGAAAAGCGTGCCGGGTGTGGTCATGACCGGGTTCCAAACCGGCGAGCGGCTCGACGCATTGTTTTCCAATGCCTCCCTTTTCGTTCTGCCGTCGAGCCACGAGGGCATGCCGATCGCGTTGCTGGAGGCGATGGCCCATGGCCTCCCGGTCCTGGCGAGCGATATACAACCAAATCTGGCGCTAGGCCTCGGGTCCGACGAGTACTTTCCTCTAGGTGACATCGAGGCGCTGACAGTCGCGCTCGATGCGAAATTGTCCAATCCGCCGACAGAAGACGATATCGCTGCCAGAATTCTCCATACCGCGCAGACCTACAACTGGCACCATGTCGCGGACCGGACAGCTCGTATCTACGCTGAAGCTGTCGAACGTTCGTGGACGCGAACGGCCTCCAAGTCCTGACCCGCACTTTCAGAAAGTGGATGCCGTGCCCGTTTCCGTGATCATCAAGACCCTGAATGAGGAACAGCGAATTGCCGCGACGATCGAAAGCGCGCTCGATGCAATTAAACAACTCGGTGGCGAAGTTATTATCGCCGACAGCGGTTCCTCCGATCGTACCTTGGAGATCGCCTCCCAATACCCGGTCACCATCGCCCAATTGCTGCCGCCGGCGCGGCCGAGTTGCGGGATCGGGCCGCAGTTGGGCTTCCAATACTCGAGCCACGCCTATCTCTGCCTGCTGGACGGCGACATGTTGCTCGATCCGGAATTCCTCCCCGACGCAATCGCCTATCTGAACGCCAATCCGCAGGCGGGCGGGGTGACCGGCCATGTTGACGAGAAACTGGTTACAAGCCTCGAATATGCCCGAAGAGTAACACGCAACGCGCCGGAAAACCGGATCGGCGATATCGACCGGATGAATGGTGGCGGCCTTTATCGTCGCGCAGCTATTGACTCTGTCGGGTATATTTCCGACCGGAATCTGCACGGATACGAAGAATTCGATCTCGGCATTCGCTTGCGCGACGCTGGCTGGACGCTGCACCGCCTCGACCGGCGGTTCGTCCAGCATTTCGGTCACACGGTCAATTCCTATCGTCTGCTGGTGCGCCGCTGGAGAAGCAAATATCTCTTCGGCATCGGGGAATTTCTTCGAGCTTCAGTCGGAAAGCCCTACTTTTTCAGAGCTTTGCGGGAATTGCCCGAACTGCGGCTGTGGGCTGTTGTCTATGCATGGTGGATCGCGGTCTTCGCCATCCTGATATTCGTGCCCGACAAGCTCTGGGCGCTTCTTCTGGCCGCAGCGAGCCTCGGCGGCGTTCTGTTGTTGGCAAGCCTGGCCAAGCGAAGCCTGTCGATGGGCCTCTACACGGTCGTCGCGTGGTTCTTCCACGCCGCTGCCCTGCCTGTCGGTTTCCTGGCACCACGGCGCAATCCGGAGTCTCGCGTCGAGAGCCGGATCGTCGCGGGAGCAAACGAATGAAAGCGATTTATCGAGTCGCCATGATCGCTTTCGCGCTGGGCGCAGCCGCCGCTCAAGCCATCGCGGCCGACGAGTGGTTGCCGGTTCGCGAAATCTCGTTGGAGGTGCAGGCGGGTAGTCCGCTGGATTTCTCTGGGATTTTGACGAATCCGGCGATAGATTCAGGCCATCGACTGATCGCGGGGCGAGGCGGCCGGCTGGTCTTCGCCGACGCGCCCGAGCGGCCGCAAAGGCTGTTGTGCGCATCACTGGCCTGGAGCCCTGCTTCCGGCGGCTTTCCAGATCATGCAGAGGCCGATCGCTATGCCGAGCAATTGGCGCGCCACGGTTACAATGTCGCGCGCCTGCATTTCGTCGATGCCAATCTGATGTTCGGGCGCAAAAAGGATTTGGATTTTGATCCCGAAATCCTCGATCGCTTCCACTATCTGCTCGCCGCGCTGAAACGCAACGGGATCCACTGGATCATGGACGGCCTGACCTCATGGCGGGGCGCCTATGGCGGATACGACGACCGCTGGGACCCATCGGGAAATCTGAAGACAGCGCTCTATTTCGACGATAAGGCGTTTGCCCATTGGAAACGCCTGCAGGAGGAACTCCTGGCGCGGATCAATCCCTATACGGGAACCGCCACGATTCACGATGACGCATTGGCGCTGATCATCCTCGTCAACGAGAACGCGATCGAGTTCGAGAGCGTTGTGCACGACAAACCCGGAAAGCCGCCCTACGATCCGATGATCGGGGCACCCTTCAATCGGTGGCTGAAGGAACGCTACGGCTCGACAGCAGCTCTTGCGAAAGTCTGGCCCGACCTTCACCGTAGTGAGCGTCTTGAAGACGGCACGGTTGCGCTGCCGCTTGATCGCTATGTGGACACCGCGCGGCTGCGCGACCTGCAGGCGTTCTTCTCGGATACCGAAATCTCCACCGCCGAGCGTATGAGCCGCGTCTTGCGCGATCTCGGCTATCGCGGATTGATCAGCTCATACAACAATTGGCCCACCATCCAGACCGGGCTAAGCAGGCGCGGCCTCGATGTCGTGACGATGAACACCTACCATGACTGGATTGGCGGATATCAAGCCGGGGGGCGCATCGAACAGGTCAGTTCCCTGGCCGATGACCTCAACTACCTGCGGATGATCGCCGCGACCCGATGGCTCGGCAAACCTTTTATGGTTAGCGAATATGACCATCTCTTCTGGAACCGGTTCCGCTACGAGGCCGGCATCGCTGTCCCGGCTTTCGCTGCCCTTCAGGGCTGGGATGCATTGTGTCGGCATGCGCATGGGCCGATCGTTCTTGCCTATGGCGAGCCCTATTCGCACAAACGTGCCATGCTTCCCTATGCCATCGCGCTCGACCCCGTGGCGCGGGCGGGCGAGACCATTGCAGCGCTCCTTTTCAGGCGCGGCGATGTAGCAACATCCGACGTCACAGTGCCATTTGCTGTCCGCGGCGAGGAAGACCTGTCAGAGGATATGCAAGCAGTCGAACCTCCTTGGCTGACGGAACTGGCGTTGATCGGCAAGATCGGCCTCCAGGACCAATCCGTGATCGAGGGCATTTCCGTGAAACAGCCGCGCGGAACAAACGACCTCAATGTAATTCTCGAGACCCTGCGGGCAAATCGGGAACTGCCGACGTCGAACGTAACCGACATCGATGCCGGATTGATCGAAAGCGAAACGGGTCAGATCCTGTTGGATCGCAGAAATGGACAGCTTCGAGTATCGACGCTTGCAATGGAGGCGCTTGCTCATTCTTCGCTGCGCGCACCGGTGGATCTCGGGATAATGACGGTGGAGAACGCCGATGGGCCGGGAGCCATCGCGCTGGCGTCGATCGACGCGGAGCCATCGCTGGAGACAGGCCACCGTTTCCTGCTGGTTTTCGCGACCGATGCCCGTAATACGGGCATGCGGTTCCGCGACCGCGAGGAAAAGGTCATCGCAGATTACGGGCGCTTGCCGGTCCTAATCCGTCGCGGGGCGGTCGATCTCAGTCTGGACAAGAGCGCCCGGCGCTGGACGCTGTCGCCGGTCGGGCTCGACGGGATGGTTCATCCGCCTGTTGATCAGGGATCGGGGCAGATCTCGTTCCGACTGTCGAACGATACGCCCAGTGGCCCGACAACCTATTTTCTCCTCGAACTGACGGAGTAGTGACGCGCCGGAGGGATCGGTTAATCGGCGATTTCCTCAACCGGAGCAGCCAGTAGCGGGGCGAGATGCAGGTAGCGTGTCGCCTTGCGCTTCGCCGCGATATCGGCCCAGACACGATCAACCTGTTCCGCCGTCAGCCCGCATGCAACCGCGACTTCGCTGGCTGGCACCCCATGGTTCAGGCCATAGAGGCAGATATCCATGCGGTCATAGGGCAGTGAGAAATAAAATTCCTCCTGCGTCTGCTCGAGCGAGTAAGTGTCGGTTGTCGGCGGTCTCGAACGAATCTTCTCCGGGACGCCGAGATATTCGGCAAGCTCATATACCTGTGTCTTGTAGAGATGAGCGATCGGCTTGACGTCGGCGGCGCCGTCACCGTTCTTGACGAAAAAGCCCTGGTCATATTCGAGCCGGTTCGGCGTGCCGAGTACCGCATAGTTCAGGCGGTCGGCGTGGTAATACTCAATTTGCTTGCGGGTACGCTGCTTCATATTGGTGGCGGCGACAATCCCGAGATAGGCCGACGGCGACATGCGCCGTTTCGTCAGCTTGCCATCCGGATCCTGAACGACGAGCGACGAGATATTGTAGCCTTCGCCTTCCAGGGAACTGGCAATCACCACCTTGGAACACCAGTCGGGCCCATATTCCGGGACAAGCTCGCGAATGAATGCATCGCGCCGCTCGTAACAGCCCATAGCCTGCAACGTCGGACCGATGTCCTCCACCACGGCCTCGACGCCAAAATGGTCAGCGACCTCGCGACCGAGCACGAGACTCTCGGGATCGGAGTCGTTTTCAGGCATGAACAGCGCCAGGACATTCTTCGCGCCTACCGCCCGAACAGCAAGAGCAACGGAAACGCTTGAATCAATGCCCCCGGAAAGGCCAAGCACGAGCCCGCGCTTGCGGATGCCCCGCAATTGATCACGAAGTGCAGACACAATGCGATGTACCTCGGCTTCCCTGTCGATCTTCAACCATTCATCGGAAGCAACCGAGGCCGGAATATCGGGGCGTAGGTTCATTTTGCCATCTCCATCGTCTCGGATGCGAAACGTCTGCTTACCTTGCCCGTGTCAGTCATCGGCAAGGAATCGCGAAATTCTATGATCTTCGGCACCATGAAATCCTCAAGGTGCGTCGCGCAGTGCCGGATCAGTTCCCTTTCCGTAACCGCTTGGCCGGAAAGCACCACGAGCGCTCCGATCGCTTGGCCCAAAACCGGATCCGCAACACCGATCACGACAGCTTCGGCGACCGCGGGATGCGCATGTAAAACGGCTTCGACTTCCTTCGGCGCGACCTTTTCGCCGCGTGTCTTGATGATATCGTCCTTGCGTCCTACGAAATACAAAAACCCTTCGTCGTCCTTGCGAAAAAGGTCTCCAGTGTGAAGGACCTTCTCCCATGGGTGGGCTCCCGGCCGCAGCATTTGTTCGGTCGCCGCTTCGTTGCGCCAGTATCCCTGCATTACGTGTGGGCCACGGATAACCAGTTCACCTGTAACCCCGGCAGGGACCTGCCTGCCGCTATCGTCGACAACGAACGCTTCCGTATTGGGTATGGCAATGCCGACCGAATGCGGACGCCGGTCGAGTTCCTCCGGCGGCAGATAGGTGCACCGCTTGCACTCGGTCAGCCCATACATCGAATACAAGTCCGCACCGGGAAAGAGATCTCGCAAGCGCGTGATGTGCTCTGCAGGCAACGCGGCCGCTGTGTTGGAAAGATAGCGAACGCTCGGCAAGAAGCCCGGTTCCAAACCGCGCATCTTAAGAATCATGGCCGCCATTGTAGGTACAAGCGGAAAGCCGGTGACGTGCTCTTCGTTGATCCGATCAAAAATCGCTTGCGGAAACGCAAAGGACTTTTCGAGGACCAGAGTTGCACCCATACGGACGCTCATCAGGAGCTGATAAAGTCCATAGTCGAACGCCATGGGGAGTACGTTCAAAATAACGTCGTCGGCCGAGTTCCGTAGGTAGGTGGTAATCGATTCGGAGGCCGCATCAATGTTCCGATGGGTCATCATCACGCCTTTGGGGCGCCCCGTGGAGCCCGACGTGTAGATCAGCATCGCAAGATCCGTATCAATCCCGCCATGGTCGATTGTCGCATTCTCCGCCTTAAGGCATGCCTCGAAATCGGCCGCGCCTTCCGGAACTTCGCCGTCTACCGATTGTGCCGACGCGATGAACCCAATCTCATGCGATGTGGTTTCGCTCGCGCCCATCACGACAGGCATCAGCTTGGCCTGCGTAAGGATCGCGGAGGCTTCGCAGTTCTCGGCGATAAAGGCGAGCTTGTCAGCCTTCGTCGATGCATTTATCGGGCTGAAAACCGCACCGGTCTTCATGATGGCGAAGATCGAAATCGCGGCTTCCCAACAATTGTCCATGAAGACGAGAACGCGGTCGCCACGTTTGACGCCGTTGGCGACAAGGCTGTTCGCCAGTCGGTTCGACAGCTCTTCGAAGTCGCCATAGGTCAGGCGCAACGAACTGGTAACCAGGGCGGTTTTGGAGAACCGGTTGCTTGCCTGCTGCGAAAGGAATTGTTCGAACCTCATGATGCGCGCTCTCCGGTGCTGCAATCAGACTGCGATGGCCTGGCTCGTTTTCGATCCGACGTAAGCGACGATGCGGTCGACCGAGTCGAGGTTCGCCGGGACGATTTCGGCGTCATCCATCACCACGCCAAAGTGCTCCTCGACGAAAGCGACGAGTTCGAGCACTCCGGTCGAGTCGATGATATCGTTCTCAATCAGCGATGCGTCGTCCGCCAGTTCAACGGTTTCGTCCCCGAACAGGTAGTTTTCCCTAATGAATGCCCTCACTGCGTCTTTGACAGATGAGCTCACGATGATCTCCTTGTTACTATTAGGCCGCCTTGGCGGCGCGGTTCTTGGAAGTTGAAAACTGCTGAAGCCACAACTGTGTTGACAAAATCCCGACGAAGGCTGCGTTGTCTCGGAAACCGTGAACAGAACCGGTCAAGCACTTCGCGCGAAGTTTCTCGACAGCTTTGGGATTGAAAAGACCGTTATCGGCGACTGCGGTCTCGCCAAGTGCGGACCGGACATAGTCCAGATCGCCGGCGCCGGTGAACGAACTGCTGTCCGGCGCCCGATAGGGTTGCTTGGCGCGCTTGGCGATGTTTTGCGGAACCAGGTCGCGCGCAGCCCTTTTCAGAATGTATTTCTCGACAAGTCCCTTCAGTTTCATTTCCGGGGGCAGGCTCGTCGCCAGTTCCACCAGACGGTGGTCAAGGAATGGAAAACGGCCCTCGATACCGTGCGCCATAGCCATGCGGTCTCCCTGACTGGACAAAATGTAGCCCGGAAGGAGAAAGCGGCTTTCGAGGTATTGGGCCTGATGCAAAGGATGCCAGCGCGCAAAATTCTGAGGAAGCCGTGAAACGAGTTCATCCGCGGCGTTGTATCCGGCGAGTTGCGCCCTTAGGTCGCCGGAAAAGAATATCTTAGAGGCCGCGGTGCCGCGCATGCGCGGTCGATGGGAAAACAGTGGATCATCCAGCGGAGCGGCATCGGCGCCGAAGAAACTGGCCAAGTAATCGGCTGATTGCCGCTGCAATCCCGGTAGATAGGGGTAGAGCTTGCGGAAAAGATGCGGCCGGATCGCTGATTCTGGCTGACGGGCGCAAAAGCGCCGGACCCGTGCTTCCTTGAAAATGTCGTAACCGGCAAACACCTCGTCGGCACCTTCGCCCGTCAGGACTACCTTTAGGCCGGAGTCGCGGACGAGCCGGGATAGCTTGAACAGGGGAGCAGGCGCGGTGCGAATGATCGGCTTTTCCGTAAAGCGGATCACTTCCGGGAAGATCGAGGCGATATCGCCCTCGTTACATGAAACTTTACGATGCTCGGTTCCAAGCGCCTTGGCCATTTCCTCCTGAAAGGCGCTTTCGTCGTGTTCGGCACTGTCAAACGTAACCGAGAATGTCTTGAGCCCGTCCGGCGCCATGCCGGCGCCGAGCGCCGCGATCACGGAAGAATCGAGACCGCCGGACAGATAGGACCCGACGGGCACGTCCGCGCGCATGCGAATCCGGGTCGCGTCGGTCAGAAGTGCGAGGATTTCTTCCGTAGCCGCTTCCTCGCTGATATGATGCGGAGCTTCGCTTCGGTCCGGATAGTCAAGGCTCCAATAGGATCGGATGGTCTGCCGCCCCGATTCGACCACCATGACGCTCGCCGGTTCGAGCTCGGATATGCCGCGGAACGGTGTTCGCGGAGCGATCGGCGACCAGACGGTGAATATCTGATCGAGCGCGACCGGATCTATCTCGGCTTCCACACCGGGGACCTGCAGCAACGCCTTGACCTCAGAGGCGAAGTAGAACGTGCCTTGTTTCTCAGTGTAGTAAAGCGGGCGCACGCCCATGCGATCGCGCGCCAAGACCATGCGACCACGCGACCGATCGAGGATGGCAAACGCGAAATCGCCGTTCAGTCGGGACACACAATCCTCGCCGAACTTGTCGTAGAGGTGCAGGATAACTTCCGTATCGCTTCCGGAACGGAACCGACGCCCCTGAGCGCGGAGTTCGTCACGCAGTTCGACATAATTGAAGATTTCGCCGTTGAAGACGATTGTAACGTCGCCAGCGGCATTCGACATCGGTTGCTGACCGTCTTCCAGACCAACGATCGCAAGTCTCGTATGGGCGAGCCCGCCTTCGGGCACGGCGAATGTGCCGTGCGCGTCCGGTCCACGATGGCCGAGCGCGAACGCCATCGCCGAAAGCAGACTGTTCGCTTCCGGGACACCTCCATAGTAACCTGCGATTCCGCACATTCACTTCGCCCTGCATGAGAAAGGCTTCATGTATCTCAATTAAGGCATTAAAACAGCGACAAACAAACAAATATTGATTTCAACTTAGGATAACGGAAATCATAGTGAATATATAAAATTTTATTATTTAAGTTGTGAGTCAAATTTGAATGATTGTTGGAAGATTTTATAAGGCCTGTTTCCACCCCATCAGAGGCTTCCGCCGTAGAAGCGGCTCCACTTTTCACCGACAAGGCCGTTGAAGAAGCCTTTTGATTCCGTGAATGCGTTAACGAAGGCCGGAGTCCGCGACTGAACGATGCTCGAGGCGATCGGAAGCAAGGCAATGCGCCGCACGAGCATCGGTTCAAGCAAGGCCGGTTGAAGGCGACCGCGCAAGGCGACGGCCCCTCGCTCAGCCGCATCGCGAACGAGGGCGTCGAGGACTGCGCCTTCCTGGCCCGGTTGCACGAGTACCTGCAGAACATGGGCGGTGGCGCCCGGACGAACATGGTAGAAGACCGCTCCGACCGGCTTGCCGCCGCGCGCGTTGATCTCCGCGACAACGGGTTTACCGTAGTCCGGCTTTTCCAATCCTTCGCCGATTACATGGGCGAATCCGTCGCCCGCAAAATCCGGCCTTATGTCGTATTGTCTTGTGAAGCGTTCCAAGTGCTCCACGAACTTGGAAACGTCGATTTCGGCGAGTTCGAAACCCTTGGTAGGGAGTGCGCTTTCGCCTACCATCGACCAGCGCAGATCGCTTTCCCTCCCTCGTCCTCGCAGTAAGCCATCGACGCCTTTGGCGGCCGGAGAAAGCCAGCGCGCCGGGGGGAGTTTTTGCGATGCGGTTTCGATCAGCAATCCGGCTGGCCGAATTACGCGAAACCAGTCAAGGCTGTACTGCGGCAAGATAGCCGCTCCCAGACGCGTAACCATCCGCGAGGTCTTCTCGCTGGTGGTTTCGCTGAGAGTGAGGTCCTGCTTTCCCTCCATCAAGGTCTTCATCAGGCGAGCGGCCGCCATCGGACGCTTCTCGGGGGATTCGACCATAAAGGTGCCGCAGATCGCGGCCCGGTGGGACTTCGCGCCGCAGAGCATGGTAATTACGTTTACGCCAAGAAAGCCGGAAATGGTCTCGTCATCTTCGACGTGGACAAGAGACGGGACCTCGGAATCGCATACCGGCGCGTCGACGAAGTGCAGCCGGAAATAGTCGATGAGATGTGCCGGTGCTGCAGCGTCGGAATGGCGATAGATACGCATGAACATGCGTGCAACCGGCTCGACGTCTGCGTGTATAAAGCCGCGGATCGTGCTCATGGCTTTGCAATTAACCCTGTACGTCGCTGCTGCGGTTCAGCATACGCGTGATCGCCACGCGCGGCCGGCCACCACCATCGCAAGCGAATGAAACCGGTGCGTAGCGCCGCGCCCGCGCCACCAGCGCCTTGATTTGTCGATCCTGTCCTTCGCCGAACTCGAACAAGAGCCAGCCATCCGGCTTGAGGAATGGTATTGCATCGGTCAACAGCCTTTGATGAATGGAGATGCCGTATGGTCCGCCATCAAATGCCTCGCGCGGCTCTTCTTCCAGCAGGTGGGCGCTTTCACCCTCAAGCCGAGACGTGGAAATATAGGGAGGATTGCAGACAATCATGTCGACACATCCAAGCAGACCTTCCTCGGCTAGCGCGGAAAACATGTCCCCCTGCATGACCGTGATCCTGTCTGCCAGTCCCAGTCTGTCAGCATTGCGCTTTGCTAAAGCGACACAATGCTCCGTGTAGTCTGATGCCCACATACGGGCTGTCGGGACCAGAGAGGCGATGGCAAGCGCGAGATTACCGGATCCGCAACAAAGATCGATGACTTTCGGATGTGGATTGGGGCTCGAGAGAAGGATGTCCGTGGCACGCCTTCCCAACAACTCGGTCTCCTGACGCGGAATGAGAACGTCCGGCGCGAGTTCAAGTTCGATGTCCATGAAACGATGCAGCTTCGCGGTGCTTCCGATCTCGGCGTCGCCGGATTCTGTAGCAAGATTTGTCATCTTATCTTCCGATCGATTTCCATTTCTCGTTTTTCGGCGTGATTTCGGGTGTCATCCTCTGATCGTGTGCCCTCCTGAGGCTGCTGCCGCAAACCTTCTGCGCGCCTGTCGTGGCGCACCAACCTGAAGAACATGCTCCAGGCCGCGATCACCATCGCTATTTCAATGAAGTAGAATGAGACGAACGTGCCGGTGGGTGGAGCGTACCATGTCGCGCATGCGGCAATCGCCGCACCGGCAACGCTGCCCACTCCCATGACAAGCGCACGCGCGGATTGATGACCGGACGCGCCGACAGCCTCCATGGGGATCGACCAAAGCGCAATCGGAACAACGAGCCAGCACAGATACCGCACGAAAGTGACCAGGGACACGTATTCGGCTCCGAACAGATAGGGCAAGATCGGCGCGCAGACGAATACTGTTACCGCAGCGGCAACACTGATGGACGATACCGCGAGCAGGATCTTGCGGACCCTCTGGATTGCATTATGCAGCCCTGACTTCGCAGCCCTTGCGGACCCAGGGTAAACCAGCCGGTGAACGGCTTCGACAGCAAGATAGCTGCTTTCCAGCATGCGGCGCGCGATACCATAGCTGGCTACGATTTCTGCAGACGTCATGAGACTGAGAACAAGCAGGTCGGCATTCTGCCGAACCGCGCGAAGGATGAAAGGTACGCTGAAATACAAGCCCAGCGGAACCTCTTCCCGGACAATCCGGAATTCCGGCTTACCAAGCGGCCGTATGGCGCGGATACAGGCTAGCAGAACAACAACATGAGCGACGAACTGCCAGGCTGCCCACTCAGCCACGCTGGACACACCGAAGACCAGGCAGCCGAGTGCAGCCGCAGCCGTTCGGGTCATTGCGTACCCGACCACGACCTTGTTGGCGGAAATGAAGTCGGAATGCGCTATGAAAATCTGCTCGGTCAGCAGGATGAAGCGGGTCAGGACAACATTGGTGACCATCATCACCGCGATGATGGCGAGGTTCGTCCCTACGCTATCTGCCAATGTGAAGAAGAAATTCAGCGCAACTGATCCTCCAATAACGAGAACCGATCCGCTGGCTATGATCAGGATGATGTTGTGTCCGAGAAGCGCTGGGTAGATTTGCAGATCGCGGGCGACGCGTCGGACAAGAGATTCGGCACCGCCAAGTCCGCAAAGGTGAATCGCGATGCTAGACACGGCCATGATTCCGACGAAGAGACTGAACTCGTTCGCGCCCAGCGTTTTTGCCAGTATGGCGAATGTCAGCAGTTGGGCCGCAGAACTGACGACCAGACTGCCTCCAGACGTGCTGTAGGCAATTAGCAACGGAAAGATCGACTGAAAGCGCACACGCGCTAATGCCAAGATCATCATGGCGTTTCTTCGCTGTTGCAAATTGGCCTCGAGGGAAGCGCTCCCTTATTTCGTCATGAACTATGCGAAATGTTGCCGGATGGAAATTCGTCCTTTGAAACTGGGTTAATGCCCCGATTGCCGACATATACGTCGACTGGGTGAAGTCGGCAGGGCATGTCGGACGATCCGTGGGGTCTTCCTGGGGAAGGGGTTTGGTAAAGCCGAACGCGCAGATGGAGTCGCAATCTGCCGGGTCCACATTCCTTGGATGCGTGAGGGCGTTCCTTTGCCTTACAGGACAAGGCGCGTGAAGGAACGATCGTACTTTGGAACAGATTTGAGGTCACATATGCCGTGATCCAATCCGTCCACGCAACTTGAGACATGCACTCTGCCTCTTTCGTGGATGGTCACACGCCGGCAAAGTTCAGCCGTTCAGCCAGTTTCCTTTCATGGGCTATGGGTAACCGGTATCCGAGCGCCGAGTAAAATCGGCAAGGCTGCTCTATACGACTAGACATTCATCCGGGCATTTTGTTGGATCACCCCTTGGGTTTGCCTATATCTGTCAGAAGTTTACGTTGGCAGATTTGCGTGATTTATGAAGTCTTCTGTCTGATGGTACACATCACGGGCCTCGGGCGTGAACGTTGCCGCCATGAAGACGTGAAACCCGCCTGGATATTCCCTATAGGTGGTCTTGACCCCGGCCGACATGCAAAGACCCGCAAATCGGCGTGCGTCGACAACCAAGAGATCGAGATCCCCATGGAAGATGGCAATGGGGGGAAGACCCTTCGGGTCTGCGTTTATCACGCTGAAATACGGCGATGCGGGATCGGCATCGCCTGCCCACCACTTACCGCATAAGAGAACACCCTCCACACCCAGCATGACATCCTTAGGTTCGACGTCACGGATCGCTTTATCCTTGAGCTCGAAATCCAGCCAGGGAGAATAAAGAATAAGCCCGTCCGGGAGTGATTTGCCGGCATCGCGCCGGCGGAGCGCCAGACCGAGGGCGAAGTTGCCGCCCGCGCTGTCGCCTGCGACAAAGGTCTTCTTTCGCTCGCGGCCGGCGGCGATCCGATCGTAAAGCGCATCCATCATGGGCGTCGCTTTGGTGTGATCATGTTCTGGCGCAAGGGCATAGAGGGGCACCGTTACGGCCGCATTCGTATGCTTCACCAGCTGCGTGATGATCAACCAATGGGCGTAGGCCAACTCGTGAATATAGCCGCCGCCGTGGATGTAGAGGATATGGTCTTGTGACGCCTTTCCCTTGGGCGTCAGCTGGACGACCTTCTGGTCCTGGAGCAGGAACTCCTCCACATCGCACATGGACCGCAACGACGCCGGGATGTTCGGCACGTTTTGTGTGCCGATGTCCTGAACGTGTTTCCTGAGAATGGCTTCGGTTTTGAAATTGTTGCTTCTGAACGACAGAAGCCACCGAGTGAAGCTTTGGGACAGACTCAAGACGCACCGCCGTTTCGCTGCAATGTTCACGGACTTATGTGCGAATGTGGTTACTCGCGATCAAGGTAACGATCCTGATAAGTCGTCTTGCCGCGGTTTCGAGGCGTCATGCGCGTTCCGGTGCCGGATTGGACGGAGGATCGTGGATCGGGAGTGGCGAACCGCCTTTTCATTGCCGCTTTGGCTGCTAGATTGCCTCGGTGAATATTCGGGGGTCTGTTCATGCTCTTGCGTTTGGTCGGCATCGTCGCTGTGGCGGTTCTCGTCTTGGGGGCCGCGACGCTCCGGGGACAAGCGCAGGATGCTGTCGGAGACTGGAGGGCGGCACTGGAATCGGCTGTCTGTCCCGGCGACTATGGCCAAGCCGCCAGTTACGACCTCGACACGATCATCGCAGTGGCGGCGAGCTATTCGACATCCAGCGTGGGCGATTTCGCCGGGCGGGCCGGCGTGAATGTTGTCGACTATCTGATGTCTGGCTCGACCATCGGACAGGCGCAGGATGGGCTAGGCTTTGCCAACCGCATGCTTGCGGCCAATGCGGCGGCGCTGCAGAGGCTTCGCGCCGATATCGAACGGTATGGCGACGGTGTGTGCCCGCTCATCGATGTTATCGAATCCGAAGGGCTCGGCGAGATTACGCGCAAGCAGGTCGAGGTTCGGGCCTATTACCAGCCGCAATCGCGCTTGGCGCAGGCGATGCTCAATTTGCATGGCTGCGAAGCAGGCGAAGCTGACGGGCTTTTCGGAAAGGGTAGCGTCACGGCGTGGAACCGCGCGGCGGATCGGGCCGACCTTGCACCCAAGGACGAGGGCACGCTTCCGATGCCGGGCGATGTTCTTGCGCTGGCAGCGGCCGGGCAGGGCGGCCCGTTATGCGCTGCGGATCTGGCGCGGGCGAAACCGTTCGATGGGCAGATATTGCTGCGTACGCTTGCGGCCTGTCAGGCGGGCAAGGCTCCGGAAACCGTCTGGGCGCCGGTCGGATGGCAAATTGCGGCGCTGGCGAGTGCGGAGGACACTATCGATTTGGATCGTCTGAAAGCCGGCCTCGCTGAGATCTTCGGCGCGTGCTCAGGGCAATTGGCGGCGATGGACGGAAACGACGGTAAAAGTGGTCCCGATCAAATCTATCTGTTTCTGAAAACCGTGTTTGCAGCGCTTCCCGATTGGCCGGGGGATCTGGCTTCGATCGAGGCGATCGCTTCGGCGACCCGCAAGGCAGTTTGGTCCGCGACTGGTATACCCGAAGACGATGAGGAAGGCCGCTGGAAGACCGCGCTGAGCCGGCTCGGCCTCGACTATTACAACGGCGAAGGCTTGCCGCGCCGGCCGGATGTCGGCATCTATCTGGTTGGCCTCGGCAATGAGCGCGCCGAACGCTGGATCGGCGGCGATGTCGCCCTGGTGCGCGCTGCGGTGGCCGGCGTTCTTCCCGATACACTGCCGGAAGGCATGGGCGAGGCGCTGGCCGGCCTGCTTCAGTCTGAGGGCGAAAGGGACGACGGATCGCTTTTTCCCGAGGCGGAAGGCGGGCTGGGTGCGAACACCTATATCGAGCCGTGGTGGGCCGGGGAGGGCAACAAGGCGACTGTCGAGCAGATCGCACTCGACTTCAGCGTCCCGATCAGCCTTGCCGACAGGGCGGTCGGGCTTGCGCAGGCGGTGGCGGACGACCCGGCCGTTTCCGCGCAACTGCGTGCCGACGGCAGCCATCAGGCCAATGCGATTGTTGCGACGCTATTGCTGGAAGGGTTCGTCGACGGACGCAAAGACCTGCCGCTCGCGCTGCAGCACTTCCAGGCGGCGGCGGACAAGGGCAGCAGCTTCGCTCTTCTGAGGCTCGCTCAGATGAACGAGCAGGGCTACGGCGTGCCGCAGAATATTGCGGCGTCGCTGAAGTATTACCGCGGCGCGGCGAAGCTGGGGCAGACGGCCGCAAGTCTCGCGCTGGCACGGTTCCACGAGACCGGCAAGCATGTGCCGCGCGACTGGGACAAGGCGCTTGCCTATTACCGGGCTGGTCTCCGCCTCGACGGTGAAATCGGCCGTCTGACCAACGGCGCGGCAGGCGTGTTCCAGGGGCGCCTGCTGAATGGCAGCGAGTTCTTTTCCGAAGGGCCGGGGCGCGCTCTGCTCGACGATGCCGGCAAGATCATCGGGGCGTCCGCCGGCGAGGAGCAGGACTGGACCACGCGGGCGGCCTATGTCGAGTTCGCGATTACTCTCGGCGACGCCTTTGCGGGGCTTGATGGCGGACCGACCGTCGATCTCGGTAAGGCCGCGGCGTGGTATCGCCTTGCGGATGACGAGGACGCGAATGGCAAGCTGACACGTATCCTGCTGGCGCAGCCGGAATTGCAGGCGGACGAAAACGAGCTTGCCCGACTGACGAAGGGCACGCTGCTGGGCCTTTATCGCTACGCGCCGGGAACCGAGGCATTCAAGGCGGCGGCGGACGAAATCTGCCAGCCTGCCGTACAGGGCTTCGCCGATTGCGTCGAGTTCCATCGGGTTGCGGCTCTTGGGGGGGGCGAACCGGATATCGTCGCCTATGCATATGAATGGTTGGCGCAGGCGGCAGCGTCCGAGGAGGCCGAACTGCGCGAACAGGGGCGGCTGACCCCCTATAACGAGTCGACTAGGACGCGTCCCGCCTATGCCATCGCCGGCTGGGTGGATGTCCTCTCCTATTACGGCGACTATGCCGGGGCGCTGGAGTCGCTACGCCTGGTGCGTGCCCTTCCCGCAGATGGCGAGGTCGGCGCGTCGCGTGGAGCCGCGTTCCGCCGTGCACTTGCCCGCCACCTAGAGGGCGGACCTGATGAGGCGTGGGATCCGCTCGAACGTGTTCTTCAGATGCTCGCCCAACGTGGAGACGAGGCGGCACGCGACCTGCTCGAACTGGCGTCGACCGCTGACGAGCCGAGACCGGATGTCTCGGTCGACATCGGTGCAGCTCGCGAACGCTTTGCCTTGGCCGAAGGTCTCTCGGGCAACAGTATGGGGTTGGCGCTGTCCGCCCGGCAACTGGCGAAGCTGGAAGCGGACGCCGGCAACAGACTGCGCGCCGTCGAGCTGGAACTGGTCGCGCTGAACGCCGACATGGCGCGCCACGCCATGACCGCTGTCTGGAACGGCAATATCGAGGCATCGCTCGGGCGGGTCTGTACGCTTTCCAAGGCGAGCGAGCGCCTTTACGCGCTCGACGAGGCGGCGATGGCGCTGACGCTGGCGAAGCGCGCCGTCAATGAACTGCAGGATGTGCGTCGGCGCATTTCCGGGCTGCCGGAACATCTGCAAATGTGTTTCCGCGACACGATCTCCGATCACTATCGCTGGCTGGCCGATCTCTTCATCAGCCAGGACCGGCCGGCCGAGGCGTCGACCGTTCTCGGCATGCTCAAATCCTTCGAGACCTTCGAATTTCTCGGTCGCGACACGGATTTCGCGGGCGATGCCTTTGCCACGCTGGAGATGAACCCCGCAGAAGAGGCGCTGTCCGCCAAGATCGATGCGGTTCGTCCGACCGTGACAGCCTTGAAAATCCGGCGGCGCGAATTGCTGTTGCAACGCAAGAGCGGCGAGTTGACCGGCGCGGAAGAGACCGAACTTGCCTCCTTGACTGACACGCTCGTCGCTTCGCGCGAAGAGATGGAAAAGGAACTGGAAGGGCTGATCGCGGCCTCTGACGCCGTGCACAGCACTGTCGTCGAGGATCTGGCGCGCAATGTCAGCTCGGTACGGGCGCATTTGCGCCGCGCCTTTGACGGAAAGGCGGCGGCGATCCAGTATGTCGTCCTGCCGGACCGGGTCGGCGCAATCCTTACGACCGCGGTCTCCGAAAGGGTGTTCAGCTGGACCGAATGGGAGGGCGCGCCGTTCACGGAAGAGCGGCTGAACGCCGGAATCGAATCCTTGCGAAAGGCGCTGCAGAATCCGGGCACCGATCCGAAGCCCGCCTCCAAGGCCTTGCACGATCTGGTTCTCCCAGGGGAGTTGATGCGCGAACTGGAGGATGCCGGTACGCAAACGCTGATCTTGTCGCTGGATCGCCGGCTGCGTTACGTGCCCTTCGCCGCGCTCCATGATGGCGAGCACTATCTGGTCGAGGATTTCGACCTGACGCATGCGACCGAAACGCGGTCGGTCGGAGGGGGCGGGGCATCGCCTGACCGTATCGCGGGGTTCGGAACGACCAATTCCTGGTACGGTCTATCGCCGCTTCCCGGCGTTGCCGACGAACTCTCCGCGATTGTGCGCGAGGGCGGCGAGGACGCGCAGGGGGTGGTCGACGGCACGATCCATGCCGACGCGGATTTCACCCGCGATACGATGGCGAGCGCTTTGATATTCGGGGAGCCGGACGAGCCGACGCTTGGCATCGTTCATCTCGCCTCGCATTTCATCCTCGGCAGTTCGGAGGACGATTCCTACCTGCTGCTTGGCGATGGTGACCGGCTGACCGTCGCCGACATCAAGGACAGTTTCGGGATGGATCTCGATTTCGCCGAGGTCGGTGTGCTGACCCTGTCGGCCTGCGAGACCGCGTATGGCCGGCGGGAGGCTGACGGCCGCGAACTGGAGAGCTTTGCCGCCGTCGCGCAGCAGAAAGGCGCGCTTGAAATCGTCGCCACGCTCTGGCCGATCAACGACCGTTCGACGGCAGTCTTCATGCAGGAGTTCTACAAGCATCAGATCGACAAGGGCCTGTCCGTCGCCAGCGCGCTCGCACAGGTGCAGCGGCAGTTCCTGCGCGGCGAGCACAAGGGGGCGAGCACCGACTTCCGTTCCGCCAAATCCAAACAGAAGGGCGCCGGCATGACCGTACCGGACGAGAGACATCCCTATTACTGGGCACCGATTGTCGTACTGGAGGGCACATCATGATGTCTCGTATCGCCTCGGGGCTTGCCACGGCCACCATTTCGGTTGCGCTTGTGAGCGGCCCCGCGTTCGGAGCGGAACCGGCCAGCTGCTACACGCTGGAGAAAGCAACGCCCGATTCCGGCGTCGGCATAATGACCATCGACCGAAGCGGGTCGATCACCTATGCGAAGACCGTCAATCCTTACGCGCCCTACACAGACTCCTGCGAATTTCCCGAAAACGGGTCGGTCACGTGTTCGCTCGAATGCGACGGCGGGCGCATCACGCTGATGCGGGTGCGCGATGGATTGCTCGCCGAGTTTTCGAACCGGCGCGTGGAATCGGTCCGCATGGAAAGCGTCGTTACCGCACTTGGTGCCATGGAAGCGGATGGCGCCGTGATCGACGGCAGCTTCTTCCTGAAACCGGCGCCTGATGCGGTATGCCAAGCCTCCGACAAGCTTGCCCAACCGCTTCTGATGGAACCCGGCGATCTCTATCCCGCCGTCAAACGGCTGGAGAAGTATCTGCTGGTGGGCGGCTATTTCGCCGATGCGCCGGACTGGTACTACACGGCGGAAACAGCGGAAGCCGTGAAGCTGTTCCAGAGCGAAATCGGCGTCGAACCGACAGGCAAGACGGATCGCGACCTGTTGGCGCTCATCGGCGTTCATGCCACCTATGCTTTCGGAGGATGCTGAGTTCCGGCAAGCGATGCAGGTATTCTCCCCGATCCTTTCCCTTGCGGACGTCTTTCGTAGCCTGACGGCAAAGTCGATTGCCGTCGCGGTCGTGGCGCTTTGCGTCTTCGCGGCCGATGTGCCGGCTGCGTCCGCTGACGGGAGTAGCGGATCGTCCGTTAGCTTCCGCTATGTCGGTGACGCCGAAAACGATGAGGTCGTGATCTATCTCCGGGCCGTTCGGCGCTTCATCAACGCGAAGACCGAAGCCGATTTCTCCGCCGCTCCCGATGTGACGACCGCGGTCGCGCGATACGGTTCTGTTCAGAGAAGCGAAGCCGGCGCGCTCGTTACGGACATCGACGTCAACCGGCAAAGCGTTTCGCGGGGATCGAGCCCTGAAAGCGAGACGATGGACCCGTTCTATCCGGTAAGGACCGGCCGATACAGGATCGAAGACGGGGACACGGGCGAACGATCGCTTCGTTATTTCGAGAAGGACGCGGAGGGGACGTTTGTCGAAACCGGTCTTCCGGAGGACGAGGCCGCAAAGGCGTTGGTGTTTCTGGACGGGGCGCCGTTCTATGCGCGGTTCGGGCGCTATCTTGACGGCAAGATCTTCATTGTCGGGGAGGCGGTCGATCCGGGACCATCCTTCAACGATGTCCTTGGCGACAACACGACCTGGCGAACGATCACCCTGAAGGATGTCGGCACGCGCTGGGGGCGGGAAATTGCGCGGTTCTCCATCGAGGCCGGCGCTCAGGGCAGCGTGCCGCTCTCCGTGCGATGGACCGCCGATGTCGATGTCGAAACCGGGCTCGCCGTGCGTGTCAGCCGCGAAATTTCCTCCGACAAGCCGTCTCCCATGCAGCGGGCCGATGGAAGCACTTCGTTGCTGCATGTCGCCTGGCAATTCGACACGCAGTATCGTCATGCGTCGGTGCCTGTCGATCGCTCGACATTCGAGGTGGTCAACCCGTCATTCATGGCGCCCGGCGGCGACCGGGTCACCGATATCGCTTTCGTCCCATCGAGCGGGTCTTTGATCCTCCTGGAGCAGCCGGCGCCGGGCGGGGCTGGCAAGAGCCGGCAGACGCTCGGGATCTGGAATGTCAGAAGCCAGAAGGTGACGAAGGTCATTCATTCGGACTTCGGCGGCCGCATCTTCGGTTCCTCCAGTTCCTCGGCGCTGCTACAGGCCGATGACGATCTCTCGATCAAGGGCTTCATCATCCAGAAGGATGGCTTCGAAGGGTTCGGCCATTTTCTGAGGTTTTCGAGCGAACAGAATTTCACGGCGATGGATGTTCTCGGGGTCTACGCGGCGGTCGGGACCAATCTCGGACAAATCGGATTCGTGAATGTGGGCTATGACGAAGAGATGGGGCTATCCGACATTTCACCAGAGTCGATCATCGCCATCTCCGCGTCGGAGGCGACGAAACGTATCGCCAGCCTCGATCGGGCCGGTGTCCTTAGGGTCGATGCGCTGGATTTCCCGGATCGGTGCGGCACAACGGACTTCCTGTCGGCATACTGCAAGGACGGCCGGATTTCGCTCGGGGACCGGTTGGTCGAAAAGAAACTCGGCTCAACGCAGTGCCTAGAGGTGAGCTCGCAAAGCCTGCGTCTCTCCCCCGACGGCGCTATGCTGGCATGGGCTGAGCCGGATGCCACCCCGGACTGCCGTCCGAGCGGGCGGATCACTATCGAGACCCTGGAATCGGGCCTGCGGCGCACGGTCGAAGGGACGGCCTTCGCATTTTCCAAAGACAGTGCAAGTCTGGTCACCGATGCGGGCGTTTACGGGCTGGGAGCGGGCGATCCGCAAGTCGAAGCGTTCGATCGCGCGATCGACGGTGCGAAAAAGCTGATCGTGGCGGACGATGCCGCGCTGGCATTCGTCCTTGCGGGCGGCGACTCCGTCTTCATGGTCGATCTCAAGACGCGTTCCGTTCTCGGCGATCTGGTTGCGGAGACGGGCTATGAGGATGTCTCCGCCATCCTGGCGCGGGCGGTTGCCGACAAGCGTCTCTGGTCCGTCACCGCCAACGGGATATTGATCGCCGAACAGCCCGAGACGAACAGGACCGAATATCAGGACCTTCTCGCGCTTGCGGGCGTGAACGCCGCCGATGCTCGTCTGATCGATGCCGATATCCGGTGGCAGGGACGGGACATCCTTCTGGCCTACACGGTCAGCGGGTCGGACGGCGACCGGACACATCTGGCGCGGATGACAGGGCGCGGGTGGCGGCATCTCGGCGATTTCGAAGCACCTTCACTGCCGCTGTCGCGTGCGCTCGCCGTGGACGATGGACAGGTGTTTCTTCTCGCAAGCGACGGACTCGTGGTTCTGGATGGCGAAGGCGTCGCGCTCCGCAAGCTTTCGGCGGATATCGTTCCGGCGGAAATCACCGATGTGAAAGCCGGGCGAGGGCCGTGGCAAGGCCGCCCGATCTTCATCCGGAATACCGATCCGGAAGGGTCTCTCCAGACCGTCAGCCTCGCGATCGGTCGTATCGATGGTGATGCGGTGACGTTGGAAAGGAGCTTTCCGCTGCATGCGCCCGACCGCTGGAACTTCACCAGCGATACGCCGCTCGCCATCAGCCCGGACGGGCGTTACGCCGCGGTGGCGAACATGCGGGCGCCGGACAATGGACGGTGGTCGGAGAATGTCTCGCTGGTCTTCATCGTGGACCTCGCAGATGGCAAGCGCACCGCCGAGATTTTCCCCGGCTGGCAGGGGAATGTCACAGCGATGGAATTCGATGCCTCGGGCCGGATGCTGGGGATCGGAACGGATAGCGGCAGCGTGGTCCTGGAGGATCTGCAATCCGGGGCCGTCCGCCAGACCTTGCAGGCGCATGACGCCGCGGTCGGGTCGTTGTCCTGGAACGGGAGCGGTCTCGTCACGCGCGGGCGTGAGGGCGTGATCCGGATATGGGAAACCGCCGACATCGACCTAGACTATGCCACGCCGGTCTATGGCGACCGGTTATACGACATCGCCTTTGGCATGCCGGCCAACGACCAGATGGTCGCCGCGATCTTCGACCCTCTCTACGGCGCACGCTCGAAGAATTTCGAGGGCAGTGTGGTCCTGACCTCGGACGGCTATTATGCGGGCGACAAGAACCGGCTCCGGCGGCTGAGCTTCATCGATACGTGGGGCGGCAGCGTCGATCTCTTCGAGGCCGATATTTTTCGCAACCGGCCCGATATTGCCCTGTCGCGGGCAGGGCTGATCACGCCCGACCGCGAACTCCTGCTGGCCCGGCTGCACGAAAAGAGGCTTCTCGAAACCGGCAGCGGCAGGCCGTCGACCATGACGCTCTCCGCGGCGGCGGAGTTGACGGTCGTGCAGGAGACCGATGCGATCACCGGATCGGACAGCGCGGAATTCACCTTGTCTTCCGACGGGCAGGCGGGCCTGCGGACGGTGGAATTGCGCAATAACGGGATCGTTCTGGAAAGGCTCGGCATTTCCGCAGCATCGGACGGGCAAGCCCTGCATGTTCCGCTGGAGCCGGGATTGAACCGGATCCGGTTCACCGAAACCGATCCGCGGGGCGTGCAGCGGACACTGTTCAGGACGACCATTCGCCGCGCGCCGCCGGAGGGCATCGCTCCGCCCAAACTCTATGTGTTTGCCGTCGGCGTCTCGGATTACAGCGACGATGCGCTCGATCTGACCTATGCGGCCAAGGATGCGCGCGATATCGGCGCCTATTTCGGCGGCACCGCCGATGCGGTCGTGCATGTCGCCACCGATGGCGAGTCGACCGCCGATCTGGTCGACGAGGCGCGGCGGTTTTTCGCGCAGGCCCGGCCGCAGGACAAGACGCTCTTCTTCTTCGCCGGCCATGGCCTGCTCGACGACGACTACGGCTACTATCTGGGAAGTCACGAAACGGATCTGGACGACCTCGCGAACAGTGCGATCCCGTTTCGAAGGCTCGAATCGATTTTCGACGATACGAACTCGCTTCACCGCGTCATGCTGATCGACGCCTGCCATTCCGGCGTCATCGACCCCAGCCTGAAGACCGACAAGCGGGTCGCCTTCACGACCGGGGCGGTGGTCGCGCGCGATGCGCGTGGCGCGGTACCGTTGGCTCGCAGGAAGAACACGGTTTCGCTGGAGGACAGTTACGAGGTCCTGAGGGCGAATTTCCTCGACACGAAATCGCGCTCCGGAGCGAATATCATCTCCGCCTCCGGCGGCTTCCAGTTCGCCTTCGAAACTCCCGATGTCGCCAACGGTCTCTTCACCCATGTGCTTCTCGACGGGTTGCGATCAAGGAAGGCGGACAGCAATGGCGACGATGCGGTGGAGCTCAGCGAGCTGTTCCGATATGTCAGCGCCAATGTGCTGGAACTCTCCGGGGGCCGTCAGATGCCATCCGTGCGCAGCGAGCCGCAATATAGCCAGTTCACCCTGCAGTGATCGCACGGGACCCTAGTCACGCGTCGTTTCCTCATGCAGTTGGAGCATGGCTTCGGCATATCGCGGGCGGTTTTCGCGGATCCGGCTGATCTGATCGCCGAAGACGTCGATGAAGGTGTCGAGCGTGTCCTGGAAGAAGATCTCTGCCGCTTTCTGCGAACAGAGGCTCGCTTCGACGCAGAGGCCCAAGCGATTGAAGAAATAGACCACTTCTCCGAAGGCGTCGGCGTTTTCCTTCTTGCGAAGGACGATTGCCGCGACCTTGTTGCTGACCACGCGGGCGAGCGCCGGATCGTCTGCCGCGGCGGTCATGTCGGCGGCTGGCACCTGCGCGAAGCCGGATGCGATCTCGTTCGACAGCTTTTCATAGGCCTCACGAGCCCCACGGGTCTCCCAGACATCGATCAGGGCCAGTGTTTCGCTGGCTTTCGACGCCTCGACGCGCTGCTTGTATTCATAGATGCCGAAAAGTGCGGCGAGGACGCCGAGCACAGAGAAGAACCCGCCGAGCGCGTCCCACCACCAGACGTCGATGAAGAGAAAGCGGTGCTCCCGTTCGCCCTTGGCCTGATCGCCGGACGTGTTTTCGGTCTCGTCGCTCATTACGGACAGTTCTTGGAGAGATCGAATTGCGCGTCGGGATCGAACGGGCCGTCATAGGTTTCGAGAAGCCCCTTCAGGCAGGTGGCCGTCTGATCATCCAGCGTGTATCGCGCCTTGGCTTTCGGAGCCGCGTTCGCCATGCCGCCGATCGTGGGCATCAGCGACAGGCCGCCGCGCGGCTTTTCCGCGTCGGGATCGACGCAGCTGGTGGTGTCGAATTCGATGCGCTTGCCGTCTGCTTGCGACGACGCAGCGGCGAAGGAGTCGAATTTCTCCAGGAAGCAGGTCGCCGCCTGTCTGTCGAGGACGACGAGATCGTCGCAGACATAGCATTCCGCGAAAGCATTGTGGCTCGATATGGCGAGCAACCCGGACAGGGCTGCCAGAAGGAAAGGTCTCATTGGGCCTCCAAACATCAATCCGCGATCCGCTTGGCCGTAATTTGCGATTAATTGATGTCTATGAGGGGGCGTGCAAACTGACAAGTCTTGCTTGCTCTTGATTCCAATGGCCAAAATCATGGATATCCGGATTTCGGCGACCATGCCCGGAGGGACCTTCTTGGAATATCGATATCCTGGCGGCATCGCCGCGCGGCGGAAGTGACGCCGATGGTGGGGATCCTCGCCTATGCCGGCATTGCCGGTCTCGTTGTCAGTTTCGTCATCGGGATTATCGGCTTCATGATGGCCGTCCGGCCCTGGCCGGCCTATGTGGCCTATTGCCGGAAGGAAGGCATACGTCCCGGTTTCTTCTGGTCGAACCGGTATCTCGACGCGATCGAACCCGAATCCCGACGCCGCGCCGCCAGGAGAGGCGTCATGCTGCACGGGGCGGGGCTGGCCGGCGCGGTGATCTTCTTTCCTTTCGTAATTCTTGCGGGTGTCGCGTCTTGAGCCGCCCGACCGTTTTCGCCGAGGCCGGACCGTGCAACTGATAGGAAGAGTGCTCTTTGGCGGCATCGCGCTGATCATTTGGCTGGCCGTTTGGCTTATCGGCCAACCGCCCGCAATCTCCATGTTCTGGGAGAGAGCGGACGCCATCGTTGCGACGCATGAAACGCGCGAGGTCTATGACGGGCTGGGTATCGTCCAGCGTACCGACCCGATCATCGAGGTGATGGGCGGCGCCAACCAGCGCAGGCCGATACGTCTGATCGTCGAGGACGCGGTTGGCGACAGGGACGCCGCTATCGCTCAATGGCCGGTGGGGCTGACGGTTTCTGTCCGCGTATCGCCGGGCGGGGACGTTGCCTATCCGTCGTTCAGGCGCCCCTTCATGATAATCCCCGCCGTTGCGCTGACGATTATTCTCGTCGTCCTGGCGTTTATTGTGTTCAGGCCCTTCCATGAGAAGCGTTGGAAGGCCCAGGGCGGCGAAGCCGCGCGCAAGAATGCCGGGCTTTCGTTCAGACCGATCGCGTTTTTGTTCGGGCTCGCCTTCACTGGCATCCCGCTGGTGCTGGCCTATTTCTTCTGGACCTTCGGCGACCCGCCACCCTATTCGATCGCCTGGCCGCGATCTGACATGACGGTGGCATCGTCCACGGTTCGGCGTCATCAGGTCGGCAACGGTACGGTCGCCGCCTATGTGGATGTGATGGTGACCTCCTCCGACCGCGTGGACAATGGCGGCGTTCCTCTCGAGGGCATCACCTGGGGCTGGATCTCGATCCCCGAGGCGGAGAAGTTGCGCGAATCCCGCTACCTTCCGGGCGAGACGGTCCGCGCGATGCAGTCGCCGGACGGCAAGCTCTATGTCGTGCGCTGGCGGTTCGCCGATTTCCTGGCGATTATCATCATCCCGCTGGGTCTGATCATGGTGCCAATCGGCCTGTTCGCCTTCCGATTGGCCTTCGGCTAGGGGCTGTCAAAATGCCGGGTCCAGATCACCATGAGCGTATCGTTCGCGAAGCGACGTGGCTTGCCCCGCTGGCCGGTTTCGGCGCGAGCACGCTGGCCGTCCTGTTCGTCAACGAGGATATCCTCGAGAACTCCGAGATGACGATGCTGGCGTCCGGCGCCATCGCCGGCGGCACGCTGACCATGCCGCTATTCTGGCGCTGGCTGGTTCCGGTGCAGGGCGGTTTCGGCATGGTCCGCTCCGTTTTTGCCGGCGCCTTGTCTGCGATCTCGGCCTCCATCCTGATGTGGCCGGCGGCGTTAATCCTGCTTCTGGGCGACGGGTTCGATGCCGACGTCTCGCTGTTCGGCGCGATATGGCGCGGGGCCGGCGTATCGCTCTACTTCGCGCTCCTCACAAACATCTTTTTCGGCTGGATCACGATTCCTCTCGGAATGGCGGGGGCCGTGCTCGTCACGCTATGGGCGAGGCGGCGGAACCTCTCCGCCTGAAAAGATGGTCCGGCCAGCCGTTGCCTTTTCCCACGCGGAAAACGGCTTAAGATGAGGCCTCGGGCATCGTTCGGGGCGATTGCGAGGACATATGAAGATCCAGTGCGAATGCGGCCACATGATCCATGATGGTACCGACGGACTCGGTCACAAGGGGCATCTGATTCCGGACCGGCGCTGGGACGAACTGGCCGATGCGATCGATGCCGCCATAGAGACAGGAGAGACGCCCCGGCATCGCGAAGCCGCTGCGATGCGCATGCGCGTTCTTCTCAACGAGATGTCCCGCACGGTGTGGCAATGCGATGCCTGCGGCATGCTCTACATGGACAACGGTCACCGCCAGTTGCGCGCGTTTCGTCCGGCCGGGGACGAGGATGTTCTCGGCATTCTCTCAGGCCGTTAGACTACCGCCGAACCAGAGAAGAAAGCCGCACCGGCTGAGCCGATGCGGCGTGGATTTTGCGGATAGGCGAGGCGGCCAGGCTTGACGCCTCAGGTCCGGGTTTCAGTTCACTTCGCGAATTGCGAGCCGGGCGGGCAGGAGAAGGATCCGGTGCCGCCGTTCCAGTTGTAGCAGCCGCGCGAACTCGCAGCGTCGATGTCGTCGGCGATGCCTTTCAGATCGTCCCGGTCTCCGGCGAGCATCTTGGCCTCTTCCATCAGATCGGCCTTGTCCGGAATGTCGCCGGCCTCGCCGATCGGATCATTGGTGATGTTGTTGCGCAGATGCGCACCGGCGAGGACGAGAATGGCATCCTTGCGTTCGCGGCCGAGGGCGATCAGCTGATTGGAAAGCTCCATCTGCTGTTTCGCGCCTTCCGACATTTCGTCGGCGGCAAAAGCCTGTGGGGCCATCATGCCGACGATGCAGGCTGCCAATGCGATATTCCTTGCTGAGATCATATTCGGGTTCCTCCTCGTTCATGATCTGAAGACGGGACGGCACGGCACCGCCCCCGGAAACGTTACTTTGCGATCCAGCCATAAAAGTGGCTTCAATTCCAGTATGTTGGGCAATTTTCGGGCCTTTTCGGCGCCGGGCACAAGATTGCGACGACAAAGCGGCGCAAGTACTGGAATATCCTCGGCAATCGTCTAACATTCTGCTACGTCAGGGTTGGGGGAGGTGCCTTTGGTTTTCGTATGCGCGAAGGGGGCGCGGGCGGCCCTGCTGTTGTTCTGTCTGGTCGGTGCTCCTTGGCTGACCGCGAGTGCCCAAACACTTTCCGAAGACGATCTGATAAGAAAGACCTTCGACCTGACGATGCAAGGGCGCGCCTTTGTCGATTCCGGCAATTTTGCGGAGGCCGAACGCCTGTTTCGCGAGGTGCTGGAGATGCAGCGCCAGGCGGCGACGCCGTCGCCGCTCTCTGTGGCTTCTGCGCTCCATAATCTGGCCGCCGTGGTGGCCCGACAGGGCCGGATCGCCGAGGCGGAACCCATGGCGCGCGATGCGCTGGCGATGCGCGAGGCCAATAGCGCGCTTGACAATGCGCTTGTGCAGTCCTGGCAATTGCTGGCCTCCATCCTGAAGGATAGCGGTCGACTGGCGGAGGCCGAGGAGATGGCGGCCAAAGCGGTCGAGCGAACGCTGAACGGTTCTGATGTAGACCGCACCGATCTGATCAGGAATGCGGCGACGCTTGCGGCGCTGCAGGCTGAGAACGGCGATCTCGGCTCGGCCAAACAGTTGCTCGGCCAGTTGACCCCGATGTTGCCGGATCTCTCCGCCTACGATCGAGCGCAGGTGCTCAATGTCGCCGGCCGGATCGCGTCGCTGGGTGGTGAAACGGCCAATGCGGAGACCTTTTACCGGGAGGCGCTATCGCAGGCGGCGGGCCTGCCGCGAACAAAGGACTGGACCGCGCAGGACGATGCGACGCTCCTCAACAATCTCGGCGCGCTCCTGTCTCAACAAGGACGTTTGGCGGATGCCGAGGGCCTGTTCGAAGACGGCGCACGGGTCCTGTCGGAAGCAGGGCTCGGACAAACGCCGCTCGCCGCCACGATTTTCGATGGGCTTGGCGAGGTCTATCGCGGGCAGTTTCTGTTTCAGGAGGCCTTCGATACGCAGCGCAAGGCACTCGATATTCGCCTTGCCATTTTCCAGTCGCCGCACGCGGAGATCGGGGTTTCTTTCTCCAATATCGGTCTGACATTGTTGCGCGCGGGCCAGACCGAATATGCAGTGGCCTCGCTGGAGAAAGCGGTGGCCATCCAGCGCGCGACCGGCGATATCCTGCGGCTCGCCCGGGCGGAGTCAAACCTCGCTACCGCCTATTTTCTCCTGGGACGTTCCCAAGAAGCGATAGGCGTTTCGCGCGAGGCAAGTGTAATCTTCGAGAAGAACCGGCCGACAGGGCATTCTGATGTTGTTACGTCGCTTTTCAATCTTGCTTGGTTGCAACTAAGCGCCGGGGAGGCGGAGCCTGCGCGTGATGTCGCCCGCAAGGCGCTCGATCTATACAAGCTCAATACAGCGCGGCTTGGCGCGGACGAGACGATCGGCGCGGCGGAACTGCGTGAAAAGCGCCGGCAGGTGATGGCGATGGTCGCCGCGCTATGGGAGACCGACCCTGTGACAGGGATCGACGAAGCCTTCCGTTCTGCGCAATGGGCGCAGTCATCGACGGCGGCGCAAGTGGTCCGTCGGGTCGCGGCGCGATTTGCGGCCGGTGAGGGCGAAATCGCCGACTTGGCGCGGCGAAAACAGGATCTGGTCAATGACTGGCGGGCGGCGGACAGGCAGTTCCTGAACGCTGTCGGCACCTCCGGGGCCTCGAATGAGGTTTCGGTCAGTCTGCAGGGCCGCATCGATACGATCACCGCGGAAATCAGGACGCTCGACGACGAGATCGGGGCGCGTTTTCCCGATTACGCCCGGCTGACACAACCCGACGTGCTTTCGGTGGCCGATATCCAGGCCCTGCTCGAGCCGGACGAGGCTCTGCTAATGCCGGTGACGACATCGGACGAGACCTATGTGTTCGCGATGAACCGCGACGACGCGAGATGGGCGCGGACGCCGCTGTCGGAACAGGATCTCGACGGGAAGATCCGGGCGCTACGCAAGGATCTCGATCCGCTTGGGGCTGCCCGCGCCGCCAAGCGCCTGAAGCAACCGCAGGCCGTCAGCGGCCCGACATTCGACAGGGCGACGGCGTATGATCTCTATGGGAAGCTGATCGCCCCGATCGCTGACGTGCTGGACGGGCGCGGCACGGTGCTCGTCGTTAAGGAAGGGGCGCTCGCCGGCCTGCCTTTGTCCGTGCTGGTCGCTTCGCCGCCCAACGGGGCGGATTCCGATCCTCTGGCGCTTCGCGACACCGACTGGCTCGTTCGTCATCATGCTTTCGCGACGCTACCCTCTGCGATGAGCCTGCAGACGCTGCGCCGCTTTTCCAATCCGCGCCAGGCCGAGGCGGTCTTCGCTGCGTTCGGCGATCCGGATTTCTCTGGTAGCGAGGAGACGGAGCAGCCGGTGCAGATCGCAGGCTACTTCAACCGCGGAGTTGCGGATACGCGCGCGGTGCGGTCATTGCCGCCGCTGCCGGGAACGCGTCGCGAGGTCGAGGGACTGGCGAAGCTGCTCGGCGTTTCCGACGATGCGATTCGCTTTGGTGGGCAGGCGACCGAGGAGGCGGTGAAGAATTCGCAGCTTGTCTCGAAAGCTGCCATCGTCACCTTCGCCACGCATGGGTTGGTCGCCGGCGATCTCGACGGCCTTGCCGAGCCGGCGCTTGCCTTTTCGGCCCCGCAAACCCCAAGCGATCTCGACGACGGATTGCTCACGGCCTCGGAAGCTGCGGAACTCGATCTGGCTGCCGACTGGGTGATCCTGTCAGCTTGCAACACCGCGGCGCCGGACGGGACGCCGGGCGGCGAGGGGCTGTCGGGGCTCGCCAGCGCCTTCCTTTATGCCGGCGCGCGTTCGCTGCTTGTGTCGCACTGGCCGGTGCGAGACGATGCCGCTGCCTTGCTGACGCAAGGCGCGATAGCGGCGCGGGCGAAGGACGCAATCATCGGCCATGCCGAAAGCCTGCGGCGCTCGATGCTATCCTTGCTCGAGGATCCCGATTTGCCGGGCGGTTCGCATCCCTCTGTCTGGGCGCCGTTTGTCGTTGTCGGATCGAACTAGACCAATGAGAGGTATAGATACGCTATGAAGTACATTCTCTCCGTCCTTGGGTTCTTCTTCATGTCCGGCAGCGCGCTTGCGGCACAATGCATTGCCGAGAACGCCTCATACGAGATGGCAACAAGTAGAGAGGCGCGGCTGACGCTGGAAAAACGTGCCGAGCCTGCGGGCTATTCCGATCTGGAAATTACGGTCAGGGCGGAGGGCAATCCGAACCGATTCAGCTTCTATCTCACGGCCTCGAACGGCTACGGGAATTATTACGCGATCGCCGATGACGAGGCGGTCTCGGAAAGCGGGATGATCGTCTTCTTCTTCCGGCAGCAGGGCGAGCGGCTGGCGTCCTATGAGGACTTGCCGGCCTCGGGCTCGCCCGCACCCGACGCGATCTTCCTGCCAATGCTTGGAAGCGGGCTGTGGTACGGCACCAACGGAACTGACAATCCGGTCATGATCCCGACCGAGATCTGGTATCTGACCGGTTGCAAGTAGCGCTGTCAGGTGCTGATCAGTTTGTGGTCAGCGCGTACGTGTCTGCGAAATCGCTCTTGTTTTCCAGCGTGACCTCGAAGGGACCGGTCGCGCCCGGCGTCCAGCCGCATTGGTTGATATTGCTCGAATCCGTCTGTGAGCAGACGATCGCGCCGCGCGAGTCGCGCACGAACAGATCGATATCCGCCTTGCCGAGACCTTCGGAATAGACTTCGGCGAACTCGCCGCCGACGAAATTCAGATCGCTGTATCTATGGCTGGAATGCGCCGCGAGGCGGCCTTCGGTATAGACTGCCTGGCCTGCGAGGCCCTTGGATCCGGATGTCCGGATATCGGTGGCGAGCCCGGCGATCACATCGCTGCCGCCCGAAAGCCGCACGGCTTCTTCAAGCCAGCGTTCCCAGCTGAATGTCTCCCCCGAAATGTCGCCAGCGTCTTCGCCGCTATTTTCCAGCGTGCCAAGCGCGCCAGCTTTCATGCCGGAATCCTTGCGCAACCTTGCCGCTGAAAGCATGAGGACTGGATCGGAGGTCTCGATTGCCCGGTCGTGTAATGTACGCGACATCCGGATCAGTTTCAGTGCGGCCGCCTGCGGGTCTTCCGCGGCCGACTGGCCGTAGCTCGTTGTTGCGACGGCGCTCGCAAGGATCAACGCGGAAACGCCAACCGCGCGCAAGGAAATTTTCATAATCTGTGGCTCCAGCCTTCACTTGCCCCGACGATCAATCATCAGCCAGAATTCGGCACTAAAAGGGCAGAGAACGCAACCGGTTGGCAGCCGACATGCTTTGGCCTAGAAAAGTTGCGGGGCCGCAGGGGAGTTGGAAACCGCATGTCGCGATCGACGATTTTGCGCCGCATTGCCGGCTTGACCGCAGCTGCCATGCTGGCAGGCTGTGTCTCGGTCAATGATACGCTGAACTCTTTCTCGGAAATCCAGGTCGAGCAAGCGCCGGGGTTGACGGCGCAAGACGACGGCATGAGCGCTGACAGCGATTTTGTGGCGCTGGCTTTTTCAGGCGGCGGCACGCGCGCCGCGGCCTTCGCCTACGGAATATTGAGCGAAATGCAGGAGACCGCGATCCCCGGAAAGAAAGGTATATCGGCTTTCGATGAAATACGGTTCCTTTCCGGAGTATCCGGCGGATCGGTGACCGCAGCCTATTTCGGTCTCAAGGGAGCGCGCGGTTTTTCCGACTTCAAACAGCATTTCCTCGTCAGGAACGGCGAGGAATATATGCGCACTTCGAAGCTCGATCCGGTCAATCTGCTTCGTGCGGCGAGCGGCGGCGTCAACAGCCGGGAAGGGTTCGGGCGCTGGCTGGACGAGAACCTGTTCAAGGGCGCGACGTTCGCAGACCTCTATCGTAACAAACAGATCACCACCTGGATCAACGCGTCGGACATCTACAACCGGACGCCGTTCACCTTCGAGCCGGAGACTTTCCGCGCCCTTTGCAGCGACCTGAACAGGCTTCCGGTCGCCGAGGCTGTCGCGGCGTCGGCGGCCGTGCCCATCGTCTTCTCGCCGATCGTTCTCGAAGCCTACGGGCCGCGCTGCAGTTACGAGCCGCCGGCATGGCTGACCACGGCGGCCTACAATACTGAGGCTTCGGCCTCGCTGCGCGCCTATGCGCGGGCGCTGCGCAATTACCGGGATCCGGAGAAGATGCGCTACGTCAAGCTGCTCGATGGCGCAGTGACCGACAATTTCGGCCTGACCGGTATCTCGATCGCGCGGGGTCGCGCGCAGACCCGACACGCTCCTTTCAGCGAGGAAGAGGCGGTGGCGCTGGAACGCATGGTTTTCATCGTCTCGAATGCGGGCCGCGAACTCGATGGCGACTGGGCGAACGAGGTCGCCGGTCCGGGCGGTCTCGAACTTGTGTCGGCGATCGCGGATACGGCAATGGCGTCGGCGACGCGCGAGGGCTTCGACGCGTTCAAGGCCGCGATGGAAAGCTGGCAGCAGGATCTGATTGCCTATCGCTGCTCGCTGAGCAGTGCGGAGGTCAGGAAATTCGGCGGCGATCCGCGCAAATGGAATTGCCGCAACCTGAAACTCTATGTCGCCGAACTGCGCTTCGACCAGCTCGATAGCCAGATGGAGGCGAAACTGAACCAGGTTCCCACGCGGCTCAAACTGCCGGGCGAGCAGGTTGATCTGTCGATTGAGGCAGGTCGCCTGGCGTTGCGCCAGCACCCGGTCTTCCGCAATTTCCTGCGCTCCTATGAGGGGATTTCGTCCAAGGGCAAACGCCGTATTTCGCCGGACTGACGTAAAAAAAGCGGCGGAAAATCCGCCGCCTTCAAAACCGGTTTCGCGAAGAGCCAGCTTACTTGTAGCCGAGCTTCGTGAGAACCCAGTCGGCATAGTTGCCGGTGCGGGTATAGGCGGAGAATTTGGCGTCGCGATTGCAACCGACACCATCTGTCGAGGCGAGGCCCCAGCTGACGATACCCGCCTGTATGTATTTGCCTTCGCCGACGCCGATGACAAGCGGTCCGCCGCTGTCGCCGTCGCATGCGCCGCGCGGGCCTTCCGGCGTGCCCGAACAGATCATGTTCTCGGTGAGCGGCACCGGAACCCTGTCCAGCATCTCATCCCAGAGCGTGTTGGCGTCGTTGCCGGACAGGGCAAGCGCATCGGCCGCCTGCTGGAAGTAGCCGGCCGCCGCCTTCATCGGGCCTGCGAGAAGGGCCGCGTTGCAGATATTGCGATCGATAATCTCGATACGGCCCTCGCGGAGTTCGCGCGACGGCGTGCCAGCTTCAGTTCGACCCCAGCCGGTCACGATCGTTTCGGTGTTCGGCTTTTCGAGGATATCGGCATATTCGCCCGTGGGAATCGTGATCGTCTTGAAATTCGCGTTGGGCACGCGTGCAAGCTTGATCAACGCGATGTCGTTGTCGAAACCGTTGGGATCGTAGTTTTCGTTGACGATGATTTGCTGAACTTCAACGAAATCGCCCTCATTGGAAATGCGGTTCGTCCCGACCATGATGCGGGTCTTGGCCGGATCGATGATGTAGTAGCCGTCCTGGCGCTGCTCGACCACGCAGTGGGCCGCCGTCAGTACCCAGTCGTTCTGGATCATCGAGCCGCCGCAGAATTGCGAGAGAAGATCGCGTTCGACGTCGACGCGCATAAGGGCGACCTGCCACGGCCAGGCACCGTCTGCGGCGATCTTGCCGTTCAGGACGCGAGAGCGTTCTTCTTCGGAGCTGCCTTCCAGCATCGCGGCCTTTTCCGGGCTCGCCGCGAAGTTGAACGGCATGTCCGGCGACCCTTCCTTTTTCTCCCACATCGGTTCCGCCGACGCCATCGCCTGCAAAACAAGGGCGATCGCCGCGGCGCCGGCGATCTTGCTCAGTATTTTCCTCATAATCAGTCCTTTCAGTGTTGCGATTGTGTTGCCTCTAGCGGGTATCCGGAAACTGTCACAGCCAGTTTCCGATCAGTATGAAAGACGACCAGAAATAGGGATGGGAAAATCCCGTTGACGCGTCGGCCTTGCGTTTTTGTTTCGACATTGCGGCGCGTTCGCCCCCTTCGGAGGCTGCGAGTGTTTCGCTGCCGCGCATCATGGTTATTTGGGCGGCGCGCAGCGCGTCAGCTTTCGACATGCCGCCGCGCATCATGTTGTCGTAGAAATCCTCCATCAGCTTCGCTGTCGCTTCATCGGCGACAGGCCACAGCGACGCCATGACTGCGGAGGCCCCGCTCATCTGCGCCGTCGTTCCGAACCCTTCGATCTCTGACCCGTCGCCACCGCCGCCCATGGCGGTCTGGCAGGCAGAGAGGGTCACGAGGTCGATGCCCTTGAAAGAGAGCGCCCGCTTGTTGCGGATATCCGAAAGCGGAAGATGCGCGCCATCGCCGAGGAGAAGGAACGAGTTGTCGATCTGGCCCGGCATCAGGTTGAAATGGCTGGCGATATGCAGGATTTCCGGCTTTTTCAGAAGGGTCAGGCGCAGGCTCTTTTCCGAAAAAGCATCATCGAATTCGGCCGGGCCCTCAAGTATGCCATTGTTGTCCTCGCCAGCGAAGATTTGCTCGATCTCGCGCTTCACGCCGGGCAGCGGAGAGAAGCCGGGATGCGCGGCGGTAACGCCGAAGCCGGCGCTTTTTGCGGCAAGCCGGTCGCCGCGGCGAAACTGCGTCGGCACGGAGGGCGTGTAGAGCGCCACCGCGTAATCCTCGACGAAGTAATGCTCGCCGTCATAAAGCGCCGCGAAGGGGAGATATCGGAGGAAGCCGTCGAGATTGAGCATGACAACCTCTACGCCCGCCTCCTTCAGGTCTTGTGAAACGGGTCTGACAACCACGTCATAAAGCGCCTTCAGCTTCTCGGTCGTGTCGGCGCTGCGCGCCTCGATGGCGACCAGTGCATCGAAGGTCATGCGCGACAGTTCGACCTTCGAGACGTCGGACTGTTTGTGCAGCGTGACACTGGGCATCGTGACGAAGATATGCGTCGCCTTGTCGATCGCTGCGACCTGCAGGATCGCCGTCTTCTGCTCGAATTCCTCGAGGATCGCCTGCTGGCTTCCAACGGCATCGAACTGGCTCTCGAAAGATTGTTTGCGGTCCTCCTCGACATCGGCGAGGAAGGCGTCGACCTGCTGGTCGAAATTCTCAGCCGCCCGGTCAATGCTCGCCTGCAGGACATCGATCTTCTCGATATCCTCATCGGTCGCCTCGTCGCGCTCGATCTTTCCGATGAGTTGATCGAGCTCGCGCGCCGCGGCGAGCGGAAATTCCGAAAGGGCGGCGATCTTGACCTCCTCGTCCTGTTCTGCGTCATTGAGCAGGGCGCGTGTGTCGCGAAGGTCGGCCGAGGCGTCGCGGCGCAGGAATTCGAACACTTCCTGCTCTTTTTCCATATTGAGCACGGCTTGCGCTTCGGTGAAACGGCCTTGCTCGATCAGCATGTCGGCGAGATGCTGGTAGAGCCACCGCCATTCGTCCTTCAGTTCCTTGCTTTCACCTTCCGACAGCGACTTGTTCGCCGAGCGAATGGATTGTTGCGCATTGACCGCGAGTTTGGCGAAGGCGATCGCGCGCTTCGGATCCCCCTTCGCGCGGAAGGCGCGGGCAAATGTATCGAAGGCCCAGCGTTGTTCCTCCAGCGTGATCTCGTGGTTGGCCTTGATGTAAGGCATCGACTTCATGGTCCAGCGGATCGCCGAATCCTGGTTGCCGAGATAGTGCTCGATGATGCCGATATTGATCGCGACCTTGCCGGCGTTGCGCGAATAGCGCCCCTCATGGCGGACAATGATCGGTTCCGCTTTCAGGAACCAGCGTTTCGAGACTTCGTAATTTTCGAGGCGGCGATGCACCCAACCGATATTGTTGGTTGCCCATCCTATTTCGGCGGCGTCGGGGCCGAGAGCCTTCGTGTAGCGCAGGAGCGCCTCGGTGTAAGCGTCGAGCGCCTCATCGTAGCGATGCAGCCCTTCAAGACTGATGCCCTCGTCGAGCCAGGTGTCGGCAACCTCGCGGCTCGTGTCGCCAAATTCGCGGATACGGATCTGGCGGGCCTGCCCGAAAAGCGCGATTGCCGCTTCGTACTTCGACAGGCCCTGGAGTGCCATGCCCTTGCTCTCCAGGCTGGCAGCAAGAGCGGGCATGTTGCCAATCTGCGCATAGATAGACATGGCGGAATCGTAGGACGTCATCGCGTCGGTGAAGTGGGCCGAGTCAAGATGTGCGTCGCCCAGCATGCTGAATACGGCACCCTTCCATTTAAGATTGTCACCTTCTGCATTCGCGTAAAGGTCCAGTGCCATGCGCAGATATTTGCGCGCTGATTCCAGATTCTCCGCGCCGCCCTTGGCCCTATATATCCAGCCGAGATTGTAGAGTGCTGGCTTCAGGCCGCCCATATCCTCGCCGTCCGTCAGACCGTAGGTCTCGACCGCGCGGCGGTAATAGTCGGCCGCCTGGTCGTAGCCGTCGGCGCCTTGCTGCATATGAGCGTAGCCGAGGGCGGAAAAACTCTCGGCTTTCCACTTGAGACTGTCTTCTCCAGTAGAGACTTCGAATGCATCAGCTGCCTTGAGGAACGTGGTCGATGCGGCCTCCACTTCCTTGCGCTCTAGATAGGCCCAGCCGAGATCGTAAAGCGCGCTTGGATCGCCGCTCTCGGCGGATTTGAGGAGCGTCTGGTCTATCGGCGCTTTGCCCTCCGTCTCCTGCGCCGGGGCAGGGTCAGCCAGGGCGATGGCCAATAGCGCAATTGCTGATGCGAGTGTCGTCTTCATCAGATCAACCTCCGGGACGCCTTACTCGGCGGTCGAGCCTGGCGGCAGGATGTCGAGGGCTACCTGCGCGATGCCGGAGCCGTCGTCATCCTTTGTCTTGCGCCGGGCCGCGCGTGTCTTCTCGCCGAAGCCCGCCTCGGCCAGCATATCCTGGAATCCACCGCGAGAGGCGCCGGCGGCACGAGTCCGCCCGATTGCCGGCTGGGCCAGCCATGAGAAATCGGCGAGCGCCGTCTGCGGCTCGGCAGGCGTGACTATGCTGATCAGCCTCTCGCGTCCGTACTCACCCTCGATGATTTCGAGCAGGCCGTCCCGAAGCGTCTCGCCGGGATTGATGCGCCCGTTATACATGAAGTCGATCGAATAGCTGACGCCGACATAGAGGATGTTGAGATCAAGCGGGCGGTTGGATGTGTTCTTCGCTTCCAGATACATCTCGTCGCCCGGTTCCAGCCGCGGGATAGCAGGCGGAGCCACCGGTGTGCGCTCTCCGGTTGCGGCAGACTGTATGTAATAGGTTACGTTCAGCCCGCCGTCGCTGCTCGAAAAGGAATCCCCGAGCTTGAGCAGATTGGCGACGCGGGCGATGCGTGCAAGGCTCTCGGCAAGGATGTTCACGGTCTCGCTGCTGTCGCGGGTCGTATAGGAAATCGAGATCGTCTTGTCGGTGCCTTCCTCGATGCGCTCTGCTCCGGCCGGCACCAGCCAAAGCGATCCGTTGGCCACCTGGAGATAGATGTCGGCGCGGTCCTCGGCCGGAACCAGTTCGAGCCTCAGGCCTTCGCGGTCGGCGGCCTGAAGGCCTTCCATAACCGACTGGACGGCTTCGCGCTGGTCATCGCTAATTGTTTTCGGGTCCGGCATGGCGACGGTCACGCCGAAACTCATCTCGTCGGCGGCTTTGCGGGCATAGAAGCCCGGCTCTATCATCACGAAGCCGCCGTCGACTATTTCGAATTCCGACTGGAAATCGTCGGTGCTGGTCACGCGGATCGTCGCCATCTTTTCGTCATCGCTTGCCGCGGGGCCGGGCAGGAGGGACAGTTCGTCTCCGACCGATAGTCCGTGAAGTCTGCCGCCGGAGAAGACGCGCTTGCCGCTTTCCTGCTTGACCGGCCACTGCTGGACCCGGCCGCCATGGCCGATGTCGGCTCCAAAGACCGGGTTGTCGAGCGCGCCCTCGAAGAGCGGCGTCGGCTGGACACGGTAGCCTGCGGTGTAACGGCGCAGGATTTCTTCGCCGAGCTGTCGGTAGGTCAGAGCCGGGTTCTGGCTCAGCGCCTCGAACAGGGTGAAGGTGAACAGGCCGTGTGAGACACGGTCAGGATCGCCTTGGGGCAGGCGCATCTCCGGCGTCGTCTGATTGGTCTGCGCCGCGTAGAAATAGACGAACTGGCCTTCGCCCTTTCCGGACGTTTCTATCGTCGCCGCTTCCGGCGCAGGCGACCCAGAGCGGGTGCGGACCGGCTCAACCGCGTCCATCACGTCTTCGGGGATGCCGAGTGTGGCGGGGCCGAGCTTGCGCGATTTTTCGATGTCCAAAGGATCGCCGGATGGGCCGGCGCGAGTGACGGTGCCGGAGTGGCAACTGTCGAACACGGCCCAGACATTGGCACCCTTGTCGATTATCCGGTTGATCATCTGGCCCAGATCATCATCGACAAGAGCATTCGGTATCGTGCCGGTACTCATGTCCCAATTGGAAATGTCCGACGGCAGGAAGAGTTCGTCTAGTCCGTCCTGTTCCTGCCCTTCGACGCGGGCCGGCGACTGCGAGCCATGGCCGGAAAAATGCAGGAAGACGAAATCGCCGGGTTCCGCCTTTTCCGCGAGCGCGGCAAACGCTTCGTGGATGTGGGCGTTGGTAGGGGCGGTAGCGCCGTCAATACCGTCGGCGAGCAGGGTGATCCTGTCTTCGGTGAAGTCTATCGGAGCGCCGTCGAGCAAATATTCATGCACCAGCTTCGCGTCGTTCACCGGACCGGCGAGCCACAGGGTTTCGTCAAGGTTGTCGTATTTCGATACGGCGACCACGAGCGCATAATTGTTTTGCGCGAGCGCTGGAAACGCCAGCAACGCGCCGAACGCCATGTTCGCGGCAAGTACGACGCCGCGCTTGCGAAGAAAATTGTTTTTCATCCCACACCCTCAGTTTTGGCCGGCGTTCCGGTCATAGCGAACCACACGGACATGGCAGAAAGCATCGCTGCAAGCGTGGAAAAAATTGGGCGACGCTCGCAAATTCTTTCAGGGAGTAACGTACAGTGAGTGTCGGGCGAATGGATTCCCGTCGGTCCGCGGCAAACGCGATGGTTCAATTCCAGCCTCCCAACCCCCTGAAATCTTGGCATTTGCACGTTAGCGGCGACGCCGCGTCATGCAACCTCGAAAGAGGAAAATTTCGCTGTAATATTTTTCCCGTACAGCCCGGTGCGGGCTAATTTCAGACCCGCGGGAATTCGCGTTTGTGGCAGAAAACGGGCGGCCGGCCCGGAGGATTCGGAGGTGTTCCAACGTTAAATCGCTTGCGCAAATAGCGATCGGATGGCGATAAATCGGGGCTAAGGACTAAATCTCGATGGCAAGTCTCACCGCCATGTTCGACACTTATATTTCCGGCTTGTTAGGCTTTCCAGGCATCATCCTTGCCACGATTGGAGCTTTCTACGTCTTTGCCGGCCTGGTGTTGGCGCGCCAGATGTTGATCGATCGGATGCTGTCGCGCGCCATCGAAATGATCTCCCTTGAGAAGCAAAGCCGCGTCGAGACGCTTCAACGGGTTTGGATGACTGTCAGCGCAATCCTCATCTTCGCCGCCGGCGCGACGTTGTTTTGCCTTTCCCGGCTGGCGGTCTGGTTGTTCGTCGCCGCCCTGCTGCAGCAGGTGCTTTATCTGACATGGGTGGCACCGCGGTACTTCGATGCGGAGAACGAGCCTGATCATGCCGGTCGGCGCCAATCGACGAATGCGACGATCCTCTTCGGTGCGATGACGCTTGCGGTTGTCGCTGCGGCGACTAATGGAAACCTGCTGCCCCTGTCCGGCGCGGGCTTGCCGCCTCTTTTCCTGTCGGTGGCGCTCACATTGGCTTTCGCGGTCTGGATGCTCCTTCGGTTGCGTATGCCGAACAGACCCGGTGTGCATGGTCTGCCCGACATCGATGATGCCGACGAGGAACCGGTCGATCTGGCGAAAGTCGACGCCCTCCGGCTCTGCGCGGAGTGGTACGAGCTTCCGGTGATGGCGTTTTTTGCCGATGGCGAACCAGGTTTTCTGACGCACCGGCAGATCGGACTTTCGGACGCGCTTGGGCGGGAACTCGACGCATGGCAGAGCGCGTATGATGCGATTTGCGAGCACAATGAATTTGAGATGGCGCCGGTCTGGACCGAGGAGCAGAAGGCCGCACATTTCGAGCAGGCGGCGGCGTTGGCGGGCCGAATTCGCGGCGAAATGCGCGAAGCCGGCCAAGACCGGATCACCATTTCCTGGCAGGCTGCAGACGGTACGGTCGTGCTGACGGAGTAGCAGTCCCGATTTTTATGCGGCAGAAGCGGGGAATCCTGTCAATATTGCCTCGCGGAGCAACCATGCTGTCTGCTTGAAAGTGGATGTTCTTCGGAGGAGAGCCGTTTGAAAAGTCTGGCCCAAACAGTGCGCGTCGCCGGCGTGATGCTATTCGCTTGTCTTGCTCTCTCCGGCTGCGTGAACGGTCTCGACTTGTCCGGCCAGAGCCTGGAAGAGAGGCTTACTGGCCATACCGTCGTGTTCGACCCGCCGGAGGGGCTGCCGGCAGAACGCGAGACCTATAACGCGGACGGCACGATCACTCGCATGTTTCGCCCGTGGCTTTTCCCCGAAAGCTTGTCCAAAGGCTCTGGCTATTGGTGGATTGAGGATCGGCGGTACTGCACTTCGGGCAACCCTCGCGAGGAGGCCGATGGCGGGGCGTGCTATACTGTGAAGATTAGTGGCGACCGCATTCGTTTTACGCCGTGGAGCCCGCCTGCACTGATCCAGGTTTTCCCCGAACTGCGCAGTGTGAAAACGGGACAGCTGATCGGCTGATGCCATTTGTCCTTGCCGGATCAGGAATTATCCGGCGCCTTGTCTCCGTTGAGTACCGAAAATATCTTCGCGAACAGTTTCACTGGAACGCGCAGCCCGCGCCGCCATGGCGCGTACGCCCAAGCGAAATAGAGGCCGAAGAGCAAGAGAGCCGCGACCGGGACCAGGCCCTCTCCCGCAAGCCTATCGCCCCGACCGCTGGCGACCGCGGCGATCGCCATGCCGAGCGCGAAGAGCGCCGCCACCGCGCCGACCAGGAACATCGATAACCGCGCACGTCCATATTCCCCGATCGTGACCGGGATGTCCGGCCTTGTTGCCGCGAGCCTGTCCAGAACGGCCGCAACTGCGTCGCGGAAAGCGAGATAGTCCAGGTCAGATTCCGGATCCGTCGCCGTCGAGTTGCAAATGAGCGAGCGTCTCGCTGCGCGGTCTTTCGTTAGGAGGTCGAGCCTGCTCATCTGTACACCGCGAATGCGGTTTTCGATAAAGGCCAGCCGGTCGATATCCGCCGTTGCGAGGCGCCATTTCTCCGTGCCTTCGCTGTCGGCGCAAATGAATTGGGTATCGCCCAACTCCACGAATTGACGCCCAACCAGAAGGGCGGGTTTGTAGGCGAAGCGTTTTCTTTCCTTCGTCAGTTCGTTCATGAGACCGGTGCTGCTTCGGGTTCTAAAGGACAAGACGGATGAAAGACGTGCCGGGCGCAACGCAGAGATCGGAAGCTATGGGCCCCGTTGGCGAAAGGCAATCCGGTCCGTATTTCGACCGAGATCTCGCGGCGTCGCCGGCCCCGCTGGCACCCGCAAATATGGACAAGGCCGTGGCGGGCGCATAGCGTTGCCTATCTGTAATCGACAGAGTCCCGATGCCTGAATTTCTTCCCGGCGCCACGTTCAGCGGCATAATGACAGTCCTGTTCGTGAATGTATGGCGCGTCCGCGCCGGAAGATCGCGCTTGTCTTTCTGGAAATTGGCTCTGATCGGAATAGTGGCTGCCTTTGTCATTCCTTGGGCGCTTGCGCTATCGGCGCAGGCGTGGCGGTCGGTGCCGGGGACGCCCGAATTGCCCTTTGTCAGTTTCGATCAGGTGTTCATCGGCGCTTTGGTGGCGCTCCTTGTCTACGCCACCAGCCATCGCCCCGGCGGCAGGCTCGGGGTGCCGCTTTGGGCGAGCCTGGTGAGCGGAGCTGTCGTCGCGATCGCGCTGCCGCCTGTTCTATTCCTGGCAACGGGCAGCTATCAACGCCCTTCTCTGCGTGCGGACATCAATCACTGCACGCGCGGCATGACCGGGCAGGTCCAGCCTCGTGACATCGAGAATATCTGCGACGAACCGATTGTCGTCGGCCTTTGTCTGCCCGGCGAGGTCAATCCGGCGCCTTGCGCGCAGAGCGAAATTCTACAGCCCGGCGAGGTTGCGCATTTTGATCCGGGAGACGCGCGCTTGTCGTCCTTGCCGTCCAATCCCGGCGGTCTCACTGTCGTCGCCTGCCGCCCGCCAGAGCGGCCTTCGAGAATGGGAACAACGATGGGGCGTGGCTATGAGGGCGTCTGCCTGCCTCCCGCCTGACCGAGCAGCGTTGTGCCCGGATTTCGCCGGTCCGGGGAGGGAAGTGTTGACCAAAGATTGGCCAGTTGCCCATTTTTAAGGTTACTCGCTGACAAATCCGTTACTTATGTTCAGCCGAGTATCTCACGGACTGCTGTATTCCGATGTATTTCTCGGAACATTGGGCCGATTCCTTTCCGGCAGGACGGTTGGCGCATTTCTTGCTTCGCTAGACGCATGAATTTTCAACCGGCTTCCGCGCAGAAACTCTATCCAGACATCGTTTGGAAGCGGCTGTTTGCCGATCTGGATCGCGACGGGCAGGGCCTGAATATCCAGATCCGGCGAACCATCGTCTGCGCGATAGAGCAAGGAGTGCTGACGAACGGAACCCGCCTCCCTTCCAGCAGGCGGCTTGCGGTCCTGCTGGGCGTCGCCCGCAACACTGTAACCGCGGCCTATCAATTGCTGATCGATGAAGGCTTCCTCGCTTCGCGCGAACGCAGCGGGATCTTCGTTGCGGCGTCTACATCGCGTATCGCGGTCGGTCCGGATCGTCAGGATGCCGGTGACGGCAAGTGGGCAGGCCGCTTCGCCATCAGGCCCTCGGATTTGCGGCAGATCGACAAGCCGCGCAACTGGCTCGATTACCCCTATCCGTTCCTGTTCGGGCAGTTCGATCCGGCGATTTTTCCGACCAACAACTGGCGTGAGGCGATGCGGGCGACATCCAGCGTCAAGGAGATATATGGCTGGGCCGGCGATCGCGTCGACGATGATGATCCAGATCTCGTCGAGCAGCTCCGGCAGCAAGTGCTCCCAAAGCGCGGAATATTCGCCGAGCCAGACGAGATCATCGTCACCATCGGCTCCCAACATGCGCTTTCGATGCTGGTCCAGCTCTTCGTTGGGTCAAAGACTGTCGTCGGGGTTGAGGATCCGGGCTATACGGACATCCGCAACATGGCGGGCATGGCGACGTCGAATCTCCGCATGCTCGCCGTCGACCATCGAGGCGTCGTGCCGGACGCCGAATTGTCGGAATGCGAAATTGCGCTGCTAACGATCGGCCATCAATGTCCGACAACGGCGGTCATGCCGTTGCAGCGCCGCAGGGAACTGCTGGAACTGGCGGAGCGCGACGACGTCATTCTCGTCGAGGACGATTACGAGGCCGATTTGCTTCTGGAGGGCGAGGCGGAATTGCCCTGCCTCAAGAGCCTCGATGAAAATGGTCGGGTGATCTATGTCGGCAGTTTTTCCAAGGCGCTCGCGCCGGGTTTGCGCATCGGCTACATCGTCGCGCCGCGCTCGGTCATTGCCGAATTGCGCGTCCTCCGACGTATCATGCTGCGCCATCCGCCGACCAACAATCAGCGCATTCTGGCGACCTTCATCGCGCTCGGTCACTATCGGCTGCACCTGAAGAAGACGGGCGCTATCCTGCGTCGGCGTGCCGACCTGATCTCCGGCCTCCTGCCGGAGGTGCTGCCGGGCTTCCGCTGGCGCAGGGACGCAGGCGCGAAGAGCTTCTGGATAGAGGGGCCACCGGATTTCGACAGCGGTTGCCTGGCGCGCGCCGCGCGGGAGAAAGGCGTGCTCATCGAACCTGGCGATATCTTCTTTGCCGATCCCGAGACAGGCCGCCGTTTCTTCCGGCTCGGCTTCACCGCCATCGGCGAAACCCGGATCGAAGCGGGCCTTCGTCTTCTCGGCGATCTCGTGTCCCGCTGAGCGGCGAAATTTCCCCCCCCGGTAGAGACTGGACCAGTTTCCGCATTCGATGGTGCCAGCGGCTCTCGCCCCGTCACACGAGGAGGCGAATATGTTACGTCGGAGGGATTGTCGCGCCAAGGAGAACGCCCATGGGCATCGTCGAGAATCCGAACGACATCGGCCATGTCGTCGAAGCGGACCGGGAACATGTCTGGCATCATCTGACCCAGCACAAGCCTTTCGAAAGCGCGGATCCGCGCATTTTCGTAGAGGGCAGGGGCATGCGGCTATGGGATGCGACGGGGCGCGAATATCTCGACGGCGTCTCGGGCGGGGTCTGGACGGTCAATGTCGGCTATGGGCGGGAAAGCATCGCCGATGCAGTGCGCGACCAGCTCGTCAAGCTGAACTATTTCGCGAACTCGGCCGGCTCCATTCCCGGCGCTCTGTTTGCCGAGCGGCTGATCGAAAAGATGCCGGGGCTGACCCGCATCTATTATTCCAATTCCGGATCCGAGGCGAACGAGAAGGTCTTCAAGATGGTTCGCCAAATTTCTCACCGCCATCACGATGGGCGGAAATACAAGATCCTTTATCGCGACCGCGACTATCACGGCACGACGCTTGGCTGCCTTGCGGCCGGCGGGCAATCGGAGCGCAGGGACCAGTACGGTCCGCTTCCGGAAGGTTTCGTGGAAGTGCCGCACTGCCTCGAATATCGCGGCCAGTTTGGCGACACCGGCAATTATGGCGAACGTGCCGCCGACGCGATCGAGGACGTGATCCTGCGCGAAGGCCCGGATACGATCGGCGCGATCTGTCTCGAGCCCGTTACTGCGGGCGGCGGCGTCATCACCCCGCCAAAGGGCTATTGGGAACGCGTTCAGGAGATCTGCCGGCGCTACGATATTCTTTTGCATATCGATGAGGTGGTCTGCGGCGTCGGGCGGACCGGCAAATGGTTCGGCTACCAGCATTTCGGGATCGAGCCGGATTTCGTGACCATGGCGAAGGGCGTGGCGTCAGGCTATGCGGCGATCTCTTGCATGGCGACGACCGAGAAGGTCTTCGAAATGTTCAAGGACGACCCATCCGATCCGATGTCCTATTTCCGCGACATCTCGACCTTTGGCGGATGCGTCGCCGGTCCGGCGGCGGCGCTGGAGAACATGCGTATCATCGAGGACGAGAACCTTCTTGAAAACACCGCCGCGATGGGCGAGAGGCTTCTCGGCAATCTTCGTGAGGTGCAGGAGAGGCATGCTGTAATCGGCGATGTTCGCGGACTCGGACTCTTCTGCGGCGTTGAACTCGTCGCCGATCGCCGAACGAAGCATCCGGCGGACGAGAAGTTGGTTCAGGCGGTTGTCGCCGACTGCATGGCCCAGGGCGTGATCATTGGCGCCACGAACCGGTCGATCGCAGGCTTCAACAACACGCTGTGCCTGAGCCCCGCTTTGATCGCGGGCGAGGACGATATCGATGCGCTTACGGCTTCGATCGGCAAGGCCCTGACCAAGGTCTTCGGCTGAGGTGATGGGGCGCGGCTGCACGCGCCGTCACGAGACCTGTTTGCGGTGGACCTGGAAAGGCGCCCAGGACTGGCTGACCGGCATGATCTCGATGGCGTTGATGTTGACATGCGGGGGCAGGGACGCCGCCCAATAGACGCTCTCGGCAATGTCTTCCGGCTGCAGCGGATCGGCGCCGGCATAGAGCTTGTCATAGGCGTCTTTGTTGCCGCCGGTGCGCACCAGCGTGAACTCGCTTTCCGACAGGCCGGGCTCGATCGACGTGACCCGCACGCCGGTTCCGAAGAGATCGGACCGAAGGCCCAGCGAGAACTGGCGGACAAAGGCTTTCGTGCCGCCATAGACGTTGCCGCCGGGATAGGGCCAGCTTGCCGCGATCGATGCAAGATTGACGATGATCGCCTTGCTTTCGATCAGCTGGTCGATGAGGAGACGCGTGATCGTCACGAGACCGGTGACATTGGTGTCGATCATCGTCTTCCATTCTTCCAGATCGCAGTTCTGGATCGGACCGGTGCCGAGCGCCAGCCCGGCATTGTTGACCAGCGCGTCGATCGTGCCGAAGGCGTCGGGTAGCGCTTGAAGCGCTGCCCGGGTTGCCTCTTCGTCGCGGATATCGAAGCAAAGCGGATGGGCCCGCTGCGGACCGCCGAGGTCTTTGACGAGTGCGTCGAGCCGATCCGCGCGGCGGCCGGCGACGACGACGTTCCAGCCTTCCTTCACGAAACGGCGTGCGATGGCATCGCCGAAACCGGAGGTCGCTCCCGTGATCAGTGCGGTTTTCGGCATGGTTCGTCTTCCCCTTCAACTTCCTGTGCCGCGCAGGGCGGAAAGCCCGTCGCGGGAATCGTCGTAACGGCACAGACATAAGCGCCGAATTCCGGGCCAGAAAGGGCCAACGGAAACGACCCATGGAGCCACGCCGCCCGGGGAATGCGCAGACTGGCACCCTAAAAAACCCGGCTTGGCTCTATGCCAAATTTTGGGCATGCCGTTTAATTGTGCACTGCGGGATGAGCGGGGCGCGATACGCATTCGGCGCAGTGTCCCGCTGCGATGTGGCAAAGGCCCGAAATAACCAAAAAGGGAAACTCACATGACGAAGAGAATTCTGAAAGGCGCATACAGCCGGCGCAAGGTGCTGAAAGGCGGCGCGGCTGTCGCCGGTGCGTTGGCGATGCCGGCGGTTATCAGCTCGAAAGCGCTCGCGTCGTCGGGCGAAATCAACATCCTGATGTGGTCGGACTACCTGCCGGAAACCTTCCTGAAGACCTTCCAGGACGGCACCGGCATCAAGGTGAACTACACCGGCATCGGCTCCAACGAAGAAATCATCAACAAGATGAAGGCCACCAAGGGCCGCGGTTTCGATATCGTGTCGCCGACCAACAACCGGTCGCTGCAGTGGGGCCCGCTGGAAATCCTCCAGCCTTTCGACATGTCCAAGGTCGATATCGACATGGTCAATCCGGCGATGGCCAAGATCGGCTCCACCGAATGGGCGTTCACCGAGGGCGACATCTACTGGGTGCCGCATATCTGGGGCACCGAAGGCATCGCCTGGCGCACGGACATGTTCACGCCCGGCGGCGAATTGCCGAGCTATGGCGACGTCTGGAAGGAAGAGAATGCCGGCAAGACCATGGGTCGCGGCCATTCGATGATGCTGGGCGCTGGCCTCTACATGGAGACGATTGGCGATCTGGAGCCGGGTTCCGTCTGGAAAGCCTATGAATCGCCGGAAGCGATGCAGCCGATCTGGACCAAGATCACCGAGTGGTGCGTGGCGCGCAAGGGCAATGTCAAGTTGATCTGGAACGATGCCGACACGCAGAAGAACGGCCTCCTGAACGAAGGCGTCATTGTTGGGCAGACCTGGGACGGCCCGCCGCTGGCGCTCAAGAACGACGGCGAGCCGGTCATGTATGCCGCTCCGGTCGAAGGCGCGATGGCCTGGGTCGACGGCATGGCGATCCCGACGGGCGCGGAGAATATCGACGCGATCTACGAGTTTCTTAAATACGCCTATACGCCGGAATACGCCGGCGAGGCGATAGACCATCACGGCTATAATTCGCCGGTCCTCGGCGCCGACAAGTTCGCCGGCGAGACCTATGCGAAGAACTTCGCGGAAGCCTATCCGGGCGACGCGCTGGCCAACCTCAATCCCTGGCCGGCTGAACCGCAATGGTATGCCGACGCGCGTACGGAATTCGTCAACAAGTTCCTTAGCGCCTGATCCTCGCAAGCCCCCGGTCCCAAAAGGCCCGGGGGCTTTTCTCATTCGAATACAGCCCGTTACGGTCCGGAGTATTGATGACGAAAGACATAACGCTGGATCATGTCTCGGTGTCCTTCGGAGACTACACTGCTGTCGATGACGCCCATCTGACCATTGCGGGCGGCGAGTTCTTCTCCTTTCTCGGTCCGTCCGGCTGCGGCAAGACGACCCTGTTGCGCTGCATCTCCGGCTTTCAGGAGCCCAGTTGGGGCGAGGTTCGCATTGGCGGAAAGAACATGGCCGGCGTCGGCCCGAACAAGCGGCCGACGGCCCTGATCTTCCAGAACCTTGCACTGTTTCCGCTGATGTCTGTTGCCGACAACATCGCCTTTCCGCTTGAGGTGCGCGGCATCGACCGCAAGGCACGGCGCAAACGCGCCGACGAGCTGCTCGAACTGATCGCGTTGCCAGGGCAGGGCGACAAGAAGGTTGGCGAATTGTCCGGCGGTCAGAAGCAGCGCGTCGCGATCGCGCGCGCGCTCGCCGTGGAACCCGACATCCTGCTGCTCGACGAGCCGCTGTCGGCACTCGACTTGAAACTGCGCCAGCACATGCGCCGTGAGCTACGCGCGATCCAGCAGCAGGTCGGCCTCACATTCATTTACATCACCCACGACCAGGGCGAGGCACTGACCATGTCCGACAGGGTCGCGGTAATGAGCCGTGGCAAGGTTGAACAAGTCGCCGATCCGCGCACCGTCTACGATCAGCCGGCCTCCAGCTTCGTCGCCAGTTTCGTTGGTGAAAACAATGCGTTGCCGGGCAAAGTTCTGGAAAGCGGCGATGGCCGCATGGTGATCGATATCGGCCTCGCGGCGCCTGTCACCGTGGCGGCCGGCAAGGGACGCGGCCGAAAACTGAAAGTCGGCGAGGCGTGCCATGTCTTCGTCCGTCCGGAAAGCGTTGCGATCAATGGGGACGGGGATATCAACCGCTTCAATGCGACCGTCATTCGCGAGGAGTTCGAAGGGCAGGTCCGCCATCTGATCGTCAAATCCGGCGAGACCGAGTTGCGCGTCACCCAGGTCGGCTACGGAAACGGTGCTTCGGGAACCGGGGCATCGGTCGCGATGTCCTTCGCGCCCGAACTGGCGGTCCCGCTCCCCATCGGCCATCTGGCCAGCGCATAGGGATGACGGCCATGCGCGAGATTGGACGTTTCTTCTCCGGATTTGCCAATCGCAATGGCCTGCCGGTTGCGATCTACCTTCTCGTCGCGGTCTCGACCTGGATTTTCGTTCTGGTGATTTTGCCCCAGCTCACCATGTTCGACTTCTCCTTCCGGCATAATTTGCCGCCGCCGAAAATCGGCGGTCCGGAAGACGTCCACACGCTGGAGCAATATCGCTATTTCGTGATGGGCAACGAGATCACGGGCGGCGGCGTCAACACGCTTGATATCGCCGTCCTGTTCAAGACGCTCGTCGCGGCCGTCTTCGTCACGATCATCGATCTGGCGATCTGCTATCCGGTGGCCTATCTGCTGGCGCAGTCCTCCGAGGGCAGCGCCAAACGGCTGCTCGTTCTCGCGCTGATCGTGCCCTTCTGGGTCAACGAGATCTTGCGCGCTTTCGCCTTCCGCATCCTGTTCGGCGCTACGGGCGTGATCAACGGCGCCGGCATGCAACTCGGCCTCTGGGATGCCCCGATCGACTTCATCGGCGGGAATGTCGCGCTCTATGCCGGGCTTGCCTACGCTTACATCCTGCTGATGATCTTCCCGCTCTACAATGCGATCGAGAGCCTCGACCGCAACCAGATCGAGGCGGCGCGCGACATGGGCGCGAGCTGGGCGCAGGTGCATCGCCGCGTGGTCATTCCCTATGCCAAACCCGGCATCGCCTCCGGCTCGACCATGGTGTTCATGCTGACCGCGGGCGCGCTTGCCGCGCCGCAGATCCTCGGCGGGCCATCGAGCCTGTGGTTCACCCAGATCATCTATCAATGGTTCAATTCGGGCGGCAACTGGCCACGCGGTTCGGCTTATGCGGTGATCCTGCTGGCGATCTGCATCATGTTCGTGCTGCTGATCATGCGCGTCTTCAAGGTCTCCATCGGGGAGATCGGCCGATGAGCAATCTGAAGGCCTTTCCGACGGGCGGCCTCTATCTCCTCCTGTTCTTTCTATATCTTTTCGGCCCGCTGGCGGTGATGATTGTTACGGCCTTCAATTCGTCGAGCTTTCCGCGCATTTCTCCCTGGGAGTGCCTGACTTCGGACTGGTTCTTCAAGTTGTTCGAGGACGAGACACTGATTGCAGGGCTCGGCAATTCCTTTGTCATCGGCATCGGGGTTGTTCTGGTGGCCGTTCCTGTCGGCCTCGCCGCAGCGATCGTGCTCAGCCAGGTCGGTCCGCATTTGCGCTCGGTGATATATGCGGTTTTCATCGCTCCGATCCTGATGCCCGGCGTCGTTATCGGCCTTTCGACGCTGATTTTCTGGGATCGTCTCGGCACTTTCTTCGGCGCGGACTACGATTCCTTTTTCTATAGCGGCATGTTCCTGACGATAGCCGGCCAGGTCACTTTCATTTCGGCCTATTCGATGCTGGTCTTTCTGTCGCGCCTGCAGCGTTTCGACCCGACGCTGACCGAGGCCGCGCTCGACATGGGCGCAAGCCAGACGCAGGCCTTCGTCAAGGTCCTGCTGCCTTTTATGACGCCCGCCATCCTGTCGGCTTCGGTGCTCGCCTTTCTTGCGTCGATGGAGAATTACAACACGACCGTCTTTACCATCGTCGCCGAGAGCACGTTTACGACCGTGCTGGCGCAGAAGGTGCGCTACGGTCTCGATCCTTCGATTTCGGCGGTGGCGGTGATCATAGTGGGTATCACGCTGGTCGGCGCGATCATCTTCGAGAACTACAATCGCCTGCGCACGCAAAAAGAGGCGAGGGCGGCGGCTGCCTCTAGTGTCCCGCCGGTTGCGCGTTTTGCAACCAATCCGCTGGTCATCATCGGTTTCGTGCTCGTCTGCATGATCGGTTTCGTCACTTGGGTCGGTACACACGATTCCAGCGTGTGCGAAGCCAATGTCGAACAGATGAAGCGCGCGTATCAACAGGAACAGCTCGAACAGCAGCGCAATCGGACGCCAGCTACCGCGAGCGAACCCGCTGAGCAGGCGTCTCCACCGGCCAACACAGGCGGAGGGGTCTTTTCGCCCGGCAATCTGGCTCCGGGCCAACCGGAACAGGAAGAGGCGCCCGCTTCGCCATTTGGCAACGTTTTCGCGCCGGAGAACCTGCAAGGCGGCGACTAAAAAACGCCAATCGAGCCATGGATGCGTTGGTCCGCGCGTCTGCGCCTTCTTTCTCGAAACGCGAAAGATCAAAGCGCGAATTATATCATTACTCCACGATACGCTTTTGGCTAAGTTTCGGCCGGGAGGAGTGGAATGACACCCAGCGACATCGATCGACGGATAGCAAACGACGCAGAAAGCCGGGCGGGCTCTGGGTGCGTCACGAATCATGAGCGGTGTACCGCACCGACCGGACATCGCTGAAAGTGCTGTCGTGCGCACTCTCAAGCACGATCAATACAATCCACGTTGAGAATCCGGATCGACCGGACGGAAAAATCAATCATCGGAGGAATACTACATGAGACGATTTCTATTGACGTTGTGCGCGCTGGCCGCCACCGGCGCGATGGCCGCCGCACCGGCGTCAGCAAAGGAACTGATTTACGGCTCCTGGCTTGGCACGAACAATAAGACCAATACCGATGCCTTGGTGCCTTACTTCGACATGGTCAAGGAAGCCACAAACGGCGAGATCGAATGGAAGATGGTAGGCGGTGCGCAGCTCGCCAACGGCCCGGCGACGCCTGAAGCGGTTGGATCGAACCTGATGGATGCCGGGCTCGTCATGGCGCCTTATCAGCCACGCATGCTTCCCGCGACGAATCTCGTCTTCAGCCAGTCGCTCGTTGGCGACGACTATCTGGCGTCCGTCGGTGCGATGAACGAACTTCTCATGCTCGATTGCCCGGAATGTCAGGCCGAGTTCAAGAAGAATGATGCAGCCGGTTTCATCGGCTATGGAACGACCCCCTATATGTTCCTTTGCCGGGGCGAAGTGAAGACGGTCGAGGACTTGAAGGGGCTCAAAATCCGCGGCTCGGGCGGCGGTGTCAACATCATCGAGATCGCGGGCGGTACGCCGGTATCCATGCCTCCGTCGGACGCGACGTCCGCGCTTGAACGCGGAACGCTGGATTGCGTCCTGGGGTCTGTCGCTTGGCTCACCTCGTTCGGCTATATCGATGTTGTCGACAGCGTCATCCAGTCGCCGATGGGCATGGGCGGACCTCCGATCATGATGTATGTCAACCGCGATGTCTGGGAGAGTATGACTCCGGAGCAACGCCAGGCGCATATCGATCACGCGCCCGATCTCGTGACCTTGGAAACCTTCGACGCACAGATCGCCACCGACGATGCGGCGATCGCAAAGGCCAAGGAAAAAGGCATCACCTTCGTCGAGGGGAATGACGCGTTCGCCGCGATCATGAAAAAGCGCGACGAAGTCCAGTATGGAATCAACGCGGACAACGCGCGCAACGCCGGCGTTAAAGATCCGGAGCGCATCCTCGACGCTTATCTCAAGGCCTATGACAAGTGGAAGGCACTCGTCAAAGACGAGATCGGCAACGACCGGGAGAAGTTCCGCGAGGCGCTGTGGCGCGAGGTCTACTCCAAGGTCGATCCCGAAAGCCTGTGAGCTGGCGGTATATCTGAAACGAGAGGGGCGGCCGGAAACCGCCCCTTTTCTTCCGGGAGTAAACAACATGAAGCGTCTCCTCGACGCCGTCGTCACCGGCGCTGGCTGGATAGCCGGTATCGCCACCATCATCATGATGTTCCACGTCACCATCGACGTGGCCGGGCGACAGCTTTTCGGCCATCCTCTGACGGGTACGGTCGAAATCGTCTCCGCCTACAACATGATCGCGCTGGCGTTTCTGCCTCTTGCGCTAATTGCGCGCGAACGCGGGCACATCATCGTCGAGCTCTTCACGGGCTGGATGAAGATGAGACCGCGCACCCTGCTCGACGCGTTCGTGGCGATCATCACGCTGGTCTACACCTCCGTCTTCACTTGGAAGGCGATCGAGGTCGCGATCGACAAGACTGAAATTCGGGAGGCCAAGGAAGCCGGCATCGGTTTCGTAGAGATCTGGCCGGCGCGCTGGATCGTGGCAATCGGGTTCGGTCTCATGGCCGTTTACGTTCTCGTCCTCATGCTGCGTGATTTTAGGACCGGCATTACCGGAGAGATTCATCCGGAAGACGTGGAACGTCACGGCGGTGTCTCTTCCACCCACATCAATCAGGGGGAGGAGCAGCTGTGAGTCCAGAACTTCTCGGCTTCGGCAGCTTGGGGCTGGTTCTTTTGCTGATCGCTATCCGCATGCCGATCGGAGTGGCGCTCGGCGTTGTCGCATTCCTCGGATTCTGGTTCCTGCGCAATGAGCGGGTCGCTTTCGCGGTAATGCAGAACACGCCGTTCGAGGTGGCCGCCAATTGGGGATTGTCGGCAATTCCCATGTTCATCCTGATGGGTGCAGTGGCGCATAGCGCCGGCATATCCGAGGCGTTGTTCAAGGCCGCCCGGCTGTGGCTTTCGTCTCTACCCGGGGGGCTGGCCGTGGCAACAAATATGGCGTCTGCCGGCTTTGCAGCCGCCTCGGGCTCTTCGGTCGCGACATCGGCGACCATGGGCCGGCTCGCCATTCCGGAGATGCTGAAGGCCGGTTACGCGCCGAGCCTGGCGGCCGGTGTCGTGGCCTCTTCGGGCACGCTCGGCGCGCTGATCCCGCCATCCATCATGTTCGTGATCTATGGCGTGTTCGCCGAAGTCTCGATCACCAAGCTTCTTATAGCTGGCGTTCTTCCCGGAATTCTTACCGCTGCGGTCTATTCCGCGATGATCATCGCCCGGTGTAAGCTCAACCCGAAGATCGCGCCTCCAATCGGCCTTGGCATGGACAAGGATGAATTGTGGCGCGAGCGCTGGCGTTCGCTGGCGCCTGTTTGGCCGCTCCTGGTTCTGATCATCGGCATGATCGGTGGCCTTTATGGCGGCGTCTTCACCCCAACCGAGGCCGGCGCGGCGGGAGCTTTTCTCTCCTGCGTCATCGCTGCAGTCCAGCGGCGCCTGACTTTCGAGGTCATCCGCACCAGTGTCATGGAGGCGGTCAAGACGACCGCACAGCTGTTCTTCGTCGCCTACGGGGCGGTGATGTACACCAAATTCCTGGCGCTTGTCGGCGTCCCGGCGATGATGGCCACGATGGTCGGTGACTGGGCGGTCGATCCGGTGCTGATGCTGGTCGCCGTGTCGATCATATATCTGATCCTCGGCATGTTCCTCGATCCGCTTGGCGTTCTGCTCCTCACCTTGCCGATCGTTCAGCCGATGTTTCACGCACTCGGCCTCGATCCGATTTGGCTTGGCGTGATCGTGGTCAAATATATCGAGATCGGGCTCCTGACACCGCCGGTCGGGTTCAACGCCTATGTCGTCAAAAATGTCGTAGGCGACCGAATTCCCCTGGAAACGATTTTCAAGGGTATAGGATGGTTTCTCGCCTGCGAGGCGGTGATCATGTTCCTGATCCTCGCTTTCCCGCAAATCTCGCTGTGGTTGCCGAATTCGATGAATTAGGCTTCGGCGATTCATGACGATTTGCAGAGTTGTAAAGGCAAATGGCCGCCCGAGAGGCGGCCATTTCCTGTCTGGTTAAGTGTTCTTAGTTGTTTTGTGGCGATTAGGTGCCCTCTAGGGTCGGCCTTGCATTGTTCTCGACGCTGATCGGAATCCGAAAACACCAGTACGCTTTCAGTAATCCGTTAAGAGGCCGGTCATCGCACTGCTTTGCGGAAGGCTCACGAGAGGGTGAGTTCGCCGCAGAGAGGCTGTTGAAGCTTCTCGAGCCGGGCGGGGAAATCGCAGGTTTCGGCAAGCACATAGGCGAGTTTCGCATAGGCGGCCTCGATGGTGATGTCGCGGCCGTCGACGACGTTGAATTCGGTCAGCATCTCTCCGGCGGAATAAGTGCCAAGCGCTAGGCCGCCCTCGGGGCACTGGCTGACGGCGACGACCGGGCATTGCCGCTCCCAGGCCGTTGCGAGCGCCTGGCGCAGGCCTTCCAATTGGGGGACAGTGCCGGAGCCGTAGCAGCGGAGCACGATACCATCGCAAAGCGCAGCCGCATGACGAACCAAGGTGTCGGACATGCCGGGTGCGACGGCCAGGACGGCGATGTCCGCGACCGCCGGGCTGTGCAGCTGAAGAGTTGAGCCGGGCCGGCGTGGCGCAACGTCGCTTGGATCGGCGGCGAAGGCGTCGAGATTGCGCGAGTGGGTCTTGCGGGTGCGCGCGCCGTGCAGCAACCGGCCGGCAAACTGGACCCGGACGCCGGGCGGCGCGGTGCCGGCCTGCTTCATAGCATCTCTCAAATTGCGGGGACCGTCGCTTCCCTCGACCGTCAGCGGCAACATCGATCCGGTGAGGATCACCGGTTTCACGAGTCCTTCGAGCGCATAGCAAAGCGCAGCGGAGGTGTAGGCAAGCGTGTCGGTGCCATGGGTAACGACGAAAGCGTCATAGCGGTCGTGCTCTGCATGGACGATTCGGGCTATGCGGTCCCAATCTTCGGGGGTGGCGTTAGCACTGTCGATCAGCGGCTCGAGCAGCCGGATATCCACCGGCGGTAGCTCACCGCTCGCGATATGATCGCGGATGTGATCCTCGACGACGCCAGGCGCGGGCGCAAAGCCGGTCGATGTTTGTATCATGCCGATCGTGCCGCCGGCGTGGATGAGAAGGAGGGTCATTTGCGCAATCCAGAAAGACGCCCGTTTGTCGCCCGTTTCCTTTCATTCGGCAACGCCCCGGCGGTCAGCTGGTTTCCAAACCGGTTGCCGGGTTTCCAATTCATGTTCTCAGTTTATTGAGTCGTAGAGGCTTTAAATCAAGATAACTATCTGAATAAAAATAATAATATCGAATTGGCACATAGGTTGCGTTTGGTTCCTCCGGAAGAGGGCGCGTTATGCGTCGACGATCGGAGGAGTGACCAAACATGACCGAAACCTTTTATGAGGTCATGCGCCGGCAGGGGATCACCCGGCGCAGCTTTCTGAAATTCTGCAGTCTGACGGCGGCTTCGCTGGGGCTTGGTCCCACATTTGCGCCGCAGATCGCCCATGCGATGGAAACCAAGCCGCGCATTCCGGTTCTATGGCTGCACGGGCTCGAATGCACCTGCTGTTCGGAGAGCTTCATTCGGTCGGCGCATCCGCTGGCCAAGGACGTGATCCTGTCGATGATCTCGCTCGACTATGACGACACGATCATGGCGGCGGCCGGCCAGCAGGCCGAGGCGATCATCGAAGAGACGATCGAGAAATATGACGGCAATTATATCCTCGCCTGCGAGGGCAATCCGCCGCTGAACCAGGAAGGCATGTCCTGCATCATCGGCGGCCGGCCCTATCTGGAACAGCTGAAACATGCGGCCGACCACTGCAAGGCCATCATTTCCTGGGGCTCGTGCGCGTCGTGGGGTTGCGTGCAGGCGGCAAGGCCGAACCCGACCCAGGCGACCCCCATTCACAAGGTGCCCGGGCTGGCGCCAAAGCCGATCATCAAGGTGCCCGGCTGCCCGCCGATCGCCGAGGTGATGACCGCGGTGATCACGTATATCCTGACCTTCGAGCGGTTTCCGGAACTCGACCGGCAGGGCCGGCCGAAGATGTTCTATTCGCAGCGCATCCACGACAAGTGCTATCGTCGGCCGCATTTCGACGCCGGCCAGTTCGTCGAGCATTTCGACGACGAGGGCGCGCGGAAGGGCTACTGCCTCTACAAGGTGGGTTGCAAGGGGCCGACCACCTACAATGCCTGTTCGACTGTGCGCTGGAACGGCGGCCTGTCCTTCCCGATCCAGTCCGGCCACGGCTGCTTCGGCTGCTCGGAAGACGGCTTCTGGGACAAGGGGTCATTCTACGACCGTCTGACCGACATTCATGGCTTCGGCATCGAGGCCGATGCGGACAAGATCGGCGGCACCGCCGCAGCGGTCGTCGGCGTGGCCGCCGCCGCGCATGCCGGGGTCAGCGCCATCAAGCGCGCCCGCCAAAAGGGAGGGGAAAACTGATGGCTACAATGCAGACACCCAACGGCTTCAATCTCGACACATCCGGCCAGCGCGTCGTCGTCGATCCGGTTACCCGGATCGAGGGGCACATGCGTTGCGAGGTCAATGTCGACGAGAATAACATTATACGCAACGCGGTCTCGACCGGCACGATGTGGCGCGGTCTGGAGGTGATCCTGAAGGGTCGCGACCCGCGTGACGCCTGGGCGTTCACTCAGCGCATCTGCGGGGTGTGCACGGGCACGCATGCGCTGACCTCTGTGCGCGCCGTAGAGGACGCGCTCGGGATCGACATTCCCGAGAACGCAAACTCGATCCGAAACATCATGCAGCTTTCGCTGCAGATCCATGACCACCTCGTGCATTTCTATCATCTGCACGCGCTGGATTGGGTGAATCCCGTCAATGCGTTGAAGGCGGATCCGAAAGCGACGTCCGAATTGCAGCAGACGGTCTCGCCGAGCCATCCGAAGTCATCGCCTGGTTATTTCCGCGACATCCAGAGCCGCCTGAAAAAGTTCGTCGAATCCGGTCAGCTTGGTCCGTTCAAGAACGGATACTGGACGAACCCGGCCTATCTGCTGCCGCCGGAAGCGGACCTGATGGCGGTGACGCATTATCTGGAGGCGCTCGATTTCCAGAAGGAGATCATGACGACGCGCACGATCTTCGGCGGCAAGGACATTCACCCGAACTGGCTTGTCGGCGGTGTGCCCTGCGCGATCAATATCGACGGGGAACTCGCCGCGGGCGCGCCCGTTAACATGGATCGCCTGAACTATGTGAAGGGCGTTATCGATCGTACGCTTGAATTCGTGAAGAACGTCTACATTCCGGACATTCTGGCAATCGGCGGGCTCTACAAGGGATGGCTCTATGGCGGGGGGCTATCGAGCACGAGCGTGCTCGCCTATGGCGATATTCCGGACAGGGCCAACGACTACTCGCCAGGCAATTTGATGATGCCGCGCGGGGCCATCATCAACGGCAAGCTCGAAGAGGTCCACGAGGTCGATCTCCGCGACCCGGAGCAGATCCAGGAATTCGTCCCGCACAGCTGGTACGCCTATCCGGACGAAAAGAAGGGCCTGCACCCGTGGGACGGCATTACCGAGCCGAACTACGTTCTCGGTGCGAACGCCAAGGGCACGAGCACGAACATAATCGAGCTCGACGAGGCCGCGAAGTATTCATGGATCAAGGCACCGCGCTGGCGCGGCCATGCGATGGAGGTCGGGCCGCTTGCCCGCTACATCGTCGGCTACGCGCAAGGCCATGAATATTTCACAGATCAGATCAACCGCACGCTGAGGACCCTCGACGTGCCGGTCGACGCCTTGTTCTCGACGCTCGGGCGGACGGCCGCGCGCGCGCTGGAGGCGGAATGGGCGGCCGATATGCAGGTCTATTTCTTCGACAAGCTGATCGCCAACATCAAGGCGGGCGATACGGCGACGGCGAATGTCGAGAAGTTCGATCCGCAGACCTGGCCGACCGAGGTCAAGGGCGTCGGTTTCACCGAGGCTCCGCGCGGGGCGCTGGCGCACTGGATCCGGATCAAGGACACCAAGATCGACAATTACCAATGCGTCGTTCCGACCACCTGGAACGGGTCGCCGCGCGACAATGAAGGCAATATCGGCGCCTTCGAGGCGTCGCTGATGAACACGAAGATGGAGCGTCCGGAGGAGCCGGTGGAAATCCTGCGCACGCTGCATTCCTTCGACCCGTGCCTCGCCTGCTCGACCCATGTGATGGGTCCGGACGGCCAGGAGATGGCCGAGATCAAGGTGCGCTAGGGGAGGGCATGATCATGAGTGCAGATGTTGCTTCGAGCCACTCCGAGGAGGCGGTCTATGTCTACCAGGCACCGGTGCGGCTTTGGCACTGGGCCAATGCCGGATCGATCCTCG
>CEQG01047284.1_pt1 | contig 201418 bp, 207 predicted proteins | sample 350301 | NCBI WGS metagenome assembly CEQG01 (sample SAMEA2621242, study PRJEB7988) | marine metagenome | isolation source: saline water (ENVO:00002010), including | reverse complement strand
GACATACGCGCTGTCTTATTCCCAATATATCAATGAACTTTTATTGTTAGATGCAGCGGATTTGAACCGCTAAAAATACCTTTCATCTATGTTACCGAACGTCGCTCTTTCTGAAAGCGGGTGCAAATGTAAAACTATTTTTTTTACCCGCAATACTTTTTTAAATTTTTTTTTCAGAAAAAAAGAACTTGTTGTTTTGAGCAGTATTTGTTTCTCAAAGCGGGTGCAAATATATATTCGATTATTAGATTCACAAACATATTTTAAAAGTTTTTTTACAAAAATTTAACCCAATTAAATCAATTGACTGAAACGCAACAAGAAAGCCCTGAAAATATTTTTTAGGTGTTACCTACCTATATATTTATACTAAAAAAGCAGGTGTAACAATTTAACCCGAAATACCACATCTTTTCATGGTTCAAATACACCTTAGGTATTGTAAAACGCAATTACTAATAGTATCTTTGCTTTTTAAAATTAAGATAATGATTGCAATTACTTTGCCGGACGGCAGCGTGAAAGAGTTTCCGAAGGGATCTACCCCTATGGATGTAGCTAAAAGCATAAGCGAAGGCTTAGCTAGAAATGTAATTTCCGCTTCATTTAATGATGCAACCCTAGAAACCACTACCCCACTAGAGGAAGATGGCAATCTTGTTTTATATACTTGGAATAACGACGAAGGAAAAAAAGCCTTTTGGCATTCTTCCGCACATATCCTTGCCCAAGCTTTAGAAGAGCTTTATCCCGGAGTAAAACTTTGGGTGGGACCGGCCATTGAAAATGGTTTTTACTATGATGTGGATTTGGGGGAGCAAACTATTTCAGAAAAAGACTTCAAAGCTATTGAAGATAAAATGCTTGAAATCGCTAGGGGAAAACATGACTTTAAAATGAGATCCATTAGTAAAGCGGATGCCCTAGCTTATTATGACGGAAAGAATGAATATAAAGTAGATCTCATTGAAGGATTGGAGGACGGCTCGATTACTTTTTGTGATCATGACAGCTTTACCGACCTATGCCGTGGTGGACATATTCCCAATACTGGAATTGTTAAAGCAGTGAAAATTTTAAGCGTTGCAGGTGCCTATTATAAAGGCGACGAAAACAACAAACAGTTAACCCGAGTCTACGGAATTAGTTTTCCGAAGCAAAAAGAATTAACGGAATACCTGCACCTCTTAGAAGAAGCAAAAAAGAGGGATCATAGAAAACTGGGAAAAGAACTGGAACTGTTCACTTTCTCGCAAAAAGTGGGGCAAGGACTTCCCCTTTGGCTCCCAAAAGGAACTGCCCTTCGAGAGCGTTTGGAAAGCTTTTTGAAGGCAGCCCAAAAGAAAGCGGGTTATGAAATGGTGATTTCCCCCCATATTGGCCAAAAGGAATTATACGTTACTTCCGGTCACTTTGCCAAATATGGAGAAGATAGTTTTCAGGTAATTAAAACCCCAAATGAAGGGGAAGAGTTCATGTTAAAACCCATGAATTGCCCTCACCATTGTGAAATCTATCGCAGCAAACCTTGGTCTTACAAGGATCTCCCTAAACGTTTTGCGGAATTTGGAACCGTATATCGCTACGAACAAAGTGGGGAACTTCATGGACTTACCCGGGTACGAGGCTTTACACAAGATGATGCCCATATTTTTTGTACCCCAGATCAACTGGATGAAGAATTCAAAAAAGTAATCGATTTGGTTCTTTATGTATTTGGATCTTTAGGTTTTGAAAACTTTACGGCTCAAGTATCCTTGAGAGATCCGGAAAAACCCGAAAAATATATAGGAAGCACCGAAAATTGGGAAAAAGCAGAAAAAGCCATTTTGAATGCTGCAAAAGAGAAAAATTTAAATTATATTATAGAAGAAGGTGAAGCGGCATTTTATGGTCCAAAATTGGACTTCATGGTAAAAGATGCCTTAGGAAGAAGTTGGCAATTGGGTACTATTCAGGTTGATTATAATTTACCCGAAAGATTTGACCTCCACTATAAAGGTAATGATAATGAGCTGCATCGCCCCGTTATGATTCACAGGGCGCCCTTTGGAAGCATGGAGCGTTTCATAGCCATTTTGCTGGAACACACAGGAGGGAATTTTCCTTTATGGCTTATGCCAGAGCAGGTTAGCATATTATCATTAAGTGAGAAATACGAAAAATACGCTAAAAAAGTTTTAAATTTGCTGGAAAATAACGAAATTCGCGCCCTCGTTGACAACCGTAACGAAACTATTGGCAAGAAAATTAGGGAGGCTGAAATGAACAAAATCCCATTTATGCTTATAGTGGGAGAACAGGAGGAGAACGATGGCACAATTTCTGTTAGAAAACACAGCGAAGGGGATTTAGGTACGATGACCGTCGAAAAATTCTCTGAAATGATTCAATCAGAAGTAAAAAAAGAAATAAAAGAATTTAAGGAAGTTTAATTAAAATTTAGTAGCCATAGCAATAAGAAGAAGAAGAGGCCCTAGTCGCGCCAGAAAACAAGAAGACCAACACAAAATCAATGAAAAGATACGCGCTCAGGAAGTTCGTGTCGTGGGAGATAATGTGGAAGTTGGCATTTACCCCATAAAGAAAGCATTAGCCATTGCAGAAGAGCAAGGCTTGGATCTTGTGGAGATATCACCCAATGCGGAACCTCCCGTATGTAAAGTGATGGATTACAAGAAATTTGTTTTTGAACAAAAGAAAAGGGAAAAAGCCCTAAAAGCGAAAGCTTCAAAAGTAGTTGTGAAAGAAATTAGGTTTGGACCTAATACCGATGACCACGACTATGAATTTAAAAAGAAACATGGGGAAAAATTCCTTAAAGATGGTGCCAAGTTAAAAGCCTATGTTTTCTTTAAAGGAAGATCGATCATCTATAAAGACCAAGGTGAAATTCTTTTATTGCGATTGGCACAGGATCTGGAAGACTACGGAAAGGTAGAACAGATGCCAAAACTAGAAGGGAAAAGAATGACCATGTTCATTGCTCCTAAAAAAACGAAGTAATCTTCAGTATTGCTGAAGTATTTATAAAAGAAAAAGCGAAATAAATTAAATACGTAGGAAATGCCTAAACAAAAAACAAAATCTAGTGCCAAAAAGCGTTTTAAGCTTACCGGTACTGGTAAAATTAAAAGAAAGCACGCTTTTAAGAGTCACATCTTAACCAAGAAGTCTAAAAAGCGTAAGCTAGCCTTAACTCATGACACTACGGTGCACAAGAGCGATGAGGACAATGTTAAACAAATGCTTCGTTTGAAGTAATTGTTTAACCGGTTTAAACAATTTATTAACCCTGGAGTTGGGCTACTGAAAAGTAAATAAAGTGATTTTATCATCCGCCTGCTACAAAAAAAATTAAAATTATGCCAAGATCAGTAAATTCAGTTGCAAAAAGAGCCCGAAGAAAAAAGGTGCTTAAGCAAGCCAAAGGATACTTTGGAAGACGTAAAAATGTATGGACTGTTGCTAAAAATGCCGTTGATAAGGCGATGCAATATTCGTACAGGGACCGTCGAAACAAAAAGAGAAATTTCCGTTCTTTATGGATCACCCGTATTAATGCAGGTGCCCGTGAACACGGAATGTCTTATTCAAAGTTTATGGGAGCGTTAAAAGCGAATGATATCGAATTGAACCGTAAGGTTCTTGCCGATTTAGCAATGAACCACCCAGAAGCTTTTGAAGCTATTGTAAACAAAGTAAAATAAGGCGCGAGCCTATATTCAATAACATTATTTCGCTTAAAAAACCCGCTCAATGAGCGGGTTTTTGTTTTTTAAGTTTTTTGCTTTTTCTTCTTTGCCGCAGGGAATAATACATTATTCAAAATCAATCGGTATCCCGGTGAATTGGGATGTAAAGCCAGTTCTGTTTTAGCATCCCCTACCCGATGTTGATAATCTTCTGGGTCATGACCTCCATAGAAGGTGAAAAATCCCTTTCCCCTAATTCCATGAATATACCGGGCTTCACCATTACTTTTATTTTCCCCCATGACCAACACGGTAGACTTTACCTCGTCTCTTTCAAAGGAGGTCGTTTGGCCCATAAAACCCTTCACTAAAGCGGTATGGTTTTGTACGAGCATACAAGGAATAGGGTCCCACTTAGCAGAATAATCCATTAAAGTAAAATAATCGGTTTCTTTATTGATCCTACGTTTATTGGTCATATCTATAGAAGAAAATTCATAGACCATAGGGCTTCTTTCCAAGGTAAAATTGGTGAAGGCAAAAGTATTTCCATAATCTATCTTGCTTTGATAATTGGGTTCACTGGGATCGCCATCAAACATGGGTTCGCAAATATCGACGCCCTCTGCTGCCAAAGCAATATCAAAGCTATCGGTAGCACTGCACATGGCAAACATAAAACCTCCTCCCACAACATAATCCCTAATCTTAAGGGCCACATCCCTTTTCTCTTCGGAAACTTTATTATATCCCAACTTTGAAGCTAACGCTTCCGCATCACGCTTTTGCTCTATATACCAGGGAGCCGATCGATAGGCACGGTAAAACTTTCCGTATTGCCCTGTGAAGTCTTCGTGGTGTAAGTGCAACCAATCGTATAGTAACAATTGGTCACTAAGTACTTCTTCATCGTACACTACGGTATAAGGAATTTCGGCATAGGTAAGCACCATTGTTACAGCATCGTCCCACGGCTGATTCCCCTTGGGGGAATATACCGCAATTCGAGGGGCTTTTTCCAACACCACCGCTTCCATGTTTTGTGACGGACTGCTAATATCCTCTAATATTTGATTGGTCTGAGCATCACTTATTACTTCAAAAGAAACCCCGCGAATTTGACATTCCTTCCGTATTTCCTCTGCATCGGGCAGTAGAAAAGAGCCTCCACGATAATTCAAAAGCCATTTGGCCTTCACTTGCTTTTCCAATACCCAATAGGTAATTCCGTAGGCTTTTAAATGTTCTGCTTGACTTTCAGCATCCATTGGGATTAGAATATAGGACGCAAACCCCTTAATACTGAAAAATAGTACAATTACTAAAAATGATAATTTCAACTTCATGCTTAAATGTATGAAAAGACTTGGGATTATTAAAAAATAAAAATTCCCACTTTCGCAGGAATCTAAATCAAATTTTACGCCAAAAACAAAGACTAGAAAGGAATCCCATCATCATCAGGCGATAAATCGTCATTCATGGAGCTTCCAAAAGCTTCATCGGCAGAGGGAAGCTGTCCGGGTTTAAAGGTATCATCATTGGCGGCGTCGTTCATTCGGGAGTGGATTTCGGTAGGATAATCGAAAGTTTCCAAATTTTCAAAACGACCAAGATGCCCCACAAATTTGAGTCGGATTTCATCCAGTCCCCCATTACGGTGTTTGGCCACTATAAATTCGGCCTGACCCGCAGTAGGAGTCCGTTCCTCATCATCCCATTCATCAATCTTGTAATATTCGGGACGATAAATAAAGGAAACGATATCCGCATCTTGCTCAATCGCTCCAGACTCCCGTAGGTCACTTAACAAAGGACGTTTACTCCCACCACGGGTTTCTACCGCTCGGGATAACTGTGACAATGCAATAACCGGAACATTTAATTCTTTAGCCAAGGCTTTCAGGTTTCTGGAAATGGTGGATATTTCCTGCTCCCGGTTACCCCCTTTTTGACTTCCCCCAGCGGTCATGAGTTGGAGGTAATCGATCATGATTAATTTGATACCATGCTGCGAGGCCAATCGTCGTGCTTTCGCCCGTAAATCGAATATGGACAAGGAAGGTGTATCATCAATGTAAAGAGGTGCCTTTTCTAGATCCTTAACCTTTACATTGAGTTGCTCCCACTCGTGTTTTTCAAGATTTCCAGTACGCAGCTTTTCGGAAGAAAGTCCCGTTTCAGAAGAAATTAGACGCGTTATTAATTGTACGGAAGACATCTCCAAAGAGAAAAAAGCCACAGGTATATTGTATTCCACAGCCATATTTCGGGCCATCGAAAGGGTTAACGCGGTTTTACCCATACCTGGGCGGGCTGCGATAATGACCAAGTCACTAGGCTGCCAACCCGAAGTAAGTTTATCTACTTGGGTAAACCCAGTGGGGATACCAGAGAGACCTTCTTTATTGGCAATCTCCTCGATTCGCTTTTTAGCCTGAATTACTAAACTTTGAGCTGTTTCTGAAGACCTTTTCAGGTTGCCTTGGGTAACTTCGTATAATTTGGCTTCGGCCGTATCCAATAGATCAAAAACATCGGTACCCTCATCGTAGGATTCTTCAATAATTTCCGTAGAAATTTTAATCAAGCTTCGCTGAATGTATTTCTGAAGGATGATACGCGCATGAAACTCAATGTGTGCCGAAGAAGAGACTTTTTGGGTTAATTGGATTAAGTAAAACTCGCCCCCTATCACGTCCAATTTTTTTTCCTTCTTAAGTTGCGAAGAAACAGTTAATAAGTCAATGGGCTCACTATTTTGGAACAAGGTATAAATTGCCTCGAATACAAATTGGTGTGCTTCTTTATAAAAAACTTCGGGATGCAATATATCGATTACCTCGTCGACTCCTTTTTTGTCGATCATCATTGCTCCAAGAACAACTTCCTCTAAATCAACTGCTTGAGGGGGTAATTTTCCTTTTTCTAAAGAAATCACTTGTGAAATCTTCTTGGAGTATGAGGTTTGAGGTTTTACTTTTTCCATAAGGCGAATGTAAAAAAAATGTTAAGAGCAGCTTTCTATTTTAAGAGCGGGCTATTCACCGTCCATTAACAATTGAACTGTTCATAACTTAAAAATATTGTTGATATCGACAAAAAAATCCGATTCAAAAAAATCGGATTTCCTAAAAAGGTTAGTATTGTTGAATTTACCCTTTGAACTCTCCCATGGCACAATACTTTTCCATGCGTTTTTCGACCAATTCTTTTGGTGATAAGTTCTTTAAATCGGTATATACTTTCTCGATAGCCTTGGCTACTGTCACGTAAGTTTTTTCCTTATCGCTGTGAGCTCCCCCTAAAGGTTCTTTTACAATTTCGTCGATAAGCTTTAATTTTTTCATATCGGTAGCGGTAAGTTTCAATGCTTCAGCCGCCTGTTCCTTGTACTCCCAACTTCTCCATAAAATAGAAGAACAGCTTTCAGGAGAAATCACAGAATACCAAGTGTTCTCTAGCATTAGCACTTTATCCCCTACTCCTATGCCCAAGGCCCCGCCACTGGCACCTTCCCCAATGATCACCACAATAATGGGAACTTGCAAGCGTGTCATCTCTAGAATGTTACGGGCTATAGCTTCCCCTTGACCCCTTTCTTCAGCTTCCAATCCTGGGTAAGCGCCTGGAGTATCAATAAGCGTGACTACTGGAATATTGAACTTCTCGGCCGACTTCATTAAGCGAAGTGCTTTGCGGTACCCTTCAGGATTCGCCATTCCAAAGTTACGATACTGACGGGTTTTGGTATTGTATCCCTTTTGCTGACCAATAAACATATAGCTTTGATCGCCAATTTTTCCTAACCCACCTACCATGGCCTTATCGTCCTTAAAATTACGATCGCCGTGGAGTTCCAAAAAAGAATCCCCACAAATGGCATTGATATAATCCATGGTGTAGGGACGATTAGGGTGGCGAGACAATTGAACACGTTGCCAAGCAGTAAGGTTTTTATAAATTTCCTTTTTGGTATCGTTTAATTTTTTTTCAATTTGCTTGCAAGTATTCGTGACATCTACATTACTTTCTTCTCCAATCTTACAAGCTTTTTCATATTGCTCCTGCAAGTCCTTAATAGGTAATTCAAAATCAAGATATTCCATAGGTTCTCTTGTTGAAGTTTTTTGGTTATAGTTTACAAAGATAAGATTTTGCGCTTAGCTACGCGGAATTTGTCTACTTTTTCTATGCTTTCGGGTTTTAATGATTCCGTTGGCAATTACGGTTAACAGAATGACCAAAGCTCCTAGGTAAAACTGGGAATTCATATTTTCTGAATCTCCCAAAAATAAAAGTGCTAAAATAATTCCGTAAACGGGCTCTAAATTAATGGTAAGCATGACCGTATATGGGGAAAGCCATTTCATGACATGCACGGAAGCTATAAATGCATATCCGGTACAAGCAGATGCTAAAATAAAAAGGTAGAGCCAGTCCATTTGGGAGACTTGGAAAAATTCTATGGTAAACTTTCCACTGAGCGCTAAATAAACACTTATACAAAACACGCCAAAGCCTAATTCATAAAAGGAAATTACGGAAGCTTGGTAGCGTTTTGCATATTTCCCATTGATTACTGAAAACAACGCACTAAGGAATGCTGAAGTTAATGCTAAAATGATGCCCCATAAAAAATGCATACTCGCCTGAAAAATGATGTATAAACCCACCACTGCGATAAGTCCAAAAATCACTTCGTAAACAATCACCTTTCTTCTATAAAAAATAGGTTCCAGTAAAGAAGTAAAGAAAGCACCTGTTGACATTATTGAAAGGGTTACCGAAACATTGGAAACTTTAATAGCTCCAAAAAAAGTAAGCCAGTGCACGGCTATAATGAAACCAGCCAAACAAAACCCGGCAATGACTTTTTTGGGAAAACGGAACGATTTTTTAGTAAGCACTAGAAAAACAAACACCATGGCCGTGGCTAACAACATTCTGTACCAAACCAAGGGAATAGCCTCCAATGTTATTAATGCTCCCAATACTGCGGTAAACCCCCAAATGAAAACTATAAAGTGTAGGTGCAGGTAATTAAGAAGCTTATCGTTTCGCATTATTTAACAGGTAAATAGCCAAGGCTCCAAAAACAAAGTTTGGGAACCAAGTTGCCAAAAAGGGAGAAAAAGTACTCTGTTCGGCTAGGGTACCAAAAATCTTATCGAAGAAAACAAATACCATCCCCACCCCTATTCCAATAGCCAAATTTACCCCCATCCCGCCACGACGTTTCACCGAAGATACGGCCACGGCGATAATGGTTAAGATATAGGCTGAAACCGGTAAACTCCAGCGTTTGTAACGCACGACTTCATACCGGTTGATGTAGTTTGAACCTTTTTCCTTTTCCCTTCTTATAAAAGTGTTTAACTCCGAAAAATTCAGTGTTTCAGCAATGTATTCAACAGGCGTTAGATCTTCCATATCAAATGGAAAAATCGTATCCCTTTTCGGTTCAAAAAGTAAAGAATCTGCTCGATCCCCTATTTTCCTGATGTTATAATTATACAAAGTGTAGGTAGAATCTTTTTCATTGAATTTAATTCTACTTGCAGAAATCTTGTGAGTCATTTTATTTCCCTCAAAATGCTCTAAAGTAAAATTGTTACCTGACTTTTCTTCTACATCAAAATAACTTACATAAATGTACTCTTTGTCATTAATTTGACGGTACACATTGGTTTTTTCACGGTCTTTCCCCCTTCCTTTATTCAAGTATTTATAACTAAACTCATTAAAACCTTTACTAGCCGTTGGCGCTAAGTAGTTTCCCAAGAAAAAGGCACCCACACAAACAATGGTTGCTCCAATAAAGTAAGGTCTTAAAAACCGATAGTAGGAGACTCCACTACTTAAAAATGCAACAACCTCTGTATTATTGGCCATTTTTGAAGTAAACCAAATAATTGAAAGAAAGAGGAATAATGGAAATAACAAATTAGCAAAGTACACGGTAAAGTCTAAATAGTAAATCAATACCTTTCCCAAGGGAACCTCATTGGCTAATATTTTATCAATTTTTTCAGCCAGGTTTATAGTTATCCCAATGGGGATAAATAACAGGAGTAGTAACGTAAAGGTTCCTAAATATTTCCGTAATATATATCGATCAAGAATTTTAAGCATTACAATCGGTTATCCATTTGGCGTACCATTTTGTTTTTCCATGAGGCAAAATCCCCAGCTAAGATATGTTTTCTTGCTTCACGAACCAACCATAAATAAAAGCCTAAATTATGAATAGTAGCAATTTGTTTGCCTAAAAGTTCATTTACGGTAAAGAGGTGCCTTACATATGCTTTACTATAGGCCGTATCTACCCATGTAATGGCCATCTCGTCGATGGGGGAGAAATCATCCTGCCATTTTTTATTTTTTATATTAATGGTTCCATGGGCGGTAAATAGCATTCCGTTTCTAGCATTGCGAGTAGGCATCACACAATCAAACATATCAATACCCAACGCAATATTTTCCAAAATATTGATTGGGGTTCCTACTCCCATTAAATAACGGGGTTTTTCCTCTGGAAGTATCGATGTAACTACTTCTGTCATTTCGTACATTTCTTCGGCTGGCTCTCCTACAGATAAACCGCCAATTGCATTTCCATCGGCATTTACAGAAGCAATATACTCTGCCGATTGTTTTCTTAGGTCTTTATAGGTACTGCCCTGCACAATAGGGAACAAGGTTTGATTGTAATCGTATTTTAACGGAAGCTTTTCCAAATGTGAAATACATCTGTCCAACCATCGATGGGTCATGTGCATAGAACGTTTGGCGTATTGGTAATCACATGGGTATGGGGTACATTCATCAAAGGCCATAATAATGTCTGCCCCAATTGTCCTTTGGATTTCCATCACGTTTTCTGGGGTAAACACATGGTAGCTTCCATCGATATGCGACTTAAACTTTACTCCTTCTTCTTTAATTTTTCTATTGGCCGAGAGAGAGTATACTTGATACCCACCACTATCGGTTAGGATATTTCGGTCCCAATTCATGAATTTATGCAACCCTCCCGCTTTTTCAAGAATAGTAGTTTGAGGCCTTAAATAAAGGTGATAAGTGTTTCCTAAAATGATATCGGGATTAATATCTTGTTCCAATTCCCTTTGATGTACTCCTTTTACCGTACCCACTGTCCCTACCGGCATAAAAATAGGTGTTTCCACAACCCCATGATCTAAGGTAATTGTTCCCGCTCTAGCCTTGGATTCTAAATCTTTCGCTTCTAATTCAAATTGCATGTAGTGCTTTTTTCCGAAGACAAAGATAAAGGGATTTATGGGTTTCCCGTACATCTTTTCCTTCGGAAACTACTTCAGAAAAACAAAACTGTTAACTAAAATCCATAAATCGTTGATAACTGTCTTTTTTTTCCCTTTGAACGACTTTTTGAAAATGGTACTTTTACCGCTGTAAAAAATACATCTATGCCAGATATGAACTACCTGAACGACTTGGTAATACAAGTAAGGAGGGATATTTTAAGACAGGTGCACAAAGTGAATTCCGGCCATCCTGGGGGATCACTAGGGTGCACCGAATTTTTTGTTGCACTTTTTCAAGAATTGATGGAACGTAAGGACGGATTTGATATGAATGGAAAAGAGGAAGATATTTTCTTTCTTTCCAATGGACATATTTCACCGGTTTTCTACAGTGTATTGGCTCGTTCTGGATACTTCCCTGTAGAAGAACTGAACACCTTTCGCCACATCAACTCGCGACTACAAGGGCACCCAACTACCCATGAAGGGCTTCCTGGAATACGAGTAGCATCGGGATCTCTAGGGCAAGGCATTTCAGTTGCCGCCGGGGCCGCCTTAACAAAAAAATTAAACAATGACAGCCATTTAGTCTACACCCTTTGCGGTGACGGGGAACTACAGGAAGGTCAAAATTGGGAAGCCATTATGTTTGCCGCTGGAAATAAGGTTGACAATCTCATTGTTACGGTAGATTACAACGGCCAGCAAATTGATGGATCTTTAGAAGATGTACTTCCGTTAGGAAACCTAAAGGCAAAGTTTGAAGCCTTTGGATGGGAAGTTATTGAAATAGAGGAGGGAAATAATCTAGAAGCAATTGTGAGCGGTATGAACGAAGCAAAATCCAAAACCGGACAGGGAAAACCTGTTTGTGTGCTATTACACACCGTTATGGGCAATGGAGTTGACTTTATGATGCATACCCATGCATGGCACGGAAAAGCTCCAAATGATGAACAATTGGAAGCTGCTCTCTCTCAAAACCCAGAAACTTTAGGGGACTATTAAACAAAATAACAGATGAAAAAATATATCGATACAGGAAAAAAAGATACCCGTTCTGGCTTTGGTGCTGGACTTACCCATCTCGGAAAAACCAATCCCGATGTAGTAGCGCTTTGTGCAGATCTTACCGGTTCCCTTAAAATGGATGAGTTTCAGGAAAATCATCCGGAACGCTTTTTTCAAGTAGGAATTGCGGAAGCTAACATGATGGGGCTCGCAGCTGGAATGACCATAGGTGGAAAAATTCCTTTCACTGGAACCTTTGCCAATTTCTCTACAGGAAGGGTCTATGATCAAATTCGACAAAGCATTGCCTATAGCCATAAAAATGTGAAAATATGTGCCTCTCATGCTGGGCTTACCTTAGGGGAAGATGGTGCGACCCATCAAATTCTAGAAGATATCGGTTTAATGAAAATGCTTCCTGGAATGACCGTGATCAATCCCTGTGATTTCAACCAAACGAAAGCTGCGACAGTTGCCATTGCAGAACATGATGGTCCAGTATACTTACGCTTTGGAAGACCTAAGGTTGCTAATTTCACTCCCGAGGATCAAACCTTTGAAATTGGAAAAGCGCTTCAGCTACAGGAAGGTACCGACGTAAGTATAGTCGCTACGGGCCATTTGGTTTGGGAAGCTTTGATTGCTGCTGAAAAACTTCAGGAAGAAGGCATTTCAGCCGAAGTAATTAATATCCATACCATTAAGCCGTTAGATACCGAGGCCATTCTACACAGTGTTGAAAAAACCGGGTGTATCGTTACTGCTGAAGAGCACAACTATTTAGGAGGTTTAGGGGAAAGTGTGGCTAGAGTACTTTCAGAAAACCAACCCACACCTCAAGAATTTGTAGCGACCCAAGATACCTTTGGGGAATCGGGAACTCCAGAACAACTAATGGACAAGTATGGCTTAAATGCAAACGCTATAGTTAAAGCAGCCAAAAAAGTAATTGCTAGGAAAAACTAATCTTTTTTTGCTCCTAAATAGAAAACCTCACTTTTGCAAGTGAGGTTTTTTATTTTCTTGGTAAGATTACTATTCCTAACTGTCGCTATCTAGATAATCAACAATGCCATCGTTATCTGAATCTGGATAAGTAATATTCCCATCTTCGTCAATTTCAATTTCATCGGCTGTAGGCCTTCCGTCGCCATCATCATCAGCATCCACATAATTAGGCAATCCATCTTCGTCTGTATCGTCGTCTTCTTCAATACCATTACCATTTAGATCTTCAACAATGGAAGGAATACCGTCGGAGTCTTGATCTCCCTGTGCCTTATCGTACAATTGAAAAGTAAAAATTAGTTGTGCGTACACTGGAATTGCAGAAGTAGCAGGAGGATTTACATAGTAACCTAAACCTGAAGGCATGAAAACTGCTCCCACACTATAATTTTCGAAAGTAATGGTACCGTCTGGATTATTTATAAAACCTGTAGCAGTATTAAATTCGACCAAGGCATCCTGAAAACCATTCACCACTCCCGTTAAGTCGAAAGTAACAGGCACTATGGAAGAATCAAAAATTTTGGTGTAAGGAACCAAATTTGTTTCTTTATTAATGTAAGTACCCTCGTAGCTCAACGTTGCCAAATCTGGAAATTGCGGTTTCTCCCCTCCCCCGGCGACTACTTCCAGATAGTAAAGTTTATACTCTAGATTGTCCACGACCCTGTCGGGAACCATTTTAAAACTTACTTGATCCATTAAAGGAATTTTATTGGCATTATCCCCTGCAATAGTGTCAAATTTCACTCTAAAATCAAAATCAGCTGGAGGATTTTGAAATTCTTCATAATTGTAAAAATGAGTCTCTAGATACTCTTCAATAATTGCCGTAGAAGCTGGCGCTTCTTCGGCACGGTCCCTGGCAGGGATAAAGTTATCATCGACAGAATCATCATTTCCACAAGAAAATAATATAGTGACAATAGTTACTAGTAAACCTATTTGCTTCAGTTTCTTCATCTTCCTTATTTTAATGGCGCAAGATACAATTTTCAGTTATTTTTGTATCACCTTTAACGCACTTTTAAGCCAAGTTGTATGCGCATTGATAAATATTTATGGTGTACCCGATACTACAAAACCAGAAGCCAAGCTACACAAGCTTGTAAAAAAGGAGCTGTGAAAGTAAATCAAGATGCTGTAAAACCATCTCGGGAGGTATTTCCTGGTGACAGCATTCAAGTTCGTAAAAACCAAATCCCTTATTCTTTGGATGTTATTGAAATACCCGAACATAGGGTAGGCGCTAAGTTGGTAAACTTATATCGGGTAGATACTACTCCAAAAGAAGCTTTTGAAAATCAAGAACTTTTAAAATATTCGCAAGACTATTACCGCAAAAAAGGAACGGGAAGGCCTACTAAAAAAGACCGAAGGGATTTGGAGGATTTTACCGATTTTTCAGAAGACTAATTAGTATCTTTGGTATATGGAAGCAACCACCACGATTTTAAGCCATAAGGAAATCTCCCACAAAATAAGGCGCATGGCTTTTCAGATTTATGAAGCGAACGTAGAGGAAAAGGAAGTTATCATAGCCGGAATTATGGACAATGGCTATGTTTTGGCGAAAAAACTTAAAACACAAGTAGAAAAAATAGCGCCCCTTAAGGTTACACTATGTGAAGTTTCTATGGATAAACAGCAGCCTATTGGCAGTATTTCCTGCTCAAAGGATTTGGATAAGATTGAAGGGAAGTCTTTGGTGTTGGTAGACGATGTGCTCAATTCTGGCACTACTTTAATTTATGGCGTTGCGTATTTCTTAAATATCCCTTTGAAACAATTCAAAACTGCAGTATTGGTAGATCGAAACCACAAAAAATATCCTGTGAAAGCCGATTTTAAAGGAATTTCCTTATCCACTTCCTTAAATGAAAACGTGGTCGTAAGTTTCGAGAAAAATAACTTTAGTGTTACCCTAAAATAAGCGAAGTACAATTTTTTCAGCAATTTCCTTTTGTGAAAACAAATCGCAATCCACAATAATTTCTGCTTGATTGTAATAAAAGCCCCTTTCAAAAAGATGCTTTCTCACAAAATCATTCAACGCTTCTTTAGAAGATATGTGAGAAATTAATGGCCGGTGTTTCCTTTCCATCCAAAGCCTTTCTGTTAGGGTAGTCACAGAATTTTTAAGGTACAGGGTCGTTACACTTTCGGTCGACAGCAAATCTTTCAACACCGAACCATAACAAGGTGTTCCCCCTCCCAGGGCAATAATGGCATTACCACTATCCTGCAATAATTTATTCAAATAAATAGCTTCTTTTTTTCTGAAATAAATTTCCCCTTTCAATTCAAATATCTGTGAAACAGTTGCCCCTTCCTCCCCTTCTATGTAAGCGTCCAAATCGATAAAATACATAGAAAGTACTTCAGCAAGCAATTGCCCAACAGAAGATTTTCCTGCTCCCATATAACCTAATAGCACTAATTTCATAGCTGTAAATATCGGAATATCCCACTGGAAAATGGCCAAAAAAAATTATATAAAATTTTCCGTAGTTTTACTTTGATTAATAAATAGAATGATATTATATTTGCACCCGCAAACACGAAATGATTTGTTTGTGTTTTCGGCGGGTGACAAGCCCGCTAAATTTTTAATGACCTGGTAGCTCAGTTGGTAGAGCACCTCCCTTTTAAGGAGGTGGTCCTGGGTTCGAGCCCCAGCCAGGTCACCAAATGAAAGTCGGGCATAACGCTTGACTTTTTGGTTTAAGGACACTACACACCGAGGTGCTGGAACTGGTAGACAGGCATGGTTGAGGGCCATGTGTCCATTAGGGCGTGTGGGTTCGATTCCCATCCTCGGTACAAAACGCTGTTTATCAGCGTTTTTTTGTTTTGCTAATCAAAAAGTGTTTAACACATAATTTAATTTGTTGAACATTTTACGTATCTTTCCCTCCCAATATCAAAGATATGTCTGTAAAAACCCAATTCAGTATTAAGGATCTGGAAAACCTAAGTGGTGTAAAAGCACACACGATTCGTATTTGGGAAAAAAGATATAATCTTTTGGAGCCCGAAAGGACCGATACTAACATAAGGCAATACGACTTGCTAAATCTCAAAAAGCTGCTTAATGTTACCCTTCTATACAACGAGGGATACAAAATTTCAAAAATTGCCAGCTTTAAAGAACCTGAAATTGTTCACATCATAGAAAGTTTAAAAGAAGTTCAAAAAGAAAGCTATGCCCTGCAAGCCTTTAAATCGGCTATGTTTGATTTTGACCATAAACTTTTTATTGACACCCTAAAAGAGGTAAAAAAGGAAAAAAACTTCAGGGAAATATTTTACGATATTTTTATCCCACTTTTAAGTGAGATAGGAACCCTTTGGCAAACCAGTACCATAGATCCTGCTCACGAACGGTTCATTTCTGAATTGATTAAACAGGAAATTATTATTCACATCTACGACCTTCAGAAACAACAAAACACTGCCTCATCCCCTAAATTTGCTTTATACTTACCGCATGAAGAAATACATGAAATTGGGCTATTGTATGCTAATTATGAAATTCTTTTCCAAGGTTACAATACGGTTTACTTAGGAAGCAATATTCCTTTAAATAACCTAAAGCACTTATTAAAACATTATGACAACCTCACCTTCCTCTCTTATTTCACCGTAAAACCCGACCAAGAAACTCCAGAACAATATGTAGAACGGTTTTATGATACCATTGGCGATTTGAAAACCCCGCTTTGGCTCATGGGAGCAAAAACCCAAAACCTTGATCCTGAGAAGCTCCCTAAAACCGTTACGTTATTAGCTAATCATCAAGAATTGAAAAACGCCGTTTCTTCTCTTAAATAAACCTTAAAAAAACTTATTTTGTTTAATTAAATTTTATATTTGTTAAACAACATGAACAAAAACATTGCTATTATCGGTTCTGGGTTTTCTTCGCTAGCTGCTTCAAGCTATTTAGCTAAGGAAGGGCATACGGTAACTATTTTTGAGAAAAATGCTACCATAGGAGGAAGAGCCAGACAACTTTCCACAAATGGGTTTACTTTCGACATGGGTCCTACTTGGTACTGGATGCCCGATGTATTTGAACGCTTTTTCGGGGACTTCGGAAAAAAACCTTCCGACTATTATGAGTTACTAAAGTTAAACCCAGCCTATAAAGTCTTTTTTGGAGTGAACGACTTCATCACCATTGAAGACACATTGGAGAAAATAAAAACAGCCTTCGAGAAAGAAGAGAAAGGAAGTTCCCAAAAACTTCAAGAATTCATAAATGAAGCCCTAGACAACTACAACATTGCCATTAAAGACTTAGTATATCGTCCTGGCCTATCCCCTTTTGAGCTGATCACACCTGTAACCATGAGAAAAATCGGGCAATTTTTCAGTACGATTAGTAAGCAGGTGCGGAAAGAATTCACTAATTCAAAGTTGATTTCAATTTTAGAATTTCCGGTATTATTTCTGGGTGCAAAACCTTCAAAAACGCCAGCGTTCTATAGCTTTATGAATTATGCAGATTTCGGTTTGGGCACCTTTCATCCCAAAAATGGAATGTATAGTGTGGTCCAAGGAATGGCGCAGCTAGCTAAGGAGTTAGGGGTTCATATTAAAACCCTACAAAATGTAGAAAAAATAAAGGTGAAACATGGTGCCGCTGAAGCCTTGGTGGTTAACGGACAAGAAATGAAGTTTGATATAATATTGAGCGGAGCCGATTACCACCATACAGAGACCTTATTGGATGAAAAGTACCGACAATATTCTGAAACCTATTGGGATAAAAAAGTATTTGCGCCTTCTTCCCTCCTATTTTATGTAGGATTCAGTAAAAAGTTGGAAAACGTAGCACATCATACGTTATTTTTTGACGTCCCCTTCGATATACATGCGCAAGCTATCTACGATAACCCCCAGTGGCCAGAAGACCCTTTGTTCTATGCAAGCTTTCCTTCAAAAACAGATGCAAATGCTGCTCCAGACGGGCAAGAAGCTGGGATATTCCTTATCCCTTTAGCACCAGGGTTGGACGATATTGAAGAAGTTCGAGAGGAATATTTTGAAAAAATTATGGGTCGTTTTGAGCATATCACCAACCAAGAAGTTAAAAAATACGTTATATTTAAAAAGTCCTTTTGTATCAAAGACTTTATTGAGGATTACAATTCTTATAAAGGAAATGCTTATGGTCTCGCGAACACCTTATTACAGACTGCTTTTTTAAGACCCAGTCTTAAGAGCAAGAAAGTAAAAGGACTTTATTTTACTGGGCAACTTACGGTACCTGGACCTGGGGTCCCTCCCTCCCTAATTTCTGGTAAGATTGTCTCAAGTTTAATTAAAAAAGAAAATGCCAACCTATGAAAGCTTTATTCGACACTGTATCGCAAACTTGTAGCCGAAAAGTAACGCACACTTATAGCACTTCTTTTTCCTTGGCTACCAAAATGCTGGCACCTTCCATACGGCAGGATATTTACAATATTTATGGGTTTGTGCGTTTTGCCGATGAAATCGTGGACTCTTTTCACGAATACGACAAGGAGCTTCTTTTTGACAAGTTTCAAAAAGATTTAGATTTAGCTTTACAACACAGAATTAGTTTGAATCCTATTTTAAACGCATTTCAGCATACAGTTCATCAATATCAAATTGATGAGGCCCTTATTCATGCCTTCATGAAAAGCATGCGGTTGGATCTTTCCAAAAGTATTTATAAAACTGAAGAAGAATATAAAGAATACATCTATGGATCTGCAGATGTCGTAGGGCTTATGTGCCTCAAGGTTTTTGTAAAAGGCGATTCTGAAAAGTATGATGAATTGAAAGAAGCCGCTATGCACTTGGGATCTGCTTTTCAGAAAGTCAATTTTTTAAGGGATTTGAAAGCAGATTTTGAAGGCCTGAATCGAACCTATTTCCCCAATACCAATTTGGCAGAATTGGATGAACTTTCCAAACAACAAATTATCGATGAAATTGAGGAAGACTTTCAAAAGGGCTACGAAGGGATTTTGAAACTTCCCGCTGAAGCAAAATTTGGAGTGTTCATGGCTTATCGCTATTACAAAAGGTTACTGAAAAAACTACACAAAACACCTGCATTGGAAATTAAAAACACACGAATACGAGTCCCTAATTATGAAAAGTTTGGGCTTTTAACTAGAAGCTATGTGAAATATCATTTAAATTTGGTGAGATAATATGGATGTTGTGTATTGGATATTAATCTTCTTAGGAACTTTTTGCGCCATGGAATTCATGGCTTGGTTTACCCATAAATATGTTATGCACGGTTTTTTATGGAGTCTTCATAAAGACCACCATAAAAAAGATCACGAAAGCTGGTGGGAGCGAAATGATGCCTTCTTCCTATTCTATGCGATTGTAAGTATCGGCTTTTTTGTAAGCTGGCAATATTATGATTTTTGGGCTGGATTGCCCATAGGGTTAGGAATTTTCGCTTATGGGTTTACGTATTTTATGGTTCATGACATTTTTATTCATCAACGCTTCAAAATGTTCCGAAATGCCAATAATTGGTATGCCCGGGGTATTCGAAGAGCTCATAAAATACATCACAAGCATTTAGGGAAAGATAAGGGGGAATGCTTCGGAATGCTCTTCCCTCCTTTGAAATATTTCAAAAGATAATTTTATGAAGACCCTTTACCTCTGGTTAAACCTAGGGTCTTTTATCGTCCCATTCCTATTCAGCTTTCACCCTAAAATTCAGTTTTATAAAAAATGGAAGTCCCTATTTGTAGGAATATTGGCCATGATGGCTATTTTTATTCCTTGGGATATACTCTTTACCCATAGGGGTTTTTGGGGGTTTAACCCCGAGTATCTAACAGGATGGTATCTTTTCAATCTCCCGGTAGAAGAATGGCTCTTTTTTATCTGCATCCCCTATGCTTGTATTTTCACGCATTATGCGGTTACCACACTAGCTCCCAGGTTTTCAATGAGACTGAAGAGCTTTCAAATTGTGTATTTTATTCTCGTTACTAGTTTAATTGTCACCCTTTGGTATCAATACGATCATTGGTATACATTAGTGAATTTTATATATGCCCTTCTCATCTTAGGGGTGGGTTATAATTTCTTTAGAACAACACTCCCTGCTTTTTTTACCACTTATATTATTATTCTTATTCCCTTTTTTTTAGTCAACGGAGTATTAACTGGGAGTTGGATTGAAGCGCCTGTTGTTTGGTACAATAATGAAGAAAACCTGGGGATCCGCTTGGGGACCATCCCTATTGAAGACACCATTTATAATTTGGGAATGCTACTCACTGTCTTTTTAGTAACCGAGAAGTTGGAACAAAAGAAAATAACGCATGATTAAAAGACTTGTCCTGTTTCTCATTTTTAATTTTGGCGGACTCGCCCTAGGAAGCATTTTCACCAATGTTGGAGTGGCTTCTTCTTGGTATGAAAACCTTTCCAAAGCCCCATGGACCCCACCGGGATGGATGTTTGGCGCTGCATGGTTTTTCATTATGGTATGCTTTTCTTTCTACCTTGCACTCGCTTTGCCAAAAATACAAAACACAAAAAGCCTCGGGATGCTGTTTGGGATTTCCTGGATATTGAATGTCTCCTGGAATCCCGTTTTTTTCTACCTGCAACAACCATTTTTAGGACTTCTGGTTATTGTCCTACTCACCCTTTTAATCTGGTCCCTTTTTCTGAATTATTTCAAGTCCCTAAAATGGATAAGCATGTTGTTATTGCCCTATGGAATCTGGCTACTAATTGCGACTTCGCTTAATTTATACATAGTGTTAGAAAATTAAATAGGCAACATCCTAAAACCAAGCAACACTTCAGTTTATTCCAACCAAAGCTTAAAATCCTTTACCCGTTCCCGGGCAACAATCACCTCATCGTCTTTATAGGTTTTCAGTTTTAATTGCAAACGACTGTTGGTATAAGCAATAATGTCTTCAATCGCTTCAATATTGATATAAAATTTACGATTGATCCTAAAAAAATTTTGCGGAGACAGTTCGTCCTCCAACTGCTCTAAGGTCGTATCCAAAAGATAGTTCCTACCTTCATAGGTGTGTGCATAAGTACCTTTGTTTTCACTATAAAAACATTCAATTTCGTCTACCGGAATCATTTTAAGGTGTTGCCCAATCTTGGTCGTAAAGCGCTTTTTATATTCCCGTTCTACAGGGTTGGTCAATAGCTTCTTAATATCTTCAAAATTCAACTGTACATTTTGGCGCTGCGGAGCCCTTTCTTTAAATTTAGTAACCGCTACCTCCAGTTCTTCTTCGTCAATAGGTTTCAGTAGGTAGTCGATACTATTCAGCTTAAAAGCTTGTAGCGCATACTCATCGTAAGCAGTGGTAAAAATGATGGCACTTTTTACTTCCACGGAATCAAAAATCTCGAAGGAGAGCCCATCACTTAGTTGTATGTCCAAAAAGATTAAGTCTGGATGACTATTTTTCTGAAACCACTCAATGGATTCTTCCACACTATGAAGCATGTGGTCCACCGCAACTCCCTGTCTTTCCAACATTCGGTGTAATCGTCTTGCAGAAGGCTTTTCATCCTCAATAATAAGTACGTTCATGATGCTTTTTTATGAGTCTTTATAGGTGTCTTGAAATTCCTGTTCTTCCTTTTCCATAAACTCCTTTATTTTACGTTCCTCCCAATCCTTTAGCAAAGGGAAGTGATCTTTAAACACATAGAGTCCGTGGAAAAACAAACCAATCCCCCAAAAGAAAGGCGTGGTAAAATAACCCCAGGTAGGCATTCCGGTTCTTAGGGTACCACTAAAAAACCCTAGTTGTGCTAATAGTAAAAATAGATTGATGAGTAAATATACGGTTAGATGGGTATAAAACCCTTTTATTTCCTTTACCTTCTTTTTGGCTTTTTCGTATTTATCTTCGTTGAATGGTTCCATGGTGATTAGCTCCAGCGATTATTAGTGAATTTATCTTCTTTATCCATTAACTCCTTGATTTTTTTCTCTTCCCAATTCTTATTCATAAAAGGAGCCCAATTAAAGGCTTTGGCTGCTTGAAAAATGAGTCCGATGCCCCATCCAAAAGCGGCCCACAGAAACCACATATACCGCCATTCGTTTACATAGTAATTAAGTCCGCCCAAAAAGGAGATGATAATGATATAAAAGAATAAACTGGTATAGAATTTTTTCATTTCACCTACTTGCTCCTTGGCACGTAAGTATCGATTTTCTTTGTTGTGATCTGCTTCCATAATGATGATTTTTAATTACAGTGTAAAAATACTTTGGAGGTAACGCTTTTGAAAAAGAGGCTTACCGAATTGTCGTATTTTACGGCTGAAACGTATCATTTATCCTTTTTCATTAAATCCTTGATTTTTCGCTCTTCCCAACCCCTTCCTAAAATAGGGTTGTAATTAAATACTTCCATGGCATGTCCGGCCACGCCCATACCCCACCCTACGATAGGGAAAGCGGCCCAAGGAAAGCCTCCCGATTTCATATTCAGGAATATAAATACCGGAAACATAATTAAATAGATGGCAAAATGTACATAGAATCCTTTTAATTCATCTACCTTCTTTTTGGCACGCTCGTAGCGCTTTTCTGAAATATAATGTGCTTGTGTCACGGTCATGTTTGTTTTTTGGGTTAATAAAGGCAACGACACCCAAAACTCTTTATCGTCCTTCTGTACCAAAACGGGGCGTTGCGTTAATAATTGATAGCGTTGGTAGATATTCTTTAAACCTACCCCACTACTTTCCTTCATTACCTTTTTAGGCTGAAGATTATTCTTGATGATTAAATTACCCTCCTCTTCGTAAATACGTATGTGTAGTTTATTGGAAGGCGTCACCTGGTTATGCTTTACGGCATTTTCCAGCAACAACTGAAGCGATAAAGGCACGACCTTCGCTTCCGGATTTGAAATATGAGGTGGTAACTCAAAAACGATACTGTCTTCAAAGCGCATTTTTATGAGAGACATGTATAATTGGGCAAATTTGAGTTCCTCTTCAATCGTTACCAATTCCTTGTTTTTTTGCTCCAAAACGTAACGGTAAACTTTACTAAGGGAGGTCGTAAAACGAGTTGCTGCTTGCGGATTTTCTTCAATAAGGCTGGTTAGTACATTTAAGCTATTAAACAAAAAATGGGGGTCCAACTGATTTTTAAGCGCATCGAACTGTGCCGAAGCCGTACCGGCAATAATTTTCTGCTCCTTTACCTTTCGCTCCTGAATGTACCGGTAATAGTACACCGCATAGAAAATCGAGACGACAACTATCGAAATAATCAGTGAAACAACGTAAAATATAGGTCGTTCGTTTTGAAGGAATTCAGTGATAGATATACTTCTAATGAACAGTGCCTCCAGTAATCGTAAAATAAAAATTGTAGTGATGGAGATGGCCGTGGCTCCCAACAATCCTTTAAAGAGGTGCTTCAGTTTAAACCAGGATCCTTTGTATTTTTTCAGAATGAAATAAAAGAAAAAGGCATTGGCCATGTAAAGGGATACCGAATATACCTGATTGTATAGAAAACGTATCAAGACTTCCTTTCCCGAGGAAATTTGCCAGCCATTTACGTATTCGATTACTCCAACAACAATAAAAATGAGCGACCCTACAAAAAAGGCTTTCCCTATTTCTTTTACAATATTCATTATTCTTCTTTACAGTTTTTTTCCAAGGACTGCTTGGCGTATTCCTTCCCTCCGCTTGGATAAAATTTTCCTTTGGGCTCATAGGTTTCAAAAAGAGCCACCGCTTTTTTCAAGTCTTTGCAAAAGGGAGTGGTATCTTTTCCAAACCAGCGGGCAGTCCCCATATCCCACTCTACCTTTCCAAAGGCAACTCTAGGGTTTTCGGGTTCTATTTTATACGCCTCTTCATACAATTGTGCAATTTTGGGAGAGTAGGTCATCCCGTATTTTTGTCCGTCAAAAACAATCCAAGCCGTATACAACTGAGCTTGCAGCACTAAAATTTCAGCATTCTCTTTGGATAAAGCTTTGGCGTCGTTCAAAAAGTCTTGTGCCTTTTTTAATTGAGCTGTTAGCTTTTCTTCATCCTTTTCATTAAAACTGTACAGGACATTAACCTGAGCTACATAGAAAGGGGGCAACCAATTATCGGTTTCCACATTCGCAATTCTTTCAAATAGGTTGGCAGCCTCCCATGGCTTTTCATTTTGCCAAAGGTCGAAAGCTTTCTCCATTCCTTTTTCGTACTGGGTTTGTGCTATTGCTGAAAAAGACAATAATGCGGTAATAATGATGAGTAGATTTTTCATTGTATTTAATGGTTATGTGAATTTATAAAAGTTGAAGTCCAATTCCTATAAAAAGTATTCCTAAACTTAAAAGAAGGGCTACTTTCAAGGTTTTAAATCTTCCTAATTTGCGTAAAATGATTCCTAACATGCTGTTTATTTTAGTTTAATAGTGATTTTTTTCACTTCCCCATTCGCGACCGAGAATTGCGCATCTTTCCATTTGGGTGGTCCAAAAAAACCTCGGGCGTTATTGGAGCAGCCGTAATCTTCCGAAGGAATCATCCCGAAACGAAGGTTCAATTGTCCATTGTTGTCTTCATCATGAAAACAAGATATCGCATACGTTCCGTCGGGTACATCGGCAAAAGTGACTGTCGCCTTTTGGTTCTTGATGGCCGAGTCCAAAGAAAGGTACTCTTTGCTTAAAAAGGTACCCTCTTCATTGTAAAGGCCCACTTTGGCGGTTCCTTCATTGTTACTAAAATGGGTCATGGTTACCTCCACACTATTTTGGGCTTGTAATAAAACCCCTGTGAAAAGTAATACTAGATAGTGAATAACAGATTGCATAATGGTGTGGTTTAAAATTACAGTTCAAAAATGCAACACACCAAGCAGCTATAAAAAAGGGAATGACCGAACTGTTATTTATGGGGACTGAATTGTAACTTCTATTGATTTCCGATGTTCCTATTTATGGTATTATCCCATTTTCGCTATAATATATTTCTCTATTTTTGGAGCTTCAAAAAAAATTAAAACCAATATATTTTAACATGAAAATTTTTAAGCCCCTCCTTTTTTTATTGTCCGTTATGTTTTTAACCAGCTGCGCCTCTGGATATAAAGTGATTGAACCAAGATCCATCAACTATATATCAACTAATGAAAGTAATGGTGTAACCCTTTCATACAAATATGATTTACTTGAAAAAAAGTACGCCAAAAAGGAGGAAAAGAAAGATATTAAACTAGTAGCAATTAAGATTACCAACTCTTCTGAAAATGATTTAATGTTTGGGCGTGACATCAAACTTACTTATGAAAATGGATCTGAGGTAATTCCTATGGAAAATGAGAGCGTTTTTAAAAATCTCAAACAAAGTGCCGCATCCTACTTGTTCTACCTTTTACTAACACCGGTTAACCTTTACACCACTAAAACTACAAATGGTGTTCAAGAAACAACCAGTGCGACTCCTATCGGACTCATACTAGGACCAGGACTTGCTGCTGGAAATATGATTGCTGCGGGGTCGGCCAACAAGAAATTTAAGGAAGAGCTATTGGAATATAATTTGAATGGAACTATTATTAAAGCAGGAGAGACCAAGCATGGGCTTATTGGCATAAAAAGTGATTCCTTCGACGCTTTAAAAATAAAAACTGATTAAATCTTAAATCCAGAAAGGATTAGCGTTTATCAAGAAATGTTACGATAATTGTTGAAGTATTTGCTTCCCTTAAGAAATTCCATTTCTTTAATAAAACTACAAATTATCCAACTGATTTTTAGTACCGTCCTCACTTATTGTCCAAAAGAAACCGATAAAGAAAAACTGATCGGCCGCAGGACGTAATGCCCTTCTGTTAAACTGCCCCTGTGCATTGGGTGTATTGGCATATTGGTATCCATTAATGTTGTTGAATCCCAAAACATTATTCACTGAAGCATAAAGGATTTTTTGTGGGGAAATTAAATAAGCCCAATTCAAACTCAAACTATTAAAAGCCTTTGTCTTTTCCTGTAAAAACCCAGGTAAATTAGGATTGGTGTAACTTCGGCCACTGGCAAACGTATAACTTGCCCCTATTTGGCTTCGCCATTTATCTAACCAATATTTGGTAACCAAAGAAAAGTTATGATTGTTGGCAAATGGAGGCGTAGTTTTTACTGGGTAATTTTGGTATTGACGCTCACTATCCAAATACGAATAACTCACCCAATAGTCTAGGTTTTTTACACTTTCATTATCCCTAAAAAACAAATCAATTCCTTGTGCATATCCTTCTCCCGAATTTTCAAAATGGCTGTCAAAACCTGCAAAATTTGTATCATAAGTCACAAGGTTTTGATACTTCTTATAATACCCTTCTACCCGTAAAATTCGGTTTTTATGTGAATATTGATAGTTAAGAATGTAATGTTGTGTTTTACGGGCTTCTAAATCTTGATGAAACTTCAACACGTCACTCAAAGGCTGTTGGTAAAAATCACCGTAAGCAATAGAAAGTTGCCCATGTTTGGAGGTTTTATAGGCTACTGAAGCCCTTGGCGACAAGGTAAATTGATTGAACAATTCACTATACTCACCACGGAATCCTGCTTTTAAAGCTAGTTTTCTTGAAAAAACGACATCAGCTTCCGTAAAGGCTGCAGAAAGATGATTATTGAACCCATAACCCAATTGCGGCACCTGTGTACTCTCATACGTTTCCTGAAAATCGGTTAGAAATTGCTCGGCTCCAAAATATAACTTGAAGCGGTTACTGAAACGTTTACGGAACTTCAGTTTGAAATGGGCCGAATTCTCTGTATTTTCAATTGTGTCCGCCATGATGCCAATATCATTTTTGGCCGTGGTAAAACTACCCCCCGTTTGAAACGTCCAATCGTTATTTAAGTCTCCCTGATAACTAGCATTGGTATAAAAATTTCGGTTTTTTAATTGAAAGTACAATCCTTCCGAAAAATTGATATCCTCTTGCGTAAGCTCAAACCCTGTAGCATCAAAGGCAGCGTAGAGTTTAAAAAGCCCTTTTTCAAATTTTCTTCTGAAAACCGTTTCCCCCGCAAAAGCTTCAAAGGGTTTTTCCCAATCATTCCGATCGGGAAATACTTCCAGATAGGGCGCCAAATTGATATAAGAAGCGTTCACACTTAAGGAACTATTTTTCCACTTCTGGGTGTTTCCCAATCCTGCCCCAACGGTCATCAAGGAAATATTGGTTTCCTCTTGCGCAGGCTCGTCTATGGTATTCAGTAGCAATACGGAAGACAAAGCTTGTCCATATTCGGCAGAATAGCCTCCCGTTGAAAAAGTAATCCCATCAAAAAGAAACGAACTGTAACGGCCTCGTGCCGGAATATTGTTGGTGGTGGGTGTATACGGTGTAAAAACGCGAATACCATCAATAAAAATTTGGGTTTCCCCTGCATCCCCTCCCCGCACGAAAAGTCGGCCGTCTTCTGCTACCGTACTCGTTCCCGGAAGTGTTTGCAAAGCCCCTACAAAGTCCCCCAAGGCACTTGCCGTAGTTACTACATCCAAAGGCTTTAAAACCGACACCTTGCTGTTATCCCCTGCTTCTAAAGTCCCTGCCGAAATAACCACGGTATCCAAGGAGTTGACATCCTCCCGAAGGGCAATGGTCAAATTATTCATTTGGGATACGTCTGCAGCATAATAGGTAGGTTCAAAACTTACAAACGATATCACCAAGGTTTGTACCCCAGTTTCTGAAGTCGTAAAGGAAAACTTACCAGATTCGTCTGAAGAGGCTCCATCGTAGGTTCCATCCAAATAAATATTGGCCCCAAAAATAGGGGTTCCGTTTTTTTGGGTTACCGTTCCTGAGATTTCAGTTTGTGCAGAAAGCCAAAAAGGGACTAGCAAAAGAAAAGGTAAAAGAAGTTTTGAAGCGTTCATTTTTTGATTGATTTTGTTTGACGGTTCAAAATTGCGTAAAGTGTTTATCCTATAAAAAGCAAAACTACCGAACTGTTGCATTTGACTACCGAATTGTGAATACAAAACTTCCTTTTTGCTATCTTTATAAAAAATCAACGAAAAACCATGAAAAAATTACTTTTCCTCTTATGGCTTATTTCCTTCTACCTTCCTAGCCAGGCCCAAGATACCTTTTCCATTATTGCAGTCGATCCTTCCACCGGTGAAATAGGATCTGCAGGCGCTTCTTGTGTCACGGGGGTTGGGCCTAGTGGAATTATCGATATCATCACAAAAATTATCCCTGGAAGGGGCGGCGTTAATTCGCAAGCCTATGTATGTATTCCCAACGTTAATTTGAATAATGCCATCGACCAAATGGAAAACGGGGCATCCCCTTCAGAGATTATTGACTACTTATTGAATAATGATGCCTGCGGTTCCCAAAATTTCGATCCACAGTTCCGGCAATATGGAATTGCAGATTTTGATACCAATGGGGACCCAAGAACAGCTGGTTTTACTGGAAATATGGCAGACGATTACAAAGAAGACCGCCAAGGTGCTACCTACAGTGTTCAGGGAAATATCCTTCTAGATGCATCGGTTATTGATAATATGGAAGATAATTTCAACAATACAACAGGAACCCTGGCCGATAAGTTGATGGCTGCGATGCAAGGGGCTAACTTTGCAGGGGCCGATTCCCGATGCTTGGCAGACGGCACTTCGTCTACCACTGCTTATTTATTGGTGTATCGTCCCGACGACGATCCTTCAGACCCTTACCTTCGTTTAAATGTTGGACAACAACCTCCTGGAACCGAACCTATTGATATCCTTCAGGATTTGTACAACAACTTTCTCTCTACCGAAAGTTTTGAACTTCAACAGCAAATTCAGTTATATCCTAATCCTGCAAGCAATATACTGAACCTTTCGGTTGCCCCTTCCCTTGGCTGGAATAGTTTTGAAATATTCACCTTGGAAGGAAAGAAAATTTACTCCCAGTCTGTTGTAAAAGAAAGCGTTAGCATGGATATTTCGTCCTATTCTGAAGGAATGTATTTTATCACTTTTCAAACCCAAAAAGGAAATACCACTCTTAAGTTTATAAAAAACTAAATCCATTATGAGTGCTTCTGAAAAGGTAACGGCCTATATTAAAAAACATTCCAAATGGAGTAAGGAACTACAGACCTTGAGAAAGCTTTTTCAGCAAACGGAAGTCACAGAAGAAATTAAATGGGGCAGCCCTACCTATACCCTTAACGGAAAATTGGTGGCGGGTATGGCCGCTTTCAAAAACCATTATGCCATCTGGTTTCACCAAGGGTTCTTTTTGAAAGATTCCGATCACAAGCTTTTAAATGCCCAAGAGGGTAAAACCAAGGCCATGCGGCAATGGCGTTTTGAAAAAGAAGAGGAAATTCCGGAAGCAATTGTTTTAAAATATCTAAGGGAATCCATACAAAACTGCCTTGCCGGAAAAGAAGTGAAACCACAACGTAAAACAGGAGTATCCTTACCTTCCATTTTAAAGGAAGCATTTAAAAATGATACGCTTTTAGAAAAATCGTTTAAAAAACTAACTCCGGGAAAACAAAGGGAATATGCCGAACATATTGGTGGGGCAAAACGTGAAGCGACCCAACAATCCCGCTTGGAAAAAGCCATACCGCTTATTTTAAAAGGGGAAGGATTGCACGATAAATACAAAAACTGTTAATATGAACAGTCGGCGGTTTGCTTTTTATGCACGAAGGGCACTTTGGATCATTATCGCCTGGGTAGCCTTTGCCATTGGAGTATTTTTTTATGATTACATCACCTTGGTAAGTAATCGTGCGCTTACCTCCAATTATGACTTCATATCTTCCTTTAACGCGTATTTAATTGTGGCTGTTTGTGCAGGCGTCATAGGTGGAACGCTAACCGTAAACCTCATGGAATATTGGCTTCGGAAGTATCGCTTCTGGATGGCCATGCTCCTTATTATCATTATTTATACGGTTATCGCCATTTTAGTAGGTAGTATTGGAGCTTTGTATTTGAGTGGTCCTGAAATGGGCCTACCCATGTTTCGGCAAGAAGCCATTGAAGAGTTATTGCCCTTCTACAAAGAGCCTATCTTCGTAAAAAATTATTTTATTTGGCTGATCCTAGTGTTGCTCACCTTGGTTTTTTTGGTGGTTAGTGATCGTTTTGGCCCCGGGGTATTACCCAATTATCTTTTGGGAAAGTATTTTAAGCCTAAAAAGGAAAACCGAATTTTCATGTTCAGTGATATAAAGAATGCAACTTCCATTGCCGAACAATTAGGCGAAGAACAATATTTTCAGTTTTTAAAAGCGTTCTTTAGAGTAATTTCACCCGCTATTTCAGAATACAGGGGAGAGATCTATCAATATGTAGGCGATGAAATTGTACTTACCTGGAAAGTAAAAAAGAATAAAAAGAACATCCGATCGCTTCATTGTTTTTACCGGATGAACCGACTTATTTTATTGCATTCCGCATACTTTAAAAAAACCTTCGGAGTCATTCCAGAGTTTAAATCGGGATTTCATTGCGGAAATACCGTGGTGGGTGAAATAGGGGAAATTAAAAGGGACATAGCCTTTTCGGGTGATGTTCTCAATACGGCTGCCCGTATTCAAGGGAAATGCAACGAACTGGAAGTAAGAATATTGGCTTCAGAAGGATATTTACATTGTATTGAGCCTTTACCGCGTAAAATCACCTCGCTTCCGTTAGGCGAACAAAATTTAAAAGGAAAGCTTTTTGACGTTCCGTTAGTAACGTTTCGGAATGATAATTGATAATTTGAAATCGTACGAATTCTTAATTACTATCTTATGAAAACCGACACTTACACCAAAGTAATCCTTACCGTGATTGCAGTAGCCCTCACCGTTAATGTAATCAAAGATCTGTCGCTGGTTCCAACAGTTCAGGCTTCTGAAACCATTACAAATAATGTACTTCCCAGCTCAGAATATCGATTGGTTCCTATTAGCACTATGGAAACCCTGGATGTGCGTATTGTGGATATCAATACCTACGATGAGCTTAATGTGAATGTAAAAAGTATTGACACCTACGACGAGATGAAAGTGAATTTAAAAAGTATCGATACCAGTGACGAACTGGATGTGAACCTAGATGAAATTGGGGGAGGCTGGGTTTCCAATGGAGGACCCATACCCGTAAAGGTCAACTAGACTTTTTATGGTATTCCCGAATGATCAATCGGGCAGCACGATCATAGTTGATGTAATTATAGGTCCAATTGAAAAAGGTAATCACACGATTCCTAAAACCCACCAAATACCATAGGTGTACAAACATCCAGAGAAACCAAGCAAAGAAACCACCAAAATGCATTTTTTTGAAATCGACTACCGCTTTGTTTCGTCCAATAGTGGCCATACTGCCCTTATCTAGATATTTAAAAGGCTTCATGGTATGGCCTTTTAAAACCCTCTGAAGGTTTTTCGCCAGATGCTTTCCCTGCTGTATGGCCGGTTGCGCCATTTGGGGGTGCCCCTTTGGGAATGCTTCCGTTTGCATGGCGGCAATATCGCCCAAGGCAAACACATTTTCATAACCTTCTAACTGGTTATACTTATTAACTTGATAGCGATTTGTTCGCTCCAATACAACTTTTGCATCAAAACCTTCAATAGGCGCTCCTGTTACTCCTGCCGCCCAAATAAAGGTGGCCGTTTTAAATTCCTTACCATCTTTTGTAGCGACCCTCACTCCATCGTAATCACTTACCAAAGTTTGTAAATGAATTTGAACGCCCATCCCTTCCAAAAACTTTTGCGCTTTTTGCGAGGCTTCCTCACTCATGGAAGCCAATAACCGCTCAGAGCCTTCCACAATGTGGATTTGCATTTCATCTTCAGAAAGTTCAGGATAATCATTTTTAAGGATTCCCTTTCTGAATTCGGCCAAAGCACCGGCTAACTCTACCCCAGTGGGGCCGCCTCCCGCAATCACAAAATTCAAATAACTACGTTGTACTTCTACCTCATCTGCTTGGTCTGCCTTTTCAATATTCTGAAGCATTAAACTTCGAATATTTAGTGCCTGTGGCACACTTTTCATAGGCATGCTAAATTGTTCCACGTTTTTATTTCCGAAGAAATTGGTACGGGTACCCGTAGCGAGAACCAAATAATCATATTTCAGATTTCCAATGGAAGTTTCAATAGTGCGCTCATCAGGATTTATATGAGTCACTTCAGCCAAACGGAAATGAAAGTTATCATGCTTCCGGAAAATTTTCCGCAGTGGATACGCAATGGAATCTGGCTCTAATCCTGCCGTAGAAACCTGATACAATAAGGGCTGAAAGGTATGATAGTTATGTTTATCGAAAAGCACCAATTGCACAGGTGCTTTAATCATCTTTTTAATGAAGGCAATACCTGCAAATCCGCCGCCAATAACGACGACTCGAGGTTGTTGCGAAGAAGGGATGTTCATAGCATGGAATTGTAACATAAATTTACAAAAAGCCTAGCGGTTGCTGTGTAAAAGGCTTTATTTTTATGAAATTTGTAACATAACAAAATTTGTTGCTACTAACTATACAGTTAACCCACTAACATTGACCGAAGAACTAGAACATAGTTTTGTGACCCAGCTGGAGGAAAATCAGAACATTGTGCACAAAATCTGTCGTTTGTACACCAACGATCAAGAGGCGCATAATGATTTGTTTCAGGAGATTACTATACAGCTATGGAAAGCTTTTCCAAAGTTTAGGGGAGACAGTAAATTTAGTACCTGGATGTATCGTGTGGCTTTAAATACAGCTATAACACTATACCGAAAGGGAAAAAGGAAAATACAAACACAGGATTACGAAGGGGTAAGTTTTAAGATCACCGCAGAAGAGTATGACCCTACCGTGGAAGAACAATTGAAATTAATGTACAGTGCCGTAAAAACCTTGAATGATATTGATAAGGCTTTGGTGTTTCTGTATTTAGAAAATAAAAATTATCGGGAGATTTCGGAGACCTTAGGGATTTCTGAAGTGAACGCAAGAGTAAAAATGAACCGAATTAAGGAGAAGTTAAGAAACATTCTTAATCCCTAAGCGTATGGACGAGTTAGAAGTATTAAAAAAACAATGGCAATCCCGGGAGCAGGAGTTTCCCAAATTGACCGCCAAGGATATTTACCCCATGTTATTGAAGAAATCCTCTTCTATAGTTAAGTGGATTTTTATCATCAGTATTGCAGAAATAGCACTATGGACCGTATTGTATTTTCTCATTCCGGAATCCAGTAAAAAGTTTCAAGAAGGAATGGGGTTGAGTACCCTTTTTACGGCTCTTAATATTGTAAATTATGCTGTAGTTTTTGTTTTTATCTACTTTTTCTACAAGAATCATCAGAAAATTCAGGCGACCAATACGGTGAAAAAACTCATGGAAAATATCCTGAAAACCCGAAAAACGGTTCACTATTTTGTGTATTACAACATTGGAATGGCCGCCATTTTAATGTTTATTACCAACCTTTATTATTACTTCAACAAAGAACAACTTTATCAAATTCTGAATAGTGATGATTTGTTTGCAGCGGTTCCTGCTGAGACCTTTATTTTGTTCAACGTGATAGGGGGAATTATTATTATTGCGTTCCTTATCCTGTTCTATTGGTTGCTATACGGATTATTACTACGAAGACTTAAAAAGAATTACAAGCGCTTGAAGAAAATTGAAGATTAGTAGCGCCACTGACGTGTTTTGTTCAATTCTTCTTCTTTTTCCAATTCTTCCTGCGGAATTACTTTAAGGAAAGAAGGATGTTGCTCGATGGCATACTCTAATTTTTCTACGATATCCTTTACCGAATCGTTTTCATAGTCGATTTCCAAAGGTTCTTTGATTTCCATAGACTGAAGGATTCCGCGTTTTTTAATACGAATTCCTTTTTTATCGAAAGATCTTCTGAAACCATCAATTACAATAGGAACTACAATGGGTTTGTTCTGCTTGATGATATGCGCTGTCCCTCTACGGATAGGCTTCCATGGAGTAGTTGTTCCCTGCGGAAACGTAATTACCCAACCATCTTCCAACGCCTTTTGAATATTACTTACATCACTCAATTTCACTTGTCTATTTACATCCTTTCCTTCGGCGCGCCAAGTCCTATCGATACTTACCGATCCAGCATAGGCCAAAATCTTGGGCAACAGACCTGCTTTCATGGTTTCCCTGGCAGCTACAAAATACAGGTTCAACTTAGGGTCCCATAAATATCCTATATTCTTTATACTATCTACCCGACCACTTAAACTGGCATTGAACACATGAAACATGGCCACAACGTCGGCAAAATAGGTTTGGTGGTTGGAAACAAAGAGCACATTGTTATCGGGCAGGTTTTTAATAATTTCACTTCCGTCAATTTGCAACTGATTGAAACCTTTAAAACGACGATGCGTTAAAGCACCTAAGATTCTAATTAGCCACTTCTTGAGGAAAAGGATGTGTCCGAATGGATTTTTTTTAAAAAGGCCCATAAATTTGTGTTTCCATTTTAGGATACCTAAAACTTGAACGGGATGCAAAGATAGTAAAAATGGGGGTTTAGAGTACTTCCTTTAACATTTCACGTATTTCATTGAGCATCATAGCAGTAGCGCCCCACACTATATGTCCTTGCAATTGAAAGGCAGGAACTTCTATGTTTTTGGCATAACTGGTATCAAATCGCTGCGTAATTTGGATACGATCATCTAGAAATTCCCTCAAAGGCACTTCAATTAAAGCTTCTACTTCTTCGTCTTGTGGTATAAATAAGGGTGTTTCATTTGCTAAACCCATGTAAGGTTGTACGAAAAAGTTGCTAGGAGGAATATATACTTGCGTCATTTGCTTTAGCACTGCTACCCGTTTTCTAGAAACCCCAACTTCTTCTTCGGCTTCACGAAGAGCTGTATGCATTAAGGTTTCATCCTCTTCTTCCACCTTTCCGCCTGGGAACCCAACTTGAGCAGAATGCACTCCTTTATAGGTTTTACGGAGAATGAGCATAAAATGCGTTTCGTCGCTTTCCGAAGGATAAAAAAGACATAACACGGCTGCTTGCCTAGCGGTATTGCTTTGATAGGCCTTCCGCTTTAACTCCTTTAAGCGCTCCATTGGGGCCATTCTAAAATGATAATCCTCCCCCGGAAGTTCCATTTTTGTTACCTTTACTACTTGTTTTTCAAACTCAGAAAACTGCATTAATGAAGTATCAATTGATTTTTATTTTATTGCTAATCTTTAGTCTCTCCGCTTGTGGCGACCAAAAAAAGAAATCTCCTGAAGGAAATTCCGAAGAAATCCCCAAAGAGATTCTTAAAGATACCGCAAAAGAACCAAAAAAGCCAAAGAAAAAAACACCTCAATCAAAGTATCCTATCATTACAGAAGACAACATGGTGTCCTTCCTTACGGAATATGGTAAGAAAAACCCCGAGAACCGAGTATTGGTGTCTACCAATCATGGGGACATAGAAATTACTCTTTATGAGGATACGCCCCTGCATCGGGCCAATTTTATTTATTTGGTAAAACAACAATATTTTGATGGGACCTTTTTCCATAGGGTCGTTCCTAATTTTATTATTCAAGGGGGGAATAGTGACAATATTAAGACCAATAAAAAACGTAAAAAACTTGGTCCCAATTATCGATTGCCGGCCGAATTGGACAATGGCAGAAAGCATGAATACGGTACCGTTTCGGGGGCGAAGGAATACCGAAAGAACCCCGATAAAAAAACGGCTCCCTATGAGTTTTTTATCTTTTTGGGACCCCCATCCTCTACGGGGCATTTAAATGGAAACTATACCATTTTTGGGCGTGTCACCAAAGGGATGGATGTCGTAGAGAAAATTGCTAATTTACCTCATGACGAAACCGATTGGCCGCTACAAAATGTATATATAGAAGCCAAGGTTTTGGATTAGGTGTTTTCGCTTCGATAAAGTGAGGGAAGGCTAAGTTTAAATATTACGGCCGATAACCTTACCGCAATTACTACCAAGCCCGAAAGTATTACAATCAATGTAGAAGACAAGGTTGTTTTCAATAATAAAAAATAGGCCAATCCGCCTAAAATACAAGCCGTAGCATATATTTCCTTTCTGAAAATAATAGGAATTTCATTACACAGGATGTCACGAATGACCCCTCCAAAGCAAGCAGACAAAGTACCCAAAGCAATACAAGTAATTGGGGGATATGCTGCAGCCAGTCCCTTTTCCACCCCAATTACGGTATATAAGGCAATCCCAATAGTATCGAATAGAAACAGTGATTTTCGCAAATAGCCCAATTGCCTTCGGAATAAAAGTCCGAAGACAGTAGCTCCCATAATAACATAGATAAAAGTCGTATTGCGCATCCAGCCTATATTTGCGGAAATCAATACATCGCGCAAGGTGCCACCCCCTACCGCCGTCACAAAGGCGATAATAAAAATTCCGAAGAAATCCATTTTCTTTTTAAAAGCGGTAAGCACGCCAGATATGGCAAAAGCTATGGTTCCTAAAATATCTATGTACAACGATAAGCTCACATGTTCTGTGTATAGAAGTTATAATCTTTTAATACGGTATCGATAAACTGAATATCGGTCCCTTCCTTTTTATGTTTAATTTCGGCCACTTCCATGATTTTAGTTCGCAATTTTATCAAGGTCTTGAAATCGTTTGCTTGGCGGGCATCGGTAAAGGCTTCTTTTATAATTCTGGCGTCATTATCGCTCAATTTAATCACAGATGGGTAGCTTGGCACATAAGCTTCAGAGAGATCCTCGAAAATAGTATGGCTAAATTTCACTTTATCTTTTAACAATACAACCGATGTGCCTGCGGCCAAATCGCCAATACGTTGATTTCTTTTGGTGAATAAAATAAAAAAGAAAGCGATTCCGAAGAAAAAAATATCGATTATTCGGAAGAACCATCGTATTACATAATCGGTCACTGAAGCCTGATATCCATCTATTTTGACCACTTTTATTTTCATCACTTTTTTGCCAAGGGTTTGGCCATTTAGCAACAATTCCAATACGAGGGTATAAAAAATTACCGGCAGGGATAACAGGGTATTTAAGGCAATCTGAGACCATTGGTCCATGTTTTCAAAAGCACCAAAAAGATAGCTAACCGCCATTAAATAGCCCCACTTAATCAAAATGTCGATGATATAGGCAACGAGTCTTTCTCCTACCCCAGCGGCAGCGTAAGCTATTTTTACATTTTGTGTCGTATTGACTTGTATCTCTGACATATTATTTTTTAATTTGGAAGCTTATGAGAGAGGTTGCGTTCATTAAGCAAAATAAAGAAAAATGGCTCGAGTTTGAAAGAGCAATTTTCGATAATGATTTTGAAAGTTCTGATGCATTGGCCTCTCAATACATTCAAATAATTGACGATTTGGCTTATGCACAAACCTTTTACCCTAAAAGTAAGGTAATTGTGTATTTAAATCAGCTTTCCGCCAAGGCATTTCAGATTATCTATAAAACCAAACGGGAAGACACCAATAGGTTTGTCTTATTTTGGAAAACCGAAGTACCGCTGCTCGCCTATCAATATCGTAAGTTTATTTACACCGCTTTTACGGTGTTTGCTTTATTTACCTCCATTGGGGTTATTTCTGCTATGAACGATGGCGAATTTGTTCGTTCTATTTTGGGAGATGCCTATGTAAACATGACCTTAGAAAACATTGAAAAGGGAGATCCTGTAGCCGTCTATAAAAGCGGAAGTAACTGGGGAAGCTTTATTGGGATTACCTTCAATAATCTTCGAGTGGGTCTTTACTCTTTCATGGGAGGGGTCTTTGGAGGTACAGGCACCATATGGGTTCTATTTAAAAATTGCATCATGCTGGGATCGTTTCAATACTTTTTTTATGAAAAAGGGGTGCTCTGGGAGAGTGTCCGCGGAATATGGATTCATGGTTCCATGGAAATCTTTGCCATTGTGATTGAAGCTGCTGCCGGATTGATATTAGGGGCGAGTATATTATTTCCAGCGACCTACTCACGGTTGGAATCTTTTAAAAGAGGCGTGAAAGTGGGAGTGAAGATTTTAATTAGCACTTTTCCCTTCACCATAGCCGCTGGTTTTCTGGAAGGGTTTGTGACCCGCTATTCCAATAGCATGCCCAACTGGTTATCTGTGGGAATCATAATTATGACCCTCGGGCTTATTAGTTATTACTATTTAATATATCCTTTTCGGGTTCAGAAAAAAACCGAAGGTACCCTCATTTCTAAACCCTTTTAATGAAAATACGGTTTTTCTTAACACCCATAGTTCTCACGTTCATAACCATAACTCAGGTTGGGTTGGGTTATGCACAGGAACCCCGTTATTTTGAAGAAGGCTTTCAGGACAATTATTCTGGGAGAAGCTATAATTATGAAGGCCGGGAAATAGAAGGTATTACACAAACTGAAAGCGGGGAAGCAGCCAAATTTGATCCCAACAATAAGGAAACCCCCAACTATGAGGAAAAAGAGAACCCAGGATTGGACACCTCTTTCTCCATGAGTTTTCTTTCCTGGATACTTATTTTTGTCTTGGTCTTGGCTGTATTGTACCTTGTTTATATCCTAATGAATGAAGGAGGGCGGAGCTCATTTTTTAGCAAGAAAAAGAAAATTAAGGTTTCAGCTATAGAAGGGGAAATTGCTGTGGAGGATCTTGAAAACACCGATATTCAATCTTTAATACAACAAGCCGAAAAAGAAGGGAACTACCGTTTGGCCATACGGTTGTATAATCTTTTGGTACTACAAACCTTGAGCCTTAAAAGCCTTATCCAGTTAGAAGAGGATAAAACCAATGAAGAATATTACCGGGAAATTGCTCAAAAAGATTTTGGAAAAGCTTTTGCATATACCTCTTACCTCTATAGCTATGTTTGGTATGGAAAATTTAATCTTGATTCTGGACAATACAACAAGGCAAAAATCAATTTTGTGGAACTCATAAATAAGGTTGCCTAATGAAGAACACCTTTATTCCGCTTAGTATCATTTTACTTCTGGTCATTGTACTGGGAATTTTATTTTCCAAAAACATACAGCACACTGTAAATTGGGAGGAATCTTTCAATGAAAGAAGTAAGAATCCTTATGGCTTAAAAGTTTTTTACAATGAATTGGGCAAATTGTATGAAGAGCAAAATTTTAGAACCGTATACTACCAGCCCGACAGTTACTTAGGGGCAAATTCTGAAGGAAGTTATGGCGACCATATCGCTGAAGGAACCTACCTTAAAATTGGCAATACCATGGACTTTACCTTTTATTCCATAGAAGAGCTGCTCCGTTTTGCCGAAAAAGGAAATACGGTATTCCTTTCAGACTATTATTTTCCGAATAGTTTAAGTGACACACTTCAATTTAAAGTGGAGTATTTGACCCATTCAAACAAAGAAAGATCCAGCTTGGAGTTTCTGGATAAGAAGCTATCGAAAAACAACATTGTTTTAGATCGAAATAAAGGAAGTTATTTTTTTAAAGAAATTTCTGAAAATACCAAAATACTAGGCTTTGTAAAACATGAAGGGCATCCCAATTTTATTGAAATTCCCTTTGGGGAAGGAACTATCCTTTTACACCTTCAACCCAAAGCTTTTACCAATTATCACCTTTTAAAGGATAAGCAGTATTCTTATGCTGAAGGCATAGTATCGTATTTACCAGAAACCGACCTGTATTTCGATTCTTATTTAAAATATACCACACCTTACCTTAACGACCAAGAAGAGGAATCCTCAGACCTTGGATGGTTTTTGGAACAAGAGGCCTTTCGATGGGCATGGTACTTAGCGCTGTTATTAACCTTGCTTTTTGTGATTTTTACTGCCAAAAGAAAGCAACGGATTGTTCCTATTGTAAAGCCTTTGGAAAATACATCCATGGCATTTGTCAAGACTATTTCCAATTTGTACCATGAAACTAAAGACCATAGAAATATGGTCGACAAGAAAATTTTGTATTTTTTGGAAAAATTACGAAGTCAGTACCAAATAGACACCTCCCAACTTGATGAAGATTTTATAGAAAAATTAAGCCTCCGTTCGGGGGTTCCCAAAGAAAAAGTAAAAAAACTGGTAGATTATATGGCTTGGCTGAAGCAAAAGGAAGACCTTCAGGAAATTCATCTTACCAGGTTAAATCAATTTATAGAAGCCTTTCACAACAATTAAATTATGGAAGAACAAAATGAACAACAACCCTTGGATCCACAAGAGTCGAAGATAGAAACCACCTCTTCTACTTCAGAAAATGAAAGTTCCGAAACCACGGACACTTTAGAGTTTCAAAATCGTTTAGATTTAAGGGAGCTCAATGAAAATGTAAATCGCATAAAATCTGAAATAGGCAAAGTAATTGTTGGGCAACATGAAATGATCGATATGCTTATTGCCTCGCTTTTGGCTCAAGGACATTCCCTTATTGAAGGTGTTCCGGGAATTGCAAAAACAGTGACCGCCAAACTATTGTCCAAGACCCTTTCGGTAGACTTCAGTAGGATTCAGTTTACCCCCGATTTGATGCCCAGTGATATCTTGGGAACTTCGGTATTTAATTTGAAGACTTCAGAATTTGAATTCAAAAAAGGGCCCATTTTTTCCAACATGATTTTAATTGATGAAATCAACCGGGCTCCAGCCAAGACACAAGCCGCCTTGTTTGAAGTTATGGAAGAAAGGCAAATTACCATGGATGGTGAACGATACGTGCTTCCGCCGCCATTTTTGGTCTTGGCTACACAAAATCCTGTGGAGCAAGAAGGAACCTACCGCCTACCCGAAGCACAATTAGATCGCTTTTTATTTAAAATAAATATTGACTATCCTGCTTTAGATGAAGAAGTAGAAATACTGAAAAGGGAGCACTCCTTACGCGATGCCAAAAAAACAGCGCAAATCAACTCTTTTTTAACCGCAGAACAGATTGCCCAATATCAAGATTTAGTAACGCAAGTATTGGTGGAAGAGCAGTTGCTTTCCTATATCGCCCAAATAATCGTTGCGACACGGAATAACAAGTTTTTATATTTAGGTGCCTCCCCTAGGGCTTCCATCTCCATACTGAAAGCCAGTAAGGCTTTTGCAGCCATGGCCGGAAGAGATTTTGTAACCCCCGAGGATATTAAAAGGGCAGCAGTCCCTGTATTACACCACCGGGTAATTGTAACACCAGAACGCGAGATGGAAGGACTTACAAGTGCAGATATTGTAAAACAGATTTTGGAAAGTGTAGAAATTCCCAGATAAACCCTATGAATTTTTTCAGGAGTCTTTATTTACAGCCACGGTTTTACTATGCAGGAGTGGGCCTTGTTGTTTTATTTGGAATTAGCTATTTCGTCCCACCCTTATTTGGGATTGCTCAATTGGGAATTGGCATATTGGTGTTATTGCTGCTTTTGGACATGCTCTTCCTTTATATGGGCCGAAAAAAAATTAGGGCTTCCAGAATACTTCCTGAAAAATTCTCCAATGGCGACCGTAATACGGTATCTGTAGAGATAACCAACCTTTATCCCTTTAAAACCTTTATTGAAATTATTGATGAGATTCCCGAACAATTTCAAGTTCGTGATTTTTCATTAAAACTTTCCCTAAATGCCAAAGATTCAAAAACGATTAAGTACCCGCTCACCCCTTTCAAAAGAGGTATCTACGCTTTTGGTGATCTCAACCTATATACTTCCTCTATTCTAGGAATGATTTCAAAAAGATATCGTTTCGACAGTGATCAAAATGTTAAAACCTACCCAAGTTTTAAGCAGTTAAAAGATTTTGAATTACTCAATTTCAATAGGAATTCCATTCAAATGGGGGTAAAGAAAATACGTCGAATTGGCCACAGCATGGAGTTTGAGCAAATAAAAGACTACGTACAAGGAGATGACTTACGGACCATTAACTGGAAAGCCACGGCCAAAAAGAATGATTTAATGGTAAATCTTTATCAAGATGAAAAGTCCCAACCTGTGTATTCCATTATCGATAAAGGCCGAGCCATGCAAATGCCTTTTAATGGGTTAAGTTTATTGGATTATGCCATTAATGCGACTTTGGTCATCAGTAATGTAGTGCTTAAAAATCATGATAAGGCTGGGATGATGGCGTTTTCCAAAAAGGTGGAAAATGTAATTGTAGCCGAAAAGCGGAGTTCGCAAATGCCTTTAATTCTCGAATCGCTTTACAACATCAAAACCAATTTTTTTGAAAGTGATTATAGTAAATTATATGCTACCGTAAAACAAAATATTACCCATCGTAGTTTAATCTTACTATATTCCAATTTTGAAACCTTGGACAGTCTTCATCGGCAACTCCCCTATTTGAAAGCGATTGCTAAAAATCATTTACTGGTGGTGGTATTTTTTAAGAATACCGAAGTCTCCAAAATCATGGAACAAAAAGCCGAAACCATTCAGGAAATCTATGATAAGGTGATTGCTGAAAAATTTGCTTTCGAGAAACGGCTTATCGTCAATGAATTGAAAAAATACGGTATTTATTCCATCCTAACCGCCCCTGAAAATCTAACTGTCAATACCATTAATAAGTATTTAGAAATAAAAGCACGCGGACTTCTATAAAGGTTTAGAACAATTCAGGAATAAAAATCTACAGTTCAGAAACAAACATTATCCAAAGATTTTGATTAACTTCACCTTTGAAGTGTGAAAAATAAACAAACACTTTAAAAATCTGTATTATGAAAACATTATTTGCCACTTTAGTTCTACTAATTTCAATTGGAAACGCCCAAGCACAGAGTTCTAAAAAATCGGCTTCGGAAGGAACAACCATTACCATTACCGTACCGGTACCTGGTTATGGAGGTAGTCTCATAGCGGGTTTGTATAATGAAGAAAACTTTATGGAAACCCCTTTACAAGGGTTGGAAAGCGACGTAAATGAAGGCTTTGCCTCGGTAACCTTTACTAATGTTACCCCCGGTACCTATGCAATTGCGGTGTACCATGATAAAAATGGGAATAAAGTGATGGACTTTGAAGCCAACGGAATGCCCAAAGAACTTTATGGAGCCTCCAATAACAATATGTCCATGGGACCTCCAAGGTGGAGTGATGCCAAATTTGAGGTAGGAACCCAACCCATCACCATGGAAATACGATTATAACATCATCAAAAAAAGTAAAAAGCCAGTATTTCATACTGGCTTTTTTTATAGATAAAAACTAAAATTCCTTGTTTTTAAATAGGGGATACTTATGGAATTTGGTAGCTTTGTGAAAATAAAATTTTATGACGATTACCCAATTAAAATACGTTTTGGCGGTAGCGGAACATCAAAATTTTACCAAGGCAGCCGAAAAAACTTTTGTAACCCAGCCTACATTAAGCATGCAGATTCAAAAGTTGGAGGAAGAATTGGATATTTTGATATTCGATCGCAGTAAAAAACCTATTGAGCTTACTTCGGTTGGAAAAAAAATAGTAAATCAGGCCAAAAACATTGTCAATGAGGCTGATAGAATGCAGGACGTGGTCGATCAAGAGAAAGGATTTATTGGAGGGGAGTTTCGGCTAGGAATTATTCCAACAGTGATGCCTACATTACTACCTATGTTTTTGAGAACTTTTTCTTCCAAATATCCAAAGGTACAGCTACGTATTGAAGAATTATCAACCGAAGAGATTATTCATAAACTCATGGAGGGCCACCTTGATGCAGCCATTGCAGCTACCCCCCTTCTCCAAGAGAAGATCAAGGAAAGGGTCTTATACTATGAACCCTTTGTAGGCTATATTCCAGAAAGTCACCGTTTGTTTCAGAAAAAAGAAATTACACCAGAAGATTTAGATATTGAGGATATCCTACTATTGGAAGATGGACATTGTTTTAGGGATGGCGTGGTTAATCTTTGCAAGACTTCCAAGTTATTTAAAGAAGAAGGATTTCAACTTACTAGCGGTAGTTTTGAAACCTTAGTGAAGTTGTCCCATGAAGGATTGGGCATGACTTTACTGCCCTACCTTCACACCTTGGATCTCAATGACAGTCAGAAAAAATATTTACGTTACTTTAAAGATCCATCCCCAGCAAGGGAAGTAAGTATTATATATCCAAAAAGCGAATTGAAATTACAGATAATCGATGCCCTATTCAATAGTATTTCTGGTGTGGTAAGAGGTGCCATACAATTTCAGGACGTAGAGATTATAAGTCCGATAAAGTAAAAAAGCCTCCTAATGGAGGCTTTTATTATTCTTTTAAATAAATTAAACATTGGTTTAGTTGGGGGTTCTGCGTAATGAGGGAATTCACCCAAATTTTCAACTCCTCTATTTCATGAGGGAGAAGTCGTTGCAGCGCCTTTTTCAACTCTTTGCAGAACAGATTTACATCAAAACTAACTTTCTTTAGCACTGCCTTGGTGTAATCAAACATTGCTCTTGCCATAGTAAAGTAATTAGAGTTAGGTTAAGTAGTTGTTGTCTATAGGCGAGATTTTTAAATTGTGTCCTAAATATAACGAAAAAAGTGAAACAATCTTGAGTTTGTGGATAAGTTTGACTCTTAAATTTATCTTAAAAAATGTTAACCCCTTAGTTTTACGGTCCATTCAAAATGAAATTCAGAAACAATTACCCCTTCTTTATTTCTTCCAACGGAAGTCATCCAGCAGGTTTGCCCCTCCCCAGTCTCGACCGCTTTCGCAATGGTATTTTTAATCTTTAATCCATCAGTACATGTGAAGATGATTTTACCTGTAGCTTTTTTTGAAAAAGTGGCTTTGTTGTGGGCTACCAACATAGAAATTGGTTTTCCGCTTTCCTGAATATAATTCATGACCATGGCACCCGTGCTTAATTCGGCGGCCATTCCTTGTACGGCCCAAAATAAGGATTTAAATGGATTCTGATTGATCCAACGGTGCCTTACACTCACGGTGCAAGATTCTTCAGAAATACTTTTAACCCGTACACCACAAAAATAAACGGAGGGTAACTTAAATAGGGTAAACCAATTAATTTTTGAAGGAGAAAGCTTCATTTGCCAATTTTAAAAACGAAGATACACAAAATATAAGGGAATCATGTTTGTTAAAATATTGTTAATTTTTAGTACTATGCGTAACATAATACTGTTTTTTAAACATATATTTGTATAAGAAATTAATAAGCAATGGAAACTAATCCTTCAGAAAACCATAAAAATGTCGCTTCGTTGATACATTTATCAACCTTTACCAAGTACTTTTTTCCATTTGGGAACTTCATTACTCCTCTTCTATTGTGGACCTTGAACAAGGAAAAAAAGTTTGTAGACGAACACGGTAGGCAGGCGCTAAACTTTCAGTTAAGTATTTTGCTTTACACTTTAGCGATTGGAATTATCTGCCTTCCATTTTTTGTGGTTTTTGCAACCAACTTTGTTTCCCTAATAGAAACCATAGACCATCACATGCACGAAATCACATTTAATGAGATTACCAACTTGTCGGGGTATCTTATTCTATTTTTTGTGGCAGCAGTTTTCTTATTGGGACTATTTGTTTTCGAACTCTATGCCGTGATTACCGCAACTATCCATGCCAATAGAGGTGCTTATTACCAATACCCCTTAAGTATATCATTCATCAAAAAATCAAACCCCGATCCCATCGGGAATCAAAATCAATCAAAAAATGAGCACGTTAGTTAATATTTTGTTAGCCGTAGTACTACAACTATCGCACGCAGGAGAGGTTCCTAAAAAATCTATGGAGATTTCCTGTGGACAAACCCTTATTTGCGAAGAAGGTTTGCAACAACTCAACCCTCATTACTTAGTCACGAGAGACGAATTGTTGTCTCACCTAAAGAAAAAAGACGTATGAAAATTGAAAACACAAAAGCACAGATGCGAAAAGGAGTCTTGGAGTACTGTATCCTCTCAATCCTCAAGGATGGTGAGGCCTACACCAGTGATATTCTAGAGACTCTTAAAGAAGCGAAAATGCTAGTGGTAGAAGGTACCGTGTACCCACTCCTAACCCGTTTGAAAAATGCAGGCTTATTGAGCTATCGTTGGGAAGAATCTACTAGCGGGCCACCCAGAAAATATTATGGCCTTACCGAAACCGGAAAACTTTTCCTTAAAGAATTGAACACCACCTGGAGCGAACTCCAAGAAGCAGTAAATACAGTAACCAGCGAAAAAACGACAAAATGAAAAAGACAGTAAATATAAATTTAGCAGGCACGTTTTTCCATATCGATGAGGATGCCTTTGCAAAATTACAACGTTACCTCGACGCCATACGACGGTCTTTAACAGACCCTGAAGGTAGCGATGAAATTATTAAGGATATTGAAGCAAGGATCGCCGAGCTTTTTTCGGAGAAATTGGAACGCACCACCCAAGTGGTATCCATTAAAGAACTGGACGAAGTAATTGCTGTTATGGGGCAACCCGAAGATTATGCCGTAGATGAGGAGCTATTCGATGATGCCCCAAAGTCAAGCAAAAGAAGAAGGTCTTCCTCAAAACAACTTTTTAGGGACATCGATAACAAAATTATTTCTGGGGTTTCGGCAGGTCTAGGTCACTATCTAGGTATTGATTCCATATGGGTACGCCTTATATGGATTTTGCTAACCTTGTTTTCTAGCGGAACTTTTATCCTTATTTATGTTTTATTCTGGATCTTGGTTCCAGCAGCCGTTACTACTTCAGACAAACTGAAAATGACCGGGGAACCTATCAATATTTCCAATATTGAAAAAAAGTTCAAGGAAGGATATGAGAATGTCGCCGATAAAGTAAAAAACGCCGACTACGACAAATACGGGCAGAAAGTAAAGAGTAGTACCACTACTTTTTTCGATACGCTTGGGAATATCCTTCTTACCCTATTAAATGTGTTTGTCAAATTGATCGGGATTTTTATCATTATTGTGTCCTTATCTACCCTTATAGGACTTATTGTTGGATTATTCACTGCAGGAACTTTTGGTTTTTGGGGGGAAGGCGAGTTAATGGATTGGTATCAAATGGTAGATACCACCAGTGCCCCACTTTGGCTTATTTCATTATTAACCTTCTTTGCCGTAGGGATTCCGTTTTTTGTCCTTTTTATTTTAGGACTGAAAATGCTGGTTAAAAACCTTAAGTCTATAGGAACCACTGCCAAGATCACCCTATTTATAGTATGGTTGGGCGCTATCATCGGCTTGGGTATTTTTGCCATTAAGCAAGCTACGGAAACAGCCTATGATGCCGATGCTATTACTGAAGAAACCTTGAATATAAGAACCGGGGATACCCTAAAGGTGAAAATGGTTTCAAATTCTATTTATGAATACGATGCACGAAGAAGGGGCGGACTCAATATTAAATACAATGAGAATGACGAAAAGGTGATTTATTCTACCGATGTTAGGCTTATTGTTCGTGCTACGGAAGACTCCATCGCTAAAATAGTGATTGAGAAAAGTGCAGAGAGCTCTAGTTACTTAAATGCCAAGAAAAAAGCGGAAGCGATTGATTATGGTTACAGTTTTAACAATAATACTTTGGCTTTGGACGCTTATCTCACCACCGATTTCAAAAATAAATATCGCGATCAAGAGGTCACGGTCATTCTATACCTTCCAGTAGGAACCATCTTATATGCAGATACGAACACCTATTCTTTTCATAGAAACAATTCTTATCACAAGGATATTTTAAACAATGGAGATGAAGAAAAGTTTCTAATTATTGAAAAAGAGGGTACTCATTGCTTGGATTGTCCTGAAGAGGAATACCCTTCCGAATCTTGGGAAGACGAAGTGCGTCAAGAGTTCCGTGAAGAAAAGAAAATAGATACTTTGAGAACTAACATAGCAGACTCAATCGAAATAAATAATCAATCAAAAACCATAACCCATGAAAACAATTAAAATTGCCTTGGCCATGCTCATGGTCGTAAGTTTAAGCAGTTGTCAATTCGATATTCGTTTTGGACAAGTAAATGGCAATGGAAATGTCGTAACCGAAGAACGCCCTGTAGCAAATTTTACCGCGGTAAGGGGAAGTGCAGGAATCGATGTATTCTTAACCCAAGGAGACGAAAATAAAGTGGTGGTAGAAGCCGATGAAAACCTCTTAGAGATCATTGAAACCCGAGTGGATGGAAATACCTTAAAAATTACCTCAGACGCCAATATTGGCAGATGCAAGTCCAAAAAAGTTCATGTAACTTACACCTCCTTAGAAAGTATTGAAGCTTCCAGTGGTGCCGATGTCATCGGAAACTCGGTTATTAAGAGTGAGACATTATCACTGGGTAGTAGTAGTGGAGCCGATTTGGAAGTGGAGATTTTGGCGAAGGAAGTCTATGCCAATACTAGTAGCGGGGCCGACTTAAAAGTTTCGGGAACTGCTAGCAGGCTTATTGCTGAAGCCTCTAGTGGTAGCGATTTAAAAGCACGCGAATTGGAAGTTATTACTTGTAAGGCCGATGCCAGCAGCGGAGCCGATATAGCCGTAACCGTGAAAAACGAAATAGAAGCTAGTGCCTCTAGTGGTGGCGATATCAAATACTACGGAAACCCCTCGGATGTGTCTGTAAAAGATGGCCCTTCGGGAAATGTACGAAAAATGTAACCCAAACCACCTAACCAACCCAAGCCCAAAGTGTTCTTAACCCATAGCGCTTTGGGCTTAAATTTCTTATGATGAAAATATATATCTATATCCTTTTCGTATTGGGGTTTCTCACCACTAATGCACAAGAAACCAGCAACAGTGAACTATTTAAAATTCTTCAAGAAAAAGACAGTCTCTTGTTTAATCGTGCCTTCAACCATTGTGAATCCTTTTGGCTTGAAGAGCTTATTGCTAAAGACTTCGAATTTTACCATGATCAAGGCGGGATTAATGACTCAAAAGAAGCTTTCCTAAAAACCATGAAAGAGGGTATTTGTCATCCAAACAACCCCATAAAATCACGTAGACAGCTTTTAAAAAATACTTTAAAGGTGTATCCGCTTTATGATAATGGCAAACTCTATGGAGCTTTACAAAAAGGGGAACATGAGTTCTTTCAGGCTTCAGCCAATGAAGTTGAAAGAAAAACAAGTAAGGCGCTTTTTTCACATCTTTGGATTCTTGAAAATAATGAATGGAAGCTAAAAAGGGTCTTCAGCTATAACCACACTTCACCAAGTCCATAAATTTCATTTCAGAATAAATGCGTAATAAAGTTTAGTAACTCGCTGAAAGACCTTATTTTAGTAAGCATAAATAAACTTAATTACTTTTACTATGAAAATGTATTACCCTGTTGTAGTTTTCTTACTCCTACTTGGATTTTCCGTAAGTGCTCAACAAAATCAACAAGGGGCTTCTGTAATAGCTACAGCAGACTCCTACACCTATGTACCACCCTTAGCAAATAGAATGGGGGAATTAACCCCTTCCAAAGTGAAAGGAGAGGCGAAAGATAGCCGATCTTACCGATGGAAAAGAGGCGTCGTTCCAGGAAAAGGATTGCAAGAAGACGTCCTTTCAAAATATCCACACCCTTTAGAACAGAAAGTTCCCGGGAAAGCTCCCGATTTAGTCTTTACCACAGCTTTTTCAGGTTCTTCCCCTACCGATCCTTCCATAGCCATAGGACCCGACCACATTTTTGCGGTTTTCAACACTGGGTTTGCAATTTATGATAAAGATGGTATGGAATTGGTCGGACAAACCAATCCGAATCCAGCAATATTTCCTTCCTCTGGATGTTGTGACCTTACGGTTTCTTATGACCCAGTAGCAACTTCAGCAAGTAATCCTAACCCCGGAAGATGGGTAGTTTCATTTTTAGGAGGAGGTGCACAGATTGCTGTTTCTGATGGGCCCGACCCAGTGACTTCTGGATGGAATGTATACAACATCAATACCATTAACGATTACCAAAAACTTTCGGTTTGGAGCGACGGGTATTACGTGACCGACCAATCCAGTGGAAACCGGGTTTATGCCATGGAGCGTCAAGCCATGCTAGACGGTGAGCCCGCAGGAAATGTCTCTATTCAAGGATTTCAGCTTCCTAATTTCAACAATCAAGGGTTTGCCAGTGTGCAAGTGCTGAATGTTTCTGACAACCAATATCCTGGACCCGGAAATGCCACAGTAGTATTCTTTCAAGATGATGCCTACCCGGGGCAAACAGATGATAGTATCAAGTTTTGGGATTTGGATGTAGATTTTGACACCCCAGGAAATTCCACTATTTCGGCGCCCCAGGAAGTGATTGTTTCCCCCTTCACCTCTATATTCGACGGTACTTCATTCGCTAATTTAACTCAGCCTAATGGAGGTGCCGACATTGATGCCCTGCAAGGAATCATCATGAATCAAGCACAATACAAAAAATTTCCAAATTACAACTCATGTATCTTCAACCATGTGATCGATGTAGACCCCTCTTCTGGAGAGCAAGCAGCGATTCGATGGTATGAATTTCGTCAAATCGATGATGGACAACCTTGGACCTTATTTCAAGAAGGAACCTTTGCCTCAGGTGATGGAACTCATTATTGGCATGGAAGTATGATCATGGACAACCAAGGAAATATAGGTATGGGTTTCACAGCGATGTCCAATGCAGCAACAGGCAATGGAACTTCAGACTCCTTTGTATCTAGCTATTATACAGGACGCTTGTCTACAGACCCTATAGGGACCATGACCATCGCTCCACAACTTATTTTTCAAGGCTTGGCGAACATTCCAAACTTGAGGTACGGAGATTATAGTAAAATTGATATTGATCCTACCGACTATCAAACCATGTGTTTTGTAAATGAAGTGATGCAACCGCAGCGTTCCAATGTTTGTGGATGTTTTAAAATTGCTCCCGATTTTGATAATGATGTAGGAATAGTAGATATTACCGCACCTGTGGATGGTGATTTGTCTTCCCCTCAGGATATCACGGTAACCATTCGTAATTTTGGTATTTTGGATGCCACGAATATTCCCGTAAACTTTTCCATTGATGCTGGAACTCCAGTATCGGAAACCTTTACAGGTACTATTTCTTCGGGTATGACTGCAAGTTATACGTTTACGGCCCAAGGAGACTTCTCAATTGAGGGACAAACCTACTCTATTACAGCCAGTACCGATTATGCCATTGATGAAAATAATGCCAATGACAGCTTTACCAAAGAGGTAACCCATGTCTTTGCTGCCGATATTGGCGCTACTGAAATTACCAGCCCCACCAGTGGTGAAGGCTTAGGACTTGAGGACATTACTATTACTATTGAAAATTTTGGTACTGCAGATCAAACTGGTTTTGATGTATTTTATAGCATTGACGGAGGTGCCCCTGTCGTAGAAAATATAGGAGGTGATGTGGTAACAGCTGGTGGAACCTTCAGTTATACGTTTACTACACCAGCCGACTTTTCTACGGAAGGACAATATGAAATTGTGGCAGGTACACAATTAACTGATGATAGTGTTACAGCCAATGACAATACCAGTTTAACCATTGAAAGTTTTTCTTGTAGTTCGTTGTTGAACGATACCAGTCAAACCGTAGGTCCCAATGCTGGAGATATTACGGTTTCTACCATTACTGTCACCGACGACCTTACCGTAAGTGATGTAAACGTGACACTAAATATTGACCATACTTGGGTTTCAGATTTAGAAATTAAATTGGTGGGACCTGATAACACAGAAGTCATTTTAGTGTCTGGTGAAGGAGGAGATGGTGACGATTTTATAAATACCACTTTCGATGATGAAGCTGCAACGTCCATTGCTGGACAAAGTGCTCCCTTTACGGGTTCTTTTCAACCGCAGGAGAGCCTTTCGGCATTTGATGGACTTATGGCTGCGGGTGATTGGGATTTAGTAATTACCGATAATGCCAACCAAGATGGGGGACAATTAAATGATTGGACTCTAGAAATTTGTGGAGTCGAACTTTTAAGCAATCCCAATTTTGATTTCCCCGATGGAAGTGAACTTGTTGTAATAGACCAAGGCAATGACCAATTTAAATTGTCTTTACCGACCACTTCAGTAACCAATACCTTATTACTTACGGTGGTGGATATGACAGGGAGAATTTTAACTACATTTCCTTTGGATAATGAGACCGGTCAAGGATATCAATATGTTCTAGACATGTCTTATGTTTCTTCTGGAGTGTACATTGTTCGCTTAGGCGATGATCACTACGGAAGTGTAAAACGCATTATTGTAAAATAATTGATCAACTATTCGAAATGAAAAAGCCCTCTTTTTGGAGGGCTTTTCTATTTTTTCATTTTGACACAGTTACAATAAGGAATATCCTATGGAAAATGTAATATTGGAATATTCGCCGTCCCTTTGATCCAAAATAATTCGCTTAAAGGAATGGGCCACTTCAAAGTAAAAATCCTGATAATTCACTCCGGCCGAAACAAAACCATTTCCGGTGGATAAGGTCTCATTAATTTTCTGACCGTTTACAAAATACGCTCCTTCTAAGGTAATGGGGGCTAAAAATCCTGCTGAAATAAACAAACGGGTTTCCTCTCCTAAAAACATAGAGTGCCTTCCGCCAATGGCAATATCAATAGCACTATAGTCAAATTGATAGCCTATTCTAGGAAGGATAGGGTCTTTAGATAGCTCAAACGAAACGCTATGATAGGTCAAGCTACTGAATAAAGACCATTTATTTTTTTTGAAATTAAATATATACTCCAATTCAAGACCCACAGCGATACCGCCTGTAGTATCAAAATCTTCTACTCCAAAAACAGGATTCTCAAGTACACTCATTGCGTGTAATCGATAGCCCGCTTTAAGCAATAAATTCAATCGATCAGGTTTTGAAAATGTTTCTTCGTCATCAACAGAGACAAAACTCCCATTACAAGCATTGAAAGCAGTTACAATTTCCATTAAATCCTTTTCAGAATAGCGAAGATCCTTAAACATATCTTCATCAAAATTATCACACTCCAAAGCATTATAAAGTTGCTGCCTAAACTGGTTGTTTTCCCCAATTTTAGAAGGAGTCGCTTGGTATTTCTTAAATACCAAAGGAAGTATTTCCCCAGAGGAAGTTTCCAAAAAGAATAGTTGTTTACTAGCTTCTGTATATCCATACAACGAGTACTCGCCATCGATCAGTTTTCTAAGAAAAACCACTCCCTCTTCAAATATTGGTCTCCTTTCGGAAGAAAGGTTATTGATTTGAACAGGGGATTTTTCAATGGGAACCTGTTTTCTTATATAGCTTTTCCCTCCAAATACAGTAAATTCTTTTACTTCTGAAATAGTGGCTTCTTGTATGTTGCCATTCTCGGAAAGTTTGTAAGTAAATGTAGTCGGGTTATTTAACCAATCTTCATTTTTAATGAAACAGCTTACCTTATCTTGATCATTATCGATAAAATATCCTGGCTCAAAATTGATTTGACCCAACACCAAAAAAGGCACTAATAAGGCACCTATTAGAAAACCATTAGAAATAACTTTCTTCAGCATTATTTATTCTGCACTTACAGTTTCTTCACTTTCCACGGAAGCCAAATAACGTTCGGCATCCAATGCTGCCATACATCCGGTGCCAGCTGCTGTTACAGCTTGTCGGTATTCCTTGTCCTGAACATCTCCGCTAGCAAAAACACCTGGTTTATTGGTCTTCGTACTTTTCCCTTTCGTAATTACATAACCCGTACCATCCATGTCCAATTGACCTTTAAAAATCTCGGTATTAGGTTTGTGACCGATTGCTATAAATAGTCCCGTAATTTCAATTTCCGTTTTCTCTCCGGTTTGGTTATTGACCATTCGCAATCCTTCCACTACTTGCTCTCCCAACACCTCATCGACTTCCGTATGGTACAAAACCTCAAGATTCTTCGTAGAATTGACACGGTGTTGCATGGCTTTAGAAGCACGCATTTCGTCTTTACGAACCAACATGGTTACTTTATTACAAATATTGGCCAAATAAGTCGCTTCTTCCGCAGCGGTATCCCCACCCCCTACAATGGCAACATCCTGACCTTTATAGAAAAACCCATCACACACAGCACAGGCAGAAACCCCTCCCCCTCGTAGACGTTGTTCACTGGGCAGCCCTAAATATTTTGCAGTAGCCCCAGTAGAGATGATGACGGTTTCGGCTTCAATTTGTTTGGAATTATCAACGGTTACTTTATGGATGCCTCCTACTTGATCACTAAAATCCACTGCGGTGACCATTCCAATTCGTACTTCCGTGCCAAAACGTTCGGCTTGCTGTTGTAACTGCACCATCATGGTAGGGCCATCGATCCCTTCTGGATACCCAGGAAAATTATCTACTTCGGTAGTGGTTGTTAATTGCCCCCCAGGTTCCATACCCGTATAAAGTACCGGTTTTAAGTCGGCCCTAGAGGCATAAATAGCAGCTGTATATCCTGCAGGACCCGAGCCGATAATCAAACATTTTATTCTTTCAACAGATTCAGACATAATTAAAAAGCTTCAAAATTTAATAGGGTATAAAAGTAGCAAGTTTACCGCAAAACTTACAGGAAAAGTTATTAAGAATTGTTATTAACCCATTTTGCTTTGCTATGCCTTTTCAAAAAAACAGAAGTCTCCCTAAACATGACCAATGTCATTTTTAATACAAAGCACAGCTTTTACATTTACACCATTCAAATTCAACTAAAAATGAACCCATCTCTAATAGGGAAATATAACGTAGCAGGACCTAGATACACTAGTTATCCCACCGTGCCTTATTGGGACGACACTACTTTTTCCTTGAAGTCTTGGAAAGAAAGCCTTTTAAAAAGTTTTCAGCAAAGCAAGGAAGAAGGGATAAGCCTTTACATACACCTCCCCTTTTGCGAAAGTATGTGCACCTTTTGTGGATGTACCAAACGCATTACCAAAAATCATGAGGTAGAAATTCCTTATTTGAAATCCATTATTAAGGAATTTCAGTTATACCTCGATTTATTTGGTGAAAAACCGTTGGTGAAGGAAATCCATATAGGCGGAGGAACGCCTACCTTTTTTGCTTCGGAAAATTTGAAGCTGCTTATGGAAGGACTTTTCAGACGAATGAAAATGCACCCCGAAATTGCGATGAGTTTTGAAGGGCACCCCAATAATACCACTCGAGAGCACCTTGCGGCCTTTTACGACCTAGGTTTCAAAAGAGTAAGTTATGGGGTTCAGGATTATAATGAAACCGTGCAGAAAGCCATTCACCGAATCCAACCTTTTGAAAATGTTAAAAAGGTGACGCAAACCGCACGAACCTTGGGGTACGATTCGATAGGGCACGATATCATTTTTGGATTGCCTTTTCAGAAACAGGAACACATCCAGTACACCATCGAAAAAACCATTGACTTAAAACCGGAACGTATTGCTTTTTATAGCTACGCCCATGTTCCTTGGATGAAAGGCAATGGACAACGTGGGTATCAAGAAGCCGATCTTCCTTCCGCAGAAGAGAAAAGAGCGCAATACCAACTAGGAAAGAAACTACTCGAGGAAGCAGGCTATACCGAAATAGGCATGGACCATTTTGCACTTCCTTCTGACAGTTTATATAAAGCACAGCAAAACAAAACCATACATCGAAACTTTATGGGCTACAATGCTTCCAAAACCCAAATTATGATTGGATTGGGCGTGTCGGCCATTAGTGATAGTTGGTACAGTTTTGCGCAAAATGTAAAAGGGGTAGAAGAATACACCCACCTTTTGCAAAATAATATTATCCCGGTGTTTAGGGGGCATATTTTAAACGAAGAGGATTTGACGATACGCACACATATCCTCAATCTCATGTGCCAATTAAACACCTCTTGGAAACACCAAGACCTGTATTTTGATGAACTGCCCGATGTATTAATTCAACTGGCAGAATTGGAAAACGACGGTTTGTTGGTGATTGAAAAAGATTCCATTCAGGTCACTGAAAAAGGACGCCCTTTTGTGAGGAACATTTGTATGGCATTCGATCTTCGATTGCAACGCAAAAAACCCGAAAGGCAACTTTTCTCAATGACTGTGTAACGATGGTTTTTTAGTTGAAGAAAAAGCGGGCTATTCACTATACTTCGAATGCCCGCTTTTTTATTGGAAACACAAATAAACAATTAACCAATCTTATAATTCGTTTTGATCTTCTTTTTTGCTTCCGCTGCTCATAAAATAAATGAGCACTCCAATTAAAATAACACATACTAAGGCAAATACACCGATCATGATGACCCCATTGCCCCAATCTACTAAAGGAATTTTATTCACTATCATATTTTTTGGTTTATGGTTCTACACTATTTGAAGTTTCCTCTAGGGAAACTGAATGACAATTATAATTGGCTTCCACTTGGTTATGGATGGGTTTTGGGGACACATAAGGAATACCTAGTCCTAAGCCCCGAATAATGAAAAAACACCCAACAATTATAACAAAAACCGGAATGGCCTTTCGTATTTTTTGACGGGTATTCCCCTTCAGAAAATTTCCCAAATAAATAGCCGTAGTCATTAACGGGATGGTTCCCAGGCCAAAGGCTAACATATACACACTTCCTTCCCAAAGTCCGCCAGAAGCAATTGCTCCAAAGATCGCCATGTAAACCAATCCGCAGGGCAAAAACCCATTAAGAAACCCAATGGTAAAAAAAGTATCGGGACTCCGCTTTTTGAGTTGTTGTCCTAGGGCCGATTTCACTTTCCCTATCATTTTATAAATAGGTTGGGTAACGGAGTATTTTCCCAATAAATGCTGCGGAAGTACCACAATCAATATCATAAGTATCCCAATGGCTATGGAAAGCTGCTGCTGAATTCCAAATAAGTATAGGCTTTTACCCAATAAGCCAAACAAGAGCCCTAAAAACGCATAAGTAAATAAGCGCCCCAGATGATACAGGAACAACTGCGAATACTTTCGGAAGCTGTTTTTTCGATCTAACGGCAATAAAAAGGCAATAGGGCCACACATTCCCACGCAGTGGAAACTACCCAAAAGTCCTAATAAAAGTGCCGTGATAAACATTTTAGTATACGATTGCTTCTTTAAACATATAATATTCACCATCCATATTCCAGTCGATGGTCACCTTCCAATGCCCTCCCACCAATAGATCCTTTGGCACCAACATCTTGCCCCCCTCTATCTTTAAGGGTAATTGAAAATCCAATTTCTCATTGGAAGGTCGGTACATTTGCAAACTACCTTCAATGGATTTTTGGTTTATTTCCTTCGGAAAGGAAAACCAGATCCCTTCAGGCGTTTTCTCAAAAGTGATTTTTGAAGAAAGTGCATTGGCATTTTTTTCAGCATCAATTTCCTGCTGATAGGCCAAATCCTTGGCATAGTAGGCTTCCGTTACCAAATCGTGATCATAATTTTTATCGGTCATCATGGTAATGACCATGTACATAATGAACCCTATAAAGAGTGTCATTCCTATGACTATTCCAGTACCCCAGTTAATTTTCATATCAGTATTATTTATAGCTTCTTGGTCCCAAGAAAGCGGTTTTTGTAGTTTCTATTAATTCATCGCCACTGTAGACGCCAATCTTTACTTTGTCCTTGTCTCCCGTTAAGGCACTTGCATCAATTTCAATGAACAAGGTTCCTTCAGAAATTCCTTGTTTCGGAACAACAAACCGTTCATTTCGAACCAATTTCACCGTCCCGTTGTGGGACATCACTTCAAAGTGAACATCTGGGATGTCTTCCGTAGTTTTATTCACCAATTTATAGGTGTATACATTACTAATAATGTTATTGTCTTTGTGTTCGTAGAGCTGACCAGGAAGTCGCAATACCCTAGCTTCTACATCATTTCTCAAGAACAGCATTCCCGTCAACACCCCTAACAAAATGATCAATACAGCAGAATACCCTTTTAATCGTGGGGTGAATTTAAATTTGGCCTTCTTCTCGATATTATCCTCACTGGCATAGCGAATCAACCCTTTGGGTAAGTTTACCGACTCCATGATGCTATCGCAAGCATCGATACAAGCGGTACAGTTTACACATTCCAGCTGTGTTCCGTTTCTAATGTCGATTCCGGTTGGGCAAACATGTACGCATTGAAAACAGTCGATACAATCCCCTTTCCCAGTAGCCGCCCGATCTTCTTTTTTATTGAATTTGGCACGCCCTTTTTCCTTTTCCCCACGCTTGTGATCGTAGGCCACAATAATGGATTTATTGTCTAGAAGCACTCCTTGCAACCTTCCGTAGGGGCATGCAATGACGCATACTTGCTCACGGAACCAAGCAAAGATGAAGTAAAAGACAGCGGTAAAAATAAGCAAGGAAATAAAAGTACTTAGGTTTTCCAGCGGACCTTCGGTGATGTACTCCAACAATTTATCACTTCCAATAAGATAGGCCAAAAAGACATTGGCAATTAAAAAGGAGATGATAAAAAAGACGAACCATTTTAAAGCTTTTTTCCGAATTTTTTCAGCATTCCAGGGCTGTTTCGCCAAACGGATTTGTTTTCCACGATCGCCTTCAATCCAATATTCAATCCTTCGGAAGACCATTTCCATAAAAATCGTTTGCGGGCAAATCCATCCGCAGAAAATACGTCCAAAGGCTACGGTAAAAAAGATGACAAACACCACCCCGATAATCATCATGATCACTACCAAGTGGAAATCTTGGGGCCAAAAAGGAAATCCGAAGAAATTAAACCGTCGTTCCAGGACATTCAGTAACATAAACTGATTGCCATTAATCTTGATAAAAGGCGATACAAATAATATCGCTAACAAGACATAACTAACCAGCTTGCGGTATTTATAGAATTTCCCTGAAGGTTTTTTAGGAAAAATCCAAGATCGCTTTCCTTCCTCATTAATGGTAGCGATACTGTCACGGAAAATTTCATCTTCTGGTGTTTCCAAAGCCATTATTTTTTAGAGAGACAAAACCCCCTTTAAAAAGGGGGCTGTTAATTTATTTCTAGTTACTTACAGTCACCTCAACCGATGTGGAATCTACCACGGTCTCGGGCACTTCTTCGTTAGGTGTTTCTGGAACGGCATCTGGATCTGCCCAAATTTCCCCTTCAGCAGCTTTTGGCTCGGCTGGGGTGGTCCCTTGAAAAGTTAACACATAACTGGCTACTTGAGCCATTTCTACCGGTTTCAGTTCGGTTTTCCAGGAAACCATTCCTTTTCCATCACGGCCTCCTTCAGAAATCGTATTGAAGACATTTTTAATTCCGCCTCCCAAAATCCAATATTCATCGGTAAGGTTAGGGCCAATACCGCCTCCTCCATCACTTTTATGACAAGCAATACAGTTGGTTTCAAAAATTTGTTTCCCAGCAGCCAGATCGGATTTCTCGGTTAATAATTCTACCGTATTCACATCGACAAGGTCTTTGGCATTCTTTTTATATTCCTCAACAGCAATACGGGCTTCTTCCATTTCAATTTCAAACTCCTTAGCCTGCTTGTTTCCATCAAAGATGTGATAGCGTACCAAATAGATTCCGGCAAACACAATCGTGATGTAAAACATGTACAGCCACCACGGTGGAAGTTTGTTATCCAGTTCCCGGATCCCGTCGTAATTATGATCCAAGACGATTTCCCCTTCCTGTTCGATTGGTTTCCCACCGGCCAGCTTTTTATAGAGATTCTTAATACCAGAGAACTGTTGTGCTTTTCTCTTTTCTTCGGAAGCAAGGTATTTTTGCTGTGCTTCTTCCGAAAGCCCTCGATACAGAATACTCTTCAAGGTTTCAGCAATCATTTCAACTGCAATGGCAAACAGCAGTAACATGGCCAATACGCCCCATATGATAGGGTATTTTTCGATGGCCATTTGGTCGCCAGAGTCTATGGTAAACTCCAGCAGTAAAAAGGCAATGACCAAAAAGCCTATAACTCGTAAATAAGATGCTAATGATTTCATACTATGGTATTGTGGTTAGTAGTATCGTCGTTTTCTAAAGGTATGTTGCTCACTTCTTGGATATACGCCTTCTTTGCGGTAATCACCCAAAAGAATAGCAATACAAAGAATACAAAGAATATGAGCAGTGAAATGATTGGGTATATGGTAACCCCATCAATATTTTCCAAATTTCCTTTTACAAATTTCAACATGGTTTCTATTATTTAAGGGTTACTTCTCCTTCGTTGGTCTTTACTTTAATATCGGTACCCAGACGTTGTAGGTATGCAATAAGTGCAACAATTTCACGGTTTCGCATTTCCACAAACGCTTCATTGTTTTCTTGGGCATACTTCTTATCGGCTTCATACGTCTTTGCAAAGTCGGGATCACTAAATAGGTTTTGCTCTATTTTGGTTCCCTGTTCGTCCATCCATTCTTGAGCTCGGGTGATATCCTCTTCGGTATATGGGACTCCAAGGGTAACCATGGCTTCCATTTTCTTCTCGGTCATGGATTTATCCAATTCATTTTTGATAAGCCATTTATAGGAAGGCATGATAGAACCTGAAGACGTAGACTGCGGATCGTACATATGGTTAAAATGCCAATTATCACTGTATTTTCCACCTACACGGAACAAATCGGGGCCGGTACGCTTACTTCCCCAAAGGAAAGGGTGGTCGTACACGTATTCTCCAGATTTTGAATATTCCCCATAGCGTTCCACTTCACTTCGGAAGGGACGCACCATTTGTGAGTGACACGCATTACAACTTTCACGGATGTATAAGTCACGACCTTCCAATTCTAAAGGTGTATAGGGTTTTACACTCGTAATTTTAGGTACATAATCATCGACAATCAAAGACGGAATAATTTGCACCATACCTCCAATTAAAATAGCCACAGTAGCATAGATGGTAAGCTTCACAGGGCGTCTTTCCAACCAAGTGTGGTATCCTTCTTTAGCTGTTCTATGCTTGGTAACTCGAGCTAATGGGGCAGCTTCAGCTAATTCATCGGTAACCTTACTTCCCTTACGTATGGTAATGATGATATTCACTACCAACATGATCATTCCTACTATATATAGGGAACCTCCAATAGCTCTCATCCAGTACATTGGGATGATTTCACTTACGGTTTCCAGGAAGTTTCCGTAGGTAAGGGTTCCATCTGGATTAAACTGTTTCCACATAAAGGCCTGAACAAATCCAGCGACGTACATAGGTAAAGCATACATCACGATACCCAAAGTTCCAATCCAGAAGTGGGCATTGGCCATAGAGGTAGACCAAAGCTTGGTTTTAAATAACTTGGGCACCAACCAATAGACCATTCCGAAGGTTAAGAAACCATTCCAGGCCAAAGCACCTACGTGAACGTGGGCAATAATCCAATCGGTGAAGTGGGCAATGGCATTAACGTTTTTCAAGGAAAGCATAGGACCTTCAAACGTGGCCATACCATAACCGGTAATGGCGACTACCATAAACTTCAACACCGGACTGGTTCGTACTTTATCCCAAGCACCACGCAAGGTTAGCAATCCGTTGATCATCCCTCCCCAAGAAGGAGCAATCAGCATTACGGAGAACGTAACCCCCAAACTTTGAGCCCAATCGGGTAAAGCTGAATACAATAAGTGGTGAGGCCCAGCCCAGATATAGATAAATATTAAGGACCAAAAGTGAACAATCGAAAGTTTATAAGAATATACCGGTCTGTTGGCTGCCTTCGGAACAAAGTAATACATGAGCCCCAAAAAAGGAGTAGTCAAGAAAAATGCTACCGCATTGTGTCCATACCACCATTGTACGAGAGCATCCTGAACCCCAGCATAAGCTGAATAACTTTTTAGGAAACTTACGGGAAGCTCCATACTGTTTACGATGTGGAGTACTGCTACCGTTACGAAAGTTGCTAGATAAAACCAAATAGCTACATAAAGGTGACGTTGCCTTCTCTTTAAGATGGTTCCAATCATATTGGCACCAAAAGCCACCCAAACCAAGGCAATGGCAATATCAATAGGCCATTCCAATTCGGCATACTCTTTTGAAGTTGAATACCCCAATGGAAGCGTTATGGCCGCTGCAACAATAATGAGCTGCCAGCCCCAAAAGTTGAAATTACTTAAAAAATTACTCCACATTCTGGCTTTAAGCAATCGTTGCAAAGAGTAATATACTCCTGCAAAAATGGCGTTTCCAACGAAGGCAAAGATTACTGCATTGGTATGCAAGGGTCGTAATCGACCAAAGCTTAACCAAGAGATGCCATCGGTTAGGTTTGGAAACAAAAACATAAAGGCTAATAATAGCCCCACGCTCATCCCTACAACACCCCATAGAAGAGTGGCATAGAGGAATTTTTTAACGATCTGGTTATCGTAATAAAACTTCTGTACTTCCATAATTACTGGTTATCGTTTTTGGTTTGTGGTTTATCTGTAGAAACTTCCTTAATCACTTCATCCTCAAACAACATACGTACGGAAGGCGTATAGGTATCATCGTATTGCCCTTTCTTTACAGAAATAATAAATACAATGAAAAAGAGTACCGCTACCGTAACACTAATCGCTAAAAGCATGTAAATGATGGTCATTTTCTTAAATTATGGTGTAAAAATAGAACGGGAGGCTTTCAGAAAATATGACATATATCAGTTTCAAAGAGTTTCTTTTTTCGCAAGCTTTTTCCCAATAAAATAAGTCGCTACTGTAGTAAAAACCACAATACTGATAGAGCTTAAAGGCATTAAAATAGCAGCCACTACGGGGGAAAGATTTCCGGAAACGGCAAAGCTTAACCCAATAAGATTATAGATAAGCGAGAGCACAAAGCTCCATTTAATAATCTTCATTCCCTTTTTAGAGATTTGGAAGAAATCGGTTAAATTTTGAAAACGGGAAGCATCCAAAATGCCGTCGCAAGCCGGAGAGAAAACATTCACATTTTCAGAAATAACAATTCCCACATCACTCTGCGCCAAAGCCCCGGCATCATTCAATCCATCCCCTACCATCATCACTTTTTTCCCTGATTTCTGAAGGTTTTTAATATACTGAAGCTTATCATCGGGTTTTTGTTCGAAGAGCATTACGGCGTGCTTCGGAAGGATCATTTGTAACCTTTCCCGTTCCCCGTCGTTATCCCCAGAAAGGATAACCAGCTTCTTGTCTTTCCCCAATTCCTGAAAAACTTCCATTAAGCCCTTCCGATAGGTATTTTGAAAAACGTAGCGTCCTTTATAACCATCGTTGCTACTTACATAAACCGAGGTTTCATTGGTCTCTTCCAAGCTTTCTTTTTGCGCTTCCACAAAAGAAGCTGCCCCAATTTTCAATTGTCGGTTTTTATGGGTGGCCAAGATACCTTTACCGGTCACTTCCTCAAAAGAGTCGAGAGTGGTGATATTGTTTTTATTCAACAAGTCGTACAACGCTCTACTTAAAGGATGGTTGGATGCCCGAAGGGAGCTTGTTAACACGGCAGACTCTTCTTCGGTTAAAGGAATTCCTTCATAGATAATTTTACTTTTTTGATGGGTGGTAATGGTTCCGGTTTTATCAAATACCACGGTATCTACCTGAGCCATTTGCTCAATGATGTAAGATTCCTTTAAATACAATTGCTGTTTTCCGAAGATGCGGAGCAAGTTGCCGAGGGTAAAGGGAGACGCTAAGGCAATCGCGCATGGGCAAGCCACAATTAATACTGCGGTAAATACTTGAAAAGCCTTGGAAGGATCGACTACTAACCAAAATAAGGTGGCCAAAAACGCCAAACTTAACACCCCAATGGTGAAATTTTTACTAATTCTATCTGTAAGGGATTGAAATAGATGCTGTTTGTTGGTAGAAAATACTTCATTGCTCCACAATTGTGTGAGATAGCTCTGCTCCACCCCTTTCATGGCTTGTACTTCAATAATACCCCCCTCCTGTCTTCCGCCGGCAAATAACTTATCGCCCGAATCCTTATGTACCGGCACGGCTTCGCCTGTCACAAAACTGTAATCGATCAAAGCGTCACCTTTTAAAAGAATAGCATCCACGGGAAGCAGTTCCTTGTTCCGAACGAGCAACCGATCGCCAGGAAGGACTTCGTAAATAGGAACCTGTTCTTCAGAATGGTCTTCCTTGATACGGGTAATAGCAATAGGAAAATAAGACTTGTAATCCCTTTCAAAAGAGAGATACGAGTAGGTTTTTTGCTGAAAAAACTTTCCGACGAGCAAAAAGAACACCAAGCCTGTAAGACTGTCGAAAAAACCCGTTCCCCAATCCATCACGATCTCCAGAGTACTTCTTAAGAACAACACCAAAATCCCTAAGGCAATGGGAACATCGATGTTCAATATTTTGGAGCGAAGGCCCTTGTAAGCTGAAATAAAATAATCTTTAGCCGAATAGAACACCACTGGTACCGAGTAGGCAAACATTAACCAACGGAACAGGTGTTTGAAGCGATCCAACCAAAACTCTTCTACCTGAAAATATTCGGGAAAAGAAAGAAACATGACATTCCCGAAGGCAAATCCTGCAATTCCTAATTGATAAATAAGGGTTCGGTTCACTTGTTTCTTTTTTTGATCGGCATTTTCCAAAGAGATGTAGGGTTCGTACCCCAAACGGGCTAAAAGCGTAACGAGTTCTTTTAAGGAAACTTCTTCGGAAGCATAGGTGATGCGCACGGTTTTCTTCGGAAAATCTACTTGAGAGGTTCGTACGCCCGCATTCAATTTTTGAAGGTTTTCCAATACCCAGATACACGAACTACAGTGAATGGAAGGGATTAAAAAAGAAACAATCTTAATATCGCCATCATGAAACTCGAGCAGTTTTTCGGCAATACTTTCATTATCCAGAAAATCGAATTTACCATCTACTTCCCCTGGGGAAATACCCGGAGTGCTTTCCAAATCGTAATAATAGGAAAGATCGCTTTCGTGTAAGATATCGAAAACAGTAGCGCAGCCTTGACAGCAAAAAGATTTGTCCTTATGTTTAATCTCCTTGTCATCGCAAGGATCGCCACAATGATAGCATTGAGCCATGGGGTTTTAGTTGAATTTCAAAGCAAAAATGCTTCAGAAGTGGCATTTAAAAAATGATAATTGTCAGTTATAAAGTTTTCATAATCTGAGGAAAATCATACGAAATCCGCAAATAGCGCTGTATATTTAACTATCAAATCATTTTTATTATGAAACGTATTTTGTTGCCAACCGACTTTTCAGAAAACTCCTTAAACGCAATTCATTATGCCCTTACGTTTTTTAAGGGAATTCCTTGCGAGTTTTGCTTTCTGAACATTCAGAAACCTTCGGAATATGTGACCGGCGAAATTTACACTTCTTCTCCTACCGAGAGTACGATTTACGATTCGGTAGCAAAGGATCATAAAGAAAAACTGAATGAACTTGTACTCCGTTATGAAAAAGAATATGAACAACAGCCTTTCACATTTGATAGTATTTTTGATTTTGATGTGTTTGTAGATGCGATTCAGCAAGTGGTGAATACTCGAAGTATCGAGCTAATTATCATGGGTACCAATGGGGCTACCGATGCTGCTGAAGTTTTGTTTGGCAGTAATACCTTAAAAGTTATTAGAAACGTGAACTGTCCTATTTTGGCGATTCCTGAAGGCTTTCAATACCAGCAGTTTGCTTCGGTTTTATTTACCTATAAAAAAGAAGATGAATTTCATCCCGATGCATTAAAACCTTTAGGCGATTTAATTAATGGAAAAACCGTTTCGTTGGAAGTGCTTTGCGTGGACAATCACAAAGAACTTCCTAAAAGCGATGTGCTTAACTTGTTTTCTGAAGTTAACTACCACGAAGTAGATGGCGTGCCCACTCCTGAAGCAATCAATAGCTACGAACAACTCCTCCCCGTAGACATGCATACCATTTTTGTAAAACCCAAATCCTTTTTCCAGCGCATTTTTTCGGGAAGTGATGTTCCCAAAATAAGTTATGAAAGTAAGGTGCCGCTTTTGGTACTAAAATAGGGAGGCTATTTTTTTGGGGTTCCTTCAAGGTATTACTTCCTATTCGCAAGGGAATTAAACCAAAACCTCCACTACATCGTGCAGTTTAGGAATGCTAACATTCCAACCATAGGTTTCTTTTACCTTTACTCGAAGAGCATCACTGGCCGTTGGTTCTCCATGAATTAAAAATACCTGCTCGGGGATATTCTTGATTTCACTTGCCCATTGTAGTAAATCACTTTGGTCTGCGTGTGCCGACAAACTTTCCAAATGATGGACTTTGGCCTTAACCGGATAGTATTTTCCAAAAATTTTCAACTCATGGGTACCCTCCAGTAGCTGTCTTCCTCGGGTTCCTTCAGCTTGAAAGCCAACCAATAAAATCTTCGTACTAGGTTTACCTATTAATTGCTTAACATATGTAAGCACCCTTCCGCCGGTCACCATGCCACTTCCAGCTATGACCACCTTAGGCCTTGGATCATCAATGGTTTCCCAGGTTTCCCTATAGGAAGTAATGATGTGCATGCGCTTTTTTAAAGCGTTAATTTGTGAAGAATTTAAAAGATGCCATTTCGGAAAAAGCGCAAACACGGAAGTTACATTATTACCCATTGGGCTATCCACAAAAATTGGGATGTTGGGAATTTTGTTCCCCTGATACAGTTTCCATAAAAGGTACATCAATACTTGCAGTCTTTCCACGGCAAAAGAAGGAATAATCAAAGTACCTCTATGATGGATTACCTCATGAATAAGGGTTACCAAAGTTTCAGAAACCCGCTCTTCGGGATGTCGCTTATTTCCATAGGTACTCTCCATAAAGAGATAGTCGACCCACTTTGGCTTATCAGGAGGAAACAACAAAGGATCTTCCTTTCTACCAATATCCCCAGAAAAAACAAAGATTTTATCAAAGATCTGTAGCTCTATAAAAGTAGCTCCAATAATATGACCGTTGTACCGAAAGCGGCATTGCATATGTTCAGATAGGGAAATCCAATCCTCCTTTTCAATGGTCTTAAAATGTTTTAAGGTTTCTTCTACGGCCTTTTCATCAAAAAACGGCAAGGCAGGTTGGTGGGAGGAATATCCTTCCTTATTGGCCTTTTCGGCTTCCTCCATATGGATTTTAGCACTATCCCTTAAAATAATTTCTGCAATACCCATAGTAGGGGCGGTTCCCAAAATTTTTCCTTGAAAGCCCTGTTTTAGTAATCTTGGCAAATACCCTACATGATCCAAATGCCCATGCGTAAGCAATACATAATCTACGGTGGCTACCGGAAAAGGAATCGGTTCCCAATTTTGAAGCCGTAGTTCTTTGAGTCCTTGAAATACCCCGCAATCGATCATGATATTCGCTTCTGGGGTTTCCAATATAAATTTAGATCCCGTAACGGTTCCCGAGGCGCCTAAAAAATGAATTTTTACAGTTCTCATAATTAGGAATGACAAATTGCGTTGATATCTTCCAAAATTCTTGCTTTTCTATTTTCTGAAATCCCTAAATGGTCTAAATAAAAATCATCCTGAATCAATTGCCTGCACAGTACTACGTTTCGGGATAAAAGAAATTGTTTTTCACGTTTACTCAACAAGGTAGAAACTGTAATAGGGTACAACGACAATCGGTCAATGCGATCCTTCAAAGCATCTCCCTTAGGGTAGTCCCAACTCAACAAATACAGTCCAGAGCACTTCCCATAATCCATGGCATCCTTGGTAAACTGTGTGTTTGTTACCACCCATCCTTCATTTGGCGATCGCTTTCTTTCGAAAGCTAAAATATCCCGATACCGGGAATGAATGTATAAGGGCACTTTAACATCACATTTCCTGGAGGGATCGCTATGAAACTTACACTCGGCGACAATATATTGCTCCTTCTTTTGAGCTACCACATCTACTTCATGCGTAACGCATTTTCCACGAAACACTTGCCCTACGCCTGTTTCATATCCTGAATATTGTAATAAAGCAGCAATAAATTTTTCAAAAGGAAATCCTGTAGGGCCCAATTCATACAACGCATTTTTCAGTTTGTATTTTGATGCAAAAACCGTTTTTTTCTTTTTCAACAATGCAAATGCCCTATGATAGATCTCCTTGGTAGAGATTCCTTGATACAATTCATCCCTAACCGTATTTACAATTTGTTTGATGGTAGCTGTATCGGCCCCACTACGCTGTAAAGAATTACGCAACTTTTCAATAGAGAAATGTGCTCGTTTTCCTGAGGCCTTGACAATTTCAATAGGTGCTTCCATGGCTAACTTCTATGATCGTGCAGTGCCAGCACAGGAACTTTGGCATGCATTCCTAGTTCTTGGACCATCGGTTTTCTGAACAAGGTGGAAAAAAACGTGTGTTTTTTATTGATAAAAGCAATCATGCCGCTATCCCTACTTTGCACAAAAAGATCGACTGCTTCATTAATGTCTTTATTGGACACAAAATGGCAAGTAAATTCTATATTTTCGAAATTCTGCTCTAAAAGTTCCTTGAAGTTTTGTTGTTCTTCGGAAAGGGTTTCCGATTCTGTTACATGAAGAATTCGAATATCAGCCTGTGCAATCTGCGCAAAATCAATCAAGGTTTTCAGCTCTTGCTTTTTATAATGAGTTTGAAAACTGGTTGGAAAAACAATTTCAGAAACTTTGGTGTAAAGTGTTTGCGGAGGAATGGCCAGGACCGGGCAATTACGTACTTTTTCCATCACCGTTACAGTATTACTCCCGAAAGTAGCATTTAAAGCATCGGTATCCCCTTTTGTACCCATCACAATTAAATCGATATCTTTCATAGCGACCACTTCTTTGATGGCATCCAATAAATTATTTTGCTGGGAAAGGGTATAAAATTGGTGGTGTTCGGCTTCATCCCGAAAAGCCAATTGGGTTAAAATACGCTCCAATCCTTTTTCTGAGTTTTCTTTAAAGGTTTCAAAAATACTCTGATCCATTGGAGCGGTCATTAAATTATCGTTGGACAATGTGTTTACATTGTAAACATTAAGAATATAGAAGTCGCAAGGCTCATTTACAAAAAAGTCTGCTGCATAAGCGATCGCGTCCCAAGCATTTCGGGAAAAATCGGTTGGTATTAAGATACTTCGTCTCATAGGGTTCATTTTACGTAACTGGAAGGAGTAGATAGGGAACTTGAGTGGTATTACCTACTTTCTTAATTATGGGTTCCCTAAAAAGTTTTATAATGGCATTGTGTTTTCGATTGAGTAAGCACAAGAGGTCCAATCGTTGTTCCTCTGTAAATATTGCCAGACTCTTTGAAACGCTTTCTTCCAGGGGAATCTCATGAAAAAAGCTAGGGATTTCTTTAAGATTTTCTTTAAATGCTTTCTTTATGTCTTGTTGCGTTTCATTTAAGGTTTGTGCTTCCCCTACATGAATCACCTCCCAAGTTGCATTGAATTGCTGGGTCAACGCTTTCAACGAACCTTCGTTTGCGAGGTCAAAAAACGCCGTAAAGTCTGTGGCAAATCCAATCTTGGAAGGGATTTCAAATGTGTTCATTTCAGGAACCACGAGCAGTGGACAGCCTTTTATTTTTTGTATCATCTTGGCGGTGGTACTGCCCATTAAAATATTTTCCTCTGCACTTCGACCCTTGGTTCCCATCACGGTGAGTTCTATGGCTTCTTTTTGAATAAGTTTATTTACAGCACGGTAAATTTCTAGGCTCGTCGCAATAAAACGAAAAGTAGAATGTGTTTCTCCCAGTTTTTCTTTCAGGCTTTTCAAAAACAGGGCTCCCTCTTCTTCAGCTTCGGTATAAAGCTTTTCCACCACCTGTTCAGATTTTCCAATATCAACCCTACTGGTAAGGCTGGATACTTCACTTTCGAAAGAATACACGACTACAAACTCTACCGATTTTCCTCCATAGAGTTTTTCGGCATAAAACAGGGCGTCGCTAGAATTTTTAGAGAAATCTGTCGGAATTAAAATTTTTTTCATAATTGGTTTTTTATCTTGATAAATTTTGTAATACTAAAAATGGGATTTGGGTTCCTAAGCCAAAGGTTTCTATCTTGGAGGTTTGCAACAGGTTTTCAAGATAGGAATGTCTGGAATTCACCATGACCAGCATATCTACTTGGTTGGCATTAATAAATTCGTGAATGGTTTCAGAAATATTTTTCCCAGAAACATGGATACTTTCATAGCGGCATGGCTCTAATGAATTCTCTAGAAAAGCTTTGTGATCTTCTTGTCGAATTGATAGCTTCTCAAACTTTGAAACATATAATAAAGTAAGCTTTGCTGCAAAGTTTTTAGCCAAACAGCTCAATAGCTTCAGTTCTCTTTTTTGATAGGGTACTTGATAATCTGTTGCCAACACAAGGCTTTTCAAATCTATTTCAGTAAAACAACACGGAACGGCTAGCACCGGTGATTTCACATACCTAATAACTTGAAGTGTTTGACTTCCAAAGGTTACTTCCTTACTATTGGAAGCCCCTTGAGTTCCCATTGCCACAATATCCATATTCTCGGCTTCCACCAAATCATTTACTACATCGACCAACGATCCAAAAACAGCTTTAGGGATAATCTGGTGTTTAGGATTGGGGGCAAACTCCTTGATTTTGGCAAGAAATGTTTCGAAAGAACGCTCTGTTTGCTGCTTTTTTTCTTCCTTAACTTCCTCAAAACGAGCCCTTGCCTTAATGGCTTTATCTTCATATACTTCATCGGCATAGGCATGTACGATAAATATTTCACTTTTATCATATTTAAAAAGCTCCAAGGCACAACGGGTGGCATTCATGGAGTTTTCAGAAAAATCGGTAGGAATCAATATCTTTCTCATAATCATGCTTTATTTCAATATAGAAATTTACAAATAGTTTGAAAGACAAAGCATGATAAATATCAGAAAGTTAGCACAATTAGCAAAAGTTTAAGAGTCTAAAAGATAGGTTTTTGTAACTTAACAATAAAAATGAAAAATTTAGGAATTCCACTACTTATAGCTACCAGTATACTCCTCTTAACATTGGTGATTTTTTCAAGCCTCAACATTTCTTTTGCTTGGGTTTACGTCCTTACGGTGGTAGGGCAATTTCTTTTGGTGTTCACGGTTTATAAAATCCTTACAGATGATTACACCACCGATAAAACTTTTGATGATTTTTACGAAGATTATCCCATAGGGAAAATAAAGGATCATTCGTGAAGCACTAAAAAGGGGATATCGGTATGATAGCTAATCTTTGCAATCGTTGGCTTAAAAAGTAAACGCTGAAAGAAATTAAGATTTTTACCAACCATCGCGATAATATTAACGCCCATGGAGTCTATGAACTCTTGAAGCCCTTTTTCTAGTTCTGGACTTTGAATCCAATGAAAACTATGGTTCACTTCTTGAAGTGAACTACTCAAAAAATCACGGTTTTTAATTTGGTCATCTTCAAGCTTACTCCCCTTTCTTACCACCCGCAAAATCTTTAAAGAAGATTCGTGGTAAGAGCTAAACTCTTTTAAGGTTTTGATAATTTTATCTTTATATAGAATATTGAAATCGGTTGGAAACGCCACACTTGCTGGGGTTTGATAGGCTGCTTTTTCGGGAATGACCAAAGTAGGGCATTTAACCCTGGTTATCACAGCTCCTGCATGACTTCCCAAAGTAGCTTCTTTAATTCCGGATGCCCCTTTGGTTCCCATGATAATTAAATCGATATCATGCGCTTTTACGTATTTCCGGATGCCCTCAATAAATAAGGAACTTTCAAAGTGCAAGTGGATGGTATGCTCATGGTGGGGATAAAGGTTATCAATTTTCTCTTTGAGTTCTTCTAGCTTTTGAAAGGCCCCTTTGGAAAGTAGGTTCGATACAGAAATACCCTGTGGATGAAGGTTTTTATCATTTTCAACCATTCCACTAATTCCTAAATGCAGGAAATGAAATTGCAGTTTCTCGCCCTTAAAAAAGTGCAAGGCATAGGCAATGGCATTCCATGAATTCTCGGAAAAATCTGTTGGAAACAGAATTCGTTGCATACTTTCCATTTTCTGCTTCAAAAATAGGTGTCGCAACGAGGGTAAAGAATGACTTTTGTCAGTTTTGAAATTATTCCATATGCTGAAGGGCTTCCAGTCTTAAAATACGGATGTTTCGGCCTTCAATTTCGATAATACCTTCCTTTTTGAAACCCGATAAAGTTCGAATCAAGCTTTCGGTAGCGATGCCTGCCACATTAGCCAAGTCGTAACGTGAAATCTTAATACTGTCTTCCGGCTTCTTATTCATTATTTTAGCAAATTGAAGGATGGTCTGTGCTGTTTTTTTCCGTACCGAACTATAGGCCATCTGCAGTAGCTGTTGTTTTATTTCTGAAAGATTTTCCGTGAGCACATTGACCAACTCTAAAGTAACATCCTTACTCTTTCCCAAGATATCCCTTAAATCCTGTTTTGAAATAGCAGCCAATTCTACGTTTTCCACTGCGGTAGCCGACTCTTGGTAAGGCATATTCTCTTCAAAGGAAGTAAATCCGAGGAAGTCGTCTGGTTTGTACAAAGCCGTAATCAATTCCTTACCGCTCTCCTCCATTTTATGGGTTTTTACGATGCCTTTCAGAATTAAAAAAACATAATTGGAATGCAAGCCTTCTTCGTAGATGGACTCCCCTTTTTTAAACTGAAGAATTTCCCCATTATCATCAAAAAAATTTTTGAGTTCATTTAGATTTCGCAACGAATCCTCTGCTTCAATTACTTCGGTCTTCTCCAAGGATTCCAAAATCTTGGCTTTGGCAATCCTACTTTCAATGGCACTCAACAATTCCTCTTCTTCAAAAGGCTTCGTGAGGTAATCATCGGCCCCCATATCCATTCCCTTCCGAATTTCCTTATGTTCTGTTTTTGCCGAAAGAAAAATGAAAGGAATAAACCGGGTTTCCTCTTTTTGCGAAAGGGCTTCCAGAACGCCATAACCATCTACCTCGGGCATCATGATATCGCATATAATAAGATTGGGATGCAAGGATACGGCTTTATCTATCCCAACCCTCCCGTTAGGAGCTACCGTTACCTCATACCCAGAGAGTTCTAGCAGTTCGGCCGTATTTTCACGTAAAGCAATATCGTCTTCAATTAAGAGAATGGTTTTCATGGTTGTTTTATTAATGAGCCCAAGGAATTTCTATAGCAAAAGTACTACCCTTATCTTCTTCGCTCTCAAAAGTAATATCCCCGCCTAGGTTTTCCAAATGGCTTTTGGCTATGTTGAGGCCTATTCCAGTTCCTTGATTCAATAAAGCATTTTCGGCCCTAAAATAGCGTTTAAAAATAAATTTTTGTTCTTTTTTGGGAATCCCGATTCCTTCGTCAGAAATTTTAATAATGATGTTTTTTCCCTTCGGAAGCACCAAAATATCAATACTTGTTTCTTCTGGAGAATATTTAATGGCATTATTTACCAGGTTGGTCAATACCAATTCCAGTACCTTTTCATCAAAATTAATCTCTATGTCGTCTATTCCCTCGGGATAGTTAATAATTTGCCCTTCTTTTAAAAGCATATTGGCATTGTAGACAACTTCATTAATAACCTTACTGAGAGGGAATTGGGTGATTTTATAATTTACCTTACCGGTTTCCAAACGTTCTACCGAAAGGAAATCATCTAAAATATTATTCAAGTATTTTACCTTACTGGTAATCGTTTTGATGTGCTTTTCACGTTTTTCCTGTTGTTCTTCTTTAACATACTTCCCTATAAGGTTGGAAGACGTTAAGATTCCGCTTAATGGAGTTTTAAACTCGTGAGAGACCAAAGAAAGGAATTTGGTTTTCAAGTCATTGAGCTCCCGCTCTTTTTTAAGCGATTCCTTCATTCTGTTTTCGGCTTCTTTTCGACGCTCAATTTCGGTTTCCAACTGCTTTATGGTTTGCTTCAAATCCTTGGTTCGTTTATGAACCATATACTCCAGTTCGTCATTTAACTCCTTCATTTGGCGTTCCTGCTCCTTCCGCAAGCTAATATCGATGACCATAGCCATGACACATTGCTGGCCATTGGCCAAAAAAGGTTTTAGTCCTACCTCAACCGGAAATTGCGAACCGTTTTTTCGTACCCCAAATAATTCCCGTCCTTGCCCCATAATTCGCTTTTCCGAATGATCCATAAAATGATCTACATGGTGGGTATGGGCTTGGTGGTATTTTTGAGGAATTAATAGACGAAGTGGTTGATCGATCAATTCTTCCTTCTCATAGCCAAAAAGCTGTGCCAAGGTTTCGTTCACGGTCACCATTTTTTGTTGGGAATTTACGATGACTATTCCTTCTGAAATGGTTTCAGTAAGAAGGTTAAAGACGTCCTTTTCTTTGTCGCGAAAGTCCATTATTCAAATGTAGCCAATTTCATCAAAATTTACCAACTGATTTATATCATAAAACAAGTTACTTTCTGCTTGTATCTTTAACTCTCTAAACATCAATAAAATGACTCCTTCAGAAAACACCCAACTTTCCTTTTATCAAAAAGCAGGAGAACTTTTTTATACCGTTGCCGCCGCAGATGGGGTCGTGCGCAAAAAAGAGTTTCAAGCCCTTAAAAAAATGGTGAAGGAAGAATGGAAAGATCTTGATGACTTCGAAGATGAGTTTGGGGTTGATGCGGCGCATCAATTGGAAATCGTGTTCGACTGGTTGGATTATGAAAGCCTAGATGCAGAAGAATGCTTCGAAAGTTTTGAAGACTTTTACAAAGAGCACCCTACTCTTTTTTCAAAAAAAAGGAAAGACCTTATTTTAAAAACCGCACATGCGATTGCCCATGCCTTTGCTGGAAAAAATAAAAGCGAGCTCATCGTGCTTGGAAAACTACAATTACTTTTTAACCGTTAAAAATGAAAAAAATAGCACTTATTTTTTTAAGCACCCTCTTATGGGCTGCTTGTAAAAATGACCTTCAGGAAAAAAACCTTCCCACCAAGGTTCAGGAAGAAACAAACAAAGTGGTCCTTGTAGACACCCTGAAAGAGTTCAAAACTGACATTGACATAACCCCACCGCAACATATTGAACTTAAACACCAACAGCTCGTTGAGAAGGAGGATGAAAAGGACGCAATAGGCCCTTTGCTAAAAGATGAAAGATTTTTAAAGGAAACCGATAGCTATGTGTTGGATTTCAACTATCCTTTCCTTAATGAAGCATGGAAGCCTACCCATCAAAATTTTAACCATTACATTTCCAAAGAATATTTAAACATATCAGAGATAGAGGCTCAGATTTTAGAAGATAAGGAACTGCTATGCGACACGCTACGGATTCATCAAATCCGTGAAAAACGATTGGTAAATTACAAGGTATATCAAGTTAATGAACAATTGTTAAGTGTGTTGTTCTATAAGGAAAACTACTATTCTGGAGCCATGCACCCTGCCTTTACTTTCGATTGCCTCAACTTCGATCTGGAGAGGGGCGTTTTTATGACGTATGAAGATTTCTTTATTCAAGGTTCGGAAGAAGAACTTCGCAACATTCTTAATGAAACCCTTTCAGGGAAAATTCAAAAGGGTGACGTCTTTTATGATTGCTGGGACATTACAAGTGATGATTTTTTCAGATATAAGAATAATTTTGTAGTAGACGACCAAAGAGTTGAATATTATTTTGAAGATTGCGTAATTTGTCCCTCCTATACGGGGCAGTACTCTGTAGAAATACCTTTGGAAAAATTGTTACCCGTATTGAGGCGTTATCATTTAAATCCGTTAAAATTCTAGCAAAAATGAGTAGCTTTAAAGAAATTATTGGAAGCCAGAAATTGGTACTGGTCGATTTTTCGGCAGATTGGTGTGGTCCTTGCAAAATGTTAGCTCCCATACTGAAGCAAGTAAAGGATGAAATTGGAGAAGGAGTGAAAATCGTTAAAATTGATGTGGATAAAAACAAAGCCCTTTCCTCTCAATACCAAGTTATGGGGGTTCCCACAATGATTCTTTTTAAAGAAGGAAAACAAGTTTGGAGACAATCTGGCGTTTTACAAAAACACGAATTAGTTCAATTACTTCAAAGTTATTCTTAAATGCAATTAAGTCAGTTTATAGACCACACCCTTTTAAAACCCACGGCAACTCCCAAAGCTATAAAACAATTATGCCTTGAAGCAATTGAGCATCAATTTTATGCAGTGTGCGTCAACAGTTGCTATGTGCATCTTGCTTCAGAAACCCTTCAGTTTGAAAGAGTAAAGGTTGCTGCCACCATAGGCTTTCCCCTTGGAGCCATGAGTGCCGAGGCAAAAGTTTCCGAAGCAATACACTGTATACAACATGGGGCCGATGAAATTGATATGGTACTCAACATCGGGTTTTTAAAAGCGGGGTTAACCAAAAGTGTTCGTGAGGAAATTTCCTCTATAAAGAAAGCCATTGGCGAAAAAGTGCTAAAAGTGATCATAGAAACCTGTTACCTCAACGAACCGGAAATTAAATTGGCTTGTGAAATTGCTGAAAAAGCGGGAGCAGATTTTGTGAAAACCTCTACCGGCTTTGGAACCGGCGGAGCCACCCTAAAAGACATTCAATTAATGAAGGCTTCCATTGGCCCCACCATGAAGATCAAAGCTTCTGGCGGTATTACCAGCGGAAAGGAAGCGTTGGAGTACATTGCTCATGGAGTGAGCAGAATAGGGACTTCCAGTGGCATTAAACTGTTAAAAACCCAATAATTTATGAGCACCCACATTGAAGCCCCAGCGGGGGCCATAGCAGAGTCGGTGTTACTCCCTGGAGATCCCATGCGCGCCAAATGGATTGCCGAAACATTTTTAAAAGATGCGATTTGTTATAATGATGTACGTGGAATGCTAGGGTACACCGGTCTCTTTCAAGGGAAAAGGGTTTCGGTACAAGGAACTGGAATGGGGATTCCTTCAGCATTAATTTACTGTCATGAACTTATAAACGACTACGGAGTTAAGAATTTAATTCGCGTGGGAAGTGCAGGGTCCTACCAACCCGATATTCACCTTCGGGACATTGTTATTGCCATGGCGGCCTCTTCTACTTCAGGAATCAATAATTCACGTTTTATCAATGCCGATTATTCTCCCACGGCGAATTTTGAATTATTCCTAAAAGCTGTTCAATACGCTCAATCACAACATATTCCTATAAAAGCAGGTAATGTGCTTTCGGCAGACGAATTTTATGAAGATGAATACAACTCTTTTAAAAAATGGGCTGAATTTGGAGTACTTTGCGTAGAAATGGAAACCGCAGGATTGTATACAATTGCTGCCAAATTCAAAGTACGGGCGTTGGCAATCTTGACAATTTCCGATTCTTTGGTTTCTAAAGCAAAAACCACTTCCGAAGAACGGGAAACCACCTTTTCCAAAATGGTGGAAATTGCTTTGCATACTGCCATTGAAATATAAAAGCCGAGCGCCATCGCGCTCGGCTCCTTACTACTAATAATCAAAAAATTACTTACATTTTTATGGTCATTACTGGTAAATCGGAATGGTTGACCAAGTCTTCACTTATGCTTCCGGAAAAGAAGTGAGCCAATCCTCTACGACCATGGGTAGGCATAAAAATAGCATCCGCTTTTACTTCATTGGCATACGTAAAAATACCTTCTTCGATATTGTAAGCATTGTAAGTATCTACATCCTTAATATGGTACTCTTCATCGGCTTTGGCTTCCAATAAAAATTGTAGGATCCGGTTGTGCATTTCTGGAGTGCTTCGGAAACCATCGCCAGGAGTATTCACATAAACCAACTTCATTTTAGCCCCTAAAACATTCAAGAGATTTTTTGCCTTTTTGAATACATTGACGGCTTCCAGGTCGAAGTTGGAAGCAAATACCACATTTTCCAGACTGAAATCCTTGGCTTTGTGTTTAATTACCAGTACAGGGATTTCTGAAGTACGGACCACTTTTTCAGTATTGGAACCTACAAAAACCTCTTTTAGGCCACTACTACCATGGGATCCCATGACGATTAAATCGCATTTAAATTCTTGGGCCACACTGTTAATTTCATTAAAGTGTTTGTAATTTTGCACGGTAGTTTCTACAGAAACTCCATCCAAATATTCCTTATCCAGAAATTCGTTAAATCGTTTTTCGGCCAGTTTCATATAAAACATGGCTTCCATCATTTCTTTGGATTCCTCTTTATTGATAACGGCTTCCGAAAGTCCCATCATGTGTAAAGCAACAATGGAAATATCATATCTTTTAGCCAATTGGGAGGCAACTTCCAAGGCATAGTCTGAATGTTCAGAAAAATCGATAGGTACTAGAATTTTTTTCATTTTATGGTTTTTTAGATTAGTGATTGGCTCGAAAGGTTACTTCCTTTCTTTTCTTTAGTTGTTTTTCCAAATCGGAAATAGTTTGCTTCACTGCCAGCTCAAAATTTTTCTCCGTAGAAGAAGCAAAAATCTTAGGGCCAGGTAAACTTAGTTCCATTTCGCAGGTTTTTTCTTGGGTCGCATTGTTTTCGGTTTTAAAAAAAACATCGGCATGAATTACCCAACTATATTTGGACGATAGTTTGTTTAATTTCTCGGTCGTGAATTGTGTAAGAGCCTCACTGGTAGGCATTTTTACGAATTGAATATCTGAAGTCATTACTCGGGCTTTTTAATTTCATGATAAAATTACAACCCTTGCGTTTCTTAAAATATGACGATGGTCAGTTCCAAAAAAAAGCCAAGCAATATTGCTTGGCTTTTCAAAATACCATGTTTAAATAAACAGGAGATGCGTATCTTCTTGGTCGGCCCGATTATAAAAATCGCCAATGGTTAAAATACCGTCCAGCTCCTCAATAAGGTCTTCTCTTTTTAAATGAAACATATCTACCGCCAATTTACAGGCCCAAAGCTTGCATCCAGAATCGGAAAGGATTTCCAAAAATTCCCCAACGGGGGGCATATCCAATTTCTCCATTTCCTTTTTCATCATTTTGGTAGCTAGGGCTTCCACACCAGGTAACCCTCCTAACATGGTGGGCATGTGCATGGCCGGATTTCCAACCGTGGCTACGTGTAAATGTTCCAATTTTTTCTTCTGAATGGCTTCCAACCCAAAAAAGGTAAAGAATATTTCAGATTCGATGCCTTCCATTCTTGCGCCATTGGCCATTACAAAAGCAGCATACACATTTTCAAGGGTGGCCTTGGATAAAATGAAGAGCATCTTTTTTACTTTCGTACTCATAACGTTTCATTTTTAACTTAAATACAGCTTTTAGGTTTAGGGATTCCAGCAATCAAGGTGGCTTTCTTTAAAGGCCCTCCAGGAAAGAGGCTATAAAACTCCTTGATATCCAAAACCCCACTTTTCTTAATTCCCCGAATAGATAGGGGCTCTTCATTTTGATATTTATCATGGATATAGTCGATCACCTCCCAGTGACGGTCGGTCATATCGATTCCGTGTTCTTGGGCAAGACTCTCCCCTATGGCTTTGTTCCATTGATTAAAATCGGTTAAATAGCCTTCCTCATTAACTTCTATTTCGGTATTTGCGATGATCTTTTTCATGGTTTTAATTTTAAGATGAAACTTCTTTTACTTTTTCAAAATTTTTGCCTTTTTCAGACATGGTAGCTGAAACAAAAGGAATGTGTATTCCCTTGATGAGCATGTTCCAATAAATCCACCGGAAAGCCATTTTCCCCATATGGTTGGCCCTGCTCTCCTTCAATAATTTTAAGGGACCAATACCTGGCAACGGGAAGGTTCCCTCAACGGGTTCATGGGTATAATTGAAATCGATTAAAAGGGCTTTGCCATTTCCTGTTTCAATAAAGCAGTTGGCATGACCATCAAACTCTTCTTTTAAAGGCTCCCCTTTGATGTACCGGAGAATGTTTTCGGTTAAAATTTCGGCTTCAAAATGAGCCACCGAACCAGCTTTCGAAGCCGGAAGGTTGGTAGCATCCCCAATGGCAAAAATATTTTCATGTTGCTTGGTTTGGAGCGTTGCTTTATGGGTTGGCACAAAGTTTAAATCGTCCCCCAAACCAGAACGTTCGATTAGGGAGTCCCCCATATTGGTGGGCACAGTGACCAATAAGTCGTAGGGTACTTCCACATCGGCATAATCGATAATTCTCTTGCTTTCATAATCTACCCGCTCAATATTAAAATCGGTAACTTCTTTAATGTTTTTTTCCTCCAAAAGATAATGAAGGGCTTCAGTAGCCTTCGGTTTGGTAAAAGCCCCTCCCAAAGGAGTTACGTAGGTAATCTCTACTTTGTCCCGCATTCCTTTGTGTTTAAAGTAAGAATCGGCTAAAAAAGCAAACTCTAAGGGAGCCACAGGACACTTTATCGGCATTTCGGTGATGTGCACCACCAATTTACCCCCTTCCCAGTCCCGTAGCTTGTCGCGAAGGGCCAAGGCTCCTTCAAACGTGTAAAAATCGAAAATAGATTGGTACCATTCTGGACCCTTCATCCCTTCAATTTCCTCGGGAGCGATCTTCGTTCCTGTAGCTATGATGAGGATGTCGTAAACTACTTCCGTTTCATCCTCCAGTAGTACTTGATTGGTTTCAGGTACGATACGCTCAATCCTCTTCTGAATATAGCGAACCCCTTTCGGAATAAACTTTTCCCCTTTCTTTTTTACCTGACTAGGTTTGTAAATATCAAAAGGAAGAAATAGAAAGCCCGGCTGGTAATAGTGGGTTCTATATTGATCGATAATGCTAATGTTCCAGTTCTCCTTCGGAAGCTTATGAACCAAATGATTGGCCATCATGGTTCCAGAAGTCCCAGCGCCTAAAATGACTAGATTTTTCATGGCTTTTAGAATTTCGACTTACACAAAACTTTATCTAAGTCCTTATTATTCAATATAAAATTACTGCTACAGCCTTCTAAAAACTATGATATTGGTCATATCCATTGATGCTATACTACTACCAATAAAATTTCGGTGTACATTCCCTTTAGGAAATAATGGAAGAAAGTTATATGCTTTTGATACCTTACAAACTCTCGGTGCCAATCAAAAAAAACTGCTTGTTTTGCATGTTTTATTTTTTTCAGAAAAAGGATTTCGAGAATCTCTTTACATCGCTATTACTGTAAAGGAAGTCCTTAGGCAACCTTGTAGGGGGTTAATTTAAGTCAGAGTTTCAAGCTAGTAAAAAGGATTTGGAGAATCCTATTAAACCCTTATGGCAAATGGAAAGCACACATCTTCGATGCTACATTTATATGTCATCCAAATCTTTTGAGCAAGCTCGGGTAATTGGATTTACAGTATCCTTTTACATCGCATTAGTTGCAAATTAAAGCGATGCTTTAACTAAATGCAAAAAAGCTTACTTAAGAAAATACATTTTCTACGTAAGCCTTTTGCTTTAGTTTGTCGGGATGACAGGATTTGAACCTGCGACCCCACGCACCCCATGCGTGTACGCTACCAGACTGCGCCACATCCCGAAAATTGGATTGCAAATATATCCCTTTTTATTTTTTTTCAAACATTTTAAGTATCTTTTCCCTAAAGAAATTACTATGAAATTATTACTGTCATTCTTATTCCTATTAACCCCCATCTTTTCGTGTAAAAATAATCCCAATCAAACGGAAGTCGCCCTAACCATAGAGCACTCCAGGCCCTATGACATTGAAAATGTCGTGGACGGGCTCACAAATCCCTGGGGAATGACCTGGCTTCCAGATGGTAGCATGCTTATTACCGAAAAAAATGGGGAACTGATCCATTTCAAAAACGGGGAAAAAACACAAATCAGTAATGTACCAGAGGTGTACAACCGAGGCCAAGGAGGACTGCTCGATATTGTTTTGCATCCAAACTATTCAGAAAATGGTTGGATTTACATGACTTATAGCTCTGCCGAAGGAGAAGGCAGTGGAGGAAACACCAAATTAATAAGAGCTAAGCTCGAGGGCAATTCGTTAGTCGAAATTCAAAGTCTGTACAAGGCAACGCCCAACTCTACCCGAGGACAGCATTTTGGATCCCGTATTGCGTTTGACAATGAAGGATACCTATACTTTTCTATAGGCGAACGGGGAGATCGCGACACCAATCCGCAGGATATTACCCGTGACTGCGGAAAGATTTACCGTTTATACGATGACGGACGCATCCCAGAGGACAATCCCTTTTACAACGAGCCCAATGCTAAAAAAGCTATTTTTTCCTACGGACATAGAAATCCGCAAGGATTGGTAAAACACCCTGAAACAGGAGCCATTTGGGAACACGAACATGGCCCCAAGGGAGGGGATGAAATTAACATTATTCAAAAAGGAAAAAACTATGGATGGCCTGTAGTCACCTACGGAGTAAATTACAGTGGGACTACCATTACCGAGGAAACCGAGCGCCCTAACATGGAAGGCCCCATTCATTATTGGGTCCCTTCCATTGCACCCTGTGGAATGGATTTCGTTACTGGGAATAAGTACCCCGATTGGAAAGGCCACCTTTTGGTAGGATCCTTAAAGTTCAACTATGTAGAATTGGTTCGGTTGGAAGGAAGCAATGTAATAGGTCGTGAAAAAATTGCAGAGGACATTGGCCGGGTTCGAAATGTAAAGATGGGACCCGATGGTTATATTTATATTGCACTAGAAGAGCAAGGTATTGTAAAAGTTATTCCGAATTAAATAAAAAAGGCCGCAGTTGCGGCCTTTTAAATAATCTTGTTAATTTTCTAGAAGCTAATAACAGCTTCGAAAACCAATCCGCTGAATTTTCCTTCGTTACGGATATCTCCAGGGGCAAAATCGTTATAGGTTTGGGAAACGTACTCTAACTTAGCCAAGGCATTTTTTGTTAAGAAAGCACCAAATCCAAAGTTAATACGGTCGATAGACACATCGGTTCCGCCAGCTAATTCCCCGCTTACGGTGTTGTAACGTCCACCAATATAAAAGTTCTCGTTTGTTCCGAAGCGATATAAGGCTTCAGCCATAAGCTGCGTAAAATTACGATCTACAGCCTCCCCATTACTATCAAATTCGGAAGCAGCACGGCCAGTAGCTGTTTCAAACATTCCGAAGAACTCAAAACCACCATACTTTACGAAAGGGTTTACCATAATAGCAGTGACCTCATTTCGGAATCCGGGATCGAAACGACCCGAACGGAAGTTACTGGAAGCACTAGCTTCGGCATCTTCCAAGACTAAGTAATACCTACCTCCAGCACGGTCGGCAGTATAGAGGTATACGCTTCTGGATTGAGCCGTATTATATACAGACCCGGTTAAACGAACGCGAAGATCGCTGTTAATCTGTTTGTCCCATCCCAATTTGGCCAAAAGTGATGGAGAAGTAGTTTCAGGGTTATCTACAGATTGATTCAACTTCCCATTGGATAGTCCTACCATGGCAATCCATCCATTATTTTGGTAGTAAAGCTCTCCTCCTACCTCTGTTGTAAAGGCATCCATGATAGCATTTCCAACAAATGGATTGTAAATAGCTTGGGCATTGTCGGATCTTCTGAAGTGCATATCTCCATAGTTATTTTCCATATGGCCTATTTTCACGGTAATATGCTTCATAAAATCCTCCCATAGTCCATCTTGGATGAAATTCAGGTTATCTACTTGGATATAACCTCCTTTTACGTAGGGTTCTGGATGGTGGCGGGAAGATAAATACGTACGTAGGTGCATACGTAAACCATCATGCAATTGAACATCTAGATCAAGGTTGGCGGTAGCAAGGTTAAAATTATCACCTATCTCTTTTAAAGGTAAAGTTTCAAACCAAGGGCTCTCTGGATTGGCGGCGGCAGCTTCGGTCCAACCATTTTCATGGTCAATCATTTGAAATTGTAGGGCCGATGATCCTCCCACTCGTACTTTCACTCCATCAAATTCTGTGGTTGCAGTATCTTTAGGAGCTTCAAAAACGTTAATACCTTCTTTACTAGGCTCCCGGTAATTGTTTAAACTTCTTTTGTTCTGTCCAAAGCTTATCGTAAGAACGAAAAGCATTCCGACAAGGGTTAGTTTGTTGATTAAATTTTTCATGATTAAAGGTAGTTTAAGTTAAAATCAATGATTATGTCATCGCCTGTTTTTAAGGTTCCAAGCAATGCTGTTGGAGGCTCCACTCCAAAGTCGGTCATTTTCAAAGGTTTCTCTCCTTTTATTGTAATGCTGTTGTTAGTTGCTTTTATATGTACATTAATGGCCACACTTTTGGTTTGCCCAGCAATGGTAAGACTCCCTTCAAGTGTAGCAGTATAGGTTTGTGGTCCCGAACTTTTCAGCGATTTAATGTTCTTAAATTCATAAAGGATATTAGGGTGTGTGTCGCTTTTTAAGGCATCATAACACTTTTTATCCATGACACGTTTTCCACTTTCAAGGGTAGTGACCCCCACTTTAACCTTGATATTATCTATGGAAAGAGCTTCAGTATTGGATTGAAAACTAATCTTACCTGTAAATTGATTAGAAACCATTTCCCAGTCATGTAGGGAAGAAGTTCCCTTGATGATAAAATGGGAGGTATTGTCGTTTAATTGATAGGTCTTCAAGGTTTTAATTTCTGAAGATCCTGCAGCAGAAGATTGGCCATACCCGGTCGAAAGAACGCAGAGCAATAAAAAGGCAATAAGAGATTTCATAGGGGTTAATTTTACTGGTTGATGAAACAAAACTACTAGGGAAAAAGTTGATAAATAATGACATTTATCATTTTGAGGTGTAACCTAGATAGCGCGGGAAAGCAGAATAATTTACGTACCTTTAGAAAGTATTTACTTTATCAATTTAAAACCTTCTTAAAGTGAAAAACTACCTGCTCATTATGACCCTTGTGCTATTTTCCTGTAAAGAAAAAAAGGAACCCACGGCACATTTCACCAACGCCACTAATCATCAGCAACAGGATTCCCTAAAAGAAAGCCAAGAACGGGGTGGAATAATATATACCAACTTCTGTATGCAATGCCACATGGCAAATGGATTGGGGATTCCTGGAACTTTCCCCCCATTGGCAAAGTCGAATTGGCTAACGGAAAAAAGAACGGAAAGCATTCACGCTGTGAAATTTGGCCAAAAAGGAAAAATAGAAGTTAATGGAAAAGTGTACAACAGCATTATGGCACCAATGGGTTTGAGCGATCAAGAAGTAGCCGATGTGCTAAACTATGTTATGAATTCTTGGGGAAACACCCAAAAGGAGCGGGTTACTCCAGAAGAAGTTTCTCAAGTGGAAAAATAGGCTTTGACCATGAAATTTCCTTCATCATAATTACTAACTTTGCCCTAAACCAAAAACTATGCTCATAATTGGTATTGCCGGGGGCACCGGCAGCGGGAAAACTACAGTGGTCGATCAAATTGTCTCTGAACTTCCCAAAGAGGAAGTGTGCATTATTTCTCAGGATTCTTATTATAAAGACACTAGTCATTTAAGCTATGAAGAACGTGTAAAGATAAATTTTGACCACCCACAAGCCATCGATTTTGATTTGTTGGTTGGGCACCTAAAGGAACTTCGCAAGGGATATACTATCGAGCAACCTGTCTATTCCTTTGTAGAACACAACCGGACGGGCGAAACCCTCACCACACACCCAAAAAAGGTGATCATTGTAGAAGGTATCTTAATTTTAACCCATCCCGACATTCGGGAAATGTTCGATGTAAAGCTTTTTGTACATGCAGATAGCGACGAAAGATTAATAAGAAGGCTAAAACGTGATATTGCCGAAAGGGGACGTGATTTAAATGAAGTACTGAACCGGTACCAAAGCACCCTAAAACCCATGCATCAACAGTTTATTGAGCCTACAAAAGAGTATGCCGATATTATTATCCCTACCAATCGATACAATACAGTGGCAGTAAAACTCATTAGAAACATTATTCATCAAAGATTATCGTAACTTTAAAAGATGAAAATTTCCAAGCTTAAAAAAAATAAATGGATTCGATGGATAAGTAACAAATATGTGTTGATACTTATTTTTTTTCTTGTTTGGATGTTTTTCTTCGATACAAATTCCTATTTTATTCATAAAGAATTAAACGAAGACATCGAATCCCTTGAAAAAAGCAAGGACTATTACCAGCAGGAAATAAAAAAAGACAAGGTATTTATTCAAAAAATGAAAGACAGTAATGAAATGGAAAAGTATGCCCGTGAAAAATATTACCTAAAAAAAGAAAACGAAGACATCTATATCATTCAACACGAGGATAGTATTAAAAAAGAAAACAAAAATGAGTGATCTTTTTCAAGAATTTCAGCCTATTTCAGCCAAAGAGTGGAAACAAAAAATTCAAGCAGACCTGAAAGGAGCCGATTATAATGAAACCTTGGTATGGCAAAGTTTGGAAGGAATTCACGTAAAACCTTTTTATCACCGGGAAGATTTTCCAGATGGATTCACCTCCATTCCTGGACAACCCAAACATTGGCACATAGGGCAACGTGTTTTTATTGACGATACTACGATTGCCAATAGGCTTATTTTAGAGGCCGTAAACCGAGGAGCCGAAGCCATTACCCTTGCTGCAAATGCTATTTTTGATATTGAAAAAGTCTTTGAAAATTTTCCCTTTTCAGAAGTACCCATTTATTTCGATTGGGGGTTTTTGGATGCTCATTTCCTAAAAACACTCATTGAGTTCTTCACACAAAACAAAGCCACTGTTCATTATAATTTAGATATCATTCATCACTTGGCAAAAGATGGCAATTGGTTTTTCGATTTACAAAAAGATCATTTTATTTTAGATGAAATTGTTAACAACCATCCCTCAAAAAATATCTTAAGTGTCGATACCAGTTTGTATCAAAATGCCGGGGCGAATACCATTCAGCAATTGGCCTATGCACTTGCCCATGCGAACGAATATTTAAATCATTTTCATGGGAAGAAAAATCTGCATCTTACTTTCAAGGTTTCCGTAGGAAGTAATTATTTTTTTGAAATTGCCAAAATTAGAGCACTTAGATGGTTGTATGCTTCCCTAGCTTCAGAATATAGCCTCCCTGAAGAGTGCCATATCGTGGCAATTCCCTCGAAACGCAATAAAACATTGTACGATTATAACGTCAACATGCTTCGTACCACGACCGAATGTATGAGTGCCGTTTTAGGAGGTGCCAACATGGTAACCAATTTGCCTTACGATGCCATATACCATAAAAGCAATTCCTTTGGCGAACGCATTTCCAGAAACCAACTTTTGGTATTGAAGGCAGAAAGTTACTTCGATTTGGTATCCAATCCTGCGGAAGGAAGTTATTATATCGAAAGCTTGACACAAGAACTGGCCAATAAAGCCCTCCATATTTTCAAGGATATTGAAAAAGGGGGCGGATTTTTAAGTCAGTTGAAAGATAGCACCCTTCAGAAAAAAATAAAGGAAAGCGCACAAAAAGAACAGCAGTGGTTTGAGGAAGGGAAACTGATTTTGGCAGGAACCAATAAATACCCTAATCCTGAAGACCGTATGAAGGACCAATTGGAACTTTACCCTTTTGTAAAAAATAATCCCAGAAAAACCCTCATTGAACCCATTATCGAGCGAAGATTGTCAGAGAAAACAGAACAAGAACGAATAAATCAAGAGGTATGAACAGTTTAGGATTGGAAATTGCATTAGGCATCGTCTTTGCCCTTTTGGGTTTTGGTTTACTTATACGTTACAAGAGATTAAGCACCCATAAATATTACCGAATCATCATTTTAATTACTGGTTTTCTTTTTGTGGGGTTTGGCGTCTATCTGGCACTTCGAAATTTTTTATAAATGACTAGAAAAAGCATACAAAACATCACTTTAAAGAAGTTTTCTTCGGAAACCGAAACGAATGCAACAAACACCACTGCAGAAGGGATTGCGATTAAAAAAAGGTATTCTGAAGCAGATTTGGAATCCTTGGAACACTTGGATTTTGTAGCGGGAATCGCACCCAATTTGCGGGGGCCCTACTCCACCATGTATGTTCGCCGCCCTTGGACCATTCGTCAATATGCTGGTTTTTCTACCGCAGAAGACAGTAATGCATTTTATAGAAGAAACCTTGCCGCTGGGCAAAAAGGGCTTTCAGTAGCATTCGATTTGGCGACACACCGAGGCTATGACAGCGATCACGAACGCGTTGTTGGGGATGTTGGGAAAGCAGGAGTAGCGATTGATAGTGTAGAGGACATGAAAATTTTGTTCGATCAAATTCCGTTGGACAAAATGAGTGTCTCCATGACCATGAACGGTGCGGTACTTCCTATTATGGCTTTCTATATAGTTGCTGCGGAAGAACAAGGCGTTTCCGCTGAAGCACTGGCAGGAACCATTCAAAATGATATTCTGAAGGAATTCATGGTACGAAACACCTACATTTATCCTCCTACCCCTTCCATGAAAATTATTGGGGATATTTTTGAATATACCAGTAAGAACATGCCCAAGTTCAACTCCATTTCTATTTCTGGGTACCACATGCAAGAGGCGGGAGCTACGTGTGATATTGAGTTGGCTTATACCCTAGCCGACGGATTGGAATACATCAGGAAAGGTATGGAAGCAGGAATGGATATAGACAGCTTTGCACCCCGACTTTCGTTTTTCTGGGCCATTGGTATGAACCACTTCATGGAAATTGCCAAAATGCGGGCTGCACGAATGCTTTGGGCAAAATTGGTGAAACAGTTTCAGCCAAAAAACCCAAAGTCATTAGCGCTTCGTACCCATTGCCAAACCAGTGGTTGGAGTTTGACCGAACAAGACCCCTTCAACAACGTAGCCAGGACTTGCATTGAAGCCGCTGCTGCGGCGTTTGGAGGTACCCAGTCCTTACATACCAATGCCTTGGACGAAGCCATAGCGCTTCCTACCGATTTTTCGGCAAGGATTGCCCGAAATACACAAATTTACCTTCAGGAGGAAACCCAAATTACCAAAACGGTCGATCCCTGGGCGGGCAGTTATTACGTAGAATCCCTTACCAAAGAGATTGCCGACAAGGCCTGGGAACTCATTCAGGAGGTTGAAGAATTAGGCGGAATGACAAAAGCGATTGAAGCCGGAATTCCGAAGCTCCGGATTGAAGAAGCGGCTGCCCGAAAGCAAGCAAGGATAGACAGTGGTCAGGACGTGATTGTAGGCGTAAATAAATTCCGTCTTCCAAAAGAGGATCCGTTACAGATACTGGATGTAGACAACCAGAAGGTTCGGAAAGGACAAATGGAACGTTTGGAACGAATTAAATCTGAGAGGAATTCAGAAAAAGTTACCAAAACTTTAAACCAATTAACCGAAGCGGCCAAAACCGGTGAGGGAAATTTATTGCATTTAGCAGTAGAAGCTGCTAGGGAAAGAGCTACCTTGGGGGAAATTAGCGGAGCGTTGGAAAAAGTCTTCGGAAGGTATAAAGCACAAATTAAATCGTTTAGCGGCGTGTACAGTAAAGAAATTAAGAAAGACCCCGATTTTGAAAAAGCGCGTGAATTGGCCAATCAGTTTGCAGAATTGGAAGGACGCCGTCCCCGAATCATGATTGCCAAAATGGGGCAGGATGGCCACGACCGTGGCGCGAAAGTAGTGGCCACAGGCTATGCCGATGTAGGATTTGACGTGGATATTGGTCCCTTGTTTCAAACCCCTGCGGAAGCAGCGAAACAAGCCATGGAAAATGATGTGCACATTTTAGGGGTTTCCTCCTTGGCGGCAGGCCACAAAACCTTGGTTCCACAAGTCATTGAAGCACTTAAGCAATACGGAAGGGAAGATATTATGGTAATTGTAGGCGGAGTGATTCCTGCACAGGATTACGATTATTTATTTGAAGCCGGAGCATTAGCCGTGTATGGCCCAGGGACGAAGATTAGTGAAGCGGCCATTGAAATTCTTACAATATTAATAGATTCAGAAAACGAATAATAAGACACTATGAATTATACCGGAAAAATGTTGCGTGATGATGCGCTTCAAGGAAAAACAATTGTAGTAACCGGAGGCGGAAGTGGTTTGGGAAAAGCCATGACCACGTATTTTTTGGAGCTCGGTGCTAATGTGGTGATTACTTCCAGAAATATTGAGAAACTGAATACCGTGAAGGAAGAATTGGAAGCTTCAACTGGTGGAAAAGTACTTCCAGTGCAATGCGACGTACGCAACTACGAAGAAGTGGAAGCGATGGTTGAAGCATCCGTAGCTTCTTTTGGAACGGTGGACGTATTGTTGAACAACGCTGCCGGAAACTTCATTTCCCCTACGGAAAGGCTTTCTGCCAATGCGTTTGATACGATCATCGATATTGTTTTAAAAGGTACGAAGAACTGTACCTTAGCCTTCGGAAAGCATTGGATTGATAAAAAAGAAACGAACAAATCGGTTTTAAACATTGTCACTACCTACGCATGGACGGGTTCTTCGTATGTAGTTCCCAGTGCCACTGCCAAAGCAGGGGTTTTGGCTATGACACGTTCATTAGCGGTGGAATGGGCCAAGTACGGCATGCGCTTTAATGCGATTGCCCCCGGGCCTTTCCCTACCAAAGGGGCTTGGGACCGATTGTTACCTGGGGATTTGAAGGAAAAATTTGATCTGGCCAAAAAAGTGCCTTTAAAAAGGGTGGGCGAACACCAAGAATTGGCCAATTTGGCTGCCTATCTGGTATCCGATTTTTCGGCTTATGTAAACGGAGAAGTGATTACCATCGATGGTGGCGAATGGTTGAAAGGTGCCGGACAGTTCAATCTGTTGGACCAAATCCCAGAACAAATGTGGGATATGCTCGAGGCCATGATTCGTGCTAAAAAGTCGAAATAAACACGTCGTGGGTGGTCAACCCTACAAAATGAATACATTGCAGCGCAATCATTTTGGAGGATTGGGCGTAAAACACCATCCATGATTCGTGCTAAAAAGTCGAAATAATTGTCCCAGATAAGGTGACAAGATTTGAACGACTTCTTTCGGGTTTTTCATAAAAAACTGGGGACTTCCCAAACACTAGTTGATTCATTGCTTGCTTTTTCATAAAAAATTGTTCACTTCCTGTTAACAAAATTCATTTTCTATCCGCATAATTAATCGTATTTTTAGACATTAAAAATTTGTAGGAATTTAATGGGTAAAATTATAGCCGTTGCCAATCAAAAGGGGGGAGTTGGGAAAACCACTACTTCAGTTAACTTAGCCGCTTCCTTAGGAGTTTTAGAAAAAAAAGTGCTTTTAATCGATGCCGACCCTCAGGCAAATGCCACTTCAGGTCTAGGCGTAGAGGTGGAAGAAGTTTCACTAGGCACCTACCAACTTCTGGAACATAGTATTAAAGCGGAAGAAGCTATTATTACAACCAATACACCCAACTTAGACCTCATCCCCGCCCATATCGATCTGGTTGCCATAGAAATTGAATTGGTCGATCAAGATCAACGGGAATCCATGATGAAAAAGGCCATCGTTGGACTCAAAGAAAAATACGATTACATTCTTATTGATTGTGCGCCGTCTTTGGGATTGCTTACCCTAAATGCGTTAACAGCTGCCGATTCGGTAATCATTCCCATTCAATGTGAATATTTTGCATTGGAAGGCCTCGGAAAGCTTCTCAACACGGTAAAAAGCGTTCAAAAAATTCACAATCAAAACTTAGATATTGAAGGCTTATTGCTCACAATGTACGATTCTCGCTTACGACTTTCCAACCAAGTAGTTGAAGAGGTGAAAAAACACTTCGATGAGATGGTTTTTGAAACAATCATTCAGCGAAACGTGCGTTTAAGTGAAGCACCAAGCTACGGTGAAAGCATTATTAGTTACGATGCAGGTAGTAAAGGTGCCAATAATTACTTAAGTTTGGCACAGGAATTAATTGAGAAAAACGCGTAAGGATTTATGGCGAAAGCAACGAAAAGACAAGCATTGGGTCGCGGACTTTCAGCACTACTGAAAGATCCCGAGAATGATATTAAATCGGTTGAAGATAAAAATGCCGACAAGGTAGTGGGCAACATTGTCGAACTGGAAGTGGAATCGATTGAAGTCAATCCGTTTCAGCCCAGAACCAGCTTTAACGAAGAAACCCTTCGCGAACTGGCTTCTTCCATTAAGGAGTTAGGTGTTATACAACCCATTACCGTTCGGAAACTAGATTTCAACAAATACCAATTAGTAAGTGGGGAAAGAAGGTACCGTGCTTCAAAAATGATTGGCCTTGAGACCATTCCAGCGTATATTCGTATTGCTAATGACCAAGAATCCCTGGAAATGGCCTTGGTGGAAAACATCCAGAGACAGGATCTAGATCCCATTGAAATTGCCCTCTCCTACCAACGCTTGATTGATGAAATTAAAGTCACCCAAGAAGAGTTAAGCGATCGGGTGGGAAAAAACCGATCTACCGTAACCAATTACCTCCGACTTTTAAAACTGGATCCTATTATTCAAACAGGGATGCGGGATGGCTTTATCTCGATGGGTCACGGAAGGGCTTTGATTAATGTCGATGACTATGAAGTCCAACTCAATATCTACGAAAATATTTTAAGCAAGTCCTTATCGGTTCGTGAAACGGAAGCTTTGGTTCGGAAATATAAAAACCCAGATGAAAAAGCATCCAGCTCCAAAAAAGAAACACCCCATTTTGTAAACAAAGGAACCCGAGAACTTTCCGATGTATTGGATACCCAAGTTTCTGTCAAAACCAATAAAAATGGTAAAGGACAATTGGTCATTCCCTTTAAAAATGAAGCCGACTTTCAACGTATTTTGAACCTCATAAAAAGTGAAAAGTAGGCTTTTCCATATCTTTTTTTTAATGGGGCTTTCCCTTAGCGCGCAGACCGATTCCCTTTCCGTAGAAAATGAAAAGCAATTGGTCGTTAAGGATAGTTTGGTTAAAGAACAATACAATCCCTTAGCGCCGGCAAAAGCTGCTTTTTATTCTGCCGTTCTACCGGGTTTAGGTCAAGCTTACAATAAAAGGTATTGGAAAATACCCATCATCTATGCAGGCATAGGCACCGGTATTTATTTCTACGTACAAAACACGAACGAATACAACCGCTTTCGGGACGCCTATAAAAGACGTTTGGCTGGTTTTAGTGATGATGAATTTCAAGGAATCTCCGACGCACGCTTACTGGATGCACAAACCACTGCTAGTAGAAACCGGGATGTAAGTATAATTGTCTCCCTGGCTTTTTATATGCTGAATATTGTAGACGCTAATGTAGATGCCCACTTAAGACAATACAACATTAGTGAAGACTTGAGCTTGGAACCTACTTTTGAAGTAAACCCTATTAATACACAACCTCATTACGGATTGTCCCTAAGATTAAAATTAAAATGAAAATTGCATTATTAGGCTACGGAAAAATGGGAAAAACCATTGAAAATTGGGCGCTTCAAAAAGGCCATGAAGTGGTATATAAAGCAACTGGGGCTCATGAAGAAGGTAGTTTTGATAAGGCTCACGTAGCGATAGAGTTTTCCATCCCTGAAGCTGCCGTAAAGAACATTAACCGTTGCTTCGATAAAGGTATTCCCGTGGTTTGCGGAACTACCGGTTGGTTAAAAGAATATGATGAAATCCTAAAAAACTGTAAAAAGCGTAACGGAAGCTTTATCTATGCGTCCAATTTCAGCGTGGGGGTCAATCTTTTCTTTAATTTGAATGAATACTTTGCCCAACTTATGGAACCTTGGAAAGACTATACGCCTTCCATTGAAGAAATTCATCATACCCAAAAAAAAGATGCTCCTAGCGGTACTGCTATTACCCTAGCTGAAGGGGTTTTAAAATTTTCTGAAAAAAAGGACTGGTCACTCGACCCCAAAGATTCAGATAAATTGTCGATAAATGCGCTTCGGGAAGGGGATGTAAAAGGTACGCATAGTATTGAGTATCGCTCAAATATTGATACGTTAAGTATTAAGCATGAAGCCCATTCGCGCGACGGATTTGCGCTTGGGGCAATACTGGCAGCCGAATGGTTAGTGGATAAAAAAGGGGTTTTTAGCATGAAAGATGTGCTAAACTTAAATTAATTAAAGAATTTTGGGCAATTTTGTCCTTTAACATAAAAAATTATGACGTTTACAGGTTGGTTTCTATTTTTCTTGATCGTTCAGGTAATTCATTTCCTTGGTACTTGGAAACTATATGTCGCTGCAGGTAGAAAGGCTTGGGAAGCTGCCGTACCTGTGTACAATGCAGTAATTTTGATGAAGATTATTAATCGACCTTGGTGGTGGGTTATCTTACTTTTTGTCCCTATCGTCAACCTCATCATGTTTCCTGTAGTCTGGGTAGAGACTTTGCGAAGCTTCGGCTTCAATTCGTCAAAAGACACTTTTTTGGTCCTAATTACCTTCGGACTATACACTTATTACATCAATTACACGCAAAAGATTGAGCACATCAAAGATCGAAGTCTAAAACCCAGAACTACTACTGGGGAGTGGGTAAGTTCTATTTTATTCGCTGTAGTGGCTGCCACTATTGTGCATACCTACTTTATGCAGCCTTTTACCATTCCATCGTCTTCTTTAGAGAAAACCTTATTGGTGGGAGACTATCTTTTTGTAAGCAAATTTCATTATGGGGCACGGGTTCCCCTTACCCCTGTCGCACTCCCAATGGTGCATGATACTATTCCGGTGGTGAAAACAAAATCCTACCGCTCCAAACCACAAATACCGTATTTTCGATTACCCGGTTTTGAAGACATTGAAAGAAACGATATTGTAGTCTTCAATTGGCCCGTAGACACCCTTATCGACATTCGACCAGGACACATGCGCGGAAGTGTTCAAAAACCGATCGACAAAAAATCCAATTACGTAAAACGCTGTGTTGGGCTACCAGGGGATTCTCTAGAGGTTCGGGAAGGTTATGTATATATCAACGGAAAGCAAAATGTATTGCCAGAGAGAGCCAAGCTACAGTTTGGTTATCAATTCAGGACAACACAACAGTTAAATCCCCAATATATGGCCGATCGCTATGGGGTAACCGATGTATATCCCATGAATAGGGAGTATACCGTTTTCTCGGCTCATATGACAGATGAGGCCTTTGAAAAATTTAAAAATTATCCTTCTTTAGACACTATTATACGCGTAAAAGGAGCCAAAGGGCAATGGAATAAGGATATTTTCCCTTACGATCAAAGATATCCTTTCAACAATACCAATTTCGGCCCTATTTACATTCCTGAAGCAGGAAAAACCGTTACTATCACCCCCGAAAGCATCCCTTTCTACAAACGGATTATTGAAGTGTACGAAGGCAGCGAAATGGGCATCCAAAACGAGATTACACAATCGGGGACGCAAGTACTTTTAAATGGTGAACCTATTTCTGAATATACCTTTAAAATGGATTATTATTGGATGATGGGTGATAATAGGGACAATTCGCAAGATGCAAGAGCTTGGGGCTACGTCCCCTATAACCATGTGGTAGGGAAACCTGTATTTATCTGGATGAGTTGGGAAAATGGTATCTTTAAAGGAGCTCGATGGAAACGGTTCTTTACCACCGTTGGAGGTGATGGTCAACCCGTTTCCTATCTTAAATATTTCTTGATCCTCTTGGCCGGTTGGTTTGTTTTTAACTTTTTCAGAAAGAAAAAGAAGAAAGCTTAAAAGAACCCTTCCATGATATTGCTGCACCCAACCTATTTCCCAAGTATTGCTCAAATGGTAGCCATTGTGCAAAGCGAAGGATTGGTTTTTGAAGTATTCGATAATTATCAAAAACAAACCTATCGAAACCGTACGTATATTGCCCACGCCAATGGAAAATTAGCGTTGAACATCCCTATTCAGCATTCTAAAAATGGGGAACGGCAGCAAACCAAGGAAGTCGTCGCCGATAATAGCTTTCCCTGGCAATCACAGCATTGGAAATCGCTTCAAACGGCTTATCGTACCTCTCCTTTTTTTGAATTTTACGAGGACGACCTAGCTCCGCTATTTCAGAATAGAGTATCAAATTTATTGAATCATAACCTACAAATATTCGATACTTTGTGTGATTTATTGGGGTTGGAAGCAAGCTATTCCACTTCCCCGGAATATTTCAGGGAGCCAAAGCAAAAGGATTTACGGTATTTGGTAGCGGCAAAGAAAGAAAGAAATTATAAGCTCACCCCCTACACGCAAGTCCTAGAGGCGCATCATGGTTTTATTTCGAATCTTTCGGTATTGGATCTGCTTTTTAACGAAGGCCCCAATTCCCTTCTTTATTTGGAATCCCAGAAAATAGCATTTTAAATTATTCCCATCCCAAGTGTGTGACAATAGGATAGTGATCTGAAAAACTTTCCTTTACATTATCGAAAGCGATAATTTCAAAGGTTTCCGAAAGTAGGGAAAAGTCAATCCGTAGCGGATATCCATTAAAATAAAAGGTGGTTCCCAGTCCATTTCCCCGCTGCTGAAAGGCATCCTGCAAATCCTGTTTCAAGTTTTTATAAATATAGGAATATGCCGTATTATTAAAATCGCCCGTAAGAATCGTAGGGTACTTATTTTCAGCTTGATGTTGTAAAATTTCAGCCACTTGCTTTTCCTGTTGTACAAAACTCTGGGAAAGCCGTTTCTTTATCCGTTCGGTGCCTCGCTGTTGCAGGAAGTCAACCGAAGGTAAAATCCCTAAGGATTGCAAATGAATGTTATAAAGTCGCAGCGTATCCCCTTTCACAACCAAATCGCTGTAAATGGTATTGTTATAGGTGTTTTTGAAATCAAAGCTACCTGTATTTACGAGAGGGTACTTAGAAAAAATGGCATGGCCTAGCTTATTTTTCCCTTTGAAATATACAAAGCGATATGGGTACGCCGAAAAATCAACTTGATGATCGGCATAATACTCTTGAATGCAAATTACATCGGGGTTTTGATTTTGAAGTAATCTAGAAAAAGATTCCGACACCTGTTTTGCATTATTATCTTTTTCATACGCGTTAAAAAGCCGCACGTTGTAAGAAAGTATCTTCAGCTGTTTGGGAAACGCTTCCGAATTTCCTTCCGAAGAAATTTCAAAAAGGGAATTGGAAAAAAGATATCCCACAATCAATACCGTAAAAGACAACCAAAACCGCTTTCTGAAATTGAGCACCCAGTACACTGCAAAAATGATATTGAGCACGATTAAAGGAGAGACCACAATACTTAAAATGGATAAAGTGGGAAATGAAGAAGGTTGTAAATAGGGCAAACCGTAAGCGATCAACAACAGTAAGGCTACTACTATGTTGATGATGTAAAATAGTTTCCCGATGAACTGAATCTTCAGCAAAATATGGCTTGTTAGTGATCTTTCCCTGCTTTAAACAGGAAATCTTTTTCTTCTTTTGTAAGACTCTCGTAACCGCTCTTCCCTATCTTATCCAAAATCGCATCAATTTTCTTTTGGTGGTCACTTTTATCCTCTTTCTTAGAACGCTGAGATGGGCGTTGTGTTGTGCGGTTTCGGTGCACCGTTTTAAAAGGGCGTTTCTTTTTGGGTTTGAAGAGGTTAACGAACCCATCCATAAGTTTCTCAAACCATTTCCCAATATCGTTCCCCTGCATCAATTGACGTGCATATACATAACCAAACAGCACGCCTCCCAAATGGGCCAATAAACCACCAGCATTATTTAATGTGGGAAGTTGAATAAGGTCCCATAAAATTAAGAATACGGCAATATACCATAGTTTTAAATTAAAGGTGAAAATCCGTACAGGGGCATTCGGCGAATAGGTGGCCGCAAAGGCCATGATGGCCCTAACTGCCGCAGAAGCCCCTAACAGTGTTCCATTCACGGCAGAAAATGCAGGAAATAGATTGTAAGAAATCATGTATACCACGCCGCCGCTTATCGTCCCTAATAAATAGAGTGTAAGAAAGCGTCTTTCAGAAAAAAGATTGAGTACATGCCTTCCAAAAAAGTAAAGCCACAACATATTGAACAGGATATGAAAAAACCCTGCATGTAAAAATCCATAGGTAATAAGGGACCAAGGCTGGATAATAAACCTGCCAACATCTTCGGGAAGAACAAACCACTGTAGCAATACTCCTGCAGAAATTTGTAATAAAGCTGCAGCAATCGTGACCACTATAAAGATCAAAGCATTGATGACTATGACCTTGGTAAGGATATCGGCAGTTTTAAATTGATTGACCAAACTTCCCTGACTCATATCAATTCCATCTTTGATTGTTGAAACTGTTTTTCTTCCAATAGTACGCCATGATAAAGCCAAATAGCGCTCCTCCTACATGCGCCCAATTGGCAATGTTCTGCCCAAATAATGAGAAGCCTGTAAGTCCGCTAAATAAATCCAACAAAATCAAAGCAGGTATAAAGTATTTTGCTTTTATGGGTATGGGAAGGAATATCAACATTAAAGCCACATTGGGGTACATCATTCCAAAAGCTACCAACACTCCATAAATAGCTCCGGAAGCTCCTACAGCTGGTGTATTGAAAGCTGCGTACATACTATCAATATTTTCTCTTGAAACCGTTTCCAATATGGCTTCACTACCTCCTTTTCCATTCACTAAAAAATTCTGAATTTCCCCTTCACTCCATCCACCAGCCAGTAACTGATTCATCACCGAATGAATCTCGTAATACGCCACAGACTCATGAATTAAAGCCGCTCCCAATCCTGCTGAAAAATAAAAAAACAGAAATTTATTCCGTCCCCATTGGGCTTCCAAAGGAGATCCAAACGCCCATAAAGCATACATATTAAATAGGATGTGGAATAACCCCCCATGCATGAACATATGCGTAATAGGTTGCCAATATTGAAAGTTGGGGTTTTCAAAATAGAATAGGGAAAATAAACGATAGACGATATCCCCCGAAATGTAAGTGCCTGCAAAAAACAGCACATTACATATAATCAACACTTTTACTGTTTCAGTAATTCTTCCCATTTAAGCAAATTTTTTATCGAAATCGTTGACATCCATGGTTACCAATACCAATTTATTGGTAGGGGAAACACTGGGCTCTTTACAGGCAAACAATTGATGGATTAAATGTTCTTGGGCTTTGGGCTCCAATACCGTACCCGACTTTATCGCCATGCTTTTTGCCAAGGATTTGGCTAATAAATCATTCTGACTAAAGCTGGCATCTGGTACTTCATTTTCAAAATCCCTCACCAAGCCCTGTAGAATTCCTTCTACATTACTTTCCAATACCCCACTGGGGACCCCACTTATTTCTAAAGTCTCATTCTCTATTTCTGAAAAAACAAATCCCGTATGCTCCAACTGTTCCTGAAGGGACTTCAATATCGCTACATGGGGCTTTGAAAAATGTAAGGATAGAGGAAATAACAATTGCTGGCTTACCGCTTCTTGTACGGTAATGCTTTTCAATAGTTCTTCATACAAAATTCGTTGATGTGCCAAATGTTGATGAATTACCATGAGCCCGCTTTTAATCGAACTTACAATGTATTTATTTTGCACCTGAAACGTTACTTTGGAAGCCACTTCAGTATCCTTTTCAAAGAGCCGCCCCGTAACTTCTTCACTTTCTACTTCAAATCCTTTTAATTCTGAAGGCATCGCTTCATCCTCGAGCCCTACATACATCGATTCCCAAGAGGCAACCCTTTCCCTTTTATAAGGAAATGAAATGTCTTTTTGACGGGCTTCCTTTTGAAAAGGATTGAAATTCTTGTCGACCTCAACGCTAGGGGCTACCGGACTTTTCTTGGAGTACTCATAGGGGGTGTCAAAACCCGTATCCTTTTCAAAGTCCAATACCGGCGCAATACTGAACTGCCCCAAACTATGTTTAATGGTAGAGCGAAGCATGGCGTAAATAGCATGCTCATCTTCAAATTTAATCTCGGTTTTGGTAGGATGAATATTGATGTCAATCGAATGCGGATCAACTTCCAGATACAGAAAGTAACCTGGGTGATTTTCGTTTTTTATCAAGCCTTCAAAAGCAGCCGCCACCGCATGATGCAAATAGGGACTTTTAATAAATCGGTCGTTCACAAAAAAGAACTGTTCCCCCCTACTTTTCTTGGCAAACTCTGGTTTCAGCACAAATCCCTGAACTTTTACAATATCGGTCTCTTCGGAAACAGGCACCAACTTTTCATTGGTTTTACTCCCAAAGATATTTACAATTCGTTGCCTTAGATTGCTTTCCGGAAGCTGAAATACATCACTCCCATTATGGATCATGGAGAAAGCCACTTGAGGGTGGGCCAAAGCGACCCGATGAAATTCATCAATAATATGACGGGTTTCTACAGGGTTGCTCTTCAAGAAATTTCGACGTGCGGGTATATTATAAAATAGGTTTTTTACCGAAAGCATGGTTCCCTTTGGAACTACCACTGCCTCTTGTGCGGTTACTTCGCTTCCTTCGATGGTGATTTTGGTGCCAATTTCTGAAGCAGCCGTCTTCGTTTTCAATTCTACATGGGCGATAGCTGCAATGGACGCCAATGCCTCTCCCCGAAAGCCTTTAGTGTTGAGATTGAAAAGGTCTTCCGCATTTTTAATTTTGGAAGTCGCATGACGCTCAAAACACAAGCGGGCGTCGGTCACGCTCATACCTATTCCGTTATCAATTACTTGAATGAGTGTTTTTCCCGCATCCTTTAAAACCAATGTAATATCTGTAGCCCCGGCATCAATGGCATTTTCCAACAATTCCTTGACTACGGAAGCAGGGCGTTGCACCACTTCCCCAGCAGCAATTTGATTGGCAACGTGGTCGGGTAGTAATTGAATAATATCGGCCATCTAACGGGATTGCGTGAAAATACTTAAATCAAAATCTATGATCCAAAGAAACAAAAACACTAAAATTGCGATGATAATCCACACAGTTGAATTAAAAGCTACATTTCCCCTATTTCGGTAGTGGGAACGTTCTTGGCGCCATTGATTTCCAAAATCATTCTTATTGAATGTTTCATAATACATATCCATTTTGGTTTTGTATTCTTTTGGATCGACGTCTTCTTTTCCCTTGTAATACCTTGGGGTATAATTAAAACGATTGTTCGTTTTCAGTCTTTTTATGAGCGTGAATTTTATCATAACGGCAAAGATTTTCAAAGTTAGGTAAAATCAAAAACAATGCCGTGAAGCATTTCCCAAAAATTGTTAACAAACCTTTTCTAGAATTTGGCGTCTTTGCGTAGTTGTGCCATTTTTATGGCTGCTATTGCCGCTTCGGTACCTTTGTTTCCATGTTTCCCGCCGCTACGATCAATAGCTTGCTGAAGGGTGTTGTCGGTAAGCACGCAAAAAATTACAGGGATATCCTGTTGCAAGTTTAGGTCTTTAATACCCTGTGTCACTCCATCGCACACAAAATCGAAATGCTTGGTTTCCCCTTGAATAACACTTCCTATGGCAATAATGGCATCCAGCATATCGAAACTCTGGGTCATTTTTTTGCAGCCATAGATCAATTCGAAGCTCCCGGGAACATTCCATCGAACGATATTCTCTTTGATGCCACCGCAATCCAAAATGGCATCAAAAGCCCCTTGAAACATTCCTTCGGTGATCGTTTCGTTCCATTCAGAAACAACCATCCCAAACCGAAAGTTCTTCGCGTTTGGGATGGATTGCTTATCGTAAGTAGATAAATTTTTATTCTCTGTGGCCATAATTTATTTCATGGCTTCGGCTTGCCCTTTGTAGGTCTTAGCTTTAGCAGCCTCAGGACTATCTTTAAATTCTTCAGTGATTTTATGGAAAAAATCATAAGCCTCACCAGCTTTACCTAATTCCAAAGCGGTGATTCCAGCTTTCAGCAAAAATCTTGGAGTTGTAACCTCATTTGCATTTTTAGCCACTGCCTCCTTGTAGTATTTAAGGGCTTCTTCTTTTTGATCCAATTGCATAAAAGCATCCCCTATAGCCCCTTTTGCCAAAGCAGCCAATAGCATATCATCGCTTTTAAATTGATCTAAATAAGTAATGGCTTCCTGGTATTTTTTCGTTTGCAAATAAGCCATTCCAGCTTGGTAATTCGCAAGATTTCCTGCGGGAGTTCCACTGTATTTATCTGCGATATCTAGAAGTCCGTATTTTCCTGCATTGCCGTTTAAAGCAAGGTTGTATAAAGAATCCTTTGCTGCAGTAGCATTCAAGGCTTCTTCATAATAGGAATTTGCTTGAGAGATTTCGTTACTAGCTTCTATTTGATTGGGCTCCATGATAAACTTCTGATAAAGAATGTATCCCAAAACAGCGATGGCAATGACGCCCACCACTCCAAATATGAACTTTTGATTTTTCTCTACCCAAGCTTCCGTTTTGGAAGCCCCTTCATCTAGGGTATTGAATACTTCCGCAGTAGTACTTCCTTCTTCTACTTCAATTTCCTTTTCTGCTTTAGTCTTTGGCTTGTAGCCACGTTTTTTGTAGGTTGCCATAGTATGTAATTATTGCGGGGCAAAAATATAATTTTTATTACAATTTAAAAGGGAAAAATCAATAATTTGCAGCATAAAAATTGCGCTGGGCAAAGAAACTTTCCGCATTACAACAAATAACATAACTTACTCTAAAAGATGATTTTACAAAAATTATCCTTATTAAACTATAAAAACTTTACGTCTCAATCTTTTGACTTCGACCCAAAGATAAACTGTTTTGTAGGACTTAACGGAGTAGGAAAAACGAATGTACTGGATGCGATTTACCACCTTTCGTTTGGAAAAAGCTACTTCAACCCTATCACCCTTCAAAATATCAAACACGGGGAGGATTTTTTTGTTACGGAAGGGATTTATGAAAAGGACAACTCTTCAGAAAAAATTGTTGTAAGTGCTAAAAAGGGTCAGAAAAAAATCATCAAACGCAACGGGAAGGCTTATGATAAATTAAGTGAACACATAGGATTTTTACCGTTAGTGATTATATCCCCAAGCGATCGCGACTTGATTATTGAGGGTAGTGATACCCGAAGAAAATTCATGGACGGGGTCATTTCGCAAGGGGACCCCATGTATTTACAATCCTTATTGAAGTACAACAAGGTTTTGGCACAGCGAAATTCCCTGCTGAAATATTTTGCCGCAAACAATACCTTTAATCAAGATACGCTGGACATTTACAATGAGCAGCTGGATACCTTCGGTACCGATATATTTGAAAAGAGAATGGCTTTTTTAAAGGAGTTCCAGCCCATTTTTATGAACCGCCATGCTTCCATTAGCCAAGAAAACGAAAAGGTCAACCTTGTGTATGAAAGTCAGTTACAAAACGAAAGGCTATTACAGCTCCTTCAGCAAAATATGGCCAAAGATAAAATGACCCAATACACCAATTTCGGAATCCATAAAGACGATCTTTCTTTTGAGATTGAAGGACACCCTATTAAAAAATTTGGGTCGCAAGGACAGCAAAAAACCTACTTAATTGCCTTAAAGTTGGCACAATTCGATTTTATTAAAGCGCAAAGCAAGGTGAATCCCATCTTGCTGCTAGATGATATTTTTGATAAATTGGATGAAGAACGGGTTGCACAAATCATTACCTTAGTGGATAATGAAAACTTCGGACAACTTTTCATAAGCGATACCCATGCCGAAAGAACCGAAGCGGTGGTTAAAAAAGTACATCAAAGCTATAAAATGTTCCGATTATGAAATTCGCTACCCTTAAAAATTTAATCCTTTTTGTGGTTTTCTTAGGGCTAACATCCTGCAAAACACAAGATCCTGAGGAGCAAAAAGAAAATATTGCAGGCTATTGGGAAATAGAGCGTGTAACCTTACCCAATGGCACTCATAAGGAATTTACCATCAACACCACCATCGATTTTATTGAAATTACTGAAAATAAGGGAATTAGGCGAAAATTAGCTCCTAAAATAGACGGTACTTTTGAATACTTTAGGGATGCCGAAAATTTTGAAATGGTGATAGAAAACGATAGCTTGCATTTATATTACCGTACTGCGTACGCTTCATGGAAAGAAACCGTCTTAGAAGCTTCCGAAGAAAGCCTTATTGTTCAGAATGATGATAAAAAAATATACCAATACAAAAAATACCAACCCTTGAATTTTACTAATGAGTAAACGGCATAGAGAAAATAATTCACTTGGAGAGGTTCTTAAAGACTTTATTGCTTCTCATAAACTGGAAAAAGGGCTCAACAAAATTTCTGCAGAAGAAGCTTGGCATCAAGTAATGGGTAGTGCCATTTCAAAATACACGACACATATTAAGTTGGAAAACGAAACCCTTTTTGTAAGCTTAAGCTCTTCGGTACTTCGGGAAGAATTAAGCTATGGAAAGGAAAAAATTAAAGGCTTACTGAATGAAACCTTAGGTAAAGAGCTCATTCAAAAGGTCATTTTACGCTAAAAAAAAAGCCGCTCATGGAGCGGCTTTTCTATAATTTTGATATAAAAATTAGAACATTTCCCTTCCGGCAAAATGAAACTGACTTTCAATTTCGGCATTTTCATCACTATCACTTCCGTGCACCGCATTCTCGCCAATAGATGCCGCATATAGCTTACGAATGGTCCCTTCGGCCGCTTCGGCAGGATTGGTCGCTCCAATAAGCGTTCGGAAATCTTCCACGGCATTGTCTTTTTCAAGAATGGCGGCTACAATAGGACCACGGGTCATATATTCTACCAACTCACCAAAGAAAGGACGTTCTTTGTGGATGGCATAGAATGCTTCAGCATCGGCTGTTGTCATTTGGGTTAACTTCATCGCAACGATTCTAAATCCAGCTGATGTAATTTTCTCTAAAATAGGCCCAATGTTACCTTTTTCAACGCTATCGGGCTTTAACATAGTAAATGTTCTGTCTGTTCTCATGGGTTTTTCAAAATTTGCTGCAAAAATACGGCTTTAATTGAAACTTGCAACCCTATTATAGATTAGGAAATTGTTGCGTGTAGGTATCGTATAGAAAATTATTTTCCCCTCGTATCTCGAAAGTGACTTCCCTTGCCTCAAAATTAAAACGGAGGATCCCGAAATTAAGCTTCTTCACCACGTTACTCACCCGAAACGAATTGCCCTCTGTAGGACCATCCAACCACGTATGTGTGAGCCCGCTAGAAGTAAAGTCTACCAAAGGATAGGACATTTCCGGAATATTTTCCACCGAAATTTCGGCCATGTGCCGATCCCCACTTAAAATTATGACTGGGCTGGAAGACTTTGAAATTAACGATTTCAATTTTTGGGTTTCCTTCGGAAAATTATACCACTTTTCCCAGAAATGCTCCTTACTTATAACTTGTATGCTGCTTACCAATACGGTAAAGTCGGCTTCGGAAGAAAGCAATTCCTTCTCTAGCCATTGCCATTGTGAAGCGCCTAAAATCGTTCCTTTGTGATCTGCATCCCAAGGAATGTAAGGTCCCCCCTCTCCTTCATTTTTACGCAAAGGATCCCTAAAATAACGGGTATCCAACAAAATAACTTTGATACTTCCTTTCGTACTATTTAACGTTTTGGAATGATACACTCCTTTTTGTTGACGTAGGGAATCCTCCTCCGGGACTTGCATGAAATTCCAAAATAATTGTTGGGCTTCGTCTTTTTTTTCCCAATGGACCCCGGCATCATTTTTTCCGAAGTCATGATCGTCCCAAGTTCCCAAAACGGGGATGCTCTCCACTAGTTTTTGATAGGAAGAATTTGACAAAACTTTGTCATAATCATTTTTCATCTTTTCCATATCATCGGTGTCGGCATAAATATTATCCCCCAACCATATAAAAGCCTCGGGAGAATTTTCAAGAATCGCTTCCCAAAGGGGTTGTGGCCGATCCTGATCGTTGCAACTGGCAAAGGCCACTATAAAATTGGAGCCCATTAAAGTATCCTTACTTTCTTCCTGAAGGGTTTCAGCTCTATTTTCGGTTGTTTTCTTTGAATTACAAGCAGCCAAGAGCAGGAATCCACAAAGCGCTAAAAAAGTTCTCATACCATGTTGTTTTACACTACTTAAAATTATGCAAACTATAAGGAATAACTGTTAAGAAATTGTAACTTCGCAACGTATGAATGATACGGCGTTGCAAACCGCAAAAGAGCTACTGAGTCACTCAAAAAAAATTGTAGTGATTGGTCATAAAAATCCCGATGGTGATGCCATTGGCTCTTGTTTGGCCTTATCCTTTTTTCTGAAAAAATTGGGACACGACACACAAGTACTCATGCCCAATGACTTTCCAGAATTTTTAAAATGGCTTCCAGGATGTGAAAATATTCTTTTGTTTGAAAAAGACCGAGAGGAAACCACTAAGCTCGTCAATGAAGCCGACATAATCTTCACTCTTGATTTTAATGCTTTAAACCGTACGGGTGAATTAGGGACCGTTTTGGAGAAAGTGACGACCCATTTTATCATGATCGATCACCACCAACAACCCGATTCCTATGCAGTGGTAACTTATAGTGATGTTACAATGAGCTCAACGAGTGAAATGGTCTATCATTTTATCGATAAACTAGAAGGGTTAAAAAAAATTGATGCGAGTATCGCTACCAATTTGTATGCAGGCATCATGACCGATACGGGCTCTTTCCGATTTCCATCTACTTCGGCAACCACCCACAAGGTTATTGCGCATTTAATAGAATGTGGCGCAAATAACAGTGCGATACATCAAAATATTTTCGACACAAATAGTCCCGATCGCATGAAGCTTTTAGGCGTTGCTTTGGAAAATATGGTGATTTTGGAGGAGTATCATACTGCCTATATCACCCTTTCCCAAAAGGAATTGGATGCGCATAACTTCAGAAAAGGGGATACCGAAGGTTTTGTAAATTATTCCCTTTCTATTAAAGGAATTGTATTTGCTGTCATATTTATTGAAAACAAGCAAGAAAGCATTACCAAAATCTCTTTCCGAAGTAAAGGAAATTTTTCAGTCAATGAATTTGCAAGAACCCACTTTCATGGAGGCGGACATACCAATGCGGCAGGGGGCCGAAGCGAAAAGTCCTTAAAAGCCACAGTGAAGGAATTTATTAGTATATTGCCCAAATACAAAAATGCCCTAAATCATGCGTAAATTTTTCGCACTTTTATTTTTAATGTCCTGCTTCTTCAGTTGTAAAACCCCGGAAGCTAGAAAGCCCGTAAAAAAGACTTCTGGAACTTCTTTCATCAAAGAATCTGCAGAAAGGAACAAAAAGCTTATTGCAGAAGAAGAAGCCCTTATTACTGAAATTATCCGTAAAGACACCCTCAATGATTATATTGCTTCAGAAAGTGGCTTTTGGTATTATTACAACAGAAAAGATACCCTTTCCCAAATCATGCCAAAGTATGGGGACAATGTGGTCTTCAGTTATGACATAAAAAAACTATCGGGCGAAACGATTCTTTCCCAAAATGAAACCGGACTTCAAAATTATGTGGTAGACCAAACCAATCAGGAACTTATTTCCGGAATTAGGGATGGCATAAAATTGATGAAAGAAGGGGAAACCGTTACTTTTCTTTTCCCTTCCCACAAGGCTTATGGCTACTATGGCTTAGAAAACAGATTGGGAACCAATGTTCCTATACAAAGCACGATTACACTGAAATCAATAAATTCAACCGAAAACAATTAAATAATTTAAGCGATGAAAAAAATTGCATTTTTACTGGTACTTTCTACCATTCTCACGATGGGTTCTTGCAAATCGAAATACCCTAACCTTGAAAAAGGTTTGTATGCCGAATTTGTGACCAATAAAGGAACTTTTGTGGCAAAATTCTATGAAGAGGCAACCCCATTAACAGTCTCCAACTTTGTAGAGTTAGCTGAAGGAAAGCATGAGTTGGTAGATTCTGTATACAAAGGGAAACCTTATTTCAACGGACTAACATTTCACCGGGTTATTAAAGACTTCATGATTCAAGGAGGAGACCCCAGAGGGGATGGTACCGGAAATCCTGGGTATACCTTTCCAGACGAATTTGTAGATAGTTTACAGCATGACCGAAAAGGGCTTTTGGCAATGGCCAACTCTGGCCCTGCTACCAACGGAAGCCAATTTTTTATCACGTTGAAAGAAACTCCTTGGCTCACCGGAAAACACACCATTTTTGGGGAAATCGTTATGGGACAGGAAGTGGTAGATTCTATAGGAGTGGTAAAAACCACAAAACCTGGTGACAAACCCGTAAACCCTGTGATCATTGAAGAAGTAAATATTATCAACAAAGGAAATGTAGCTGTTCCTTCTTTCTCTAAGCAGATGGAAGAAATGGAAAAAATAAAGCAAGAAAAGGAAGCTCGATTGGCGAAGGTTGCCGAAGATAGAGCGGAAACTTTTCAAGAGAAAAAAGCGGAAGCGAAGGAATATGACTCCGGAATAAAAATATTCTGGGATAAAGAAGGAGAAGGTTCGAAACCTGATGAAGGTGTCATGGTCATGATGAACTACGCAGGCTTCATTGACAATGGAAAACTGTTTGACACCAACCTACAGTCTGTTGCTGAAGCCTATGAAGCGGTAGACCATCGAAGAGTAGATGCTGGAAGATACAGTCCTGTTCCTACTCCGTACAGTAAAGACGCACAATTAATCCCAGGTTTCAGGGAAGCCTTATTGGAAATGAAAGTAGGTGACAAAACCACGGTATTCATCCCTTCACACTTAGCTTGGGGAGCTCAAGGAGCCGGAAATATCATTCCGCCAAACAGCGATGTCGTATTTGAAATCGAAATCGTTGAGATTGCACAATAAATAAAACCATCCAAAAAAAGCCGCTTTTTTAAGCGGCTTTTTTTATCCCTTATTTTTTGGGAATTTCTTTTAGGATTTCCTGTACGTACTTCCAGAATTTCTGCAAAGAAGAAATACTCGCACGCTCATCGGGCGAATGTGCCCCACGAATGTTAGGCCCAAAGGAAATCATGTCCATTTCAGGATAATTCTGTCCTAATATCCCACATTCCAATCCGGCGTGACATGCCGCAACATGAGGCTGTTCCTTGTGCAGCTGAACATATAGTTTTTCCAGTACCTTTAAAATAGGACTATCCATATTAGGCGCCCACCCGGGATACTCTCCTGAAAAGTCTACTTTGTAGTCTGCCAATTCAAATCCTGCTTGTAAACTCTGTGCCAAATCTTCTTTAGACGAAGTCACAGAAGATCGCGTTAGGCAATCGATAGAAATACTTCCATTTTCAACCACGATTTTCGCAACGTTATTAGAAGTTTCTACCAAATCGGCTATCGCCGGACTCATCCGGTAAACCCCATTATGGGCTGCATAGATGCTTTGAACAAACTTTTTCTGATTTTCGGAATCCATTACTTTTTCAGGCATCGCTATTTCTGAAAAAGAAAGGGTCATTTCGGGTTCCAGGGTTTTATATTCCTCTTTAATTTCAGAAGCTATTTTTTCAAAAGCTTTTTCAAATGCTGAAAAGTTAGCTTCGGAAATAGCCACCTTTACTACACTCTCCCTAGGAATCGCATTCCGAAGACTTCCTCCGTGAACTTCAGAAATTTGAATCAGTCCATTTGTCGCATACAGAATACGATTCATTAATTTGTTGGCATTTCCCAATCCTTTATGAATATCCATTCCACTGTGACCGCCCTGCAAACCTTTCAACACCAATTGGTATCCTTTTGAATTTGCTTGGGGGCTTTTTTCAGCATAACATCCTTTTGCCGTCACGTCGACACCTCCAGCACAGCCCACGCCTATTTCATCGTCTTCTTCGGTATCGAGATTCAGTAAAATATCACCTTTCAGCAATCCCCCTTCCAGTCCCATGGCACCGGTCATCCCGGTTTCTTCATCTATGGTAAAAAGTGCTTCCAATGCTGGATGGGCTATGGTGTTACTAGCTAATACCGCCATGATGGTCGCTACCCCTAATCCATTATCGGCTCCTAAAGTGGTTCCTTTTGCCTTCACCCAATCCCCTTCCACATACATCTCGATACCTTGCGTGCTAAAGTCGAAATCGGTATCGTTGTTTTTTTGATGTACCATATCCAAGTGCGATTGCATTACAATAGGCTTTCGATCTTCCATTCCTAAAGTTGCCGGTTTCCTGATAATTACGTTACCTACAGCATCTTCAAAGATCTCTAGATTAAGTTTTGCTCCAAAATCCTTCATAAACGCAATGACTTGCCCCTCCTTTTTGGAGGCACGGGGCACCGCATTTAAATCGGCAAAATGATTCCAAACTTCTTTTGGCTCCAGATTTCTTATTTCTTCGTTCATATTGATTCTTTTATATCTATTCCAAAAGTACTTCTTTATTCTGCTTTGCTAAAATTATAAGGTTGAAGATTTCTTCGTATGTTTGAATCATGCAAAGACGCACCCGACTCATCCTCGCAATACTGCTACCCCTTCAGTATCTTGCATTACTTATTTTAAGACAGTTTCCTAATTTTGTGGAGACCTATTACAGTCAAGGCCTCTATCCCTATATTTCAAGTTTACAACGATATATCTTTGGGTGGGTTCCCTTTTCTGTAGGGGATATTTTTTACCTGCTTTTGATTTTGATGGCACTAAGGTGGCTCTATAAAAATTTCAAAAGGCTTTGGGAAGAACCCGCCCGTTTTTTTATAGACATTGCCGCTACGCTTTCCATTATCTACTTTACGTTTAACATGCTATGGGGATTCAATTATTTGAGACCGCCGCTTCACCAAACTTTAGGGCTGCAAAACGATTATACAACCGAGCAACTTTTGCTTACCACGAAGCGGCTCATAAAGAAATCCAATGAACTACACCGATCCTTAGGTTATAAGGATAGTGTAAAAATAGAGTTACCCTATTCCCAAAAAGAAATATTTGAAAAATCGGTAAACGGCTATCAAAACCTAGAAAAAGAGTTTCCCAGTCTGCATTATGCCCCAAAGAGCATTAAAAAAAGTGGTTGGAGCCTTGGTTTGACCTATATGGGCTATAGTGGATATTACAATCCTTTAACCGGGGAAGCACAAGTGAATAATTTGATTCAGAATTATAAGTTTCCGGTGGTAAGTTGTCATGAAGAAGCACATCAAATAGGATATGCCGCAGAAAACGAAGCCAATTTTATCGCTACTTTAGCGAGTATTCATAACGAAGACGCTTATATACAATACGCGGGATATATTTTTGTACTACGTTATTGCATCAATGAATTGGCCCGAAGGGATATGGCACTTTATGAAGAAATCCTTCCTACAGTCAATTTTGGAATACTGGAAAGCTATCGCGAAATGCGGGAGTTTTGGCAGTCCTATCAAAATCCGTTTGAAGACTTCTCTAAAGCTTTTTGGGATCAATTCCTTAAAGCGAATAACCAATCCCAAGGAATTAAAAGTTACAGTTACATGGTAGCGCTAGTGGTAAATTATTTTGAAGACAAACCGCTTTAAAATTTCTTAACATCTTGTTAAACTAAAGCGTATTAACAAGATAAATGAATGCACCGCCTTATATTTAAAATCTATTAATTAATTCTCCAGCCAATGAAACGATTTACATTTCTACTATTCCTTTTTTTAGTAGCAGAATGCACCATCGCACAAGAATACTTCCCTAAGAATGATGGTGTTAAAGAACAAAATAACAACTATACAGCTTTGACCAATGCCACTTTATATGTCACCCCAACTAAAGTCGTTAAAAATGGAACTTTGCTTATTCAAAATGGTAAAGTGGTAGCTTCTGGAAAAGGGGTGTCTATTCCAGAAAATTCGGTTGTTATCGATCTGGAGGGTAAACACATCTACCCATCCTTTATTGAAAGTTATTCCGGCTTCGGAATTGAAAAACCCAAACGAAAAGGCGGAGGACGATCGGCACAGTATGGTCCCTCCCGCGAAGGGTTTTATTGGAACGATCATATCATGCCCGAAAATAACGGGATTTCTTCCTTCACATACGAAAATAAAGATGCAGAAGAACTTCGAAAGTTAGGTTTTGGCGTCGTAAACACACACCTCATGGACGGAATCGCCCGAGGAACTGGGGTTTTGGTCGCTCTAAATGATGAAGGCAATGATGCCGAAAGAATCTTGGAAGATCAATCAGGTCAGTTCTTTTCATTTCAGAAAAGTGTGACTAGCAATCAATCCTATCCTACCTCCCTTATGGGGTCCATGGCATTACTTCGTCAAATGTATTACGATAGGGATTGGTATAGCAACGGAAATAGTGATACCAAGGATCGCTCCTTGGAAGCCCTTATCGAAAATAAAAATCTTATTTCCTTTTTTGAAGCAGGAGACAAAGGCAATGATCTAAGAGCCGATAAAATTGGAGATTTATTTAATATTAATTATATCATTGTTGGCGGAGGCGATGAATATGAAGCCATTACGGCAATTAAGCATACAAACGCTAAATACATCATCCCTATCAATTTTCCTGAAGCGTATGATGTAAGCAATCCCTACATGGCAAAATATATTTCGTTGGAAGATTTAAGGGAATGGAACCAAGCTCCGCAAAATCCTAAAGTACTCTCAGAAAATGGAATCAGCTTTGCGCTTACCACTTACGATCTTGAAAAGACCTCAGAGTTTTCTAAGAAATTACAAAAAGCCTTCGAATATGGCTTCGATAAAACCAAAGCACTAGAGGCTTTAACCACGGTTCCAGCTTCCCTCTTAGGGCAGAGTGGTTCCCTAGGAACTTTGGAGCCAGGGAAATGGGCTAATTTCTTAGTGACTTCAGGGGATATTTTTGATACGGAAACTACACTATTCCAAAACTGGGTTCAAGGTGCTAAACATATTATAAATGAAATTAACACCAAGGACCTTAGTGGCACCTATTCCCTTTCAGCAGCAGGAAAGACCTATCAAATGACTTTAACCGGAGAAGTGACCAAACCCAAAATGGAGGTCAAATTGGGCGAAACGGAATATCCTTCCAAAGTGACCTATGAAAATAATTGGATTGCTTTTTCATTTGAAGATAAAGATGCGAATGAAGTATATCGAGGAACTGCTTTAATTCCCTCAAAAGGAAATATAATTAGTGGCCGACTGGTACTTCCCAACGGACTGGAAACCTCTTTTACCGCAAATAAAACAGGGGAAGCAAAAAAAGAAGACGCAAACAAGAAAAATGGAAAAGAGGAAAAACCAGAAGTCATGCCGCTAACCTACCCTAATGTAGGCTATGGATTTTCAACGCTTCCCAAACAACAAAATGTCTTGTTTAAAAATGCCACGGTTTGGACGAGTGAAGAAAGTGGAATTTTAGAAAATACCGACGTATTGGTAAAAAATGGGAAAATTGAAAAATTAGGGAAAAACCTAAGTGCTGGAGGTGCTCAAGTAATTGATGCTACCGGAAAACACTTAACTGCGGGTATCATTGATGAGCACTCTCACCTTGCCACTTTAGCCGTAAATGAAGCAGGACAAAATTCTTCTGCAGAGGTAACCATCGAAGATGTGGTAAATCCTGAAGATATTGGAATCTACAGAGATTTGGCTGGAGGTGTCACGAGTATTCAAATCCTTCATGGTTCTGCAAATCCTATTGGAGGACGTTCTGCAATTATCAAATTGAAATGGGGTAAGAATGCGGAAGAATTGATCTACGACAACAGTCCGAAATTTATCAAATTTGCCCTTGGTGAAAATGTAAAACAAAGTAATTGGGACAGTTTCGACCGTTTTCCGCAAACCCGAATGGGTGTGGAACAAGTGTACGTTAATTATTTTAACCGTGCCAAGGAATATGAAGCCCAAAAGAAAAGCGGTGAACCCTATCGCTATGATGAAGAGATGGAGGTTTTAGTAGAAATTTTAAATGGAGAACGATTTATTAGTTGTCATAGCTATGTGCAAAGTGAAATCAATATGCTCATGAAAGTGGCGGAAAAATTTGACTTTAGGATCAATACCTTTACCCATATCTTGGAAGGGTATAAAGTAGCCGATAAAATGGCGGAGCATGGCGTAGGTGGCTCTACCTTTAGTGACTGGTGGGCGTATAAATACGAAGTGAATGATGCCATTCCTTATAATGCAGCCATTATGACCCGGGAAGGAGTAACCACCGCTATTAACAGCGATGACGGTGAAATGTCCCGAAGATTGAATCAGGAAGCGGCCAAAACCATCAAGTACGGTGGAATGACCGAAGAAGAGGCATGGAAAATGGTGACCATAAACCCAGCTAAATTGCTTCACCTCGATGACCGTGTAGGAAGTATCAAGGAAGGAAAGGATGCCGATTTGGTATTGTGGACCGACACCCCCCTATCGGTATATGCTAAAGCTGAAAAAACCATGATCGAGGGCACTATTTATTTTGACATGGAAACCGATAAAGCGAAAAGATCGCAAATACAGAAAGAACGAAGTCAGCTCATTAACATGATGCTTTCTGAAAAGGAAAAGGGTGGAAAAACCAAAAAGCCCATGAAAAAAGACCGAATTAAATTTGAATGTGAAACCTTAAACTAAGCTTACGATGAGAATTTTTAAAAACATACTATTTGCTAGCATGATCTTTTTTGGGCTTCAGTTATGGGCCCAACAAACTCCCGCACCTGCACAGTCGGAAACCATCATCCTGAAAGGGGCTACTGCCCATTTAGGAAATGGAAATGTCATTGAAAACAGTATCATCGTGTTCGAGAATGGAAAAATCACGAACATCAGCGGACCTTCGGGTCCTGAAAAAATGGGTAAGACCATTAATATCGCTGGAAAACATGTGTATCCGGGGATTATTGCCCCAGTTTCCACATTAGGACTCGCTGAAATTGATGCGATTCGCCCAACACGCGATTTTGATGAAATTGGGGATTTTATTCCGAACATCCGTAGTCTTATTGCTTACAATGCCGAAAGTAAAGTGGTGGAAAGCATGCGCCCTAACGGTGTGCTGTTAGCTCAAATTACCCCTCAAGGTGGGGATATTTCAGGGACTTCCTCTATCGTACAATTGGATGCATGGAATTGGGAAGATGCCGCTGTAAAAATCGACGATGGAATTCATCTTCATTGGCCTAACACGATGCGTCGCGGACGCTGGTGGATGGGTGAAGAACGCGGCTGGAAACCCAATAAGAAATATGAGGAAGATGCAGCGAAGTTCCATTCCTACATTGCCAATGCCAAAGCCTACGGAAAATCGGATCCTGCTTCTTTAAATGAAGGATTTAAAGCCATGCAAGGTTTGTTCGACGGTTCTAAAACACTTTATTTTTATGCGGATGGCGAAAAAGAAATCATTGATGGTATCACCAGTCTTAAAGAATCTGGTATCCAGAAAATTGTTTTGGTTGGAGGTTATGAAGCTTATAAAATCATTCCTTTTCTGAAGCAAAACAATATTCCCGTTATCGTAGACCGAGTGCATACCACTCCCAATGCAGATGACGACGATTATGACCTCCCTTATAAGCTTCCAAAGTTATTGGCAGATGGTGGGTTAACCGTAAGTTTAAATGCCCGTGGACAAATGGAGCGTATGAATACCCGAAACCTGCCTTTTTATGCAGGACAAGTAATAGGACAGGGAATGGACAAGGAAGCTGCCCTACAAATGATCACTTCTAACACGGCAAAAATTCTTGGAATTGATAATTCCTATGGAACTTTAGAGGTGGGCAAAAGTGCTACCCTTTTTGTAAGTGAAGGAGATGCCTTGGACATGAGTGGAAATATCGTTACCCATGCATTTATCGACGGAAGGGAAGTTTCTTTGGAAACGCATCAAACCAAATTATGGAAACGCTATGCTAACAAGTATGGGCAAGAAACAGAAGAATAATTGAAGTTATTTTATCAAGAAATAAAAAAACGGATCCTTAGTGATCCGTTTTTTTATGGAAGTAATCATCTTCTTCTTTCGTAAGGATTCTGGAATGAATTATAAATCGAACGCCTAACGGAATTTCCAAAGAGAAACTGGCCCCTCTTCCTTCGGTAATATCTATGGTGAGATGGGTATGTTTCCAGTACTCGTATTGGTCTTTATTCATATAAAAGTTAACTCCAGCCACGTTTCCCAAAAGCACATCACTTTCATCTAAATACATATCATCTTTCTCGAAAATCATCGGAGCCGAACCGTCACAGCATCCACCACTTTGGTGAAAAATAAGAGGTCCGTATTTTTCTTTTAGGGTGGCTACCACCTTTTCGGCAGCTTCTGTTATTTCAATTCTTTTCATATTTTTAAGATACAAAAAAAGGCTGGAAGAACTCCAGCCTTTTCATATTTCTAACTATTAAAAGAAACCAAGCTTGTTCTTATCGTAAGAGATAAGCATGTTCTTGGTTTGCCGGTAATGATCGAGCATCATTAAATGATTTTCCCTTCCGAAGCCAGACTTTTTATAACCTCCAAAAGGAGCATGCGCAGGATAGGCATGGTAACAATTTACCCATACACGTCCTGCTTTAATGGCTCTAGGAATTTGATACAATTGGTGTGCATCACGGGTCCAAACTCCAGCTCCTAATCCGTACAAGGTATCATTGGCAATTTCCAAAGCTTCCGCTTCATCCTTAAATTTAGTCACACAAACCACTGGTCCGAAGATTTCCTCTTGGAAAACACGCATTTTATTGTGTCCTTCCAAAATGGTAGGCTGAATGTAAAATCCGTTGGCAAATTCGCCATCCAACTTACAAGCATCTCCACCGGTAAGCACTTTCGCTCCTTCTTCTTTTCCAATTTTAATATATGACTGAATCTTTTCATATTGATCGTTGGAAGCCTGAGCTCCTACCATCGTATTGGTATCATACGGATTGTCCTGTACAATGGCCTTGGTTCGTTCAATCACGCGCTCCATGAATTTGTCGTAGATATCTTCCTGTACTAAAATTCGGGAAGGACACGTACATACCTCACCTTGGTTAAAGGCAAAAAGTACGGCTCCTTCAATAGCCTTATCCAAGAAAGCATCATCGTGATCCATGACACTATTAAAGAAAATATTAGGTGACTTCCCACCTAACTCCATGGTTACCGGATTTAAGTTTTTGGAGGCATATTGCATGATTAACTGTCCTGTCGTGGTTTCTCCGGTAAAGGCTACTTTGTCTACTCGGGAATTGGACGCTAAGGGTTTTCCGGCTTCCGGCCCAAATCCGTGGACAATATTGATAACTCCTGGAGGAAATACATCAGCAATTTTTTCCATTAATAACGTAGCCGAAGAAGGTGTTTGTTCGGCAGGTTTCAATACCACACAGTTCCCTGTAGCCAAGGCGGGAGGCAATTTCCAAGAAAGCATCAATAATGGAAAGTTCCACGGAATGATCTGCCCTACAACTCCAAGAGGCTCTTTAATATTCATGGAAAGGGTGTTCGCATCCAATTCGGTAGCCGAACCTTCTTCCGCACGAATACAAGCGGCAAAATAACGCCAGTGATCCACGCACAATGGAATATCGGCATTTAGGGTCTCACGAATTGGCTTTCCGTTATCACAGGTTTCCACCAATGCAAATTCTTCCAGATTGGCTTCAATAATATCGGCAACCTTGTTCAACAAAGTAGCACGCTCTGTAGCCGAGGTATTCCCCCAGCTGTCCTTTGCGTCGTTGGCTGCATCCAATGCCAATTCCACATCCTCTTTCTGCGAACGGGGATATTTAGCAATTAAGGTATTATCCACTGGGGATTTATTTTCAAAATACTCCCCTCCTACTGGGGCAACGAATTTTCCATTGATGAAATTATCGTACTTTTCTTTAAATGAAGGTTTTGAATAACTCATAAAATCTGTTTTTAAATGGTAATTTTTGGTCTAGCAACTTTCACCTCTATTCTATCAATTTCTTAATTCTGAATACTGAAAATTGCTTTTTACATAATTTTTATAAAGTTATTTTGAGAAATTCAGAAAAAATTGAACAGATATATTACTTTTTAATACAATACTCTGATTTCCATGAAATCTGAAAATATTTTCGTACTATTGAGATAAATGAAAAGGCTCCTAGACGCACATAGAAACCACCGAAAGCTTACAACTCTTGTAGAAAACAGAACGACATATCATTCTGATTATGCCGAATTAAATATTTACGAGACCCATCAACAAGCCGAAAAGATTTCGCTCACCTTCGATTTTCCCGTGATTGCCAGCATGCTTACCGGAAAGAAAGTGATGCATATTGATGGGATTCCCTCTTTCGATTTTTACCCGGGCGAATCGGTCGTAATGCCTACCCACAAAGAAATGGTTATTGATTTCCCCTTGGCAAAGGAAGGTGATCCTACGCAATGCTTGGCCTTGGGAATTGACAATAATAAAATTGAAGAAGTGGTTCATCATTTCAATGATCGTGTTGCCATTGAAAACGAAAACAACCAATGGGAGCTTCAAAACAATGCCTCACACCTTATCAACAATACCGATGTCAACCAGTTAATCGAACGTTTGGTCTATACCTTCACCCATAACAATACCTCAAAGGATTTATTATTGGATTTAATGATACAAGAGCTTATTGTACGATTACTTCAAACAAAGGCTAAGACCCATATTTTATCGCATTATAACGATGTGCTAAGCGATACGCGTATTGGGAGTGTGATTAAATTTATCAAGGAAAACTTAACCAATAAGGACATGACTGTGGATCAGCTAGCCGAAAAAGCCTGCATGAGCACCTCGCATTTTCATAAGAAGTTCAAGAATACGCTTGGTGTTTCCCCTATTGATTACATCAATACTGAAAAAATCAAATTTTCAAAAAAGCTGATCAAGGAATCCAAAGAGTTTCAAATGTCTGAAATTGCATTTAAATCGGGTTTTAACAATACCAGCTATTTCAACAGACAGTTCAAAAAACTGGAAATGATGACACCGCAACAGTTTAAGAAGTCGGTGGAAAAACCTAAATGAATCTTATCCCAAGTGAAAGCCTATCTCATTTTACTTTTTTTTTCAATCGTTTCCTGTAAACCTACTACCCCTATCGGTTCTGTAGAAAGCAAGTCTATTTCCTCTTCCATATTACAGAGAGAAGTGGCCTTCCAAGTATACCTCCCAAAAGACGAGGGACATATGACACAAAAATTTCCCGTTATCTATTTTTTACACGGTCATGGAGGGGATGAAAAAGATTGGTTTGAAGCTAACGAAGGAAACATACAGGTCTTTTTGGACTCGCTTATAAAAAACAAAAAAATCCCTCCGGTAATTGCCGTAACGCTCAATGCGGGGAATTCTTGGTATGTGGATCGGCCAGAGCCTATGGAAACTTTTTATTTGGAAGAATTCATTCCTTTTATTGAATCCACTTATCCCATAAATTCAAATCTAGGCAGAATAGCCGCTGGGGATTCGGCTGGTGGCTACGGAGCCCTTCGGTTTTCCTTACTGAAACCGGGTTTATTTGATGCGGTAATTTTATTGAGTCCAGCGTCTTACGAACCCCTCCCTCCCCCTATTTCCTCCTCCCGAAAGGTCGCTGCTTTTACAAAAGATGGGGAATTCAATGATTCCATTTGGAATGCCTTTTCGTACACTCATAGGTGGCAAAATTTAGTGAATGCTCCCAAAAAGCCTAAGTACTATCTCTCTGTGGGAGATGATGATGTATTTAATATTGTTCCCGTGGTCACGACTTTGCAACAGCAAATGCTTCAGGATCATATTCCCAATGAATTAAGAATTACCAACGGCGGACATGACTGGACCTGTTGGCAACTAAATTTTACAGAAGCCCTTGATGACTTCTTTTCAGAGTAACTTATTTTTTAATGAATTGTTGGGTATGGGTATGCCCTTCGGAAGTAATTTCTACAAAATACATTCCCGTTTGTAAATCATTTAGATTTACGGTAAACTTTCCTTCGCTAGGATTGCTTTTATTTGAAAAAATCAACTTTCCAGACACATTGTAAATTTGAATTTCCACTTCAGAAACAACTAATTCTGAAACGATTGTGAGATCATTAGCTACTGGATTTGGGAACAGGAAAAAATCATTCTTAAAGCGATTTTCAGAAGTACTCAAGGGACCGTCTGCCTGAATAGCAAATTGAAAAAGGGTGTATTGACAACCCAACTGCAAGGGGTCTATCCTTCCATAAATAGTTTGTGGATTTATGGTATTTTGATAGCTCTCTGGAGCGGCAATGGCATTGGTATAGGCTTCTGCGTCACTTAAGGTCTCATAATAGGAAAATTGAAAGTTAAATGGGTCTTGGTTTCCTAAAACAGTGCCTTCATTAAGGGTTAGATCAAAAATCGCCTGCGCATTTCCATCCCCATCGTTCACGAGAATATCTTGTGGTGGATTTTGAACCTCTGCAATCAGTGGAACAATTAAACTAAACGAAACCACACTCCACCCTTGTCCAGCAGTACTTTGCAAACGGGCAAAGATAGGTTCTGGATTTGAAATATTGGTGTATGTTTCAGGATTGGGAATAGGGTTAATATTACTTAACGCAGCCCCAGAGGTAAGGTGGTAAGTGACCACCACATTGCTTTGTCCATTGATAATGGTGGCTTCCGTTTCGGTAAGGTCGAACACTTCCGTTTGGTCGCCTGGATTATTTACATCACATTCCACTAAATCGTCTGGAATTCCGGGTACTACTTGGGCCATAGCAGCCAATCCGAAGCAAAAGAAAATTATAACTATTGGTGTTAGTTTCATTTTAGAAAATGTATAATTTGACTATTGTTTTAGCAATTTTTGGACGGTTGTTTTCCCTTCGGAAGAAATTTCAATAAAATACATTCCGCTTGGCAAGCCTTTAAGGTTTAGGTTGCACTTCCCTTGCGAGGGAAGTATTTTCTCCACATAGATCACTTTTCCCGACATATTGTAAACCTGTACTTTCACTTCAGACGTAAATCCTCCTGAAGTTAATGTTACTTCATTTTGTACTGGGTTTGGATACATTGTAAGATCTGAAAAGGCATTGGATTGAATCCCTAGAACACCATCCGTTTCAATATCAAATTGAGTAAGCCCATAGCCATTGGTGTTGGTATTCATCACTCGCACGTAAATCGTCTGTGGATTGCTCGTATTTTGATAAGCAGTAGGGTTGTTAATAGGATTCAATGTGTTATTTGAATCACTAAAAGACTCATAATAGCTCACGCTATGCAGGGAGGTATCCAGTCCTTCCAAAATAATGCTTTCATTAAGGGTTAAGTCGAAAATTGCCTGTCCATCGCCATCACCCTCATCAATAAAAATTAGTGGCGGATTCCCTGTGAGAGGCACGCCAATCACGACCAATTCAAAAGGGGTGATTCGATAACATCCCGTGAATAAATTCTGAATTTTACCAAAAACCGTTTGACCATCGGTCATAAAATTCCCTGGAGTAGCAATAGGGTTTTGACCTAACTCGGCATCAGACAAAGAGGTATAGTAGCTAATAGGTTCAAAATCGGATGGATTTTGCGAGCCTAAAATGGGAAGATCGTTCACCGTTAAATCAAAAGCTTCTAGACCGTTTCCATCTAAGTCTTCTGCAATGATTACCTCCAAAAATCCAATATCCGGAGAAAGAGGCTTTTCATTTACAATTAAATCTAAAGCCACTACGGCATAACAAGGCAAAACACTAGGAGGCGAGTCTTTTGTTACTCTTGCATAAATGGTTTGCAAAAAAGGGACAATATTCTCATAAGGACTTGCCAAGGCATTGCTAGGATTACCTTCTTCTGCACCTGTTAAGGTCTCGTAATATACTACAGAAGCACCTAGTTCACCATCAAGAATTTCCGCATCTTTTGTTGTTAGGTCAAATACTCCAATGCCATTATTATCCTCATCACAAATTTCTAATGGAACTGGATTAAGATTGGGAGAAGGAATGGCTATTACACCAAGAGTTAATGTAGTTATGATTTTACAAGGTGAAGAATTATCTTGTATCCTAGCAATAACCGTTTGTGGGTTTGACATATTTACATAATTAGATGGATCTGAAATGGGGATATCACTCTGTTCATTCAGTATCGATTCAAACCAAGTCACCATAAATTGCGGATTACCGCCCGTTGCTATTGGATCCATAGTGGTTAAGTCAAATATACTTATTTCGTCCACTGGGCTACCACTGGCGTCATCATCACATGAATTTAATTCCAAGGGGCCAGGGTCTGGTGGTAATTCCGCAACAATTAAGCTGAAATTTATAATATTAGATAAATTACCCGTTAAGTTTTCTATGACTCTTGCATAGATTATTTGAGCTGTAGAACCAACACCATAAGGAAAATTTGAAACAATCTGGTTTGTATTAGCTTCTGCATCAGCAAGGGTATCGTAATAAAAAACTGTAAAATTGGCAGGATTCTGAGCCCCTAGAATTTGCAAATCAAAAGTTTCAAGAAAAACAATACCTGTACCGGTGTATGGATCTTGACATTCAAAGTAATCATCAATTGGATTCGCCACCTGTGCTTGGGCACCAATAAAATAAACGTTTAGTAATACAAAGAATAGTAGTTTTTTCATCTCCCTAGGTTTTGCTGCAAATATAGGGAATTGTATTACTTTTACGCTATGCAAAAACACATTTCCAGTCTTCAAAATCCGTTGATAAAGCAAGTGGTTTCCCTTTCGGAAAAATCACGGGAACGCAAAAAGCAAGAACGATTTCTCGTGGAAGGGGTGCGCGAAACCAAATTAGCCTTAAAAGGGGGCTTTGCGCTGGAAATCTTACTTTTTTGTGAAGCCATTATGGCTTCGGAAGACTTACAGTTATTGCAAAAGGAGGCTTCTAATACGGTAGAAATTATTTCGGTTTCCAAAGAGGTGTACGACAAAATAGCTTATCGCAATTCTACGGAAGGGGTGGTAGCTATTTTCAGAAGTAAGGAAAAAACCTTACAACAGTTACAATTCAACAAGGAGAATCCGTTGATTTTAGTAGCCGAAGCCCCCGAAAAACCAGGGAATATTGGAGCTTTGCTTCGCACGGCCGATGCCGCTAATCTAGATGCGGTGATTATTGCCAACCCCAAAACCGATTTATTCAATCCCAATATCATTCGAAGCAGCGTGGGATGTGTCTTTACCAATCAGGTGGCTATGGGAACCACCGCAGAAATCATTCAATTTTTAACCGAAAAAAACATCGCGATCTACAGTGCGGCCTTACAAGCCTCTGTAAATTACGATACCTGCACCTTTAAAAATGCCTGCGCGATTGTGGTGGGGACCGAAGCCGATGGCCTCACTTCAGAATGGTTGGAACAGAGTACTCAAAATATTAAGATTCCCATGCAAGGGGAAATAGATAGCATGAATGTTTCGGTAGCCGCTGGAATCCTTATCTTTGAAGCCAAGCGACAACGTAACTTTCAATGAGTCCGAACACACTTTTTTATATTATTATAGGGGTCATCGTTCTCAATTTTGTGATTGATAAAATCCTAGATGCCCTCAATGCCAAACATTTTGACGATTCCATTCCGAGGGAATTGAACGATGTGTACGATACCGCAGCCTACGAAAAGTCGCAGCAATACAAAAAAGAGAAGTATCGATTTGGCCTTCTTACCTCAGTCGTTTCCTTTGTGGCTACCCTATTGTTTTTCTTCTTCGACGGATTCGAATGGGTGGACCAGTGGGCCCGCTCTTTTTCGAACAACAACATAGTCGTAGCCTTGATTTTCTTCGGAATCATAATGCTTGCAAGCGACATCTTGGGAACGCCTTTTGCATACTACCACACGTTCGTGATTGAAGAAAAATACGGTTTCAACAAAACCACCCTAAAAACATTCTTTTTGGATAAAATAAAAGGTTGGTTGATGAGCGCTGTATTGGGCGGTGGGATCTTAGCGCTTATCATCTGGTTTTACGAAACCACAGGAGCCCACTTTTGGCTATATGCGTGGGGTATTGTCACGCTTTTTTCCATATTCCTGAATATGTTTTACGCCAGACTCATTGTACCACTATTTAATAAACAAACCCCTCTGGAAGAAGGGTCCCTAAGAAATCAAATTGAACACTATGCCGCTCAAGTAGGATTTCAATTAACGAATATTTTTGTAATTGATGGCTCCAAAAGAAGTACCAAGGCCAATGCCTACTTTTCGGGTTTTGGAAGGGAAAAACGGATTACGTTATACGATACGCTTATTCAGGATTTGGAAGAAGAAGAAATTGTAGCTGTTTTGGCACACGAAGTAGGGCACTACAAAAGAAATCATATCATTTTCAATTTATTTGCTTCTACAATTACGACAGGATTCATGCTCTGGCTACTATCCCTTTTTGTGGGCTTACCCATTTTTTCGGAAGCTTTGGGGGTAAGCACCCCTTCTTTTCATGTAGGTTTGATTGCCTTCGGAATTTTATACACGCCCATTTCAGAAATTATAGGGTTGCTTATGAATTACCTTTCCCGAAAGTTTGAATACCAAGCCGACGATTATGCAAAAAACACTTTTGAAGCTACTCCCTTGGTTTCAGCCTTAAAAAAACTATCCAAGAACAGTTTAAGTAATCTTACGCCCCATCCGGCCTATGTTTTTATGCATTACTCCCACCCAACGTTATTACAGCGCTTCAAAAACCTTCAAAATTAGAAATGGCGTAACTTTTGTTGTTCAATTTCCTACAAAGTAGTATTTTTAAACTATGACACAAGTCGCCATAGAAGAAGAAAACAAGGAGATTGCCAAACAGTACAAAGAGCTGTTAAAGATTAGCTACCGAACGCTTTCCGCTGAGGATAAAAAACTCATCCGGTCGGCTTTCGACGTCGCGGTGGATGCCCATAAGGACCAGCGTAGAAAAAGTGGGGAAGCGTATATTTTTCACCCCATTGCGGTCGCCAAAATTGTGGCTTCAGAAATTGGACTCGATGCTACATCTATTGCTGCCGCCCTGCTTCATGATGTGGTAGAAGATACTTCCTATACCTTGGCCGATTTGGAGCAGATGTTTGGCGAAACGGTAGCGCGCATTGTGGATGGGCTAACAAAGATTTCTGCCTTGGAGTACCAAAGCGATGTGTCCCTTCAGGCAGAGAATTTCCGAAAAATGTTGCTTACCCTCAATGAGGACATTCGCGTGATCATTATTAAAATTGCCGACCGACTGCACAATATGCAAACCATGGATTCGATGCCCGCTCACAAGCAGGTGAAGATTGCTTCAGAAACCTTATATATCTATGCTCCGCTAGCTCACAGAATTGGTTTGTACAATGTAAAAACAGAATTGGAAGATTTAGGCTTAAAATATACAGAACCTGATGTGTATCAAGATATTTTAAGCAAAATAAAGGAAAGCAAGGAAGAACAGGATGCCTATATCGAATCATTTTCCAAAACAATTAGGGATTCCCTAGACGCCGAAAAATTAAACTACAGTATCAAGGGAAGGCCTAAATCCATCTTCTCGATTCGAAGGAAAATGATGAAGCAAAATGTAAGCTTCGATGAAGTATACGACAAGTTTGCCATTCGAATTATTTATAAAAGCGATGCTGAAAATGAAAAGTTTCTAGCGTGGAAAATCTACTCTATAGTTACGGATCACTTTCGACCTAACCCCACACGGTTACGCGATTGGATTTCTTCTCCCAAATCGACAGGCTACGAAGCCTTGCACATAACCGTTATGGGGCCTAAAGGCCGTTGGGTGGAAGTACAAATTCGAAGTGAACGCATGAACGAAATTGCCGAAAAAGGCTATGCGGCCCATTATAAATATAAAAATGTTGAAAAAGAAGATGGTGGTCTCGATGTTTGGCTGAATAAACTTCAGGATACCTTGGAAAATGCCCAGATTAGTGCTGTAGATTTTGTAGAGGAATTTAAACTGAATCTTTACGCCAAAGAAATCTTTGTATTCTCCCCTAAAGGAGATCTATACTCTTTGGCCAAAGGAGCCACTGCTCTGGATTTTGCCTTCCATGTGCATACCGAAGTGGGATCCCATACCCGAGGGGCGAAAGTAAATGGAAAATTAGTTCCTTTAAGCCATGAGTTAAAAAGTGGAGATCAGGTTGAAATTATTACTTCCGACAAAACGAAACCCTCCTCCAACTGGCTCAATTATGTCACGACGGGACGGGCCATATCCAAAATCAAGTCTTCCTTAAAAGACGAACAAAAACAAATTGCCGACGAAGGGAAAGTAGTATTGGCCCGTAAGCTGAAATCCCTTAAAATTACATTGGACCAAAAAACGGTCAATCAGTTGGTGAATTATTTCAAACTGAAAACCAGTTTGGATTTATTTTATCGGGTAGGTGCTGGGATTATCGACAATCAGATGTTAAAGGATTTTGCTGCTTCCCGAAGCAATGCCTTTATGAACTTCTTTAAAGGAAGAATTAGAAAGCCTTCCAATACTGAAGAGGTGAATAAAGAGGAAATCACCATCAAATACGACCAGCTGGTTTTTGGAAAAGATGAAGAAAAACTGGACTATAAAATGTCTAAATGTTGCAACCCAATTCCAGGGGACGATGTGTTTGGATTTATCACCGTAAACGAAGGGATTAAAGTTCATAAAAAGAACTGCCCCAATGCCATTCAGCTTCAGAGCAATTACAATTACCGAATCATTCAGGCGAAATGGATCGATTCGAGTCAGCAGGATTTTAAAGCCACTTTAAATATTTCAGGAATTGACACCATAGGTCTCGTAAACAAGGTTACCAAAGTGGTTTCCAACAACCATCACATCGATATGAAAAGTGTTCATTTTGATAGTAACGATGGTACTTTTACAGGAAAAATTATTGTCGTGGTAAAGAACAAGGCCATTCTTGATAATTTGGTTAAAAACATTAAAAAAATAAACGGGATAGATAAAGTTAGCCGTGCATAAAATACCTAACTTTGCCTTTTTGTTATGAGCACACAAACTGAAAAAAATAACCAAGCCATCGTTAAACAGGTTTTTACCGATTTTCTTGAAGAAAAAGGACATCGGAAAACCCCAGAACGATATGCGATTCTTCAGGAGATTTATGAACACGATGACCATTTTGATATTGAATCCTTGTATATCAATATGAAAAATAAAAACTATCGTGTAAGTCGTGCAACCCTCTATAACACCATTGAATTACTTTTGGAATGTGGATTGGTTCGAAAGCATCAATTTGGACAAAACCAGGCGCACTACGAAAAGTCTTACTTCGATAAGCAACACGATCACGTAATACTAACCAATGGGGAAGTGATTGAGTTTTGTGATCCGCGTATCCAAACCATAAAAAAAACCATTGAAGAAGTATTCGATATTGAAATAACCAAACATTCACTTTATTTTTACGGAAATCGTAAAAATTCAGAAAAATAACCGAACCTATGGCTGTAGACTTACTCTTGGGACTCCAATGGGGAGACGAAGGAAAAGGAAAAATTGTTGACGTTCTTACCAAAAATTATGACATTATTGCCCGCTTTCAAGGAGGTCCCAATGCGGGACATACCCTAGAATTTGACGGTATTAAGCATGTTTTGAGAACCATTCCTTCAGGAATTTTTCATGAGGATTCCATTAACTTAATTGGAAATGGAGTGGTTATCGATCCAGTGGTCTTGGTAAAAGAATTAGAAGGTTTGGAGCAATTCAATATCGATTATAAAGCCAAGCTTTTAATTTCCAGAAAAGCACACCTCATTCTTCCAACGCATAGATTACTCGATGCAGCTAGTGAAGCGGCCAAAGGGAAAGCCAAAATTGGCTCTACCCTTAAAGGGATTGGTCCTACTTATATGGACAAGACCGGAAGAAACGGAATTCGCGTAGGTGATATTGAAATGGCCAACTGGAAAGAAAAGTACCGCGCTCTTGCCAATAAACATGAAGGCATGATCGATTTTTATGATGTGGACATCCAATACGATTTGGATGATATGGAGAAGGAATTTTTTGCAGCAGTCAAAAAGCTAAAACAACTACAATTTATTGATAGTGAAGAGTATTTACACCAAGCACTAAGAAATAATAAACCGATTCTTGCAGAAGGTGCCCAAGGATCGCTGTTGGACATCGATTTTGGAACATACCCTTTTGTCACCTCTTCCAATACCACTGCTGCAGGAGCTTGCACAGGCTTAGGGGTGGCGCCAAATACCATTAAAGAGGTTTTTGGAATCTTCAAAGCCTATACTACGCGAGTGGGTAGTGGCCCCTTCCCTACCGAACTTTTTGATACGGTTGGAGAAAAAATGGCTAAAATTGGAAACGAATTTGGAGCTGTAACAGGCCGCCCCAGGCGTTGTGGCTGGCTGGATTTAGTGGCTTTAAAATATGCCGTTCAAGTAAATGGAGTGACTCAGTTAATGATGATGAAAGGAGATGTCCTTAGCGGTTTTAAAACCCTAAAAGTGTGTACTGCCTACAAATATAAAGGAGAAACCATTACCCATCTTCCTTATAATATTGAAGAAGAGAATGTGACTCCCGTCTATACCGAAATGCCTGGATGGAAGGAAGATCTTACCAAAATGACCGAGACTTCCCAATTTCCAAAGGAGTTGAACGATTATATTGACTTCTTGGAAAAAGAACTGGAAGTCCCCATTAAAATTGTCTCGGTAGGGCCCGACAGAAAACAAACCATTCACAGATAAACAAGTTTTTATTGGTATTTTCGTTAACTGTACACAAAACCACTTTGTTGAAAATATCAGCTTACATAATTGTTTTCCTTCTTTTTTTCTTCGGAAGCCTTGCCTCGGCTCAAGTAAAAGTGATCGATACCACCAAAACTACCAAAGTGTCGGTGCAATCAGGTTACTTTGAAAAAAAACCGGAATTTCCTGAAGCCATTATTTATACCCGTGACGATAGCGGTCAAGTCTACATTGTACATGAAGGGGTAGAAATGTGGTGCGATCAGGCTTTTGTCTATTTCAAGGATAATTTTGTAAAAGCCTACGGAAACGTTCGGATTTCCCAAGGGGACACCGTAAGCATGCGAAGCAAATACGGAGAATACAACGGTAACACCTCATTTGCCTTTGCGGCAGGCGATGTCATACTCACCGAACCTAAAACTACCCTACAGACAGATACCCTGTATTTCGACCGAATAAAACAACAGGCCTATTACCGTTCGGGCGGAACCGTTCGGGATACAGCAAGTACGCTTACAAGCCGGATTGGACGCTACTACGCCGAAACAAAAAAGTATCAATTTCTTTCGCAGGTAAAGATCGTGAATCCTAAATATACGGTTCATTCGCCACAATTGGATTTCTATTCGGAAAGCGGCGTGGCATATCTCTACGGAAAATCGACCATTGAAAGCGAAACCAGTACCGTGTATTGCGAAAGAGGTTATTACAACACTAGAAATAACACGGGGCATTTTGTGAAAAACTCACGGGTAGATTACAATAATAGAATTCTTTATGGTGACAGTATTTACTTCGATAGAAACATCGGTTTTGCTTCAGCCACAAACAACATAAAAGTCTTGGACACCCTTAACAAAAGTGTGATTAAAGGCCATTATGCGGAAGTTTTTCGGGACAAGGATTCGGTATTTATTACCAAGAGAGCAGTCGCCATTACCCTTCAGGAAAATGATTCGGTATATATACATGCCGATACCCTTCGAGTTACGGGAAAACCCGAAAACCGTGTCATTCGAGGGTTCTACCGAGCCAGAATGTTTAAAAGAGGACTGGAAGGGGAACAACCCACGAGTGGAAAATGTGATTCTATCTTTATTGACGAGAAAAAGGGAATTACCAAACTACTCCGAAACCCCATCTTATGGAGCGGTGAAAATCAAATGACCGGTGATACCATTCATATCCTTAACAACAAACTTACCGACGAATTGGATACCCTAAAAGTATTTAATAATGCTTTTTTGGTTCAGAAGGATAGTTTAATGGACAATGCCTACAACCAAGTGAAAGGGGAACGGCTTATTGGGTTGTTCACTAACAATCAGTTGGATACCGTCAACATGATTAAGAACACCGAGGTGATTTACTATTCCCGAAATGATAAAAATGAATTGGTAGGAATTAACAACACCACCTCCAGTTCCATACAGATGTACTTGGAAGAACAACAAATTATTGGCATCCGTTTCATCAAAAAAGTTCCAGGAAAAGTATATCCTCCTTCAGAATTTCCCGAAAACGCCCGAATCTTAAAAGGGTTTATTTGGCGTGGTGACGAACGACTAATGACCAAAGAAGATTTATTTAAAGGAAAAGCTGCCCCTTTTCTACCCAAGATCAAAGGAATCCCATTACCCGAAGACGAAGGTGAGTTTTTTGAGGATGTCCCTGAAGAGGATATGGATATTCCGGAATACTCCAAACTGAAACCGAAAGACTTTCAAAATCGGGAAGACGACCCCAAGTTTCAAACGCAAAAGAGCGATTCTTTACAAGTTGACAAACCCAAGGAAAACGAATGACCCATGCTGAAGGATTTCCTAAAATACCAAGCACAAACGAGTCCGCACCCCTTAGCCATGGAAGTCTCCCATGCCAAGGGAAGCTACATTTATGATACGCAAGGAAATGCCCACTTAGACTTTGTGGCTGGGGTTTCGGCCTGTAGCTTGGGACACTCCCACCCCGCCGTGGTAAACGCCGTAAAAGCACAAATGGAGCAGTATGCGCACGTCATGGTATACGGGGAATATGCCCAAAAACCTGCCGTGGAACTTTCCAAGCTTCTTGCCGAACAGTTACCTGAAACACTAAACACCACATATTTAGTAAATAGCGGCACAGAAGCCATTGAGGCCTCCCTAAAGTTGGCCCGAAAAGCTACTGGGAGAAGCGAGATTCTCTTTGCACACAATGCCTATCATGGAAATACCATGGGCTCCATGAGCGTGATGGATTTTGAAGAACGAAAAAAACCGTTTTTACCCCTTATTCCCGATTGCCACGCCATTGCCTTTAACGATCCTTCCGCTGTTGAAAGGATTACCAAAAATACTGCTGCCGTTATCCTGGAAACTATTCAAGGAGGGGCTGGTTTTATTCTTCCAAAGGAACATTTTCTTCAGAAAGTAAAACAACGATGTATTGAAATGGGAGCTTTACTGATTTTGGATGAGATTCAGCCCGGTTTTGGCCGTACTGGAAAATTGTTCGGTTTTCAGCACTTCGATGTTGTCCCAGACATTTTGGTCATGGGGAAAGGTATGGGCGGCGGACTTCCCATAGGAGCTTTTACCGCTTCAGAAGTATTGATGGCGCAGTTAAAGGACAACCCTAAGTTGGGACACATCACTACTTTTGGAGGAAACCCCGTGATTGCTTCGGCAGCCATGGCAACACTGAAGGAACTCACACAAACTACCCTCATTGAGCAAACCCTGGAAAAAGAACAGCTCTTCAGAAAACAATTACAACATCCACTCATTAAAGAGATAAGAGGCAAAGGATTGATGCTGGCGGTGATTGTGGAAACTCCCGAATTGGCTTCCCAAATTATTCTAGAATGTCAAAAGCGCGGACTCATCCTTTTTTGGCTATTGTTTGAGCATCGTGCCATTCGAATTACCCCTCCCCTAACTATTTCCAAAGAAGAAATAAAAAAAGGGTGTGCCATATTGACCGAAGTAATGGATAATTTTATTTCTTAAAAACAGCCAAATAACCTATCTATCAAAGGATTAGATCACCTCCTTGAATGTTGATAAGCTTGTTAAAAACAAAAAGGGCACAACAATTGATTTGCTTTATTCATTAGTATATTTAATTATAGAAAAGTTAACCTCTGCGTATGCAATTAAGCCCAAACGAGCATAACAACTTCTCACTTACCCGTTTCGAATCTATGTTAAAAACTAATGATGTGTATTTCTTCGACTCTGAAGAATTCGAGGAAATCATTCATTATTACTTAGAGAACGGGAAGATGGCACTTGCGAAAAAAGCAACTAAGTTAGGTTTGGAGCAACATCCTACAGCGACCAACTTAAAGCTGTTTCAGATAGAGATGTTCATTTTTGAAGGGAAATTGGACATTGCAGAGCAATTGCTTGACGAACTGTACCTTTTGGAACAATCCAATGAGGAAATTTATATTCAAAAAGCCAACATCTACTCGCGGAAGGATAATCATAAAAAAGCCATCCTTCTTCTTGAAAAGGCTTTACATATTACGGAAGACCAAGTAGATGTATTATCACTTTTAGGCATGGAGTACCTCTTTTTGGAGGATTTTGAAAATGCCAAGTATTATTTCATGCGCTGTTTGGAAAGTGACGATCAGGATTATTCGGCCTTGTACAATATTATTTATTGTTTCGACTTTTTGGAGCAACACGAAGAAGCTATTGAGTACTTGAATGTATTTTTAAATAGCAACCCTTATTGCGAAGTAGCTTGGCACCAATTGGGCAAACAATACTATCAATTAAAAGCATACAAAAAAGCCTTGGCAGCTTTTGACTTTGCCATTATTAGTGACGACCGCTTTATAGGCGCCTATCTGGAAAAAGGGAAAGTTCACGAAAAACTCAAAGAATACGAGCGTGCCATCGAAAGCTATACCATCACGCTAAGTCTAGACGACCCTACTTCGTTTGCCCTATTGAGAATTGGAAAGTGTCACGAAAAAATGGGAAACTTGGAGTTAGCACTTCAATTTTACACAAAATGTGTAGAAGAAGACTCCTTATTGGATAAGGCTTGGATTGCTATTACCGATTTTTATTTCCGAAGTAAAAACTATCAAAAAGCACTTTATTACATAGAAAAAGCCATCAATATTGATAGCGAAAATGTGCTGTATTGGAAACGATACGCCAAAATCAATAAACGCCTCCAACTCTTTGAAGAAGCCGAACACGGCTACCGAAGAAGCATCGAATTGGGAAATTATGAAATGGACACATGGCTATCCCGATGTGATATTTTACTGCAACTAGGCGAATACAATGCTGCGATTAACAATCTTTTACAAGCCATGGAGTTTTACCCGGAAAATGCCGAGATTGAATTCCGTTTGGCTGGTTTGTATTATTCCCTTTCAGAACTGAATAAAGGAGCTTTCCACCTAAGAAATGCCTTAGATCTAGATGAAGAGTTTATCCTTATCCTAGAAGAGCTTTTCCCTAACATCCTTCACAAAAAAGAGGTGCTTCAATTAATTGAAAATCATCAAAATCCTTCGGCTTAATTTCCCTATTTTTGAGTTTTATTCAAAATAGCACATGAAATCCCGAAGATTTTTTGATTATGCCATTATCAGCCTCAAAGGAATAGCCATGGGAGCTGCCGACGTAGTACCCGGGGTTTCTGGAGGTACCATCGCTTTTATTTCCGGTATTTACGAAGAGCTCATAGAAACCATTCACCAACTGGATCTAGGCTTTTTTAAAGTACTGAAAAAACAAGGCTTTAAAACGGCATGGAAACAATACAACCTGTCGTTTTTAGTAGCCCTATTTGGGGGAGTCCTTGTGAGCATCCTATCTTTGGCAAAATTGATTACCTTTCTTTTAGCTACATACCCCCTATTGGTCTGGGGATTCTTTTTTGGACTGGTTGTAGCAAGTATCTTATACGTGGGAAAACAAATTACCCAATGGAACTTCAAAACTGTCCTAGCCTTACTCATCGCCGTGGCGATTTCCTATTTCATTACTATTGCAGAACCCATTGGTACGCCCGACAAGATTTGGTTTCTTTTTCTCGCCGGTTCAATTGCCATTATAGCCATGATTTTACCTGGGGTTTCGGGAGCCTTCATACTGTTGTTACTTGGGGCTTATTCGGCCATTATGAATGTTTTAAATGGGCTGCGCGAAGGGGTGAAGCAACTAAGTTGGGAACTGATCTCTGAACCCTTGTTAAGGCTTTCGGTATTTGCATTGGGAGCTATTGTAGGGTTAAAATTATTCAGCAAGGTATTGAATTGGTTATTTCAGCATAAAAAAAACAGCACATTAGCGGTATTAACAGGTTTCATGATTGGAGCCCTTAATAAAATATGGCCCTGGAAAGAAGTACTTTCCTTTCGAACAAACAGTCATGGCGAAGAAGTTCCTTTTCTCGAAAAAAGTATCCTCCCATCCCATTTTGAAGGAGACCCTAAAGTGTTATGGGTAATGATCCTTGCCGTAGTTGGCTTTCTAACAATTTTCCTTTTGGAAAGACTTGCAGTACAAAAAAAGAAATCCTAATGAACGAAACCCGGACATTTAGCGATAAGGTTTGGCTCGTGCTTAAAGGGCTCGCCATGGGGGCAGCTAATAAAGTTCCTGGGGTTTCTGGAGGGGTAGTAGCATTTGTAGCAGGTTTTTATGAAGAATTTATCTATTCCCTTCAAAAGGTTAACAGAAAGGCTTTTGCATTGCTCTTTAATGGAAGGTTCCGAAGCTTTTTTCAGTACATTAATGGAAGGTTCCTAGGATTATTGATCTTAGGCATGGTGATTAGCTACTTCAGCGTTTCCAAAATTCTCGATTATCTCATTCAGCATTACGAGTTGTACGTTTGGAGTGCTTTCTTCGGAATGATTATTGGCTCCATTTATTATATCTCCAAGGATTTTGGGGATTGGAATCGGAAATATCTAGGTTATTTATTATTGGGCATCATTGCAGGGGTTAGTATTAGCTTTTTAGAGCCTGCCAAGGAAAACAACAATCTTATTTTTGTTTTTTTCTGCGGAATGATTAGTGTATCGGGGATGACGCTTCCCGGACTTTCGGGCTCGTTCATCCTAATTCTAATTGGAAACTACGTATTACTCTTGGTAGACTCGGTCAATGCCCTATACGATACCTTTTCCGATATTTTCCGATGGGACTTTAGCTTTATTGACAATACCGAACGAATCGAATTGCTAAAAGTACTCACGGTTTTTACCTTAGGCTCCTTAGCGGGATTGGTATCACTATCACATGTATTGGGTTATGTATTGAAACATTTCAAGAAAGCCACCTATGCCGTGATCATAGGTTTTATTACAGGGTCCTTAGGAGTAGTTTGGCCTTGGAAAGATAAAGTATACGAAGTAGATGCATCTGGAAATATCCTACTGGATGCGGAAGGCAGGGAAGTGGTAAAAGACTTTAATCGGTTTTTTCCATCAGAATTTTCTTTCGAGACATTTCTCGCAATTTTTTTTATCATTGTAGGGATCATCATTGTGGTGAGTCTGGAAAGATTCAATAATCTTAAAAAGAAAACTTAGTATGGGAGTTTATGGGTTGGTAGGAAAAAATATTGCATATTCGTTTTCAAAAGCATTCTTTACCGAAAAATTTGAAACCGAAAAAAGAAATGATTCCTACGAAAACTTCGACATCCCTTCCCTCGAAAAACTCCCTGAAATAATTAAAAAAACCGACCGCTTAAGAGGGCTCAACGTAACCATTCCCTACAAGGAAGCTATCATCCCTTATTTAGATGACATAGAAGAGGAGGCCAAAACCATTGGAGCCGTCAATACCATTAAGGTTCATAAAAATGGCAAACTCACAGGGTATAATACCGATCATTACGGTTTTGCCAAATCCCTGGAAGTGTTTTTCCCCTTTGAAGAAAAAACGGCATTGGTCTTAGGCTCTGGTGGAGCTTCTAAGGCCATCCGGTTTGTCCTTGATGTGATGGGCTTTGAATACAAAATGGTATCACGAAATGAAAAAGAAGGTTATACCACCTATCAAGACTTGAATGAAAAAGTGATTTCCGAACATAAATTGATAATCAATTGTACTCCTTTAGGAACGCATCCTAAAGTGGAGAAATGCCCACCAATTCCGTATCAGTTCATTACGAAACAGCACATGTTGTTTGACCTCATCTACAACCCTGCAACCACTGAATTCCTCAAAAGGGGATTTGCCCAAGGTGCAAAAATTTCCAACGGACACAAAATGTTGGAAGAGCAAGCCCTAAAAGCATGGGCTATCTGGAAATCGTAAAAATAAAGCAAAAACCCACTTCTTCCTTTGCATTGTGGGCAGTTGTTAGTATCTTTCAGCCTATTATCCTAAATAATTGAACCCTAACATTGAAAGATATGTCTGACGAAAATTTGCCAAAAGAAGAAGAAAAAGACCAAGCACCTCAAGAACAGGAAACTTCTGCTAACGAGGTTGAAAAGGCTTCAGAAGAAGTTACACAAGAAAATTCTGAAGAGGCCAATACCAAGGACGCACCAGAGAAAGAGGAAGCCGTGACTGCCGAAGACCAAACTTCAGAAAAAGCAGAGAACACCTCTCAAAAAGATTCCGAAGAAGAAACCGAAGACGATGAAGAAGAAGTTAGTTCTTCAGATGATGAAGAGCACGATGAGGAAACGGAAGAGGAAGAGGTCGATTACCATTCGCTTTCCAAAAAAGAACTGATTACCGAATTCCAAAAACTCCTGAAAGACAAACCGGTCCAGAATATCAAGAATGCTGTGGAAGAAATCCGTACCGAATTTAATGCACAATTCGCGGATGAAATGGAGCAGAAAAAAGAAGAGTTTTTAGCCGATGGTGGCAACATTATCGATTTTCATTACACCACTCCTTTAAAAAAGGAATTCCATTCGTTGTATTTCGATTACAAGGAAAAACGCAATAATTACTACAAAAACCTAAAGCGCGACCTACAAGCCAATCTGGATAAAAGAATGGAGCTTATTGAGGAATTGAAAGGGCTTTTGACCATAGAAGAAAACATTAATACCACCTACAAGCATTTCAAAGACATACAGGATAAGTGGCATACCGCGGGCCCTATCCCAAGGGATAAATACAACTTGGTTTGGAATACGTACCACCATCACGTGGAAAATTTTTATGATTTTCTACATTTGAATAGAGAGTTCCGTGATCTGGATTTTAAGCATAATTTGGAACAAAAACTTAAGATTATTGGTCGTGCCGAAGAACTTGCCCAAGAAGAAAACCTTAACAAAGCTTTCCGTGAATTGCAGATGCTCCATAAAATGTGGAAAGAGGATATTGGACCTGTAGCAAAGGAATATCGGGAAGAGGTTTGGGAAAAGTTCAGTGAAGCGACCAAGACGATCCATGAAAAAAGACAGGCCTTTATTGCGGAACAGGAGAAAGATTTTGAAAAGAATTACGAGGCCAAGTTAGACTTAGTATCTCAAATTAATGAGATTACTGAAAACACCAAGGACAATCATAAAGCATGGCAAAACGCCATCAAAAAGGTACAGGAATTACGCGATCAATACTTTGAAGCGGGAAAAGTTCCAAGAAATAAGAATAAGGAAATTTGGAATGCCTTCAAGGAAGCGACGCGCACCTTCAACAGAACCAAAAACAGTTTTTATAAAAATCAGAAAAAGAAGCAATACGAAAACCTCGAAAAGAAAAAAGAACTGGTAAAAATTGCTGAAGAAAATAAGGATAGCGACGACTTTAACGTGGTGACGCCTTTGATGAAGAAAATTCAATCTGACTGGAAATCCATTGGTCATGTTCCCCGAAAGGATAGTGACAAAATATGGAAGCAATTTAAGGAAGCCTGTAATTATTATTTCGATCGCTTGCATGCACAAAAGGATGAAGCCAATAAAGAGGAGCTAGAACATTACAAGGCGAAAGAAGCCTTATTGGAAGAGGTTTCTAATTTAGAACTGTCTGGTGATACTGATAAAGACTTACAACTCATTAAAGAAAAAATTGCTGAATGGAAAGCCATTGGTCGCGTTCCCTACAGTAAAAAGAAAATTGATCAGAAATTCAATAAAGTATTGGATGGCCTTTTCGGAAAACTGAAAATGAGTAAAAAAGAAGCCGAGATGATTCGCTACGAAAACAAACTCGACGCTATTGTCTCACAGGAAGATGACCGAAAACTTCGCAATGAGAAGTTCTTTATTTCCAAAAAAGTAACGGAAATTAAAGCAGAGATTCGTCAATTGGAAAACAACCTAGGTTTCTTTCAACATGCCGACGACGACAATCCTTTGGTTAAAGAAGTACACAAAAACATTCAAAAACAAAAAGATGCGCTGGAAGTTTGGAAGGCAAAACTCAAAAAGCTAAAAGCTTTATAAAAAAAATCTGAGTGTAACCCACTCAGATTTTTTTTGCTTCTTCCCAAAATACATCCATTTCGGAAAGGCTCATATCTTCCAAGGTTTTTCCCATTTCTTTGGCTTTCATTTCCAAATACTGAAACCTTTTGATGAATTTTTTATTGGTTCGCTCTAACGCATTTTCAGGATCCACCTTCAGGAAACGGGCGTAATTTATCATAGAAAAAAGGACATCCCCAAACTCACTTTCCATTTTTTGAGCATCGCCTTTTTCTATTTCATATTGCAATTCTGCCAATTCTTCTTTCAGCTTTTCAAATACTTGCTGTGGTTCTTCCCAATCAAAGCCCACCCCTGCTACTTTATCTTGGATTCGATTGGCCTTGACTAGCGCTGGAAGGGATTTTGGGACGCCTTCCAGAACACTTTTTTTCCCTTCCTTCAATTTCAAGTTTTCCCAATTCTTTTTCACTTCTTCCTCATCGGCCACCGTCACATCGCCATAAATATGGGGATGTCTCGCAATAAGCTTTTCACAAATACCGTTTGCCACATCGGCAATGTCGAAACTTTGACTTTCACTTCCAATTTTAGCGTAAAAAACGATATGTAAAAGTAAGTCGCCCAGTTCCTTTTTCACCTCCTCCAAATCATTTTCCAGAATGGCATCACCCAATTCGTAGGTTTCTTCAATGGTAAGGTGTCGTAGACTTTGTAAGGTTTGCTTTCGATCCCAAGGGCATTGTTCCCTAAGCTCTTCCATGATGGTAAGAAGCCGATCGAAAGCTGCTAATTTTTCTTCTTTGGAATGCATGGTTAAAACTAAAAAATAAATCCCCTGTAAGAAGGGGATTTAAAATTATTTTTGGGAAAGTTATGCACTATTCTTCTTCAGAGGCATCCCCTTCTTTTGCAGCAAATTGTGTAATTCCGTTTTTGTGCAACAAATTATACCATTGTACAATTTTTTTAATGTCACTGGCATACACCCTTTCTTCGTCATAATCGGGAAGTACGGAGAAAAAATATTCTTCCAGTTCAATTTTAGGGGATTTATGACTAATCGTTTCCCCTCCATTTTCCTTATCTGAAATTTTCTGAAAAACCTCTCTCAAAGGCACTTCTTCGCGAAGGGTATAAATAGCTATTTCAGAAAGTAAACTTACATTTTGACGGGCACTTACCGTAGTTTTTTTTCCGTCAATTAAGGACTCTGCGATAATCCCGGTGCGGGTTTGTGCTTTCATTTCGTACAAACCTGGCTTTCCTGAAATCGATAATATTTTTTCTAAACTCATAAACCGTTTTCTATTTAGGCGAGCAAATATCTTGGGTTAGGCTTAATTTTCCAAATGGATTAACGTTTCTTTTTCGCTAAAGGAAAACGCATTTTGTAATCAATCTTGATTTTCCCTTTGGAAATATTGGCCAATTTACTTTTAATCAGACGTTTTTTTAAAGGCGATAGTTTATCGGTAAACAAGATTCCTTCAATGTGATCGTACTCATGCTGAATGATGCGAGCAGCGATTCCCCCAATGGTTTCCTTATGTTTTTTGAAGTTTTCATCAACATATTCAATCGTGATGGTTTCTTGTCTGAAGACATCCTCGCGAACATCGGGGATGCTCAAACAACCTTCGTTAAAGGCCCATTCATCCCCACTCTCTTCTACTATTTGCGCATTGATAAAAACCCTTTTAAAGGTGGAGAGGTATTTCCTTTCTTCTTCTGAAAGGTCTTCGTCATCTTCAAAAGGAGTGGCGTCTACGATAAACAAACGTACCGGCATTCCTATTTGCGGAGCTGCCAAACCAATACCATGAGCAGCATACATGGTTTCAAACATATCCTCAATAAGTTGTTCCAACTTGGGATCATCCTTTGAAATCTCTTGGGTTTCTTTTCTCAATACGGGGTCACCGTAGGCTACAATTGGGTAAATCATCTCTTTCTATTCAAAAAATCCTGTAAAATAATCGTAGCACTAATCTCGTCGATCAATGCCTTGTTTCGGCGCTGCTTCTTTTTCAAACCACTATCAATCATGGTTTGAAAGGCCATTTTACTGGTAAAGCGCTCATCTACTCTTTGTATGGGGTACTGTGGAAAGACTTCCGAAAACTTCTTCAAAAACTTTTGGATGTCTGCTTCCACATTCGAATGGCTTCCATCCCGTTGCTTAGGCTCCCCTACCAAAACCTGCTCCACCTTTTCTTCCGAAAAATACTTCTTAAGAAACGGCAGTAATTTTGGTGTTTCCACAGTGGTCAATCCCGAAGCTATCATTTGTAGTTCGTCGGTAATTGCTATTCCGGTACGTTTCGTACCATAATCCAAAGCCATGATTCTTCCCATACAGAATGCAAAAATAGGGCATTCAGAAATAGTAACCCAAAAAGTATCGCTAATTAAATGGGTCACTTATCTTTGTAAAAACCGAAAAATACCATGACCAACTTACAACACATCATAGAAAATGCATGGGAAGACCGTTCCCTACTTCAAAATCCAGAAACCATTGCCGCTATTAGAGAAGTGGTAAAACAGTGTGATGAAGGGACCTTACGTTGCGCCGAACCAACAGAAAATGGATGGCAGGTAAACGAATGGGTTAAAAAAGGAGTCGTACTCTACTTCCCCATCCAGAAAATGGAAACCCATGAAGTGGGTATTTTTGAATATCATGATAAAATTCCTTTGAAAACGGGTTATGAAGCCAAGGGAATTCGAGTAGTACCTCATGCCGTGGCAAGACACGGGGCCTACATTTCGAAAGGGGTTATCATGATGCCCAGTTATGTGAATATTGGAGCGTATGTGGACGAAGGCACGATGGTCGATACTTGGGCTACCGTAGGAAGCTGCGCCCAGATTGGAAAAAACGTACATTTAAGTGGAGGTGTTGGAATTGGAGGCGTTTTAGAGCCCTTACAAGCAGCACCCGTAATTATTGAAGACAATGCGTTTATTGGTTCCCGATGTATTGTGGTAGAAGGAGTTAGGGTAGAAAAAGAAGCGGTATTGGGAGCCAATGTTGTGTTAACGGCCTCTACCAAAATTATTGATGTTACTGGTGAAAAGCCTCAGGAAATGAAAGGTTATGTTCCAGCCCGTTCTGTGGTAATTCCCGGAAGCTATACTAAAAAATTTCCTGCTGGGGAATATCAAGTGCCTTGTGCTTTAATTATTGGAAAACGAAAAGAAAGCACCAACAAAAAGACTTCGTTAAATGACGCCTTAAGAGAATACGATGTAGCAGTTTAAGAAGCTTTTCGTTTTCTTCTGCGTAATTTTTTGGCATTTTTGACCCTTTGGAACTTTCGGCTGTGCTTAGTCATTAACCGATGGGTTTCTGCCTCCGTGGCGCCATATAATTGGGCGTAGACCGGAGCCATGATGTTGATCATGGTTTTGGATAGCCAAAGTCTTCGGAAGTTCTTCATGCGTTGTGACAAATTCAACGTCTCAAAACGCATACGGTTTAAGTCGATTAGGTAAAAATCGTATTGGGTATTTCCTTGATCTACGATTAAAGTATTTCCTGGCGAATGATCCAAGAAATGAATGCCCTTCTCATGCAACTGAAACGTAAATGCCGCCATTTGTTGCAGAATTTCCATTCGATGGGGCCATTTAGGGTTGTGGTTCAATACCCGAAAATCGAAATCGTATTCTAAATGCTTACTTACGTAATAACTATCTTTCAGTCCTAGGGAAAAATTTTCCATATACGCCACTGGATGTGGCGTTTTAATGCCCAGTTCAATCAATTTGGAGGCATATTCGAAGGAGCGTTGGGCTTTACTTTTTCTGAAAAACCGATATACCAAGGATTGAAACAGATTGGGAGTTTTAAACTTTTTGATGTTAAAGACCTCTCCTGAAATTTCGATGGTTTTGATGGAATTTCGTTCCCCCTTCACCAAATAATCCCCTTGCTGTTCGAAGTCTAATAAAACAGACCGTAATTGCGAAGCGATGTCGTGATATTTAGAATGAACTTTAAAGGTTTCTTTCATAAGGGTATGCTACAAAAGCGGAATTCATTTTAAAAACTTCAAAAAAAGAAATACTTTGCGAAGGTAAAGCTTATGAAGAAAATACTGGTCATACAAAATAAAAGAATTGGCGATGTACTTATCGCTTCTGTCTTGGCGAACAATCTGAAAAAGCATTTTCCGGAGAGCCTTATCCATTATTTTGTGTACGATTATACGGCTGGAGTCCTCGAAGGAAATCCCAATATCGATCAAATTGTCACTGTTCAGGATAGGGAATTGAAAAAGCTGCCGGTCCTTTGGAAAACCATTCAGCAGGTAAAAAGGGAACAGTATGACATTATTCTTGATCCTTATGCAAAGTTCCAAAGTAGGATGCTATGCTATTTTTCGCAAGCGTCTATTCGGGTAGGCTTCAAAAGACAAAACAAAAAGCTTCGACTCTCTTATTATACCCACGAAGTAGAATTTCTAAATGAAGGCCACATGCCCTGCGGAAAAGCCTTGGAAGATCGTATGCACATGCTTACCAGTGCTTTTGGCATAAAAGATCCCGATCCCATGTACCGTATTTTCCTTTCCGAAGAAGAAAAAAACTATAGTAGGATAGCGCATTTGGAACGCCCTGTAGTGATGATTGGCATCTTGGGAAGTACTCGAAATAAATCGTTGCCCTTTCGGTATACCGCAGAATTAATTGATTTTATTGCTGAAAATTATCAAGCCACCCTATTGTTCAATTATGCGCCAAACCAGAAAGCAGAAGCTAAGGAAATTTACGATTTATGCCAGTGCAAGGAGCAGGTACATTGGGATATTTATGAAGATTCCATCCGTGGGTTTATCAAACTTATGAACCAGTGTGAACTACTCATTTCGAATGAAGGAGGCAGCGTCCATATTGCAAAAGCCCTTCAAAAACCTACTTTCACCATTTATTCACCTTTTATCTCCAAGAGCCACTGGAACAGTTTTGAAGATGGGAAAACCCATGACTCCGTTCACTTATTCGATAAAAATCCGGAGGGTTTTAACCAACTTTCCCGAGAAGAGAAAAAGGCCATCGAAAAGAATCCTGAAATTTTATACAATCAGCTCACCCCAACACTTATCAAAGAAAAGCTGATTCCCTATCTAGACTATCATTTAAAATCATAGGCCATGAATATACTTGATAAATTTCATCATTGGAGACGAAGAAGGCGTTGGAACAAACAATACCGAACAGGACGCTGGGAAAGTTTAAAAAGTGATATCGAAGCGCCGCGCTATGAAAAGATAAAGGAATTTATCCAGACCTACGGCCCGAAAAATCCCAGTATATTGGATTTAGGCTGTGGAGATGGGGTGCTCACTGAAAAACTTCAGGGTATGGAATATCAATTTTTCAAGGGAATTGATTTTTCTAAGGTCTCGATAGAAAAAGCGCAGGAAAAAGCGTTTCCTAAGGCAGTCTTTCAAAATACGGATATCATCAAGTTTCAGCCTAGTCAGAACTATGATATCGTCATTTTTAATGAAGTTTTTTACTACATCCCCGATTCAGAAAAAATTCGGGTCATGGATTTAATCTTCCAACATTTAAATCCGAGAGGGATCCTTATCAGTTCTATTTTTAGGGAGGGCATTGGTTGTTGGGAATATTTCAAGGAAAATGAGTCTTTAAAAGAACTGGATTTCACCACAGTCACAACTTCCAAAGAAACTACCTATTGGAAAATTGGGGTTTACGAATTGTCCTGAGCTTTTTTCTCAATTCCGTATTCGGTCCATTTTTTGTTTTGTTCCTTCACTTCCTTACGGATCGCCAAGTTTTTTTCTAAGGATTCTTTCGTTTTGTAGCCTCGAGCATGGTCTAGATGAAGAACAATGGCCTTGTGGCGAATTTGCTTCGATTTCAAACCGAAGTTTTCCAAACGCTCCCCAAGCTCCCGGTCGGGGCCACCATATTGCATGCGTTCATCATATCCATTAATGGATAGTAAATCGGCTTTCCAAGCAGACGAATTACAATTATTAAAACTGGCATTGGTAGGCGTAATAAAATCCAAAAGAGAAGCCATAGCAGGTCCGCTATTCAATTTCAATGCTTGGGTACCTTTCAGGACATCGTGCTTTTTAAGCCATTTTACATCAAAGCATCGTTCGGTTTTAATGTCTTCCTCTTCTATCGCTTCACTGGTTTTCATAGGAAGTTTGCAATACCCGCCAGAAAGGAAATAGCCTTCTTCTGCATATTTGGCGTGCACTTCCACAAAATCCTTTCGCGGAATACAATCTCCATCGGTAAAGAGGATGTAAGGCATGTTAGCAGCTACAATAGCGATATTCAAAATACGTTGCCTGCGATAACCATCGTCTTCATGCCAAACGTGATGCAAGGGTACAGGGTAGTCTTTCTGAAAACTTTCAATCAGCTTCTTTGTACTCTCCCTAGAACCATCGTCTGCCACAATCACTTCATAATGATCGTAGGTTTGGTATTTGTATCCTTCTAATACCTTCTGAAGCCATGCTTCGTTGTTGTAGGTACTTATAATTACTGAAATCCCTAAACTATCCACTCGTCTTAATTTTTGACAAATTTACGGCTCTTTTTTGGTTTAAGGAAAAAGCGAGTAAATTTGTGACATGGCAAAACTTACCGTCATTATGCCCACCCTAAATGAAGCAGACTATGTTGCTTCAGCCTTGCGCTCGGTGCAATTTGCCGATGAAATTATCGTTATCGATTCGTTTAGTACCGACGGCACTCCCGAAATTGTAAAACCTTACGCAACGCTTTTCCTTCAGCGGGAGTTCGACAACTTTTCAGCACAAAAAAATGCGGCTTTGAAACACGCTACGGGAGATTGGGTCTTATTTCTAGATGCCGACGAACGCATCACCTACCCCCTTCAGCAAGAAATAAAGGAAGCCATTACCTATGGAGTGCATGCCGGTTACAAACTAAACTTCCCTCACTTTTTTATGAACCGCTTTTTATACCATCATAGCAGTAATGTGTTACGTTTGGTGCGAAGGGAAGGAACCCACTTCTCCGGCTTGGTTCATGAAAAGCTTCACCTACAGGGAAGTGTTGGAAAACTTAAAAACCCAGTACTTCACTTTACGTATAAAGGACTGGATCATTACATTCAAAAGAGGGATAAATATGCTTGGTTTCAAGCAGAACAACTTCAAAAAAAAGGAAAAAAGGCAACCTATCTTCAACTTTTTCTGAAACCTAGTTTCCGTTTTTTCAGCTCTTATATTTTAAAAGGTGGCTTCAAAGATGGGATTCCTGGATTAGCGATTTCTACCGTGAATGCTTATGGCGTATTTTCCCGGTATGTGAAATTACTATTGCTTCAGCGAGGGATGCGCTAAAAAAGTTGTCCGTATTTTACTTTTCTTTTGAATCTTTCAAACGAAAATTCCCCTTTGATATCCAAACGTTTAATTTCGTAGGGATTCTTAAAAGGAAATGTACTCACCTTATTTCCTATGCGAAAGGCATATTGAATGCCACACATTTTCAACAGTCCCTCAAAAACTTCCCTTTCCGGATTCTCCCTAGGGAATTTCCCGTAAGGGTATGCCAATAGGGGCTGCATAGGAAGCGTACTTTCTCGAGCAACGGTTATCGCTTGTTTAAGATCGGTTTCGGCAACTTCTGGTGATACTTCTTGATAATTAATATGTCCATAGGAATGATAGCCCAGTTCAATGACTGCAGGGTCTAAACTTTTTAATTGCTCCACAGTCATAATCGATTGTCGGGCTCGATTCCATTCATCTTCTCCCCCTATATATTTCATCGGAATAAAAAACGTAGCTTTTAGATGGTATTTTTTTAATAAAGGATAAGCCCATTGCCACTGGCTCACATAACCATCATCGAAGGTAATGATGACCGATTTCCCTTTAGGGTATTTTTGGGAAGTGATTAATTCTGAAAAATGATGGGTTTGATATCCCTTTTGGGAAATCCAACGAAACTGTTTTTCGAGGTTTTCGGTACTTACCGTTAACCCTTCGCTCACATTTTGTGAAATGTGGTGGTACAATAAAATGGAAATTCTAGCCATTTCAAAAACCATGTTAATCCTAGTAAAATTATTACTTTTACTGAAATTTTCAATACTTGCACAAAAAAAATAAAATTTCGGCCCTAGCCATCACGCTGAATGAAGCGGAAGTACTGGAAGACTTCTTGAAAAGCCTTGATTTTGTGGACGAAATTATTATTGTGGACTCCTTCAGCAGTGATCAAACCAAAGCTATTGCTACTAGCTTTGAAAAGGTAAAATGGTTTGAAAGAACCTTCGATAATTTCAGCGAACAAAAAAACTTCGCCATATCCAAGGCGAGTCATGACTGGCTGTTATTTTTTGATCCGGATGAAGAAATTACTTCCGAAGTAAAAGAAGAAATTTTGGAAACCTTAGAAAACCCTAAAGCAGACGCTTATTTTATTAGACGGCAACTTTACTTCATGGGGAAAAAAATCAACTACAGTGGGTTTCAAACCGATTGGGTGATTCGGCTATTTCATAAAAAACACGGAAGGTATAATGGCAATCTAGTTCATGAAACCTTGCAAGTTCAAGGGACTACTGCAAAATTAAAGAGTCGCGTACCGCATCATACTTATAAAAGTTTTGACGATTACACTCACAAGCTTCATAAGTACAGTGCCCTACAAGCGAGGATGCTTTATGAAAAGAAAAAGAAACCTTCCTTATTTCACTTTATCTTTCGCCCTTTCTATCGGTTTTGGCACCAATATTTAATCCGTTTGGGAATCTTGGATGGAAAGGAAGGCTTTATATTAGCCTATATCAATGCCTTTTCGGTTTTTAAAAGGTATTTAAATCTTTGGTTGTTATACCGAAAAATAAATTAAAGTGATGAAAAAAATATTCCTCGAATCACATAACATCAATAACCCCTACACCGGCTTTGGGCAGTTTAACCTTCATTTACTGAAAGGGTTTCATCACTGTGACGACCCCGAACTTCAGTTTATCGTACACACCCCCAAAAAACGGTTTTTAAAGAAAATCTTCGGAAATTTTTTCAAATACAAACACTATCTAGGATTGCGTCGCTACGAATTTGCCCAAATTAGAACCCGTTACGACCTCTGGCATTCTTTGAATCAGAATACCAAGATTGAACCCAAAAACGCAATGCCATACATACTTACCATTCACGATATCAACTTCGTGGAAGAGGTTTCCAACGACATCCATCACCCTAGGAACCAACTATTTATTGAAAAACTAAACCGTGCAGATGCCATTACCTATATTTCAGAATTTGCCAAAAAATCCACGCACGGGTTCTTCGATGTCCCCAAAGTTCCCGAATATGTTATTTACAACGGAAATCCTGTAAGGGAAGAATTGGATACGTCTGGATTTGAACCTCCCAAAACGCTTCAGAAGAAATTCCTTTTCAGTATTGGCGACTTCAGGGAACGTAAAAATTTTCACCTTTTAGTGGAAATGATGCCTTTGCTGAAAGACTACCAGTTGGTTCTGGCCGGAAATGACACCCGTGATTATGCTGAAGTGGTTAGGGAAGCCACAAGAAAGTACCAGGTAGAAGACCAAGTTATTTTCGCAGGACGAGTGGACGATGTGGGAAAACAATATTATTTACAAAATTGCGAGGCGTTGGTGTTTCCTTCACTTAGGGAAGGTTTTGGACTGCCCCCTATTGAAGCCATGGTTTTCGGAAAACCTGTGTTTTTGGCGAATACGACTTCGCTTCCCGAGATTGGTGGGGAGTATGCATTTTATTGGGAAGATTTTAACCCCAAACACATGGCCGAAGCCTTTCTGAAAGGCATGGAAACTTTCAGAAATAACCAAGAATTGTACGAAAAAGAACTCAAAAAACAGGCTGCAAAATTCGATTGGAACATTGCGGCGCAACAATATATTGATGTTTATAAAGCTCTCCTGAAATGAGAAACGAAATTGAAAAATCCCTGGAAGTCTTAAAAAAAGGAGGCCTTCTACTCTATCCTACCGATACGGTTTGGGGCATTGGATGTGATGCGACCAATGCAGAAGCTATTGAAAAAATTTACCAATTGAAAAACAGACCCGGTGCCAAAGCGCTAATTTGTTTGGTGTCCGATTTTAAAATGCTCAACCAATTTGTGGAAGAAGTCCCCGAAGTAGCCTATGACATCCTAAAATACGCAGCAAAACCCACGACCATCATTTATGACAATCCCATTCGGATTGCCGAAAATTTGGTCGCAGAGGATAATTCCCTTGGGATTCGTGTAGCAAAAGATCCCTTCTGCAAACAACTGATAAAAAAATTCAGAAAACCGATTGTTTCTACTTCAGCTAATTTGAGCGGTGAAAAAACCCCTACAAATTTTTCAGAAATCAGCCCCGCGATTTTGGAAGGCGTGGACTATGTCGTAAATTTGCAGCGCAATAAAAAAACGGCTTCCCCATCGAGTATAATCAAATTAAAAACCGATGGGACCGTTACGGTAATTAGACCCTGAAAATGCCACAACAAGCGCCATTTTTTAAAAACGCCTTAGACCACCCTATATTTAAAACCGTTGCCAAAGCGGCTTCCAATTTACAGTTGGAAACCTACGTTATTGGCGGGTTTGTTCGCGATTACATTTTACAACGCGGCGACGCCAAAGACTTGGATTTTGTCGCAGTGGGCAGTGGCATTCAATTGGCAAAAGAGGTATCCTCTTTGCTCCCAGGAAAGCCGAAAGTATCGGTTTTTAAAAACTACGGAACCGCCATGCTGAAAACGGGCCCGTTGGAACTTGAGTTTGTCGGCGCCCGCAAGGAATCCTATCAAGAGGACAGCCGAAACCCTGCCGTGGAAAACGGCACTTTGGAGGAGGACCAAAACCGTCGTGACTTTACCATTAACGCATTGGCGATTAGCGTGAATGAAGATTCCTTCGGAAAATTACTAGATCCCTTTCAAGGGCTTCAGGATTTAGAGCGAAAAATAATCCGCACCCCTTTGGATCCCGATGTTACTTACAGTGATGATCCCTTACGCATGCTACGGGCCATACGTTTTGCCACACAATTGAATTTTACGATTGAAGCCGAATCGTTGGCATCTATCCAGCGAAATGCTTCCCGAATAAAAATCATTTCCAACGAAAGAATTGTTGAGGAAATTCACAAAATCCTTATGGCCCCAGTGCCATCTATCGGGTTTTCATTATTGCATAAAACAGGTTTACTGAAGTATATTTTCCCAGAATTGGTCGCTTTGCAAGGCATAGAAGAGAAAGAAGGGCAATTGCACAAAGATAACTTTTGGCATACCTTGGAAGTAGTCGATAACATTGCCCAAACCACCGATAACCTTTGGCTTCGTTGGGCAGCATTGTTACACGACATTGGAAAAGCGCCTACCAAACGATTCGATAAAAAGAATGGCTGGACCTTTCATGGCCATGAGTTTGTAGGCTCTAAAATGGTGTACAAACTTTTCAAGCGCTTAAAACTACCGCTCAATGACAAAATGAAGTTGGTACAAAAGATGGTCCTAATGAGTTCCCGGCCTATTGTGCTGGCCACCGATGTGACCGATAGTGCCGTACGTAGGCTTATTTTTGATGCGGGCGAGCATGTAGAAGACTTGATGACCCTATGTGAAGCGGATATCACTACCAAAAACCCCAAACGCTTCAAAAAATACCACAATAACTTCAAAAGAGTTCGGGAGAAAATTGTGGAAGTTGAAGAACGTGATCACATTCGCAATTTTCAACCTCCCATTTCAGGAGAGGAAATTATGGAAACGTTTTCCTTAAAACCCTCCCGCGAAATAGGCATCATCAAAGATGCGATTAAAGAAGCCATCTTGGAAGGGGATATCCCCAACGAATATGAAGCTGCCAAAGAATTTATGTATCAAAAAGCTGCCGAACTGGGCTTAAACATCAACTAAATGAAGGACAATAAAAAAGTAGTGTATTGGTTGCTCACAGGATGCTTTCTCATCTTTGTGATGGTTGTGGTTGGCGGCATTACCCGATTGACCCATTCTGGGCTTTCTATTTCCAATTATAAATTGATTACCGGGACGTTACCTCCTTCTGGGGAAGCCGAATGGAATGAGGCTTTCGAACTTTATAAGCAATATCCAGAGTACCAAAAAATCAATTACAATATGACCCTGGAGGAATTCAAGGATATTTATTTCTGGGAATGGATCCACCGCGTCATAGGAAGGTTTATTGGAGTGGTGTTTATCATTCCGTTTCTTTACTTTCTCCTTCGGAAACAATTAACGAAGCCTACCATTAAAAAGGCTGTCATCCTCATGGCACTTGGAGCCTTTCAAGGGTTTCTGGGCTGGTATATGGTAAAAAGCGGATTGGTGGACCGTCCCGATGTGAGCCACTTTCGTCTGGCCATGCACCTTACTACGGCCTTTATCACTTTTGCCTACACTTTTTGGGTCGCTCTGGACTTACTATATCCTTCTCGTAAACCTATTGAGGCTTCCTTCCGAAATTTAATCCGTTGGGGCTATGCAGCGCTGCTCATTCAAATTGTTTGGGGAGCGTTTGTAGCAGGTTTGGATGCCGGATGGATCCACAACCATTGGCCGTTTATGAGCGAAGGAAAGTTAATGCATGAAACCGTGACACAAGAACTTTCCCCTGTTTGGAAAAACTTCGTGGAAGGAAAAAGCGGCGTGCAGTTTGTGCACCGCTATATGGCCTATGTAGTAGTTATTTTCATTTTTATCATCGCCTGGAAAAGCCGTAAAATGACACTAACCCTTCCGCAGAAAAAGGGAATTAGCTGGTTAGTGGTTTTGGTATTGGTTCAATTTGTTCTTGGGGTCTTTACATTGTTGCTTCAAGTACCGGTTTGGCTAGGGGTGCTTCACCAAGTAATGGCATTTTTCCTTTTGGCTACCATGACCTATACCCTACATCGTTTCAGCAAATAAAACGACTCTTTGTTGAAAAATCCTTTCCTCAAAACACTTTTGAGCCACCGATTAAATGTTACCTTTGCATCCTAAATTTTGAAGCATGATTTACCGATTTAGAGTTATTTTGGACACCAAGGAGGATGTTTTTAGGGATATTGAAATAGAAGACTCCAATACCATGGAAGACTTCCACAATGCCATTACCCAAGCGTTTGGTTTTGGCGGACAGGAAATGGCGTCTTTTTATGTAAGCAACGATCTTTGGGAGCAAGGCGAAGAAATTGCCCTATTCGACATGAGTGAAGAACCCGGTGGCGTGCGTATCATGGGAGATACGTATCTGGAAGATGCCGTGCATGAAGATCAAACCAAGCTTATCTACGTATACGACTTTCTGAAAATGTGGACCTTTTTGGTGGAACTTGCTGAAATAGCCGAACCGGAAGACGGCCGTAGCTATCCCAACCTCATGTTTGCCCATGGGCAAATCCCGGAGGAAGCTCCCGATAAGGAATTTATAGCAGAAGATACTGAAGATGAATTTAGTGAGGACTACGGGTTGGATGCCGACGATTACGACACCTTGGACTTTGACGAGAATTGGAATTAAAGGAAGCCTTTTCTTTCTTCTAAACAATCATTCACTTTTACAACGAACTTAGATGATCAATTTATACAACACCCTTATCGCTTCCCTATCCATTCACCGAGTAGGCAACAAAAGCCGAAACGAAGGCATGTTCCTATCGGCACAACCTTACAAATTGGATGATGAAATTACGCCGCTTTTAAAAGAATTTTTCCTAAAACCGTTTAGGGACAAAGAAGAAAATTACTTTCAGTTTGAGCATGAAGCCGATTTGGAATTCCACCCGTTGTTTCATTTGGTGAGTGACATTTTCGACAATCCGAATGTGGTTCACGAGCATAGCAAAAAAATCACTCAGCATTTGTTCGATCAATCCACGCACCCACATATTAAAAGCGGGGAAGTGTATGTTGCTTATTTGGAAAACCTTCAGCTGGACAACGAAAAAGTAGATGCGGTAGGCATCTTTAAGTCGGAACTGAAACAGGATTTCCTTCAATTTTCCGAAGGGGAAAATCAATTGGACGCCATTCTTCAGCAAGGCGTAAATTTGAACAAGTTGGACAAAGGGGCCTTGATTTTTAATTCTAAAAAAGACGAAGGGTATAAAATTCTTTCCGTAGACAGCAATCGTTACGATGCCCGTTATTGGCTGGAAAGTTTTTTGGCCGTCGACGCTTTTGAAGATGAAAATTTCTTTACCAAAAAGTACCTTAAATTCTGTCAGGATTTTGCCAAGGATGTGGTCCTGCCTGCGGAAGACAAAAAGGAGGAAGTGATGTTTTTGAATCGGGCGGTGAATCACTTTGCCAAAAACGATCAGTTTGAAGAAACCCAATTTGTCAATGAAGTATTTGCCAACCCAGATTTGATTCCTGAATTTAAACACTACAAAACGGAAAAGGCACCCAAATACAGTATTGAAGACTTAACTACCTTTCCCATTGCCAATACGGCCGTTTCCGCAGCGCGAAAAAAAATCAAGAACACCATCAATTTGGATACGAACATTCAGATTAAAATGGACTTTATCAATCCCGAAAGTGCTGAAAAATTTGTGGAAAAAGGCTGGGACGAAGAGCGCCAAATGTACTATTACCTAGTGTATTTCAACAAAGAGCAGAAAAGCTAAACACGCTTTACGTGTTGACAACTTCTAGAAACTCCAAACCAATTGTCTTTAAGGATTTTAGGTATTTGGAGTATCTTTATTGTAACAAACTTGCGGCCCGTTCGTCGTATAAACAACCAACAACCAAAAATACTTTTTGTGGAGCCCATACTCACTATTAACAACCTAACCAAAAAATTCGGTCCCATTACGGCTGTAAACAATGTTTCTTTTACCATTGAAAAAGGAAACGTGTACGGCATTTTAGGACCTAATGGAAGTGGTAAATCTACAACCCTCGGGATTGTCCTAAATGTCGTAAACAAAACCAGTGGCGATTTTCACTGGTTCGACGGTACCGATTCCACCCATAACGCCTTAAAAAAAGTGGGGGCTATTATTGAACGCCCAAACTTCTATCCTTACATGACCGCTGTGCAGAACTTGCAACTGGTTTGTAAGATAAAAGGCGTATCTTCTGAAAAAATCGAAGAAAAACTAGAGGTCGTAGGCCTTACCGAAAGAAAACACAGCAAGTTTTCTACTTTTTCCTTAGGAATGAAACAACGTTTGGCAATAGCTTCAGCTTTACTGAACGATCCTGAAATCCTTATTCTGGACGAACCTACCAACGGATTGGATCCACAGGGAATTCATCAAATTCGGGAAATCATTAAAAAAATTGCCCAAAACGGAACGACGATCCTATTGGCTTCCCATTTGTTGGACGAAGTAGAAAAAGTATGCTCCCATGTGGTTATTTTACGAAAAGGGCAAAGCTTGTACACGGGTAGTGTAGACGGTATGAATGCCAGTCATGGATTTGTAATCCTTCAAAGTGGAGATAACGAAAAACTGCATGCCACTTTGGAAGCCATGCAAACTTTTTCCCATATTAAAAGAGAAGGCGACACCCTTATTGCCTACCTCAACGAACCCATGGATGCCGCTACTTTAAATCGCGAGCTTTTTGAGAAAGGGATTGTCCTTTCCCGGCTGGAAAAACGCAAGGAGAGCCTTGAAGAACAATTCCTACAACTTACCAACAACAACTAATCAACATGCTACGACTGCTCAACATAGAACTTCACAAACTAAAGTACAATCGTGCCGCTAAGGTTATTTCTATTGTATATTTTGCGCTTATCTGTTTTATCGCCCTTATTGTTTCTATTGAATTTAATTTTGGCGGGGTCAAATTTCGGGTGGCCGATCAAGGCATCTTCAATTTCCCTTTTATATGGCACTTCAATACGTATATGGCGGCGATTCTAAAAATCTTTCTGGCCATTGTGATCGTTTCATTAATGAGTAACGAATACAGTTACCGAACCTTGAAACAAAACCTTATTGACGGATTAAGCAAAAAAGAATTTGTCCTGTCTAAGTTTCTTACGGTTATAGGATATGCTGCAATTTCAACCCTATTTGTTTTCATCATCTCCATGATTTTGGGACTTGCTTTTTCAGATTATACAGAAGTAGGGATCATTTTCAGTGATATGCAGTACTTATTGGCCTATTTTATCAAACTTATGGGCTTCTTTGCCATGTGTCTTTTTTTAGGGGTATTAGTAAAACGTTCTGCCTTTGCCATTGGTTTTTTGGTGGTTTGGTGGATTGTGGAAAGTATTCTTTATGGATTGATGAAATGGCAATTCTTCAAGGATACCAATATTGCCGAAAATGTTTCGCAGTTCTTTCCGCTTTCAGCAATGAGCAACTTAATCAAAGAACCTTTTACAAAGTTAGGTGCGATACAGTCTATTGCCAATCAAGTGAACGAAACCATTGAAAAAACATACGATGTACAGTTTTTGGATGTGGCCATTGTATTGATCTGGACGGCACTATTCATCTATTGGTCCTACGCCATTTTAAAAAGAAGGGATTTATAGAAGTAAGGTCTTCCCAACCCCTGTCGACTGAATTGAAAACTAAATATTGTATCTTTAGGTTAAAATTCAGCTATGACCAAAAAACTATGGTTTTTATTAATCCTCTTTAGCTTTCCCATTTTAGGTAACGCTCAAGAAATTGAATTATACGATCAATTTACGGGAAGGGTAGACTATTTAGGCTTTGGAAACACGATGAATGAGGTAGAAAATCCTCCTACCTGTACCATCCTTACCGAAAGTAGTGCAACGCTTCAATTGGAAAGTGACCAAGAGGTTTTAGCTGCTTATTTGTATTGGGGCGGTTCGGGTTCGGGAGATCTAAATGTTGCATTAAATGGCACCTCCATTACTGCGGAAAGAGTCTTCAATAGTACTTTAGTTTCGAACAACCTAATTTACTTTGCAGCTTTTGCAGACGTTACTGCACAAATTCAAAATACCGGAAGCGGCTTATACACCCTAAGTGAATTAGATCTTACCCAAGTTATCATAGATTACTGCGATAATTCTACCAATTATGCCGGCTGGGCCATCATGGTGATCTATGAAGACCCCGACCTGCCCATTAACCAATTGAATATTTTTGATGGATTGGACCAAATTTCCAGGGATATCAATGAGCTGACCATCACCTTAACCGACTTGGAAACGGTAGATAATTCAGATGCGAAGATAGGATTTCTCACATGGGAAGGAGATCAAGGAATTGCCGTAGATGAAACCCTGCAGCTCAATGGAACTGTTTTAAGCAACCCACCGCTCAACCCAAGCAACAATGCCTTCAACGGAACCAACACCTTTACCAATAGCGATACGTTTTACAATATGGACCTCGATTTCTATAGTGCAGAAGGACTTATTGAGCCTGGAGACGACACGGCCCTCATAACCCTTACTTCTGGACAAGATCTCATTTTAATCAATAATATCATTACCGTATTAAATGTGGCACTCCCAGATGCTACCATCACCATGGACGCTATTGATGGCTCTTCCGAATGTGGCGATGAAGAGTATACCATCGACTATACAGTGTATAATACCGAAGGCACCGATAGGCTTCCCCCTGTTACCATTGGGTTCTTTGGAGATGATATATTAATGGCAACAGCACAAACAACCAATTTTATTGAAATTGGCCAGCAGGAAAGCGGTTCCATCACCTTTACGGCGCCTTCGGGTATACCAGCCGATTTCACATTGACCGCCTTTGTGGATTATCAGGATTTGGTAAATGAACTGGATGACCAAAATAACGAAGACACCAGTGAAGAACATCTTTTTATCACACCCAATACAGACGGCCTTATCAATTTAGAGCTTTGTGACGTAGTAGGGGAAGAATTTTTCAATCTTACGGAAGCAACGGCTCAAATAAACCCTATTAACACCATTAGCTATCACTTTTCTGAAGAAGATGCAGAAAATAATGAAAACCCTATTCCCGATATTGAAAACTTTGAAAATACTGAAAATCCACAAACCATTTGGGTACGGGTTTCCAATCCAGACTGCTTTACGATAGATAGCTTTACGGTGGAAGTGATTATTTGTCCCCTACCCGATGCTACGATTACAATCGACAATGACGTCTATGCCTGTAGACAGCGTGATTTACTTCTGGAATATACGGTTTATAATACCGAAGGTACGGCGCCCCTTCCTTCCGGTACCGAAATTGCTTTTTATGGCAACGACATTTTATTGGCTCAGGCTGAAACACAAGCCGTTATTCCTATAGGGGCTTCAGAATTTGGGGCTATAGAAATTACTTTACCCGAAAGTTTACCCGATCAATTTCTTCTGAAAGCGGTCGTGGACGACAATGGAAATGGTGAAGGAAGTGTTCAGGAACTGAACGAATTTAATAACGAGTTTGAAATTCAAGCGGTATTTGGATCGCTTACACCCTTGAATAATTTGCCAGATCTTATCGTATGTGATGAAGGTTTCGAATTGGCCTATTTCGACTTTTATGATCCGGAATTTCAGCTTATTGAAGCCATCACACAGAATGATGATGGAGAAATTCAGTTTTTTACATCCCTAGATGAAGCGATTTTAAACATCAACCCTATTCCGAATCCCAGTAATTATCAAAACTTGACCAATCCGCAGACCATTTATGTGCGTTTGGAAAATGAAATTTGTTTTACCACGGGCTCCTTTCAGTTACTGGTTGAAAAATGTGCTCCCGAACCTTATCAAGGGGTTTCCCCAAATGGTGATGGGATAAACGATGTTTTCAACATTGACAACCTCTACAATGTGTTCGATGACTTCGATTTAAAAATTTATAGCCGAGAGGGAAATTTAATCTATGAAGGTCAAAATGAGGATGGGCCTTGGGATGGCATTCCAAACCGCGGCATCCTTCAGCAAAATAAAGTTGTACCCGTAGGAACGTATTACTATGTACTTATCCTTAATGACCCAGATTTTCCAGAACCGATTATTGGGTATCTTTATATAAACTATTAAGGCTTTTTCTGAATAAGCGGGCGAAGTACGTCCTCCATACCATTTATTTTTATCTCGTGCATTTCCCGCATCAAGAAACCCAATTTTCCTTGAGGCCAACCTTTCTGCCGGAACCAAGTGTAATAATATTCTGGAATATTCACCAAATAGACGCCTTGATACTTTCCGAAGGGCATTTTATAATTGGCTAACTCGATAAGATGTTGTTTGTCTATTTCCAAGCGGAGAAGGATTTTAACTGTTCCTTTACGTAATCTTGCCAACGATATTCTTCGGCTTCAATATTGGAATGATTGCTATCGGCATCGTACTGAAGCTGCATTTCACGCCGTTCGGCTTCCATTTTATTGTATAGAATAGAGGCCTTATCACGAAACGATCGATCTTGTGGAATTTCGGCCAAGGCTTTACGCAACTTTCGCGCATGTAGTTCGGTAATGTCGAAATGGGTTTGTTCGTGTGCTAATATATATTTGGAGACATCTTTAGAACGATACCAAGATAACTTTGGGTAAAAATTGGCGGTAACCGTATACTGTAAAAAAGCTTCTCCGTTTTCTTCCCGATACGAAACCGAAAATGACACTCCCGAATTGGTACTTGCCACAAAATCATCTGCTGCATTGGGTACCCCTTTGAAATCTTCCCAGCGAAGTTTCCGGTTTTCATCCCAAGCAATTTTTTCTTCTTCGGAAGGGAAAGTGCTTTGCAACAGCGTGAAAGGTATCAACAAGAGCCATATTTTCATAAACCTATAACGAAAAAAACATCCCTCTTATTTTTCCAAAATAGAAGCAATGTTGGGTTTGAAATAGTTGGGGCCTTTTAAAACTTTTCCATCTTCACGATAAATGGGCTTTCCATCGGCTCCCAGTTTACTCATGTTACTTCGTTGGATTTCTTCAAAAACCTCTTCAATTTTATACTGCATGCCATGTTCCAAGATGGTTCCGCAGAGAATATAAAGCATGTCCCCCAAGGCATCGGCTACTTCCACCAAATCATTGTTGTTCGCCGCTTCCAAATACTCTTCGTTTTCCTCTCGCATTAATTTATAACGCAATAAATTTTTAGCCTTCCCCAAGTCGGCCGTAGGAGTTTCCTTGATTCCTAGTTTAAATGCAGTATGAAATTCATGGACTGCGGCAATTTTATGCTTCATAATCTATAATGTATGTTGTATTTTTGCACGGTAAATTTACAACTATTTATGTTTAGCACCGGGCAACTCATCTTTGCGATTCTATTTATCTTGTCCTTTGTAGCGTTGATGATATTTAGCTATCGGAAAGATAAAAAACTACATCGCAAACACTTCAAAGGGAGTTTTTGGATTTTGGTGGGATTCTTGTTTTTTATAGGACTTCTTATTTTGGCAAAGGTACTTCTGAAGGGCTAGCCTTACAAAAAAACTTTAAAATTAACAACTTGTATTTCTAGGAGTTATGGTTTAGTTTCGAAAACAACTAACCAAATCTTCCCTCTTTTCCCATGCCAAAATACCCGATATTGGGTATGGTTTTTTTTTATGGTAATTATCATATTTGAATTGTAAAAACACCCTCTCATGAAAAAAATCACTTCAATTGTTTTAATCGCAATGATAAGCTTTGCTTCTTGCAAGGAAACCAACAACACAGAAAAAGTCGAAAATCTTGTGTCGAAGGAAGAAACGAGCATCGATTCGACCAAACAAAGAGTTTTTGAGCAAGACACCAATGTCTATTTCTGCAAAAATGATGTATTTAAACTAAAAGTATCGAAGGAAAACGGCTATGACGATAATGGACAATTTATGGGCAAATACCATATACCCTATGGCGAAGTACTTATTGATGGCAATTTAGAATCTATTGAGCCCAAAAATATTTTGCTCAGGGATATTTCAACCGCTCAAAATCACATCATTTTGGAAGTACGATGGCATGGTAAAAACTATTTTAAATCTTTATGCAATATGGACACAAAAGAAAAAATAGTTTCCGACAAGATAAAAAGAATACTTCCAAATTTTAACCCTAAGGAAGGGCGGGCCAAGAAAACCAATGTATATTATTTTGTGCTCCATGATGAAGATTTTGGAGGGAGAAACCCTTCAGAAAAAGATATTCTCATAAAAAAAATTCAGCAATCATTGGATTCGGTCGTAGGGTTCGACAATAATGTGAATGAACATTTTCTAAAGACCCTTGAAGCACTGGATATACGACCCAATACGCTAGGTGATGGTGTAATTCCTCCAAGATAAAAATGAATCGGTTTTTCAGGTTTTATATTTACTTTATTTTGGGCTTTAGTTGTCATGCAATTGAGGCCCAAACCAATTTAATTGATTCATTAATTAACAATTTTGAATTTGAAAAGGCGCACCATTATATCTCCCAAAATTACGAAGACGAATCTGAAAAAAATTTAAAGTTCCTTCAGCTCTATTCTGAAAAAAAACAATTGGATTCGGCTTATTACTACTTTTACAAAATCGACACTTCTTCCTTCAAGACTTTGCAAAAAGCCGATTATTATTTTTATCAGGCCCAAATCGAGGAAGCCTCCAATAATGAAGATATTGCCTTACCCTTATACAAGAAGGCTCAAGTTCTATATCAAAAAGAAAATGATGTCCGAAAATTTAATCAAATTAATTACGAGTTTTACGCTACGATAACTTCACAAAAACAATACGACTACCCAAAACAAGGGTATTTAGATCAATTTATTGTTATTGCAAAAAGAAATGACTTTCCCAATCAATTAGCAAATGGATATCTTGAGAAAGCATTACAACATATGAATCCTTTAGATAAAGATTCTGTTTCATTTTATTTTAAGAAAGCATCAAAGAATGCATTTAAAGTTAGGGACCCTTTGCTTATTTCCAGGGTTTATGCTTTTAAAGGATTATATCATACTGAAATTTTACAACAATTGGACTCTGCCGATCATTATTACCAAAAAGAATCGGAGTGGCTTTCAAAACGAAATACGGATTATCGCGGGCTTTATAATTACATCAATAAAGCCAATGTTGAACGAAAAAGAGGGAATACAAGCAAAGCCATTTCATTATTGCTAAAAGCAGATTCCATTCCACATACCCTTTATCGAAAAAACAACAAGATTTTTCTATACCGTTTACTTATGAAAGACTACGAATCCATTGGTAAACCACTTGAAGCACTGAAGTATTCAAAACTTGCAGCGCTATATAGGGACAGTATAAATGTTGCGGCACAGAATGTAAATCTTACTCGATTTCAAGCCAATGAAAAGGAAAAACAAATCCTTTTGGAACAACAACAAAAAGAGCAAAACCTTAATATTGCCTATGGTTTAGGAGGAGCCTCTATCTTAATGGGTTTTATTGGGTTTCTTACCTTTAAAAATGCCAAGAAGAAGCAACGCATTGCCGAGCAGGAAAAATTATTGGAAAAGAGAGCCAAAGAAACACTCTTAAAAGACCAGGAAATCCATATCATTAATGCCATGATGGAAGGTCAGGAAAAAGAACGGCAGCGATTGGCTGGTGACTTGCATGACAGCATTGGAGCAACGTTATCGGCAGCGAAGTTACAATTCGATCATTTGTATAAACAAAACAAGGATGCTTCCCATACCAAAGAACTTTTTTCGAAAACAAAAACCCTTTTAGAAGAGGCCTATCAAGAGGTACGTTCCATGGCACATTTAAAAAATAGTGGGGTCATTGCCAAAAATGGACTCCTCCCCGCCGTGGAACGCTTGGCAAAAAATGCCAGCACCAAAAGTCTGGTTTTTGAGGTACAGTCCTTTGGTTTGGACCAGCGGCTAGACAATCAAAAGGAGATTGCTTTATTTCGAATGATTCAGGAACTAGTGACCAATATCATAAAACACTCTGAAGCCACCGAAGCCAGTATATCACTAACGCAACGGGAAGACATTTTAAGCGTGATTATTGAAGATAACGGAAAAGGTTTTAATTCGCGAAAGATAAAACGTGAGGAGGGACTTGGCCTAAATAGTATTGAAAAAAGGATAGAACATTGGGACGGAAGTATGGAAATAGACAGCACACCTGGTAATGGGACCAATGTTATTATTGAAATTCCCATTTAAAGACAACTTTAAACAACAAGCATCATGATCACACTTGCCCTTGCTGAAGACCACCAGTCGCTGGTAGACGGTATTGATTTATTGCTGAAATACGAAGAGCACATCAAAATTGTGGGCACCGCCAATGATGGAGAGGCGCTTTGGGAGCTGGTACAAAAAAAACAACCTAAAGTGATTATTACCGACATCAAAATGCCCAAAATGGATGGCATTGTGGTCACAAAACTCATTAAAGAAAAATTTCCACATATAAAAGTGATCGCTTTTTCTATGTTTGATCAGGATGAAGCTATTAAAGAAATGATCGATGCTGGAGCCTCGGGATATTTATTAAAAAATTCCCCTTTAGAAGAAGTGATCAAAGCAATTGAAAAAGTGGCAGAAGGGGATACTTATTTTGATGCCTCTATCGATGTTGCTGGTATCCATGCAAATCAACCTGCCCATAAAACCTCGGTACTCACCAAAAGTGAACGTGACATTTTACGTCTCATTGGAGAAGGAAAAACGACCAGTGAGATTGCAGAAATCCGTTTCACAGCAGTTTCCACCGTAGAAAAACACCGTAAAAACATGATTTATAAATTGGGCTTATCGGGAAAGGGAGAGCTCCTTCGGTATGCTTTGGAAAAGAAATATGATTTTTAAAATAACCCATTAAAATACCTTCTTATGAAATTTCTAAAAATAATCGTTCCCTGTATCGTCATTTTCACTTCATTTAATACGCTAGCCCAAGGCAACCCATCTGAATTGAGTTTTGTCTTAGGTGATTCCAATTTGAAAGAAGAACGTAATCTGGAAAATGGATTGTATACCATTTATGTTAAAATAGTGGGTACGGAAGCAGACTCTATTGAAGTTGAAAAAAGTGAAAGTTTTGTAGAAGAAGGACCCATTGAAAACCCTGAATCAATTAGTGCCAATTTTAACAAGAATGATTTAGTGAAAAAATTCTCCTTCACTATTTCGAATAGAAAGAAGGTAAACATCAAAATAAAAAAGCATTATACCGTAGAGGACTCTATAAAAAAAGTTTCAAAAATTGATTTGAATTTTAAAAGTATAAAAAAACATAAATGGCAAACTACCTATGGTGTTTCGGGTATTTACCATGTAAATTCAGATACGTACAAAACGGTTCAAAATGGCACTAATTTTATGATAACCGAAGATGGCAGCCAGGGATTGGTAAGTCCTGTTCCTTTAATTATGTTCAGTTATATTAATTTGGAAAAACCCTCTTCCCTTGCTTGGTCGGGAGGGCTGGGTTTTGACACCCAAAATATTTCCCTGTTTTTTGGACCCTCCTATGTAATAGGCCAAAATTTGATTTTTACTGCCGGAGTTGCGCTACACAAACAAAAGAGACTCGATAATAAATATGACGTTGGCCAAATAGTAGATGCGGCTATTGACTCCAACGATCTCAATACTGAATATTTTAGGGTAAATCCTTTTGTATCCCTTACTTTCAATTTAAGCAATAATCCTTTTAAATCTTCCTCGTCTGGTAATGAGGAAACTTCAGACCAATAATAATTGGTTTTAAACCGCTATTTCAAAAAGCAAAATTGTTGAGAGTCCGCCTTTTTTAGCATGATGTTTCACTGTATTGAACAAAGAATCATAGTCTAAAATCACTCCCCCTAAAACAATGTTATGCATTAACAATCAATAAGTTGTAAAAATACCCCTTATCGGGTATTTAGTTGCTTGCTTTCTAAGAATATTTTTATCCCATTCAAACATTAAAATCATTCTTATGAAAACAACAAACTACTACTACCTGTTATGGATAGTCATTTTATTGCAAAGTTGTGCGACCACACAAAATGTGGACACCAACCAAATCCCTAAAGCTACAGCAAGCGCTTCTGAATTGGTTAGAATTACCGATGAAGACATTCCCGAGTTCTCACCAAAGTTAGCTCCCGATGGTACAAAACTTATTTATACTTCTCGGGATGATGCAAAATATGGTACTGAAAGATGGAGCATCCGCTTAAAGTCCGATGTCAACAAACCTGGATTCTCCCCTATTACCGATGCCCATTGCTTAAGTCCGTCATGGCACCCCAATTCCAATAAATTTATTTATTCCTATTTCAAAGGCCAAGAACCTATTTTGGCTATCTCCAGCACGCAATCCCTTGGGATAACCTTTGTCGCACAGAAGGGCTATGGGGAATACGATTACGATGCCTCTTATTCCCCAAATGGCGAGCGTATATTACTTTCTACCACTATTCAAGGTAAAACAGCCATTGGAATTGTCAACGCCAATGGTCAAAATTTCACGTTAATTGGGGAAGGGGGTACTCCTGTTTGGCATCCCAGTGGAGAATCTATTGCGTTTGTAAAAAATAGTGGTGAATACACACACATATTTTTCTACAATCTTAAAAACAATCAAATTACACAGATAACTTCTGGGGAGTTTCATCACCTCTACCCTCACTTTTCACCTAGCGGTGAGGAGTTTGTATTTGTTTCAAATCGGGACAGTGAAACCTTTCACATATACACCATGAATATGGATGGAACCAACCTTACCCAGCTTACGACCGGTTCTACCACCGAAATACATCCTTTTTGGGGAACCGATGGTTACATCTATTTCAGTAGTGACGCTGGGACCAAGAAAAGAAAGTCGAGTTTCAATAGAGGAAACCCTAAAAGAGGTTTCAATTCATTTAACGCTCAAAAAGATGCCGTAGCAGATCTTGTAAACCTTCACATAGGCTGGGATTATGCAGATATATGGCGCCTTAAACCTTTACTTATCCAATAATTAACCAACAAATTATTTATTATGAAAAATTCATTATTCGTTTTATCCGTATTCTTTTTTCTTTCCGCAGTTAGCCTTCAAGCACAGCAAACCAGGTTTGGAGTCAAAGCGGGAGTAAACTTTGCCAGTATTTCGGGCGATGACACAGAAGATCTTTCGTCTAGAACCGGGCTTCATTTAGGTGCTGTCATGCAAATACCCTTTTCGGAACGGTTTTCGTTTCAGGGAGAGCTTCTCTATACAAGTGTGGGTGCCAAGTTTGAAGAAAGTGAAGATGGTTTCAGTTTAGAAAGTATTGAAAAACTAAACTATATCGCCCTCCCGATTTTAGCCAAATTTTACGCGGCACCTGGCTTCAGTCTTGAAGCAGGACCACAAGCCGCCTTCTTAGTGAGTGCAAAAAATGAAACCACCGCTTCTTTTGAAGGTGAAACGGAAACAGAAACCGAAGACATTGCAGAATTTATCTCTACGTTCGATTTGGCTTTTGCTCTTGGAGCAGCTTATGAACTAGAAAACGGATTGTTCTTCTCTGCGCGTTATAATTTAGGTATTTCGAATATCGTAGCAGATGCTGGAGGCAGCGGCTACTCAAATCAAAATTCTGTGATTCAACTTTCTGCAGGATTTATGTTCAATTAAGTATAGTAGTTTGATTAATTGTTCATGTAAGGGGGCAATTTCAAAAAGCCCCCTTTTTTTAACAAATCAACATTAAAAACACTTTTATACTTATTTAGCATCCCCATAATGGCAAGCGGTTCTAAAACAATCTTTCCATAGCGTAAGATGCATTTTTTAGCAGATGCGCCTATTTATATCTTTTTTAAATTCACAAAACTATAATCCAAACAATTATGATAACATCACCCCTTAAAATAGTAGTAACCTCAATACTTATTACCCTTACAGGTCTATTTTTTTCGGCTTGTAGTAAAGACGACGACGCTTCAAATAACAACGACGATGATACCCCGCAATTGGTGTATGTAGTAACCAACGTTGGTAACGGCGGAGTAACCTCCATAAACGATGGTGACGATTTAGAAAATCTTTTCATTGTACAGTCCATTCCTTCCGTTCCTTCTGTTTCGTATAATGCAAACTTGCCCCTTACGCTATATTTCAACGACAAGATTTTAGTACCTTCTATTGAAGACAACATTTTAGTGACTATGAATGGCGAGGAAGTAGGTGGAAACATCTATATCAATGAATCCTTTAATGGATATGCCATTTTAACCTTTACTCCTTTTGAAACCTATGAAGATAATAGTGATATTGTATTTACTTTATCAAGTGGGGTACAAGATGATGGAGGTAATGGTTTGGATTCAGATTATGTTTTTTCCTATACCGCTGAAACCACTTCCAACGGGGAATTTACCAATAATGGGTCCTTTGAAAATACCAGTGGTATAGATTTTATTGGGGACGGAAGTATTTTGGAAGGAACCCAAGGCTGTGTAAACCCCGTAGATGGATCTAAATTTGCAGCCATTACTACAGGGAATCAATTAATCTCTTCAGGAAATGCCATTGGAGGGACCTCAAGTGTCCTATTATTAGGACCCATCGAAAATACTTTCTCAAGTGTTTCTTTTGAATACAACTTTCTGTCCTCAGAGTTTCAGGAATTTGTCGGTTCAGAATACGACGACACAGCAACCATCACTGTAGTAGGGCCCGATGGTGTAAACACTTCTTTTATCACCAGTGTCAATACCGTAGGAAAAAACAACACCCAATGTATTGACTTTCCAAATCTTCCCGACGACGGAGACGAATATGCCGGAGAAACGGGTTGGGTTGTCAAAAACGTGAACGGAAACGTGGGAACACCTGCATACCTAATTATTACCGTTACAGATGTTGGGGATGAAATTTATTCTTCGGCACTTACAGTAGACAACATTGCCTTTAATTAGTTTTCATTTTCGATTGGCCTTAAAGGGAGTATCCTGTTCGATACTCCCTTTTTGACATAAATATACCCTAGAGAGGGTATTTCCTTGCCCGTATTTCCATAATACATTTGAACTGAATAAATTATAACCAATCTGTATTATGAAAAATTTAGTTTTTATTATTTGTATGTTTTTCCTAGCTGCCCCGGTAGTTAAGGCCAGTACGATTGAAGATGTGGTAGGTAAAAAAAGAGTAGAATTAGGGGTTTCTGAAAGTGATGCCGAAATCTATGTGAATGGAAAAATGATCGGGAAAGGGTCTGCTGAAGTTACGGTCCCTTCAGACGATTGTGTCACGGTAATTGTAAAAAAAGTAGGGTTCCTTTCTGAAAAGATTGAATTCTGCAATAAGAAAAAAATGACCAAGCCACCCAAAACCCATTATATTGAAATGAAGCGGGATGACGCCTACGATGCTTCTATCCAAACCGATATCGCCAATATTGATATTGAACTTAAGGTGGAAAACATGGACAAGGATCAAGCGTGGAAGTTGATCAACCAAATTGTTCTTTCCTACATCGATGTGATTGAAATGACCGATAAAGAAACCGGTTACTTAAGAACTTCTTGGTCCTTAAAAACTTTTAAGCAAAATACGGTAAGAACGCGAATTATAGTAAAAGAAGCCTCTACCGATCCTTTGGTATTTAAGGTCAAGCTGGTGAGTGAATCCTCTGGATTGCCTATGGTAAGCGTAAAGAGCGATGAATTGTTTAAAGAGTGGGATCGTGTATTACGAAGCTATTCCAACCTTATTTCCGAATTTCAAGCGAGGGTGAAATAGCCCAACTTCAATAACTAACCAAGCAAAGGAGCTCTTTTAGAGCTCCTTTTTGCATCAAAAATACCTTATAGAGGGTATTTCGTACCAGTTATAGCAACAGTACATTTGAGAAACAAAAAAACAAAACCCACATGAAAAAATTCAAACTATTAGCATTTGCCTTTTTAAGCATGGCCTTCCTATTTGTTTCTTGCGAAGAGGAGGAGGAAGCACAAGAAGAGGTAGAAGTAGAAGTAAACGAGTTCTCTATTATTCCTTCTACCACTTCGGGGAGGCCAAATAATTACTTGGGCTGTATCGAAATTTCAAATCGAGTAACCACTATTGAAGTTTGGGACCATGGCCAAATTGATGGTGATATCGTTTCCATTATTGCCAATGGGAATAGAATTATTGATGAAGAAGTTTTGGATGGCCCCTCCAATCCTATTACTGTAGATTATGATTTCAGTAACAATGGATTTAATTACGTCACGCTTTTTGCGCACAACCTAGGAGATATTGCCCCAAACACCTGTACGATTGCCATTAATGGTGTTGAATTTGTCTTAGAAGCAAACCTCGATGCCAATGGTGCTATCGATGTAATTGTGACGGGTTATGGAGTAGATTGTTCTGATGCTGGCGGAAGTGGCTCCGGAGGTTCTGGCTCGGGCGGAAGTGGCTCTGGAGGTTCTGGGTCTGGTGGCTCGGGCTCTGGAGTGACAACAGGTGATGTAAAGTTTTGGACCGATGCAGACTACGGTTGCGGACCTATCTCTGTGAGTGTTAGCGGAGAAGGAAGCTCTACCATTACGGGTTATTTTGAAAGTGGTGCCCCCGATTGTTCCAATACCTCAGCAGGTGGAAATTTCAATGATTTAGATCCGGGTACTTATAGCTTTACTGCTTCTTGCGATGGCATTAACTGGGATGGAACTTTCGAAATAGAAGAGAACTCCTGTTTACGATACCAACTGCTTCATTAATTAAGATTGGTTTTTTAATGATGTTTGTTTCAATGAAAAAGGCTGCCTAAGGCAGCCTTTTTCTATTTCTTCAAAATTGGTTGCTATGTTACAGGTTTGAATAGTTTTTACTGTAATATAACATTTGCTCTTCGAAGGAAGCAGGTTGTTCAATGGTAAATCCACTAATTTCCCCAGCTTCATCTTCCGTAGGGACCAACAAAGGATTTACAAAACCACTGTAAGGAGCCGATTTAAATTTACTATTACGCTTCAATACTTCAGCATGCAATTCCTGATCTACTTTTACACCGTAATCCTCAACCAACGCCTTCGCAGCTTCATAATCCCCCTCACTTGTAATTCGCTGGGTTTCTTTCAACAACTCTCCAAAGAGCTCACGAAGTTTTTGATAGTCATTAATGTTGTAGTAGGTTTTTCCGTCTCTGCTAATTTTCTCAATGACATTGGCCTCTTTTCCTTTTTCAAAAACCCAAGCACTCACCCATTGACGGTTACGCATGTGAGCTTCCTCTACATCGTCCCCCAAATTCAAACGAATTAATTGTGTCATTAGTCCGTTTCTGATATACCCATCATACGCAGCTTTTCCGGTTTCCTCCCAGTTATCGGTTAATCCCAATTCCTGTAACTTCGGATCCATCAAGTAATACAATCCGAATAAATCGGCACGCCCTTCTTCGATCGTGGATTTATAACTTTTCAAGGTTTCCTTTGGTGTACCAACACCAGGATTGATCTGCCCAGAGGCATGCCCTACTACTTCGTGAAGTGCCGTATGTAGTTTATCGGCCTGTTGACCATAGGCTTCTTCCAAACGAATTTCCTCTTCATCATTGGCAAACTCTTTCAGCCTTCCACTTCCACCGGCATTACTGTAAGCATTAATGATATTTCCTAGGGAAACCGACTTACTTCCATGCGCTTGGCGAATCCAGTTATTATTAGGCAAGTTCACTCCAATGGGTGTACTTGGGGAAGCATCTCCTGCTTCGCCAGCTACAATCACTGTTTTATAAGATACCCCTTTTACTTCTTTCTTTTTGTGTTCAGGCATTAAGGGTGAGTTGTCTTCAAACCATTGAGCCTCTTTTGAAAGTACAGCCATTTTTTTGGACATATCAAAATCCTTGATCTGCACGATGGTTTCATAAGAGCCTTTGTACCCTTTTGGATCGTTATATACTTCAATAAAACCATTGATCCAATCGATATCGCCTTCTGTAGATGCTACCCATGCTACTGCATAATCGTCCCAGGTATCTAAGCTTCCGGTTTTGTAATATTCGATCAATAATCCTAACGCTTTCGCCTGATTCTCATTTTCGGCAACTCCTTGCGCTTTTTCCAACCAAAAAATGATTCGGTCGATTGCCTCTCCGTACATGCCCCCACTTTTATAGACTTTTTCCACCAATTGTCCATTTTCCTTCACCAATTGGGTATTTAAGCCTAATTCAATAGGTTCGTTAGCATCTACCGATTTACTTCCGTAGAAAGCTTCTACTTCGGCAGTTGTTACATCGGGACCATAAAAATTAATGGCACTTTCCAATACAATGTCCGCATCTTTGCTAAGGTTCACTTTTTTAGCATCCTGATCGTTAAAGATTACTTCCAAAGCTTCCCCTTCCAACGTAGTATTGGTTTCAGAAAGTAGGGTTTGTAAATAGTCTTTACTGAAATCGGGTTTTATCTTATCATTACTGTAATGATGATGGATTCCATTGGAAAACCAAACTCGCTTTAAATAGGTTTCAAAGTTCTTCCAATCGTCAGAAGTTTTGTCTCCTTGATAGGTAGTATACACATTTTCTAGGGCATCCCTGATCTCCAAATTATGTCGGTAGTTTTGTGCCCACATAATATCACGCCCTTCTAAACCGGCCTGAGTAAGGTAGTAAACTAGTTTTTGTTCGTCTAGGGAAAGATTTTCAAATCCTGGGATTTGATAACGAAGAATTTTCAAGTCGGCAAATTGATCTACTACGTATTGAAAATCGGTTTGTTGTTCGGTTTTTTCAGCTACCTCGGGTTCATTCTTTTTCGAATCGGCACACGAAAAAAGAATCATTCCGCTTACGGCTGCTGCCCATAAAAAATGATGTTTCATGATTGTTTGAAATTTTGATTTTCACAAAGGTAACAAATTAAAGGCTGTGGAAAGTAGTTTGCCTTTCAAGGATGCAAAGAAATTGCCTATCTTAGCATGACTAACCAATAGCTCTCACAATGAAAATTGTAAAGTACCTTTTCTTCTTGCTCCTTATTGTCGTGATAGGGGGTGCCGTATATTTTGGAACCAAGGATGGTTCTTTCAATGTAAAATCTACCAAAACCATACAAGCTCCCGTAAGTTTGGTTTTTGAAAAAGCCAACGATTATAAATCTTGGGAACAATGGGGCCCTTGGATGGAGAACGATCCCAAAATGGAAATTAACTATGGGGCAAAGACTGAAGGAGAAGGAGCGTCTTATTCCTGGAAGAGTGAAATAGAAGGGAATGGTGCCATGAAAACCCTTGTGGTTGCTGAAAATGACTCCATTATACAGGAGATTACGTTCCATACACCTATTGGCGATAGTTCTAGTGAAGTGTATTGGCAATTTACACCTACTGAAGCAGGAGCCACGGAGGTCACTTGGGGCATGCGCGGCGAGCAATCCTTTATGGAGAAGGTATTTATGTCTTTTCAACCCGATGATTTCAATACGATGCTAAGAAGCATGTTCAATAGCGGGTTGAACCGAATGGATGAATTGGTTCAAAATGAAATGAATGAATACTCTATTGTGGTGGAAGGTATCAAAGAATATGGGGGTGGCTACTACATGTTCACTACCACGGCTAGCAAAACCAGTGAAATAGGGGAAAAAATGGGTCCCATGCTTGGAAAGGTCATGGCTTTCATGGAACAAAACAATATTCAACAAACGGGTATGCCCTTCAGTATTTATAATGAATGGGATGAAACCAATGGAACGACTATTTTCTCGGCAGCAATCCCGGTAAAGGAACGGATTATCGTGACCGAAGGAGATGTGCTTTGTGGCTACATGGAACCCCTTTCAGCAGTGAAAACAGTTCTCACAGGTAATTATACTCACTTACAAAAGGCCTATGAAAAAGCAGAAATGTATATCAGCGAAAATAGCTTGTTAAAAGATCCTGCGCACAAGCCTTTCGAAATCTATGCAAACGATCCCGGTAATTTTCCCAATCCAGCCGATTGGAAAACGGAAATCTATATCCCGGTGTTTAAAGATTTAACCAGCAACCACCCCATTATTGAAGGAAATTTGCCATAACTTATGAAAGCTATTGTATTGGTTTTTTTAGGAGGAGGATTGGGCAGTGTGCTGCGTTTTCTTGTGGGAAAGTACCTCAACAATTACCATAGCCTACCCTTCGGAACGTTTGCCGCCAATATACTGGGAAGCTTGTTTATAGGCCTTATCCTTGGATATGCCTTGAAAACCGAATCCTTATCACAAAGTAGTTTGTTACTATTGGCTACAGGGTTCTGTGGCGGATTTACCACATTTTCAACCTTTGCCTATGAGAACCATCTCTTTTTAAGGGATGGGAACCTCGGACTTTTTTTAGTGTATACCATTGCTACATTTGCCGTAGGATTACTAGCCGTTTTTGCAGGAATTTGGTTGGTCAAGTTGCTTTAATGTTTTCCGAAGTCTTTCACCCCTGCTTCCATACGTACCAACAAGTCGTTTTCCTTAGGTGGGATAGGACAAGAATAGTTTGGGTTATAGGCACAATACGGATTATACGATTTATTGAAGTCGATCACCAACGTATCTCCTTCCGGAATTTTCACATCTATAAAACGGCCGCCCCCATAGGAACCATCACCACTGGTTAAATCGGTAAATGGCAAGAATAACTGATCTCCATATTTTTCGGGATCTCCCCAAGAATCGGTACTTTTATACAACATCAGTTTTAAAGGCTTTCCATCGATTTCAAAATGCGCTTCCCCGTATTTTACATACTCCGGCAACCTATCTGTTGTGGTAGGCATCAAGAACGGCTTTTCATTGGGCGTACGCACCAATTTCGCTTCCACCCGAAAAGCAGTGTTGATTGGATAAAATTCCAAGGCTTTAAACTTTCTGAAGTCCTTGGGAGTTAGGATCGTTGTTTCCGGATTTCTGAATTCTTCATTTTTAGACTCTTGATAGTCCTTAATATCTTGAACGATTTCAGCTTCCGATTGTCCCCAAAGTGTGACTCCCATGGAAAAAAACATAGCAAAAAGAAGGTATCTCATCATGGTAATTTTCAGTAAATATACTTAAACTGGTTTAACTTCATTGTTTTCCACGACTTGGGAAAGCACAATCTGGGTCTTGGTTTCCCCATAGGAAATAAGCTGATCGATAAAAGCCTCTAAATGATTATGATTTTTCAGAACCACTTCCATGACAATGTTTTCATTACCAGTAATTCGATAGCAATTTAGTACTTCATCATACTTCTGTACATGCAACAAAAAAGGTTTTAGTTTTCCCATAAACGCACGTAAAGTAATGATAGCTTTTAATTGGTAACCACATTCAAAAGGAGAGACTTCGGTATGGTAGGCTCGAATAATACCTGCATCTTCCATTTTTTTAATACGTTCGTTTACCGCCGGAGAAGTAATCCCTACCTGTCGCCCTATCTCGGCATTGGACTGTCTTGCATTTTGCTGTAAACACCTGAGTATTTTTCGGTTAAGCGCATCTATTTTCATTTTGAAAGAATTTATCGCAAATTAAAATAATTTTAAAGCAAAATCAATTTTTTACTTTAAAATTGAAATAATACTCTACCTTTTTGTTGGTAAATTTGGGTGTATTGCTAAAGAAAATATTGCTATTACTATGTACCCCAATGTCCCTAAGAACTTGAATTACTCGCCTTTATACCAAAAGGCTCAGGAAATCTTCAAAATATCGCGAAGCATTTCACATTATTTTGTGGACGATCTTTGCTATCTGCAACCTAATGGGAAGGAAGATCCTAATGTGTATTTCTCTGGGGATATTGTTCAGCAATCCAATTCCTTGGCTCCCGAAATCTTAAAAGCGGAGAGTCAGACCTTTTCCGAAGAAAAACACAAATATGCAGCTTCCGTGAATCGATTGACCAACCTTTTATACAAAAATTGTGAACGGTTGGAAAAAACCCACAGCAATGGAAAGGATTACATGCCCATCCTTCGGAAGGAACTGAAAATTTTCAGAAAGCTTCAGCGTACTTGGATGTTGACGCTGTAAGCTTACATATTCCTACGGTACTGGCCGCCTACCTCAAATAAGGCTTCCGTAATTTGGCCTAAGGAGCATACTTTGGTAGCTTCCATCAATTCGGCAAACATATTTTCGTTATTTATGGCAGCTTCTTGAACTTCTTTTAATGCTTCAGCTGCTTTGCCTTCATAGGTTTTATGCAGGTTTTCCAAGGTCTGGATTTGAAACTTTTTCTCTTCTTCCGTAGCGCGAATCACTTCTGCAGGCAAAATGGTGGGCGAACCTTTACTACTTAGAAACGTATTTACTCCAATAATAGGATATTCCCCTGTATGTTTCAATGTTTCGTAATGCAAGCTTTCTTCCTGAATTTTACTACGTTGGTACATGGTTTCCATAGCCCCAAGCACGCCACCACGTTCGGTTAAGCGATCAAATTCCTGAAGCACCGCCTCCTCCACCAAATCGGTTAACTCTTCGATAATGAAAGACCCTTGAATTGGATTTTCATTTTTAGCCAATCCCAATTCCTTATTGATAATCAACTGAATAGCCATGGCCCTACGTACGCTCTCCTCGGTAGGTGTGGTGATGGCCTCATCGTAGGCATTGGTGTGCAACGAATTGCAATTATCGTAAATCGCATAAAGTGCTTGCAAGGTGGTACGGATATCGTTGAAATCGATTTCCTGTGCGTGCAGACTTCTTCCAGAGGTCTGAATATGGTATTTCAACATTTGAGCACGCGGATTGGCGCCGTATTTATGCTTTAAGGCTTTCGCCCAAATCTTTCGGGCTACCCGCCCAATTACGGAGTATTCCGGATCAATTCCATTACTGAAAAAGAAAGACAGGTTGGGACCAAATTTGTTGATGTCCATTCCCCTGGAGAGATAATACTCCACATAGGTAAATCCGTTGGCCAAGGTAAATGCCAGCTGTGTGATGGGATTGGCCCCCGCTTCGGCAATGTGATATCCAGAAATAGAAACCGAATAAAAATTACGTACTTTTTCATTGATAAAATACTCTTGAACATCCCCCATGAGGCGCAAGGCGAATTCGGTACTAAAAATACAGGTATTCTGTGCTTGGTCTTCCTTTAAAATATCGGCTTGAACCGTTCCCCGAACTTGTTGAAGGGTTTTGGTCTTAATTTCTTGGTATACTTCGGAAGGCAACACTTGATCTCCCGTAACTCCCAAAAGCATCAATCCTAATCCGTTGTTACCCTCGGGTAGTTCCCCCAGATAGCTAGGTCTTTCCGTGCCTTTGTCTTTATAAAGTTTAGTGATTTTAGCTTCTACTTCTTTTTCCAGGCCATTCTCCTTAATGTACTTTTCGCAATTTTGATCGATCGCAGCATTCATGAAAAATCCGAGCAGCATGGGTGCAGGGCCATTAATGGTCATACTTACCGAAGTCATAGGATCACTTAAGTCGAACCCAGAATACAGCTTTTTAGCATCATCCAAACAACAGATAGAAACTCCAGCATTTCCAATTTTTCCGTAGATATCGGGTCGGTGCCCTGGATCGTTTCCGTAGAGCGTTACACTATCGAATGCCGTGGAAAGACGTTTGGCGGGCATTCCCAAACTTACGTAGTGAAAACGGCGGTTGGTCCGCTCGGGACCCCCTTCTCCCGCAAACATACGGGTAGGATCCTCCCCTGTTCTTTTAAAAGGATATAGTCCGGAAGTATAGGGAAATTCGCCCGGTACGTTTTCCTGAAGGCACCACTGCAAAATATCTCCCCACGCTTGATATTTAGGAAGGGCCACCTTAGGGATTTGGGAATGGGAAAGGGATTCGGTATGGGTTTTTATTTTAATTTCCTTGTCCCGAACTTTAAAAGTGTAGATAGGGTCTTTGTATTTTTTTACTTTTTCTTTCCAGGTGACAATCGTTTCCCAATGGTGCGGATCCAAGTCCATTTTCAGCCGATCGAATTCGGCCAACAGTAACTTAATTAGGTCTTGATTCTTTTCTGAAGTAATACTTTCTGAAACCATTCCGCTGGCATCCATTTCAGGAAGCTTCCCTGAAAGGGTTTCCAGGGTTTTGAAGATTCCGTAGAGTTTTTGAGCTACCTCCACTTGTGCAGAAGCCGTTTTGTCGTACATCCGGTTATTCTCTGCGATTTCAGAAAGATAACGGGTGCGCTTTGGTGGGATTACAAATACCTTTTCACTCATCTCGTCGGTGATGGCATAGCTACTTTCTAATTCAGCATCCGCCTTTTCCACAAGGGTATCCATAATGGTTTTATACAATTGGTTCATCCCTGGATCATTGAATTGAGAAGCAATCGTTCCGAAGACAGGCAATTGATCCTGTGAAGTTTCCCAAAGGTTATGGTTACGCATGTACTGTTTCTTTACATCGCGTAAGGCATCTTGCGCCCCTCTTTTATCGAACTTGTTAATTGCGACCAAATCGGCAAAATCCAACATATCAATTTTCTCCAATTGCGTTGCCGCACCAAACTCGGGTGTCATCACGTAAAGAGACACATCACTATGGTCTAAAATTTCGGTATCACTTTGTCCAATTCCTGAGGTTTCCAAAATAATAAGATCGTAGGCTGCGGCTTTCAACACCTGAATGGCTTCCCCCACATACTTTGATAAAGCTAGATTACTTTGCCGTGTGGCCAAGCTACGCATATATACCCTGGGATTATTGATGGCATTCATACGAATACGATCCCCCAATAAGGCCCCACCCGTTTTTCTTTTGGAAGGGTCCACAGATATAATTCCGATGGTTTTCTCGGGAAAGTCAATTAAAAACCTACGAACCAGCTCATCTACCAAGGAAGATTTCCCTGCACCACCTGTACCCGTAATTCCCAACACAGGAGTTGTCGCGTTTTTCACCTTATCATGAATTGTATCCAGTGTTTCTCTTGCTGTTTCTGGAAAATTTTCGGCAGCAGAGATAATTCGCGCAATGGCTTTTGGGTTTTTTTCAATTAATTGGGCTACTTCGCCGTTCAGGTTTTCTCCTATAGGATAGTCTGATTGTGCCACCAAGTCATTGATCATTCCCTGAAGCCCCATTTCCCTTCCATCGTCTGGAGAATAAATACGCGTGATGCCATAATCCATCAAGTCCTTTATTTCTTCGGGAAGGATGACTCCGCCGCCACCGCCAAAAATTTTTATGTGTTCTGCACCTTTTTCTTTCAAAAGGTCATACATGTATTTAAAATATTCATTGTGCCCCCCTTGATAAGAGGTCATAGCAATAGCATTCGCATCTTCTTGAATAGCGGTATTGACCACTTCTTCCACACTACGATCATGGCCTAAATGAATGACTTCCACACCGGTAGACTGGATAATTCGACGCATGATGTTAATAGCAGCATCATGACCATCGAACAAAGAGGCAGCAGTTACAATTCTTATTTTATTTTTGGGCTTATAAGGACTTGGATTTTGCATTTTTTTCAAAAAAAAGGATTCTAATTGCAAATTTATTAAAATAATATCACCTAATCGTTTTTATTAGCAATTGGAAAACAAATACAAAAACTAAACTGTTTAAACTTAATTTTTTGTTAAATTTTTATTATATTGCAGTTACTTTAAATTAAAACAAACAATAAAATTATGAAGAAAATTTACTTATTTGCTGCAGCGTTTGCAATGACTTTTGCTGCTAGCGCACAAATTATTGACGATAATTTTGAATTTTACACCTTAGGGGACATGGGCGACCAAAACCCTAGTGTATGGAATAACTGGTCTGGCGATCCAACTGGGGCATCTCAGGAAAATATTATTGTTACAGATGCTCAAGCCAGTTCTGGAGACCAATCTGGAACCATTCAAGACAATGGGGTTCAGGATGCAATTTTGTTGTTGGGTGACCATTCTTCTGGAGTTAGAACCCTTCAGTTTATGATGTATGTTCCTTCTGGAAGAACAGGATATTACAATTTCCAAGAATCTGTCCCTGTAGGAGCCAACTGGGCTCTTCACGTTCATTTTAACGAAGACGGAAGTTCAGGTGGAGTAGGAACTTTTGCACAAGATAACACTGCTGATCCTGTAGCTGGGGAATCTTTCACCTATCCAGAAGATACTTGGTTTTTAGTAAGCCATGTGATTGATATGGATACGAATACAGTTAGCTTCAGTATCGATGGAACTGAATTCTACAACGGTGATTTCTTTGCAGAAACCGGAAATGTTGCTGGAGTAGATTTCTTTTCTATTTCTTCTAATAACGAATATTACGTAGATGATGTTCTTTATGTAGAAGGTTCTTTAGGAAATGATGATTTCTCTGCTACCAACTTCTCAGTATATCCAAATCCAGTTCAAAACGAACTAACCATTAACTCTACTGAAGTAGTTGATAATGTACAGGTTTATGATGTACTTGGAAAATTAGTATTAAACATTACCCCTAATGCTGTTTCGCCAAAAGTAAACATGGGAGGTTTAACCTCTGGTGCTTATTTTGTTAAAGTATCTATTAACGGTGCTTCTAAAACTGTAAAAGTTATTAAGTAATTTATAAGTACTAAATTCTTATATTTGAAGGGCTCTTTTCTAAGAGCCCTTTTTTTATGAATGACAAAACCTTGAAAAATGAGAAAACTACTCCTTCTTATTTCTATTGTATTTTTTAGCTCCTGCGATGAACTCCAAAACGTTGTAAATACCCTACCCAACGGACAAGGCGGTGGGATAAGTGAAGCCATGATTGGAAATGGCCTTAGACAAGCCCTAGATTTTGGAATCGACAAGCAAGTTCAAAGGCTTACTCAAGAGGATGGCTTCTACAAAAATGAATTGGTTAAGATTTTACTTCCAGAAGAGCTTCAAAAGGTAGATCGAACCTTACGTGATATAGGCATGGGAAATCTAGCCGATGAAGGGCTAAAAATATTAAACAGAGCTGCGGAAGATGCGGTTAAGGAAGCCACCCCCATCTTTGTCGATGCCGTAAAGGGCATTACCTTTAATGATGCGAAAAACATTTTGTTGGGGCCAGATAATGCCGCCACCTCCTATTTGGAAATTAGGACCAAAACAGCACTTTACAGCAAGTTTAACCCTGTTATCCAAAATTCTTTTTCAAAGGTAGGTGCCGACCAAATATGGAATACCATTATTACAAAATACAATTCCATTCCCTTGGTTAATGACGTTAATCCAGACTTAACAGACTATGTTACGCAAGAAGCCTTAAAGGGAGTTTACACAATGATTTCAGTAGAGGAAAAAAATATTCGAACCAAAATATCTTCCAGGACTACCGATTTGCTAAGACAAGTATTTTCACTTCAAGATTAATGGTTCTCCAGTATTTTTTGCATTTGTTGCTGAAGTTCCCTCGCAGCGTTTTCGGCGGCTGAAGCAAAATCTTTATTTTGGGAAGCATATATAATTCCGCGGGAAGAGTTAATGAGCAACCCAATGGAATCGGTCATTCCGTATTTACAAACCTCATTCAAACTTCCGCCTTGAGCACCTACACCAGGCACCAAAAGAAAACTGTCCGAAATAATTTCACGAATTTCCTTTAAGTATTCGGCTTTGGTAGCCCCCACAACATACATTAAGTTTTCACTATACTTCCAGGTTTTGGAAGTTTTTAGCACTTGCTTATAGACTTCAGTATCGCCAGAAATTTTTTGCGTTTGAAAATCGAAAGCGCCTTCATTAGAAGTTAAAGCCAATAAGATGGTGTGTTTATCTTTAAACTGAAGGAAAGGTTCTACACTATCTTTACCCATATATGGAGCCACCGTTACCGAGTCAAATCCCAAATCGTCAAAAAATGCTTTTGCATACATCTTGGATGTATTCCCAATATCTCCACGTTTTGCATCTGCGATAGTAAAAATTTTTGGATGATTGGTATTCAAGTAGTCAATCGTTTTTTGAAGGGATTTCCATCCTTTCAAACCATAGGCCTCGTAAAAAGCAATATTTGGTTTGTAAGCTACTGCCAAATGATTTGTAGCCTCTATAATTGCTTTATTAAAACTGAAAATTGGGTCTTCTTCGGCAAGTAAATGGTTCGGGATTTTATTTAAGTCGACATCCAAACCAATACAAAGAAAGGATTTTTTTTGCCGAATTTGCGTTATGAGATTTTCGGTTGTCATTAGAAGGTTTCTCCAGCTTCTTTAAGTTTTTCGGTATTTCTCACCAATTTTAACTCTTCAATAATTTTCTCGATATCACCATCCATAATATTACCTAAATCGTAAAGGGTTAAGTTTATCCTGTGATCGGTTACCCGGCCTTGGGGATAATTATAGGTCCTAATTTTGGCACTTCGGTCCCCAGAAGAAACCTGACTTTTACGGATTTCGGAATCGGCTTCCATTTTTTTGGCAAGTTCTAATTCGTACAACCTAGAACGAAGCACTTTAAGTGCTTTTTCCAAGTTTTTATGAGAAGATTTTTGATCTTGACAGCTTACGATCATTCCAGTAGGCTCGTGGTGCAATTTGATGGCTGAATACGTAGTGTTAACAGATTGCCCACCTGGTCCCGTGGAAGTTGTTCTTTCAATACGAACTTCATTCATATCGAGCTCTACATCAAACTCTTCCGCTTCAGGAAGTACAATTACCGTAGCGGCACTGGTATGCACCCTCCCTTGGGTTTCCGTTTGTGGAACCCGTTGCACGCGGTGTACCCCTGCCTCATATTTCAACGTTCCGTAGACATCTTCCCCAGAGATTTCAAAAATAATCTCTTTATAGCCTCCGCTAGTTCCTTCGTTATAATCTACGACACTCACATTCCAACCTTTGCCTTCACAGTATTTGGTATACATTCGGTATAAATCCCCGGCAAAAATACTGGCCTCATCCCCTCCTGTTCCAGCACGGATCTCCATTACAGCATCTTTGGCATCTTCAGGATCCTTTGGGATTAAGAGAAATTTAATTTCCTCTTCCAATTTCGGCAAGGATTCTTCGGCATTTTCCAATTCCATTTTGGCCATTTCCACCATTTCGGCATCACTACCATCTGCAATGATTTCTTCAGCTTCTTTCATGGTATTGGTAAGGGAAATATACGCTTCCCTTTTATCCATCAAGATTCGAAGATCTTTATATTCTTTATTTAACTGAATGTAACGTTTCTGATCGCTTATCACTTCAGGTTGAATGATAAGGTCATTGATTTCATCAAAACGCTGTTTAATAAGTTGTAGTTTGTCTAACATAAATTATGCGCCCTTCTTTTAGGCGTGTGCAAATTTACGATAAAATAGGGTAAATACTAAAACAGTTCCGTATTGCGTACTATTTTTTCATGAATAAAGGAGACTCTCGTTCAGAAACCTGATTATTAAACGCAAAGTTGAGGAACATTGCCAAAGACATCAAATAAAAAATACGTTCTGGATAATAAGCAATCTTCCATTTAAAAAAATAGGCAGCCAATCCAGACAGATCACATAATATTAAACAAAACGAAAAATAAAGAAATTGCAGGGAAGTGTTTCCATCAAACCTATCGTTATAAGTAAAAGCTACCAGCCCCAGAATGATGAGCAACATCCCCTGCAAAAAGAATAAATAAAATTGTATGGTATTGTCTAGACCGGCAATAATAACATCAGACAGGTAATATAAATTAAATCCATTAAGCCCAATCATGACCAATGCAAAGACCACTATGATGGGGTTGTAGCTTATTAGCTTGGTTTTATACGCATTCAATAAGATGAGCAGAAAATAAGCTGCATTGGTTACAAAAAAAGAAGCTGTTCTGAAGAATTCGTTCTCATAATTGATAATACAGCCGTCCCTAATTAAAAATAATAGCATTATTAAAAATGCCATCTTATATGTATATCCCTCATGGTGAAAGAAAAAAGCCAAAAAAATAAAGGTAGAGACCCAACGGAATACCCTGCTAACGTTGATATCAAAAAAATGAATAACTAAAATGTTTACAATAATAAGGGCAACACACAAATAAGCTAGTCTAAGCCATTTATAGCGAAGAAGGTGATCCATAGAAATAGGGTTGTCGTTAAAGTCTTTTTAATTTACGATAAAAATGTAACGACGGTTTTAAAAAAGATCTTTTTTGGATTTTTTTGAAACTTCCATAAGGAATACGGCTATATTAAATGCTGAAAATAGCAACAGGATTCTAGCCAAATACACCGCGACTGTAGGAAATATGATGTCGTAATAACCAATACCACGGAACACTTCGGAAAAAAACATGGCTAATACGGCCAAGGTGAGGGTCCAGCTATACGTATTGCTATGGATATAATTATAGACTAAAGTTAAAAAGAGTAAGCTAATTATGATAAAGGTCTGTATGTTGACCAACCACAAGGTGAATTGTGAGTTAAAGTAAGGCTCTAGCACTAGTGAAAACTCATAACACAGGTAGCCATTAATGGTTAGCAGCAAGACAAATACCGCTAAAAGCACTTTTGAAACCTTTCTAAAATCTGTTTGTTGATATACGGCAATGGCAAAGAACACATACGCCAAGGCATTAAATACGATAGACAAATCGGCTAAAAAAGCGATCTCAAAACCTATGGTAAGAAAACTTGCAACCGCAGACAAAAGTAAATAAAGAGGTAAAAAAACCGGTTTTTCCTCTTTGATGACCATTAAGGGAATGATTGCAAAAGTAAATTGAATGACCCCTCTTATAGCACGATACACAAAAAAAACTTCCAGACTGTGAAAAACAGCTCCTATTAAGAAGAACACTATTGCTAGCAAATAGAGGTTTCGATACTTTCGATTAAAAAACACAATCTAGGATTTGGGACCGTAAAGTTGCGAAAAAATTAGAAAACTACCTCAACTCCAATCCCTAACATTTGCTTCCATTGCACTTTTGCTCCTGAAACCACTTCTGTTTCGGATCCATCTTCGGAAGGTTCGGTAATCTTAATATCGTTATCGTATTTAAGATGTGAGCCCAGGGAAGCATTCACGAAATTATTCACTTTAAAGCCTAACAGCATTTCAAAATCCACATCCACATTTCCAAAATTATTGATATAATCGGTATAAAAGCTTACCGCATGGGTAAGCTTGATATTTTTCACAATATCGGTTTCATAGTTATTTGTAAACAAAATACCCACTTCTTCACGTACCCGCTCCCCTTCTTCCATGATGAGTCCATTGTCATCCAAAACAGCTGGACGAACCCCAAAAGCCCCTTGATTGGAAAGCATTTCATCTAAAACAAAAGTGGCTTTCACGGTGAGAGGAGATACATATACCGAAAGTTTCTCCATATTTTTACCGTATTCAATTCCACTTCCTAAGTGTAAATAACCTGGTGCCATAAACGCTGAAATTCTTTGGGATATATCTGGATAGTTATAACCATCGGCAAATTGGGTTCTAAAGTCCATCTTTGCCGAATAAAACCAATTGGAGGTTTTACTGGTTCGATAACCGAGTGAAGAATTCAATTCGATTAGGTCCTCTGTTTTCCGAATCCCTTCAGTATCTTCCTGTTTATTAATCCCATAGCGCAAAACACTCTTGTTTTTCCACTTTAAATGTCCCTTGGTATAATTCAGGATTGTTTCCAGGGCAATAAGCCCAGAAATGGAACTGGCCCCTCCTGCATTCCAGTTTACAAAGGCAATTTCATTAACATCCAGTTTTGCCTTGTTTTCAAACTCCCAAATAATAGGGATGTTTTTGAGAGCTGTTTTATGGTTTTCAGAACTTAAAAATGTTTCTTGAGAATAGCCAAACTGAGTAAAGCCCCCTAAGAATATAGCGGTTAGAAAAAATAAAATCTTCATGAAGTTAATATTGAAAAGACCCTACGGAACTTGAAATAGTCAGCTTTTTGGTTGTTGAAGGTTCGACCCTACCAATTATTTTGGCATCTACTCCAAAAGATTTTGAAATATCAATAATTTCTGAAGCTACTTCTTCCGAAACATATAATTCCATGCGATGCCCCATATTAAATACCTGATACATTTCCTTCCAGTCGGTTTTACTTTCTTTTTGAATTAACTTGAATAACGGTGGAATTTCAAAAAGCGTATCTTTTACAATATGAAGTTGATCGATAAAGTGAAGAATCTTGGTCTGTGCCCCTCCGCTACAGTGAACCATCCCATGGATATGCTCCTTCTTTATTTCTGAAAGAACCTTTCGAATGATGGGAGCGTAGGTTCGGGTGGGAGAAAGTACTAGTTTGCCAGCGTCCAAAGGGCTTTCCGGAATTTCATCGGTTAAATTTCTGGTTCCCGAATACACTAATTCGGGAGGTACGGAAGCATCAAAGCTTTCTGGGTATTTTTCAGCTAGATAATTATGGAACACGTCATGACGTGCAGAGGTAAGCCCATTACTGCCCATTCCGCCATTATATTCCTTTTCATAGGTTGCTTGACCATAAGATGCCAAACCAACAATAACATCCCCTTCTTGAATGTTTGCGTTATCCACCACATCTTCCCGCTTCATTCTAGCCGTCACGGTTGAATCTACAATAATGGTTCTAACCAAGTCCCCTACATCGGCTGTTTCCCCTCCGGTAGAGTAAATATTTACCCCGTATTGGTGAAGTTCTTCAATTAATTCTTCTGTTCCATTAATAATGGCAGAAATTACCTCACCGGGGATACGGTTTTTATTTCGGCCAATGGTTGAAGAAAGCATGATGTTTTGAGTCGCCCCAACACATAATAAATCATCGATATTCATAATCAAGGCATCTTGGGCAATGCCCTTCCAAACAGAAAGATCCCCAGTTTCTTTCCAATACATATAGGCTAAAGAGGACTTTGTACCTGCGCCATCGGCGTGCATTACCACACAGTGGTCCTTACTACCCGTTAAGTAATCGGGCACTATCTTACAAAATGCCTTAGGAAACAATCCTTTATCTACATTTTTAATAGCTTTATGTACATCTTCTTTAGAGGCGGAAACCCCTCTTTGGGCATATCTTTTGGAAATTTCTTCACTCATACCGCAAATTTATAAAAAGAAACCCTCACACGGGAGTATGAGGGTCAATGTTTTTTCAGAAACTTTATGAATTATTGCCAATCGGGCATTGAAGCATTGGTAAAAATTATTTCCCTTTCGGAAATATCATCAAAATTGAATCTTACTATTTGTTTTGGAGATAAACCATCATTGGAGGTACTCGTAAAAATTATAGACCCTTCGTTAGGTGAATATTTAACATCCAAATCATTAAAGCCAGAAGGTTTATCGGTATCTACTTCTACTGTTTCATCATTGACTATATCATAAATAAAAATTCTAGAATCCAATTGTCGGTAAAAAGCGTTTTCAAAACCGGAAACATCACGGGTGTATAGTACTTTGGTCCCATCTGCAGAAAAATCGATACCGCCCAATGCACCGGGAAGTCCATCGACAACAATTACAGATTCGATTCCTGTATTCGGATTTACAATAGAGATTTTTGCATTATAACCAGAAGCATCGTTTGTTTTTATAGCAATTAGATTGTTAACATCGTTGGCGGCGATTTCTGAAATAAACTCTCCCTCGGGAGCGGTATATACCAAAGTATTGGCGTTTCCCGCAAAAGTAATGGAATAGATGCGGTTAAAATTAGGGTAATAAATCTTACTTCCATTTTGATACCATGTAAAATCCAATTCATCTTGGCGGAAGCCCGCTACCGGGACATTTTGAGTTAATTGCTCTATATTGGATCCATCCCGGTCCATTATAAACAAGTGAGTGTTGGCACCTACATTTCGCAGAAAAGCCACACGGTTAATCACAGTACTTTGTCTGGGTCTGAAGCTATTTTGTCCTTCCTGTGTAATTTGAATAAGATTTTCATCGGGAGTAGCAAAATCATCTTCCGAATCTGTTCCAGAGAAAATCACATTATTATCCCCTATTTTCTTTACAAAATAAAAACGGTTGTCCGAAGCATTTGAAGCAGTAGTAAAACCACTTAGGGAACTACTTACAGGGTCGTTTGTACCATCGTCCGCTTTTACCTGCCATACATAATTCACCCCTCTTTCTAGATTTTCGATAGTATAGGTTGTATCAGATATTTCTTCCACCAAAGTAATTTCATTGGTATTACCATTACGGAGTTCTAGTGAATAGGTAATTTCATCACTATCGTTGCTAGAAGAATTCCACACAAAATCCACTGTTGCAGGGACATCGGTAGCATTATCCTCGGGAGAGACCAAAATAGGTTCCAAAGGAGGAATGTTATCGGTTTCCCGTTTGGACATTTCAAGAATCACAATAGCGATTTCATCTTCCAATACGGTCACGGGTTCAAAGGCAGTTACATACTCTTCAATTTCTGCTTGTACAGAGTAATCGTCTACCAGCACGTTGGAAATGGTAAACTTACCTTCGGCATCGGTAAGCGCATTACTGGAAACTGGATTGGTGGTCACTTTTACATTTTCAATAGGAAGACCGGTTTCCTTATCGGTAACCGTTCCCGTAATCGAACCTTTTTTTTCTACCTCTACTGTATCCTCGGTACAACCCCAAAACAAAAAGAGCATAGCAGCAACAAAGGAGTATTTTACAATTGTATTCATAGTGTTCAATTTCATAATTAATTGGTTAGCCCAGTAGATTCTTCCGAAGTTCTAGATTGTTTTTTTCCGAAGTTGAAAAAATAGTCCAGACCTATTCCAAAGTTAAAATAATAATCATCCCTTCTTCCATTTTCGAGTCCGTCAAGTTTATCATTTAAAGTAATATTATGTTCCGCAAAGATCTTCAAGCCTAAAGATTGGTTAAGGTAAAAGTTTAGCCCGCCTCCATACTGAAGTTTGAAGAAAGTTTCTCCCAAATCGTAATTTCCATCTGTATCTTTATTGAATTCCCTAATCAACCCGGCACCCCCATACAAATAGGGTGAGAAATCATCTTTTGGCAGAATATTAAATTGAGCGTTTAGGTTGGTTTCAAAATATTTTTTTGAAAATTGCTCCCCACTATCCAATTCCAAAAAAGATTGAGAGATCCCTGCACTTATATATGGGGAAAGGATCCTGCGGTAACCTATTCGAGCCATATAACTTGCATTTTTAGTAGCATAATCTGCATCGATTAAAGAGACCCCTCCAGAAACTTCTAGTACATTTTTCTTATCCCTTTGTTTGTATACCCGATTGTATAGGTCGATAGATTCTACTTCATCTTTTTCCTTCAAATATTTATCGGTTAAGGCTTTATCGGCTTCAGGACCATTGACGGAGCCCCAATATTGGTCTATAATTCCTTCCATAATTAAATCGTGAACGGCTTTCTCGATAGCATCTTTAACTGCTAATTGTAAAGGTTCGTTCTGAGTGATCCCCGTTTCAGCTTCCAACAGCCTTTGAAATTTCACAAACCTGAAAAAATTACCATCAAGGGACTGTGACAAAATGGTTTTGGACACATAAATGGTTTTTAATACTTCCCCATTATTGGTAGATACGGCCCGTAAGTAGATGGTGATACGATCTTGCCGGTATCTTGAGGATCCTCCTACTCCAAAAAAACGGGCTCCTACCCCGCCCGTAACAATATTGGTATCGTAAGATATAATACCCCCTTCCAATAATAAGCCTGCATATAACAAAGGTGGAAGTGGCGGTTCGTTAGGGTTAAGGTTCTTGATATATTCCTGTTTGGTACTACGAATAATGTTCCGCTCTGTAGAAAGGTTACTTAAATTTTCTCTTTCAATTGGACGAAACCAACCTGAGTCTTCCAAAGCTTTTATTAAAATGGTGGTAGCGCCTTGCGTAACGGCTGTACTAAAGGTACTTCCATTCTCTATGGCCTTGTACTGTCCAGTCTGGTCACTAAAATTATATACCGCTACTTCCACAGGCTCTGCAGCTTTCGGCAAATCCCTAAGTAAGTTTGTTGATTTGGAAAACTCTCCTACTCTAGAGGGTTGTTGTTTTAACGGTTGATTAAAGTAGGTTCCACAAGAAGTTAGTATCAAAAAAATACTGGCCTTACAAGCCAGTGAAGCCAATTTATTCATACAATCCATTAATTAGGTATAATAACTTGGGTTTGTTCGCCATTAGAAGTGTCCAATATATTGATTACCAAACCTTCATTCGATTCAAAAACCTCGATGGCCAACGTGCCATAAGTAAAAGAGCCTTCTTCGGTAAAATCCCCTAATCCTTCTATCTGATTTTGCAAAACGGCCCTTGAAATTTGAGAAAGAAGTTGCGAATTGATATTCTCTCCAAACCTTTCCAGGTCACTTTGTTCCTCTCTTCTATTTTGATCTGCTGTAAATCCATTTTGGGCATTCGCAGAACTGATTAACCAATTGTAGTTAAAAGTATCCCCTCCAAAAGCTGGGTTTAATGGTTTGTAAGTCAATTGTTGTGAAACCGCTGTAAGGGTACATACAATCATAAATCCTAAGGCACATATATATTTCATTACTTAAATTTTAATAGCGTGTTATTTCATTCTTCTGGCGTTCAAGCCTATTTAATTCCCGGACTACCCTTCGAAAGGTTTCTTTTGCCATTTGGGTTAAAAACTCTTTTCTAGCTTGAGAAAAAAATTGCCATACCAACCTATTTTCAACCAGTACCGAAACCCTAGTGGATCTTCCTCTTCCAGGAACTTCTTCTATGGTAATATTACGTTTGGTATCAATTTCGGCATTGTTAAATATATTAAAAAAATATCTATGGAAGTCTCTTCCCGCTTTTGTAATGGTTTTGTTGAAGATAAATCCGCCTAACACAAAACCATCTTGAGGCTTGGCTTGGTCAGCATTTTGCGTACTATTTTCGTCTTCTTTCTCGAGTGTAATGCCAGATTTCACTCCTTTGGGAAGCTCAATTCTATCTTGCCCAATAGGTCGGTCTTCATCGTCATAGATAAGAAGAGCAATTATAACTTCAGACTCTTCATTATAATTAATGGTTGTAGTAGAAAGTACGGTAATTTCATTCGCTTTTAAAAAAAATCTATTCCCTTGAGAAGATTTGGAAACATTGCCATTATCGTCTTTGCGAAAGACCATAAAATCGTAACGCAAGTTAAAATCGGAATTCGTAAGATTGGAAGCTCGGGCCTTGAAAGTAAAGAACTCACTCGTGCGCTCCACTATTATTTTTGCTTTTACTTCTTTGTTGTAAACTTGAGAATGAACACTAAAACAAGTTATTAATAAAAGTAGGATACTAAGAGAAAAATTGATATATCCTTTAGATACGATCATAACTTATTGAAAACTTCTAATTATAATTTTAGGAGACGCTTCCGTTTGCCTAAACTGAAGTGATTTGGTAAGCTCATTAGAACCAAATTTATCAAAAGTTAGATTATCTCCATCCTGCTGAAGATTTAAGTAAATATCTTCGGAAGAATCATATACATAATCTTTAATTAGATTATTATCTCCATTTTGAGTTAAATCTGCCACAACGGTATTGACCTTATATTCTAAGTTTGTTAGGTTGTAATCTCCATTTTGAGTTACATTAATCTCACTGGCAGTTGCAGAAGAATTCACCCTTACTTGATTATAATCACCTATTTGTCGCAAGGATAACGAATTACCAGATATATTAGCATTTCGGTTATTGGATTGATTATTATTAATACCTAAAGCTTGAAAAATGGCTGCATTTCCATTGTTGGAAATTACCAATTCTCGATTGGATAGCTCTGCATTTTCATCGGTATACGTTTGCGAACTCATGTCTGGAATTTCCAACATAAGTACCAGAAAACATACGAGTAGATTGATTGTCTTCATATTATAAAGGTATTAATTTAATTTAAGTAGAGAAAGATTCCCTAAAGAAGCTTTCTCTACTTTATAAAAATCTTAGATGTTTTGAGATGCTGTATTAGCAACCATCACAAATATCATCTAAGTTGAAATTATTCACTCCGTTGATAGGAGTCCATGGAATTGGATCTTCAAAAGAACATTCTATACCATCGGTATTAAAGTTCCCATTAGGCCCTAGCTGTAAAATATCAGCTTGGTTTCCAGTTCCATCTTGTTCTATGGAATAACTATGACCCCCTCTTTGAACCAATAATGCTGCATTGGCAGTACCATTTTGCATCGTGGTACCAAAGTTATTATCACCATCTTGGTACGTATTCAATAGGTTGTCATCACCAACCTGCGTAGAGGTAACTTGGTTGTTATTTCCAAGCCCTTGTCTTTGCCAGGCTTTATTTCCAGTTCCAAATTGACCTAGAGTAGCATTACTCTGAGTTCCCAATTGATCTTGACGCCCGTAGTTTCCATCACCATAAGTGTTTTGAACAATAAATGCATCATTCCCATAACCAGATTGGTTTTGCTCAGAATAGTTTTCGTCTCCATATTGGTGAGTTTCAGCATCTAAGTCTCCTCCATCTTGATTTTGGAAGGCAATAGAACCATTAGTAGAAGTATTCAACGTGGCTAATTCACCAGCTACTCCTCCATCGATTCCAACCAAGCCTGTTAAACTACTAGCTGAAAGTATTCCATCTTGAAAAGCTCCTTGATCTGCTAAAGCATAATTAACATATCCAGAGGCTGGGTTATCGGTATTGGTTTGTACCTGAAGCGATTTGTTTTCTTCTCCTACTTGGTAGCTCCATGCCCAGTTTTGCTGACCATCGGAACCACTTTGATCGATTCCAGACTCATTATCAACCCCTAATTGATTGGTATAGGCATAATGCCCAGCCGTATTGTTTGGGGAAGCATTTTGACGTACAAAAGAGGTGTTTCCCTCTCCAGATTGAACTGTCCAAGCATCATTGCTATCATAGGTTTGTCTAATAGTGGCTTCATTCGCCAAACCGTCCTGCTCTAATAAAGCAGAATTTCCTTCAGCTTGGTTACCAGTCCCTTGGCGTATATTTCCGCGGTTATTGGCGCTACTATCATCATTCTGCCCTTGTTTTGTTATTGCGCTGTTGTAATCTCCTTCCTGTCTAGTGGTAGACTGGTTTTCAGATCCAGATTGAATAACATCTGCCGCATTTTGAACTCCACTGGCTGAAGAAACAGCTCCCGTTTGCCTCACTCTAGCTAAGTTAGCACCTATTCCGGAACCATTATCCTGATAGGTATAAACTGACTGCTGAGTTCCTGCTTGACGAACCCTTACTTTATTGTCATTTCCATTTTGGATAGACAACCCAGTGTTCGCGTTAGGATCTGAACTTAAGTTAGGTTGTAAAGTTGCCGTTTGTGTAGGACCTTGATATTGTGGCCCGTATTGGGCATAAATCGTAGTTCCTGCAAAAAGCACAACTGCTATAAATAATAATTTTTTCATTGTTTAGATATTTTATGAAGTGAAACTTAACCCTCGCTGAATCCTCTTCAGCGAGGGATTAAGTTTTCTATTTTCTTTTCAGTTTAAGATATTTCTGTTCTCGAAAATGCCTAATATTAGCATCCGTCACAAATATCTCCTAAGTTGAAAGAAGGAACTTCATAATCCATATCTAAGTTCATTGGATCATCAAAATCACAATCTACAGCACCGGCACCGAAGTCTCCGTCAGGTCCCATTTGAAGGATATCTGCTTGGTTTCCACCTACAGAGAAATCTCCAAAAGCAGCACCTGCATTTTGCTCCACGGTATAGCTTTGTCCGTCATACTGAACGATTAAAGCAGCGTTATCTGCTCCCATTTGAGTAGAGTAAGCAACGTTATCAGCACCAAATTGGTGAGTATTTAATTTTTGGTCTTTTCCAGCTTGATAACTTAAAGCAGTGTTGCTGTCGCCATCTTGGTTTTGGAAAGCTTTGTGACCTGAACCAGCTACAACTAAACCAGCTGTGTTAGAGTTTCCAACCTGAAGTTGCTTAGAATAGTTAGAATCGTCTCCAGGATAGTAGTGTGTTTGAACCATACCCGCAGCGTTTCCGTCCCCAACTTGTTCTTGCTCACCATAGTTGCTAGCTCCTACATCACCGCCATACTGCATCATACCAGCACTGTTCCCAGCACCTACTTGAGTTTGCTTGGCTTTGTTACCTTGTGTTGGAGCATACAACGGAAGACTTCCTGTACTATACACATTGGCAATAATAGAGCTCCATTGTGCATCTGCTTCAGAAGCAACTGCAGTTCTTCTAGCGATTCCTGCTTCACCTTGAACCACCCCAGCATCATTTCCGGTACCACCAGAAACATCAGTAGCAACTTGCATTTGCTTGGATTGGTTGTCGTTACCTACTTGAAGAGCACGTGCCGAGTTACGGGCACCTGCACCAGATTGTCCAATAAAGGATTCGTTACGATCACCTTCTTGCTCGTTCATAGCATAGTGACCATCGGTTCCGTTAGGACCTGCATCTTGGTTGATCATGGACTTGTTTTCATTTCCAGTTTGTTGCGTCCAAGCATCACTATTGTCATAGGTTTGCTGAGTTTGAGCCCAGTTACCATCGCCATCTTGATCGATAGCAGCATAGTTAGACTCTGCTTGGTTGGCCACACCTTGACGGATCAATGCACGGTTGTTTGCACTGGCATCATTGTCCTGTCCTTGACGCGTTACTGCATCATTGGTATCACCTTCTTGCTTTGTAGTAGACTGGTTAGTAGAACCAGATTGTAATACATCGGCACGATTCATTACACCACTAGCAGAAGAAACCGCTCCAGTTTGCATTACTCTAGCTTGGTTTCCACCAATACCAGAACCATTGTCTTGGTTGGTGTATACAGATTGACTGGTTCCAGCTTGTCTTACTCGTACTTTGTTGTCATTCCCATTTTGAATAGACAAACCAGTATTTGCATCAGGATCTGCCGATAAATTGGGAACTGTCGTCGCAGTTGGAGACGAATTCCCATTAGAGTCTGTGACCTGGGAAAAGCCCACGGCCGTGAACATAAGCGCAATTGCGCATAACATTAATTTTTTCATAATTGTAAGGTTTAAAAAAATTGGTTAATAATTAATAATTGATTTTCTATGCGTTTCAAATGTAAGGACGCCATCCTTGTTTAGCTTTAGTTCATTGTATTCAAATTGTTATTAAAATATTATACAACTACTTATTTTTCAGAACATTATATATGTTTTTTACCGCCACATTGAATTAAAAAGTGACATTTGTATTATACCAATACGTAAGAGGAGAGAAAGTAAATTTGGGGGTTGATTAAAATGCTTTGTTTTGCATTTCTTTCTTACACAAATATCCAAAAAAGAAAATAGAAACCTATACGTACTAATACGTATATATTTGATTTTTAATTATTTGTGACTAATTTCCTACAAATAAAATTTCGATAATCGGACAATTTAAAAAGATATTACGTTCAAATACGCAATACTTTAACATTTAGGGAAATGTTAAATATTTGTTAAATTAAAAGGTTTCGAAAACGATTTCGATAAAAAAAGCCTTTTCTCGATGAAAAGGCTTTTCCTACAAAAATATAGAGTAGAAATTATCTAGTAAAAAGTAGTTCGCGGTACTTTGTAAGTGGCCATAATTCGTCATCCACTAAAAGTTCCAGTTTGTCGCAATGGTAGCGAATTTCATCAAAGTAGGGTTTCACCTTGTCACAATAAGCAACGGCTCTTTTTTCAGAATCCTCCATCTTATTGGCTTTTTTACGCTCTTCTATCATATCGGTGATTCCTTTATTGATCTTTTCTATATGCTCACTAATGCTTTCAATTAATCGCATTTGCTCTCCAGCCACCTTCTTGAATGTAGTGCCATAGATAGCCTTTAAACCTTCCACATTCTCAATAAGAATATTTTGATAACGTATGGCCGTAGGGATTACATGATTCCTAGCAATGTCCCCTAACACCCTTCCTTCAATTTGAATACGCATGGCATATTCTTCTACTTCAATCTCGTGACGGGCTTCTATCTCCACCTTACTCATAATATTAAGGTCTTCAAACAAGCTAATGTTCTGCTTGGACAATTTTGCCTTAAGCGCCACAGGAGTGGTTTTGTTATTACTTAACTTACGTTTCTTCGCTTCCTTTTCCCAAGCTTCACCATACCCATCTCCTTCAAAACGGATTCTTTTGGAGTCTTTAATATACTCCCGTAACACATTAAAGATTGCATCATCTTTCTTCATTTTCTTGCTAGAAATCAAAGCATCTACTTCTTCCTTGAAGTCAATTAATTGCTTCGCTACTATAGCATTCAATACCGTCATAGGATTGGCGCAGTTAGCGTAAGAACCTACCGCTCGTAATTCAAATTTATTTCCAGTAAAAGCAAAAGGTGAAGTACGGTTACGATCGGTATTGTCTAATAAGATTTCAGGGATCTTTCCAACTACATTCAATTTAAGATCGGTTTTTTCTTGCGGGGAAAGTTTACCATCGGTTACTTTCTCCAATTCATCCAAGACCTGGGTTAATTGGGATCCAATAAATACGGAGATAATTGCCGGAGGTGCTTCATTGGCCCCCAAACGATGGTCATTACTAGCACTTGCAAAAGAAGCCCTAATCAGTTCCTCATATTCATTAACTGCTTTAATGGTATTGATAAAATATGTTAAGAACTGAAGGTTCTTCATCGGCGTACTCCCAGGGCTCAACAAATTCACTCCCGTGTTAGTAGCCAAAGACCAGTTGTTGTGCTTTCCACTGCCGTTGATTCCAGCAAATGGCTTTTCATGGAATAGTACTTTAAAGTTGTGACGATCGGCTACCTTATCCATCACATCCATAATTAAAGAGTTATGGTCTACCGCAAGGTTAGCCTCCTCAAAAATAGGAGCTAACTCAAATTGGTTTGGAGCCACCTCATTATGACGGGTCTTTACAGGGATTCCCAATCGCATACATTCGTTTTCCAACTCACGCATAAAATTAAGCACTCTTGTAGGAATAGAACCAAAATAATGGTCGTCCAACTGCTGTCCTTTTGCTGAAGTATGCCCCAAAAGGGTTCTTCCAGCTAAAGTGATATCGGGTCTGGAAGAAGCCAGTGCTTTATCAATAAGAAAGTATTCTTGTTCCCAACCTAAGGTAGCAATCACCTTAGATACATTCTTGTCAAAATACTTAGCCACTGCCGTCGCAGCCTGATCAATACTTTGTAAAGAACGCAATAAAGGAGTCTTATTATCCAGTGCTTCTCCAGTGTAGGCTACAAAAACGGTAGGAATACATAATGTAGTACCTAATAAAAATGCCGGAGAAGTAGGATCCCAAGCAGTGTATCCACGTGCTTCAAAGGTATTTCGAATGCCCCCATTAGGAAAACTGGATGCATCAGGTTCTTGCTGCACCAATTGTCCCCCTCCAAATTTTTCGATCGCTTTTCCTCCTTCAATAGGCTCAAAAAAAGCATCGTGCTTTTCAGCAGTAGACCCTGTTAAAGGCTGAAACCAGTGAGTGTAGTGGGTAGCTCCTTTACTAATCGCCCATTCCTTCATCCCGGTAGAAATATGATCGGCTATACCCCTATCTATCTTAGTGCCTTTTACAACGGCATCCATCACCGCATTGTACGAATCCTTAGTAAGGTATTGTCGCATGGCAGTTTCGTTAAAAACATTGCTTCCGAAAATTTCTGAGCGACGCTCAGGTTCAGTTACCGCAACCGGCTTTCGATTGAAGGTTTCTGTAATAGCTTGAAAACGTAGAGTTGACATGTGTATGTGCTTTTTTTAAAATGTTTAAATTTTACCGCACAAAAATACATTATTTTTATTTACACCCCCTAAATTTGAAGTTAAAGTTATCAATAACTTAACTTTTTGTGTTGATAACCCCCTCGATAAAAGCGTTTCAATCCCTAAAAAGCAAATTATATTGAATTAAACCTTAATTTATGAATGCCATACCTATAAAAATAGCATAGGCAACCACAATGAGAAGCCCCTTGTACCGGCCCATAATCAATTTCTTGGGCAAAAAGGCCAAAGGAATAAGAACAGCGGCAAATCCAAGCATCCAGAAAATATCATTAGACAGAACCTCTGGGCTCTTTACCGCAACGGGTTGAATCATTGAGGTAATCCCTAGTACACAAGCAATATTGAAGATATTGGAACCAATTAAGTTACCTAGGGATATTGCCTTTTCTTTTTTTAGTGCCGCAATAACCGAAGCCGCTAATTCGGGAACACTTGTACCCACTGCAATCATTGTAACCGCAATGACCCTTTCAGTGACCCCCATCGCAACTGCAAGGTCGACCGCCCCTTTCACCAAAAGCTCGCTGCCGCCCCAAAGAGACACCCCTCCAATAAGCAGCCACATGGTAATCTTGAAATTGGAAACCTGAGAAAGGGTATCATCCACTTCCTCTACTTCCTGGGTATTGTTGGCGCTCTTTCGAGCACTTCTGATAAGCAACCACAAGTACCCTATTAAAAAAATGAGCATTCCAGCACCTTCTATCCTGGAAAGTTCTTTCCCTGTACTTAGCAAAAGGAATAAGGCCAAAGATACAAACATCATCACGGGCCAATTTATTTTGTAAAAATCCTTATCTATAGCCAATGGACCAATAACCGCGGTAACCCCTAAAACCAACCCTATATTGGCAATATTGCTTCCAATCACATTTCCCAAGGAAATATCACTGAAACCTTCCAAAGCAGCATTCACACTAACCAACAATTCGGGGGCAGAAGTGGCAAAGGACACCACCGTTAAGCCTATCACCATTCTAGAAAGCTTCAATTTAAAAGACAAAGCAACCGAAGATCTCACCAAAAACTCTCCACCTATCACCAGCAAGGTTAATCCTAAAAATATGTATAAGACACTCATATATATTATCTATGGAGCGAAGATACTAATTACGCCACGGAAGTGAAATGCAAGAATGAAAATTTCCGCATACAATAAAAAACTATAAAATTAGTTATATAACTACATAATTAGTTGTTTAACTAAAAAAATAGTTATAAGTTTGGGACATGGAACGATTAACCAATAAAGAAGAGGAAATCATGCAAGCCTTATGGCGTTTGAACAAAGCTTTTGTTAAAGAGATTTTACCTTTACTTCCAGGAGAGAACCACTACAATACCATTTCCACTATCGTTAGAAACTTAGAAGAGAAAGGGTTTGTGGGACATCAGGCTTTTGGAAAAACCCACCAATACTTCCCTTTGGTGAGCAAGGAAGCGTATACCAAAAAATTTATGAGTTTTGCCACCAAACGTTTTTTCGATAATAATTACAAGAATCTCGTCTCCTTTTTCGCTCAGGAAGAGAAAATAAGCGCTGAAGAACTTCGGGAGATCTTAAAACTCATTGAAGAAAAAAAATAATATGGACTTTTTAATCTACATCGCCAAATCTGCTGGAATTTTGTCGCTCTTCTACCTAATATATAGGTTAGCCCTACGGAAAGACACCTTTTTTAAAACCAATAGATTTTACCTGCTTTTTGGATTGGCATGTGCCTTATTCCTTCCTTGGCTTACTTTTACGCAAATCATCATCATGGAAGCAATCCCAGTGGTTGCCAGTAATTATTCTGAAGAAATAATTAATACCTCGACTATTCAGCTAGCCCCAGAAGCTAAGACTTTTCCTATTTGGAAATTGGCATTATGGGGATATTTAATAGTGATGGGGATCCTATTTATAAAGTTCGTCGTAGAGCTGTCCTCCTTACTGAATTTGCTTTTAAGATACCCCAGCAAACGGGTTAATGGATTTCGTTTTATTAAAACCAACAAAACTATTGCACCCTCCTCTTTTTTTAACTATATCATTTTTAATCCAAATTCTCATGAGCAAAAGGAACTGGAAATGATTTTAAGGCATGAGGAGGTTCATGCCTCGCAATGGCATAGTTTGGACACACTTCTAGCATACCTAGTACGCATATTACAATGGGCTAATCCGTTTTCTTGGTTTTATAGAAAAAGTGTTACGGAAAACCTTGAGTTTTTAGCCGATTACCAAACCGTGAATAGCATTGCGTCCAAAACGGAATATCAACTGGCACTTTTAAAGGCTTCATCACCCTTACCCGTTCCAGCGCTTACCAATAATTTTTATCAATCATTTATCAAAAAACGAATCATTATGTTAAACAAAAATCATTCAAACAAGTCCCACCAATTCAAGTTACTTTTAATTTTACCGGCACTCGCCCTTTTTCTCTGGAGTTTTAATACGGAAGAAGTAATCGAATACACCACGGCTTCTAGTATTATGGAGGCTTCGGAATCTTTTACTCCTGAAAAGAACAGTGTTTCCTTTTCCGCAAAATCGTCCGATGCAGATTTGGATGTTCTTGAAGATTACTTTAAAACGAACCATCCGGAAAGTTTGATTAAAATAGAAAATAGGAAAAGGGATGCGGATGGCCATCTGTTCAATTTTAGCTTTCAAGTAAAGTTTGCTGGAGATGAAAAATTCTTTACCCGTTTTGACCGAACCAAAGACACTCCTTTTGAAAGCACCTATAAAATTGAACCTTTAGAAGAAAAACTGCTGTTGGTTACCGAATCGGGTCCTGAAGGCGTTCAATTGGAAATAAGCCCCAAAGAATTGAAAATAAAAACCCCTAACGGAACCCCCTTTCTTGTAGACTCTGAAAAAGAAATTTCAAAAAAAACTGCTAAAGATAAAAAGCCACTAGGGGAAAATCCGCTTTACATCCTTAATGGGAAAACCCTTCAAAAAAAGGATTTACCCAAAAACAAAACTTTAAAAACCAAGGGAGGGATTGTCGTTTTCAATCCAGAAGAAGGTTTTAAAAAGTACGGTGAAAAAGGCAAGGATGGAGTCCTTCTGTTTAAAGATGAAGTGATTTTTGTTGCTGAAGAAAATTCAGAAAAAAGCAATACCAACGCAGCTTCACAATCTAAAAATATTGGAATAAAAATTCCAATGACCGAATTTAAGATCCATAAAAACACTTCCGACCAGGAACTTCAAAAGATTAAAAAACAACTGAAAGATGATCATGGCATCATCTTAAATTATGCTACGTCCCGAAATAATGCAGGGGAAATTGTAGCACTTTCGATGAATTATTCTGGAAAAGGTAAAAATGGTAATTACCAAGTGACCGACGATGAAGGTATTGAGGAATTTGTTTTCTTCATCAAAGAAGATGGCACTATGGGATTCTTTTCTGAAGCAGCCGAGCTAAGAAGGGAAGAACGTATGAAAGCACGTGAAATTGAAATGAAACAACGGCGTAAGGGTTTGAAGAAACGTGCGGAAGAACGAAGGGAAGAAATGGAGGAACGCCGTGAGGAAATGGAACTGCTTCGCGAAAAACGACTTGAGGAAATGGAAACCATGCGTGAAGAATTGGACCAAAAAAGAGAAGCGATGCGGGAAGAAGTTTTCATCGCAAACCGAGACTCCCAAAATAATAAGGTAATCGTAATTTCCAACGATTTGGGCGAGACCCTTCATATCCATAAAAATAGCACAGATGATGAATTGGCCCAAATGAAAGAAACACTTGCTGAAAAAAACATTGACTTTAACTATCGAGGTATTAAACGAAATAAGCTGGGAGAGATTACGGGGATAAAATTTTCCATTAACGACCACAAAGGATCCAAATCCTCAACCGTCATAAGAGGAGATGATGACGAGCCTATTGAAACCATTATTATCCAACAATAAACGGTATACTTTTTAATTTATAAGCCTCCTTTTCTTGAGGCTTTTTTTATTTCGTATTTTTAAACCATGAAGAAAAAGCTATTCCAACTTTTGGCTAAAATCAATAAGACTATCCTACCAAGCCTCACCAAGAAAGGCGTGAATTTAGAGAAAGCTACGAAGCTTCAAATGGCTTTATTTGGCTACCGACTTTGGGTGACTAAAAATGCATTGGATCAATAATTCAAAATAGAGGCTACCGGATATTTCTTCAGTTTTTGCTTTCCTTTCAAAAAATCCAACTGCATGATAAAATTGCATTGAACCACTTCCCCACCCAATTGTTCAATAAGGCTACAAACTGCTTCAGCGGTTCCGCCTGTGGCTAGTACATCGTCATGAACTAAAACTTTCTCCCCTTTGGAGATGGCGTCTTCATGGATTTCCAGGGCGTCCCATCCATATTCCAATTCGTAGGGTTGCTTCAGCGTTTGATACGGAAGTTTACCCGCCTTACGAACCGGAACAAAACCCGCGCCTATTTCCTGCGCCAACAAGGTTCCGAAGAAAAACCCACGGGACTCCACCCCAACCACTTTATCAATTTTTTTTCCGTCGATTAATTCCAGTAATTGTTGTACACACACGCTGCTCGCCTCGGGAGAAGCCAGTAGCGGAGTAATGTCTTTAAAAATGATTCCTTCTTTAGGGAAATCGGGAATAATACGGATGTAATCTTCAATATCTAGCATTCTTAAAAATAGCTATAATTTTTAGCTTCTGAAACAGTGGGCAACAAATTATTTTAAGTTTTTCAGAAGGCCTAAAGGATCTATTTCGATTTCAGCTTTTAGGTCATTTAGCAGATTATAAAGCCCGAAAAACGTTCTATTTATATACAAAAAATGTTTACTTCCTCGATTACCGTCCATTTTCCGAAGTTCCTTGTCGGAAGCATATTTTTCGCTTAGCGCTGTGATACGATTCCAAAATTGGGGATCCCCAAAATCGAAGTTTTCATGCTGAAAGGGTTCACAAAACAAGCTCAACATTTCGTGGAACAACTTCATGAAATACGCCTCATCCTTTTCTGAATCGGTTTCCTTTAACAACTCCAATTGAAGCATTCGTTCTTTCAGTTGTTCAGGATTTTCAAAACTATTCTTTTGGGAAAGTTGAAAATAGGGTTCGTAAAATTCTTCTGGAATTTCTTTGATACACCCAAAATCGATAGCAGCCAATTGACCTTCTTCAGTTACCAAAAAATTACCAGGGTGCGGATCGGCATGTACTTCTTTTAAAACATGCATCTGGTACATGTAAAAATTCCAAAGCGATTGCCCTAATTGGTTTCTTTCCACTTGCGAGTGCGACTCCTTCACATACTCAGATAGATGCTTTCCTTGAATCCAATCCATCACCAAAATACGTTCACTGGAATACGTTTCGTAATACTTCGGAAAAACCATTCCAGGGATGTGGGCACATGCCTCTGTAATGGCTTTACTGCGTTGTAATTCCAAATTGTAGTCGGTTTCCTCTAATAGTTTTCCTTCCACTTCCCTGAAATACTTTTCAGCATCTTTACTTTTAATATTGAACATTCGGGTAGCGACCGGTTTCACCAAAGCTAAATCGGAAGAAATCGCATTGGCAACCCCTGGATATTGAATTTTCACGGCTACGACAGTTCCATCATCTAGGGTAGCTTTATGAACCTGCCCAATGGTCGCAGCGTTAACCGCTTCTTTGGTAAAACTTTTGAAGAGCTCTTCAGGGTATTTCCCAGTATAGGTTTTAAAAGTTTTACGCACCAAAGGTGAGGAAAGAGGTGGCACGCTAAATTGCGCTAAGGAAAAACGCTCTACATAAGCCCGCGGCAAAATACTTTTCTCCATACTTAGCATTTGCGCTACTTTAAGGGCACTTCCCTTCATGTCCTTCAGTCCATCATAAATATCGCTCGCATTTGCCTCATCCAAAGTTTCCCGATCCACGGAGGCGCCCATGGCCTTTTTTCCGTAGTATTTTAAATAATTACCCCCTAATTTTACTCCAGTCTTGACCAAAGTAGTCGTTCGCTCAATTTTTCCAGTAGGAATTTTGTCTATCGTCTTCATGTGCTACAGACTGTATTCTTTCCAAAGAAATTTTCCGAAGTCTACCAAAGACTCCAAAGGTTTGGTTTCAAACACATCGAAAGCCGTATGTACCGACTTCTCAATGGCTGCATCTGTCTTTTCGAACGCAGGGGATTGATCCTTGATCCAAAATCTGAATAAAAACAAAAACTGCAACCAAACCGCTTCACTAAAAATACTTTCTGGATGCTGAAATGCCTTGGAGCTTTTTTGTTCATTACCAAGAGCCACCAGTTCCATAGAGAATTTTTTAATTTCTTTTCGCAGCATTTTCAGCTGACTCAATTTTTGGGGTTGGACTGGTTCTCCTACGGCTGTTAAAATATAGCTCCTATTTGCAGTTAGTATTTCAAATAAGGTGAAGTAATAGGTAAGCAATTGGTCCTTTGGTGTCATCTCATCCCTACCTTGTTTCTCCATCAAAGCAACCGCGTGTTCATGAAACGCTACCCAGATTTTATTTTCCAAAGCTTCGAAACCTCCATATTGCTGATAAAAATCTTTCTCTTCAATGTTGCTCTCCTTACAGAATTTATAAACGCTAGCAGGCTTTTTCCCATGTTGCAGGATGTGTTCCATGAATACGGAAATAATATCTACTTGTTTCTTTTCCTTCTTTTTTGTCTTTGCTACAGCCATTTTATCTGATTTTAATATTCAAAAATACAAAATGTTTAACCTAATTTTTAATTTATTAAACAAAATAAATGTTAAATTAAACCTGCTTTTTTAAGAGGGTGTTTGTCAGTTTTTATAAAAAAGATATATTTGCACCCCGAAAGAAAAAGGATTATTTTTGTAATTCCATTTCAAATTAGGCCTCGTGGCGCAACTGAATAGCGCATCTGATTACGGCTCAGAAGGTTGCAGGTTTGAATCCTGCCGAGGTCACGAATAAATAGTTTCATAAGAAAAAACGCCAAGCTTGCTTGAGCGTTTTTTTGTTGGAACTATTTTCAAAGCGGAGCTTTGTCAGGTTGCGGAGCCATCCTTCAGAAAGACGGA